>ERZ827498.1-NODE-1-length-645236-cov-13.040948_pt1 | contig 645236 bp, 610 predicted proteins | sample MGYA00519865_ERZ827498 | MGnify/ENA primary metagenome ERZ827498 (study PRJEB31778, sample SAMEA3449328) | human gut metagenome | biome: human gut; feature: human-associated habitat; material: faeces | place: United Kingdom | collected 2010/2012 ...
GCGGTACGCGAGCTGGGTTCAGAACGTCGTGAGACAGTTCGGTCCCTATCCGGCGTGGGCGTAGGATATTTGAGAGGAGCTGTCCTTAGTACGAGAGGACCGGGATGGACTGGCCGCTGGTGTATCTGTTGTCTTACCAAAGGCATAGCAGAGTAGCCAAGCCGGGAAGGGATAAACGCTGAAGGCATCTAAGCGTGAAGCCCCCCTCAAGATAAGATATCCCATCTTCGGAGTAAGACCCCTTGAAGACTACAAGGTTGATAGGCTTCAGGTGTAAGTGTGGTAACGCACTCAGCTGAGAAGTACTAATAGGTCGAGGACTTATCCTTAGAGGTTTCTAAGAGATAAGCTTTAGAAGATACCTCTTTCTGTGTGAAATTCTGAAGGTACAGAATAAAAAAGTACCGGGAAAATTTAACGCTGCAGCAGGTGTTAAATTTTTTCTGTATATAGGGGATTGGTCAAATGGTATGATAGGAGTCTCCAAAACTTTTGGTGGGAGTTCGATTCTCTCATCCCCTGCTAGACAGGCGTCAGAAACCTTGTAAAACCAAGGCTTCTGGCGTTTTTTGTTTGTGAAAAAACAAAATCCGTAATAATTACGGAACGAAAATCAAGGAGCAATATACTTCATGTATGAACTTAAGAGACAGTTTTCTACTGTTGAATACAGAGAGAAAACACATGTGTATCAGACAGGAGGTATATGATATGATGTATACAGGGTCCGCGGCATATGCCGTGGACTTTATTCTTTATGAGCAAATTTTTACGTATTATGTTAATATAGAAAAAGAATAGAGATGACTGAGGTTGAGGAACTATGAGAATAATACACTGTGCGGATATCCATCTTGATTCAGCCCTGAGTGCACATCTTGGAAGAGAAAGAGCCAGAGGCAGAAGAAATGAGATACTTAACACATTCAGGAAAATATTCGGGTATGCTGCAGAGAATGACGTGCAGGCGGTAATAATAGCGGGAGATCTCTTTGATTCAGAGACAGTGTCTGCCACGACGATAAATGTTGTTCTGGGGGAGATAGCGAAGTATGCTGACATAGATGTGTTCTATCTGAGGGGAAATCATGACCCGGATGAAAGCTTATTTGCGGGGCGGAGACTCCCAGAGAATCTGTATTTATTCGGAGATGAGTGGACGCAGTATCAGCTTAAGGGATCACGTATAGTGATCGCGGGCGCTGTGATGAATGACGAAAACTGCAACAGCATATATGATGAACTCGAACTGGATGAGAACGATATAAATATTGTCACACTCCACGGACAGGAGCAGGAATATGGCAGGGCTCGCAACATGAATGATGTATGCCTGAAGAAACTCAGGGGAAGAGGCATAGATTATCTGGCACTGGGACATGTGCACGGAAGAAAGCTGGAAAGCCTTGATCGCAGGGGATTCTACTGCTATCCGGGATGTCTGGAGGGCAGGGGCTTTGACGAGTGTGGTGAGCACGGCTTTATGGTGCTTGATGTGGATGAGAGGAGGCATACGGTTGAGACCGAATTTGTGTCATTTGCCTATAGAAGGCTGTTCGATGTGGAAGTGGACGTGACAGGGGCAGAGTCAAGCTCTGATGCGGCGGACATGATCGCAGACAGACTGTATCAGGAACTGCCGGGGACCATGGAAGATGAGTCCAGGGACATGGTGAGGGTATCCCTCACAGGCGCGGTAAATGTTGAGAGCGAGATAAACACGGATTATCTGACTAAGCAGTTTCAGGATTCGTTCTATTATATGGAGATCTTGGATCACACGGATTTTCAGGTGGATTACATGAGGTATGTGAATGATGCGTCCCTCAAGGGCGAATTCGTGAGGAAGGTCATGAGGCAGGATATGAGTGAAAATGACAAGGCATATGTGATCCAGACAGGACTCAGGGCTCTTTCGGGCGAGGAGATATTTTAAGTATGAGATTGATATCTTGTTATATAGATGGATTTGGCAAATTGAATAACATGGAAGTCCAGTTCGAGGATGGGATAAATACATTTGTCCAGGATAATGGCTGGGGCAAGTCGACTCTTGCTGCTTTTATCCGGGTCATGCTGTATGGCTTCGACGGTGAGACGAAGAGAAATGACATTGAGAATGAAAGAAAAAGATATCGTCCGTGGTCGGGGGCTGCCTATGGCGGAGAACTGGTATTTGAGAGCAGGGGCAGAAACTACAGGGTTCAGAGGACATTTGGCGCGAAGAAGAGCGATGACAAATGCGTGATATACGACGAGGCGACTCATGCTGTGACAGGAATGTTCACGGATAAGCTTGGGGAGGAGCTGTTTCATGTGGATTCTGCGTCATTTGTGAGAAGTATGTACATAGGGCAGGATGACTGCCGGACCTGGGCGACGGATGGGATAAGTGCTAAGCTTGGTAATATCGCTGACAGCACGGATGATATAAGCAATTATGAGAATGCCAGACAGATACTGAAGAATGTTATAAACAGGCAGTCGCCAACCAAGCGGACGGGGGAACTGTACAGGAGAAAATATGAGCTTGATGGGATGCGTGAGCAGGTCAGGGAGCTTGATGGAATAGACAGAAGTATAAATGAGCTGAATAAAAATATCCGTGAGATAGAAATGCAGAATCAGAACCGGATGAGGCGGCAGAGACAGAAAGCCGTTGTAAAGCATGAACTGTTGAAGCCGGAATCAGCGAAGCTAGAGGCAGATAATGCAGAAAGACTAGAAAGCATTGGAAGTAGCGTAAATAATAAAAAACGTGGCAGTAAATATATCATGACAGGATTTTGTGCGTTGATCGCAGCACTTTTATCTCTGGGAATGTGGAAATTTATGCTTGGAATAGAAGAACCTGACGATATGGCTATGATTATATTTGTTGTATGTGCAGGTATGTTTTGTGTACTCGGAATCTACTACATTATACGCGGGATAAATGAAAAGATCAGGCACAGGAAGAATAAGGTGGAAGAGCCGGGGGATGCCGCTGATGATACCAGATCGGACGGATCAGATGATATATATACAGCCGATGACGAATCCGATATGGATGAGGAGATGTCGGTCTATATGGCAGAAAACATGAGACTTGGCGAGTATGCCAGGGAACTGGCGGAGTTCAAGCTTCGAAGACAGGAGATAGCTGCTGTGAAGGCATCGTTGGCGGATAAGAAAAAGGCTTTGGAAGACGATCTGCACAGATACGAGCTCAACGTAAAGGCGTACGAGCTGCTGGGGGAGGCCAGGGATACATTTGCAGTGGGACATTCGGTGCCGGTCATGGAGGCATTTGACAGGTATTATGAGTGCGTTACAGGAGAGCATGCAGGAAATGTACAGGCGGCCCCGGATATGACAATCAGGTACAGAGAGCAGGGAATGTACAGGGATTCTCAGACCTTGAGCTCGGGACTGGCGGATATCCTCGGAGTGTGTGTAAGAGTTGCAATAGTGGACAGCATGTATCAGGATGAAAAGCCGATGCTCATAATGGATGATCCATTTGTCAATCTTGATGACAGAAATATGGCGGGAGCGAAGAAATTTGTGGGGAAAATATCGGAAAAATATCAGATATTGTATTTCACATGCAGCCAAAATCGTGTACTATAGATACATAATAAATACTCAGGAGGAAGTATGTTGCGAACAATAAGGAAGGGATTGTATAAGTCGAATAACGTAAGATTTCTTGCTCTGCTCATCGCTGTGGCATTTGTTCTGCTGACGGAGATGGCGTGTGTGGGGAACATGACGGCCAAAGCGGAGACTGCAGGGGATGTGGCTGCATCTGTATATGCGGATACGGAGGCTCCGGGGGTGGCGACGCCTACCAGCGTGGTGGAGAAAACAGCACTTAAGATGAACAGCAGTACATACGTGTTTACGAACTCCACCGATGGCATGTTCAGACTCAGCTTTGCGGAGGGCGAGAGTTACTTCATTGGTTCAGGTGAGGACAGTGATACACTTATCACATATGCACTGATAAGATATAACTCCAAGTTTTATCTTGTCGCAGCGGATGACAGCGATGCAAATGTGCAGTATAACGGAAGCTACACAGACACCAGCTTTGAGATGCTGAAGTCAGCGAATTATAATTCTTCAAGCAGATATGTCAACATGAGCGTTAAGAGCGGCAATACCATAGAGCTCAAAAAGTTTACATTTGCCAGGGACTATTCTGTAGCTCTGACAGGATATTACAATGGAGTGTATTATAGCGAGGGCAGTCCGGCGACAGGACTGTTCACAAGATCCGGGTACTGTGATTACTTTGTGAGTGGCAAGGCTGTTGTGGGAGATGGCTGGTACAAATATGGCAGCAGTTCACCGGCAGGGGAGCTTGTTGACGCGGATATATCCGGAAGCATGTCTGGAAATGATGTGAAGTATATCCAGCTTTTTGATGGGCATGTTGTGAGCGCTTATCACGGCAATTATTTTTACAGCTATAATGGAACAGTCAGGATCACCGTCAAGAATAAGGCGATCATGGTAAATAATATAAAAGTCCTGTTTGACAAGAATGGAAATGCATACAAGGGACTCAGAACAGAAAATTCCAGAGTGTACTACTACGAAGCGGGTATTCCGGTCAAGAACGTGGTGAAGCAGTTTGGAGAAGACTATTATTACTTTGGAAGTGACGGCGCTGCGGTGAGATCGACCTGGATCACATCAGGAAACTGCGTGTATTATTTTGCGGTGGACGGTAAGGCTGTAAGGCGGATGCAGTCGGGAAGACTGTACCAGTATTCGTCGGGGAAATGGACCAGTACGGCAACCGGTGTATACGAGGTAAACAGAAGATATTATTACTTTGTGAACGGTGCGAAGAGCAACGTCACGAAGTGGTATGAGATCTCAAGGGATAAGAAGTATTACATAAGAAACGGAGAGGCAACCTATTTTGTACAGGTGGACGGCATAAGATACAGATGTCAGAAGGTGGCGAGCGAGGGCGGCTGGACGGCTGCGGTGAATGCGTGGATACCTTCATTTGGACATGTTGTGCTCCACACGGACAGCACGGGAATATCTGATGCGATATATTACAGATCGACACATACTGTATCGGGATATGCAGACACGTACAGAGTATTCTCGAATAACAGATGGATAGTAAAGAAGAATTCTGTGGTGAGACTGCAGGACAACTGCAGTTACTTTGGTAAAACAGGTAAGGCTGTCAGAACAAAGGGCTGGCAGACGATTAGTGATTACAGTGCGGCTTATGTAGGCGATGAGGGAACTGTAACTGAATATGTGTATTATGACGAGAGTACAGGATATTCCGAGTACAGAAGTGGCAAGCTGCTCAACGACAAGTCTGAGGGTCTTAAGAACGCCAAGATCAACAACAAGAAGGTGTATTATTTCAGCGATGCAAATGGACGCTGCAGTAAACTCACGAAGATAGTAGTGGGTGATGTGGAGTATGAATTTGACAGTTGGGGAAGATGCTTCAAGACAGATTCGATAAGCTGGGATTTTGATGAATGGATGAAGAGGGTTGTCAATGAATATCTGGGCAAGACAGGAATCTACTGCAATGTATTTGTGGCAAATGCGCTTAGATACGCAGGCAGCAGCACTCCGGGAAGTGATATGTCAGTCAAGTACACTGACTTTGCAAATGGCGGATTCGTGATCAGTTCATCAAATATATGCTCAGACTGGGCACTCCGCAAGGTCATCGCCAAGGCGATTCTGGCGCAGAATGGAAGCTGGGGTGAGGCGACGGATTACGAGCTCACAGCGGACAGGGAGGACTTCTCATACGATGTGCTCCTGCCTGGTGATATAGTTGTCTACTATACGAATGGAGAGCCGACCCATGTCGGAATCTATTTTGGAAAGTTCTCTTCAGCGACTGCACTTAAGCAGTATCTGAGAAAGCTTGGAGTTCCGGCTTCGGCATGTGAGGCATATGTGCATGACTGGGGTTCTAACAGCGGAAATAAGCCTGAATACTGGATCATTCAGGGTGGAATGGGCAGCAGCGATCAGGTCTATATAAGCAATTCTGCATATGATCTGTCGGGACAGTATGCCATGAAGATAATTCATGTGAGACATTAGAATGTAGAGAGATTGACATAAATGTACAGGGAACTGTGCATGAGACATGTATGAACAATAGATGTACAGGAGACTGTGCATGATAACAAAGAAAACACCATATATGAATACGGTGAGTGGATACCTTATATGGATCCTCTTTGCTGTAGTCGTATATGGTGTTTTTGGTATTTGTTGATATAGTTAAGCCTGCAGGTTTGACATGAGCGATTCCGCCATCAGTCCTCCTCGGACAGTTCCTCCCATTTCGTGTAGAGCTCGTTGAGTTCTGTGTCGGCTTCGTTCCTCTGCTTTGTGAGGTCGTTCAGCAGACCGACATTTGTGGCGTTCTCAGGAAGAAGAAACTGTTCATCGATCTCTGCGATCCTGTTCTCAAGTTCCTCGATGGATGTCTCAAGCTTCTTCAGGTCATTTGCCTTCTTGCGCTGCCTTGCCGCCTCAGCTTTGCTTTCCTGCCATGAGAGCTTGGCCTGTGAGACAGCGGGAGCGGTCTGGGCCGGTGCGTCAGAGACTCCGCTTATTGGAGTGAATGGACTTACTAAATCTGTGGAATACGTTCTGTGGGTCTCGTAGTAATCGTAATTGCCTATATAGCTTGTGAGCTGTTTGTCCCTTAACTCGATGATCCTTGTGGCCGTCTGGTTGATGAAGTATCTGTCGTGGGATACATACAGGACAGTGCCGGTGTAGTTCCTTATGGCATTCTCCAGTATCTCTTTTGATGTGATATCCAGGTGGTTCGTCGGCTCATCCAGAATAAGAAAGTTGGCGGAAGAGAGCATCAGTTTGGCAAGGGACACACGTCCACGCTCGCCACCTGACAGATCCTGTATCCTCTTGAACACGTCCTCACCTGTGAAGAGGAATGCCGCAAGGACATTACGGATTCTGGTGTTGGACAGATCAGGGTAGGCGTTGCTTATCTCATCGAATATGGTGTTGGACATCGTGAGTACCTGATGTTCCTGATCGTAGTAACCGATCTTGACGCGTGATCCAAGTATGATAGCTCCGGCATCTTTGGATACAAGCCTGTTGATCATCTTCAGTATGGTTGTCTTTCCGGTTCCATTTCCACCTATCAGGGCGACGTGTTCGCCACGTTTGATATCCATATCTATTCCTGAGAACAGATTATTGTCGCCAAATGATTTGGAGAGTCCTTCGATCGTAAGAACATCCTCGCCGCTTAAGACATTTGGCTCAAGAGTGATCCTCATCTCGGATGCAACCTCGGTTGGCTTGTCGAGACGTTCTATACGTGAGAGCATCTTCTCACGGCTCTCTGCACGTTTGATGGACTTCTCACGGTTGAACTGCTTGAGCTTCGTGATGACCTCTTCCTGATGCTTGATCTCCTGTTGCTGGTTGAGATATGCTTTCATCATGTTCTCACGGATCTCTGCACGCTTTTGTGCGAAGTAGGTGTAGTTGCCATTGTATACCTGGCTGTGGCCATTGTCGAGCTCGACTATTTTGGTCACGATCTTGTCGAGGAAATAACGGTCGTGGGAGACGATGATGACGCTTCCCTGGTAGGATGACAGGAAGCCCTCAAGCCATGAGATGGATTCCATGTCCAGATGGTTTGTCGGCTCATCGAGGATGATGATATCCGGCTTCACCATGAGTAGTCTGCCGAGTGCAAGTCTTGTCCTCTGGCCACCGGACAGAGAGTCCGTGTGGCGGTCATAATCCTCCTTGGAGAAACCTAGTCCTTTGAGAACTCCATTTGCCTCGCTCTCACAGCTATAGCCGTTCTTATATTCGAATTCGTGGGTGTAGCGGTTGTAGAGCTCCAGAGATCTCTCGAGCTCCTCACCGGTCTGTTCAGCCATGGTGTGTTCCAGTTCGCGCATCCTGTCCTGAAGCTCAAGGATAGGCTTTAGTGCATCCATCATGACACCGCGGACAGTAGTGTTGTAATTGCTCTCCTGATACTGGGACAGATAGCCGATGGTCCTGTCCTTTGACACTATGACCTGACCGGAGTCAGCACTTTCCTCACCCATTATTATCTTGAGAAGAGTGGTCTTGCCGGCGCCGTTTATGCCGACTATAGCCATTTTCTCCTTTTCCTCAAGATGAAAAGAAATATTGTCCAATATAACATCTGTGCCAAATGCTTTGCAGATGTTCTGACAGTCTAAAATCATAATTTAACCTCTCATTTGTGTTCTAGCCTTTTAATTATATATACAAGCCTTTACTTTCGCAAGAAAATGGAGTGGATTTTATACTATAAGGGTGGAATTGCACTGTTTTTTATAAAATGTTCATATTATTTTAAGCAAAATACACAATTATTGTGATATACTAGATAAAGATATGCGTGGATATAGGAAAGACGCCGCAGGGCGGATTGATATATAATTACAGAAAAGGAATGATGGAATGGATTATAGCATCTATGACTATAATAGTGACGAGAAGCTTCTTCAGGAACAGGAGATAGAGGAGATCAACAATGTGAAGATGAGTCTGCTCAACACTCTTGTCACGAAGCTGAACAATGCGGGAATATATTTTAACAGTACATCGAGAATCAAGTCAGAATCGTCACTTCTGCACAAGCTGGAGACTGGTAAATACTCCATGCAGGAAGGTGGAAGAAAGATTCAGGATATCATAGGTATACGAATCAACCTGTTCTATCTGGAGGACATGGATATATGTGAGAAGATACTTGAGGAGACGTTTCTTCTGGACAATTGGTCCAAGACGAAGAATGAGGAGAACAAATTTGAGGCACAGAAATGTAACGGTGTGTTCAGGATACCGAGCAAATATCTGCGAAACATACCTGCAAGTGTGTGGAACAAGCCATTTGACCAGACATTTGAGGTACAGCTCAGGACGGTGCTCTTCGAGGGTTGGCATGAGATAGAGCATGAGATGAGATATAAGTATAAGCTGGGTTCTGATTCCAAGGAGACCGATCTGTGGACTGGACATGAGGATCTGTCCAGAGTCATGAACAGTATCATAGCCAATCTGGAGCTGTGCGACTGGTCTATCATGCAGATTTTCAACAGTATTCACGACTCACAGTACAAGGAGAAGAACTGGGAGAATGCCATAAGAAGCAAATACAGGCTCAGGATCACGCAGGATCCGCTTAAGCCTGAGCTCAGGGAATATCTGGACAACAATCCGGACATCGTGGCGCAGTTCCACACTGTGAGCAAGCGCGAACTGGTTGAGATACTGCTCAACAAGAAGTATCACAAGGAGCTGACTCCTGACAGAGTTATTTATCTGATCAACAAGGAGATAGTCCACAACGAGTATATATCAAGGCTGCTTGACAAGGAGCAGTTCGTTCCAGCAGTCAGACCAGAGGTGAAGACTGAGATAAAGCCTATGGTTCCGAATGTTGTGTACAGCCACAGGGTAGGAATACCTGCGGCGGGTTATGACAAGGCGTGTGAGATCATATACAAATGGGTCAGAGAGCACATCAGTATGGTGTTCCCACAGATGCCCGAGGAACTCACGAGTGTGGATTATTCCACCATAGGATATAAGGTATATATAACATATGAGGCCGGTGAGTTTCATATGGATTTCCAGCACATAAGCAATTCAGAGGCTGGTGTTATATGGCATGTGACAGTGGATATGGTGAGTGCCGGGGATATATATGATGTGAATGTGGAGAACATATGTGAGACCATCAACGTCAAGGAGAGAAGATACAGCAGGCCAAAGTTCATGAAGGATATGTTCAATCAGGTTGGCTTTGTAGACGCCGGGATAGTCATGGAGGAGGGATCAAGCCCTGAGGAGATCAGCTATGACAAGCTGAATGCGATTGTTGAGAGCCCTGACAGATATATGCCGATCATAGTCATAGTGAAGCCGGATGAGATACCGGACTGGGCGATAGACTGTGATGGATATATACTCAGAACGGATATGCTGAAGAAGACCCTCAACGGTTTGTGTCATGTATATCTGTGCAGTGGAGACTGCAAGAAGCGCTACGAGGAGGAGTACGGTAAGGAATCCGTGGATGGTGGAGTTATGATGTGGGAGAAGAACAGTAACTACCCGATATTCTACTCCATGGATATCATCAACCAGAGCTTCTTCGAGGAGGTAAACCACAGCATCAATGAGAATGTGGAGTACGAGAAATCCTTCAGATATTCGCTGAGAGAACAGGTTCACGATGAATATCTGAAATAACACAGAGGTAGGCAGACCATGAAGAAATGGTACAGGATAGCAGCCGTAGTGGTTGTCATGGTGGCTGTGATTGCTATGGTCATCATATCAGGCGTGAGACGGTCAGGTGAAAGTGAATATACAAGGAACACGATCACCATGGGAACGGCTGCGTCATTTACAGTGTATGGAAGCCATGGCAGTGAGAATATAGACGGGATGCTGAAGCTCATAGACAGCCTGGACAAGGATGTGCTGTCATGGCGCTCAGCGGACTCTGAGATATACAGGGTGAACACCACATATAAGCCTGATGAGGATATCACGGTGAGCAGCGAGCTTGCGGGTGTGCTGAAGCAGACGCTTGACATATCGAGGGCTCATGACGATCTGCTGGATATCACCATACGGCCTTTGGCGGATGTGTGGGGGATAGAAGATGGCAGGACAGAGATTCCATCACAGGCGGATATAGACAGTGCACTGAGGCTGGTGGATGTGTCAAAGGTAAGTGTGGATGGCGATACGTTAAGGATATCAGAGCCTGGTATGATGCTTGATCTGGGAGCAGTCGGCAAGGGATATGGCTGCGATATGGCAGCAGAGTATCTCAAGGGTACTGATGCGGCCGGTGCATGTGTGGCCCTGGGCGGAAGTATAGTTGTGTACGGAAGCAAGCCTGATGGTACAGCCTGGAAGGTCGGTGTCAAGGATCCGAGAGCCGGAGAGGGAACGACCATGGGTGTCATAAGCTTTGGCGATGGGGAGACGGCATTTGTATCCACATCGGGAGATTATGAAAAGTATTTTGAGCAGGATGGCAGGAGATACCACCACATACTTGATCCCCGGACAGGATATCCGGCATGGAATGGCACTATAGCGGCCACGGTAGTGTGTGATAACGGACTGACCAGTGACGCCTTGTCCACACTGTGTATGCTGATGGATAAGGATAAGGCTATGAAGACCATTCAGGAGTATGGTGCGGAGGCCGTCATCATAGATGAGGATAAGAATGTGTATGTCAGTGAAGGCCTGAAGGACCGATTCACCATAACGGCAGAAGACTATAAATTGGCAGAGTGATGTGAAGATATGGCAGGATGGTTTAGAAAAAAAGATCTGATATTGTGTGTAGTCCTTTTAGTAGCGGGAATTATATGCTGGCTTGTCATGCGGCTTGTGCTTCCGACGGGCAATACCGCGGATGTGTATATAGATGACAAACTGGTGCAGACCATAGACATGACAGTCGACGATACCTATGAGTTCAACACGGACAGGGGCAGCAACACTGTTGTGGTTGAATCTGGGAAGATCAGTGTCGGTGATGCGGACTGCCCGGATAAGGTGTGTGTGAATATGGGCTGGAAGAGCAGGAGAGGAGAGACTATAACCTGTCTTCCGCACAAGCTTGTCATAGAGATACAAGGTGGCAGGGAAAGAGATATAGATGTGCAGTAGAGATAAAAATGATCAGAAAAGTTCAGAGACGGCGGTGGATAGAATGCATGGCTGGAGTACAAAAAGGATCACATACACAGGTATGTTCGTGGCCATAGCCATGGTATTTTCCTATCTTGAATCCATGATCCCGGTGAATATAGCTGTTCCGGGAATCAAGCTGGGACTTGCAAATATGGTCACCATAGTTGTCATGTACAGGCTGAGGATATCAGATGCGTGGATAGTGTCACTGGTGAGAGTGGTGCTGTCGTCGCTGTTGTTTGGCAATATGACGGTTATGGTATACAGCATGGCGGGAGCGGTGTTGTCACTTCTGGTCATGACGCTTTGCAGGAAAAAGGATCTGTTTGGTCTCCTTGGAACGAGCATACTAGGCGGAGTGAGCCACAACGCAGGGCAAATAGCAATGGCAGCACTTCTCATGAAGAGTGGCAATATCATGTTGTATATGCCGGTGCTGTGCATATCGGGAACTATAGCCGGTGTGTGCATAGGCCTGGCGGGAACCATGCTTGTCAGAAAGCTTCCGTCCATAGAATATTAGAATGATATCCGAATGAATTTATAAATGATCACATGTAAGATACAGAAAAGACATAAGTGTCTATATCTTATATGTGATCGTTTTTTATGCGGATAAGCAGAAGAATTTCCATATTTTAAAATGATAATATATCCCCATTTAGGTTGTTTTTGAGGGCTTAAAGCGTTATTATATAGGAAGATTTTTTTAATAAAAATATATAAGGAAAAGAGGTAGAACATGGGTTTGTTAACATTTCTGGGCGGAATTCATCCATATGAAGGCAAAGAATTGTCAATGGAAAAGCCTGTCAGAGAATACCTTCCAAAAGGTGACTGCGTGTACCCGCTGAGTCAGCATATAGGGGCACCGGCCACACCTATAGTGAAGAAGGGCGACAGAGTCCTGGTTGGTCAGAAGATTGCGGAGACCAGTGGCTTCGTGTCAGCAAATATACATTCATCCATATCGGGAAAGGTCAAGGCAATCGAGCCGAGATATGTGCCTGGTGGATCAAAGGTTGAATCAATAGTTGTAGAGAATGATGGCCTGTTTGAGGAGATCGACTTTGCAGCAAATGTAAAAGATCTGTCCACTCTGTATAGAGAGGATGTGAAGGAGATCATAAAGGAGGCCGGAATAGTAGGAATGGGCGGCGCCGGTTTCCCTGCAAATGTCAAGCTGTCCCCGAAGAACGAGGATGCGATCGACTACATAATAGTAAATGGCGCAGAGTGTGAGCCATATCTTACTTCGGATTACAGAAGGATGATGGAGGAACCGGACAAGCTGATACTGGGACTTGAGATATGTATCAATCTGTTTGATCATGCAAAGGGAATCATCGCTATAGAGGATAATAAGCCTGAGGCAATAGAACTTCTCAGGGATAAGGTAAAGGACAATGACAAGATCGAAGTCCATGTGATGAAGACCAAGTACCCTCAGGGTGCCGAGCGTCAGCTCATATATGCTAACACTGGAAGATATGTCAACTCCAAGATGCTTCCAGCGGATGCTGGATGTATAGTTCACAATGTTGATACCATCGTGTCCATATATGAGGCAGTTATAGAGGGAAGACCACTCTACACAAGGATAGTCACCATAACAGGTGATGCCATAGAGAATCCATGCAATCTTATGGTAAGGATAGGAACAAACTGTCAGGAGCTTATAGAGGCTGCGGGTGGATTTAAGGATGGTGTGGTTCCTGAGAAGGTGATCTCAGGTGGTCCTATGATGGGAAAGGCACTTTTCTCATTGGATGTTCCTGCAACCAAGGGAGTGTCGGCACTGCTGTGTATGACACATGACGAGGTGGCAGACCTTGAACCGAGCAACTGTATCAGATGCGGACGCTGTGTTGATGTGTGTCCGGGACGTATTGTTCCTTCGATGCTTGCTTCACTGGCTGAGCATGGGGATACAGAGGGATTCCTGGCTCACAACGGAATGGAGTGTTGTGAGTGTGGATGCTGTTCGTATGTGTGTCCGGCGAAGAGACATCTGACACAGACCATTGCGGGAACAAGAAAATCCATCATTGCAAATAAAAAGAAGTAGGAGGTGTACACATTGGATAATACATTTAAGATTTCGTCATCTCCACATGTCAGAGATAAACGAAGTACACAGAGCATTATGCTGGATGTGATCATTGCTTTGCTTCCGGCAACCGTATTTGGAATCATCAACTTCGAGCTGAACGCTATGATACTTATACTCACATGCGTGGTCTCATGCGTGCTGTTTGAGTGGCTGTACCAGAAGATGATGAACAGAAAAGTAACCATAAGCGATCTCAGTGCAGTTGTAACAGGACTTCTTCTTGCACTGAACCTCTCACCGGATGTACCGGTGTGGATGGCGATACTCGGAAGTGCATTTGCCATTATAATAGTTAAACAGCTCTTTGGAGGACTGGGATTCAACTTCATGAATCCAGCGCTGGGCGCAAGATGTTTCCTTCTCATATCATTTGCAGGAAGAATGACATCATTCTCGTATGATGGTGTGACAACTGCTACACCTCTTGCAGTACTCAAGAACACAGGGAATCTGGCAAATGTCAATGTACTCAATATGTTTCTTGGAAATATACCGGGAACCATAGGTGAGACATCAGTTGTATGTTTACTTGTTGGTGCGGCTTATCTTCTGATCAGAAGAGTTATAAAGCCGGTTATTCCATTTACATATATAGGAACATTTGCGGTGCTCATTATGATATATGCGGTTGCATCGGGTAGAGGTTTTGATCTTACATTCCTCGCAGCACACCTGTGCGGTGGTGGTCTGATGCTTGGAGCATTCTTTATGGCAACTGACTATGTTACATCACCTATCACACCTGCGGGTAAGGTTGTGTTTGGTGTGATACTTGGTATACTCACATTCTGTTTCAGAATATACGGAGGATCAGCAGAGGGCGTATCATATGCGATCATATTCTCCAACCTGCTTGTGCCACTCATTGAGAGATGGACACAGCCGAAGAGCTTCGGAGAGGGCGCAGAGCTTGCAGCCCAGGGTGACACAGCCGGAACAAAGTCCAAGATGGATACAAAGTCGATTGTTATAGCAACTATAGCAATCATGATAATCACAGTCATAGCAGGATTTGCACTGGCTTATGTATATAAGATCACAAAGGATCCTATAGCAGTTACAGAGCAGAAAGCAAAGGAAGAGGCATATAAGGCGGTATTCGATGATGCGGATTCGTTTGACAGCTATGCTGACTTTGATGCCGATGCGGCTGCAAAGATCCTGTCAGATGCCGGATATAACGCAGATATAGATGAGATCGTGGAAGCAAAGGGCAGCGATGGTTCAGCACTTGGATATGTTGTGACTGTCACATCACATGAGGCGTATAGTGGAGACCTTCAGCTTGCCATGGGAGTCAGAGCGGATGGAACGACAAATGGAATTTCATTCCTGTCACTCTCAGAGACTGCAGGACTTGGTATGGAGGCTGACACAGACAGCTTCAAGTCACAGTTCGCAGGCAAGAAGGTCGATAAGTTCCAGTACACCAAGTCAGGTGCCACAGTGGACGAGGAGATAGATGCCCTGTCAGGAGCTACCATCACAACAAATGCGGTTACCAATGCGGTGAATGCGGGACTTGAGTATGTGAAGTCCATAAATGGCGGTGCTGCTGATTCATCTGCAGCGTCGAACGGAGGTGACAAGTAATGGGAAAATGTACAGAGCGTTTATATAATGGTATTGTGAAAGAGAACCCGACCTTCGTACAGATGCTTGGAATGTGTCCGACACTTGCGGTTACATCATCAGCCATCAATGGCGCAGGAATGGGACTTACGACCACATGTATCCTGGTGCTCAGCAACTTCATGATCTCAGCACTCAGAAAGGTTATACCTGATAAGGTCAGAATACCATCATTTATAGTTATCATAGCTTCGTTTGTTACTATCATACAGTTTCTGCTGCAGGCGTACCTGCCATCACTCAACAGCAGCCTTGGACTGTATATACCACTTATAGTTGTAAACTGTATCATCCTTGGTCGTGCCGAGGCATATGCTTCCAAGAACAAGGTACTTCCATCTATATTTGATGGACTTGGAATGGGCCTTGGATTTACAGTTGGCCTTACACTTATAGGAATGTTCAGAGAGCTTGTCGGAAAGGGCTGTGTATTTGGATTCCAGATACTTGGAGATGGCAACTTACTTCAGAACTCATCGGGAATTATAAAGGGTATAGGCAATGCACTCAGCCTGTACACACCTATAACAATATTCGTACTTGCACCTGGTGCATTCTTCGTGCTTGCATTCATCATAGCATTTATCAACAAGAGAAATGCAAAGAAGGCAGCCGAGGCACTGGCAAATGGAGAGGAGATCCCGGCAGCATGCAGACCGGACTCATGTGCAGGCTGTATCAATGCAGCATGTTGTGGCAAGCTGGTTTCAGAGACTCCGGCTCCTGTAAAGGCAGCAGAGGCTCCGGCGAAACCTTCAGCGGATGCAAAACAGGTTAAGAAGCAGGAAGAGACACCTGCAGCGGCAGATAAGGATGCAGCAAAGAATACAGCGCCAGAGGCTGACAAGCCAGATGAGACGAAGAAGGATGAGCCAAGACTCAGCCCATATGCACCGACCAGAGAGTCAGTCCTCGCCGACATAAAGCTTGTTCCGAATGCGACAGGAAAGATGCTTAAGGAGCATGCTGAGGAAGTTCAGCAGGAAAAGACGCCAGATGAGGAGCAGCAGACTGTTACAGAGACTCAGTCAGACAGTCAGGACAATCTCCAGAATGAGAAGTCAACAGAGCAGCCAGCAGCAGAACAGGAAGTAGCAGACAAAGTGGCAGCAGAGCAGCCATCAACGGATCAGCCGACGGAAGCAGAGCAGCCAGAACACTCTGCAGAGAACGAGCCAGCAGATTCCGACATAAAGCTCAAGGAGACAATGGCTCATATAAAGAAGAAAAAAGGAAAGGGAGGTAAGAGATAATGAATATTTTATTGTTAGCCATCGGAGCGGCACTTGTAAATAATGTTATCCTCAGCCAGTTCCTCGGACTGTGTCCTTTCCTTGGAGTGTCCAAGAGTGTCAACACAGCAACCGGAATGGGAGCAGCGGTTGTGTTCGTCATGACCATAGCTTCATTTGTCACCAGCGTTGTGTATTACGGCATACTGAGAAGATTCGGACTTGAGTACCTCAACACCATAGTGTTCATCCTTGTGATCGCAGCACTTGTACAGTTTGTTGAGATGTTCCTCAAGAAGAAGGTCAAGTCATTGTATGAATCACTTGGAGTTTACCTTCCACTGATCACGACCAACTGTGCCGTGCTTGGTATCGCTCTCTCGAATGTACAGAGCGGTTACGGCATACTTGAGAGTACCATCAATGGATGTGGCTCTGCAGTCGGATTTACTATAGCCATAGTGATACTTGCAGGAATCAGAGAGAGACTTGAGCACAGCCCTATACCTGAGTCATTCAAGGGAACTCCTATAGTTCTCATCACATCAGGTCTTATGGCAATCGCGTTCTTTGGTTTCTCAGGATTGATATAAGGAGGGTGCGGATATGACAGGAATATTGATAGCTGTGGCAGTTGTCGCAGGCGTAGGTATTGTGATAGGTATCCTTCTGGGTGTCGCAGGAGAGAAATTTAAGGTAGAAGTAGATGAGAAAGAAATAGCAGTAAGAGAGCTGCTTCCAGGAAATAACTGCGGTGGATGTGGATATCCGGGATGTGATGGTCTGGCAGCGGCCATCGCCAAGGGCGAGATGCCGCCATCAGCGTGTCCTGTTGGAGGCGAGGCAGTGGCAGCGAAGATCAGTGAGGTTATGGGCGTGGAAAACGCTGAAAATACAAGGTATGTGGCATTTGTCAAGTGTGCAGGAGACTGCGAGAAGGCGAAGGATGTATACGAGTATGTTGGACCAAGGGACTGTAAGCTGGCACAGAACAATCCAAACAGCGGTCCTAAGGCATGTACATATGGATGTACAGGTTATGGCTCATGTAAGGCAGTATGTGAGTTCGGGGCTATTGACATTATAGATGGAATTGCGGTAATTAATAAGGAGAAGTGTAAGGCATGCGGCAAATGTGTCACAGAGTGCCCGAGACACTTGATAGAGCTGGTTCCATATGATGCAGAGAGACTTGTCAGATGTAATTCCCATGACAAGGGTCTTCAGGTCAAGGCAGCCTGCAGCGCAGGATGTATCGGATGTACACTGTGTGCAAGGAACTGTGAGGCTGGAGCCATCACGATAGACAGAAACCTTGCTCACATAGATCCGGAGAAGTGTACAAATTGTGGTGCATGTAAGGCCAAGTGCCCAGTAAAGATAATATCGTAAGAAGGTCCCTCCGAAGGTGGGAGATATAAGGAGAAAATTATATGAGATGTCCATTTTGCTCAGCAGATGATACAAAGGTTATCGATTCCAGACCAGCGGAGGATGGAAGTGCGATCAGAAGAAGAAGACAGTGTGACGCCTGTGGTAAGAGATTTACCACATATGAGAAGGTGGAGACCATACCTCTCATAGTCATCAAGAAGGACAAGAACAGAGAGACTTATGACCGTTCCAAGATAGAGTCAGGTGTCATAAAGTCATGCCATAAGCGTCCGGTTTCAGCGGAAGCAGTCACAAAGTGCATAGATGACATAGAGAACACCATCTTCAACATGGAAGTGAGAGAGATAGAGAGCACGACCATAGGTGAGATAGTCATGGATAAGATCAAGGATCTTGATCAGGTAGCCTATGTAAGATTTGCATCAGTGTACAGAGAGTTCAAGGATGTGAATACATTTATGGATGAGCTGGGCAAGCTGCTCACCAGCAATTCGGAGAAGCGATGATAGAGACATACAACACGATATTACAGGAGGGGCAGGACGAGATAGTCGAGAAGAAATCACGATTCATCGGCTATGCAGTCCCTGTGTCCTCGGAGGAAGAGGCATATGCCTTTGTCGAGAAGATCAGGAAGCAGCACTATGATGCAAGGCACAACTGCTATGCATTTGCCATAGGTAGCGAGAATACATTGCTAAGATTCTCTGATGACGGAGAACCGCAGGGAACGGCTGGAAAACCCATCCTGGAGGTTATCACGGGGAATGCGGTGGTTAATATATGTATAGTGGTCACAAGGTATTTTGGTGGAACACTGCTCGGAACAGGTGGTCTTGTGAGAGCATACACCGAGGCAGCCAAGCTTGCACTGTCTGATGCGGGTATACATAAGATGCAGCTTATGAAGCTGGTGAAGATAACCACGAACTACAACGATTCGGGTAAGGTACAATATCTTCTCAGCAACAGTGATGCACTGATAGACAGTACGGATTACACTGCAGATGTGTGCTTCAATGTGGCGGTGCCGGCTGACAGCTATGGATGTCTGGTAAAGCAGATCACAGAGTCTACATCTGCGAGAGCATTGATAGAAGACTCAGGAGAAGAGTACAGATGATGATGAATGGCAGAGCTATAGTAAATATCTTATAGCGCCTGAATATCACTCTGAATATAAGTGCAACAGCAAGGCTGATGACTGACACTGCGGCGATATGCAGCAGGACATTGAGACAGCCATTGGTGCCGGAATATATGATCAAGGATATAAAGCTGATAATGGCAGCGGGAATAATTCCCGCTGCTATATTTTTTACACAGAATCCGGCTTTTTTTCTGGAGGAGAGGATAGAGTAAGCCCCACAGTCCAGATCCCGGAGATAGTTATGAAGTCCCAGGAGAGAACATACGAACAAAGTTATGTAAACCAATATTCCCACAGGAAAATTGTTTGGCGCAATATCTGTCGATGCCGTGTATTTTCCGGTGAGTCCGCTCTCGATTGTGAAAATGTCCTCATTTTCGATATATCCCTTAAATCTATCACTGATGTATTCTGACATCTGGGTCTCGTCGTATGGGACATTTGCCAGATAACGATCCTGGAGCATACATACAGACATGTCTGCCGCATATGCATACAGGAGGGCGGCATACACGGATTCTTCGGACACAGACTGGAATGAGCTTCCATCGGTTGTATACACGGTTATGTGGCGCTTCCCGTCAGAGTGGATCATTGATTCACTGAAACCATCAGGAACCATGTACGCGGAGTCGATCCTGCCGGATGCTACATCATCCTTCATGTCTTTCAGGGATTCATAGTGCCTGAAGGTAAATCCCGTGGATGTCGATGTGAGATACGACAGGAATGCATCCGTGTGTTCGTCAGAACTTTCAATATACACGCCGGACACGATCTCGGTGCTTTGCTTTCTGGCTGGCAGAAAGCTCACAGCGATCAGCACAGCGGGGATGACCAGCAGAACGACGATCATGGCGGGACGGCACAGTATTCTCTTTATAAGTAAGTTTATCTGTCTTATATGGTTCATAGATGTATCTCCGTAAATTTATGATAAATATATGCACAGTGTCTGCACAAGCTTATTGAGCAGCGATCCATGGCATATATCCTTTGCAAAGTTTGGAAGCATGGCTTCCGGTATGAATAAGCCGCTCACATAGGCCAGTATGACAGTGACCACAGTGAGAAGCAGTGTGCAGCCGTGTATCCCTGCGGGAAGCAGACTTATGAGCAGTGTATATACCGCGACACATGTAGCTATGACGATTCCGAACAGTATCCCACTCATGTGGATATTTACATGCAGTTCATCGATAAACAGTGATGCCAGGGCGAGAGCCATGTATACAGTTATATAAAGGATATACAGCCATATGAACATGGATATGAAATTGCTGACATTGCGTCTGACTTTGCCAATTCCCTGTGACCTGAGCTTTGTTATGTAAGAGGCTGGGAGGTCGAGCAGGAATGGGAAGAAAACAACGCTGCACAGCATCATCATGAGAAGAACCGCCGCACTTGTGTAGAAGTCGGTGGTATTTGCTGCTCTGGTTGCATTTATTTTGTCGACGGTGAAGTTGGCAGTCCTGTCAAGAACCTTAGTCATGAACATGGCATTTACATCGTTGCTGAGCGTGTCCTGAATATCCTCGGGAAGCTCCATGTTCCTTCCTATCGCCTGAACCGAATATATGGCCGCCTGGGATATGCCAAGCATGGAGGATGTGGAGCGGAAGAGGTCATTCAGCACAAATGTATCGATGGACCGGTTGTCAGAATAGTATACCTCGACAGGTGTGTTCGTTCCGTCCATGATGTCGCTTATGATATTGTCAGGGACGTAGATCACAGCGAACAGGTCTCCGTCAGAGAGCCTTGAAAGGGCTGTATCCTTGTCTGAAAATTCTGTGAATACACATGATGAGCGGTAGCTGTCCATATCAGATATCGTGTTGTATGCCATCTGTGCGGTTTTTGAATCTGCACTCATCACGATTCCGATTGAAAGTGGTTCGGAGCGGTCATCAGAGTAGATAAAAGAGTTCGCGTTTAACGCAAGACACAGGAAAACCGTCATCATGACAAATGCTGCGACTACCATGTATATTCCATAATGAGCTATTCTTTTCAAATCAGTTCGTATAAGTCGGTAAAACATAAAACTCCTTTAGATAAAGCTATGATCTGATCAGATTGATGTAGGTTTCAGGTGAGGTGTATCCGGGTGAGATATTTCTGTCTATGGCCAGTTGGATGTGTCCATTTTTCAGTGTGTATATCTTGTTGCATATATCCAGCGCAGATGTCTCATGTGTGGCGATGATGACACTTCCTCCATGTGTTATGTAATTCTGGAGATAGCGCAGTATCCCGTTCTTGCATAGAAGATCAAGCGAGGCCAGAGGTTCATCGAGAAGAAGCAGATCCGGGTCAGACATCATCGTGATGGCAAGGCTTAGCCTCTTCTTCATTCCACCGGAGAGCTTTGAGACACGTTTGTCCAGAAATGAATCCACACCGAGAGACTGACATATGCTCATATTGTGGGAGTTCATGACTGTTTTCCTGCTTCCGGGGTGCCACAGTCTGATGTTGTCAATGGCTGTGAGTTCCGGTATGAGTGGATTGTCCTGTGGGAGCAGAGCAGCATTTGCCTGACAGTCGAAACCGAAGCACCCTGAGTCTGGCTTTATGTTTCTGGATAGTATTCCCAGCAGGGTGGATTTACCCGATCCGTTGATTCCCAGAAGGGCGATGCATTCACCCGGGGATACGGACAGTGACACATCTGTCAGAACTTTATTTTTGCCGTAGCTTTTGCTCACTGAAGAGACAGAAAACATCTAGTATTCCTCCTCTATTACCTGAAAATCAAGGTAGTCAAAATCTATATCCTCCACAAAGTTATCCGCTGTGAATCTGGTTCTGGCGTGGTGGATAAACTCATCCTTATTCTTCTTAAGCCACACCGGCTTTGCCAGGTCAAACTCGTAGCACATATCCTCAAGGGCCTTGTATACCTTGTGGGTACGCGTCATCTCGTAGTCGGATATGCATATCACGGTATCCTTCATGAGGTGGTTATCTTTTATAAGTTTTCCCCATACTCTAAACATATATTATCCTCCATAAGGGTTATTTGAGATCGTACCTGACTAGTATATAACATTTGTGCACAGAATTAAAACAATAAAGACACAAATATGACACATTTACTGCGTATAGTAACAACTGTAAGAAAGAGAAAGGTACCGATTACAGGAATTAAGATAATAAAGATGCGAAAGGATGATAGAGATGGAACAGGAAAACAAGAACCAGATGAATGGAAATAGTGGTCAGGCACCACAGCAGGATGGTCTGTATCATTACAGCTATATGAACAATAGAGGAGATTCAAGATTTGACAGACCTTCAACAAATGCTTCACAGCAGACACAGAATGTTCAGGGCGCACAGTCAGCGCAGAACAATCAGACAGCCGGTGTACAAGGCTCGGCACAGAACGCTCAGACTGCCGGCGCACAGAGTTCATCGCAGAATGCTCAAACAGTCGGTACACAGAACGCTTCATATTCAGGTTTTCAGAGAAATGTAAATGGCATGGAAGCATGGTATGACAGCCAGAGAATGAATCAGGGTTATCAGAATCAGGCAGGCAATCCAATGAACAATATGGGAACAGGAAAGCCTTCAGATAACAATATGAGACAGAAGAAGGCAAAAGATAAGAAGCCAAAGAACAGGAAGAGCGGATTTGGCAAGAAGGCAGCAGGTGTGGTTGCAGCGGCTGTTGTATTCGGACTTGTGGCAGGCGTTGTATTCCAGGGGGTCAGATATGGATCGGATAAGCTTCTCGGCAAAGATTCGCAGACCACAACAGAGCAGAGTGCTGAGGGTTCAACAGAGAACAATGCACCACAGCTCAAGCAGGCATCATCAGACACGACAAGTACAGTGTACGATGTGTCAACGGTTGCCAAGAAGGTTATGCCTTCCATCGTATCGATCACAGGAACATACGTAACAACATATGATTACTGGTTCAATTCATATCAGCAGGAGTCAACAGGAGCCGGTTCAGGTATCATCATCGGCAAGGATGACCAGTACCTGTATCTTGCAACTAATTATCATGTGGTACAGAATGCTAAGTCACTGTCAGTTACATTTGTCGATGACAAGAGTGCAGATGCGGTGGTAAAGGGATACGTTGAGAACAATGATATAGCAGTTGTCACAGTTAAGCTTTCGGACATATCGGATGACACTTTGAATGAGATAAAGGAGATTCAGGTAGGTTCATCGGATGATCTTGCAGTGGGTGATCCGTGCGTGGCAATCGGAAATGCACTTGGATATGGACAGTCAGTTACAGTTGGATATATAAGCGCACTTAACAGAGAGATAAGTGCTTCAGATGAGACAGTAAAGGTACTTCAGACAGATGCAGCCATCAACCCTGGTAACAGTGGTGGTGCCCTTGTCAACATGCAGGGCGAGCTGATCGGTATCAACACAGCCAAGTATTCAGATACAAGCGTTGAGGGTATGGGCTATGCACTTCCTATATCAGATGTACAGGATATAATCAATGACCTGATAGCAGGCAAGAATGTGTCAAATGATGGAACAACATCAGGACAGGCTTACCTCGGTATATCTGCCCAGACCATCACAAGCCAGTACGCACAGCTCCTGAACATGCCTGAGGGTGTATATATCTCATCAGTTGAGCAGGGTTCAGCAGCAGAGGAGTGTGGACTCCAGTCAGGAGATATCATTTGCAGCCTTGACGGTGAGGACATAGCAGATATGGAGACATTCCACGACAAGATCGTGGCCTGCAATCCTGGCGATAAGGTATCTATCGTATACTACAGAAACAACAATGGTAACTACGAGAAGCAGACTGCTACAGCTACGCTGAAGGAGAAGCAGTGATAAGCCAGATAATTCAGTGGTGATTTAGCACGGAGCTAACAGAACTGAAAGCCTATAGATTGATATAACAGCACCTGTAAGTGAAATTACAGGTGCCGTTTTGTATGTAAGATATGTGGCTGTCAAAATTGTAATCTGCCTGCATTGTATCGGAAGTCCTCGTATTCATCCGGTATGCGGTCAAGTTCGGCGGTAAATGCCTGTGGATTGTAAATTTGCTTGCAAATATACTTTAAATGGTGCATTATAAAGAGTACGCTTAAGTATAGCGTAAGATTTGGAAAAATGAAAAAGAAAGGTTTACATAACAATGTACAAAATACTTTGTAAGGATGGAAGGGCAAAGAGAGCTGAATTTCAGACTGTTCACGGAACAGTGCAGACACCTCTGTTCATGAATGTTGGAACGGCAGCAGCCATAAAGGGAGCTGTGGCAACAACGGATCTCAAGGACATAGGATGTCAGATCGAGCTGTCAAATACATATCATCTCCATGTGAGACCTGGGGATAAGATAGTCAAGCAGATGGGCGGTTTACATAAGTTTATGTACTGGGACAGACCGATACTCACTGATTCAGGCGGATTCCAGGTATTCTCCCTGGCGGGACTCAGGAAGATCAAGGAGGAGGGAGTAACCTTCAATTCCCATGTCGATGGACGCAAGATATTCATGGGACCTGAGGAGAGCATGCAGATACAGTCGAATCTGGCATCTACAATAGCCATGGCATTTGACGAGTGTGCCCCTGCACTGGCTGACAGACAGTATGTGGAGAATTCTGTTGCGAGAACAGCCAGATGGCTTGTCAGATGTAAGAATGAGATGGAGAGACTTAACAGTCTGCCGGATACGATCAACAAGAATCAGCTATTGTTTGGAATCAATCAGGGTGCCATATACGAGGATATCAGAATAGATCACGCCAAGAGAATCAGCGAGCTTGATCTTCCGGGATATGCCATAGGAGGACTTGCAGTAGGAGAGACAGCAGAGCAGATGTACCACATACTCGATGTGACCGTTCCGTATCTGCCTGAGGACAGACCGACATACCTCATGGGTGTTGGAACCCCTGCAAATATACTTGAGGCGGTCGACAGAGGTGTTGATTTCTTCGATTGCGTATATCCATCCAGAAATGGACGACACGCCCATGTGTACACGAAGCATGGCAAGATGAATCTCAAGAATGCGAGATTTGAGACAGACGACAGACCTATAGAGGAGGGCTGCGGATGCCCTGCATGCCAGCACTACAGCAGAGCGTACATCAGACACCTGCTCAAGGCAAATGAAATGCTCGGTATGAGATTTTGCGTCTTGCATAATTTGTATTTTTATAATAATATGATGAAAGAAATCAGAGAGGCTATTGAAGAAGGAAGATATCAGTCATATAAGAAATCGATGCTTGAGAGCCTTGCTGGTGGAGAATAGTAATCAAAAAGGAGATCAGAGAATGAATTCACTTTCAACAATTTTATCATCGTCAACAGGAACACAGGCCAGTGGCGGTTCATCAGTTATGTTTATTGTTGTATATATTGCCATATTTGCTGCAATCATTTACTTCATGATGATCAGACCACAGAAGAAGCAGAAGGCCAAGACAGACCAGATGCTTTCACAGATGGAGCCTGGTGATAATATCATGACAACCAGTGGTTTCTACGGAACCATCCTTGATGTGGTTGATGATTCAACTATCATCGTAGAGTTTGGTAACAACAAGAACTGTCGTATACCGATGCACAAGAGCGCTGTTGCAGAGCTTGAGAAGCAGGGATCATCAACAGTCACAGATGATGATAAGGATAAGAAGTCAAAGATATAATAAAGGTATCATCAGAGTAAATAAAAAAGCGGTCATTATACAGTGACCGCTTTTTTTATATCCTGAAATACAGCTTCCGTGATCCGAAGGCCGCCCCTTCCGGTTCCCACGGATATGTCGGGTTTGGCTGCGCCGTGGAAGTCGGAACCTCCTGATATGAGGAGCCCGTGTTTTCTGGCGATCTCCCTAAGCCTTCCGGATTCATAGGCATTGTTGGAAGAGTGGTAGACCTCAAGCCCTGAAAGGCCATATGGCTTCAGTTCTTCAAGCATGTCCTCTATCTGTTTATATCCAAATCCGTATATGAGGGGGTGGGCGATGAAGGCAGCCTTGCCGTAGGTTCTTATGAGTCTTATGGCATCGGCGGCCGGTATGTCTGGTGTTGGAATGTAATATTTGCATTTCTTGCCCAGATACTTTTTGAACGCCTGGTTCATGTCCCTGCATACGCCTTCGGCTATGAGAATTCTGGCAAAATGAGCTCTTGTGACGACAGTATCAGGATTGCCATGCTGCAGCTTCTCCATGGTCATGTCTATTCCGTCGGCGCGGAATCTCTCACACATCTGCTCGTTTCGATCGTATCTGGCCTGTTTGATGGCGGCAAGACGGGAGATGAGCTCAGGGTTCTTGTAGTCCATATAGAAGCCCAGAATGTGGATCTCCACACCGTTGTAGATGGCTGACATCTCTATGCCGGGAACTACCTCGATATGATGGTCACTGCTGTCAGAAAAGCCAGAGCAGTTGGTGGAATCACTGTTCTGGATCGGAGGAAGAGTGCTGTTCCAGTTATCTGCATATGTGATTGCATCTGCTACGCCGTCCACTGTGTCGTGGTCGGTTATGGCGATCGCTGCAAGATTCCTGTCAATGGCAAGCTGGCACACCTCTGATGGGGTGCAGGAGCCGTCGGAAGCGGTGGTGTGAAGGTGCATATCTATAAATCTCATGTTGAAAACCTCCGTTTTTATTTTTTATATCATGTATCTGAGCAGCGCCTGAAGCGGCGCATGTCTGGGGGAAATGTGCTCTGACAGAAGTATTGTATATCAGATAAATACATATGTTCAAGTGAATATTGTTACGGTCAAATGATATAAGCGGACATATGAACCCTGACAACTGTGCCTTGTTAAAAACTTTCTCAATAAGGCGCGCTGTACTTGATAAAGTACACGCAAATGCGACAAAAATTTTCAATAAGCTATGGACTTCATAACTGTTTTGTGAGAAAATACCACTGATGGTTTGAATTAGAGAATTCGGAACCGCTTTTAAGAATTCATATTTTGAAAGGAGTTTCACAATGATTTACACTAAGGAAGTTGAAAACATGTGCCCTGTAGCAAAGGGTGCAAAGCATGAGCCAGCTCCTATCCCAGAAGAAGGAAAGTGGGTTTACTCAAAGGAAATCAAAGACATCTCTGGTTTTACACATGGTGTAGGCTGGTGTGCACCACAGCAGGGTGCCTGCAAGCTTTCACTTAACGTAAAAGAGGGTGTTATCGAGGAGGCTCTTGTCGAGACTATTGGATGTTCAGGTATGACACATTCAGCAGCTATGGCAGCTGAGATTCTTCAGGGTAAGACAATCCTTGAGGCTCTCAACACTGACCTTGTGTGCGATGCTATCAATACAGCAATGAGAGAGTTATTCCTTCAGATCGTATACGGACGTACACAGAGTGCATTCTCAGATGATGGACTTGCAGTTGGTGCCGGACTTGAGGATCTTGGAAAGGGTCTTCGTTCACAGGTTGGTACAATGTATGCAACAAAGGCTAAGGGTGTTCGTTACCTTGAGATGGCAGAGGGCTATGTAACAGGAATAGCACTTGATGCAGATGACGAAGTTATCGGATATCAGTTCGTTTCTCTTGGAAAGATGACTGACTTTATCAAGAAGGGTGATGACCCTAACACGGCTTGGGAGAAGGCTTCAGGTTCATACGGACGTGTTAAGCCAGAGCAGGGCGCTGTTAAGATCATCGATCCACGTAAAGAGTAGTCGGAAATAGAGGAAAGGAGAACGAGACAATGGCATTATTTGAATCATATGAAAGAAGAATAGACCAGATAAACGCTGTACTTAACAGCTATGGAATCAGCTCAATCGAAGAAGCTGAGAAGATCACAAAGGACGCTGGACTTGACGTTTACAATCAGGTAAAGGGTATTCAGCCAATTTGTTTTGAGAATGCTTGCTGGGCATATACAGTAGGTGCAGCAATCGCAATCAAGAAGGGATGCAGAAAGGCAGCAGACGCAGCAGCAGCTATCGGCGAGGGTCTTCAGGCATTCTGTATACCAGGTTCTGTTGCAGATCATCGTAAGGTTGGTCTTGGACATGGTAACCTTGGTAAGATGTTACTTGAGGAGGAGACAGAGTGCTTCTGTTTCTTAGCAGGTCATGAGTCATTTGCAGCAGCTGAGGGTGCTATCGGTATCGCTGAGAAGGCTAACAAGGTTCGTAAAAAACCTCTTAGAGTTATCCTTAACGGTCTTGGTAAGGATGCAGCTCAGATCATCTCAAGAATCAATGGATTTACATATGTTGAGACAAAGTATGACTACAAGAAGGCTGAGCTCAATGTAGTATACGAGAAGGCATATTCAGATGGTATCCGTGCAACAGTTAAGTGCTACGGCGCTGACGATGTTCAGGAAGGTGTTGCTATCATGCACAAGGAGAACGTTGGTGTATCTATCACAGGTAACTCAACAAACCCTACACGTTTCCAGCATCCAGTTGCAGGTACATACAAGAAGGAGTGTATCGAGCAGGGTAAGAAGTACTTCTCAGTAGCATCAGGCGGTGGTACAGGACGTACACTTCACCCAGATAACATGGCAGCAGGTCCTGCTTCATACGGTATGACAGATACTCTCGGACGTATGCACAGTGATGCACAGTTCGCTGGTTCATCATCAGTTCCTGCACACGTAGAGATGATGGGACTTATCGGAATGGGTAACAACCCTATGGTTGGTGCTACAGTTGCTGTAGCTGTTTCTGTTGAGGAAGCTGCTAACGCTGGCAAGTTCTAAATAAAAACCTAGTATTTAAACGATTTAGAGGGCTTTTAGAGAGATCTAAAGGCTCTCTATTTTTTTGATTTTTAAATTCTTTGAAGGTTGAAATCAATTTTGATGAATACAAATTTGGCATGCTTGTATATTATGATGATGACAGCCATACATATGAAATATTGCTTTGATATTCAGCATTAGTTGGAAAACGGGAGTTGCTAAGGAATTTTACAGCAACTCTTTTGTTTTATTTTGTCAAGACTTGTTTTATATTTATTCGGTATTATAATTGCCTTACATATCAAATGGAAGGGGTGATTAAAATGGATAGAACTATAGTAGTAGAATATTTTGATGGCGAGAAGAAAGTAAAAAAATTTATAATTTTAAAATAATCTCGCGAAAAATTGCCTTATACGCGCATTTGTGAAAATCTATTGACTTATGGTTGATTTAGGGCTAAAGTGTGGCTACCAATCGGAAGAAAAAACAGTAGGCAGCAATATAGATTGACACATAAAATATTTGACAGCACATTTAAAAAGATACTTACGCACTCCTGAGAATATAGCGTCGTTGAAAAGCCTCATAAAAACAGATATAATGGGTAGCATAGATAAGAATATTGAACTTGGAAATATAACACTTGAGGATGGGCACAGCTTTATGGCAACTCGGAAAGAGGTTGAATTAATATCCCGATTTCAGAGAAAAGGCCTATATCAATGAATTCTGAGAATTATATATAAGACATTTGAAATAAACAAGGAGGGCATGAGATGGGCATTTATTTTAATCCAAGTAATGACAGTTTTACGAAGGACAAGAATAGTGAATTGTATCTTGATAAGACAGGTCTGCTTGAATATCTGAACAGAGTTATATGTACAAATGCTAATTGTATCAGTGTCAGTCATGCCAGACGATTTGGTAAGTCCCATGCGGCATTTGATCTTGCACTTCAGAATTTTATTTTTGACAAACGTCAAAAATATTGTATAATATACTTAACAAGACAGCCGAGCGATAGATACGTCCTATCCGTCCGGCAAAAACCATTTTAAGATGAAACACCTCATAGCTTAGTCGGCTGAGGTGTTTTTCTTATTTTCTATGATTCAGAATTGTCACAATAAGTATCGCAACGGTTAATATAACCATGAATTTCTCATATGTACTCATAAGGCACCACTCCCTTCCAAGACTCGAACGGATATGGTGTAACACCCCTCGGCTGCCCGGTTAAATACATTGTTCTATTTTCATACATAAGTAATTTTGATATATATACATTTTGGAGATTCCTATATAACGTAAAACACCTCGCATTAACGCGAGGTTGGATTTAAAAAGAGATTTAAGAACACAATAATATTTTATAACCACATACCACCTTCCGGAATACATTAAACTATATCATGGACAAGGAGGTGAATACGCATGGACAGATTCGCAGTATATCTTGTAGTTGTTGCGGTTCTTTGCACTTTGATATCGGTAATAACGGAATTTACGAAAGAGGTAGGAGTGCTGAAGAAGATCCCTACCTCTTTTCAGGTTCTGATCACCAGTGTCATTGTGTGTGAGGTGGGACTTTTTGTTGGACTATCATTTTATCACATAGCATTTGTGTGGTATTATCCTGTGGCTGCGTTTTTCGGGGCATTTGTCATTGCGATTTTATGTACCCGGGGATGGGACTACCTGATATCGATATTCAAGCGGTTTTACAATGGCGGAGATAAGGAAAAGTGGCATGAATAAAGGCGTCATGACAGTGGCACATGAAATACGAGACAGATAAGTATAAGTTCGGAATAATGATCCTAAGATTGTCTCCTGATTCAATGTCTGGAATATTATATACAGACAAAGAAATTCAGGAGACAATTTTATGGCTTCTAATAAGGTTCCATTAAAGGGCTACATGGATGGTATAGATATATCAGCGTGGCAGGATACTATAGATATAACCAAGGTGCCTTGTGACTTTGTGATAGTGAAAGCTACGGAGGGCACGGACTACAAGAACAGGTATTTTGCAAAGCACTGTGACCAGGCGATGAAAGCGGGAAAACTCCTGGGGGCATTCCATTATGCAAATGGTGGCGATCCCCACAGTGAGGCTGAGTATTTCCTTGCATACAGTAAGAAATATGTGGGCAAAGCCATACTCGTGCTTGACTGGGAGGGGCAGAACAACCCACAGTTTGGCAGAAGTGACAGGGCATGGTGCAAGGAGTGGTGTGATTATGTGTACAGAAAAACCAGGGTAAAACCGCTGATATATATTCAGAAGAGTGCCATGGAAAATGTCAAAAATCTTGGCTACAGGCTGTGGGTCGCTCAGTATCCTGATTATGAGCAGACTGGATATCAGGAGCATCCGTGGAATGAGGGGCAGTATGATTGTTCTATCAGGCAATACACTTCTGTAGGCCGGCTTCCGGGGTATGAAGGAAATCTTGACCTGAACAAGTCTTATATAGACAAAGCGACATGGAGAAAATGTGCTGCGATAAAGACTGGCAGTGATAAGGGAAAAACGAAAGGGAAAGGCTCTGACAGCAATAGCGGGAAAAGTAATTATAAGAATAGAAAAAAGAAAAGCATAGATGTGATCGCGAAGGAAGTCATAGCGGGCAGATGGGGGAACGGCGAGAATCGAAAAAAGAGATTAAAAACGGCGGGATATGATTACGATAAAGTTCAGGAGAAGGTGAACGCTATAGTGAAATTCTCACAGAAGAAATCGATAGATGTGATAGCCAGAGAGGTCATAGCCGGCGACTGGGGAAATGGCGATGACAGAAAGAACAGGCTGAAGAAGGCAGGGTATGATCATGTCAAGGTGCAGAATAAGGTAAATGAGATGCTTGGCAGATAGCTGCAGGTAAATGACATAAGAAAAATGGCAGGAGAACGAAGTATAAAATTAGTTCCGGCAAAAATGAAATTTATATGAAGTATCATCCATACCTGTTGACGAAGCGCAATATATACTATAGGATAGTGGAAAACAAAAGCCCCCGTCAGGGATACATGAAAGGGAAAGGTGATATATATGCCATATTATGGATTTTATTTTGACCCAACATATCTGTTGGTTCTCATAGGCGTGGTGCTCTGCATGATAGCATCGGCAAGAGTCAAGACCACATACAAGAAGTATGAGAAGGTGGGATCGCGGTCAGGCTACACAGCGGACCAGGTCGCATACATGATACTCAGGAATGCGGGGATAACGGATGTGTCAATACATCACATCTCAGGAGATCTGACTGATAATTACAATCCTAAGGAGCATACGCTCAATCTGTCGGACAGCGTGTATGGTTCCAGATCCATCGCAGCGATAGGCGTGGCAGCTCATGAGTGCGGACATGCCATACAGCATGCAAATGCATATGCACCGCTCACCATCAGGTCAGCCATCATTCCAGCGGCAAATATAGGCTCAGCCATATCATGGCCGCTCATACTTATAGGACTTCTCATTCCGAGGGTTGATTACCTTATAACACTCGGAATCATACTGTTCTCACTGGTTGTTGTCCTACAGTTTGTGACACTTCCGGTGGAGTTCAATGCATCGAGAAGAGCCATGGCGATACTGGAGGGCAGCGGATATCTCTATCCGGATGAACTCAAGGGTGCAAGAAGTGTACTCACAGCGGCAGCTATGACATATGTGGCAGCCATGGTATCAGCATCACTTCAGTTGCTCAGACTTGTATTATTGTTTGGCAACAGGAGAAGATAGCGGAATTATAACAGAAAATATAAAAATGCATAAAAAAGTCTTGTGAATTTGTTGATAGTATTTGCAACTTTGCTATGGTAAAATGGCTAAAGTGGCAAAAATCTACATATTTGCAAGACTTTTTCTGTTATTGTGCACAATTATAACAGGAAAGTCTGCATAACAATTAATTAAGGGAGGGTAATTGATGAGGAAGAGAAGGCTACGAGGAGGTATAACGGCCTTGTCGGTGCTTGCTGCTATTGGCATGGCATCGGGAATAACGGCATTTGCAGCGGATGACACACAGTCTGAAGCTGTGGATACGGGAAAGGGACTGGAGTATGTATATGAGTCGTCAGGCTCTACACCATCAGGTGTCACGCTCAACGGCAATTCGGTAATCATAAAGCAGTCGCCGAATTCCACTGACAGCGAGCAGTTATTCAATATTTACAATGACAAAGACAGGGATGGAATCCTTGATGAGGGCGAGGAAGCTTTCACATTGGATGGAAGCACGGACATACAATATGGCAATATATATGGAATCTATCATGGTAAGGGCAGTTCGCCGATCTCCATAACCATAGACGGTGCTGAACTGCCTGCTGTATATGGAGCATTTGAGAGCACTGTTGAGACTCCGGAGAACATGACTGCGGTAACTATCAGTGTGAAGGGGGACGCGGCAGTTGAAAGTCTGTATGGACTTTTCAGGACATATTGTACAGGTGGCGTACTGATAGACACGGAAGAGTCCGTGACAATAAAGTCGCTCTATGGTCTAAGATCTTCGACCATGGATGGAGACATCACGGAGAATATCAATTACAACTGTGATGGCAACACATTTGTCACACTGGCTACAGATGGATATTACACAGGAAAGGCTTATACGATAAATGGCGATGCAGTGTTCAATATGAACGGTGCCGGCATCAGTTCCGTGTATATTGTGCAGAACGGAGCTGTGCTCAGCAAGACACTGACGGCCAAGGTGACTGACTCCAAGGTAGACAATCTGTGCGGAGTTTCCCAGAGCGCAAAGGTTGATGGTGACGTGAGCCTTACATTTGACGGAATATCAGCCGTAAAGGATGGAAGCAGTGCCAGTGTATATGGTGCGTCAAGTGCGGCTATCCTTGGAAATCTGGACCTTAAGCTGAAAAGCCAGTCTGGATCAGAGATGTCTGTGTATGGCACCAATAATACAAATATAAAGGGAAATGTAAATGTCAGCGTTGATGGCTCAGGAGCAAAGTTCAACACCATATATGGAATGTATGGCGGTATGCTGGGCGGAAGGGCTGATATAGATATAAAGAACTGCGCTGCCGGTTACACAACATGTGGCATGAATTCGGTTTCGTTCAGTCAGGCTCAGCCGGAGGAAGAAGGAACATATACGTATACTGTGAACATGGAGAATATCACTGGTGCCAGCGGCAGGGTATATGGAATTTCAAATTGTTCCGGTATCACTTCTGCCAGCGTTGTAATGAAGGCTGTGGCAACAACAGATACATTAAATGGCATGTATCTGAGCACAGGTGTAAAAGGTGATATAAAGGCAGAACTTTACAACTGTAATGCAGCCTATGTAAATGCTCTGGAGCTGTCAAATGTGACGGTAAATGGTTCTGTAGATGCCATAGTTTCGGGCTGCAGCATTACGAGATCTCTGAATGTAGAGCAGGGCGGAAGCATCAGTAAGGATCTTAACATAAGCGTCAGCAACGTTATCAGCAGTTCAGCACGGTTTGTATACGGCGGTAGCTGTCTGGGAAATATGACGGTCAATGTGGATGGCATGAATGATGAATCCATAGTAGACGAAAATGGTGATCCGCTTGTGAACTCGTATGAATACGCGGGCAGCGACATGTTTACCATGATGGGCAACTTTGCACTGGCAGGGGAACTCAAGGCGGATATAGCAAAGATACATTTTGCAAAATGTGGACTCGCCGGAGGTGATTACAGTTGCGGAAATATCGGAACAAAGGTTGACATAACGTTGTCAGACAGCAGTATAAATGGACTGGCGGGAAATAATATTTTCTATCTGGCAAATGAGAGCTATTCCGGTTCAACCGAGAATACAGTTCCTGTTGATATAAAGATCAACAACACAGATTTTACAAATGCAGACGGAATAAGCTTCCAGATGTATATAGGTAATAACAAGGATGCAAAAGTTACATTTGATGACAAGTGCAGTATGCCGGAGAAGTATTATATGGCTCCAAGCATGAATACCACCGGCTCATCTGTCATAACCTATGGACAGAATATATATTATGGCGGACAGAATCTTGTGATAGACAAGGATGTAACTGCTGACAATATTTACTTTGGTAACTTCACAGAGAACGGAAGCCAGGGCAATGCCGTGATCGTTATCAACAAGGGGGTAACGTTAACTGCAAAAGAGGGTATATATGCAGCAGGCGGTTCAAATATACTCCACAGTGGAATCCTCAAGGGAACATTTAAGGCGACTGATGGGTATCTGCCAAATATATTCTCAAAGGGGGGCGTAATAGAGGACTCGGCTGTAGGGGATGTTGCAAATGTATATTATTCATTAGATGTTGTGTCCAACGAGAAGGCCGCAACGTACACCCTGACAGGCAAGACGTCACAGTATATTGATCCTGATGGTACATATGTCAAGGGCGGCGCAGATGTCAAGATAGCACCGACCGTGAACAAGGGATATATTCTTGACAAGGTGACCTTCAGAGGTCAGAGCGACACAGCGGAAAATTCAGCGGTTGAAGCAAATGGCGTGTACACGTTCAGCATGCCGAACGAGCCTTGTACAGTGACGATCGCAACGACAGGAAAGCAGATCGTGGTATCCAAGACAACTGTTGACCCTTCAGCACTGCTTGGAAAAGAATACACGGCAGCTTCACCTCTCTATGACATGGCAGATCTTGTCATATCAAACGACGCAAGAGAGGGCGAGGTCACATACGAGATAGACGAGACAAATGGCCTTCCTGAGGGACTCTCATTGATCGATGGCAAGGTTGTCGGAACGGCAAGCAAGCTTTATGAAGATGGAAAGAATGTCATAGTACATGTGACAGGAAGAAATGGTTCAAAGGCACAGCTCTCACTGAATGTGATCGTCTCAAATGAGGAGAAGAAGCAGGACAACCAGGATGGCCGAATCGTAGTTGACGAGGATGAGAAGACTATATGTCTCAACGGAACATCAGTGGTCATCCAGGCAAAGGACGACACAGAGACAGAGATATACGTGGACGACAATCAGGATGGACAGGCAGATGGCAAGACACCTCTGTACACCGGAGATCTGTCGGAGTACACGATAACAGGTGTCGAGGACAACGCCATAAGACGAAGCATCAGGATCACCATGACGGGGGGAAATGTAAAAGCAATATACGGTGCAAAGGATTCAGAGCTTTCATATGAAGGCGGCGATGCGGTGAGTATAAATATCCGTGGTGGTAAGGCAGCAACTATGTATGTTCTGTCGAATTCAACCGTGGATGGAACCATTGCATATGAGATCGCAAAGAACACTGTAGATAAGGGCGGATTTGCAGCGGATACAACATCAAAATATACCGGTGCATTCATGAGAAACAGCAAGGATATCGTAACTATCAGAGGAACCTATGTTGTGAATAAGAAACTCACGGCAACGGCTCTGATAATCTATGACAGTGCGGCAGTTGATGTAAATGCTCCGGTTGAGGTAACGGATTATGTGTCACTGAATGAGAGATCATCCGCAGTATTTAACGATACGCTGACCGCTGACCGGCTTGGTTATTCAAAGTATGCCAAGGCAGTTGTGAATGGAGATACGAAGCTTGCGGCTCTCAATATGACACAGTATGACACGACACTCACAATAGGCGAGGATGCGCTGTTTGATGTGGGCAAGGTCAACATGACATCAGGCTGGGCAAGAGTATATCAGAAGGGTACGCTCAAGTGTCCTTCAGACCAGTTCAGCAACACAGGTGTGTGGGTGGCAGCAGGAAAATTTGCAGATGATATAGATGCCAGCGGCTGGACAGGAGTGTATTACAGCTATGCAGGCGGCTCAACAAACATGGACAACACATCAGCAAAATTGGCTGCACAGTCATATGTAGTTGAATATGAGAATGTCAAATATGTTGCCTGCAAACAGGCGATCACAGTTAGCTATACCGATGTGCCGGGGTACACAGCCTATGTGTCGGCAAATGGCGGCGAGCCGGTACAGGGAAGCAACGGAAGTGCAAAGGTGACAGGTCCGGATTCATCTATGTCTATTGTAGTGGATTATGTGGCAGACCAGATAGACATCAGTAAGGAATACGCAGATCCGATTCTGGCGGCGGAGACCAAGTACACGGCGGATTCACCAGCGTACGATCTCACGATCCTCAAGGTTACAGGAGATACCACAAAGGATTATGGAACTGACATGCAGTACAGACTGAAGAGCGGTTCGACACTTCCATCAGGACTTGTGCTTGAGTCGGGTAAGATAATAGGAACAGCCAAGAATGCAGGTGAAAGCACAGTAACATTTGTCATAACAGGACGAAATGGAGCATCGGTTGATTTCCCAGTGGTATTCAAGGTACTGCCGGCAGGCACGGAGATACCTGATATCAACAAGCTTGGTGTATCTGTGAACACAGAGGATAAGACCATTGATCTCGGTGGAAATTCGGCAGTGATAATAGTTGATCCATCGGACAGCAGCAAGAGCTCAGTATATCTGGATGCTGATCACAACGGAGTGGCAGACGACAACAGACCACTCAGAATAGACGGAGAGGTTACATATGATCTGTCAGGCTACAGCATATCAGGCTATACGGACACAGCAAATAAATACACTGGTGACATATCGGTGACACTCAGAAGCGGAAATGTCGGCAATATATGTGCTGCGGGTTTAACTGACAGCAAGGCAGACCGCGTGACGATAGATGGAAATGTAACCATGACGATCATGGGCGGTTATGTGTCAGGCACTGTAGCTGCGGCAGGAAACGCTGATGTAAAGACAGTGACCTTCACGGCAGAGGACGGAAGAGCAGGAAGCGTGGTATACGGTGCGTACAATACAAATGCGGAGAAGGTAGACTTCACATTTGCAAAGTCTGCACAGATGTACACACCGGAATCAACCAAGTCTGAGAATATGTATGTCACATCGGGTGGATCAGTATCCGGTGATGTGGATATAAGAGTTGGTATAACTGATCATTACAATACATTTATATACGGTGCGGATTACATGAACAAGCGCTCCTACTTCAACGGAGTGTCGAGAACAGCCGTATCTGGAAATGTGAACTGTGTGGTTGATGGAAGATGGTGCGCTGAGAAGTGCAACAACTTTGTTCAGCAGTCAGATGTGAAGGGAGATCTGTATGCCGAGATAAAGTCAGGAGAACTCAGAAAAAATGACGTCAACAATGAGCATAGCAAGGCATTGGTATTTAACTATGGTCACAGCATTGGAAATATATACGTCAAGGCAGGAACAGAGGGCGCTGTCACAGGTGACTTTGTACTTGCGGCAGGCGGTAAGGTTGGCAAGGTAGAGTATGTAGACGAGAATGCAAAGTCCACAGCTACTGTAAAGGGCACCGCTGACAATTACCAGGTTGAGAGTCTGGGTTCACTGTATATGTCTCTCGCCGGCAAATTAACTATAGGCGGAGACTACACACTTGACAGAGATGTGGAGGTAAAACAGCTTGAGATACTCAAGGATTCGAAGCTGACCATCGCCGAGGGCGCAGCTCTTACAAATACGTCGACAGCGACAGTCACCGGTGATGTTGAGAACCTTGGCACATGGAATGTGGACGGTGCTCTGACCATGACAGGATCACTGGTCAACAGAGGTGCATGGAATCTGAAAGGAAATGTTCAGGCTTCAGCAACAGTAGATAACTACGGGGATATCACAGCAGCAAATAGTGAGAGGATCACCTTGAATACAAATGCAAAGCTCATCAACAGAGCTGATGCACAGTTTACATTTGGCAACCTCACAAACAGTGCAATGATCGTAAACTATGGTAATATGAAGCAGCTTGCATATACGTCAAGTCTTGGAAGCGGAAGCATACTCACCACAGTGATCCCTGATATGGTGTACGCACTGAAAAATTACAGCGTCATTTTCTACAAGCTGGATGTGGATTATCCAGAATACTGCTTCAAGGATGGCGATGCAAAGATAGAGAAGAGTTCATCGGCAACAAGATGTCAGAAGAAGTCAGGTGTTGACGGTGACGATGCACTCTATATACAGGGTGGCAAGTCGTTCTATATCACAATAGACGGTGAGCCGATAGATGGAATGGCGGTGGATTCAGTTTTATTTGGACCGGATGACACAGCCATGACTACAAGCAACAACCGTCTCTGGAGCGGCGTCATGACATATGAGCCGGCAATAGTTACGGTAAATATGGCAAAGCAGGAGGCCGTAAATATAACTCTCGCAAAGACAGAGGATACAGTTAAGGCACAGGTTGGAAAGACAACCACAAAGGATGAGCCATTATATGATCTGACAGCCATAGAGATCCAGAATGATGAAGCGGTGGACAACGGATATGTGTCATACTCTCTTGCAAAGGGACAGACACTTCCGGCAGGACTTGTGATATACGATGGAAAGGTATATGGAACACCAAAGACTGCAAGTGCTGAGGCACAGACAGTCAAGTTCACGGTGAGAGGACAGAATCAGACAGTGGCTGAGTTCACACTGATCATATCCAGCGTGGAGAAGGGAATACCTTCATTTACTGCAGGAAAGGCGGGCGACGCATATGCCGGCAAGACCCTTGCGGATGTGGAGCTTCCAACATCGGCAGCAGGAAAGTACATGTGGGCAGATGGAACACAGCAGGTAGGCAAGGCTGGAACAAGCGAGACCTACGATGCATACTTTGTTCCAGACGACACAGCGAACTATGACTGGAGCAAGATCAATGCAGCAGAGGGAACATATGAGGAACTGGAAGACGGAAGTGTGAGAATTGCAGTGAAGCTTTCAGTGTATGTGAGAAAGCAGGATCCTGTATTTACAGTTCCGGAGAATGTCACAGCTACATACGGAGACACTGTTGGCAAGATACTCCTGCCTGAGACAGCAGGTGGAATGTTCATCTGGGAGAATGCAGATGAATCTGTGGGAGAGGTTGGAACAAAGACTTTCCTTGCAACATTTGTACCTGAAGATGAGGATGTATACGAGAGAGCAGAGCATGTGGAGATAACTGTTCAGATTCTTCCTGCAAATGCAGTATTTACTCAGGCGATAGATTCACTGAGTGCTAAGGAGAATATGACTCTTGCAGACATAGATCTTCCAGAGCGCGAGGATGGAGTATACACATGGTATACAGACAGAACGACAAAGGTTGAGGATGGCAATACATACAAGCTTTGCTTCAAGCCTGCAGACACAGTAAATTATGACTGGACATCAGTTACAGGATGGAACAGGGCTTACAATGGAGTTGTATTCAATGTAAAGATCACCATCGAGAAAGAGCCGGAGCAGCATGTACACGATTACGGCAATAAGTACAAGAGCGACAGCAGATCTCACTGGTATCAGTGCTCATGTGGAGAGAAGTCAGGCCTGGCAAATCACACATGGGACAAGGGTGCGATAACGACCAAGCCTACAGACACAGCGGCAGGTAAGAAGACATTTACCTGTACCAAGTGTGGGTACAAGCGTTATGAGTCAGTAGCTGCCCTTGGAATAGACATAGGAAATTCCAAGAACAATGTGGTCGTAAGCGGTATAGAAAAGAATGGATATACATACACAGGATCATCTATCACTGTTAAATCGCTTGCGCTGAGGAGAGGCAAAACAACACTGAAGAATGGTGTGGATTACACCGTACAGTACAAGAACAACAAGAATATCGGTACAGCGACAGTAAAGATCGCTGGTAAGGGTAATTACAGAGGCTCCGTCAGCAAGACATTTGCTATCAAGGCTGGCAAGGGCAAGATATATAAAGTTGCGCAGAAGGGCGTGCCTGGCTATCTGAAATATAAGGTGACAAATGCCGCTTCAAATGGCAAGGGAACAGTGACACTTGTTGGAAGTACAAGCAAGAAGAGCGACAAGAAGTTCAAGTCACTCACGGTTGCATCCAGTGTCAAGATCGGTGGAGTGAACTTCAATGTTACGGCTGTAGGAGCGAAAGCATTTACAGGACGCAAATATCTCACCACGGTTGTGATCGGAGGAAACGTTAAGACCATAGGCGGTGCAGCATTCAGTAAGTGTGGAAAGCTTGGAAAAGTTACCATAAAGTCTACAAGGATAACGACTATCGGTAAGAATGCTTTCCAGGGTGTCAAGAGCAATGTGAAGATATATCTTCCTAAGAAGAAATATGACGCATATGCAAAGAAGCTCAAGGCGAAGGGAATGAACACTCCTAAGAAAGCGGTATACAAAAAGTCAAAATAAATGAAATGCGTTGATGTGTTGGCGGGACAGTCACAGGTTATGTGGCTGTCCTGTTTTTTATGTGAAGATCGTTCTGGTGTAAAACCATGAGTGTAGTGACAGGAAAGATATAATCTGCTATACTGAACATATGTTTGTGAATATATGGAGGACTGTATGGATAATTTTATAGATGAACTGAATGAACAGCAAAAGGAGGCAGTGACCACCACAGAAGGGTATGTGCGCATAATTGCGGGAGCGGGAACCGGCAAGACAAAGGCGCTCACATACAGGTATGCGTATCTGGTGGATGAGCTTGGAATATCCACATCGAATATACTGTGTGTCACATTTACAAATAAAGCGGCGAGGGAGATGAGCAAACGTATCAGACAGATGATCGGGGACAGTGATACGGGATACATCTGCACATTTCACGGCTTCTGTGTGAAGCTTCTGAGGGAGGATATCCATGCCATCAATTATCCCCAGAACTTTGTGGTGATGGACAGCGAGGACACGGAGGATATACTCAAAACGGTGTACGAGAATGCCCATATACAGTCGAGAACATATACATTTGACATGGCCAGGGATCACATATCGGCGATGAAGAACGAGATGCAGCATATCGCATATTTGGCGGACATAAGCAATGACAGACTGCTGGCGGATTATGAGAAGGCTTCAGACATACCTGAAAAAGTATTTTTGGGATACCTGTACGAACAGAAGAAGGTGTATGGACTTGACTATGATGATCTCATAACCATTGCGCTCCACATCCTCAGAACCGATGCGGAGAAATGCCGCAAATGGCAGGAACGCATGATGTATGTCATGGTGGACGAGTTCCAGGATGTCAGCGGTAACCAGTATGCGCTGGCGGAGATACTCAGCGGTTATCACAGGAATCTGTTCATCGTGGGCGATCCGGATCAGACTATATATACGTGGCGCGGGGCAAGGATAGAGTACATACTGGAATTCGACAAGAACCATGAGAATACACAGACCATATTCCTCGACACGAATTATCGTTCAACTCCTGACATACTGGCGGTGTCCAACTCACTGATCGAGAAAAACAGGAACAGACTGCCCCACAGGCTTGTGGCTGTGAAGCCGTCTGAGGCACGCCCTCTGTACGTACATTCCAGGACCACCGGGGATGAAGCCCAGTGGGTGACAAATGAGATAAAAAGACTGGTTGAGGCGGGCACAAAGTACAGTGATATAGCCGTTTTGTACAGGTCACATTTCGTGTCGAGAAGCATAGAGGAAGCATTTATCAAGACCAAGATCCCGTATATCCTCTACAGCGGAACGGAGTTCTACAAACGCAAGGAGATAAAGGATGTACTGGCATATCTCAGGATGGTGGCGTATGCGGATGATCTGTCATTTTGCAGGGTGATAAATGAACCAAAGCGGAACTTTGGCAAAAAGAGAATGTCGATGCTGAAGTCGTACTGTGAGACTCACAGATGCTCACTGTACAGCGGTCTTCAGGATCTTCTGGAGGAGAAGACTGTTAAGTCGACAGGTGCTTCAGCCTTTGTCGATATCATAGAAAACTTCAGGAAGACATACAAGGAGAAAAGTCTGTCTGATCTTGTGATGGAGCTCATGGCCGCCACGGGCTACGAGGCGATGCTCAGACAGGCGGGCGAACAGGAAAGGCTGGACAACCTGGCAGAGCTGAAGCAGTCGATAGACGAATATGAGAAGACCTCCGGTGAGGAGAATACGTTGGAGGAATATCTGCAGAGCATAGCTCTCTACACGAACAATGACAGGGAGAAGGACAAGGATTCTGTGACGATGATGACCATACACACCGCAAAGGGTCTGGAGTTCCAATATGTGTTCGTGTGCGGTGTAAATGAAGGCATATTCCCAAGCAAGCACGTGGACACTGAGGCGATGCTCGAGGAGGAACGCCGCATGGCATACGTGGCATGCACCAGAGCGGAGCGCGGCCTGTACATCAGCGATGCAGAGGGGCTGAACTACGATGATTCTTTCAGATATCCTTCCAGGTTTATCTTCAACATAGACCGGGAAGCAATCGACTACGTGAACGAGCTCCCGCAGCGCCTTGTCGACGACACCAAGAGCTACATAGCCGCAAATGAGAGCCGTTATATGCCGGTGGACACGGAACTCAAGCCCGGGGACCGTGTGAGACACAAGGTGTTTGGCGATGGTACGATAACCGGTATCAGGGGAGATATAGGGTGCTATGTGGTTAAGTTTGATAGGGTGGAGACGGAGAGAAACTTGAAGATTGGGGTGGGGCTTGAGAAGATTGGAAATCTATAAAGATTTTGATGGTGAGACGAGTATAGTATGAAGAATGCTAGTGTAAATATAGAAAGTAATACTTGACACAATCAGAGGTAGAAAAGTAATATAATACTGTAGATTTGGCATATAAATGTTAGCTGTGCGGGTTAAATAACCTATAGAAATTTCTACTGTTGTAGATCCATTAGTACAATCCCTCTTGCACTTAGATGAGTATCCAAGTGTGAGTTATAGTATGTGTATATAAAAAAGAGTAGAGGTATGTTAAGTGCCTTGAAATAAATTTCTACTGTGGTAGATTTAGTTAATGTAAAAAGTTTAACGCTGAATATGGCGTTATTCTTTTTTGCTCAGATTAAATTCAAAATTACATTAACTAATAAAATTAGTGACAAACTCGTTGATGTATGTTATTATGTTATCATATTATATAGATTGATTTTAAGGGAGGAGTTATATGGTAGGTAATAAAATATCAAATTCGTTTGATTCGTTTACTGGAATCAACGCATTAAGTAAAACGTTAAGAAATGAGTTAATTCCATCAGATTATACTAAGAGACATATTGCTGAGAGCGATTTTATTGCGGCTGATACAAACAAAAATGAAGATCAGTATGTAGCAAAAGAAATGATGGATGATTATTATCGCGATTTTATAAGTAAGGTTCTAGATAATTTACATGATATAGAATGGAAAAATTTGTTTGAATTAATGCATAAAGCGAAAATAGATAAAAGTGATGCAACTTCAAAAGAGTTGATAAAAATTCAGGATATGCTTCGTAAGAAAATAGGAAAAAAATTCTCCCAAGATCCTGAATATAAAGTCATGCTCAGTGCTGGTATGATAACAAAGATTTTACCAAAATATATATTGGAGAAATATGAAACTGATAGAGAAGACAGATTAGAAGCAATAAAAAGATTTTACGGATTCACAGTTTATTTTAAAGAATTTTGGGCAAGTAGACAAAATGTATTTTCTGATAAGGCAATAGCGTCATCTATATCATATAGAATCATACACGAGAATGCCAAAATATATATGGATAACCTGGATGCTTATAATAGAATAAAACAGATTGCTTGTGAAGAAATTGAGAAGATTGAAGAAGAGGCATATGTTTTTCTGCAAGGTGACCAGTTAGATGTGGTATATACCGAAGAAGCATATGGACGATTTATATCCCAGAGTGGAATAGATTTATATAATAATATATGTGGGGTTATTAATGCTCATATGAATTTATATTGCCAGAGCAAAAAATGCTCCAGATCAAAGTTTAAAATGCAAAAATTACATAAACAGATTTTATGTAAAGCAGAAACCGGGTTTGAAATTCCATTAGGCTTTCAAGATGATGCGCAAGTGATAAATGCGATTAATTCATTTAATGCTCTAATAAAAGAAAAAAATATTATATCACGTCTCAGAACTATAGGGAAAAGCATATCTTTATATGACGTAAATAAGATATATATTTCATCTAAAGCGTTCGAGAATGTATCTGTATACATTGATCATAAATGGGATGTGATAGCTTCAAGCTTGTATAAGTATTTCTCGGAAATTGTCAAAGGAAATAAAGACAACAGGGAAGAAAAGATTCAGAAGGAAATTAAGAAAGTAAAGAGCTGTAGTCTGGGTGATTTGCAGAGACTGGTTAATTCATATTATAAAATAGATAGCACATGTTTGGAGCATGAAGTAACTGAATTTGTTACTAAAATAATAGATGAGATAGATAACTTTCAAATTACGGATTTTAAATTTAACGACAAAATTAGCTTGATTCAAAATGAACAGATTGTCATGGATATAAAAACATATCTTGATAAATATATGAGTATTTATCATTGGATGAAATCGTTTGTGATTGATGAGCTAGTTGATAAGGATATGGAGTTTTATTCAGAACTTGATGAACTTAATGAGGATATGTCGGAAATTGTGAATTTATATAACAAAGTGCGTAACTATGTTACACAGAAGCCTTATAGTCAGGAAAAGATAAAATTGAACTTCGGATCACCGACTCTTGCCGATGGATGGTCGAAATCAAAGGAATTTGATAACAATGCTATTATATTGATTCGTGATGAAAAAATATATTTGGCAATATTTAACCCAAGAAATAAACCAGCTAAGACTGTTATATCAGGACACGATGTTTGCAATTCTGAAACAGATTATAAGAAAATGAATTATTATTTGCTCCCTGGGGCAAGTAAGACTTTACCACATGTGTTTATTAAGTCTAGATTGTGGAATGAATCACATGGAATACCTGATGAAATACTGCGGGGATATGAGTTGGGTAAACACTTGAAATCATCGGTAAATTTTGATGTAGAATTCTGCTGGAAGCTAATTGATTATTATAAAGAATGTATAAGCTGTTATCCAAATTATAAGGCGTATAATTTTAAATTTGCTGATACAGAATCGTACAATGATATATCAGAATTCTATAGAGAAGTGGAGTGTCAGGGATATAAGATTGACTGGACATATATAAGTTCAGAAGATGTAGAACAACTTGATCGTGATGGTCAAATATATCTGTTTCAAATCTATAATAAAGACTTTGCACCGAATAGTAAAGGAATGGATAATCTTCATACGAAGTACCTCAAAAATATATTTAGCGAAGACAATCTTAAAAACATAGTTATAAAATTGAACGGAGAGGCAGAATTATTTTATAGAAAATCAAGTGTCAAGAAAAAAGTAGAACATAAAAAGGGTACGATTTTAGTCAATAAAACATATAAGGTTGAGGATAACACTGAAAACAGTAAAGAAAAAAGAGTTATTATTGAATCAGTACCAGATGATTGCTATATGGAACTTGTTGATTATTGGAGAAATGGTGGTATCGGAATTCTTTCAGACAAAGCTGTTCAATATAAGGACAAAGTATCTCATTATGAAGCTACTATGGATATAGTCAAGGATCGTAGGTATACAGTAGATAAGTTTTTTATACATTTGCCTATAACTATCAATTTCAAAGCAGATGGAAGAATTAATATAAATGAAAAGGTACTCAAGTATATAGCGGAAAATGATGAGCTTCATGTGATTGGAATTGATAGAGGAGAAAGAAATCTCCTTTATGTGTCAGTAATTAATAAAAAGGGAAAGATTGTTGAGCAGAAGTCTTTCAATATGATAGAAAGCTATGAAACTGTAACAAATATAGTTAGAAGATATAATTATAAGGACAAACTGGTCAACAAAGAAAGTGCCCGGACAGATGCGAGAAAAAATTGGAAAGAAATTGGAAAGATAAAAGAAATAAAAGAGGGATACTTGTCACAGGTAATTCATGAAATATCGAAGATGGTGTTGAAATATAATGCAATCATTGTTATGGAAGATCTAAATTATGGATTTAAACGAGGTAGGTTTAGGGTTGAACGTCAGGTATACCAGAAATTTGAGAATATGTTGATATCTAAACTGGCATACTTGGTAGATAAAAGTCGAAAAGCCGATGAACCAGGAGGTGTACTAAGAGGGTATCAGCTTACGTATATTCCAGATTCTTTAGAGAAACTTGGTAGCCAGTGTGGAATCATATTCTATGTACCTGCTGCGTATACATCTAAGATTGATCCGTTAACAGGCTTTGTAAATGTATTCAATTTTAGAGAATATTCTAATTTTGAAACAAAATTGGATTTTGTCAGATCATTAGACAGTATACGATATGATACAGAGAAGAGATTGTTTTCAATATCATTTGATTATGACAACTTTAAAACACATAATACCACTCTGGCAAAAACGAAGTGGGTTATATATTTACGAGGCGAGCGTATAAAAAAGGAACATACATCTTACGGGTGGAAGGATGATGTTTGGAATGTGGAAAGTAGAATTAAAGACTTGTTTGACAGTTCACATATGAAATACGATGATGGACATAATTTAATTGAAGATATTCTTGAATTAGAATCGAGTGTACAGAAGAAGCTGATCAATGAATTGATAGAAATAATAAGGTTGACTGTTCAACTTCGTAACAGTAAGTCAGAGAGATACGATAGGACAGAAGCTGAATACGACAGAATAGTATCGCCAGTTATGGATGAAAATGGACGGTTTTATGATTCGGAAAATTATATTTTCAATGAAGAAACAGAGTTACCAAAGGATGCAGATGCTAATGGTGCATATTGCATTGCATTAAAAGGTCTGTACAATGTCATAGCCATAAAGAATAACTGGAAAGAAGGAGAGAAATTCAACAGAAAATTGTTAAGTCTAAATAATTATAACTGGTTCGATTTTATACAAAATAGAAGGTTTTAAGAATGGATGATATCATATTAATATCAACTCTAAATGATTTTATATTTTGTCCGGTGTCAATATACTTTCATGGGCTTTATGGTTATTCAGATATACTGACGTATCAGTCGAAATCACAACTGAATGGCACTAAGGCTCATGAAACTGTTGATCATGGTAATTATTCAACAAGAAAAGAAATACTAACAGGCATAGATGTATATTCGGAGAAATATCGTATAATTGGTAAAATTGATGTATATGATTCAAGAAAAAGAATGCTGATAGAGAGAAAAAAGCATGTGAATAAGATTTATGACGGATATGTATTTCAATTATATGGGCAGTACTATTCAATGGTGGAGATGGGGTATACTGTGGATTTTTTAAAAATTCACAGCATAGATGATAATAAGAATTATAATATTGCTTTGCCAGAGAATGATTTAGAGATGAAGCATAAATTTGAAAATTTGATATGTACTATGAGAACTTTTGATATGAATGGATTTGTTCAAGACAATGCTCAGAAATGCTCTAATTGTATATATGAAGATGCTTGTGACAGGTCGGCAAGTAGAGGTGACTAAGTATGTTAAGTGCTAATGATTTCAGCAAGAAACAAATTATTTTTATGTTTCCCAAGGAAGGCGATAAACTTACGTTTTCTAATGACAATATTGTAGTAAAGGACAAAGCAGGGAAGACTAAATATCAATCAACATGTTATAGATTGTTTATGTTGTGTATAGTAGGAAATATATCAATAACAAGTGGGCTTATACAACGGAGTAAGAAGTTTGGCTTTTCGATTTGCTTAATGAGTATGACATTTAAGGTGTATGAGGTTATAGGTGCAAGAATGGAGGGAAATACCTTATTAAGAAAGCATCAATATACTTATGAAGGTACTGAGATAGGTATAAGAATTGAGAAAAACAAAATAATTAATCAATCAGAGGCGTTGAGAAAAATAAGAGTAAAGAATCAATATATTAAAGAAGGAATTGCTTTATTGGATAGTTTGTCGGACTCTTTGTGCGAAAATATGGATTATTTGACAGTGATGGGGATAGAAGGGAATGCAGCAAAAGTGTATTTCCCAAGAATGTTTGATAATGTTAATTGGAATGGTAGAAAACCCCGAATAAAGAATGATTACATAAATGTTACACTGGATATAGCATATACTATGTTATTCAATATCGTTGATGCGATGTTGCAAGTGTATGGATTTGACACTTATTATGGGGTATTCCATAAATGCTTTTATATGAGGAAATCTCTTGTATGTGATCTGATGGAGCCGATGAGGCCTATAGTGGATTATGCAATACGAAAAGCAATTAATTTAGGACAGTGCAAAAAAGAAGATTTCGATTTATATGGCAGTAGATGGTATTTGCAGATGAAATATAATGCTACATATATACAGTTTATTATGGCAGCGATACTCGATTACAAGGACGATATATTCTTATACATACAAAAATATTATAGATTTTTTATGAAAATGAAAAGTGTAGAACAGTTTCCTAGTTTCGAGTTACATTAGATGGGAGCGAATATGGTTATAGTTAGTTATGATATATCAGATGATAAACTTAGGACAAAGTTTTCAAAGTATTTATCACGATTTGGACATAGATTGCAGTATTCGGTATTTGAAATTGACAATAGTCAGAGAATAATAGAGAATATAGTTACAGATATAAGCAATAAGTTTGAAAAAAGTTTTACTCAGGAGGATAGTGTTATGATATTTAAAATGTCCTCAAATTGTGAGGTGTTAAGATTTGGATATGCCAAAAATGACGAAAAGGATTTTATTGTTATTCAATAATGCAAACCTTGGTCTTTATAATCAATAATAAATAGGTTACTTAATATATATGGGTAAAATAAATAAAAAAATAATCAAATATGATGGTTACAAGACAGAAAATTGTGTAAAAACACAAAAATGGGGTTAAGTAACCTATAGTAATTTCTACTGTTGTAGATAGCTATCTTCTGTACTGCTGTGTCATTCGTTAAGTAACCTATAGTAATTTCTACTGTTGTAGATCCACATCTTCCCAAGCATGAATAAAACTCGTTAAGTAACCTATAGTAATTTCTACTGTTGTAGATCAAAGTCGTTGGTTGTTCGTATCGGTGTTAAGTAACCTATAGTAATTTCTACTGTTGTAGATTAAAAAGGAAGTCCTAAGGCAAATAGAGTTAAGTAACCTATAGTAATTTCTACTGTTGTAGATAGTAGTCTTAATCGCTGCTTCCTGATTCTCGTTAAGTAACCTATAGTAATTTCTACTGTTGTAGATTTGATCCAAAGAAGGGTGAAACAGCCGTTAAGTAACCTATAGTAATTTCTACTATTAGTAGATATGGATATATAGTGGAATCGTTGGGGAATAAAACAATAGATTTCACAAGTTATAATAAAGCGTTAATGAATAATATTGCTGCATAACAAGGAGAAGTAATTGATCTTAAATGTAAATAAATTTATATAGGGGAAGCGATGGGCAAAAGAAAAAATAGAAAGTATGGCAACAAGCAAAGTGATGTCAAGAAGGATAGGGAAAAAGACATTGAACTTTACGCTGAAGCACTATATTTGGCTTTGAAAAAATATGATGAAGAAAGTAAAGCAAATTCATATAATATCATTAAAGATACAGACGAAAAAGAAAAGTCTAGACAAGTAAGAACCGCGTTAAGAATAGTTTTTCTGCCATTCTTGAGTAATAAAAAAATAATAACACAGGGGAAAATATATATAGATTTACTTGGTTGTATTGTCTCTATTGTAATTAGCTTACTTGGATGGATAATTTGGCTTGCAGGTATACTGGTGATTATAGCCAGTTCTGTAAATATAAATAATATAGGACTATTCCGTACGATAATATTTGTATTTATGGGAATAGTCTTGCTTGTAATAGGAGGAAGTACAATTTTTGCTGGTAGAAAATTTGAAGAAGAGACTGATAGTACAGATATATATGCTTATACGTCAAGCATAATTGCTTTATTGAGTTTTATATTAGCAATTATAGCATTAGTTATTTCGTATAGATAAGTTGGTATAAGACGATGTAAGAAAATAACTAAAAATGTAATGAAGAATGATACTTATATGTTGAAGCCTGGAAAGGTAAGATTTTAATGAGAAAGCGAATTTATGAGATAATAGAGATTGCAAATGATGATGACAAGTTAAGCGCACTATACGATATGTTTATGATGATTGTGATATGTGCAAGTATCATCCCTCTGTGTTTTAAAGAACAGAATAATTATTTGAACATAATTGATAAGGTTACAGTTACTATATTTGTTATTGATTATCTTTTGAGATGGTTTACAGCAGACTTTAAACTTTCGAAGTATAAGTATCGAGCCTTTGTTATTTATCCGTTTTCACCTATGGCGATTATTGATTTGTTATCTATTTTGCCATCTGTAACTATTCTGAACTCTGGGTTTAGACTATTCAAATTATTTAGGTTGATACGAACCTTCCGTATATTGAGGTTTGTGAGATATTCCAAAAGTATTAGAACAATAGTTGAAGTCCTGAAGAAAGAAAAGAGCATTTTGATGGCTGTGTGTTATTTGGCATTTGGGTACATAATAGTATCAGGACTTATTATGTTTTAGGTCGAGCCAGAAAGTTTTAATTCGCTGTTTGATGCATTATATTGGTCGACCACTGCACTTACTACTGTAGGCCACGGTGATATATACCCGGTTACTGTATTTGGAAAGCTGGTAAGTATGGTATCATCTATAGTCGGTATAGCAGTAGTGGCGTTACCGGCAGGAGTTATAACTGGTGGTTATATTGACGTGATAAAAAGTGAAAAAGATAACGATTGAGACCTGTTGTAGGAGGACTTACCCATGCACATATACATAGACGCCGACGCCTGCCCTGTAGTAGACATAGCAGAAGACATAGCAACAAAATACAACATCCCGGTAACGCTTCTATGCGATACGAACCATGTCCTCACATCTGATTACAGTGAGGTTATCGTGGTTGGGGCCGGGGCGGATGCCGTGGATTACAAGCTGATAAGCATTTGTCACAGGGGCGACATAGTGGTTACGCAGGATTATGGCGTGGCGGCGATGGCTCTTGGCAAAGGTGCATTTGCGATACACCAATCGGGAAAGTGGTATACAAATGAGAATATCGATCAGATGCTTATGGAGAGACATTTGAATAAAAAGGCGAGAAGGGCATCGAGCAGGAATCATATCAAAGGACCGAGGAAGAGGACAGAAGAGGATGACCAGAGATTTGCGGAGTCATTTGAGAAGCTGCTGCGAAAGGCAAATAATCTGTAGATACATATGAAGGTGGAGGGGGATTCGAAACCTCACCACCAACGAACCGGAAGAGGTCAGATTTTAATGGATGATAAAAACACAAATAGAACAATAGAATACTACAACACACATGCTGACAGATATTCAGAGGTAACCAGAAATGCAGACATGTCGGACATTTACAAGCGCTTTGAGGAACATCTCAAGCCGGGCAGCAGGATTCTTGATCTTGGCTGCGGCAGTGGCCGTGACAGCAAATATTTTCTGGACAAGGGATATGATGTCGTATCTCTGGATGCGTCTGAGGCTATGTGCAGGAAAACTCAGGAGCTGACGGGAAAAGAGGCTGTACATAAGCGCATTGAGGACATGAATTACGAAAATGAATTTGATGCTGTGTGGGCATGTGCTTCGCTGCTCCATGTTGCCAAGAGCGATATGCACAAGATCCTTGAGAAGGCTATGAAGGCGCTCAGGGTCGGCGGGGTATTGTATGCTTCGTGGAAGTACGGCAAGAGTGAACGGACGCGGGATGATGGAAGGACATTTGCCAATTATACTGAGGCCCGGGTTTGCGATATGGTGGCGTTGGTTTCAGGCGCATCGCTTGAGGATGTATGGACGAGTCAGGATGTCAGGCTTGACAGGATAGGTCAGGGACATTTGTGGGTAAATGTTCTGGTGAAGAAGACCAGAGTTGTCATAACTGAGAAGGAGTTCCTGAATATTTTCTGGAAACAATACCAGATCATTGAGAAGGATGTCCGGATCAGTTCTGAGTATGTGGATATCCACAAGAGTAACTTCTCGACATTTTCAAGCAGATACATAAATATGTTTCTGAACATCTGCAGCAATATTGATTCTCTGATTGAGATATATTGCAAGATGGTAGAGGAGGACGATTACAGGAAGAAGTACAATATACATGACAGGCTTACTCCTGTGCTTAGGAAATTCCCGGCTATCAGGCTTGACGCAGTGAGGACGATAGAAACATTTGAAGATATCGAGTTGAAGCCGTTCAGCGCATTTGTGGATGGCAGGATCGCGGATTGGTGGAATGACTATAACCTGGTAAAACATGCCAGAAGCGAGAAGAATGAGAAGACGGGAAAGTACAATTTCCAGAGCGCAAATCAGAAGAATGTGCTGACTGCCCTGGCTGCGTATTTTATCGTGTGCAACCGCATATACGAGGAGATATGCGAGATCTCGGCAACGCCGAAGAAGCTGCTAAAGTCGAAATTATTCCTGTACGTGAAGAATGGTGAGTAGATAAGGAAAGGTAATAGACCATGGTAAAACAGATAGTAAGAGATCAGATGTTTCTCAGCCAGAAGTCATCTCCGATGACGACTATGGATGCGGGGATCATAGCAGATATGCAGGACACATTAGCGGCAAATCAGGCGAGGTGCGTCGGCATGGCGGGCAACATGATCGGATATAAGAAGAGGATAATCATCGTCAGTATGGGATTTGCCAATGTTGTCATGCTGAATCCGGTTCTTCTGTCAAAGTCGGGGGCTTACGAGACAGAGGAGGGATGTCTGTCTCTGGACGGCACGAGAAAGGTGACAAGGTATAGAGACATAGAAGTAGAGTTTCAGGATGCATCATTTGCAAAAAAGCGTATGAAGTTCAACGGATATATAGCCCAGATAGTGCTCCATGAGATGGATCACCTTGAGGGGCGAATAATTTAGGAGAGTTTATGGAATCAAAAGACGGAACATGGATCATGTATGGAGTTTCGGAGGATGATCCGGAGTGCCTGCACACGGTGGACGAACTTATCGGATATATAGAGGAAGTGGGATTCCTGCCTCTTTTCCGCAATGAGATACCTGGATTTTCGGTGGAAGAGCGAACCACGGAGAAATACTGGTGGAGTGAGGATGCACAGAGGGATCCTTGGGTGTGGCGTGAGATCATAGCCAGAAGAGGCGATATCGCATACGGCAAATTTTTCCACAATAAGGCGGGATTTATCTCAAAGAAATGGTTCCCGTATTTTGCAAATTATAGAAGAGCTGGATATGATTTCGATGCCAGATGGGATGATGAGCTTGCATCATTCAGACAGAAGAAGATCATGGACCTGTTTATGGATGACCGGATAGACGAGGAGAGCGATGAGGAATTTGCAGCAGAAAAACTGGAGAGCATGTATAATACAGCTCTGTTCTCATTTGATATCAAGAAGCTTGCCGGATTTGGCAAGGACGGTGAGAAGGGCTTTGAGGGTACGATGACACAGCTTCAGATGCAGACCTATCTGTGTGCATGCGATTTTAGAAAGCGGGTGAACAAAAAGGGGGCGGAATACGGCTGGAATGTGGCTGTGTATTCCATGCCGGAGAAGCTGTGGGGATATGATCATGTGACGTCCGCATATGGTGAGAGCCCTGAGGAATCGTGGAAGAGGATAGTGAAGCATATGGATGATATTTACCCGATAGCCACAGAGAAACAGATAAAGAAAGTCTTAAAGTAGAGACGGTTTACATGCACTTACATTAATTCAAAACTCTAATTCAAAACTTTACATCAAAAGTTTACACATAACATTACATATATCTTTACATATGTGTTTACATATGTTATTTTTATATGCAAGTCAGGTTATAAAGAATAATATGATGCATACTTGAAGAGGAGAAATGATGAACACTGTATATGATGTTATTATTGTGGGAACTGGCGCTGCAGGTTTGTTCTGTGCGTTGAATTTTCCAGAGACAAAAAAGGTCTGTATTATCACAAAAAGGCGGGCTGATGAGTCCGACTCTTTTTTGGCCCAGGGCGGCATATGTATGCTGCGGGGTGAGGAAGATTACGAAGATTATTTTGAAGACACCATGAGAGCCGGCCATTATGAGAACAATAAAAAGACAGTCGATCTTATGATCAGATCATCGAATCTTGTTATCAGAGAATTGATAAGGCTTGGAGTCAGATTTGAGAGGGATGAGAGCGGAAAGCTTGCATTCACCAAGGAGGGAGCTCACAGCCAGCCAAGAATATTGTTCCACGAGGATATTACCGGCAAAGAGATTACATCCACTTTGCTGGAGTGTGCAAAGAAAAAATCCAATATCGAGATATATGAGTATACGACTATGCTCGACATCATCTGCAATGACAATGCCTGTGGTGGAGTGGTTATAGCTGATGAGGCCAAGAACATAAGCATACTTAGATCCAACAATGTTGTATTGGCGTGTGGTGGAATCGGAGGTATATATAAGAACTCAACGAATTTTGCCCATATAACAGGTGATGCCATAGCAATTGCCTTAAAACATGGTGTAGAGGTAGAGAATCTGAATTATGTACAGATCCACCCGACGACACTGTTTAGCCGGAATAAGGGAAGAAGATTTTTGATATCTGAATCTGTGAGAGGCGAAGGCGCATGGCTTCTTAACAAGGCGGGCGAAAGGTTTACAGATGAACTGCAGCCTCGTGATGTAGTCAGCCATGCAATATGGAAACAGATGGAGATAGATGGAACGGAGCATGTATGGGAAGACCTGAGACCGCTTGGAAGAGATGTGATCTTGCAGCATTTTCCACATATATACAAGCAGTGCAAGGATGAGGGGTATGATGTGCTTGTTGAACCGATACCGGTTGTGCCGGCGCAGCATTACCACATGGGCGGAGTGAAGGCAGATCTTGCCGGAAGGACATCCATGGAAGGATTGTATGCGGTAGGAGAAGCTGGATGTAATGGAGTGCATGGCAGAAACAGACTGGCAAGCAATTCGTTACTTGAGTCGCTTGTATTTGCACAGAGGGCGGCAGATGATATCATGTTCAGCAGAGAGCACAGAGGCTGTGGAGAAGACAACATAGATCTGTCTGAATATGAAGATATAGATGGTTTGTTTAGAGAATATAAGAATATAGTTTTGACAGAAACGGAAAGAAGAGGCTGAGAATGAATCAGATAACAATGAAATTGAATGCGGACAAGCTTATAATGATGGCTTTACAGGAGGATATCACAAGTGAGGATGTATCCACAAATGCGGTGATGCCAAAGGCACAGAAAGGAAAAGTAGACCTGATATGCAAGCAGGATGGAATCATTGCAGGACTTGATGTATATGCAAGAGTATTTACACTCTTAGATGACAGCACTGAGGTTGAGTTCTTCTGCAAAGATGGCGATGAGGTGAAGGCTGGCCAGCTTATGGGAATTGTGACTGGTGATATCAGGGTTCTTCTCTCTGGCGAGAGGGTTGCGCTTAATTATCTCCAGCGTATGAGTGGCATAGCTACGTATACCCATGAGGTTGCAGAACTTCTTAAAGGAAGCAAGACTACTCTGCTGGATACCAGAAAGACCACACCTAATTGCCGTATATTTGAGAAGTATGCAGTCAGAGTCGGCGGAGGCAGCAATCACAGATACAATTTGTCGGATGGAGTATTACTTAAGGATAATCATATAGGCGCTGCGGGAAGTATAACCAATGCAGTGAGAATGGCAAAGGAGTACGCACCATTTGTCCGCAAGATAGAGGTTGAAGTTGAGACACTGGATCAGGTAAAAGAGGCTGTTGAAGCGGGAGCCGATATCATTATGCTTGACAATATGACAACGGATCAGATGAGGGCTGCGATCGATTTGATCGATGGACGTGCGGAGACAGAATGTTCAGGCAATGTTACAAAAGAGAACATAGAGAGACTGGTATCATTGGGAGTGGATTATATATCAAGCGGTGCGCTTACACACAGTTCACCTATAATGGATATATCGATGAAAAATCTTCATGCGGAGGAATAAAGTGAAGGCAAAAGAGAGAAGGGAAAGGATACTTGACATTGTGAAGAATTCAGATGTCCCTGTTCCGGCAAATAAGCTTGCGTCAGAATTCGATGTCAGTAGACAGATAATAGTGCAGGACATTGCAGTGATCAGGGCGGCTGATGATGGCATAATTGCAACTAACAGGGGTTATATATACAAGAATGAATCAAAATGTCAGAGAGAGTTTAAAGTAAAACACGGTTATGACAGGACTGAGGAAGAACTCACGATCATAGTTGATTATGGCGGTGTTGTAAAGAATGTAAGTATAAGTCATACGGTGTACAATCGTGTTACTGCAAAGATGAATATTGCTTCCAGATACGACGTGGCAAAATTTATGAAAAAATTGGAAAACAGCCAGTCGTCCCTGCTTGGAAATGCTACGAACGGATATCATTACCATCTGATAGAGGCTCCAAGTGAAGAGATCCTGGACAACATAGAGCAGAAACTTGATGAGACAGGCTTCCTTGTTCCGTGGCAGGAGTGGGAGAAATAACATAAAATGATTTGGAGAGAATAAAATGACGATAAAAGAGATACAGGGAGAGATAATCAGACTGAAGAAAGAGAAAGATTTCTGCATACTGGCACATGCTTATCAGGGACATGAGATTCTTGAAGTTGCAGATTATATGGGAGATTCATATGGACTTAGCGTTGAGGCGAGCAAGGATTCCCGCAAAAATATAATAATGTGTGGTGTGCGTTTTATGGCGGAGACATGTAAGATATTGTCCCCTGATAAGAATGTGTATCTGCCTAACCCTGAAGCCGGATGTCCGATGGCTGAGCAGATGAATCTTGAAATGCTGGATGAGATGAAGAAGAAGTATCCGGGATATGCGGTTGTCGCCTATATAAATACGACATCTGAATTAAAAACTGCCTGTGATGTATGTGTGACATCCTCATCTGCAGTTCAGATCTGCAGCAAGCTTGATAACGACAAGATTCTTTTTATTCCAGATCCGAATCTTGGAAACTATGTTCAAAAGCAGATGCCGGAAAAGGAATTTGCATTTTTTAACGGCGGATGTCCTAGACATCTTGCGGTTACCCTAGATGATGCTTTGAAGGCAAAAGAGTTACATCCACATGCGGAACTTCTTGTCCATCCTGAGTGCAGGCCGGATGTAGTTGCAGAGGCTGATTATGTAGGTTCAACCACAGGAATTATGGCATATGCCAGAAAGTCAGAGAAAAAAGAATTTATCATCGGTACAGAGCACAGTATTGTGGAGCATCTTCAGTATGAGTGCCCTGACAAAATGTTCTATCCAATTTCTTCAAAGCTGATGTGCCATAATATGAAGCTTACTACCCTGGTTGACATATTGAATGTATTAAAGGGCACAGGTGGCGAAGAGATAGTCCTTTCTGATGAGGTGATGGAGGGAGCTTCCCGCTGCATCAACAGAATGATCGCGCTTGGATAACGAGGTGTGGATTATTATCCAGAGCAGTGGGACATATCCATGATCGATGAGGATATGGACAATATCGTAGAGCTTGGATGCAATGTCATCCGTATAGCGGAGTTTGCATGGCATATCATGGAGAAGACGGAGGGGCAGTATGACTTTTCGTTCTTCGATCATGTCATCAGCAAGGCAAAGGAGAAGGGGCTTCATGTGATACTTGGAACCCCGACAGCGACTATTGCTTAATTATATAAAATACGGTTGCTTATTAGTTCATTAAGCGACCGTATTTTTTTGTACCTGTGTTATAATGTTATAAAAGTGTATAATATTATTTGCAAATTATGATCAGCCAGACTGGCTGGAGTATAGGAGGACATGATGGGTATTGTTGAATTAAAAAATGATAAGATCGCTATAAAGGTGAATACTCACGGTGCAGAGCTTGTGAGCCTGAAGAGTATCGAGACAGACAGAGAATACATGTGGTGCGGTGATGCTGAATATTGGGGAAGAGTTTCTCCTGTGCTGTTTCCATTTGTGGGAAAGCTCGAAGGACAGCGTTACAGACATAACGGGGTGGTTTATGAGAATATACCTCAGCACGGATTTGCAAGGGACAGCGAGTTTGTAGTGGCTGGCCAGACTGGTGATACACTGCTGTTTGTGCTTGAGAAGAATGATACATGGCAGAAGAGCTATCCGTTTGATTTTAGTCTTTGTATAGGATACAGACTTGAAGGTTCATCTGTACATGTTATGTGGACCGTTGTGAATGAGGGAACTGACACGATTCATTTTTCTATCGGTGCCCATCCTGCATTTGCATGTGAGGGAGGCATCGGCGGTTATTCTCTGGATATGCACACAGGTAAGAACGAGATTGAATGTGGTCTTTTGACAGCAAATGGAGTTCTTGGAGATAGAACAGTTACGCACAGACTGACAGATGGAGTCTTAAGGCTACGTGATGAGATGTTTGATGAGGATGCCCTGATCATGGATGGTAAGGGTATAAATACGATTACATTAAGGAACTCATCTGATGCGCCGGTTTTGCAGTTGAGATTTGATGTGCCGCAGATAGGCATATGGTCTCCTGCAAAGAAACATGCGCCATTTGTCTGCATAGAGCCTTGGTTTGGCAGGTGTGACCGCGAGGGATATGACGGAGATCTGGCGGACCGTGAGTATTCAAACAGTCTTGAGGCTGGCCATTCGTTCAGCAAGGAGTATGTCATCGACATACTATAATGGAAAACATATCATGTGTCAGATTAAGATATAGCAGAATATAATTTGTAAGCAGGGCGGGACATCCCATTGTGAGATGTCCCGCCCTGCTTGTTATGTTTCATATACATTAATGTAAAATCTATGTAAAAGGTGCCTGACCCCATTGTTGTTCCTTTTTGTAGAGTGCTGAAAATACTACTTGACATATAATACTATGTGACGTATAGTATACTGCGTAAGGAGGTATAGCGATGGATATACAATTGAAGAGAGGGATGCTCGACGTGTGTGTGCTTGCGGCCATCAAGGACGAGGATTCCTATGGATATCAGATCATCAAAGATATGAAGCCGTATGTGACGATATCAGAGTCCACACTCTATCCTATCCTCAGAAGACTTGAGGCGGGAGCGCTGCTCACGGTTCATTCCGTGGAGCACAACGGAAGACTCAGAAAGTATTATCATATTACGGATGCCGGAAGAGCCAGGATAGAAGAGTTCAAGGAAGAGTGGAAGGAACTGGAATCCATATACAGATTTATTGTGAAGGAGGAAGTCAGAGATGAACAAACAGGAATATCTTGAGTCGATAAGAAGCAGGATCAGTGCGATACCGGCTGATGATGTGAACAGGTTTATGGATTATTACAGTGAGATGATAGATGACCGCGTGGAGGACGGCCTTTCCGAGGAGGAGGCTGTGGCAGATATGGGATCACCTGATGCAGCAGTGGAGCAGATACTTGAAGATATGCCGCTTACAAAGCTTGTGAAGGAGAAGATCAAGCCGAAGCACGAGCTCAAGGCATGGGAGGTTGTACTCATAGTTCTGGGCTCTCCGGTGTGGATACCGCTTCTCATGACGGCGGCGGTATTGCTGCTGACACTTTGGATAGTTGCATTTGCACTTCTCATATCATTCTATGCTGTGGTGCTCAGCTTTGTGGTGGCGGGAATCGGCGGATTGATATGTACCATACCGCTGTTCATAGCCAACAGCCCATACACAGCAGTCCTCATGCTCGGCGCAGCACTCATCGGAATCGGAATCGCGATACTGTTTGTTGTATCGGTTAAGCCTATTACGGTTGGTATATTTAAGGTCTGCAAGGCCAGTGTGAATGGTATAAAGAGAATGTTTGTAAAGGAGAAATAGTCATGAGTAGAACAAAGAAAGCTGTTATTGTTGCATCGGTCATGATCGTGGCAGGCATTATCACTGTGATCTCAGCACTTGCTGTAAATGGATTCAGATGGCCGAATGTGACAGTTAATCTGGCCCACATGACATCGGAGCCGGTGAACTACGTAAAGAAGACTGTTGATATAAAAGATAAATTCACTGCAATTGATGTAAAAAGCGCATCAGATGTGGATGTTGCCGTGAAGAAGGCGAGTGGAGATACAAGTTATGTGGAGTATTACGACTGCGAGAATCTGACACATCATGTAGATATATCAGATGGCGTGCTCAGGATAACCGCAGACGACAGTAGAAACGCGGCATTTAACATTTCCATCGGTGTGTACGCTGGAGCATGGCCATCCGTGACGGTGTATCTGGCTGGTACGGAGTACGATGATCTGAAGATTGTGACCAGCAGTGGTGACGTGGATATGGAATATTATCTGGCAATAGGTAATATCGATATAGAGGCCGCCAGCGGCGATGTGATCGTAAATGGTGCAAATGCAGATGCTCTGACGGTGGCGACCAGCAGTGGTGACATTAAGCTTGACAGTGTATCGTCAAAGGATACAAGAATATCAGCAAACAGTGGTGACGTCAGTCTTGGTGATGTGGTTATGGATAATATTGATCTGAAGACCTCCAGTGGCAATATCACATCTGGCAGTATAAAGGCAAAACGTATAAACGGTCGTGCGTCAAGTGGTGACGTAATGATTAGAGACTGTGATGCTTCTGAGATCAATGTCGTGACAACCAGTGGTGATGTATCGATCGGTATTGGCTCAGAAATGAAGTATGAATACAATACAAAGACATCCAGCGGTGATGTAAATGTACCGGACTCGGTTGAGGGAGCAGATGGAAAGTGCAATATCGAGACTAGTAGCGGAGATATTGATGTCACACAGTAAGTCGTAATTGAATACATTTGAAAATTGGTTCAAGGCAGGTTTTCTGAAATGGAATGACCTGCCTTGAGTTGTATTTAGGCTAAATTAAAGTTAATTAATGAAATAAAATGTCGGTAAAGGCCTCTGCTTATTGTGGATTCACGCTAAAAATGGTATCTTTAATATGTATATATATTTATACGGAAGAAAATATCAGGGAGAGTAAAGGATGAGTGCATTTGCATTGAGACTTGCAGTATTACCTTCGGTGTTACTGCTGTTATTTGTAGTCAGAAGAAATAAGAATAGCAGGGATCCAATGAGCCTGCTAGTATGGCTTGCGGTTCTGGGAGCTGTCAGCACGATACCGGCAGTAGTCGTGGAGCTGGTTGGGGGCGTATTGTTATACTACATGGGATTGGAATCCGGAACGGCGGTTTATGAGCTGGTCAACTGCTTCTTTATAGTGGCGATGATCGAGGAACTGGGCAAATTCCTTGGAATGTTAATACTTACATGGAAAAATAAGAACTTTGACCACAGCTATGACGGCGTTATATATGGCGTGTGCTCGTCGCTCGGATTTGCAACACTGGAGAATATCCTGTATGTATTCCAGGGTGGAATAGGACTCGGAATCCTGAGGGCTGTGACAGCAATCCCACTTCACTGCTCATGCGGCGTTATCATGGGATATTTCTACTCAAAGGCGAGAGAGAATGCGAACAAGGGCGAGGGTGCCGCAGGCAATATGCTGATAGCGTATTTTAGCGCCATGGGAATACACGGACTGTATGATTTTGTGCTGTCGATTGATGACACCAGCGTGATCCTGTGCATACTGGTTCTGATCCTGTCGGTGGTTTTGATGTTCCTGCTCATATCCCATGCGGCAAAGAACGATCATATCATAGCGGTAAATCCTATATGGGTGAATCCGTATAACTTCAGATATATACCTATGTGTGGATATAATCAGCCAAATATGTACGGACAGAACATGCAGTACAATCAGCCAAATGTATATGGCAAGCGGCAGAACACCTTCCAGCCAAATGCATACGGCAAGACGAATCAGTACAATAATCAGCAGAGTGGCTATGGCCAGCAGCCTCGGTATGGTCAGCAGAATGGTTACGGTCAGCGGCCGGGGCAGTACAACCAGCCGGGCAGCTATACTCAACAGCCAGGACAGTACAATCAGCCGTCAAGTGGCTATGGTCAGCCACAGCGGTACGATCAGCAGAATGGCTACAGCCAGCAGACCCAGTATGGCTGGCAGTCACAGCAGAATAATCAGTATAGCGGCTACGGTCAGCAGCCACATTACGGTCAGTCATCACAGTATGATCCGCAGAACACATACAGACAGTAATAAAATATTTATATAGAGGAGAACAGGCAAATGTTATTGATAAAGAATGGAAGAGTCATTGATCCGGTCACCCATACAGACGAGGTCATGGATGTGCTCATCGACGGCAATCACATAGTTAAGACAGGATACGATCTGGAGGCAGAGGGTGCGGAGGTCATCGATGCAGATGGACTTGTAGTTGCACCGGGACTGGTAGACACACATGTACACTTCCGCGATCCGGGATTTACGTACAAGGAAGACATCGAGACAGGTGCCGCCGCCGCTGCAAGAGGAGGCTTCACGATGGTGGTATGTATGGCGAATACAAAGCCGGCGGTGGATAACCTTGAGACTCTCAAGTATATACAGGATAAAGGTGCAAAGACCGGAATACATGTAGTTCAGACAGCCACAGTCACAAAGGGCCTTGCTGGCAAGGAACTCGTGGACATGGACAGTCTTGCGGCTGCAGGTGCAGCAGGATTTACCGATGACGGAATCCCAATCATGGATGAGAAGCTTCTTCTTGAGGCTATGGAGAAGGCAAGGGATCTTGATCTTCCGGTGAGTCTTCATGAAGAGGATCCGCTGTTCATTGTACAGCCGGGAGTGAATCAAGGAAAAGTATCAGAAAAGCTTGGATACGGCGGTGCATCCCGCACAGCGGAGGATATTATGGTTGCAAGGGACTGCGTCCTTGCACTTCACACAGGTGCATCAGTGTGCATACAGCATATAAGCTCAGGCAATTCCGTGGATATAGTGAGAACTGCAAAGAAGCTTGGAGCGGACGTACATGCGGAGGCAACTCCACATCATTTCACCCTTATAGAGGATGCTGTGCTGAAGTACGGAACCATGGCGCGTATGAATCCTCCACTCAGAACCGAGAAAGACAGAAGACAGATCATAGAGGGAATACAGGATGGCACAATAGATATGATAGTGACGGATCACGCCCCGCACAGCAGTGAGGAGAAGGCGAGACCGCTTGACAAGGCGCCAAGTGGAATAACAGGGCTTGAGACATCTCTTGCCCTTGGAATATATTCCCTTGTACAGCCTGGATATATCTCACTCATGAAGCTCATGGAACTAATGAGCAGGAATCCTGCAGAATTTTACCGCATGGAACCGGGCAAGATAGCAGAGGGAGCTCCTGCGGATATAGTCATATTTGGCGAGAATGAACAGTGGACAGTGAACAGCTTTGCGTCAAAGGCATCCAACAGTCCATTTGCCGGATGGACTCTCCCGGGAAAGGTTCGCTATACAATCTGTGGCGGAAATATCGTGTATGACGCAGAAAAGTACGATGCTGAACATGATGTGTAAGATGCGGGCAGCAGGATATAAAATGTAAGATATGAGAAGATCATAACAGAGATGGGACATATAGATATGGACAAGATAAGACGACATTATACATTCAGAGGAAGAGTGCAGGGAGTTGGCTTCAGATACAGGGCGAGCTATGCTGCATCCATGTACGGAGTCACCGGCTGGGTGTGCAACAGATATGATGATTCTGTTGAGATGGAGGCTCAGGGGCTGCCTGAGGCTATAGACAAGGTGATAGCAGTTCTCAGAAATGACAGATATATATTTATAGAGGATATGGATGTCAGGGAGATACCTCTGGAGAATGACAGCGGATTTCATGTGAGATCAAGCTGGTAACGCGCGTAGATAATAAGGAGAGTGGACATATGGTAAAGATAGATTTGATAACGGGCTTTCTGGGCTCAGGCAAGACGACATTTATTAAGAAGTATGTGAGCTACCTTGTTGGCAAAGGATATAATGTCGGAATCCTTGAAAATGATTATGGTGCAGTCAACGTGGACATGATGCTTCTTCAGGATGTGATGGGCGAGAACTGTCATGCTGAGATGGTGGCAGGTGGCTGCGGCGAGGACTGTCACAAGAGAAGGTTCAAGACAAAGCTCATAGCTATGGGGATGAGCGGCTATGACAGAGTCATTGTTGAGCCGTCCGGAATATTTGATGTGGATGAATTCTTTGACGTCCTCCACGAGGAGCCACTTGACAGATGGTATGAGGTGGGAAGCATCATTTCCATAGTCGATGCCGGACTTGACCGGGACATGAGCAGACAGTCCAGATATGTGCTTGCGTCTGAGGTTGCGAACTGTGGAACTCTGGTGATGAGCAAGGTTCAGGATGCATCGGAGGATGAGAAGAGGAGCACAATAGAATATATCAATGAAGTGCTCACCGAATTCCAGTGTAAGCGTCAGTTCGGCGATGATGTTCTGGAGAAGAACTGGGATGATTTCACGGATGATGACTTTGAAGGTTTTATGTCAACCGGATACAAATTGAACGACTATGTAAAATTATGGTTCAAACAAAGTGATGTGTTTAACTCGGTATATATCATGAATAAGGTCATGCCTCAGGAGCGGCTTGAGACGATAGTCAGGGATATATTTGCGGATAAGGAATGCGGAGATGTCTTTAGAATCAAGGGTTTTCTCCCTGTAAATGACACCGGATGGATAGAGCTCAACGCCACGGTAAAAAAGACCGAGGTGAGACCTATAGAGAACGGGCAGGAGATCATAATTGTGATCGGTTCGAATTTGGTGGAGGACAAAATAAAACGGTACTTTGAGTAAAGAGGCTGATGGACAGGAGCGGATTTTCATGACAGACAGGGCTAAGAAATTGAACAGAGAAGAGAAGCTTCAACTTCAGGCTGAAAAGCTGAAAGAACAGGCACAGATAGATCTTGAGGGATACGTTATGTGTCGTTCTGCACTCAGGGCGACCAGAACGGATCTTCATGAGGAGTCGGAACGGTATGACAGACTTAGGGAAGAATATGAAGAGCTGAAGAACAGACGCGCACCGTACAAGGTGCTGTTCTATAAACGCAGAAGGATCAGAAAGTGTAAAAAGCACATAAAGGAGCTGGGAAGGGCAAAGAAACGTCTGCGCAAACAGATGAAGGAACATCGTGAGGGTGTCAGACGAAGAACTGCTACCAACACATTTGCATTTGTTGCAGCGCTTGCGATGTTCGCCATGATGGCGTGGAGGATATGGCAGCTCGCACAGGGTGTGTACTATATGGCATTTTACAGAAATGGTGAGGCCCTTGAGATAACGGCTGTTGCTGTGCTCAGGCAGCTTCTGCTTGTGGCGTGCATCGTATATGGCCTTGTGGTTGTATGGCAGTCACTGCAGGTGTGGGGCATGAAGCGGGAAGGCTGGAATGGTGTAATAAGAATTAAGGTGAAACAGAAGGCCTACTGGATTATGATGATAGGCGTACCGCTTCAGATAGTCAGCCATGGAGATATGCTGACAAATGCCATGATGCTTATAACGATTATCAGTCAGATGGTCATGGCGGCACTTTTGTCGACGGTCCAGTCGAGAAGGATACTTGTGAAGATATTTGCATGGTGCTATGTCGGGGGAATCTGCGTGATATGGCTGTATGGCGGAGTGTACTGCAGAAACTTCGAGATATCGGGAAATGATTCCGGAACCAGCACCTATGCGGTTGACAACAAGTCGAATTTTTCGCAGATATGGGAGATGTCGACTGAACCGGAATTCTATCATATGGGTATGTATGCCCAGAACAGGGATACCGATTATGGCATGATGATCATTCCGGGACTTGCGTATGCTGATACGATAGGCAGTGAGTCGAGGAAGATAGAGAACTGCACGTCCATGACGCCACAGGGGCTGGCAGTTACGAAGGAGTATACATTTGTCAGTGCTTACTGCAAGACGAAGAAACACAAATCTGTGATATTTGTTCTTGATACACAGACCGGGCAATATATTAAGACACTGGTTCTCAAGGACACGACACATGCCGGAGGACTTGCGTATGATACGAAGAATAATGTGCTGTGGGTTTCCTCGTATATGATTGATGAGGATGAGGACAGGAGCAGGAAGGCATCCATATCATGTCTTACGCTGGACTCCATAGAGAAATACGATGTGGCTCAGGGAAAGCCGATAAAATACAGGAACACATGTAGCGTCATGTTCCCTGCAACGTCATTTATCACGATATATGACGGACATATATATGCGGGCTACTGGCGAAAGGATAAGAACAGCTACAGCATGGCAGCCAGCTACGAGATCGTAAATGGCGGCACCGCCATATCCTCGGAGGAGGACGAGGCTTTCTATATACCAGGAAGGGTGCAGGGGCTTCAGGTGTACAAAAATGAGATAATATTTTCTATATCATATGGTATAGATGAATCCAGGATAGAGGTATACGATACAGATACAGGCAAGCTGTCCAGTGTGAATTACGGAACAGAGACACCGAGACAGGTGGTTAAGCTTCCGCAGAAGCTGGAGCAGATATATTCGTATAATGGCAAATTATACTGCCTGTTCGAGTCTGCAAGTTTTGCCTACAGGCTGACAGCACCGGTGTGTATGGACAGGATCGTGGGGCTTGATGAGATGGCACTTGTAGAGTAGCTCAAAGTGGTTCAAGGTGAAAAAATGGAGGGTTTGGGATGAACGAACAGAATATTAACAATGGAATGAATGGAGGCCCGGGGATGCCCCCGCCGCCACCGCAAGGGTATATGAACATGAATGGAGGCCCGGGAATGCCCCCGCCGCCACCGCAAGGGTATATGAACATGAATGGAGGCCCGGGGATGCCCCCGCCACCACCGCAAGGGTATATGAACATGAATGGAGGCCCGGGGATGCCCCCGCCGCCACCTCAGGGTTATATGAATATGAATGCCAGACCGCCGCAGAGGAGAAATCCTGCGGTGTCTCCGAACAGATTCAGGATGTTTGGTATTCCGGTACTGGTATATGCGATCATATGTGCGGCATGTCTGTACAGCAACTGGTCGAGTATATTGTCGGCTGTGCTTTCGATAGTATCAATAGTGTTTATCAGTACATGCATGGTACGATATGAGAAGAACATTGGTGCAGACCGTGAGGCCATGACCACTGGAGCTGCGTTGTCGAAACAGAGTATACTGATCCCATATTATATTCTTGTGTTCATGATGTCGGTTGCCCTGAGTCTCACAGACGAGGGATATATCATATTTGGATGTAATGTGGGAATAATCGTTACAGAGATGTATGCGGTTATGACATACTTCAATGACACTGAAAAGCATGGGATATTCAAGGGAATATTCTCATTTTTCGAGATGTTCTTTGGATCGATAGGGTATGTAAACATGCCATTTGCCGACAGAAAGGCGGAGCGTGAGATAACCGGCAAAAAGAGAAATTCCAAGCTGATGTACATACTTCTTGGATGTGTGATAGCACTTCCGATACTGGTGATCGTGCTCAATCTGCTGTCTTCGGCAGATCCTGTGTTTGCAAAGGTCATAAAGGATATATTTGGCAAACTGTTCTTCTCGTGGGATATAGTGAAGATAGTTCTGTTTGCCGCTGTGATATTCCTGTTTGTATATGGATTTATTGTCAAGGCGGGCCGCAGAGATCTCGGTGCAAATGCTCCGAAGGAGGGGCAGTACAATGCAGTGACAGGTATAACTATAACGATAGTGCTCACAGCGTTCTATCTGATATTTGCCGTTGTTCAGATAGTGTATCTGTTCATGAACAGCGCAGGACTTCCGGACGATATGACATACGCAGAGTATGCAAGACAGGGCTTCTTCCAGCTGCTCTTTGTAGCGGTTGTAAATGTGTGTATGGTGCTGATATTTAGTGCTATATTCAGAAAGAGTCTGGTGCTCAACGTGTCACTGCTCATGATGTGCATATGTACATATATAATGATTGCCTCATCAGCTGTGAGGCTGTCCATGTACATTGCGGAATATGATCTAACATACCTCAGAATAAATACCATATGGGCGCTGATAGTCACGTCTATAGTGATGCTCGGTGTTATCATAAGCCTGTTCTGGAGAAATATGCCGCTGTTCAGATACATATTTATGACGGTTCTGGTGATGTTCGCGCTGTATGCATTTATCAGACCTGGCGCAGTGATAACAAAGTACAATATCAGTCAGGCGCACAGTGGAAAGAAGATAGATCTTGAGTATGTGATGGATATAGGTAATGACGGAGTTCCATATCTGATCGATTATTTCAGGACCAAAGACATTACGCCCGAAATGGTCATGGAGGAAGTGATGTCGAAATATAGCGAGGACACCTACTACTGGAGAGACGACACGGTGGGAGAGAGGCTTGAGAAGATGCTTGAGGAGAATGATGACAAGGGCTATATCAGAAGCTTTAACTTCTCCAGATACAGAGCTTCAAAGACTATAGAGGATTATATAAAGTAGTGTAATATAGAATTATAGATCATAATAAAGAAAGCCCCAGTCTCCGGTGCAAATAAACCGGAGACTGGGGCTTTTCGCCATGTTAAATATTAGTCGTCATCTTCAGGAACATAATGTCTTGATGTGTAATACTCAAATATATCCTCGGACTTGTCGTATGGGAGGAACTGGGATCTCTCTCTTACAACCCACTCGTCTCCGTTGTGGAGAACTTCGCCGAATACATAGCAGTTGTTGTGCTTGGCATCCTCACATGCCTTGAATATTGCGTCCTCACGTACATATACCTTTTCGGTATGCTTACATTTGATCAGTGCAAATACGTTGTCCACCTCTGCCAGGCATTGCTTGTGAAGGTTGCCGTTGTAGATGTAGAGGAAGAGGATGATTCGTCCAACGTTCTCACCTCTGTCGAGGTAGATGCGCATCTCCTCGTCGATACCTTCCTTCTGTCCTGTTCTGTCATCGCCCTTCAGGACTACAGAATCGCTTCTGCTGTACTTGTGACCCCAGAATACCAGTTCGGGATCAGAGCCGTCATTGTGCTCAACGATCGCTGCAAGGTTGAGGTCATATGTGTCCTCGGATGTAGCGCTCATGATATTGTCTATGGCAATCTTAATCTTTTTCTTGAGGTCGACCTTCTTGGCATCCCAGCCAATGCCGACCGTAAGTTTATTATCACCTTTTACAACATATTCGTTCATATTAAAAACCCCCTTAGATTACAAGAAGAATAATAATGTGTCTATGAAGAATGTAGGTACAAGAATAGAAACTGACCATACGAGGTAGCCTACAAATGAAGGCATCTTGATACCATTTTCTTCGGCTATTGAACGTACCATAAAGTTAGGTGCGTTTCCTATATAAGTGTTGGCTCCCATGAATACGGCACCGCAGGAGATAGCCATCAGCATGACCTGAGGAACTACACCCATAGCAGTGCTTATACCCTCTGTAAATCCACTTGAAGCAGCGGTGGTGAAGAATACAAGGTAGGTAGGTGTATTGTCAAGGAAGCTTGATAAAAGTCCTGTCGTCCAGAAGAACTGTGCCGGATGTGTAAGTCCGAGCTCAGAACCACGTGCCTTGAGGATCAGGAGTGCAGGGATCATAGTGATGAATATACCTATGAACAGTATGGCAACCTCCTGTATAGCATCCCATGTAAAGTTGTTGGCCTTACGGACTTTCTTGCTCGTTGTCTTGAATGAGAGGAAAGCCGCTGCTAGCATGATCACAATCTCGATGATAGCAGCCCATGAGAGTGTTACGCCCTCACAGAAATTGATACCCTTTGCAAATGCAGGGAACTTCATAGGAAGAACTCCGCTGAGTATAACTGCACCTACGATCATTATAAGGAATATAATGTTGTGAGCACCTTTAAGTTTGACTGGCTTTTTCGTATCTGCATCGAATACCGGCTTCTGTCTGCCGTCTGCGATATCCTTCTTGTATGCTCTTGTGTCGAGAAAGAAGAATACAGTCAGCAGGATGATGAGATTGACAACCATGACCTTTGCAAGTCTGAGACTCCAGAAGAAGTCAACACCATTCATGAATCCCATCAGAAGTGGAGGATCACCGACAGGGGTGAGACAGCCACCAATATTTGAAACGAGGAAGATGAAGAATACAATGATCTGAACCTTTCTTCGTCTCCATTTATTTGCCTTTATGATAGGTCTGATCATCAGCATACTTGCACCGGTAGTACCGATCCAGCTTGACAGCAGAGTACCTATCAGTAGAAGCAGAACATTGAGTTTCGGTGTTCCCACCAGGTCGCCTTCAAGAGATATATTGCCTGCCACACAGAACAGGGCAAAAAGCAATACAATGAAGGTGAGATAGTCACCGATCATTACCTCGAGCAATTGTTCGCCCATCGTACCAAAGCCATGGAATATGGCAAATGGAATTAAAAATAAAAGAGACCAGCCTGCAACAGCCCACTGTTTGTGCTTTTCCCACCACTCACCGGCGATAAGGGGCATAACAGCTATGCACAGAAGCATACACACAAATGGTATACACCATGTAAGTGGAAGCGTAGCACCGAGTGTTTCAGTACCGGATTCGCTGTCTGCCGCCAGGGCACTTACCTGTGACAGCCCAAGAACTGAGATGACTGTGCCGAGACCTAGAAATAACCTGTTTTTCATCGTTTTTGCCTCCTATTAATTATAATTGAAAAACCTTATCTATGCTAACAAATATATGGTAAAAATTCAACGAAAAAAATCGAAACTTAACCATTTATTTTCCAGAACAAAAAAATAATAAGTATAGCCCAAATGATGGATCTGTGATAGAATGAAAAAGGTTGAAAAATGCAATACTATGGCCTTAGGGCAGAACAGAGGTAATTGATATATTATGGAACATCAATGGTCAAAGGCATACAAACCAAAGAGAAAACTTTACGTGCTGAGGTCCAGAGAGTCAGAGGGATTTGACGATTTTTGTCAGGAGAATGGCTATGACTGGTACAAGTGCTTTAGCAACATATACAGGCCGCTGGCAAACAGGGCTTTGTTTTATATGCCTGAGAAGATGATGGACGCCGGATATTCGCGTTTGTGTGGAGGAGTGGAGATAGGATACAGTGATATGGAGGTGGTTCCTCAGAACTGTGTGAGCATCACGGTTCCGGGATTCGACGTTGTGGATATAAAGGGATTTGATATATCTCTGATAGAGGATATACCGAGACTCATGACCATGGCGTATTCATATGCCAAGTTGTATATAGAGACGGAGAAGCTGCACATTGTTTCTAACCACAAGCTTCCATATATATGTTACATGGAGAGCGCAGACAGTCTGTGCGTGGAGATTCCGGTATGGTCCAAGAAGACCAAGACGGAGGAGATGCTGACTCTTGACAACATGAGTAAGAGAGATCTCTATGAGATAGCATACAGGGAGCCTGCCACCGGACATTACAACTGGACATGGCTCAAGGAGAAGCTTGAGCAGTGTGAATATATAGGACTGGATCAGTTTATATTTGCCAGATTCGACATAAAGGGCTTCAGGCTCATCAACAACGTTATGGGTCGTGAGGTGGCGAAGGATCTGTTCAGATATATATGTGACGCTATGACCAAGCAGGACTGGATATTGTACTCTGCAAAGTGTGAGAGTGACGATTTTGCCATGATTATAAAGTATATGCCGGAGGATGAGATAATGAACCGGCTATATACATTCTTTGAGGAGATAGGACAGCTTCCGTCGAACAGGAAGTATAAGATATTCTATAGCTGTGGTATCGTATTCTATGATGAATTCGAGAAACTCAGCATGTCAATGCGCATTGAGGACATGGCGCAGATGGCACACCTCCAGTGTATCAAGACCAATGTAAATGAGATAAAGATATACACATCGGAGATGAAGAAGGAATACATCATGGCACAGCAGTACAAGCTGGAGCTTCCGGATGCCATAGAGAATGAGGATCTCATGGTATATCTTCAGCCGAAGTACAATCCACAGAACGACACCCTGACCGGTGCTGAGGCTCTGATAAGATGGTTCTACAAGGGCGGAGATATTCTCTTGCCGAAGTATTTCGTGCCGCAGTTTGAGACTGACGGAACTATAGACATCATAGACAGATATGTGCTGAGACAGGTGTGCAAGAAGTTCAAGGAGTGGAAGGAGCTTGGCTACCCGCTCTACCCGATATCCTGTAACCTCTCGAGACACCAGATATCGAGACCGGATCTTATATATATACTGTGTGATATAGTCGATGAATACGGAGTGGATCACTCGCTTATAGACTTTGAGATAACTGAGAGTGCAGATTTCGCTGACGTGCAGTATCTGATAAAGGTGCTCAAGGATCTGAAGGCTGAGGGCTTCAAGATATCCATGGACGATTTTGGAACAGGATACTCCAGTATGGCACTTCTTAAGGATATGCCGCTGGATATAATCAAGATAGACAAGAGCTTTATTGACGGAATAGCCACCGGCGAGCCGAACAACAAGGACATGCTCATGACACAGGATATCCTTGCCATGTCAAGGCATCTGGGAATCAGAAGTCTTGCGGAGGGTGTTGAGACATTTGAGCAGAAGGAATACCTGAGAGAGTGGGGATGCCACTACATTCAGGGTTATTACTACAGCAAGCCTATACCTATCACGGGATATGAATATCTTCTCAAGAAGATAATGCTGGGACAGAGCTAGCCGGATAGTGATGCTATATAGCGACATATAGAGAATATACAGAAGAGTATAAGAGGATTGATATATGAATGTATCGATCCTCTTTTTCTATTTATATTGGACCTTAACAGGATGTAATCCCAATAATGTAATGTATATAATTTACAAGTCTTGTATATATAATCAACAACCTACTAAAAAAATAATTAAGAATCATTCCCAATAGGGGTTGACTTTGATCAAAAAATAGGTATAATAAGACATAGTTGATAAATAAACATCAACAAAGAAGGCAGAATATATTTTAACGATCAATGATGGATATTGATTAGATTATTTAAAAGAGAAAAGGAGAATTAAGTTATGGCAAAGTTTGTATGTACAGTATGCGGTTATATCTATGAGGGAGAGCAGGCACCAGCAGAGTGTCCTATCTGTCACGCAGGAGCAGATAAGTTCAAGAAGGTAGAGGGAGAGCTCACACTTGCAGCAGAGCATGAGTTTGGCGTATATGCTGAGACAGTTAAGAACAATCCAGAGATAAGCGATGAGGACAAGAAGTATATCTACGAGCAGCTCAAGGCTAACTTCGAGGGAGAGTGCTCAGAGGTTGGAATGTATCTCTGCATGGCTCGTGTAGCACATCGCGAGGGCTATCCTGAGATCGGTCTCTACTGGGAGAAGGCAGCGTACGAGGAGGCTGAGCATGCAGCTAAGTTCGCAGAGATGCTTGGATCAGACCTTGAGCAGAACATGACAGCTTCAACAGAGAAGAATCTTGCATGGAGAGTTGACTGCGAGTTCGGTGCGACAGCAGGAAAGGTAGATCTTGCAAAGTGCGCTAAGAAGAACAATCTGGATGCGATCCATGATTCAGTTCATGAGATGGCAAGAGACGAGGCAAGACACGGCAAGGCTCTCAAGGGACTTCTTGACAGATACTTCGGTAAGTAAGAAGAAGGTAAAGATTATTCATAAGGATAGTCAGTCTTACACATAAATCTAAAAAAGGTATATGCGGAAAGCAGTCAGGCTGCGATCCGTATATACCTTTTTTAGATTTATGTGTGCTATTTAATTGTTACTCATCTTTCTTGAGACTGAAGGAAGAGGAAGATGTAGTTGAGCTTGTTGTTGTATAAGGATTAGATGCGTGGGCATCCTGCTCTGAAGCTGCCGGCTGCTGTGAGTAGAACGGATCACTGTAAGACGTCTGAGGTGCCTGTGTCTGTTCTGCAGTGTCGTAGCTGCCACTGTTTGTAGTGCCGTACTGCTGTGTATAGCTGCCACTGTCTGTACTGCCATACTGCTGTGTATAGCTGCCGTTATTTGGGCTGCCTGTGCTACCCGGAGTGTACACGCCGTTGAAATCGCCTGTACCGTCATAGTAACCTGTGCCTGCTGGCTGTGCAGATGCGCTGATGGTGTTCTTGCTTCTTGTTGCCTTCAGGATCATGATCACTGCTGCCAGTAGAAATACAGCTCCGAGGACAAGCTTGAATATGTAATCTGAAGAGTCAACCATCTCTATATAGTAAGGAAAAGCTTCTGCCTTTGCGGTCGCATAGTCCTCACTTGTAGGAGTGTATCCATAATATTGTGCGTATGCGTCGACATACTTGGTGATGTAGTCGTCAAGGAAGCCCTGCACCTTGTCGCTGTTCTTGCGGATGACTCCTGTTATGTAGACTGGTTCTGCATCGTCAGCAGATGAGATCGCGTCAAATTTGGCGTCATCACTCTTGGAGATCGATATTCCGATCCACTTGGATGTGTCTCTTTTTGAGCCGTCTTCATTCTTGTCGCAGATATCAACGAGATAGTAGTATCCGTCGGTCTTGGTGACCACGTGATTGTACGTTGTAGTCTTCTCAATGTAAGCTCCGTATCCGTAGGTGAGTGTTCCCTCCACATACACTCCTGGTTTAACTTCCGATTCGTCACATGTAGTAACGTTTAGAAGCTTTCCGTGTAAACCGATAAATGTTCGTATACCCAGGAATAAAAGAACTATTCCGAATATACCGAAAACAACTGCTGATACGATGGGATTCCCCTTTTTCCTTGTTCTTGCCATAATGTTACCTCACTTTTTTTATTTGTTATGAATTATACATAACCACTTCAATACCTCACTTTTCTACAGTACAGGTAAAAAACTAATATTTCAAGTAAAAAAGGCAAAATCAAAAAAAATTAGACATTTTTTATGGTATACTCATTCATGGTGGTGATTTTATGGCAAAGAAAACAAAAAAGAATGAGAAAAAGTACATATATATAATTCCGGCAGTGCTGTGGATGATATTCATATTTTACATGTCGTCCAGAACAGGAGATGACTCGTCGGCGGTGAGCAACCCCATGACAGACTTTATAGTGGGTTTGTTCCAGAAGGTGAGAAATGATTCCGCGCCCGTGGTTGACAGGATGACGGGAGTGGTGGAGATCATGGTCAGGAAGGGTGCACACATGACGGAATATGGAATCCTTCTGGCTCTGCTGGCCCTGGCGGTCAGAAAGACCGGCGGAAGGATGGCTTCGGCTGGCGTGTATATATGGTCAGTTGTGATAACATTTGTCTATGCGTGCTCCGATGAGATTCATCAGCTCTTTGTCGCTGACAGGGCAGGCAGGGGCACGGATGTGCTTATAGATATGTGCGGAGCACTGGCAGCTCTTCTTATTATATGGGGATCAAAGAGCACAAGGGGAAGGATAATAATGGGCTTTGTGATAGGGATAGTGCTGGTGGCAGCGGTTATGTTCCTTTTCCTGTGGCCTTTTTAGAGCGCATTTAGTATTGGCAGCCTTGAATTAGAGTGGGGCAGATGGTATATTAAAAAAGACTATGAGCATCACATTACCGATGCTGACTGGAGGATGCAGAATGACATTAGCAGATGTTAGAAAGAACATAGACCGGGTCGACAAGGAGATCAAGCAGCTCTTCAAGGAGAGAATGGTTCTTGCGGACAATGTTGCTCAGGTCAAGGCAGAGACCGAGGATGACATATATAAGCCAGACCGCGAGGAGACCATCATATCCAATCTCACAGGGGATGTGGATGATAACATCAAGATGGAGTACACGGCGCTTATCAAGAGAATCATGGAGATAAGCAGAAAGTACCAGTATGGAAGGACTCTGGAGCTCAGAAACTGCCTAGATGTGGAGTATGATGTGAAGGAGCCTGACATAGATGCGGTGGCGATGATAAAGCCGGAGCTGTACATTTGTCAGGGATGCTCAAGGGACAAGGTCATTGCGGTGGACTCATACGATGAGGTGTATGAGCTCATAAAGACTGGCAAGGTAGACGCCGGAATGGGAATACTTGAGGACATAAGCTACGGAGTTTCGGATGCGCTTCACGAGGTGCTCACCAACAACAAGCTGTATATATACAGATGTAACATTGTAAATGAGAATGGACACAACAAGAAGGTTGTCACATTTGCAGACCACCTCATAGTGGAGGAGAACCACAACAGGCTGAAGGTGATGTTCGTATGTAAGAATAAGAGCGGAAGTCTCAGCAGCATACTGTCCATGATCTCTGATTACGGGGTAAACCTCACAGAGATACACTCGGCGCCAAACAGGCAGGAGCATTGGAATTACAGATTCTATGTGGAGCTGTCTGCCAATTTACTGAAGAAGGATATACAGGCTTTAGTGTTCCAGCTCATGAACGAGACGGAGGAGTTTACGATCCTCGGAAGCTATGCCTGTGACGAGGAACAGTTTTAGAGAAAAAATAATTTTTAAGGAGAAAATATCATGATAGACAAGTTAGTAAAGAATATCCAGAAGACAAATGCACCTATAGTAGTTGGACTTGATCCAATGCTCAACTATGTACCGGAGCATATCCAGAAAGCTGCATTTGCAGAGTATGGCGAGACACTTGAGGGCGCTGGTGAGGCTATATGGCAGTTCAACAAGGGAATCGTTGACGCTACATATGATTTAATACCTGCAGTTAAGCCGCAGATAGCCATGTATGAGCAGTTCGGAATCGAGGGACTCAAGGCATTCAAGAAGACAGTTGACTACTGCAAGGAGAAGGGACTTGTCGTTATCGGTGATATAAAGAGAGGCGATATTGGTTCCACATCAACAGCATATGCGGTTGGACATATCGGAAAGGTACAGGTAGGAAGCAAGACATATGCCGGATTTGATGAGGATTTTATCACAGTAAACCCATATCTTGGAACAGATGGTGTTAAGCCATTTGTCGATGTGTGCAAGGAGGAGAACAAGGGCATATTCGTTCTCGTCAAGACATCAAACCCATCATCAGGCGAGTTCCAGGACAGACTGATTGACGGACGTCCACTCTATGAGATAGTCGGAGATATGGTTGACAAGTGGGGCAGCGATGTCGTAGGTGAGTCAGGTTACTCAGCAGTTGGAGCGGTTGTAGGTGCAACATATCCTGAGATGGGCAAGGTGCTCAGAAAGGTTATGCCAAAGTCATTCATCCTTGTTCCTGGTTACGGAGCACAGGGTGGCAAGGCTGCAGATCTTGTACACTACTTCAACGAGGACAGACTCGGTGCGATCGTCAACTCATCAAGAGGAATCATAGCTGCTTACAAGCAGGACAAGTATGCACAGTTCGGAGCTGAGAACTACGCTGACGCTTCAAGACAGGCGGTTGTAGACATGATCGAGGATATCAACGGCGCACTTGACGCATAATTAAGCAGAAAGGTGTCCGGTGGACGAGGCTTGTCCCCGGACACTGATAATAGAATGATGATGGAGGAAGACTATGGGCAAACTTAAGATGACAGCAAAGGTGGTCAGCCAGGAGACTCTTGCCACTGACGTATACAGTCTGGTGCTTGAAGCTCCAGAGATAGCTTCACAGGCTATAGCAGGACAGTTCGTGTCTGTATATACTCATGATGGCAGCAAGATGCTCCCGAGACCTATCAGCCTCTGCGGGATAGACAGGGAGGCGGGAACACTCCGCCTTGTATACAGAGTGGTTGGATTTGGAACAAAGGAATTTTCACAGCTTGCGGCTGGAGATACGGTCGATATATTGGGGCCTCTCGGCAACGGCTTCATGAAGTCGGATAAGAAGGCAATACTTATAGGCGGTGGAATAGGAATCCCACCTATGTTACAGCTTGCAAAGGAGCTGGACTGTGAGAAGTCAGTCGTGCTCGGCTACAGGGATGAGATATTCCTGAACGAGGAATTTGAGCCATACGCACAGGTGTATATGTCATCTGAGGACGGACAGCACGGTGTGAAGGGCAACGTAATAGATGCCATAAAGGAATACGGCGTGGACGGCGCTGTCATATATGCGTGTGGCCCTACTCCTATGCTTCGGGGAATCAAGGCATACGCCATGGAGAAGGGCATCGAGTGCCAGATATCCATGGAGGAGAAGATGGCGTGCGGCGTGGGCGCATGTCTTGCCTGCGTATGCAAGACAAAGGAGATAGATGAGCACTCACAGGTGCACAATAGGAGAATATGCAAGGATGGCCCTGTATTCTATGCTGAGGAGGTGGAGCTGTAATGTCAGATAAGATCAATATGTCAGTTGATATAGCGGGAGTTACCCTCAAGAATCCTATAACGGTGGCGTCAGGAACATTTGGATCAGGTATGGAGTACAGTGAGTTCGTGGATCTGTCACAGCTCGGAGCAGTGACCACCAAGGGGGTGGCAAATATTCCATGGCCGGGCAATCCAACTCCACGTATAGCTGAGACTTACGGCGGCATGATGAACGCCATAGGACTTCAGAATCCTGGAATCGATGTGTTCAAGAAGAGAGATATACCATTCCTCAGGGATTATGATACAAAGATCATCGTAAACGTGTGTGGAAAGTCCAAGGAGGACTATGTTGACTGCGTTGAGAAGCTTGGCGATTGTGATGTGGATCTGCTTGAGATCAACGTGTCATGTCCGAATGTAAAAGAGGGCGGAATCGCATTTGGCCAGCAGCCGGATGCGCTCTACGATATAACAAAGGCAGTCAAGGCAGCGGCAAAGCAGCCTATCATCATGAAGCTGAGTCCGAATGTCACAGACATAACAGAGATGGCCAGAGCTGCAGAGGCTGGCGGTGCTGATGCGGTATCACTCATCAATACACTGACAGGTATGAAGATAGATGTTAACAGAAGAACATTTGCAGTGGCGAATAAGACTGCAGGTGTGTCAGGCCCTGCTATCCATCCGATAGCAGTCAGAATGGTATACCAGGTGGCAAATGCAATAAAGCTTCCTATCATCGGAATGGGCGGTGTGGCTACCACGGAGGATGCCCTTGAGATGATCATGGTCGGCGCAAGTGCGGTGGCAGTTGGAACGGCGAACTTCCACAATCCTTATGCGACAGTGGAGATCATAAAGGGTATTGAGGAGTATATGAAGAAGAATTCCATCAGCGATATCCATGAGCTGATAGGCTGTGTAAAATAGAACGATATAAGTCTTCTGTAAGAGTTTTAAGGGGTGTTGGGTTATGGAAGATAACATAGATATTGAAAAATATGCACAAAAACTCCGCATGGAACTGGATGAGGCACTTGGCAGAAATGAAGAGCTCAGCGAGGAGATATCTGACCATGCAAGGATGCTGGAGAAGGCTCTGGACAATCTGGCAGGCGGCGTGGGTATATTTGAACTTCACGGGAATAAGCCGGCTGTCAGGTACATGAGCAAAAGCTTTTACAAGCTGTTCAATGTGACCGAGGATCAGATGAGTGGATATGCCAGTGACTACGTGATGCTGGCCATTCCAGAGGATCGGTCTGTGCTTAAGAAGCAGATCCTGGAGACCATAACGAGTAACAAGACCACGGTGCGTGACATCCGCTTTACGGACGTGAATACCGGTGGATATTTCTGGATACAGGTCTGTCTTTCTGTCATGTCCATAAAAAATGGAATCATCGCATTGTGTGCGGTGTTTATCGATGTGACAAGCAAGATGGAGGCGGAGCTGGAGAACAAGGCGCAGTCTGAGATGCTCAGGCTGATACTTCAGGGAAGCGGAGAGTCCATAATCGTGTACGATGTCCTGACGGATACTCTGATAAATGAGAAGGTCGTGGATGGTGGGATGGTCACCACCATGAAATATGAGAATTTTTATAAGGATATCGATACGAACAGGATAGTACACTCTGACGACAGAGATGCCGTGACAGGCATGTTCAGAAAGCTTCTTGACAAGGATGGAACCAACTGTGACAGGCTGATGGGTGATCTGCGCCTTGATATGAATGGAGGAGGCAAATGTGAGTGGTACAGAGTGCTCTTTGTTCCTCTCAGGGATTCCAAGAAGAAGGTCCGCAAGATATTCGGCAAATATTACTCCATAAACGATGAGAAGATAAGAAGTCAGGAGCTTCAGCTCAGGGCGGAGAGGGATTCTCTGACGGGACTTTACAATCATGTCACATTTCAGCACAAGATTACGGATATGCTAGAGTCTTTCTCGGGTGAACTGTGCGCTTTTTATATTATGGATATAGATGACTTTAAGCATATAAATGACGCATTTGGACATTATGCGGGAGATGATCTTCTGTGTGATGTTGCAGTGACGCTGGAGGAGGTTGCGTCGGCAGCCGGAGGATTCTCAGGACGACTGGGCGGCGATGAATTTGCACTGTTTATCCCGATAGTCGACAGAAGAGAGGACGTGTATAAGCTGGCTGAGAATATACAGACCAGACTCACCACGATCAATTGCAGTCTGCCGCATACTATGTCGATGGGAATAAGTATCCACAGGATAGAGGGTGGTATAGATTTTGACCTTCTATACAGTGAGTCGGATCAGGCGTTGTACGCAGCAAAGAGGGGCGGCAAGAACCGTTACTGTGACTATGCCGACTCAGCGGATATGCATTCATGTGATTCGCATCACAGCGGATATGCCTACAATGATGACGAAGGTCTTATGCTGGATGAGATATCTCATATAGCATATGTTGCGGACATGAAGACCCACGAGATGTATTTCCTCAACAAGGCGGCGAAGAGAAGCCTTGGAATTGCGGAGAACGACGATTCTTACAAGGGTAAAAAGTGCTTTGAGATAACCCAGGGCGGTGATGACCAGTGCCCATTTTGTTCTAATGAGATACTGGTTCCCGGACAGAGTTATGTATGGAATCACTACAACAGCAAGGCAAAGGGACTGTATGTGGTGAAGGATAAGATAGTTGACTGGCACGGAAGAAAGAGCCGGCTTGAGATTGCAGTTGACGTGTCTGACATAGATAAGACAACACAGGTTCTGGCGGACAGCTATGACATAGAGGATGCCCTTGTCAATTTCATGGCGAATATAACTTCAAAGCAGAGCAGTGAGGAGAAATATACCAGTCTGCTCGAGGTGATGGGAACTTTCTACAATTCCAAGAACGCCTGCCTTGTGGAGTATGGACAGGATGGCACAGGGGAGCTTTATTACTGGAAATCATCAGACGAGGAGTCGATAGAGGATGGTCTGAAGGCTCTTGTCACACAGAAAATGAGGGATGAACTGGAGAAGGAAGTCCTCAGGGACGAGGTTCTCATAGTGAACCGTTCCCATCCGTTAAGGAATCCTGAAACAGGATTTGCACGGATGCTGAGTGACAGCAGGATATGGTCACTGTATGCGGTTCCGATCATAGTGGAAGATGAACTGCTCGGCAGGGTATTTGTGTTCAATCCGGAGAAGCACAATGGAAACATAAGACTCATGAAGAACTTTGCTGCCTTTATCGGAAGTGAGATATATCAGAGACATCTGAAGGAGGACCAGCAGTTTGAGTTCACCCATGATAAGCAGACAAAATGCTTTAACAGGAACAGTTACATAGACTATATAAGAAGCAGAAAGAATTTGAGCAGTCTGGGACTGGTTGCTGTGGATATCAATGAGATAAGGGGCATCGCAGAGATGTTCGGACCGGATTATGCGGACGATGTGATTCTGCAGCTTGTCGGAAGGATAAGGAAGACGTTTCCGGACGAAAGGGTGTTCCGCATGGGTTATGACAGCTTTATCATCATATGCGAGAACATTGAGCAGTTGAAGTTTAACGTATATGCATCAAGACTGCGGGAAAACCTGCTCTACGGTGAGTTCACGGCATGTTGCGGGTATGTCTGGACAGACTATAACATTGACGTCCGCAGGATGGAGGATCATGCGGCAAATCTCCTGTATTCTGAGAAACAGCGTTGGTATGAACAGCAGGACTGTCATTCGGTGAAGTGGAATACGCTGAAAAAGGATATGGTGAAGAAGGAACTTGAGGAAGGACTGTTCTATGTCCTTTATCAGCCGAAGATGCTGTATCCGTCAGGAAAGATATGTGGGGCAGAGGCCCTTGTAAGATATTCCGGAAATGATGACTTAGCGGATGTTATCGACAGGCTTGAGAAGAGCAGGACTGTAAAATATGTGGATTTTTACGTGCTTGAGAATGTGTGCAGAGATCTGGCAAAATGGCATGAAGAGGGAATGCCATACATCCCGGTATCCTGTAACTTTTCCAGAATGTCGCTTATAGAGAGCAATGTGGCCAAGCAGATAGCAGCAGTGGTTGACAGGTACGGAATACCGCATGATGTGGTCGAGATAGAGATAACCGAATCGGTCAGCGAGCAGGAGCATGATACACTGGTGAACATATCAAACAATATACATGAGCTTGGATTCCGCATAGCGATGGACGATTTTGGAACAAAATACTCAAATGTCGCCATGCTTGCCCATATGGGATTTGACATTATCAAGTTCGACAAGAGCATGATAAATGACGTAACTGTCAATCCGGTGGATCGCACGGTTATGTGTCATCTCATAAACATGTGCAATGAACTGGGAATGTTCTGTATAGCTGAGGGTGTGGAGACCGAGGATCAGGCGGATGCGCTCAGCAGCATGGGACTGGCTTGTATACAGGGGTATCTGTGCAGCAGGCCGCTGGAGAAAGAAAAGTATGTGGAGATATGCAGGGAAAGAGGCATATCACAGCCGTACACCAATAAATAATTGAATCTTTATATGGATTATGGTAGTATGTGTAGGAAAAAGGGCAAAAAAGCCTGAAAACAGGAGGATTCGCAGAGACATGGAACAGTACAAGAAGGAATTTATCGAATTTATGATTGACTGTAACGTACTCAAGTTTGGAGATTTCGTTACAAAGAGTGGAAGAAAGACACCATTTTTTGTCAATACAGGCTTTTACAGAACAGGTGCTCAGCTCAAGAGACTTGGCGAGTATTATGCTGAGGCTATAAATGCAGAGTTTGGTCTGGACTTTGATGTGTTATTTGGTCCTGCATACAAGGGAATACCTCTCACAGTTGCGACAACTATGTCCATAGCAGAGATGTACGATGAGGACATCAAGTATTGCTCAAACAGAAAAGAGGTAAAGGATCACGGCGACAAGGGAATACTCCTTGGAAGTCCTATAGAGGATGGCGATAAGGTTGTCATCATCGAGGATGTCACAACAGCCGGAACATCTATTCAGGAGACACTTCCTATCATCAAGGCACAGGGCGACGTGGATGTCATGGGTCTTGTGGTTTCAGTAGACAGAATGGAGAGAGGCCAGGGCGAGAAGAGTGCGCTGACAGAGATCGAGGAGAACTACGGAATCAAGACAACAGCTATCGTAACAATGGCAGAGGTAGTGGAGCATCTTTACAACAGAGAGTATAAGGGAAGAGTTATCATAGATGACACCCTTAAGGCCGCTATCGACGCTTACTACGATCAGTACGGTGTAAAGTAGATATAATATATCTTAAAATATTGTAAAAAGTCTTAAAATATTATATAAAATAAAGATATGGAGTTAAGGGCCATATCTTTATTTTTTTTTGTTTATATGGGAGATTTCAACGTATGATAAAGTTTTTTAAGGCGATGTTTGGGGATGTAAGGGAATATTTCAGAAAATGGTCGGGGTGGATACTGTTCACTGTGTTGATCCTGTATTATGAATTGCTGTTTCACGGCATGAATTTCAGCCTGGATGATGGAAACATAGCCGCTATAATAGCATTTGCGGTGGTGGCTGGAGGTGTGTTCGGCGTGCTGACAGGATTTTTTCCGCCGGTCATCAATAAGATACTTGCAACGCTGTTCACGTTGTTTACGGGTGTGATCTTCATCGCCCAGTACGTATATCATTCGGTCTTCAACAACTATCTGTCTGTTATTGGAACCATAAAATTCGGCAATCAGGCTGTGGACAATGCGGACACGGTCATATCCAATATAAAGGCACAGATAGTGGACGTTATTCTTCTGGCTGTCCCGGTGCTCATAATGATCGTGTGCATATGGACATTTATGGCATTTGACAGGAGAAGGTGGTGGGTGAACCTCATAGGTGCCGCCGGAACAGCTCTGGTGTATGCCACAACACTGTTTGTGATGTGGGCTGTGGACTCGGATGTGTACAGTCCGTACAATTTATACAAGGAATATACATCGGTTGATCTCTCTATTGAAAAGCTCGGCGTCATGGAGAGTTTTGTGGTGGATGTCAGAGAGGGTATCGCAGGCAAGAGCTCAGCACAGAGCAGGATAAACTTTGCCTCGGGTGGTGAGGTCGATATCGACTCACTTGCCTCCACAGAGAGCACAACGATGCAGGAGATTACCACCGAGACGGTGGATGTCGCGGAAGCGACCACAGAGGAGGTTGTGATCGACACATCCCCGAATGTCCTGGATCTGGATTTTGATGCCATAAATGACCTTGCGGGAAATGATGCGGTTTCATCGCTCAGCGAATATTTTGCAAATATACCCCCGACAAATAAGAATGAATATACAGGTATGTTCGAGGGCTATAATGTCATATGGATAACTGCGGAGGGGTTCTCAGGCTATGCGCTTGATTCCGGTCTGTTCCCTACACTGTCAAAACTTGCGGACGAGGGCTTTGTCTTTGAAAATTACTATCAGCCGCTATGGTACGGTTCAACATTAGGCGGAGAGTATGCAAACCTGATGGGAAGCCCGACTAAGAACGGTTCATACCTCAGTATGTGCAGGGCTGCCGACAATGAGAATGGCATGCTGTTTTCCATGGCGAATACGCTCAAGAGACTCGGCTATAGCTGTTACGGATTCCATGACAACGACTATACATATTATGACAGGAATATCACCCATCCGGCGCTGGGATACGAGTGGATAGCCAGCGGTAATGGGCTTGAGTACCAGACTGACGAGAACGGGCAGGACATGTGGCCTCAGTCGGATCTTGTCATGATGGAGGAGACATTTGACAAGTATACAGAGACGCAGCCGTTCCATCTGTACTACCTGACGGTCAGCGGTCATGTGCCATATGGATACGGTGCGGCAAATGCCATGGCGGATAAGAACAAGGCTGTGGTCAGTGATCTTAACTATGTCCTGGATACTACAAAGGCATATCTGGCATCCCAGTACGAAATGGAAAAGATGCTTGAATATATGATGAAGAGACTTGAGAAGAAGGGGCTGCTGGACAATACTGTTATCGTCCTGGCGGGGGATCATGTACCGTATGACAATATGGACGTTGTGGATGAACTGGCAGGGGAGAACTTTGGAAACAGTCTTGAGGCGTACAGGAGCAGACTTGTCATATGGTCGGCGTCGATGGAGAAGCCGGTGAGAGTTGACAAGGTGTGCAGCAGTATAGATATCCTGCCGACCATGCTCAATCTCATGGGAGTGGATTATGATTCGAGGCTCATCATAGGAAGGGATATCCTGTCAGACAGTACAGGACTGGTGCTGTTCCCGGACAGAAGCTTTATAACGGATGCATTTGAATATAACGCAGTCACGGACACGCTGACATCCCACACGGGTGCGGAGGTATCGGATGACAGTTTCATTGCGATGCAGCTATATGTCGCGGATAAATTTACAGCAGCTGACAACATAACAGAGTCGGGGTATTATACATATGTTGCCAGGTATCTGGGGATAGACGAGGATAATTGACAATATTTATCATATTAAAATGTGGAATTATTCTCAAAAACGTATTATAGTATTTGTGGCTAATACCATAGGTATGTAATGAAAATATTATGCAATAAAGAAAGAGGTTAATTATGAAACTTGGTAGAAATGATATGTGCTGGTGCGGAAGTGGTAAGAAATACAAGACCTGTCACCTGGCTCTTGACGATAAGCTTGAGGATATGAAGAACAGAGGATTCAAGATCCCTACACATGCGATGATCAAGAACGCAGAGCAGATCGAGGGAATCAGGGAGGCTTCAAAGGTCAACACATCTGTGCTCGACTACATAACTCCATTTGTCAAGATAGGAGTGTCTACCAGAGAGCTGGATGACCTTATCTATAACTATACAAAGTCCATAGACGCTATTCCTGCATGTCTTGGATATGAGGGATATCCTAAGAGTGTGTGTATATCGGTAAATGATGTGGTATGCCACGGCATTCCAAGTGATGACATTATTCTCCAGGATGGAGATATAGTTAATATCGACTGTACAACAGAGTACAAGGGATATTTCGGAGACTCATCAAGAATGTTCATGCTGGGAAATGTTGATCCCGCATGGAAGAAGCTTGTAGAGGATACAAAGAAGGCTCTTGATATAGGTGTTGAGGTGTGCAGCAAGCCATATGTGACCATAGGAGATATAGGATATGCCATCAACAAATTTGCACAGGAGCAGGGCTATTCGGTTGTCCGTGAGATAGGCGGCCATGGAGTAGGTCTTGCAATTCATGAGGAGCCTTATGTAAGTCATATAGGACAGCCTGGCAAGGATTATGTGCTTGCTCCGGGAATGGTGTTCACCATTGAACCTATGATCAACATGGGCGGCCCTGATGTATATCAGGATGCAGATGACGGCTGGACTATCTACACGGAGGATGGCTCACCATCGGCACAGTGGGAGTACACACTGGTTATGACAGAGCATGGAGTGGAGATACTTGCCCACTAGGGAGTGGAATAGAATAAAAGAGCAGCAGCCTGATATGTTATCAAAGACATATCGGGCTGCTGCTTTTTGTTGTGTTAGTTATCCATTAGGATCTGCTGCCGTAAACCGGCAGACAGATTATATTACTTTGTAAGTATTCCAAGGATCTCGTTGCTTCTTGCGATGAACTTGGTCATTGCCTCTGCTGACAGTGGACGGTTGGCAAGTACGGCCAGATCATATAACTGGCAGCAGATCGTAGCTGTGTTGTCGCTGTCAGGGTTGTCCAGAACGTATTTAACAAGCTTGTTGTTGCTGTTCAGGATGAGTGTCTCTCCCTCGCCCTGACCGAACATTGATGGATCCATACCGGCCATGCCGTACATCTTCATCATTTCCTGCATACGTCTTGTCTCCTCAGGCTGGGTGAGGATAGAAGATGTATTCTCATCCTTCAGGGATTCAACCTTTACATTCAGGTTCTTCATGTCGAGAGCCTTCTCAAATGTAGCTGTGAGCTTATCCTTGTATTCCTTTGCAGTCTCCTCGGAGAGCTCCTCGCCGACAAAGTTGTCAGAGAGCTCAGCGTCTATTCTGTAGAAGTGAACATTCTCATTCTTCTGCTCAAGCAGTGTGATGAATGGGCTGTCGATGGTCTGTGTCATGATCAGCGCGTCCATGCCCTCAGCCTTGAACATATTGATGTACTGTGACTGAGCCTGCTCATCGGTTACATAGAATACCTTGTTCTCATACTTTTCCTTTCCAGCCTCAAGATACTCAGGGAGAGTTATATATTTGCCCTCGAGATTCTTGTATATACAGAAGTCCTTCATCTTGTCGAGGAACTTGAGATCCTTCAGACAACCAAACTTGATAAATGGGTTGATGTCATCCCAGTACTTCTCGTAGTCCTCTCTGTGTGTCTTGTACATGCCGGACAGCTTGTCTGCAACCTTCTTGGTGATGTAGTCTGAGATCTTCTTGACAAATCCGTCATTCTGAAGCGCACTACGTGATACGTTCAGTGGAAGATCAGGACAGTCGATACATCCCTTTAAGAGCATGAGGAACTCAGGAATTACTTCCTTGATATTGTCGGCGACGAATACCTGGTTGTTGTACAGCTTGATCGTTCCCTCAAGGTTGTCATACTGTGTATTGATCTTAGGGAAGTACAGGATACCTTTCAGGTTGAATGGGTAGTCCATGTTCAGGTGTATCCAGAACAGAGGCTCCTTGTAGTCGTGGAATACCTTTCTGTAGAACTCCTTGTATTCCTCGTCGGTGCAGTCGTTTGGATGCTTTGCCCACAGTGGGGTAGTGGTGTTGAGTGGCTTAGGAGCTTCAGGCTTCTTCTCCTCGGTCTTTGTATCGTCTGCGTCTGGGCCCTTGCTGTCAGTGCTGCCCTCAGCATTATCTGCTGTGTCGCTGACTTCCTTTGCATCCACGTCTACAGTAGCATCCTTAGGATCTTCCTGTGGCTCGTCTGCGTTTGTGTAGTAGATCTCAACAGGCATGAACGAACAATACTTGTCGATGACCTCCTTGATCCTGTATTCATTTGCAAATTCATAGCTGTCCTCGTTCAGATAAAGGGTGATGGTAGTACCTCGGTCAGCCTTAATGCACTTCTTCATGGAGTATTCAAGGCCGTCCTTGCACTCCCAGTATACAGCGTCCTCGCCGTCCTTGTATGACTTTGTCTCGATGGTGACCTTGTCGGCAACCATGAATGCGGAGTAGAAGCCCAGTCCGAAGTGACCGATGATCTGTTCCTCTGTTGCCTTGTCCTTGTACTGCTCAAGGAATGCCTCGGCTCCTGAGAAAGCAATCTGGTTGATATATTTCTCAACCTCCTCCTCAGTCATACCGATACCGTTATCGGTAAATGTGATGGTCTTGTCGTTGGCACTTGTGGTCACATCTATACGATATGGCTCATCCGGCTCGTCAAATTCGCCCATAAGAGACAGCTTCTTAAGCTTTGTCACGGCATCACAGCCGTTTGATATAAGCTCCCTGACAAATATATCGTGGTCTGAATACAGCCACTTCTTGATGACAGGGAAAATGTTTTCACTGTTGATCGATAAATTTCCGTTCTTCATAATTGTATACATCTCCTTAAAATATAATGGTTTTCAATGAAAGATGTGTCATCCCCGATCTGTGTTCAATCTTAATAGAAATGTACACTGACACATCAGGCTAAAAGGTATGATAAATCAGCTGGGAACTAAAGTCAAGAAAAAATTAGCACTCAGACAAAATGAGTGCTAACAGGGACGGCGCGTAAAAAAATCCGGCATCAGATGAGGTGCCGGATCTTCAAAAATCATATTAAATTTCTTCAAAAAATCAGCTTTCGGTGAAATATATTCCGGCAGTCTTCAGGAAATCCCTGATCTCCGCATCCCACACATGCTCAAGGGTCTTATCCATGGTGAATATGTTCTGGGTCGCCATGGATGTGAGTTGTATGCTCATGCCGTCATAGTAGACGTTCAAGGTGAGATTTGCCACATCAGATACAGGTATGGTGAGATGGTTCTTCTCAAGCATATCCATGATGTCCGGCTGGGAGAGCACGAGCACTATCTTGAAGCTCAGTGGCAGCTTCTTTCCTCTTATAACATTATATACATGTGGTTTTATGGACTCCCATGAGGCGTAGGATGTGGAAGCCATGAGCTCCAGCTCCTCCTTGTCATAGAAATCCTTGTTTACCCTTCCGTCAAAGCTGTATGTTATCCCGCTTTTTACAAATGCCTCCATGGCGAGAAAACGGTCAAATGTATTGTCCATCAGAAGCTTCTTCACGAAGTCCCTGGTCTCGGTGATGGTGATGTCTAACATTGAAAATCTCCTGTTTTCTGGATTGTGATCCAGCCGTATCTGCGTGCGGCTGCATGCTAAAAGTATATCAGCGGAATGTGGCAAATGCAACAATATAGATACACTGATTTATTGAATTATGGATACCCGTGTGATATAATGTACAAGGATTTAATGTCTAAATGTTATGGAGGGTTTATTTGATGAAGAAGGTTGCATATATAGCATCAGAGTGTGTGCCATTTATAAAGACGGGTGGTCTTGCGGATGTAGTTGGAACACTGCCAAAGATATTTGATAAGAACGAGTATGATGTGAGAGTCATCATGCCGAATTATCTCTGTATTCCGAACAAGTACAGGGAGAAGATGCAGTATATAACGCATTTTTATATGGACATCGGTTACAAGAATGATTATGTTGGCGTTATGTATCTGGAGTATGAGGGTGTCAAGGTATATTTCATAGATAACGAGTATTACTTTAACGGATTTACACCTTATGGTGATGTAAAGTGGGATATCGAGAAGTTCTGTTATTTCTCAAAGGCAGCGCTTTCGATCCTTCCATCGATCGGTTTCCAGCCGGATATACTTCACTGTCATGACTGGCAGGCAGGACTTGTGCCTGTATATCTCAAGACTCTGTTTGCAGGAGATATGTTCTATACAAGCATGAAGTCTGTTATGACTATTCATAATCTCCAGTTCCAGGGCAAGTGGGATATAAAGACCATTCAGGAGTATTCAGGACTCCCTGATTATGTATTTACACCGGACAAGCTGGAGATCCAGAAGGATGCTTCCATGCTTAAGGGCGGACTTGTATATGCAGATAAGATAACAACGGTAAGTAACACATATGCCAAGGAGATACAGACTCCATATTATGGAGAGGGACTTGACGGGCTCTTAAGTGCCAGATGGCAGTCACTCTGGGGCATTGTCAACGGTATAGATTACGAGGTATGGAATCCTGCAACAGATCCACAGGTATATAAGAACTACAGCGTGGATAACTTCAGACAGCTCAAGAAGATCAACAAGATCGAACTGCAGAAGGAATGTGGACTTCCTCAGGATGAGAATCAGTTTGTAATAGGAATCATATCCAGACTCACAGACCAGAAGGGTCTTGATCTGGTTGACAGGATCATGAACGATATATGCTGTGACGGAGTACAGTTCATCGTCCTCGGAACCGGTGACGGCAAGTACGAGAACATGTTCAAGTATTATCAGGGAATACATCCTGCAAAGGTATCAGCGAACATCTATTATTCAGATGAGAGATCTCATAAGATGTATGCAGGCTGCGATGTGATGCTCGTGCCTTCAAGATTTGAGCCATGTGGACTCACACAGCTCATGGCACTCAGATATGGCACAGTTCCAGTAGTAAGAGAGACAGGTGGTCTTGCAGATACTGTTGAGGCTTATAATCAGTTCGAGGGTACAGGAACAGGATTCTCATTTGCTAATTATGATGCATATGAGCTCCTCAATGCCATAAACTATGCAAAGGAAGTGTACTATAACAACAAAGAGGCATGGTATGGAATCCAGGAGCGTGGCATGAGACAGGATTACTCATGGTATAACTCGGCGAATATATATAAGGATCTCTACAATTCACTGTAGGATCAGGATAGCAGTAATGTGGTAGTAGATATGGAAGAGGCAGAGAATGAATTTGCATTTTCTGCCTTTTTTCAGGGATATAGGAGAGACAGATATGGCGTTTGACGGAATAGTGATATCCAATGTGGTAAGAGACATGAAGGAGAAACTCATCGACGGAAGGATATATAAGATATATCAGCCGGAGAAGGACGAGCTCAACATAGTAATAAAGAATAACAGGGAGAATTACAGGTTGCTCATGTCTGCGGATGCAAGCCTCCCGCTTATATACTTTCAGCAGTCCGCCAAGGAGAATCCTATGACAGCGCCGAATTTCTGTATGCTCCTCAGGAAGCATATCAACAACGGAAGGATAGTTGATGTGTATCAGCCGGGCTTTGAGAGAATAGTTGTCATGGTCATCGAGCATCTGGACGAGCTTGGAGATCTAAAGAGAAAGAAACTCATCATAGAGATCATGGGTAAGCACAGCAATATCATATTTGCCACGGATGAGAATGTCATCATCGACAGCATAAAGCATATATCCCATATGGTGAGCTCAGTGAGGGAGGTTCTTCCGGGCAGGACTTATGAGTATCCTCCGGCGGGAGGAAAGGTATCCCCGCTTGAGATAGAGCGCGGGGACTTCATAGAGCGTGTGAGCTCGAGCCCTACGAATATCATAAAGGCGATATACCAGAACATAACCGGATTTTCACCGGTTGTGGCGAGTGAGATAACCTACAGGGCAGGACTTGACGGCAACATGCCTGTGGACAGCATGAGCGAGGCGGATGTCGCAAGGCTTTATGATGAATTTGCCGGGATAGTATCTGATATAAGGAACGGGAACTATACTCCTGAGATCATACTGGACGGTTACACTCCAGTGGAGTTCTCGTCGGTGCATCTGTCGATGTACAGCGACAAGGCCATAGAATCAAGGGACGACATTTCAAAGGTGCTTGATGAGTATTTCTACAGAAAGAGTGCGGTCACAAGGATAAGACAGAAGTCATCGGATCTTAGAAAGATCGTCTCGAATGCCATTGAGAGAACGAGCAAGAAGTACGACCTGCAGCTCGCTCAGTTAAAGGACACTGAATCCAGGGAAAAGTACCGTGTGTACGGAGAACTGATCAACACATATGGTTACAATATAGAACAGGGAGCGGACAGTTTTGAGGCTCTCAACTACTATACTAACGAGATGATAAAGATCCCGCTTGACAAGACCATATCTGTTATGGACAACTCCAAGAGATATTTTGCGAGATACAACAAGCTCAAGAGGACTTATGAGGCACTTACACAGCTCACTGTCGAGACGAAGAGTGAGCTGGAGCATCTTCAGTCGGTACAGACGTTCCTTGATATGGCGATAGATGAGAATTCACTGGCACAGGTCAAGGAGGAGTTCGTAGCCTGCGGATATGTAAAGGGACATTACGGACGCAAGGGCGACAGGAAAAAGGCAAAGTCAAAACCGCTGCACTACATATCCAGCGATGGATTCCATATGTATGTGGGCAAGAATAATATCCAGAACGATGAGCTCACATTTAAATTCGCAAATGGTGGGGATATGTGGTTCCATGCTAAGAAGATGCCGGGTTCCCATGTCATCGTGAGACTTGAGGGTGCGGGAGAACTTCCTGATTCTACATATGAGGAGGCGGCAAGACTTGCAGCGTATTATTCGTCTGGAAGGACGGCACCGAAGGTGGAGATAGACTATACCGAGCGCAGAAATATCAAAAAGCCTGCGGGGGCAAAGCCTGGATTTGTAATATATCATACGAATTACTCGATGATTGCAGAGCCGAGAATTGCGGGAATAGAGGAAGTACAATAAATAATTTGATTTTTAAACAGGTGTGAAGTATAATATATTATCTGTTATCAGGTAATTGAAAACAACATATAACCTGGGAATATTAGGAGACAGATATGGTAAAAAGCATGACAGGATTTGGCCGCAGCGAGAGGGTGACTGATGCATACAAGATAGTTGTAGAGATGAAGTCAGTCAATCACAGATTCTGCGACATCAATATAAAGCTCCCGAAGAAGATAAGCTTCTTTGAGACAAACATAAGAACATATCTCAAAAAATATATTGAGAGAGGAAAGGTTGACGTGTTCATCACATACGAGGATTTCTCGGATGACAATGTCAAGTTGAAGTACAACAAGGACGTTGCCGAGAAGTACATGGGATATTTCGAGGAGATGTCCAAGGATTTTGGAATTGAGAACAGCATAACACCTGCACAGCTTGGAGGCTTCCCTGACGTGTTCACGGTTGAGGAGCAGGCGGTCGACCAGGATGAGCTGTGGAAGATAATAGAGACATCCCTTGACGAGGCTGCGAAGATGTTCGTGCAGTCGAGGATAACAGAGGGAGAGAACCTTAAGAAGGACATGATCGACAAGCTTGACGGAATGAGAGCTGCCGTTGATTATATAGAGGAGATATCACCTGAACTTGTGGAGGAGTACAGACGCAAGCTCACGGACAAGATCACAGAGGTTCTTGACAATCCTGTTATAGATGAGAACAGGATCGCCACAGAGGTCGTTATATATGCGGACAAGATATGTGTGGACGAGGAGACTGTAAGGCTTAAGAGCCATATCAGCAGCACGAAGAAGATTCTGGAGGATGGCGGAAGCGTCGGCAGGAAGCTGGACTTCATCGCACAGGAGATGAACAGAGAGGCGAACACGATACTTTCAAAGGCCAATTCACTTGATGTGTCAGACAAGGCGATACAGCTCAAGACTGACATAGAGAAGGTCAGAGAGCAGATACAGAATCTGGAATAGAGTACATAATTTTTAGAGGTAATGATGATGGCAGATAAGAATACAAAGCGTGGATCGCTCATAGTCATATCCGGTTTTTCAGGAGTTGGAAAGGGCACAGTTGTCAAGAGACTTGTGTCGGATTTTGGATATAACCTTTCAGTGTCGGCGACGACAAGATCACCGAGAGAGGGTGAGGTCGATGGAAGAGAGTATTATTTCATGGATCGCAAGGATTTTGAGAATCTCATTGACTACGGCGGATTTATCGAGTGGACACAGTATGTAGAGAATTATTATGGAACTCCAAAGAAGTATGTTGAGGAGAAGCTTGCTGATGGCAAGGACGTCATACTCGAGATAGAGGTCATGGGCGCACTCAATGTCAAGAAGCAGTTCCCTGATGCGCTTCTCATATTTATATCAGCTCCAAGCATAAGCGAGCTTAAGAGCAGACTGGCAGGAAGAGGAACAGAGTCGGAGGAGACCATAATCAAGAGACTCCGAAAGGCCACAGAGGAAGCTGAGGACATGGACAAGTACGACTACATCATAGTCAACGATGATCTGGACGAGTGTATACACACCGTGGATTCAGTCATCAGAAGCTATGGCTGCAGAAGAGATAATCAGCTTGGATATATAGCCGGAATAAAAGAAGAGCTTGCAGAGATAAAGAAACTCTGATAAATTAGACTGGATAACAGTGGACAGCAGTTTAGAAGAATATTTCAATAATCATATAAGAAAGGGGATATAATATCATGTTACATCCATCATACACAGACTTAATGTCAGTAGTAAATGCAGAGGTTGAGCCAGGTGAGCAGCCTGTAGTAAACAGCAGATATTCAATCGTTCTTGCAACAGCAAAGAGAGCAAGAGAGATCATTGATGGTCAGGAGCCTATGGTGGCAGCAGACCCAAAGAAGAAGCCATTATCCATCGCTGTAGATGAAGTTTACCATGGAAAGGTAAAGATCGTCGGAGCAGACGAGGATTAACAGACCGGAATATATAGCGGTAAGTGAGAAGAATGGAGGTTGGAGCTTTTAGCACAGCCTCCTATTTTTCTGATACACAACTGTGCCGGATGTGGCATATTCTAAATAAACAGGAATATGTCGACGGGAGGTGTATCATGAGGGCGTCAGATGTTCTAAAAGGCACGGTCTATGAGATCCTGGCAGGGGACATTGACTGTCAGATTACGGATCTGGCAGATGATTCCAGAGATGTCACACAGGGAACTCTTTTTGTGTGCCGGAGAGGTGCGAGAACAGATGGACATCGCTATATAGATGATGCCGTGGCAAGGGGCGCAGCGTGTATAGTCATGACAGATGATATCGGCATACCTGCGGAGCGGTCAGCCGGACGCTGGGGGGATACCGATGGTGTACTGATCGTGAGACTGTATGACTATCGCCACGGTATAGGAATGATATGTAATAATTTCTGGAATTTTCCGTCACGAAGTATGAAGGTTATAGGTGTGACCGGGACAAAGGGAAAGACCACGGTCGCATGTATGATAAAGTCTATGCTGGACAGATGGGGGCGTAGAACCGGTCTTGTGGGAACCATAGAGATCGATGACTGTATTCGGAAGATACCATCTGTGAACACCACTCCGGGAACGATATATCTCCATCGCAAGCTTGCAGACATGGTGGCAAATGGTGCGGAATACTGCGTCATGGAGGTATCGTCACAGGGGCTTATGCACAGCCGTGTGTCGGGGGTAGAATTTGATATATGCGTATATACAAATCTTGCTCCGGATCACATTGGGCGGAATGAACACCGCACATTTGCCGAGTATGGGAGATGGAAGAGAAGCCTGTTCTCAAAGTGTAAGACTGCGGTGATAAATGCAGATGACATGTATTCTGGGTGTATTGCTGCCGAGGCTGTGAATGCAGGGGCTGAAGTGGTATATTATGGTGTGAGGAATCACACTGCAGCCGGGGATGGCAATGTGTGTATGGCGGGAGCAATACACAGGCTCATTCTCCATAGAGTTATGGGGATAGGCTATGAGTGTGAGAGAACGGACGGGGAGAGCACTTACATGACTGTTGGCATACCGGGAGAGTTCAATGTGTACAATTCTCTTGCTGCGGTAACCACTTGCGGGATCATCGGGATACCGATGGAGGTAATGCAGGATTCGCAGTCGGATATGAAGGTGAGGGGCAGACTCGAGCCGGTGGAGATTCCGGGATACGCAAGGATATTCATCGATTATGCCCACAATGCCGTGAGCCTGGAAAATGTACTGACCACCCTCAGACAGTACAGGCCGAAGAGGCTTATATGTCTGTTCGGATGCGGCGGCAATAGATCAGCCGGGCGCAGAAAAGGCATGGGATTTGTGTCGGGCAGGCTGGCGGATATGACGGTCATAACAAGTGATAACCCGAGATTTGAATCCCCGGAGGCGATAATGACGGATATTGAGACCGGGGTTCTCGAGGGCGGAGGAGAATATGTAAAGATATGCAGCCGTCTGGATGCTATAAGATACGCTCTGGAGATTTCGGACAGGGATGATATAGTCCTTCTGGCCGGCAAAGGCCATGAGACATATCAGGATATAGAGGGACGCAGGACACAAATGGACGAGAGAGAAATGATACGGCAGATATTGGAGGAGAAAAATGCGGGGATTGTACGCAGATGTGATAATTGATATATCCCATGAGGCGATAGACAGAACATTTCAATATGCTATTCCTGACGATATTGCCGGCAGGATACAGATAGGAAGTCAGGTCAACATTCCATTTGGCAAGGGAAATAATCTGAGAAAAGGCTATGTCATAGGGATATCGGATTCCACGGAATATGATGAGAGCAGGATAAAGTCTATAGATTCTCTGTGCGAGGACGGCGTGGCAGCTCCGGGAAGGCTCCTTGCCCTTGCGGCGTGGATAAAGGAGAACTACGGCTCCACCATGATAAATGCCATCCAGACGGTGATGCCGGTGAAAAAAACGGTTAAGTCCGTGGTGGTTAGATATGTTGTCCTTTCATGCGAGGATGTGGACACATGGGAATACAGATATATGAAGAAGAATGCCAGGGCAAAGCTCAGGCTCCTCCGCGAGCTTATGGTGAGACATGAGCTCCCAATGACGGAGGCCACCGGGACTTTGAATGTGTCATATCAGGCGGTTAAGGCCATGGAGGACGAAGGTGTCGTTCGTATCGTTGAGGACAGCAGATACCGGGATGTGGTGTCTGACGCGGTGAGGCAGCAGGCATTTGAGGCTCCTGATATAGAGCTTAACAGTGACCAGCAGAGGATAGTCGATGATTTCGTAAGTGATGCAGATCAGGGTATACACAGGACATATCTTCTTCATGGCGTGACGGGAAGCGGCAAGACTGAGGTGTATGTGAGGTGTATCCGTGAAGTCGTCCGCGCGGGCAGACAGGCGATCGTGCTGATACCTGAGATAGCACTCACGTATCAGACACTGACATATTTCTCCAGATACTTTGGTGACCGTGTGACCATGGTCAACTCAAAGCTAAGCAGCGGGGAGAAGTATGATCAGTTTGAGCGCGCAAGGAAGGGCGATGTGGACGTGGTGATAGGCCCGAGGTCTGCGCTGTTTACCCCATTTGAGAAGCTGGGACTTATAATAATAGATGAGGAGCATGAGAGCAGCTATAAGAGTGACAGCCCGCCAAAATATCACGCAAGGGAGACTGCCATAGAACGTGCAAGGCTTGAGGGGGCGAGTGTCATACTCGGTTCCGCAACTCCTTCTGTGGAGAGCTACAAGCGTGCACTGGCGGGTGAGTACAGGCTGTGGACCATGGACAGCCGTGTTGAGGGCAGAGCCATGGCAGAGACAAGCATAGTAGATCTCAGGGATGAACTCCACCGGGGCAACAGATCCATAATAAGCGACGAGCTTGCAAATGATATAGCGGACAGGCTCAGCAAGCGGGAACAGATCATGCTGTTCATCAACAAGCGGGGATATAACAGCTTTGTATCCTGCAGGAGCTGCGGAGAGGCAGTGAAATGCCCGCACTGTGACGTGTCCATGGCACTGCACTCTGGAAATAATACACAGAAGGGCGTGCTTGTGTGCCACTACTGCGGATTCAGAATGCCGGAGCCGGACAAATGTCCGGCGTGCGGTTCAAAGCTCATAGGAGGCTATGGAGTCGGAACCGAGAAGGTCGAGCAGGAGGTACACAGGTTGTTCCCGGAGGCCAGGACCTTAAGGATGGACAGGGATACGACCTCGAAGAAGAATTCTCATGAGCAGATACTTGAGAGCTTCGGAAGAGGCGATGCGGACATACTCATAGGAACCCAGATGATAGTCAAGGGACATGACTTTTCCAGAGTGACACTTGTGGGTGTGCTGTTGGCGGATCTCACACTGTTCAGCGGAGACTACAGAGCCGGTGAGAGGACATTTGACCTGCTGACCCAGGCTGCGGGAAGAGCCGGAAGGGGTGATGTGCCCGGAAAGGTTGTGATACAGACCTACAAGCCGGACAACTACGCCATAACTGCGGCAGCGTCCCAGGATTACAGGGCATTCTACGATATCGAGGAGGCGTACAGATCACTCATGAGGTATCCGCCGGAGTGGAATATGATGGTCATAATGGGCACGGGCATGGACGAAGAACAGCTTGCCAATATAATGGATAGGATGTATTCTCTTATAAGGGGAAAATATATAAATGCAGGACATCTGTCTGTGATCGGTCCTTCGGAACCGGCCATATCAAAGATAAAGGATGTGTACAGGCGGGTGTTGTATATAAAACACCGGGATTACAGGATGCTGGTGGATGTCAAGGATTATGTCGAGGAATGGCTTAAGGAGAACGGAGAGAACGATGTGAGCGTATTCTTTGACCTGAATCCGGTAAATATGTATTAGTGAAAAGGAGATTTGTGGACATGGCGATAAGAAATATAAGATATGACGGAGATGACATACTCAGAAAGGTGTGCAGACCGGTTGAGAAGATGGATGACAGAACACTTACACTCATAGATGACATGTTTGATACCATGTATGAGGCAAATGGAGTTGGACTTGCCGCACCTCAGGTTGGAATACTCAAGAGGATAGTTGTTATTGATGTCGGCGATGACAATCCACTCTGTCTTATAAATCCTGTGATAACAGAATCAGACGGAGAGCAGACAGGTGAGGAGGGATGCCTCAGCCTTCCTGGAAAATTTGGAACAGTTACAAGACCTATGCATGTAATATGCAAGGCATTTGACGAGAATATGGAGGAGTTTACAGTCGAGGGAGAGGGACTTCTGGCGAGAGCTATCTGCCACGAGCTTGATCATCTTGACGGAAAGCTCTACAAGGATCTTGTCGAGGATGGCCTTCACGAGGTAGAGCAGAATTAAGAGATACTTAACCTATAACAAGGAGGACATGCAGATGAGAGTTATATATATGGGAACCCCTGATTTTGCCGTGCACGCACTTGTATCCATAGTGGAAGCGGGACATGACGTTGTGGCATGCTTTACGCAGCCGGACAAGGCAAAGGGAAGGAGCAAAAAGCTTCAACCGACACCGGTGAAGGTACAGGCAATGGAATATGATATTCCGGTATATCAGCCGGTGAAGCTCCGTGAGCAGGAGAACGTGGACATCATCAGAGAGTATGCACCTGATGTGATAGTTGTGGCAGCATATGGCCAGATACTTCCTGAGAGCATACTCAATATTCCGAAGTACGGATGTGTCAATATCCATGCATCGCTGCTCCCGAAGTACCGCGGTGCGGCGCCTATCGAGTGGGCGATCATTGACGGCGAGAAGGAGACCGGAGTCACCACAATGTACATGGCAAAGGGACTTGATACCGGAGATATGATAGAACATTCGATTGTGTCTATCGGTGACGATGACACTGGAGAGACATTGACGGACAAGCTTGCGGCAAGCGGTGCGCAGCTTATACTGTCAACCCTTGAAAAGCTTGAGAATGGAACTGCGGTCCGGACACCTCAGGATGACAGCCTGAGCTGTTACGCTTCCATGTTGAACAAGGGTATGGGAGATATAGATTTCAGTGAGCCGGCAGAGAAGATAGAGAGACTTGTGAGAGGCCTTCAGCCATGGCCTTGTGCATACACAAGGATAGGCGGCAAGAATGTCAAGATATATGGGGCAAAGGTAGTGAGCCGTGAGGATGGCATTGCACCTGGTGAGATAACCATGGTGACCAAGAAGACATTTGCCATAGCGTGTGGACAGGATGCACTCCAGATAACAAGATTGCAGCCTGAGGGCAAGAAGCCTATGGATGCGGTGGCGTTCCTTGCGGGCAATAAACTCACAGCTGGAGAGCACATCTGATCAAATATATCTGATGAAGAATGGACAGAGGTAGAATGGATACAAAGACTCGAGAGGTGGTTCTGACCACATTACTGGACATAGAGAAAAATCATACATTTTCAAATATAGCACTTGGAACGGCACTCCGGGCCAACCAGTTCATGAGCAAACAGGACAGGGCGTACATCACGAGAATGGTCGAGGGAGTCACAGAGCAGAGGATAAAGCTGGACTACATAATAAACCAGTTCTCCAAAACAAAGGTGAACAAGTGCAAGCCGCTCATAAGATGCGTCCTCAGGATGGGAACTTACGAGCTGTTCTTTATGGACTCTGTTCCGGATTCGGCTGCCTGCAACCTGTCGGTGAAGCTGGCGGTGGATCATGGATTTGGAAGCCTCAGAGGCTTTGTCAACGGAGTGCTCAGAAATATCGCAAGAAGCAGGGATGGTATAAAATACCCTGATAAGAACACATCACCTTTGGAATACTATTCGGTTGAATATTCAGTTCCTGTGGAGCTTGTGGAGATACTGCTGCAGGACTATGACAGCGAAACGGTGGACAGGATACTCGGAAGCAGCTACGAAATGCGTCCGACATCCATAAGGGTGAATACAGACAGGATAAGCGTTGATGAAGTCGAGAGGAAGCTGGAGGCCGCTGGAATAGAGACAGTGCGAGGAAACCTGAATGACACATCACTTCTTATAAAGGGATATGATTATGTCAGAAGGATCCCAGGATTCATGGATGGAGAATTTGTTGTACAGGATCAGAGTTCGTGTCTGGCTGTAAGGGCAGCAGGTATACAGAATGGAGATCTGGTGGTGGATGTGTGTGCAGCACCGGGCGGCAAAACCATGTATGCCGCAAGTCTTGTGGGACAGACAGGAAGGGTGATCTCAAGGGATCTCACCGAGAACAAGACGGAGCTCATAGAGGAGAACGTGGACAGACTTGGACTGACAAATGTCACTGTCGAGGCATGGGATGCGAGAGAACTTGATGAGAACCTTGTCGGAAAGGCTGATGTGGTAATAGCAGACCTTCCGTGTTCGGGACTTGGCATAATGGGCAGGAAGAACGATATCAAGTACAATGTGACAGGTGACAGCATAGACGAGCTGGCACAGCTTCAAAGGGATATTCTTGACACTGTATCCAGATATGTGAAAACGGGTGGAACACTGGTGTATTCGACATGTACTATAGACAGCAGGGAGAATCAGAACAATGTTAAGTGGTTTGTGGAAAATCATGATTTTGAGACTGTGAGTATAGATGAGATCGTACCGGGGCACGGCGGCGATAAAGGATATGTAACTCTGTTACAGGGAGTAGATGAGTGTGATGGATTTTTCATATCGAAGTTCGTGCGTACAAAATAGATAGAACATGTATAAAAGATTGGACAGAGTATGGAAGTAAAGGATAGAGAAGATAAGGATATTAGACAGCCGGATCTGAAATCAATGAATATGGAAGAACTCAGGAACTGGGTCATCGGTGCCGGTCAGCCGGCATTCAGGGCGAAGCAGATATATCAGTGGTTTCATGTGAAGCTTGCGGACGGAACGGAGGAGATGACCAATCTGCCGAAAAGCCTCAGAGAGAAGATGGATGAATATGGAATATATGGTGTGAGCGTTGTCACCAGACTCATTTCAGAGGATGACGGCACAAATAAATTCCTGTTCAGACTCCATGATGGGAATGTCATAGAGAGCGTGCTCATGAAGTACAAGCATGGCAATTCCGTGTGCATATCATCCCAGGTGGGCTGCCGTATGGGCTGCAGGTTCTGTGCATCGACCATAGGCGGGCTGGTGAGGAATCTCACAGCGTCTGAGATGCTGTCACAGATATACAGCATCCAGAAGATAACAGGTGAGCGTGTGTCAAATGTGGTCGTGATGGGAACAGGAGAGCCGCTGGATAACTTTGACAATCTTGTCAGGTTCATAGAGATGCTGACGGACGAGAATGGACTGAACATAAGCCAGAGAAATGTCACAGTGTCGAGCTGCGGTTTAGTGCCTGAGATAAAGAGGCTTGCGGATATGGGGCTTTCCATTACATTTGCATTGTCGCTTCACGCGCCAAATGACGAGGACAGAAGGGCACTCATGCCGATAGCCAACAGATACAGCATTGCAGAGGTTCTGGACGCCTGTGATTATTACTTTGACAGGACGGGCAGGAGGATAACATTTGAGTATTCTCTTGTAAAAGGGCAGAATGACAGCCCTGAGAAGGCATGCGAGCTGGCGCGTCTCATAAGGGGAAGAAACTGCCATGTGAACCTCATTCCCGTAAATCCGATCAAGGAGAGGGATTACGAGAGGGCGGATAACAGCGCCATTGAGAATTTCAAAAATATTCTGGAAAGAAACCAGATAACAGCTACGGTGCGAAGAAGCATGGGGCGTGACATAGACGCAGCGTGCGGACAGCTCCGCCGTAAATATGAGGAGGAGAACAAGACGGATAAATAGTTCGTCTTGTTCTTTTTTATGTGTTGTGCTAAAATAGGCAAGGTGGCGTATCAGATAATATTTTAGGCTGATGGAGAGAATATATGAAATCATTTGGAATAACAGATGTTGGAAAAAAGCGTTCCATGAATCAGGACAGCATATTTTATACAGATGAGCCAATAGGGGCTATCAGCAATCTGTACATAGTTGCGGATGGCATGGGCGGTCATAAGGCCGGGGACGTTGCATCCAGAACGGCGATTGAAGCCGCAGTTGAATATATAAGTGAAAGCGAGATAAGCAATCCTGTATCGCTGCTCAAGAGGGCGATAATATATGCCAATGACAAGGTGTATAAGCTTGCGCTCAGCAATCCGGAGGATTACGCAGGTATGGGAACGACATTTGTAGCTGCAGTGATCGATGATGGAATCATGTATGTCGCGAATATAGGTGACAGCAGATTATATATAGTTAACAATGAGATAAGACAGGTCACACTTGATCACTCATTGGTTGAGGAGCTGATAAGGAATGGTCAGCTCGACAGGAATAAGGGACGGAATCATCCAGAGAAGAACATTATAACCCGAGCACTTGGAATAGGTGATGATGTGGTTCCGGATTTCTTTGAAGTAGAACTTTCAGCGGATGATAAGATCCTTCTATGTTCTGATGGTTTGTCGAACATGATAGAGGACGACGAGATTCGGGACATTGTATCAGAGTCGGATGATCTTAAGACAGTCGGTGAGAAGCTGGTGGAGAGAGCGAATTACTACGGCGGCAAGGACAATATATCTGCCGTTGTAGCTGCGATAGATTGGGAGGAATAAATTGGTATGTTAAATCCGGGAACGATGCTCAGCGGTCGTTATGAGATCATAGAATTGGTTGGATCTGGCGGTATGTCAGAGGTATATAAGGCAAAATGTCATGTGTTAAACAGATATGTTGCCATAAAGGTGCTTAAGCCTGAGTTCAGCTCAGACGTTAATTTTGTTACAAAGTTCAGGATAGAGGCCCAGTCTGCGGCGGGGCTGTCACATCCTAATATTGTGAATGTATACGATGTCGGTGAGGACAACGGAATATATTATATAGTAATGGAGCTTGTGGAGGGAACCACCCTCAAGGAATATATACAGGCCCACGGTAGAATAGAGCCTATGCAGGCGATTGATTTTGCCATACAGATAGCCCAGGGACTTCAGGCAGCCCATGAGCATCACACGATACACAGAGATATAAAGCCTCAGAACATCATCATGTCGAACAACGGCACGCTGAAGGTTACTGATTTCGGAATCGCAAGAGCCGCATCGTCAAGCACGACCACGACAAATGCGATGGGCAGTGTTCACTACATATCACCGGAGCAGGCAAGGGGCGGATTCTCAGATGAGAGAAGTGATATTTATTCACTCGGTATCACCATGTATGAGATGCTCACAGGACATGTTCCATTTGAAGGCGAGAACAATGTGGCTATAGCGCTGATGCACATTCAGGGCGAGATGGTATCACCTAGGGAGTATTACCCGGATATACCTACAAGCCTTGAGAAGATCATAAGAAAGTGTACACAGAAGAAGCCGGAGAGACGATATCTCACAGCAAATGCGCTTATAGCTGATCTCAACAGAGTAAAAGAGAATCCTAATATAGATTGTATAGTAGTGCCTAAGACCAGCGTTCCTACATCCCCTACCATTGAGATGACAAAGCAGGAGATGGAGATGATCAAGACCGGAAGACAGGTCGATAAGGCAGATACTACGGAGGTTCCACCTGTAAGTCCGAGAACGTCAGAGATCAAGGCTAACGTGCCAGTTATGCCGCCGTCACAGTTCGACGATCTGTTCCCAGATGACGACGATGAAGAGGATGATACGGACGAGTCAGTGGCAGATGATGGAGAACAGGAGCAGGAATACGATGGAGAAGAGGAGCTTGATCCAAGACTTAAGAAGATAATCATGGTATCAAGTATTGCCATCGCGGTGGTTCTTGCCATACTTGCCATACTTCTCATAGGCAAGATAGCCGGCTGGAATATTCTGGGCGGTAAGGGTAAGACGGAGGAAAGCACCGATGTCATAACCACAGAGGGATCGAACGACACAACTGCACAGGAGACAGTACCTATGGTCAATGTAGTAGGTCTGTATAAGACTGCGGCTGAGGAGCAGATGAAGAAGAATGGCTTCACCAACTATACATTTGTGGAGAAGACAGATGCCACAGTTGAGAAGGGCTATGTAATATCACAGAGTATAGATGATGGAACATCCATAACAAAGGATACACAGATAACTATTTACGTGTCATCTGGCAAGGAAAAGACCAAGGTGCCGAATGTTCTCGGATATGAGGACAGTCAGGCCACAACATTGCTCGAGGAGGCAGGACTTAAGGTAACACATGGCTATGCGTACGATGATAATGTTGAGAAGGATCATGTAATATCCTCAGATCCTGTTGCCGGAACAGAGGTTGAGGAGGGCTCAACAGTCAAGATAATCATCAGTAACGGTAAGGAGACTAAGAAGATCGCAGTTCCTAACCTCAAGGGTAGGTCTGAGGCAGATGCAGCAGCTAAGCTTCAGGAGGTCAACCTGGTAGGCAATCCAAGCTATGAGTACAGCGATGATGTGAAGGAAGGCCAGGTAATATCACAGGATCCTGAGGTCAACACTGAGGTTGACGAGGGAACTACCGTGTCATATGTTGTCAGTAAGGGACCTCAGAAGGTTACATACTCTGTATCTTTCAGCGGTTCAATATCGAATATAGAGTTTGATTTTGATACATTTGGAAGTGTGACAGTTGACATCTCATACACAATAGGCAGACAGACATTCTCTGTATACAGCGGCAAGGCTGGTGCAGGAGACTTCCCTATCAATATAGATGGAGTTGAGGGTCCTACAGGACTTGAGAGCAACCAGGGATCATTCTCTGTGACCATCACGGATTCAGAGGGAATAGATGTCACATCAAGCTTTAACACGGGCGGTTTGTCCGCTACATTTACACAGGAGAGTAATTAGTAGTGGCAGAGATCATATCAGGAAAGATAATCAAAGGAATCGGTGGATTCTATTATATAGACGCCGAGGATGGACATTTGTACGAATGTAAGGCGAAGGGCATCTTCAGAAACAAAAAGATCAAGCCCCTTGTCGGAGATAATGTGAATATAGAGATACTTGATCCTGAGAACAATCTAGGTAATATCGTTGAGATATTGCCTAGATTTAACTCTTTAATAAGACCTGCTGTGGCAAATGTGGATCAGACGATCATAATATTTGCCGTGAGCGAGCCTGAGCCGAACTTTAACCTGCTTGACAGATTCCTTGTCAGCATGGAGAAAAGCGGTGTTGAGACTATCATTTGTTTTAACAAGACGGATCTTTCGCCGGACAATATGGAGGCTTGCAGATCATACAGCAAGAGCGGGTATGAGACAATCTTTATAAGCGCCAGGGAAGGCGAGGGCATAGACAGGCTCAGGGAGATCATAAAAGACCGCACAACGGTGTTTGCGGGGCCATCGGGAGTCGGCAAGTCGTCTACTCTCAATGCGATCAAGCCAGAGGCGGAGGCCCAGACAGGCGCTATAAGTGACAAGATAAAGCGTGGCAAGCACACCACGAGACATTCTGAGCTCATGCACATTGGCGGCAGGACATATATTATGGACACACCGGGCTTTTCATCGCTCTATGTTGATTCCATAGAGGCGGAGGATCTCAAGGAGTATTTCCCGGATATTGCGGCATATACGGGAGAGTGCAGATTCAACATGTGCAATCATGTCAGTGAGCCGGATTGTCTGGTAAAGCAGGCGGTTGCGGACGGAGAGATAAGCCGTATAAGATACGAAGATTATGTAATGATATATAACGACTTAAAAGAAAAGAGGAAATGGTAATGATAATTCTTTCACCTTCATTATTGTCAGTTGATTTTGCACATATTGCGGACGGCATTGCGGAGCTTGACAGAGCGAAAGTTCCTGCGCTGCACCTTGACGTTATGGACGGTGCGTTTGTTCCGAACATATCATTTGGTGCGCCTGTCATAAAGTGTCTCAGAAAAGAGACGAACATGATATTTGACGTGCATCTCATGATAGAGGAGCCGGACAGATATCTTGAGGATTTCAAGAAGGCAGGTGCTGACTGGGTAACCGTACATGCAGAGAGCTGTAAGCATCTGCACAGAACCGTTGCCAGGATACATGAGCTTGGAATGAAGGCCGGAGTGGCACTCAATCCGGCAACTCCTGTATCAGTGCTTGACTATGTGATAGACGATCTGGATATGGTACTTGTTATGAGTGTCAATCCGGGATTCGGCGGACAGTCATTTATTCCTTCAGCACTCAGAAAGGTGGCTGAGGTCAGAAAAATGGCAGATGACAGAGGCCTTGAGCTCAATATAGAGGTGGATGGTGGAGTCAATCTGAAGAATGTGGGTGACGTCATAGAAGCTGGTGCAAATGTCATAGTTGCCGGTTCTGCGGTATTTGGCGGAGATGCTTATGAGAACAGCTGCAGCTTTCTCAAAGTATTTGAGAAATATGAGGCATAGATAATAAAGGGCAAATAGTGATATGAAGAGTTATATTATAATATCCGGAGGCAGAGTTGATCTGTATTCACTTCAGGAAATCATGGACAGACACCTTGAAAGCAGCAGAGTGATAGCTGTGGACAAGGGTATAGAGACCTGCAATAAGATAGGAATAGTACCGGATGTGATCGTGGGTGACTTCGATTCAGCCAGCAAGGTGACTGTGGGCGTGTACAGGAAGATGGCTAAAAAGATGCACTCCATACAGTTTGTTGATCTGGACACACACAAGGACTTCACGGATACTCATGTAGCCATCATGCATGCCATGGAGGAAGGTGCTACGGATATTTATATATTGGGGGCCACAGGAACAAGACTTGATCACACAATGGCAAACATAGGGCTACTCAAGGAATGTGCGGATAAAGGCGTAAATGCGTATATAGAGGATGACCATAATGTAATAACCATGATAAATTCCAGTGCCGGAATAAGCCGGCTGGAGGGATACGATTATATATCTTTTATACCGTACGGTGGATGCGTCACGGGGGTAACACTTACAGGGTTTGAATACAACGTGGAGAATCGTACATTTGAGATAGGAGACAGCCTTGGAGTGAGCAACCGGGTTGTATCGGAGGATGCAAGGATAGAGATAGAAGATGGCTATATGATCGTCAATTACAGCCGTGACTGATATGTTTTAAAAGACCAGGCATATAAACTACAATATAAATATAACGAAAAAGCTCTGCACAGTGTATTATCTGTGCAGAGCTTTTTCGCATAGCAGTTTGTTATATTCCTTTACTTTTTCTTGGAGTTCTTTTTACCCTTTTCAGGATATTTCTCGTTTATCTTTTCTTTTATCTTTTCGTGCCTGTCGGCTACTTTGTTTTTTGCTGATGACTTTTTCTTCTGGTCGGACTTCTGGTCGTTCTTTGACTCATTCTTTTGCTCCTCGCCGGAAACCTTAGCTTTGTTATCAGGTTCATCAGGTGTTGTTAATTCACGGAGTTCGCGGATGCTGGCATCAAAGCCTTCTGTTATCGGATCGGCATACATGGATGAATAATATGCATACAGAGCCTTGTATTCCTCAGATGTCTTGTATCCGGTGATGTAGATGTGTCCGTGCATCTCGTCCATATGGATACCCCTGATCTTCTTGGCAATGTGAAGGCCGATGTTCTTACAGTGGCTTCCGATCCTGTCAAGACTTGTGAGAATGTCAACCAGTGCAAATCCTCCAGGGATACCACATTCGCCCATCTGAAGTCTCACAACGTGGTGATCCTTTATAAGCTCTGTTATCTCGCTGATGGTCTGTGCAAGTGGCTCTATTCTTGATATTGCCTGAAGATCGTCCTCCTTGAAGGCGTTCAGAGTCATATCAATAATATTGTTAGTCGCCTTGAGCGCTGTCTGGATTTCATTCATTCCCTGATCTGAGAAGTTTATCTTCTGATCTATTATATTTCTCGATACAACGAGAAGATTCTCACAGTGGTCACCAATCCTTTCCATATCACTCAGACTGTTCAGAAGCTCAGACACATCAAGTCGTTCGGATCTGGACATGTTGTTCTGTGATGTTACCTTGAGGAGGAAGTTGTTGAGTGAGCTCTCACATTTGTCTATGAAATCCTCATTCTCCTCGAGTTTGGCGGCATCTTCTTCATTGAAATCACTGATGAGTCTGCATGCTATTGCAAAGTTCTCTCTTATGCAGTCAGCCATGGCAAACATGACATTTCTTGCCTGTGAAATAGCGATGGAAGGGGTAGCGATAAGTCTCGGATCCAGTGTGGCGAGCTCTTTGTCGATCTTGGACTCCTCGTCGTCCCTGATGATCTTTCCTGTAAGTTTTGCCACCTGATTGGAGAATGGCAGAAGTATCAGGCTTATGATAAAGTTGAACAGGAAGTGGACGTTTGCAATGTTACCACGGTTTACGACCTTGTCCATGAAAGGCATGTCTATGAAAAGCTGAAGTCCGTATATGACAATAACAAAGAACACAGCTCCGAATATGTTAAAGAGAAGATATGAGAGAGAAACTCTCTTTGCCTTCTTGTTCGCACCGATTCCCCCGAGGATAATGGTCATACACTTACCGATGTTCTGACCGATAATGATAGGAATGGCTGTTCCGTATGTAACGACGCCTGTGGACGAAATGGCCTGGAGTATACCTACTGATGCAGATGAACTCTGTATGATGGCTGTGAGCACAAGTCCTATTAAAATACCAAGTAATGGGTTATTAAACGATGTGAACAGATTCTGGAAGCTCTCTGATTCCTTAAGTGGCGCAAATACACCCTCCATGGTATTCATGCCGAGAAAGAGGATTCCAAGACCAACAAGAATACTTGCAATATCACGTTTCTTGTTGTTATTTGTAAATAGTATGATAAATGCACCTATACATATAAGGATAGGAGCAAATGATGACGGTTTTAAAAGTTTAAGAAGAATATTAGTCTCCGCAAGATCTCCAAGACGAAGGATCTGTGCGGTCGCGGTACTACCGATGTTGGCACCAAACACGACAGGTATGGCCTGCCCAAGCTTCATGATTCCGGCATTTACAAAGCCGATGAGCATGATGGTCGTTGCTGCCGAACTCTGAATGATGGCTGTTACGGCTGTACCGAGTGTAAAACCCTTGATAGTTCCCGTAAACTGATTTTTTCCGGTTGTAAGTTTCTCAAGAACCTTTTCCAGACTGCCACCGGCGAGATTCTTCAGCGAGGCACCCATGAGATTCATTCCGAACAGAAATAAACCTACGCCTCCGAGCAATGTTAAAATAGAAAATAAATCCAAAATTATAGCCCTCCTGAGTAAAATGAATTTTACCTGTGTTTCTGACAGGTAAAAAATATGTAATAAATATGTAAAATCCCATACGATTCAGATTATAACACATCACTAGTTTTTGTACTATTGAAAAAATAATGCAATTGATGGTAACATTTCGGCAAATGTCACAATAAATATGATGGTGGCGGCAAAACTTCAACTGTGGTAGAATGAGCAGGGTATATTATATAAAAATGATAACGAAGATTCAGATAAAAGAATGGAGTGGCTGATACATGTCTGTTTTTAGTGATAAGAGAGTATTTGGAATCAAAAGGCAGAACTGTGGCGGTGTGTCCACCGCAGGGCAGGTATGCGCCAATGATGTAATATTGTGGGTCATATTTCTGCTGCCTATTAATATAGTAATACATGGTGCAGGACAGTGCCTTGTGGCCATGGGATTGTTCGTGGGCAATGTTGTCGGATGGATATTTCTGTCAAAGCGTATGAATTCGTATGCTGAGATATCCCCTAAAAAGATACACAATGCTCCGGAGCTGTTCGCAGCAAGATATGGGTCATGGAAGTTGAAAGATCTGGTGTCCGTCATATGGATAGTGACGCTTGGCCTGATACTTGTGTCTGTTCTCAAGGTTATCGTATCGGTTGTCGCCTATTTTATGGACATGCCGGAGAGCATAAGCCTTGCCATCATAGTGTCATTTCTCATCCTTGCCACCATACTGGTTGACAATAAGCTGATGGGAATAATCAAGACAATAGTGTTCATAATGGTTATAATCGTATGTCTGACGATGATCGGACTGGTATTTTACAGGATGGATGCGAGGGAGATACTTGACAATTACAGGAGATCAAGGCTTGCAGGGGGAACCAGCATTTATCTGAATATACTGTATTACGATGGCAAAACAGTGGATATAGGAAGTGCGATATCCATGACGGGAGTAGGACTTGGATGTATAGCCATGCCGCTGATGTACAAGGGTGTCTTAAATATCCGGGATAACAAGGAGCTCGATGTCGGAAGAATATGGGCTGTAATCTTTGAAGGGTTCACAATACTTTCAAGCTGTATACTGGCACTTCTGGTCGTACCGGTGCTCTATCCTGAGAAGGCATGGGCAAATATGAACTCATTCCAGGTGTACAACCTGATGCTCAAGAAGCTGCTTGGAACGGGAACCTATGCGTATGTGTTCAGATTTGCCGCGCTTATGGTGTTTATAGCGGCGGTTGTCGTAATGCTGGAATCGTTCATGAGAAATATATGCGAACATATAAGAGGGCTTGTTCCGGCAATCTCAAGAGCCGGTGGAATCGCAAAGCTTCTTATAGATATAGGTGTTGTTGTGCTGACCGGATGCTGCATTTTCCTGGTGGCAGAGTTTGTTGAATTCAACAGAGAGCATATGATCGCCGAAAACTGGGGATTGTGTGCGGCGGCACTTGCGGCTCCTCTTTTCTGTACACTGACGTACAGGCATGCGACCGGAAAAGGCATGTATGCCGGAATAATAGCAGGAATACTCACATTTGTTATGTGGAAATATCTCCCGTTTGTGAACGGAGGCAGCCTGGCGGCATACTCGGGTATCAGCGGTGACGTGGTTGGATTTGCAGTGAGTCTGCTGTTCACCATTGGAGTAAGTGTGTGCACGCAGAAAAATACAGAGGAAGAACTGAAGATATTTGACAGGATGAGGGCTGATCAGGCCTGATCTGAAGGAGTTCATATGATATACAGGATTGCCTGCGTCGGCAGGATAAAGGAACAGCATTTTACGCAGATGTTAAATGAATATAAGAAGGAGATCGACAAGAGAGGGCGTCTGGAGATATGCGAGGTTCCTGACGAGAGGATACCTCAGAAGGCTGGCGACAAGGTAAATGCCATGATCATTGAGGCCGAGGCGGACAGGCTGAGACATGTGATCGGGAGAGACGACTATGTTATCGCACTGTGTATAGAAGGAAAGAAGACGACCACGGAAGGACTTGCCGATCAGGTCCGCAGGGCATCGGAGCGCGGACATGACACGGTTACATTTGTGATAGGGGGATCTCTTGGACTTGCTGCAGATATAGTGAGGAGGGCTGATTACAGGATGAGCGTGTCGGATATGACATTTCCGCATCAGCTCATAAGGGTGACGCTGGCGGAGCAGCTTGCGATCATAAGCCGGAGCTGACAGGGATTATTTGTGGTAGGTTATGTTGTTCAGGATAGTGTATGCCCTGTAGGTCTGCTCGGACAGCAGGAGGGCAGTCATCTCGGCGGACGGCTGTACTGAACAGAGAGAGAAATTTTCCATATCAGCTGTGAGTGATTCATCGTACCCTATGTAGAAGTTTATCTTTGAGGTACCGCTTGAAGTCAGACTGTTGATGCGGGCTGCGTAGTCCTCAGATGAGATGGTATCGGAGCCGGATATGCAGTAGTTTGTGGTGTTTTTCCCTGAGGTGCATTTAATTTTCCCTGCAACACATACTATAGACAGAGTACAGTATGGAGAAAGTCTCTTGACGTACTCGGCGATGGCTTTCTGATACAAAGGGTTGATTTTTTTCTGATTAACGTATATGTTTATATCCATGTGATTTCTCCTAAAGTCAGAAATGGGCGGCAGGATGGCATAACGGCATCCTAACTCTGACATTATATAGCATCAAGGAGAAAATATATAGCAAATTATGTTATAACATTATGGAGGATAAAATGAGTAAAAAATTACTGGCACTTGATATTGACGGAACGCTGACAAATACTCAGAAGGATATTACTCCGGCAACGCTGGAGAAAATAATAGAGGCACAGGAGAAGGGGAATATCGTTGCGATAGCATCGGGACGTCCACTGCCTGGAATAAGGAAGATAGCAGACACCATAGAGCTTGACAGATTTGGCGGATATGTGCTTGCTTTCAACGGCGGAAGGATCGTCGATTACAGTACCGGTGAGGTGGTATATCAGGCTGTGCTTGACAATGATGTGGTGAGGGATATATATGATTACTGTCTGAAAGCGGGCTGCGGAATGGTGACATACGATGGAGACCGAGTTATAACCGGAACTGATATAGACGGATACATGACATTTGAGGCAAGTATCAATCATATGGAGATCATGAGGATAGATAACTTCAGGGAATATATCGATTTCCCTCTCAACAAATGTCTTCTTACCGCAGATCCTGACAAGGCGGAGAAGATAGAGCAGGAGCTTGCAGAAAAGTTCGGTGATCAGCTTAACATATTCCGCTCGGAGCCATATTTTGTGGAGATCATGCCGCCAAATGTTCACAAGGCAACATCCCTTGAGAAGCTTCTTGAGGTCCTTGATATGGACAGAAAGGATCTTGTGGCGTGCGGTGACGGATATAATGACCTCACGATGATAGAGTATGCCGGTGTGGGAGTCGCCATGGCAAATGCACAGGACATAGTGAAGGAACATGCCGATTATATAACATTGTCAAATGACGAGGACGGACTTGTGCCGGTGGTGGACAAGTTTATCCTGGCTGACTGATCAAGTATAAAAAATGTGTGAATTATGTGTATCCCGTTGAATTGATGAGATATTTGTAGTAAAATGTATTGTTATATGAGTTAAATTTTGACAGATACATTCGATATTTAGGAGAAAAATATGGGAAATAAAATGAGTGGTCATGATGACGATGATATGAAGCGTGTTAAGGGCAGATATGCCGGAGAGATGCTTTTTGACGATGAAGATGATTATGATGACGATGCCGACGATTATTCAGATGATCATGGCAGAACCGGTATTGCAAAGGATGATTATTCCGACAGCGCATTTGGACCGGGCGCAGATGATGAAGAGGATGCGGCATCAGAAGAGGAAGCTTATACATCGGATGATGAATATTATGAAGATGAATATGCGGAAGAAGAGCAGGATATGAAGGATCAGAAGAGAAAGAAAAAGAACAGAGTATGGGGAATCATACTTGCAATCGAGGTTGTTGCAGCCATAGTCATAGGAGTTCTGTTTGTGAAGGCGTACATCAACAACACATATAACAAGATGCAGTACAAAGAGCTGAAGGACACTCATATAAATGAGGATCTGGATGAAGAAACAGTCAAGAAGATGACAGGATACACCAACATCGCATTGTTTGGTATAGATACCAGAGATGCAGGCATGGTTGACGAAGGAGTGCGTTCAGACAGTATAATCATCTGTAGCATCAACAATGATACACAGGAGGTCAAGCTTCTCTCACTGTACAGAGATACTTACCTTGAGCTCTGTAATGACAGCCAGTCATACGAGAAGGCAGCTCATGCATACGCATACGGCGGAGCACAGGGCGCTGTCAATATGATAAATAAGAACCTTGACCTGAATATAACAGATTACGTTGCAGTCAATTTCACAGCCCTCACAGAAGCCATCGATGCCCTGGGTGGAATTGATATAGAGCTGAAGGAGGAGGAGCTTTATAAGCTCAACCAGTGTATTGACGAGCAGATGGGTGTAAATGGTATTTATTCAGATTATGTATATGACACAGGTGTCGTTCATCTGAACGGTGTGCAGGCTACAGCCTACTCCAGAATCAGAAGTACAGATGAGGGTGATATAACAAGAACATGGAGACAGAGAACAGTTATCTCCAAGATGATAGAGGCGGCAAAGACAGCAGGAATCTCCAAGCTGCTTGATTGTATCAACGTGGTTGTGGATGATGTTGCATCAAGCCTTACAGAGGAAGAGATCATTGATATGGCAAAATCCTGCTTCAACTACAAGCTGTCTACTACAACAGGATTCCCGTTTACCATCGCCAGTCCTACCATGGATGAGGTGAGCTATGTCGTTGCCTGTGATCTCGCAACGAATGCCACAGCACTTCACAGATTCCTGTTCGACGACATGAATTATACACCGTCAGCTACCGTACAGAATATAAGCTACAACATCATCAATGATTCAGGCTGTGAGAATCAGCTCGATCTTGATACATTTACAGTTCAGGATGATGTGGATTCCATTGTATCGACGGAGTCAGATTATTCTGATGGCTATTGATGATATCTGGGATCTGAAAGCAGGATGTCGGGTGACATATAACAGAAATAAGCATAACAGCAAGGCACATATCATATGCACGTGTACACAGTGATATGTGCCTTTCTTTTTTACTTTGAAATGTAAAGGGTATGTGCTATAATGAATCAGGTCGTCAGGCAGATGTCTGCATGGGTTATCATGCCAGGATATGACGATATATAATATGAATAATAAAATATGAACACAAAGGATGGATCGCGATATGAAGATGGACAGAATTCTGCTCAAGATGAGCGGTGAAGCTCTTGCCGGTGATAAGAAACATGGTTTTGACGAGGAGACAGTCAGAGATGTGTCCAATCAGGTAAAGCAGATAGTAGACAAGGGAATACAGGTATGTGTAGTAATAGGAGGAGGAAACTTCTGGAGAGGAAGAACCTCAGACAACATGGACAGAGTTAAGGCGGATTCCATAGGAATGTTGGCAACTGTCATGAACTGTATCTACACAGCGGACAGCTTCAGAAGCTGCGGAATAAAGACACACATCATGACACCATTTGTATGTGGTAATATGACTGAGCTTTTTGACAAGGACAAGGCAATCGCATATATGGAGCAGGGAGATGTCGTATTTTTTGCAGGTGGAATCGGCCATCCATATTTCTCAACAGATATGGCGACAGTGCTTATGGCAATAGAGGTTCAGGCAGATGTCATTCTTTCAGGTAAGGCCATCGATGGAGTATATGACAGTGATCCTAAGACCAATCCGAACGCTAAGAAGTATGATAGCATGAAGATGAGCGATATAGTAGACAACAAGCTCGGAGTAATAGATCTTGCCTCAGCAGTTCTTGCCATGGAGAACAAGATGCCTATGATGCTGTTTGGCCTGAATGATGAGAACAGCATAGTGAAAGCCGTTACAGGCGGTTTCACCGGAACATATGTGAATGCGGAATAAAAGGGAAAATAATAAGAAAAATATATAATCCAGGAGGAATGAATCATGTTAACACAGTACGAAGAGAAGATGCAGAAGTCAGTTGAGAATCTTGAGGCTGAGTATGCTACCATCAGAGCAGGAAGAGCGAACCCTAACATCCTCAACAAGATCAAGGTTGAGTATTATGGAGTTCCAACACCTATGCAGCAGCTTGCAAATATAACTGTTCCAGAGGCCAGAACACTGGTCATCGCACCATGGGAGCCATCACTTGTCAAGGAGATAGAGAAGGCTATCATGAATTCTGATCTTGGAATCACACCTAACAACGATGGAAGAAACATCATCCTCAACTTCCCAGAGCTCACAGAGGACAGAAGAAAAGAGCTCGTCAAGGATATCAAGAAGAAGGGTGAGGGCGCAAAGGTCGCAATAAGAAATATCAGACGTGATGCCAACGATGCCATCAAGAAGATGGAGAAGAACGGAGACATAAGCGAGGACGAGCTCAAGGACAACGAGGACAAGATCCAGAAGCTCACAGATAAGTACGTTGGTCAGATCGACAAGGCTGTTGAGTCAAAATCCAAGGAGATCATGACAGTATAATAATCATGGATATGATGTATCCCTCAAATGGAATGCGGAGAGAATATGAAGAGAGAAATTAACGGAGAATTACTTAATGTGCCGGAGCACGTGGCTGTGATCATGGATGGAAATGGCAGATGGGCAAAGAAGAGATTTCTTCCCAGAAACTATGGACACGCAGAGGGTGCGAAGGCTCTAGAGGCTATATGTGAAAATTGCGATAAGCTTGGAATAAAGTATCTTACAGTGTATGCTTTTTCCACGGAGAACTGGAAGAGGTCTGTTGAGGAAGTCACAGGTATCATGAATCTTTTCAGAAAGTACCTGGTTGACAGTATAGAGAGATCTAACAACTCCAACATGAAGGTTAACCTCATAGGTAAGCGAGAGGGCCTCCCGGAGGATATAGTTCAGAAGATGGATGAGCTGGAGAGGGAGACTGCGGGGAATACAGGACTTCAGTTCCATATAGCGATAAACTACGGTGGACGTGATGAGATTGTCAGGGCGGTGAAGAAGATCATGAAGGATGCCGATGCGGGAAAGATCAGTGCGGATGACATTGACGAGAGCCTGTTTGCGGAATATCTCGACACAAAGGGTGTGCCTGATCCTGATCTGCTAATAAGGACAAGCGGTGAGGAGAGAACATCCAACTTCCTCCCATGGCAGCTTGCATATTCTGAGTTTTATTTCACAGATACACTGTGGCCTGATTTTGACATGGATTCTCTGATAGAAGCCGTGAGGTACTACAATAAGAGAGAGAGAAGATTCGGAGATGCAAAATAGTTATCCGGAGGATATTAGTTAATGAAACAGAGAGTGATAAGTGGTGCGGTTCTGGTAGTGATACTGGCCATCACATTATATTTTGGAGGGATAGTAACATGCGGCCTTATGGCTCTGGTATCCCTTGTGGGCAATATGGAGCTGCTCAGAGTATACGGAGTGAACAAGAAGACTCCGGGAATCGTGTGTTACCTGGCGACAGTTCTGTATTATATAGCCATATACCTGGATCGTATGGACATTATTGTTCCTATGATGGTCGTATATTTATTGGTTATGCTTGCTGTGTATGTGCTGACATTCCCAACATACAGCGATAAACAGATCATGGCGGCATTTATGGATTTCTTCTATGTAAGTGTCATGCTGTCATTTGTATATCTCATAAGAAACATGGAGCATGGACTGGTACTTGTCCTGCTGATATTTGTCAGCTCATGGATAAATGATACATGTGCTTACTTCGTGGGAAGAGCCCTCGGAAAGCACAAGATGGCACCTGTGCTCAGCCCTAAGAAGAGCATAGAGGGTCTTATCGGCGGTATCGTTGGAGCAGGTGTATTCGGAGCAGTGTTTGGCATATTGTTTGATAAGTATGTAGACACCATGAACTATGCGCCATTACTTTTTGCAGTTGTCGGCGCTGTCGGTGCACTTCCGGCGGTTATTGGAGATCTGGCAGCATCTGCGATAAAGAGAAATAACGACATCAAGGACTACGGAAAGCTGATTCCGGGTCACGGAGGAATATTGGACAGATTTGACAGCATAATATTTACAGCACCGATAATTTATTATCTGCTTGTATATCTGCTGTAGGATACATGATGGGCAGTGCCCAGTGGGTTCACTGGATACTGCCTATTATATTCGGATAGATGATCCGGTAAATCCGGATACAGGAGGATAACATGAAGAATGTAGCGATAATTGGCTCTACAGGTTCAATTGGAACACAGACCCTTGAGATAGTTAGGGTTCAGGAAGATCTGAATATAGTGGCGCTTGCCGCCGGAAGTAATATAGAGCTCCTGGAAAAACAGGCGAGGGAGTTTTCGCCTGAGGTTGTTGGAATATGGAGCGAAGAGAATGCTGCGAGACTCAGAGAGTGCCTTGCGGACACTGACATAAGAGTTGTTGCGGGCATGGACGGATTGATAGAGATAGCAGAGCTTTCGTCATCAGACATCCTTGTCACGGCAATAGTTGGCATGATCGGAATAAGACCGACTATAGCAGCCATAAATGCGGGAAAGGACATAGCACTTGCCAATAAAGAGACTCTGGTGACAGCGGGACATATCATCATGCCGCTGGCGGCGGAGAAGAATGTAGCGATACTGCCTGTTGACAGCGAACATTCCGCTATATTCCAGTCCCTTCAGGGAAATGTGCACGGCGATGTGGAGAAGATACTGCTCACAGCGTCAGGTGGGCCTTTCAGGGGAAAGGATACCGCATTTCTTGAGAATGTTCAGGTGGAGGATGCGCTCAAGCATCCAAACTGGAGTATGGGAAGAAAGATAACAATAGATTCAGCAACCATGGTCAACAAGGGACTTGAGGTTATAGAGGCAAAGTGGCTCTTTGATGTGAAGCCGGAGAATATCCAGGTGGTAGTCCAGCCACAGAGCATAATCCACTCGATGGTTGAGTACAGGGATGGCGCAGTCATAGCACAGCTTGGAACTCCGGACATGAAGCTTCCGATACAGTACGCTTTGTGTTATCCGGAGAGAAGATACATGGCCGGTGACAGACTGAACTTCTGGACTATGAACTCGATTCTTCTTGAGAAGCCGGACATGGATACATTTAAGGGATTAAAGTATGCGTATTCTGCCATAGCAGATGGCGGTTCAATGCCGACTGTATTCAATGCGGCAAATGAGTGCGCAGTGTCAAAATTCCTTGACAGGAAGATACGCTTCCTCGATATATACAGGATAATAGAGGAGTGTATGGCGAGTCATACAGTTATAGAAAACCCTGACGTGTCACAGATACTTGACACTGAGCGCTGGGTATATGATTTTGTAGAAAGCAGGTGGTAGATTGAACATAATTCTCATAATTCTAGTATTTGGTGTGATAATATTTTTTCATGAGCTTGGACATTTTATTGTCGCAAAGATCAATCATATATCGGTAATTGAGTTTTCCATGGGACTTGGCCCAAAACTCTTCTCGTTTACCAAGAAGGATACACAGTATTCACTGAGACTCATACCTCTGGGCGGTTATTGTATGCTGCTAAGCGAAGGCGAGGAAGGTCATGAGGATGACGAGAACGCATTTGAGAAGAAGTCTATATGGGTGCGTATGGCGGAGGTTCTTGCCGGTCCGTTCATGAACATAGTTATAGCATTTATCTTTTCAGCGGTCATAATCCACTTCTGTGGTACAGATCCTGCGACTATCGGCAGGGTGTACGACAGCGAGATGGCGAAGGAAAGCGAGTATGCGGATGTTGTCAAGGAGTTCAATGGAGTTTATCCTGCGGAGCAGGCCGGGATAGAGGATGGAGATACCGTCCTTGAGATCGGCGGAAGCAAGATCAAGAATTTCAGGGAGCTTCAGATATATCTTGAGATATACGGGGACGGTTCTCCTATAGACCTCAAGATGCAGAAGAAGGATGGCACGGTGTACGATACGACTGTATATCCGGTGGAGACAAGTGCAGGTTATAAGGTGGGAATCGTAAGCTGCGGTTATGTCTTGCCACAGAATTTTGGCGAGCTGATGAAGTATTCTGCCTATGAGGTCAGATACTGGGTCAAGGCCACGTTCCTGAGCCTTAAGCTCATAGTCACCAGACAGGTCAGCTCAGATGAGGTGTCCGGCCCTGTGGGTGTGGCAAAGTCCATGAACGATACGTTCAATGAGGCTGCAAAGGTCGATGTCCTTACGGTTCTCCTCAACTGGATGAACTATATAGTGCTTCTCTCGGCCAACCTTGGAATCATGAATATGCTTCCGATACCGGGACTTGACGGAGGACGTTTCCTGTTCCTGCTGATCGAGCTTATAACCAGGCGGAAGGTTCCGAAGGACAAGGAAAACATAGTCACATTTGTGGGATTTGTGCTGGTCATGATCCTCATGGTCGTAATATTGTTCAATGATATAAAGAATGTATTTTTCAGTTAAAGACAATTAAAGAAGGAGGAAAGGCGCCAGTGCTTATGTACTGGCGCTGTGAGTATATATGAAGACAAGAGAGATCCACATAGGTGACAGGGTTATAGGCGGAGGCAATCCGATACTTATACAGTCCATGACCAACACAAAGACGAGCGATGTGGAGGCTACGGTTGCACAGATACTCCAGCTTGAGAAGGCCGGATGTGACATAATCAGATGTACGATAAACGATGAGGCTGCAGCAGATGCAATCCCGGCTATAAAGAAACAGATCCACATTCCGCTTGTGGGCGACATACATTTTGACTACAGGCTTGCCATAAAGGCCATAGAAAATGGTGTGGACAAGATCAGGATAAATCCGGGAAATATCGGAGGACAGGAGAAGCTGGCAAAGGTAGTCGAGGCTGCCAGAAAGAGAAATATTCCTATAAGGGTCGGTGTAAACAGTGGTTCTCTGGAGAAGAATCTCGTGGAGAAGTACGGCGGAGTGACCGCAGAGGGAATAGTTGAGAGCGCTCTTGACAAGGTGCGCATGATCGAGGAGCTTGACTATCACAACATAGTCATAAGCATCAAGTCGTCTGATGTTATGATGTGCGTGAGAGCCCATGAGCTCATCGCGGACAAGACAGATTACCCTCTGCATGTGGGAATCACAGAGTCAGGAACCGTCACAAGAGGAAATATCAAATCATCGGTGGGACTTGGAATCATACTCCATGAGGGAATAGGCGATACGATAAGAGTGTCCCTGACAGGAGATCCGGTGGATGAGATCCTGTCGGCAAAGCTTATTCTCAAGGCTCTTGGACTCAGAAAGGGCGGAGTAGAGCTTGTGTCATGTCCGACCTGTGGACGTACTGAGATTGACCTTATCGGACTTGCAAACAAGGTTGAAAAGCTTGTGTCAGACTATGACCATCTCAATATTAAAGTCGCAGTTATGGGGTGTGTGGTGAACGGCCCGGGAGAGGCTAAGGAGGCAGACCTTGGTATTGCAGGAGGCAAGGGCTGCGGACTGCTCATCAAAAAGGGTGAGATAGTTGGCAAACTCAGTGAGGATGAATTTATACCGGCGCTGAAGCGCGAGTTAGATAATTGGAGTGAATAGGATTGAACAACGAAGATCGTATTTGGGAACAAGAGAATATAGATCAGATGTATGCCGATGAGATGCAGACTCAGATGGATTATGAAGCCCAGATGGCTGAACAGGAGATGTATGAGAGCCAGATGTATGCTGATATGCAGCAGGAGAGCGCATCGTACACCCAGGCGGATGTTCACGACTCGGACTGGCATATCGCAGATGATATGGAGGAAGATGCCGAGGACGAAGACGTGGTCAGTGATGGCTCTGCAACGGCGGTTTCAGATGCCGGAAATGAGCAGGCGGAGCTCTTCATGACGGTGTTCCCCGGAGTGGAGATGACTAAGGAGCTTGCAGGTCTGTTCACCGAGGTGTATGTGACAAAAGTCACGATATATGACAGTAAAAATATCCTGCAGGTTGACATAAGATCGAGACATATAATAAGCAGACCGAATATAGAAAAGGCGGAGGAGTGTATCCGTAAGTTTGTATTTGGCAATAAAAGGTATACGGTCCAGATACGGGAACACTATACACTTTCTACACAGTACAATCTCGAAGCAATAGTCAAAGCATATCAGGACAGCATACTTTACGATATAAGATCATTCAGCAATGTGGGCTACAGGCTTATATCCAGATCGATAGGAGAACTGTACTGTGACGGAGACGCGATAACCATAGCTATAGAGGACAGTAAGATAGCGCATATACACGCTGAGAAAATAAAGGCGTATATGGAGGAGATGTTCCAGGAGAGATTTGACCTGAATGTCAATGTTGCATTTGAGTACAGTGAGGCGGACAAGGAGAAGCTGAGGAGAGCCAGTGCACTTGTTGAGCAGCAGAAGATAGATGCCATATTGAACAACCTCAGGGATCATGGCGACATCATCGTGGATGGAAAGGCCGTGGACAAGGATAAGCTCGGAGTGTCGAAGAAGGAAGATAAGAATAAGAAGAGCGAGGGACACAAGCCTGATGAGAATAAGGCTGCTCCTGCATCCTCCGGCGGCGATTCAGGCCAGAAAAATGGCGGTGAAAAGGAGAAGTTCGGAAGAAGGCGAAGATATTCAGATGATCCAGAGGTGTTCATAGGAAGAGATGTGGAGGGCAAGCTGCTTGAGATATCCAGCATCAACGATGGTATCGGAGAGGTCGTCATCCACGGACAGATCATGAGCACTGAGGAGAGAGAGCTCCGAAATGGCAAGATCATACTGACGGGATATATAACAGATTTCACAGACACCATAGGCTTCAAGATGTTCTGCAGTCCTGAGGATATGGAGGTCTACCGCGAGGAGATACAGAAGGGTAAGTTCTATAGGATGAAGGGCCTTGCCGAGTTCGACTCGTATGCCAAGGAGGTTATGATATGCCGAGTGCTCGGTATGAAGCACATACAGGACTTCCGTGTACCTCGTATGGATACATATCCTGAGAAGCGTGTCGAGCTTCACATGCATACCAAGATGAGCGAGATGGACAGCGTGGTCGATATAGAGACCATCGTGAAGCGTGCCAGCGACTGGGGACACCCTGCCATAGCAATCACGGATCACGGTGTTGTTCAGGCTTTCCCTATAGCAAACCACACAAAGGGACTCAGAAAAGATTTCAAGATCATATATGGTGTCGAGGGTTACTTTGTCGATGACCTGAAGGATCTGGTCAAGAACTCAAGGAATCAGAGCCTTGATTCGGAATACGTGGTATTTGATATAGAGACAACGGGACTTTCCAAGAAGCACAACAAGATCATAGAGATCGGTGCGGTCAAGGTGAAGGACGGAGAGGTCGTAGATACATTCTCGGAATTTATAAATCCGGGTGTGCCTATCCCATACCAGATAGAACAGCTCACATCCATAAATGATGATATGGTAAAGGATGCGCCGATGTTCGATGTGATCGTGCCGAGATTTGTGGAGTTCTGCGGTGACGATATCGTGGTTGCCCACAATGCGTCATTTGATACGGGATTTGTGAGAATGAATGCGGAGGAGCTTGGACTTAAGTTCGACAACACGGTTCTGGATACCATGACGCTCAGCCATATACTGCTGCCGGAGCTTGGAAAATTCACTCTGGACAGAGTGTGTAAGGAACTCAAAGTCGTGAATGCGCATCACCACAGAGCCATAGACGATGCGGAGGCCACGGCGAAAGTATTCTTCAAGCTGCTCGACATGCTGAAGGAGAGAGATGTTAAGACCATGGATGATCTAAATGTCCTTGGAAGCACCTCACCTGATGCGATCAAGAAGGATAAGACATATCACGGAATCATCCTGGCAAAGAACGAGATAGGAAGAGTCAATCTGTACAGGCTCATATCTGAGTCTCATCTGACATATTTTGCGCGAAGGCCGCGTATGCCGATGAGTCTCATCAACAAATACAGAGAGGGTCTGATAATAGGCTCTGCCTGTGAGGCGGGAGAGCTGTTCCGTGCCATAGTTGATGATGCGTCGGATGAGGAGATAGTGAGACTGGTCAACTGGTTTGACTACCTTGAGATACAGCCACTTGGCAACAATGAATTCATGACGAGGGATACAAGAAATCCAAAGACCATGGACGATCTGATCGGATACAACAAGAGGATCGTGGAGCTCGGAGAGATGTTCAACAAGCCAGTGGTCGCAACCTGTGATGTGCATTTCCTTGATCCTGAGGATTATATATACAGGGCGATCATCATGAAGAGCAAGGGCTTTGACGATGCTGATATGCAGCCACCGCTGTATTTCCGTACCACGGAGGAGATGCTGGCAGAGTTCCAGTATCTTGGAAGTGACAAGGCCAAGGAGGTCGTCATCACAAACACGAATATGATAGCGGACATGATAGAGAGGATAGAGCCGGTCAGACCGGACAAGGCGCCTCCTATCATCGAGAATTCGGATCAGACACTTACGGATATATGTTATACCAAGGCACATGAGATATATGGCCCAGACCTGCCACCTCAGGTTCAGGAGAGACTTGACAGGGAGCTGCACTCCATCATTTCAAATGGATTTGCGGTTATGTACATCATCGCACAGAAGCTTGTGTGGGATTCAAATGACCACGGATATCTGGTTGGTTCTCGAGGTTCGGTTGGATCTTCATTTGTCGCAACAATGGCCGGTATCACGGAGGTAAATCCGCTGTCAGCTCACTATATCTGTCCGAAATGCCACTTTGTGGATTTTGATTCAGAGCTTGTAAAGTCGTATTCGGGAATGAGCGGATGTGATATGCCGGACAGAGACTGTCCGAATTGTGGAACACCGCTTATAAAGGAAGGACACGATATACCATTCGAGACATTCCTTGGATTCAACGGAGACAAGGAGCCTGATATCGATCTGAACTTCTCGGGTGAGTATCAGTCGAAGGCACATGCATACACCGAGGTACTCTTCGGCAAGGGCAAGGCATTCAAGGCGGGAACCGTAGGTGGTGTTGCGGAAAAGACAGCATTTGGATATGTGTATAATTACTTCAAGGATCACTCCAAGGAGGATCTCATGGCGGAGGCCAAGGCGTCCGGAATGGATGAGAAGGCCGCGAAGAAGTACGCTGAGGAGAATGCAACGGTCACAAAGAGAAGATGCGAGATGGAGCGTCTGGCCCTGGGATGTACCGGTGTCAGGAGAACCACGGGGCAGCATCCGGGTGGTATGATAGTTCTTCCGAGACATGAGGAGATATATTCATTTACACCTATACAGCACCCGGCAAATGATGTGACGTCGGATATTATCACATCGCACTTTGAGTACCATTCAATCGATCATAACCTGCTGAAGCTTGATATTCTTGGCCATGATGATCCGACTATGATAAGGCGTCTGGAGGATCTGACGGGACTTGATGCCACGAAGATAAGACTTGACGACAAGGATGTCATGGAATTGTTTCACAGCACAAAGTCGCTGGGGATCACACCGGAGGATATCAATGGGATACCTCTTGGAAGCCTGGGGGTGCCGGAGTTCGGAACAGACTTTGCTATGCAGATGCTTATAGATGCCAAGCCGACATGTTTCTCAGATCTTGTGCGAATAGCGGGTCTGGCGCATGGAACCGATGTATGGCTGGGCAACGCGCAGGAGCTCATCAAGTCAGGCAAGTGTACCATATCGACAGCCATTTGTTGTCGTGACGATATTATGGTTTATCTGATACACATGGGACTTGATGCCGGACTTGCCTTCAATATCATGGAGAAAGTCCGTAAAGGAATAGTTGCCAAGGGCAAATGTGACAAATGGGATGACTGGAAGGCGGAGATGGCTGCCCACGGAGTACCGGACTGGTACGTATGGTCATGTCAGAAGATCAAGTACATGTTCCCGAAGGCCCATGCGGCGGCCTATGTCATGATGGCGTGGAGAATTGCCTGGTTCAAGGTCAATTATCCGCTTGAATACTATACAGCATTCTTCAGTATCAGAGCTGATGACTTCAGCTATGAGATGATGTGCTTTGGCAAGGAGAGAGTTCTCTTCCATATCAATGAGATAAGCAAGGTGGACAAGAACAAGAGATCAGCCAAGGACGAGGGCAAGCTCAAGGATCTGAAGATAGTTCTCGAGATGTACGCAAGAGGCTACGACTTTGTTCCAATAGATATATACAAGGCAAAGGCTGACAGGTTCCAGATAATAGACGGCAAGATCATGCCATCCTTCGCATCCATAGAAGGAATGGGAGAGAAGGCTGCACAGCAGCTCTACGATGCCGCCCAGAAGGGGCCGTTCCTCTCCAAGGAGGAGATCAATGAGCGTGCAAAGATCGGCAAGGGAACCATCGAGAAGATGAGTGAGCTGGGCATCCTGGACGGAATGCCGGAGACAAATCAGCTTTCGCTGTTTGACTTTATGTAGGCTGGCGGAACAAATTAAGTCAATAATCTGAAAAAAGTTTGCAATTTTATAAAAAAAGTGCTTGCATTCTGCTTTCGTTTCTGTTATATTAAACAGGTCGCAAGCGAAGCGGCAGGATACAAGCACTTATGGTTCGTTGGTCAAGCGGCTAAGACGTCGCCCTCTCACGGCGAAAACAGGGGTTCGATTCCCCTACGAACTGCTAAGAATCGAAAGATTCAATAATTAGATAATAAGACCTATGGTTCGTTGGTCAAGCGGCTAAGACGTCGCCCTCTCACGGCGAAAACAGGGGTTCGATTCCCCTACGAACTGCTAAAAGCTGAAATCATTAAGATTTCAGCTTTTTTGTGTTTTCATGCCATAGTGTGTGAAGCGGTGCTACACATTCTCCGCAATCTTCGTAACTCCCACATATATCTGTGAAATTTTATACCACGTTTTATAGTCGGTGACTCCGGTAACCGGAAGATTGAATATCTGCTGGAACTTTCTCACAGCATCAGCGGTGTTCTGACCATATACGCCGTCGACGGTTACGGTACCGATGGCAGGATAGTTGAGTGCGATCCTGGCGAGCTGTCTCTGGAGCTGGGAGACCTTGTCACCGCTTGAGCCGATGGTCAGCTCGTAGCCCGGATAAGAAGAAGGTATACCGGATATAGTCTCCGAGGTGTTGATGTATATTGTATCCCCGTAATAGTATCTGAGAATCTGGATGGCGGTAAGACCGTCGTCTGCCAGGGATTTTGACCCCCACTGTGTCATCCAGCCCGGACAGGATACACGTCTGCCGTCGCAGTATTGGGTGAACAGTGGCTGTGTAACGTTGGGCTTTGAGAGATAGTTGGCGAACATCTCATCGACGATCAGGGAGACATTTTCAAATATGGTTGCATTGTAGACCCACTTCTGGTCGAACGCGGTATTGCTCGTGATAGTAAAGTCGTATCCTTTTCCCCTGTACCACTCGGTATAGACCCTATTAAGGGTAAATGACTGTATCGCCAGTACATTTGCACGGATGGCTGCATCAGGCCAGGTGGAATATATCTCGTTGCAGGCAACATTCTTTATGTAATCCTTATATGGAACATAGTAGTCCCTGGCGGTGGAGTCCGCCGGGGCGCCGTCATGGACAACTATGGTCTCAGGTACAACGACGCGGCTCAACACTATGCCGCCTGATGGATTCACCGGCTTTATCATGTCCTCGGCGATCTTGGGTGGATACTGCTCCCAGAGGGTGTGGGCGTCGAGAACGGTAGGGTTCGTATCGCTTCCATCGGATGGTGTCAGCTCTATGTTCTGGATCCCGTTCTCACCGGAGAATATCTGAACCCCGGAGATGAAGCGCTCGTTGTATCCGGGAGCGTTCACAAGCACGTTGTATTCCGAGTATGGCTGGTTTTCGCCAGGCTCCAGACTGTAGGCGACATCGGGGGCGGGAAGCTCTTCGTCGATGACGATACCATTTTCATCGGTGATAAATTCCTCTGAGGTGGAATCGGGCATTCCCGTAGGGCTTATGTATACGGAAGCACCCTCGACGGGAAAGAAATTGTTGTTCGTTATCTGAATTTTTAGTGAGCCAACGTTATTTGTAATTGCCATTTCTTAATTCCTCATTTATAATTTGCTGTGAAAGTTTTTTAAGCAGCTTTCACAGTAAGTATATGACTAGATTTATAGAATATTCGGAGGAGATAAGATATGGCATACTTTCCAATGTACATCGATCTTGAGGGCAAGAAAGTAATAGTTGTAGGTGGAGGTAAGGCAGCACTTAGAAAGATCAATTCGCTGCTGTATTTCGGAGCGAAGATAGCGGTCATTGCGCCAAAGGTGTGCGAGGATATAAAAGCGATAAAGGGAATAAATGTACATGAGAGCAACGTGGCACTTGACATACTGCAGAATGCAGACATTGTTGTGGCGGCAACCAGGCGCCCGGAGATCAATGCCAAGATAGGTACATATTGTAATGACAGGGGCATCATGGTAAATGTGGCTGATAACAAGGAGCTCAGCAGCTTCCTGTTTCCAGGCGTTATCGTCCGCGGAGATCTTGTGGTGGGAGTCACAACAGGCGGCAACAGCCAGGCGGTATCCAAGCAGATCAGGAATATGATAGACAGGATGCTTCCAGAGGAGTACGAGGCGCTCACAAGAAAGATGGGAGCGTACACAGAGCTTGCAAATGTCAACATCAAGAGCACGGCACTTAGGGAGGAAGCACTGGATGAACTCGTCAAGGTTGCACTGTCCAACAAATGCGTTCTTGACGACAAGAAGGCGAACAAGGTGCTTGACAAATATTACCGTGAGGACGCAGCCAGAAGAAACGCATAAATATTTGTTAATATTTGTACTTGAATTATTTGATAATTATGATACAATAAGTGAGATTGTTATAGATTACAGCATGAGAGTGGGCCTTGGCCCACTCTCAATTGTTGTGGGGATAATATTTTACAGAAAGGTGGTCGTATTTACGAAGAGAGCGGATATTGAAGCAAAGACGGAGGCACTTGTGATGCCGATCATTGAGGCGAACAATCTGGAGCTTGTTGATGTGGAGTACGTCAAGGAAGGCAGTGATTATTACCTCAGAGTGTATGCGGACAAGGAAGGTGGCATCACGATCGGTGATTGCGAGATAGTGAACAGAGCACTTGGAGACCTGCTTGACCAGGATGATTATATAGGAGATGCCTATATACTGGAGGTCAGCTCACCGGGGCTTACGAGACCACTGAAGAAAGAGAAGGATTTCAAGAGAAGCATAGGTAAGGTCGTGGAGATCAAGACATTTGCCAAGGTGAATGGTGCAAAGGAATTCGAGGGTGTGCTCAAGGCATATGATGAGAATACAGTTACCATTGAGCTTGAGGATGAGACAGAGATAACGATAACGAGAAAAGATATTTCCATGATACGATTAGCATTTATATATTAGGAGGATAAAAAGGTGTCAGAGATCATTGAAGCATTGAATCAGCTTGAGAAGGAGAGAAACATTAGCAAGGATGTTCTGCTTGAGGCTATAGAGAGATCACTCAAGACAGCCTGCAAGAAGGATTTCAATACAGACGAGAACATTACAGTTTCACTGGACAGAGAGACTGGTGAGTGCCATGTATATGCAGCCAAAGAGGTTGTTGAGGAAGTTGAGAATCCTGCATGCCAGATAACACTGGAGCAGGCTAAGATGATAAGCAGCAAGTACGAGATAGGTGATACAGTTAATATAGAGATCACAACCAAGAACTTTGGAAGAATCGCAGCCCAGCGTGCGAGAAATGTCATCGTCCAGGCAATCAACGAGAACGAGAGAGCTGCTATATACGATCACTTCCATATGAAGGAGAAGGATATCGTAACAGGAATCGTTCAGAGACAGGTTGGAGACAGCGTGAATGTGAGCCTTGATGACAAGACAGAGGCACTCTTAAAGCCATCAGAGATGATCGAGGGAGAGAGCTACGAGAGAGGCGACAGAATAAAGCTTTATATCACAGAGGTCAAGAAGACAAACAGAGGACCAAGGATCACTGTATCAAGAACTCATCCAGAGCTCGTCAAGAGACTTTTTGAGAAGGAAGTAACAGAGATCGCAGACGGAACAGTTGAGATCAAGAGCTTCTGCAGAGAGGCAGGATCAAGATCTAAGATCGCAGTATGGTCAAACGATGAGAACGTCGATGCAGTTGGAGCATGCGTAGGAATCAATGGTGACAGAGTAAATGCTGTCGTTGCAGATCTGAACGGTGAAAAGATCGACATCATTCCTTGGAGTGAGAACCCTGCTGAGTTTATTTACAATGCGCTCAGTCCTTCAGATGTTGAGGACGTATCAGTTGATCTTGATGAGAAGACAGCATTTGTCGTAGTACCTGATACACAGCTTTCACTTGCAATCGGTAAGAAGGGTCAGAATGCCCGCCTTGCAGCCAAGCTGACAGGATACAAGATCGATATTAAGAGCCATTCAAAGGCCGAGGAGATGGGTTACTTTGATGAGCAGCCAGAGGATGAGAACTTTGATCCTTATAACGAAGATGAATATTATGATGAAGTAAGCGAAGATAAAGATGCCGATGCTGCTTCATTTGACATAGATGAAACAGTAGACACAAACGACGAAGAGTAATCATTTGCATTGATGTAGTGGCACATGATAGAGAATAGGGAGTGATGAGATGGCAAAGAAGGTACCTCTGAGGCAATGCCTTGGATGCCGTGAGATGATGCCGAAGAGTGAGCTGATAAGGATAGTCCGAAGCAATGACGGGCAGTTCGCAGTTGATGCAACCGGCAAGCTCAACGGAAGAGGCGCTTATATATGCAAGAAATCCGAGTGCCTTAAGAAGGCGGTTGGAAGCAAAGCACTTGAGAAGGCTTTCAAGGTCAGCATACCTGCTGAGGTGTATGAACAATTAGACAAGGAGCTGCGTGACATTGAAGAATAACAAGATCTACTCGTTAATTTCTCTGTGTGCCAGAGCCAGAAGGCTGTGCAGTGGCAATTTCTCAGTAGAGAAAGCAGTTAAGAATCAGAGCGCGTACGTGGTCATTGTGGCGAAGGACGCTTCTGACAATACGAAGAAACTTTTCGACCAGAAATGTAATTATTATGGGATTCCTTATTATGAGTACGGGACAAAGGATGAGCTTGGCAAGTACAGTGGCAATGAGATGAGAACATCCATTGCGATACTTGACGAGGGATTCGGGAATCAGATCATAAAGTACATGAATGTAAATGAAAACATGGAGGTGTAACATTTGGCTAAAATCAGAGTACACGAATTATCAAAACAGTTAAACATTTCAAATAAAGATATCATAGATACACTTGGCGCAAAGGGAATAGAGATCAAGAGTCATATGTCCAATCTGGACGATTCGATGGTTGGAATAATTAAAGCTAAGTTTGGAGCAAAGACTGCGCCAAAGGCCGAGGCTCCAAAGGCTGAGACCCCAAAGCCTGCAGCACCAAAGCAGGAGGCTCCAAAGGCAGCGCCTAAGACAGAGCAGCCAAAGCCTGAGACAGCAAAGCCTGCTGCAGCGCCAAAGGCGGACGCGCAGAAGCAGAATCCTTCAAGGGATGACAATTCAGCAGCCAGACAGGGTTCTGGCAATCATGTAAGATTTGCCAGGGAGGACAGAAACGGCGGCAAGATGAATAACAACGGTAACAGAGTCAGATTTAACAACGACAGACAGGGCGGTTCAGACAGAGCCAGATTCAGCAACGACAGGAACCAGGGCGACAGAAATCAGGGTGACAGACCAAGATTCGGCAGAGATGGCCAGGGCGACAGAAATCAGAGTGACAGACCAAGAGTAGGCAGAGACGGTCAGGGCGACAGACCAAGGTTTAACAGAGATGGCGACAGAAACCAGGGTGACAGACCAAGATTTAACAGAGACGGCCAGAATGACAGACCAAGGTTTAACAGAGATGGTGATAGAAACCAGGGTGACAGACCAAGATTTAACAGGGACGGCCAGGGTGACAGACCAAGGTTTAACAGAGACGGAGACAGAAACCAGGGTGGCGGACGCTTCGGCAATGGCGATAGAAACCAGGGCGGAAGAGGCTTTAACAGAGATGGTGGCAACCGTTTCAGCAACCGTATCAATATGCCATTTGGCAAGGATGACGAGGATGACAGCCCAGCTCAGAAGAGAGCACCATTCAAGAGAGACCGCAAGGACTTCGATGCGAAGGAGATGCCGGGTAAGGATTTAAAGAGCCAGAACAGAGATAACTACAACAGAGATAAGAACAAGCCACGTAAGGGCAACAGAAGATCACCTGAGGAGGTCGAGGCTGATATCAGCAGACTTGCGAAGAATGTGAAGAACAAGCCACAGAAGAAGCAGCAGGCACCACAGGAGGATCCGGATGCAATCAGAACCATCACACTTCCTGAGGTTGTAACACTCAAGGAGCTGGCTGATGCGGTAAAGACTCCTGTAACAGCACTTATCAAGAAGTTGTTCCTCGCAGGTAAGATGGTCAATGTGAACTCAGAGCTTCCATTTGACGAGGCTTCAGAGATCGCACTTGAGTACAACTGTATAGCTGAGGAAGAGGAGAAGGTAGATGTGATCGAGGAACTCCTTAAGGAGGACGAAGAGGACGAGAAGGACATGGTTCCAAGACCTCCAGTAGTCTGCGTTATGGGACACGTTGATCACGGTAAGACATCACTCCTTGATGCGATCAGACAGACAAAGGTTACATCGGGCGAGGCTGGTGGAATCACACAGGCGATCGGTGCATCTGTTGTCGATGTAAATGGCCAGACTATCACATTCCTTGATACTCCTGGACATGAGGCGTTCACAGCGATGCGTATGCGTGGTGCACAGAGTACAGATATCGCTATCCTTGTTGTAGCTGCCGATGATGGTGTTATGCCACAGACAATCGAGGCTATCAACCATGCAAAGGCTGCCGGAATCGAGATCATAGTAGCGATCAACAAGATCGATAAGGAAAGTGCGAATATAGAGAGAGTTAAGCAGGAGCTCACAGAGTACGAGCTGATCCCAGAGGATTGGGGCGGTTCAACAATATTCTGTCCTGTATCTGCACATACTAAGGAAGGTATCGACAATCTCCTTGAGATGATCCTCCTCACAGCAGATGTGCTTGAACTCAAGGCAAATCCTAACAGAAAGGCAAGAGGTATCGTCATCGAGGCTGAGCTTGACAAGGGACGTGGACCTGTTGCAACAATGCTTGTACAGAAGGGAACTCTCCACGTTGGAGATTACATCGCTGTAGGAGCATCACATGGTAAGGTACGTGCCATGACCAACTCAAGAGGTGAGAGAGTTACAGAGGCTCTTCCATCAACACCTGTACAGATTCAGGGTCTTAATACAGTTCCTGACGCAGGTGAGATATTCATGGCAGTTGACAATGAGAAGGAAGCCAGAACCATATCAGAGACATACATCTCACAGGGTAAGGAGAAGCTTCTTGCAGATACAAAGCAGAGAATGTCGCTTGACGATCTGTACAGCCAGATCCAGGCCGGCAACCTCAAGGAGCTCAAGATCATCATCAAGGCAGATGTACAGGGTTCGGTTGAGGCCGTTAAGCAGAGCCTTTTAAAGCTCTCAAATGACGAGGTCGTTATCAAGTGCATACATGCAGGTGTAGGTGCTATCAACGAGTCAGATATAATCCTTGCATCAGCATCAAATGCCATCGTAATCGGTTTCAACATCAGACCGGATGCGAGAGCAAAGGATATGGCTGACAGCGAGGGCGTAGATGTTCGTCTGTACAGAGTCATCTACAATGCAATAGAGGATATTGATTCAGCAATGAAGGGTATGCTTGATCCTATATATGAGGAGAAGGTCATCGGACACGCAGAGATCAGACAGACGTACAAGGCTTCTGGTATCGGTGTCATTGCCGGTTCATATGTTCTCGACGGAACAATCAACAGAAACTGCAGCGTAAGAATCACCAGAGAGGGCAATCTTATATTTGAAGGAAAGCTTGCTTCACTCAAGAGATTCAAGGATGATGTCAAGGAAGTTAAGTCCGGCTTTGAGTGTGGTATGGTATTCGAGAACTTCCAGGACGTTGCAGAGGAAGATCAGATAGAGGCATACGAGATGGTAGAGGTGCCTAGAAAGTAGTAATAGATATGAGAAAAAACAGTGTAAAGAATAATAGGATCAACGGTGAGGTCCAGAGAGAACTCAGCAGGATCATCAGCCGCGAGATCAAGGATCCGAGAATATCACCTATGACTTCGGTCGTTGATGTGGTTGTCACACCTGATCTCAAGTTCTGTAAGGCATATATCAGTGTCCTGGGTGACCAGGATGCTGTTGATTCCACATTTGCAGGGCTGAACAGCGCAATGGGATATATCAGAAGAGAGCTTGCTCATTCTGTAAATCTGCGCAATACACCGGAGATAACATTTATCATGGACCAGTCCATAGAGTATGGTGTCAGTATGTCCCACAAGATAGATGAGGCTCTCGGAAAGCATGGCGATGCTGACGAGAGTACAGATGAAAACTCAGAGAGTGAAGATGAGTTTGAAGAGTAGGATATAATATGAGAATTTAAAAGGAGGTATATCATGAACGATCTTATAAGGGAGATAGAGAACGCAGACAGCATAGCCATAACAGGACATATCAATCCTGATGGTGACTGTATAGGTTCAACACTTGGAATGTATAACTATATTACAAGCAATTACCCTGACAAGAGGGTTCAGGTATATCTTCAGGAATTCCCGGATGTATTCATGTTCCTGAATGGTGCATCTACTGTAAAGCATGAGGCAGATGACGAGACCTATGATCTGTTTATGTCGCTTGACTGCGGAGATATGGACAGATTCACACCATTTGTCAGATATTATGAGACTGCGAAGAGAACTCTTTGCATAGACCACCATGTGTCTAACAAAGGCTTTGGTGATGTGTGCTATGTGGAAAGTGATGCATGCTCCGCTGCGGAGGCTATATTCAAGCTCCTGGATGAGAAAAAGATCAACCAGCAGTGCGCAGAGTGTCTGTATACCGGTATAGTCCACGACACAGGAGTGTTTAAGCACAGCAATACCACCAGAGAGTCCATGACCATAGCGGGAATCCTGATAGAGAAGGGAGCGAGACCAAGCTTTGTCATAGATGAGACATTTTACAAGAAGACGCTCACACAGAATAAGCTTCTGGGCTATGCGCTTCTCAACATGAAGCAGTTTGCAGATGGAAAGATAACCCATACACTTCTGACAAAGGAGGACTTTGACAGATTTGGTGCCAGCAAGATGGATACGGATGGAATCGTGGATCAGCTCAGACTGACATCAGGTACTGAGGTTGCTTTCTTCATGTATCAGGCTGGTGAGGATAATTACAAGATATCCCTCAGGGCAAATGATATCGTGAACGTGAGTGAGATCGCGTGCAGCCACGGCGGTGGCGGCCATGTGAAGGCTGCGGGATGCAATATGTCAGGTGATCCGGAAAAGATAGTTGCGGAGATAGTTGCGGATATAGAGAAACAGCTTGGCTGATAAATTGCAGAAAAGATGCGATCTGGAACAGGTACTGATACAGCGGACTGATGTAAAAGACTTTGGATTGGATTTGAAATAGTTATGATAGATGGATTTATCAATATATATAAGGAGCAGGGGTTCACGTCATTTGATGTGGTGGCAAAGCTCCGTGGTATATTAAAACAGAAAAAGATAGGTCATACCGGAACTCTCGATCCCATGGCGGAGGGAGTTCTTCTTGTGTGTCTGGGAAGTGCTACGAAGATGTGCGATCTGCTCACTGAGAAGAACAAGACATACACATGTACCATGCTTCTCGGAAAGACCAGCGACACCGAAGACGTGACAGGAGTCATGACAGACGTGACAGATGTATATCCTGATGAGAAGACAGTCAGGGCTGCGGTGATGAGTTTTGTAGGCGATTACATGCAGATCCCGCCTATGTATTCAGCCATCAAGGTAAATGGTAAGAAGCTCTATGAGCTGGCGAGAGCCGGACAGGTTATAGAGAGAGAGCCGAGACTGGTCACGATACATGGTATCACCATACAGTCGGTAGAACTTCCGAGGGTGACATTCGATGTGAGCTGTTCCAAGGGAACATATATCAGAAGCCTGTGCAGGGATATAGGAGAGAAGCTTGGCTGCGGTGCGGTGATGGAGAAGCTTGTCAGAACCGAGGTGAAGGGCTTTACTATAGAAGAAAGTCTGACGCTTGATGAGGTGGAGAAGGCAAGGGATGACGGGACACTCATGCAGCATATATTAACAACGGATAAGCTCATGCCGGATATACCGGAGCTTCATATAGCTGAGAAGGGTGTTAAGCTTCTGGCAAATGGAAATAAGCTCAGTGCGGATGCATTTGCCGAGAATAAGATACACAGGGATACCTATGTCAAGGTGTTCGATGAGAATGGAAGATTTGCGGCACTGTATGAATACAGCGATGAGAAGAGGCAGTATGTGCCGTTCAAGATGTTTCCGGTGAGCAATTAAGGACAGACAGTTATGATTCATATAAAGGACACGAAGAAGGTAAAACTGAATAGCACAGAGCGCACGGCGGTTGCCCTGGGCAAGTTTGATGGTATCCATCAGGGACACATGCTGTTGATAGAGCAGGTGTTGAAGCTTCAGAGACAGGGATATATGGGCGTTGTGTTCACATTTGACATGAGGGAGAATCATGTGTTTGATGTGAGCAATATGAAGACCATATACACATCTGACGAGAAGGCACAGGTGGTATCGGATACCGGAGTTGACGTCCTGGTTGAATATCCGTTTGACGATGCATTTGCGGCTACAGAGCCGAAGACGTTCATCAGAGATGTTCTGGTGGACATGATGCGGGCCGGATATGTCGTGGTTGGAAGCGATTACAGATTCGGCAGAGACAGAAAGGGTGATGTGGATACCCTCAGAAGCTATGCGGACGAGTATGGATATAAGGTCATAGTCATAGACAAGCTGGAACAGGATGACGAGGTGGTCAGCTCAACTGTCATCAGGAAGAATATTTCTGAGGGAGATGTGAGGTCGGTCATTCCGATGCTCGGCAGACCGTACAGTATGACAGGTGAAGTGGTGTCCGGTAAACAGCTTGGAAGGACAATAGGAATACCGACTGCGAATATGTTGCCGGAGGAGCGCAAGCTGTACCCGCCGGCTGGTGTGTATGCTTCAAGGATCAGGATAATCCGGGGGAAGCATACGGGACATGAGGATCCTTTCAGAGTCTATATGGGAATCACCAACATAGGAGACAATCCTACAGTCAACGACAAGGGAAATATCACCATAGAGACGAATATCTTCGACTTTGACAGGAACATATATGGACAGGTCATCAAGGTGGAGCTTATCGAGCAGATCCGAGGTGAGAAGAAATTTGGAAGCCTGGATGAGCTCAAGGCCCAGATGGCAAATGACATAGAAACTTCAAAAAGAATACTTGCTAATAAAGTATTGGTAAAATAGCACAGAAAACATTGGTAATTATGCGCATAAATAATGACGGATTATTGGGTCGCATGAAGATGTTTTCTGTGCTATATTTTTAATAATAGGGTATTTTTTAGGAGGAAAAAGGAAGTACAAGGAGGAAAAGTAAAATGAGAAAGAAAGCAGCGAGCAGGATCCTGGCATATGTTCTCACCTTATGCATGATCATCGGCAGTATAACCTGGCCGGAGATCACAGCTAAGGCGGAGAGCATCACGCTGGATCTGAAACCGGACACCGGCTGGAAGACGGTGACTGCGGCAACAGATGAGTGGAGTGATTATGGAAAGGCGGAGATCAGATTTTCGCCTTCATCAGATCTGGCATCCATGAAGGCTATTGCGGATGCGGGATATAAGACGCTCAAGATCACATATGCGGTTGACACATTTACCGCTGCAAGTGGACAGAATGCGGGAGTTATGCCATTTGCGTCATATGGTTCTTCATGGTCAAATAATGACAAGTGGATAGATCTGTCCAAGAGCGGTCAGTTTGAGACCGTACTTGATCTGTCATCTATCAGCACAACAAGCACGGAGAAGGTGGCATTTGGAATACAGGTTGCCAATCTTCAGGAAAACAGCACGATCAAATTCAGGATCGTGTCAGCGGTTCTCTCAGGAACAAAGAGCACCTCTGGTGGTTCATCAGGGGAGTCAGGCGGTTCAGGCGACAGCGGATCAGGCAGTGCGGACCTTGATTCAATTGGAAACACAAGTTCAAGCGTAACCGCAAGTCTTGCTGATGGAGATGGAACAGCCAAGGGAGACGGCTACTACGAGACAGAGATAACGATAAATAACAAGAGCAATTCATACATAGCAGACTGGATAGCGGTGGCTGATGTGAGTGGCTCTGTAACTGCAGTTAAGGATTACAGCAGCTGGTCAGCCCTCAAGGGTGTATTCAGTGATGGAAAGCTGTACATATATCCAAACACATCCAAGAAGTCAGGTGCAGTAAATGCAGGTTCGAGCGTGAGCTATTCAAAGCTTGGCTACACAGGTACGGCAAACGGTGTGTCTATAACAGGTGTCAAGGTGTACTACAGCTCACAGTCAGGTGCATTTGACTCATTTATCGGTTCACTTTCATCATCATCTGGCGGAGCCGGGGACAACACAGGTGAGATCAATACGGATGTTGAGTACAACTATGCGAAGCTTCTTCAGGAGTCACTGTATCTTTATGATGCGAATATGTGCGGAAGTGATGTATCTGCAAAGAGTGAGTTTTCTTGGAGATCAAACTGCCATACTGAGGATGCAAAAACAACATATAATGGAAAGACTGTGGATGTCAGCGGTGGATACCATGATGCGGGAGATCATGCCAAGTTTGGTTTGCCACAGGCATATTCGGCTACAGTTCTAGGACTTGCGCACATGGAGTTTGCCGAGGCATTTGCGGATACTGCTACAGAGGCACACTATAAGAGGATCATGGACAGATTCGTTGCTTATTTCGAGAGATGCACAGTCCTTGGAAGTGATGGCTCGGTTCAGGCTTTCTGTTATCAGGTCGGTGATGGAAATGTCGATCATGGATACTGGGGAGCTCCGGAAAAGCAGTCATCAAGAAGTGGACAGGCAACATTCACATCTGATTCGGATACGTGTACAGATATCGTTTCAGAGACAGCGGCGGCACTTGCGGCATATTATATAAATTACAAGGATAAGAAAGCGCTTTCCTATGCGGAGAAGCTTTTCACATATGCGGATACTAAGGCTAAGAAGAACAGCTCGGGTCCGGCATCAACTTTCTATAGCTCAGATTCATGGGAAGATGACTATGCCCTTGCGGCGGCTCTTCTGTACAAGGCTACAGGTAAATCGGCATATGCAACAAAATACAATAATGTATATGGTGGCAGAACAAATCCTAACTGGGCTCTTTGCTGGAACAATGTGGCTCAGGCGGCTCTGCTTTACAGTCCTAACTCATCAAAGAAGAGTGTGTTTGTAGAGAACCAGTCAGGACTTATAGCGAGCAAGACACAGTCAGGAGATAACAACTTCTGTCTGATAGATAGCTGGGGATCGGCGAGATATAACACCGCTCATCAGATGACAGGTCTCATGTATGACACGATATATGGAAAGACTGATTATTCATCATGGGCAAATGGTCAGATGAAGTACATACTTGGCAACAATGCTGGTTCAAAGTGTTTCGTTGTAGGTTACAACAAGTATTCATCAAAGTATCCTCATCACAGAGCTTCAAGCGGATATCAGGGTTCTGTAACTGGAAATGCATATACAAAGCAGGCACATGTACTAGTCGGCGCTTTGGTTGGCGGTCCGGCGGGTTCGAGTACATCCTATGTAGATAGCTCAGAAGATTATAACCAGAACGAGGTTGCACTGGACTATAATGCAAGCCTTGTGGGTGCAGCAGCCGGACTTTATCTGTATGTAAAGAACGGCGGAACAGATGAGGAGAAGGCAGCACAGAAGGTAGTTCCAAAGAGCGAGGTGTCGTCAGAGCTCAGAACAATAAGCGGTGAATCCAGTGGAGGCACGACAACTGAGGACGACACGAAGGATCCTTCAACCGGCTCAACTGGATCAACCGGATCGACGGGCTCAACTGGCTCAACCGGATCAACAACGGGTTCAACGACTGAGAAAGACACAGAGGCTCCGTCAGAGACACCAGCCGCAAAGGTTACGGGAATCTCATTCGACAAGACATACATAACACTTAATGTGGGCGACAGTGACGAGATCAAGGCAACGGTAACACCTGCTGATGCAAAAGATGTATCCCTTGTGTGGTCAAGTTCAGACAAGGCTAAGGTATCCGTACAGAATGGCAAGATAACAGCCCTCGCAGCCGGAACGGCGACTATCACAGCTACGGCTAAGGATGGCTCGGGAATAAAGGCGGCGTGTGTTGTCAAAGTGCTCACTCCTGGAAAGCTGTCATGTAGCAGTGCTGACAAGTCATGGACAGACCTCGTATATGGCTATTCAAATGCGAATCATGCAGCTATTGAACTGTCAAACTCCGGGGAGACAACCCTTACAGATGTAAAGGCCAAGCTTAAGGATGGAACGGCATTCCAGATCGTTTCATCACCGGCAGGGCAGATTTCTGCAGGAAATAAAACAACAGTAGTTGTAAAACCGGTAAATGGACTTGGTGCCGGAAGCTACAGCGATACACTGGTTATATCATCAGCAAATGGCTCAGCGAACATAACACTCAAGGCGACAGTGGCAAAGGGAGAAAATACCGCAGTTGTCACTGTGACAAAGACATCAGTAACATCTGATGCGGTGACTGTCAGCGGCAAGGTGTCAGGTATAGTGGGTGAGATCGAGTATGCAATATCCAGTGAAAAGGATGCTGATGCATCAAAGCTTGTATGGCAGAATGGTGCTCAGTTTACCGGATTCAAGGAATTTACTACATATTATGTATATGGCAGGGTAAAAGAAACTGCAAATGTCAAGGCTGGTCAGATCAGCCAGGCACTTGAGGTGACTACACCTTTATCAGATCCTTTCGTAATTGACATCGGAAGACTGAATGACAGCAGATATGTTGGAGCATTCACAGACAGTGAGGAAAATCCAACTGTAAAGGTATCACAGTCTGGTGGAATCATATCAGTTTCATTTACCGAGAATAAGGATTACACGATCACAGGAAATGGTGAGGATGTAATTGTAGATACCGGAAATGCAAGTGGAATAACCGTGGACAATGCTACTGTAAAGAAGATCACGGTTCGTCCGGGCAATTCTGAAACATTTGTCATAAAGGTAAGCGGAGAAAATAAGATTGCTGATGGTATAACATGCGTCAGCGATAACAGTAACGCAGCGGATGTAAAGGTATCTGGAAAGGATACATCTTCCAAGATATCAGCGACAACCCCGGGTGCGTCTGCGATCAAGACAGATGGAAATCTTGAGATAGACAACATACAGATAAAGTCCGATGGTAAGGGAATCGAATCTGCGGGAACTGTGAAGATAGCAGGTGGAAGCAACAGCATAGATTCTGTATCTTCGGCAATATCGGCATCGGATGTGGAGATCACAGGAGGCTCTGTTGATGCAAAGTCATCAGGACTTGGCGATGGGGAGTCGGTAATCTCAGCAGACAATTCTATCAAACTGGTTGGTGGAAGTGTTACGGCGGATGCATCCGGATCAACCGGTGGAAATTCATTTGGCGTAAAGTCAGATGATGGAACGATCATTGTTGATGGCGATGTGTCAATAGGTGGAGATCCAATTTATTCCAAGGATCCGGTAGACAGCAAGGGCGACAGTGTAACCATGGTAAATGTTGTGTTCACAGATGAGAATGGCAACCAGTTGTATGCGTCATCTGTAAACAAGGGATCAACTCTTGATCTGTCGAAAATAAATATCACCATGTCTGATGGTACTGATTACAAGACATCGAGGGCTGGATATGCGCTGGCATGGCAGGATGAAGCCGGAACAAGCTATAATGCTGATTCTGCATACGGCGCTGTATCAGAGGATATAACATTTAAGGCTGTATGGACATGGATAGTTGTGGATATAAGCGTTGATGCAAATATTACATTTGCGGCAACTGGAAATGCTTCGTACAAGACTACATATACAGGCGCAGCGATAAGACCGGCCGTAAAGGTTGTATCACGTGGAAGAACACTTGATGCGGGAACTGACTATATAGTTTCATATAGCAGCAATACCAATGCCGGTACAGCAAAGGTAGTTGTCAAAGGTCAGGGCAGATATAAGGGCTCAAAGACTCTTACATTTGCAATAAACAAGCAGGCGATAAGTAAAGCCTCTGTGACAATCACAAAGTCGGCTGTATATACAGGCAAAGCAATAACACCAGCGGTGAAGGTTACCTGCGGCAAGCGGACACTCACAGCGGGCAAGGATTACAGAGTTGCATATTCGTCAAATAAAGACTTTGGCAAGGCAAAAGTTGTGATAATGGGAATCGGTAATTACAGTGGAACACAGACAAAGTATTTTGACATAACTGCGGCTGTGGGTAAGATCTATGCAAATGGAAATTACAAGTACAAGATCACAAATGCATCCCTGAATGGCAAGGGAACGGTAACTCTCGTATCTGTTGTCAAGAAGACCAAGACAGTTGTGGTTCCTGACACTATAAAGCTTGGTGGCAAGACATTTAAGGTCACAGCGATAGGAAAAGCGGCGTTCAAGAAGAATGTAAAGGTTACAAAGGTGACCTTGGGCAAAAACGTCAAGACTATAGGTGCCAAGGCGTTCTATGGATGTAAGAAGCTCAGGACAGTAGTGATAAAGAATACACAGATGACAGGAAAAACAGTTGGATCTGGTGCATTTACAGGGACATACGCCAAGATGACCGTCAAGGTTCCGTCGAAGAAGCTTAAGAGTTATAAGACAATCCTTCTGAAAAGAGGAGTGTCAAAGAAAGCAGTCATAAAGAAATAAAGGCTCGATAAAATAAAGAATAATTGGAGATCCGGGGTGGTTCATATGATCCCGGATCTTTTTTGTGCGTATGGAGGTGACCGAAGTTCGATTTGACATGGGTAAAAATATGTGTATAATATCGTTAGCATTCTAATAATTAGAATTATAACTATCTGGAGAGGAGAATCCATATGGACGAACATACAAAATCCATACATTATCTGCTGATGGCGGATCATTTCATGGTGCAGAAGGCATTGCTGAGTCAGATAAAGGATACAGAGCTCACCATGGGACAGCCCAAGGTGCTGGACTATCTGAAGGATCATGATGGGGCGTGCCAGAAGGATATCGCGGCGGGATGTCATATAGAGCCGGCATCGATAACCGCTGTGTTGAGTGGCATGGAGAATAAAGGTTATATACAGAGAAGTACAAAGTCAGGGGACAGAAGATCCCTGTACGTGTATTTGACAGATAAGGGCAGAGAGTATGTGGAGATGCTCAATAAGAAGTTTGACTTAGTTGAATCTTTGGCACTGAGGGGATTTACAGCGGAAGAGACGGAAGAATTGCAGTCACTTCTTGTAAGGGTGTACGACAATATGAAGGGCAGCGAAAAAGATAACAGAAAAGAGGACCGTAAGAGATGAAGAACATGAAGGTAAGAATTCCAATGTATTTCGTTGGACTGTTTATTATGACTATAGGAATTGCATTGTCGGTAAAATCCAATCTCGGTGTGTCACCGGTGAGTTCCATACCATATACCATGACATGTGTATGGGGAATCGAGATGGGAAAGGCAACGATCATATTCCATGCGGCATTGGTGCTTATACAGATCATTATACTTCGAAAGAATTTCAAACCGATAAATCTCCTTCAGATAGTGGTTGGAGTAGTATTTGGATACTTCACGACATTCTGCAATTATCTTGCCACATTTCTGCCATCAACAGATAACATAGTTGTCAGGGTTGTTTTGATGCTTGTGAGTACCATATTCATAGCAGGCGGAATATTCTTTTATCTGCCGGCGAATCTTATCCCACTTGCCGGGGAGGGTGTTATGCAGGCTGTCTCAGAGGGCACACACATTGAATTTTCAAAGGTAAAGATCGGATTTGACTGTTCTATGGTGGCTGTGTCGGTCGTAACATGTCTGATCTGCATACATAGTCTTGGAAGCGTGGGCGCCGGTACTGTTATTGCCGCATTCCTTGTTGGATTCAATCTTGGCAAGTTGAATAAGGCATTTGGCGGAAAACGAGATAAACTTCTTGGAAAGCACACATACACTGAGGAGGAAGTGCTCAGGGAGAGAATGGAGCAATTGCATTAGGACTTTTGGATAAAATTGTATCGTATAAACTATTTTATAATGGTAATCAAAATTACCAATTAGAACTGCAATCTGCCTGCACTGTATTTGAAGTCGTCGAAATCATCGGGTATCCGTGAGAGTTCGTCTATGTGTGCCTGACTGTCATATGGCTCATTTGCATTTATATGATGTTCCATATCTGTTATTTTCCCTTCATAAATGGCTAGCCTGGGGAGTTTTATTTGTTTGCTTTTGATATTCCGTGGTGTATAATTTATAGCATGATAAATAAAAATTTGCGCATAGGAGGAGAGGGAAGATGGCTGATAAGAATACTGCTGAAATAGGCTTTGAAAAACAGATTTGGGATGCGGCATGTGTACTTCGTGGAAATCTGGATGCATCAGAGTATAAAAGTGTTGTGCTTGGTCTGATTTTCTTGAAATACATATCGGATAGATTCGATGAGAAATATAATGAACTTGTGGAAGAAGGAGACGGATTTGAGGAAGATGTAGATGAATATACATCAGAAGGTATCTTCTTTGTACCTGCAGGAGCACGTTGGAAGGATATAGCTGCAAATGCGCATACTCCGGAGATAGGAACAATAATAGATAATGCAATGCGAGCGATAGAGAAAGAAAATAAGAGACTTAAGGATATTCTTCCTAAGAATTTTGCCAGACCAGAGCTTGATAAGAGGCGCCTTGGGGATGTAGTAGACTTATTTACAAATATTCAGATGATTGAACATGGGAACGAGAAGGACATCCTTGGTCGAACATATGAATATTGTCTGTCAATGTTTGCCGAGCAGGAAGGCAAGCGTGGAGGAGAATTCTTTACTCCGTCATGTGTTGTGCGTACTCTCGTGGAAGTTCTCAAACCATTCAAAGGTCGTGTGTATGATCCGGCATGTGGATCAGGCGGTATGTTTGTTCAGTCGGCGAAGTTCATAGAAAAGCATAGTGGAAATATAAGTGATATATCAATATATGGTCAGGATTCCAATCCAACGACATGGAAGATGGCTCAGATGAATCTTGCTATACGAGGAATAGAGCCTGATTTGGGATCTTATGCAGCAGATACATTCCTTGAAGATCGTCATCCAACATTGCGCGCGGATTACATCATGGCAAATCCGCCATTTAACCTTTCAAACTGGGGAGCGGATAAGTTAAAAGATGATGTACGTTGGAAGTATGGAATGCCACCGGCAGGAAATGCAAACTTTGCATGGCTGGAGCATATGATATATCATCTTGCGCCGTCAGGAAAGATAGGTATGGTTCTTGCAAATGGATCTCTGTCATCACAGTCTGGTGGAGAGGGAGAAATCCGTAAGAATATAATAAATGCTGATTTGGTAGAGTGCATCGTTGCTATGCCAACTCAGTTATTCTACACAACTCAGATTCCGGTATCATTGTGGTTCCTTAATAAACAGAAAAAACAGTCTGGCAAAACTTTGTTCATAGATGCTCGTAAGATGGGGACGATGGTTAGCCGCAAGCTCAGAGAGCTCACAGATGAAGATATTCAGAAAATAGCAGATGCATATACAGCATTTGTCGATGGAACTCTTGAAGATGTGAAGGGATTCTGTGCAGTTGCAGATATTGCAGAGATTGAAAAACAGGATTTCATACTTACTCCGGGTAGATATGTAGGAATAGAAGAGCAGGAGGATGATGGCGAGCCGTTCGAGGAGAAGATGACAAGGCTTACATCGGAACTGTCTGAATTGTTTGATAAGAGTCATGAGTTGGAGGATGAGATTAGGCGCAAACTTGGTGCTTTAGGATATAAAATATAATTTGAGGATTATTGCAATTTGTACTTTTGGGGGACTTGTTTGAAAGAAGAAAACATAAAAGATTTAATGAATTGTAAATCTCTAGACGAATTTTTTGCAAGGTTTTTTGGATTGAGTTTCCAAGAAAGAATGTCAGTACTAGGGAATGAGTATACTGTTCCAGCAGGAACAATTTTATATAGGGCAAGGAAATATAATGGGATTCCTTTGGTAAATGAGAATGAATGGTGGTTGGCACCTCCTAAATATGTAAAAAGGGGGAGGTTTAATTACGATAGAAAACCTATATTATATTTGGGAACGATGGAATTTGTGTTACCTAGAGAGATTGGTCTGAAACCTGGGGATTCATATTATCTTGCAAAATACGAATGTGTAACTGGATTTAAGGTGGGGTCTTTATTAAAGACAAATAGTTTAGTGACTCATGTATTGCATAAGGTGGCAATGGCAATAGAAAATGATTCTAAACTGACAGAAAATGAGAGAAAAAACTTGAGAGTTAGATTTGATGAGATAACGCCAATGAGAATTTTGGATGATTATAATTCGCCATTTTATTTGCACCGTTGTATGAAAAAAGATTTGTATATGGTAACAAATAGACTTGCAGATTTGATTATGCAAAAATCTCCATGTGGAATTAGATATTGTTCTTGCTTTATTCCAACAGAAATGTCAGGGGGACCACAAATAATTACCCTAGACGGAGAGATAGAAGGAAATTATGCTTTGACAGAAAAAGGCATTTCAAATTTGAGATGGTTAGGATGTGAAAGAAAAATGTATACAGAAGAAGATTATAAGAGAGATATGAGTATGTGGATTAATATTGTAAATAATTCTATGGATAAAGAGGATACATAAATATATATTAGTAGTATTTATCTAAAAATATAGTTAGGATAGAAAAGGTAGATAAATTGATGGATTTTGTAAAAAAAACCTTGGGGGACCTTACAGTAGGAAAAGGTCAATATGGTATAGGCGCTTCAGCTGTTGATTATTCAGAAGACTTATATACATATTTGAGAATTACGGATATAAATGATGATGGAACTTTGAATGTGAATAATTTAAAATCTATAAATGATAAAAATGCAGAACGATATTTACTGCAACCGAATGATATTGTTTTTGCAAGAACTGGAAATAGTACTGGACGGAATTATTTTTATGATGGAACAGATGGAATATTGGTATATGCAGGTTTTCTAATAAAATTTAGTATTGATTCAAGCAAGGTGAATCCTAAGTATATAAAATATTATTGCATGTCAGATGAATATAAAGGGTGGGTACAAGGGCATTTAACAGGAAGTACAAGAGGAAACATAAATGCTCAAACATATGCAAATATGGAAATAAGTATCCCTCCAAGAGAACAGCAAAATAGGATTGTTAGTATTTTGGAAGAATTAGAGAGAAAAAGAAAAAATAATATTGCGATAAATAGGAATTTAGCACTGGTTGCATAAATAGGAATTTGTCGGAGCAGGCAAAAATTCTTTATAAAGAATGGTTTATAGATTTTGGACCGTTTGAAGGAGAGATGCCGGGTGATTGGCATTTGGGCACTGTCGAGGAAATTATAGAACTTCATGATTCAAAGCGTAAGCCACTGTCTGGCAGGCAGAGAGATGATATGGAGAAGATATATCCTTACTACGGGGCTACATCAATCATGGATTATGTAGATAATTATATCTTCGATGGAATCTATTTACTTCTTGGAGAAGATGGTTCTGTAATTGATACAGAAGGATATCCTATTCTTCAGTATGTATTTGGAAAATTCTGGCCTAATAATCATGCACACGTTATAACTGGGGAAAAGGGATTTTCTGTTGAGATGCTGTATTTGCTATTTAGTTTGACAAATGTTCAAAGTATTGTTACAGGAGCTGTTCAGCTAAAAATAAGCCAGCAAAATCTTAAAACTGTAGAAGTGGTAATACCATCTTATGAAGCTATTACTGAATTTGATGAAATGATTCAACCTATTTTTAGGGAGATTCGTAGATTGAGAACGGAAAATGATAAGTTGACAACATTAAGAGATAACTTACTTCCAAAACTTATGTCAGGCGAGCTTGACGTATCGGATTTGGATATTTAGTTACTCCGACAAATGGTAATAGAATACATTATACTCAAACAATAAAAACGATATATTTGACATAAAAGCGGTTGAATGCTAATATAAGTGTAAAGAGGTGCTACCGATAGACGGTTAGCCCTGATATTGCAATTACAAAAAAGTAACCGCCAAGTTTTGTCAGGACAGGGCGGTTACTTTTTTGTCTTATTTCTTATCATTGCTCTTAGAGCCAACGGCATAACCAAGAGCAAAGCATGTTATGCATAAGCTGATGATGGCTATAAAAAGTTCCGTTGTAAGCATAAGCACAAACCTCCGTAATAGATTTCCGTAAATGGATGTATCTATGTAAACACAGGCTATAAACTCCTGTGGCGAAGGCTAACCGCCTACCGAATAGGGTAGCACCTCTTATATTATAACAAACATATGTTCGATAATCAATATACATGAAAAGATAAATTTTTATTTGTTTTGTATTTTTATTATATCCTCCTGATAATGTAATGAGTGAAGGAGGATTTCGATATGAATCAAGAGATAATAAATGAAGTAATTTGTCAGATGATACCGCATTTATCTAATGATCAGATAGTGCTGTTAAAGAATGTGTTAGAAGGGGCAATGTTGAAGAGTGGCACTGGGACGGATCAATCTGATGAAGTGTTGGTTGATAGTTTTATTGCAGCAAAACGCCTTGAAGGATGTTCGGAGAGAACCCTGGTATTTTATAAGAATACAATAGATAAAATGTTGGCTTCAATTGGAAAAAATATTAAGGCTGTTACGACAGATGATTTGCGAGGATATCTTTCAGAGTATCAAAACAGTAATATGGTTAGCAAGGTTACAATAGATAATATACGAAGGAATCTGTCGAGCTTTTTTTCTTGGCTTGAGGATGAGAATTATATACTGAAAAGCCCGGTAAGACGTATACATAGGGTCAAAGCTACGACTTCTGTAAAGGAAACGTATACTGATGAAGACTTGGAACGGTTAAGGGATAGCTGTACGGAGTTACGAGACTTAGCATTGATTGATATACTTGCATCAACAGGAATGAGAGTGGGGGAATTGGTTAGACTTAATCGGGTAGATATAAATTTTAACGAAAGAGAATGTGTTGTATTGGGAAAGGGAGATAAGGAGCGAATCGTATATTTTGATGCGAGGACGAAGATACATCTGCAGAATTACTTGGATGACAGAATAGATAATAATCCCGCACTTTTTGTTGGATTGAAGCATCCATATAATAGGCTAAAAATAGGTGGTGTAGAATCGAGACTTAAGAGAATGGGAAAAGCTATTCAGGTTGATAAGGTACATCCGCATAAATTTAGAAGAACAATGGCAACGACAGCAATAGATAAAGGTATGCCGATTGAACAGGTTCAGAAGCTGTTGGGGCATGAAAAGATAGATACAACATTGCATTATGCTATGGTGAAACAGAGTAATGTTAAGAATGCACATAGGAGATATATAGGTTAAAGAGGAAGAAGAGAATTATGAGTAATTGGAAAGAAAAAACATTATCCGAGTATTGTGAATTTCAAGAGGGATATGTTAATCCACCCAAAGGACATAGTGAATATTTTGGGGGAGATATAAAATGGTGTAGAGCAGTAGATATTAACAATGGTTATGTGTATAGTACATCGCAAACACTTACAGATGCAGGATTTAATAGCGCAAAAAAGAGTGCTGTGCTTTTTAAACCTAATACAATTGTTATTACTAAATCAGGTACAATAGGACGACTTGGAATAATTAAAGATTATATGTGCGGAAATAGAGCTACTATAAATATAATTCCAAAGAATAATGCAGATGTTGAATTCGTTTTTTATTTGTTGAGGAGTAGACAGAACGAATTTTTTGATCTAGCAGTTGGAAGTGTTCAGAAAAACTTATATGTATCAATTCTGGAAAAAATGATGTTTAAATTTCCCTCATTGTATGAGCAAAAAAAGATTGCCTCTTTTTTTTCAGTTATTGATAAAAAAATTGACATTAATAATCGGATAAATAGGAATTTGTCGGAGCAGGCACAGGCTATATATGAATCGTGGTTTGTTTCATTTGAAAAATTTGGCGGAATGGTTCCGTTAGATTGGGGAGAGGGTGTTCTTGGAGATATTGCAGAAATAAAGACTACCACATTTAAACCGGATAAAGAACCTGATGTGATAGTTGAACATTATAGTATCCCTGCGTTGGATGAAAATCATTTTCCAATATTTGAACTAGCTGAAGGAATTAAGAGCAATAAGTATTTACTTAATAAAAATTCAGTTATGATTTCAAAACTTAATCCGGATATAAAACGCATTTGGAGACCAATGTGTTTAAGTGACAGGCCTGTTTGTTCAACTGAGTTTATTGTATTTGAGGCAAAAAACAAGAAGAACAAAGATTTTATTTTTTCAATTTTGGATAGTGATAATTTTAGTAACCATTTGTGTTCTCATGTTACAGGTTCCACTGGAAGCCGGCAGAGAGCTGTTCCTAAGGCAACTTTAGATTTTAAAGTGCTGATACCTCCATCGGAGGTGATTGAACAATTCTGTTCTATGGTTACGCCTATTTATGATTTGATTGGAGTAAATGAAATAGAGAATCAGAGATTGTCAGAGTTGAGGGATAGTTTACTTCCAAAACTTATGTCGGGAGAACTTGATGTATCTGATTTGAATATTTAGTTACTCCGACAAATGGTAATTGTTATGATTATACTTAAATAATAAAAACGATATATTTGACATAAAAGCGGTTAAATGCTAATATAAGTGTAAAGAGGTGCTACCGATAGACGGTTAGCCCTGATATTGCAATTACAAAAAAGTAACCGCCAAGTTTTGTCAGGACAGGGCGGTTACTTTTTTGTCTTATTTCTTATCATTGCTCTTAGAGCCAACGGCATAACCAAGAGCAAAGCATGTAATGCATAAGCTGATGATGGCTATAAAAAGACTGAATTGAAAAGATAAATTTTTATTTGCTCTACAAAACACAACACAAAGGGGAGGGGAATAAATGCCGGGTTTATTTACAGAAGATACATATGAACAAGCGATAATAGAGCTGTTCGAGAATATGGGATATGACCATATCTATGCGCCGGATTTTGACAGGGATTACACCAGCCCGTTGATGGATTCGGTACTTAGGGATAGTTTGGTGCGTGTCAATCGGGGATTGCCTGTAGATGCCATAGAAGAAGCTATTAATAAGCTTAGGACATTTGATACTGGAAGCTTGTTGCAGAAAAATATGACATTTATGGACTATCTGCAGAATGGAATTACAGTGAAGTTCTTTGTGAATGGCGAGGAACAGGCAACTATAGTGAAATTGGTTGACTATGAGAAGATAGACAACAATACGTTCTATGTGGTAAATCAGTATACATTTGTTGAGAATGGCAATAACAGGCGGCCGGATATTATTCTGTTTATAAATGGCATGCCACTTGTGTTGATGGAGCTTAAGAGTCCTTCTAAGGATGAGGTAGGAGTAGAGAATGCATATAAGCAGATTCGTAATTACATCAAGGACATACCATCTCTGTTTTATTACAATGCAATATGTGTAATCAGTGATCTTTCATCGAATAAAGCTGGAACTATAACATCCGGGCTTGATAGATTTATGGATTGGAAATGCAAGGATGGAAGTAAGGAAGAGAGCGGGTTTGCGGAATTTGAGACATTCTATGAGGGAATGTTTCAGAAGAAAAGACTGCTTGATATACTGAAGAACTTTATACTTTTTTCAGGAACGGGTACTGGTAGATTTAAGGTGCTTGCGGGATATCATCAGTATTTCGCAGTTAGAAAAGCTATAGAGAGGGCAAAGATTGCAACAAGAACGGACGGAAAAGGTGGTGTGTTCTGGCATACACAGGGTTCAGGTAAGTCACTCTCTATGGTATTTTATGCGCATTTGCTGCAGGAGGCACTTGATAGCCCTACCATAGTCGTAATGACAGATCGTATTGATCTGGACGATCAGCTCTATGCACAGTTTTCTCAGTGTGCAGATTTCCTCAGACAGACTCCTGTTCAGGCGGAGAGTAAGGAACATCTTAAGTCACTCCTTGATGGCAGAAGTGCAAATGGTATTATTTTCACAACTATGTTCAAGTTTGAGCGAGGTGAGAAACCTCTTTCAGAACGCAGAAACATTGTGGTTATGGCGGATGAGGCCCATCGTGGTCAGTATGGATTTGAGGAGAAGATTGTAGTATCCGAGAATCAGGCAGGAGAGAAAGAGGCACATACTGTTGTAGGAAATGCAAGAGTCATACATGATGCCCTGCCGAACGCTACGTTTATAGGATTTACCGGAACTCCAATATCAGCGAAAGATAGAAATACCAGGGAGGTATTTGGCGATTATATAGATATTTATGATATGACGCAGGCGGTTGAAGATGGGGCGACCAGACCTGTGTATTATGAGAGCAGAGTTGTTCATCTGAAACTTGATGAGAATACGCTTGCACTTATTGATTCGACTTATGATATTCTTGAGCAGCAATCCGATAAAGCAACGATAGAGAAGAGCAAGAAGATGCTGGGACAAATGGAGAGTGTCCTCGGCGCTGATTCAACTATTGCGTCATTATGTGATGATATTGTGGAGCATTACGAGAAGTACAGGGCTAATCTGCTTACAGGTAAGGCTATGATAGTTGCCTATTCTCGTACAATAGCCATGAAGATATACAGAAGAATTCTTGAGATACGACCTGATTGGAAAGAGAAGGTTGGAGTAGTAATGACTGGTGGCAACAATGATCCAGAGGATTGGAAGGAGATAATTGGCACCAAGGCACATAAGGAAGAGCTTGCAAGAAAATTCAAAGATAATGACGATCCAATGAAGATTGCAATAGTAGTGGATATGTGGCTGACAGGGTTTGATGTTCCGTCACTTGCGACTATGTATGTATATAAGCCTATGCATGGGTATAATCTTATGCAAGCGATAGCGCGTGTTAATCGTGTGTTTAAGGACAAAGAAGGTGGTCTTATTGTTGACTATGTAGGTATAGCTTCTGCGCTTAAGGCTGCCATGAAGGAATATACTGAGAGGGATAAAAACACATATGGGGATATGAATATTGCTAAAGTGGCATATCCTAAGTTCCAGGAAAAACTACAGGTGTGCAAGGATCTGCTTCATGGATTTGATTTCAGTGGATTTATAGATGGTTCGCCGCTTGTTATGGCAAAACTTATAACCAAGGGAGTGAATTTTGTTCTTGATGCGAGGGTACCTGACAGAAAAGATTTGTTCTTGAAGGAGGCTATGCTGTTAAGACAGTCTCAGTCTCTCTGTTCAAGTATGACTACTGAGAAAGAACGCCATGAGGCAGCCTATATGGAGGCGGTTCGTTCAACAGTTATCAAGATTACATATGGCGGTGCAGATGGAAAGACACTATCACTTAAGGAGATAAACAACCAGATAAATGATCTGCTCAAGGCAGCAGTTCAAAGTGAGGGTGTAATCAATCTGTTTGACAGTAGCAAGACTGGTGGAGAGAACTTCAGCTTATTTGATCCGGCTGTATTGGATGAAATATCCAAAATGAAAGAAAAGAACATTGCTGTGGAAATATTGAAAAAACTCATGGCAGAGCAGGTATCTTTATACAAAAGAACAAATGTTGTTCAGTCACAGAAGTTTTCAGAGAAGATAGCGCAGCTTATGAATTCGTATTACAACGGACTTATAACAAATGAGGAAGTAATAAAAGAGCTTCTTGAGACTGCTGAAGAGATTGCAAATCTGTATAAGAATGGACAGAAGCTTGGACTTTCCCAGGAGGAATTGGCATTCTATGATGCGCTGACAAAGCCGGAACATATAAAAGATTTTTATAAAAATGATGAATTGATTGCGCTTACCAAGGAACTGACGGAAATGCTTAGAAAGAATAGAACCATAGACTGGCAGAAGAAGGAAACTGCAAGGGCAACTATGCGAAAGATGGTTAAGAGACTGCTTAAGAAACATCATTACCCACCAGAGGATTATGATTTTGCCATAAATACAGTAATAAGCCAGTGTGAGCTGTGGACGGATAATAGCGATGCGCCTTATATGGAAAAGCATGACAGTACTTTTAGATATAGTGAAGAGGCAAAATTTGCTAATGTTGCTGAGGAAAAATCAAGTTATGGGGATAAAAAATAATATAGGGGGAATCACATGACTTTATACATGAACATAAAACAGCTTGGCAAGCGGAAGAACACAGTGCACAAGGTTCCGTTTGAATATGACACAGCACCGAGTACGCTGCGGGAACTCATAACAGAGACAGTAAAGATCTGCGTAGCACAGTACATATCCCGCATGGATCGCGGCGATGCAGTGTTGACAGATGAACAGATCGATGATATGGGAAGAATAGGAAAGATAGCGTTCGGGATCGTCTATGGGGAGAAGAAACCAGATGTGGATGAGGCAGCGAAGACAGCCATTCAGGGATTTGAGGATGGACTGTTCAGAGTGTTCCGCGGTATGGATGAATTAACGGAGCTGGACAGGGAAGAGAAGTTTAACGAAGGGGATGAGATCACATTTATCCGCCTCACAATGCTGGCGGGCAGAATGTGGTAGAACATAAAGAAAGGGGTTACAATGGCGGAGGACAAGAAGACAAGACTTGAGCTTGAGGAGCAGAAGAGGATCGCTGATGAAGTGAGAGAGGCATTTGACGAGAATTCTATGAAGCTCAGAAAGAGCTACAGTGCGGATGCGCAGAAGCTTCTTAAGGAGATGGATAATTACTATGGAGATGTAAAAGAGTCAACGATCGGCAAGAGACTTGAGACATTTCTTGAGAATGAAAAGAATGTTCCTTCGGAATTCTTCAGGAACGAGCTGAAGCATTTGCCGGGGTGGGTGCCAGATCATCTGATGGAAGATTTCTACACTTCTATAGACAGCATAATCAAGTGGCAGACAAGCCAGTATTATTACAGAAGAACCATGCGAACGAAGAGGTATGGGGCATTTCTTGACAGATATTTCAGGATCATGAATGAATATCACTCCATGGGGATATACGGATGCGACATAGTATCTCTCTACAAGGAGAAATTACCGCAGGATATATTGTGCTATTACAGGGATGGCAGCAGCAATGGGTATAGAATAGTATCTGAATATTGGATACAGGCGGAGCTCGACAGGGGGAATGCAGAGCTTGAGGAAGTGCTCATGGACATCATGTTCGGTGAGAGTGCGCAGACAAGGCTCACGACCAATATCCTCAGGGGAATGTATATGAGCTCCAACACAAGGCTCCATGAGGCTGTAGGCAAGCTGCTCGTTGCGGCAAAGCTTCAGGAGGGGCTTAGGCAGGCGATATGTGAGAATATGGATTATGGAACGGCAGGTGCATTTATGACCCTGTTCCATGTAATAAAGGAGAATGATCTTCTGAGATTCTCGTCTGTCATGAGGGCTGTAGCCACCTGGACAGGACTTGTGGCTGACGAGGAGAGCAAGCTTGACCGTATACAGAAGAAACAGCTGCTTCTTATAGATACATATCTGAATGATGAAAATGCAAGGCGTGAAGCTTTATCCGGCGAGGATGCCATGCAGATCTACCTTGCGCTGTGGAGCTATGGTTTCTTTGATGTGGACGAGGCATGCCATGTGATGAACAAGCTGGCGCTTGATGGCAGCAGACACCAAAGACTGGTATTTGGCACATATATCAGGGCAATGAGTCTGGGAAAGGTGTACACACACAGCGTTGCAAAGGAATTTATCAAGAGATTCCCGGACGAGATGGACACCATGGCGGTCATCATGCCAAGCTTTATGTCGGATTACCAGCCTTATATGAATAGTCTCATATATAAAGACGGCAGATCGTACAACAATGAACTTAAGAAAATGACATTTGCCGAGGTGGACAAATATTTTGACAACAGGAAAGAATGTCAGGAGATGTACGATATCCTCATGGGAATACTTGAGCGCATGCCAAAGAAGAGGCTTGAGTTTGATCCGTGTGTATTTCCATGGAATGCCGAATATCTGGACAGATCCGCAATTATCATGAGACTTGCGGTCTGTGCAAGCGCTCTAAAGGACGAGGACAAGATCACGCACATAGCGGAGATGGTTCCTGAGATAGATTCCGCAAGATATAGCAGAGATGCGCTTCTGCTTCTGCTTGTAAGGCAGCCGGCAAATGACAGGCAGCGTGCCATACTGGTGGACGCAGTTGCCGACAAGGAGACATATACCAGAAACAAGGCGGCGATGATCGTGAAGGATATGAAACTTTCGCCGGAGAATTATGTACAGCTTGAGAATATGCTCAAGTACAAGAAGTCAGACATAAGGGAGACTGTACTGTCTATACTTTATAAACTTGACGGTGATGACATGGACGATCTCATCGGAAGACTTCTCGCGGATTCCAAGGAGGAGAAGAGAACAGCGGGACTTGATCTGCTGCTCCAGCTCAAAAATGATGAGAACAGGCAGAAACTTTTTGCAGATTGTGTTGGTCATATAGACGCTATGCAGAGGGAGTCTGCGAATGGAAGATCCAGTGTTACAACTAAGGAGCAGATTCTTATACGTGAGATTAAAAATGTTGGCACAGACCGGGCTGGTGCAGATGAGGGATATGGACTTTATGATGTAAATGCGGACTATGAGCCGGTATTTGACAAGAGTTATCTGGCTGAGTGCCTTGAGCTGTACAAAAAGTATTTCCCTGAAAGCGGGATTGCAAATGATAATCTGTGCAAGACTGCCAAGAGCGAGGGTGCATTTGCAAAACTCAAATCAAAGATTGTGCCTAAAAAGAAAGACACGACATCTGATTCAGAAGTTATAAATATATTAAGAAAATTTGATGCATTTGTGGATGAGCACAAAAATGATGAGTATGAGATGGCTGACGGAGAGATCGGCCTGCTTGGTGAGGCAGGTGGAAACATATATGTGAACCGTGACAAGGTGGCATGTGAGGAATTGTGGGTAGATTTCTACGAGAAAAATATTCAGACTCCGTATATGTGCATGCAGCTCTATGTGTATCTGAATGGCTACAACAGTGACAAACAGGATTTCAAGAAGTACTGCGAGAGCTTTATGTTGGATATGTTTGGAAATATATATATAGAAGAATGTCCGGCATTCGGATATCTTGCCATTGTCAGAGCTGTAATTGGATTCCTGTATAGAAGATATGTGATGGATAGTGACAAGATGAGACTTGCCGTTGTGGCAGCAGACTATCTGCTTGGAAGAAGTGATGAGCTCATATATACATTTGGCGGGAATAAAGGTGGCAGCAGTATATCTGGTGATGATTCAAAGGTATATCACAGAAGTGTGCTCACAAATGAGCAGATCATGATAATAACAAGGTGGCTTGCGATCGATGGTGACAGCGATATATTAGATGTAAAAGAGGATTCTGACGAGGCAAGGCAGAATGAAGAGAATTTCAGGCATTTGTTTCCATACAACTATGCCCTTGCAAAGTGTCATAACTTTAATATACCTTCAGACGTTGTAAATGATAGAAATTCATATTACTGGGTACACACAGGAAGTGTCATGCCGGTTCCTGGTCTCCTGAACTATATTGCCGCATACAGCCGTGGTATTATATCCAGGGATTATATGTACAAGATGGCATTTGAGGGGAATTCCCTGGATAGGAGCCTCAAATGTGTATCTGACGTGATGCGTTTTATAACGGAGCGCAATAGGAAGGTGCAGACCAGAGGCTATGAGTGGGGATATACGGAGCGTGAAAGACTGAGGAGTGTGCGGCAGATACTTCTTCACAGTCCGGAAGGAGAGTTCTCGGAGACGGACGAGAAAAGGCTGGATATAGCTAAGAAGCTGTACACTGATATGTCTGAGCTTGTGCTTTCTGCAGAGCTCACAAGGGGAGATACAGAGACAGAATTCTCTCCATATATATACGGGCTTACAAGAATATTCGGAGCGGAGTATTTTGTCAGGATACTGTCAGCCCTCGGCAAGGAGACCCTGGAGAGATCAACGTATTTCAATACCGGTTATTACTATAACCGTCAGAAGGTCAGCAAGAAGAATAGTATGTCGCATCTTCTTCAGGCGTGTGTGCCTGATGCAAATGACAGTGCGGAGACTTTGAAGGCCTATCTTACAGGTACGGATATAAGTGATGCCAGGCTTATAGAGGCAGCTATGTATTCTCCGGAGTGGATAGATATAGTTGGAGAGTATCTTGGATGGGATGGATTTACTGCGGGATGCTATTACTTCATGGCGCACATGAACGAGTCATTTGATGACAAGAGAAAGGCTATGATAGCGAGATTTACACCGCTTGAGGTGGATGAGCTGAACGACGGCGCATTTGACAGGACGTGGTTTACCGAAGTCTATGACAGGCTGGGTGACAAGCGATTCCAGCTTATATACAAGGCGGCGAAATACATTTCGGACGGTGCAAAGCATACCAGGGCGAGAAAATACGCGGATGCGGCGCTTGGCAAATACAATGAGTCCGAGCTGATAGCCGAGATCGAGGCAAAGAGAAACAAGGATCTGCTCATGGCGGTGGGAATCCTGCCGATAGAGAATGAGGAGCAGATAAAGGACAGATACATGTTCCTTCAGAAGTTCAAGAAGGAGAGCAGGCAGTTCGGAGCACAGAGGAGAGCCAGCGAGGCGGCAGCAGTTTCTACAGCTATGCGCAATATGGCGATCAATGCCGGATATCAGGACGTGACGAGACTTACCCTACGTATGGAAAGCCTTGTAGTTCAGGGCATGACAGAATATTTTCAGCCGCATGAGGTCGGAGAAGTGACCGTATGGCTTGAGATGGAGGACGGCGGCAAATGCGCTGTCATCTGTGAGAAGAACGGCAAACAGTTAAAGTCAGTTCCGGCAAAGATCAAGAAGGATGAGTATGTATTGGCTCTGATGGATGCCAAGAAGCAGATGGCGGAGCAGTCAAGGCGTACAAAGGCGATGCTTGAGGATGCGATGGAGAGCCAGGAGGAATACACCTGGGCTGAGATCAGGGGCATGCTGGAGAATCCTGTTATACATGACATGGTGGCTGCGCTGGTGTTTAAGGTAGTGGAGCCTGACGGTGTGAAGGCAGGGCTGGATAGTACGGCTGACAGTATTATGTCAGGGGCAAATGAACTTTATGATAGCAAGAATGTTGTGCTGGGATTTGCAACTGAGGATGGATTCAATGTGTTTGTTGAAACAACCGCTGGTGATGAAAACAAACATTTGTCAGACGACACAAAGCTCACAGTAGCACATCCATTCCACATGTACACGGCAGGCAGGTGGCACGACATACAAAAGTATGTATTTGACAACAAGATCGTCCAGCCGTTCAAGCAGGTGTTCAGAGAGCTCTATGTGAAGACCGAAGAGGAGATGAACATGGAACATTCCCTCAGATACGCGGGCAATCAGATCCAGCCGAAGAAAACTCTTGGCTGCCTGAAGTCAAGACACTGGGTAGCTGATATAGAGGACGGTCTTCAGAAGGTGTACTACAAGGAGAATATAGTGGCGCAGATCTACGCTCTTGCAGACTGGTTCTCACCTGCAGATATAGAATCACCGACGCTTGAATGGGTGGTATTTTCGGATAGAAAGACAGGAAAGGATATAAGAATCAAGGACATCCCGGATATCATATTCTCCGAGGTCATGAGGGATGTGGACATGGCGGTTTCCGTGGCACATGCCGGAGGCGTGGATCCAGAGACCTCACATTCGACTGTTGAGATGCGAAAGGCGATAGCAGAATTTACCATGCCGCTTTTCAGACTGACAAATGTCACATTTACAAAGAACCATGCAGTGATAGAGGGCAAGCGCGCCAATTATACAGTCCATCTTGGAAGTGGAGTGGTACATCAGGAGGCAGGTCCTATGATAAATGTACTTCCTGTACACTCACAGAGGAGGGGCAGAATATTCCTGCCATTTGTGGATGATGATCCAAAGACATCGGAGGTGCTCACGAAGATACTGTTCTTTGCCGAGGACAATAAGATCAAGGATCCGTATATATTGGAGCAGATCGAGGCGTAAAGTCAGCATAATGATAAGATGATGGTTCAGAATGTATCTTGTCGGTTGTTTACATGGCATGTATAGAGGTAAATATAGTGACTGGAAAAAGTTTTATTTCTAAATTAAAGTTAAAACACAAGGGGAACGCAGAGCTGTTCCCTTATGACGAGGCAAAGCATGAGGCTGTCATCAGATGTTCTATCTGCACCGGAGAACAGGTCGCCGGATTCAGGAGCAGAGAGGACGGAAGCTTTGTGGGTGTGATGGTGATACAGTCGGAGAAGGATCTTGAGAATTTTAAGAGACTTTACCGGGTGGATGACGTGAGGAAGATATATTAAATACAGTTGTAGGGATATTGATATATTGTTATTGTATAGCTACCAGCTATATGTTAAAATAAATATATCTGAGGGGAATTTGCGTGATTCGTCACGTACAATTGAATACTCGGCAAAACAAGAGAAATTTTGTGACGCAAAGCTATAGGGCCTAAGAGATTTTGACATCAGGGGAGACGATCAGACGGCAGCCAGTTGCATCTACACATGGGATATACATATTTATGTGGTATATAAGATATTTTTACGATATCAGTGTATAGATTTTTACAAAAGCGTCACTTAAAGTGACGCTTTTGTGCGTTATGAAGTCAGAGAAAACTCAGAAAATGAAATTAAAAGGGTAAGTAGAATAAAGAGTTATATGATGAAAAGAGGGATTTAAATATGAAAAAGAATTTAAAAATATTTAATGTTTGTATAGCTATGATAATATTTATGATGATTTGTAATTGCTATAACATACATGCAGAAGAAAGAGATAACCAAGATACAACGTATTCGGCAAATGGTGTAGTTCAGAATGGTATCAGTATTGTACAAGTAGAAAATGATGAAACAGTTGATAAAATAAATTCTAGTGATGAAAATATATGTGTATATAATACAATAATTGAAGCTGGACAGTATATTAGAGATAGCATGGAATTACGTGTAGAAGAAGTATGTTTCAAATATAGAAGTAGTTCAGAAGAAACAGATAAGCTTGTGGCTGACATAATGAGAGAAGCGCTAAAGTATACAGGTAAAAGTAAAGATGGAGATTATTTGATGTTTCAATATAGTGGATATACATACACTATGACAGGAATTCAGGAAAATGACGACTTTTTGTATACAATAGAATTGCATATTAACTATTATACAACTAAACAACAAGAGGATGAGTTGGATAAAAAAATCGATGCAGTGTTAACAGAATTAGCATTAGATGGAAAAACACAGTATGAAAAAATATATGAAATATACTCATATATCTGTAGGAATGTTAGTTATGATTATAATAATTTAGAAAATGATGATTATATTTTAAAATACACAGCATATGCGGCAATGATTAATGGCACGGCTGTTTGTCAGGGGTATTCAAACCTATTTTACAGGATGGCGTTAGAAGCTGGTCTCCAGGCGAGGATTGTAGCAGGAAAAGCAAATAATGAACCTCATAGTTGGAATATTGTAGAGGTTGATGAAATGTTTTATTTTTTGGATACAACATGGGACAGTGAAAAAAATAGTTATAGTTATTTCTTAAAGGGTAAACAATCTTTTGATGATCATAAGGCGGAGTTTTTCAATGGTAATGATTGTATTAATGGGGAACTTGATTCTGAATATAGAATAAGTGATATAGATTATTGTATTGCAAATACATGGTATATTCATAGAGCAGATTCGTTTTCAGGGGGAGATGGAAGTGAGAAAACCCCATATTTAATTACTTTACCATCTCAATTAGCTTTGATAGAAAACTATAAGGATTGCTATTTTTCTCTTATGAATAATATTGATTTAAAAGAGTACAAATGGTATCCGATAGAGGAGTTTTGCGGTACTTTTGAAGGTAATGGTTTTACTATATCAAATGCAAATATAGAAGTGGAACGGAATAAGCGAATGGGGATATTTGCATTGTTGAATAATGCGGTAATAAGAAATGTGGAATTTGAGAACATAAAGATTAAATCAACAATAAATGATACTTCTATTTATACAAATTCGATTGGTTCAGTGTGTGGAATTATGAATGGAGGAACTATAAGTAATTGTACAGTATTATGTGACATTGTTGTTAATTCTAATCCTGGCGGCATTGATGTAGGCGGCTTTGCAGGTAGTATTACTGGAATAGGTGCATTAGAAAAATGTTATGTAAGTGGAAATATAGATATATATTGTGTTGGAGGAACACAATGTGGAGGTTTTGCAGGGGAAATAAATGGTGAAGAAGTAAGTATGAATATGGTTTCCTATATAGGAAACATAGTGGCGCTTAGTGATGGATCAATGAATGACAGTTCAGACGAAGATGTGTCATGGGCGGAGAATTACGGAGGATTATTTGGCGGTCAATATGGGGGAAAATTGTATTTAAATAATGCGTATGATATATCAAATATAGCGGTAGATTCGCTGACTAAAACATTGCCGGTTGTTGGTGGAGTGTTGGGCAAGGTGAATATACCTAGTGAAGGTGATGAATTGTATGCAAACAAGGTGTATTGTGAGTCAAAACTTACTGTATCAGGAACTGAATATTTTCAAATGTATGAATCTGCATCAGGTAGAAATGAGGATATAAATCAAAGTATTGGAGGCGATAAATCACATATAGTATTAAAAAACTCTGGATATTTTGAACATGATATATTCTACAAGCAGATAGATGTTGATGATTATGGACAGATATATTTAAAATATGAGAGGGTCAATGACGTTTCTTTAGCAGATGTATTTGTAAGTGACAGAGAGTTTGGGACAGATACTTGGAATATAAAAGATGGATATTTTCCCACATTTATAAATCAAGATGAGTTAGAAATGCAGAATATTATCAAGCATAATTTTGTGAATGGAAAATGCAGTGTATGTTCAAAGGTTGACTATGATTTTGATATTAAGGGAACTATAGAAGATGGTATAGAATGGGAAATCTCAAAAGGAGTACTGACTCTAAGTGGTAATGGTAATATACCTAATTATGAAAAACTTGAAAATTCGACACTTCCACCATGGAAAAATTATGGTTTTGATAATCTTATTATAAAAGAAGGTATAACTGGTATAGGAAGTAATGCATTCTCAAATTGTGAATCTCTAACAAAAGTTGAATTGTCTAATAGTGTAATTAGTTTAGGGTGGGGAGCATTTTCTGATTGTATTAATTTGCAGACAATAAATTTGCCGTATGGATTAGATACATTATCACCATATTTATTTTCAAATTGCTATCAATTAAAACAAATTGTAATGCCAGATACAGTTACGGATATAGGAGAAGGGACATTTTCATTTTGTCTTTTGTTAGACAATATTGTATTTTCCTGTAATATTTCTAGTATTGGAAATCGAGCATTTAATCATACAATGTGGTTGAATTGTAACAAGAATGATTTCGTTACTATAAATGGTATTTTAGTGTTATATCAGGGGGATCAGGAAAATATTATCATTCCACAAAATGTTAATAAAATATCAGGTAGTGTATTTTATAATAACGAAAAGATACTATCTGTAGAAATTCCAGATAGTGTTAATGAAATAGGTAATTCAGCGTTCATGAATTGTTCAAACTTGCAAAGTTTAAAAATCCCAAATGGTGTTACATATATTCCTACAGATATGTGCTGCCAATGTGATAATCTTCAGTATGTTGAATTGCCAGATAGTATAAAAACAATTGGATATGGTGCATTTTTTAGATGCTATAAATTGAATACAATTAAGCTGAAGTATGGTATAAAACGTATTGATAAATATGCCTTTTTATATTGTAAGGAATTAGGGGATATCTTTTTGCCTGAAGATATAGAAGATATAGATGATTTGGCATTTGACGGATGTGAGTCTTTAAAAATACATGGCTTTGAGAATAGTTACAGTCAGAAGTATGCAGAGGATCATGGTATACCATTTATTTCTACACAACATAGAAATACAGAAAATGTTTTAGCTGAATCTTCATGTTCAAATACTGGACTAGTAGAATATGTTTGTGAAGATTGTGGAAAGAGATCTTATGTTATTATAGATAAAAAGGATCATACAAAGATAGAAGATAATAAGGTCTCTCCAACATGTACAAAGCCAGGACTTACCGAAGGAAGTCATTGCTCTGTATGTAACGAAGTGCTTCAGGCACAGGAGGAAATACCAGCCCTTGGCCATACATGGGATGATGGAGAAGTAATAACAGCACCAACCTGTACAGAGGCAGGAGTTAAGACATTTACATGTGAGGCTTGTGGCGATACAAGAACAGAAGAAATAAAGGCAACAGGTCATACAGTAGTTGTAGATAATGCTGTAGAGCCAACTTGTACAAAGCCAGGACTCACCGAAGGAAGTCATTGCTCTGTATGTAACGAGGTGCTTCAGGCACAGGAAGAAATACCTGCTCTTGGCCACACATGGAATGATGGAGAGATAACAACAGCCCCAACCTGTACAGAATCAGGAGTTAAGACCTTTACCTGTGAGACTTGCGGGGTTATAAGAACAGAAGAAGTCAAGGCAACAGGTCATACAGTTGTTGATGATGATGCGGTAGCCCCAACCTGTACGAAGACAGGACTTACGGCAGGAAGTCATTGTAGTGTATGTAATGAAGTGCTTAAAGCACGGGAAGAAATACCAGCGCTGGGACATACATGGAATGATGGAGAGGTAACAACAGCCCCAACCTGTACAGAATCAGGAATCAAGACATTCACATGTGAGACTTGCGGTGAGACAAGAACAGAAGAAATCAAAGCAACGGGTCATACAGTTGTTGATGATGAGGTGGTAGAGCCAACCTGTACGAAAACAGGACTTACAGCAGGAAGTCATTGTAGTGTATGTAATGAAGTACTTAAGGCACAGGAAGAAATACCTGCTCTTGGCCACACATGGAATGCTGGAGAGGTAACAACAGCCCCAACCTGTACAGAATCAGGAATCAAGACATTCACATGTGAGACTTGCGGTGAGACAAGAACAGAAGAAATCAAAGCAACGGGTCATACAGTTGTTGATGATGAGGTGGTAGAGCCAACCTGTACGAAAACAGGACTTACAGCAGGAAGTCATTGTAGTGTATGTAATGAGACCATTAAGGTACAGGAAGAAATACCAGTGCTCGGACATACATGGAATGACGGAGAGATAACAACAGCACCAACATGTACAGAGGCAGGAGTTAAGACATTTACATGTGAGATTTGTGGTGATACAAGAACAGAAGGAATCAAAGCAACAGGCCATACAGCAGTTGATGACGAGGCGGTAGCACCAACTTGTACAAAGCCAGGACTTACAGCAGGAAGTCATTGTAGTGTTTGTAACGAAGTGCTTCAGGCTCAGGAAGAAATACCGGCTCTTGGCCACACATGGAATGCTGGAGAGGTAACAACGGCCCCAACATGTACAAAGACAGGAGTTAAGACATTTACATGTGAGACTTGCGGCGATACAAGAACAGAAGAAATCAAGGCAACAGGACATACGGTTGTTGTAGATAATGCGGTAGAGCCAACCTGTACAAAGACCGGACTTACCGAAGGAAGTCATTGTAGTGTATGCAATGAGATACTTACAGCACAGGAAGAAATACCAGCACTTGGCCATACATGGGATGATGGAGAGGTGACAACAGCACCAACTTGTACAGAATCAGGAATCAAGACATTTACCTGCGAGACTTGCGGAGAGACAAGAACAGAAGAAATCAAGGCAATAGGTCATACAGCAGTCGATGACGAGGCAGTAGCACCGACTTGTACAAAGACAGGACTTACAGCAGGCAGTCATTGTAGTGTATGTAATGAAGTGCTTCAGGCACAGGAAGAAGTACCAGCTATTGGGCATACATGGAATGATGGAGAGGTAACAACCGCCCCAACCTGTACAGAGGCAGGAGTTAAGACATTTACCTGTAAGACTTGTGGAGAGACAAGAACAGAAGAGATCAAGGCAACAGGCCATACAGCAGTCGATGATGAAGCAGTAGCACCAACCTGTACGAAGACAGGACTTACAGCAGGCAGTCATTGTAGTGTATGCAATGAGGTACTTAAAGCTCAAGAAGAAATACCAGCGCTCGGTCATACATGGAATGATGGAGAGGTAACAACCGCCCCAACCTGTACAGAGACAGGAGTTAAGACATTCACCTGTGAGACTTGTGGCGATACAAGAACAGAAAAAATCAAGGCAACAGGTCATACAGCAGTCGATGAAGAAGCAGTAGCACCAACCTGTACGAAGCCAGGACTTACAGCAGGAAGTCATTGTAGTGTATGTAATGAAGTGCTTCAGGTACAGGAAGAGATACCAGCACTTGGACACACATGGAATGCCGGAGAAGTAACAACAGCCCCAACTTATACAACAGTTGGAGTTAAGACGTTCACTTGTGAGATATGTGGTGAGACAAGGACCGAGTCGATTCCAAAGCTGAGCAGGATCGATATAAGTAAAGCGACCAGTAAGGTAAAGGTATCTGGAATTTCAGCCAAGATCTATAATGGCAAGAGTCAGACGCAGAGTGCCCTTGTGGTAACAGTGGCAGGCAAGAAGCTGAAGAAGGATACGGACTATAAGGTGACCTACAAAAACAACAAGAAGATAGGAACAGCTACCCTTACAATAACAGGTAAAAATGGTTATACAGGTACTGTCAGAAAGACATTTGCCATCAAGACACAGGTAGGTAAGGTATACACAACAAGTCTTAAGTACAAGGTGACAAATGCAAGAGTTGATGGTAAGGGAACAGTTTCAGTTGTCGGTTCGGCATACAAGAGTGGGGACAGAAAGTTTACTACTCTTAAGATAGCAGATACAGTGACTATAGGTGGCGTAAAGTTCAAGATCACAAAGATTGAGAAGAACTCGTTCAGAGGCTACAAATATCTGAGTACAGTAACTATAGGTTCAAATGTCACAAGCATTGGGGACACAGCGTTCTATGGCTGCGGAAAGCTTACAGCAGTAACAGTTGGCAAGAGCGTCAAGACTATAGGTGCCAAGTCATTTGCTGGATGTAATAATCTTAAGAGAGTGAAGCTTCTGACGACACAGCTTACCAAGGCAGGTAAATCAGCTTTTAATGGCATCAAGGCAAATGCAACATTTGCACTGCCAAAGAAGTACTATAACAGCTATAGTAAAATGATAAAGAAGGCAGGTGCACCTAAGAAAGCGGTGTATAAAAAGTTCTAGTCTCAAAAAGAAAAAATTTGAGTGGCTATGTATATCGATATATGCATAGCCATTCATTTTATTTGTTGTAAAACTATCGCTGTAGCGATATAATAGATATATACATAGAAATGGAGGTGTGCAATGTCTGTGAGATTATATCATGGCTCAGAGGTTATAGTTGAAAAGCCTGAGTTTGGCAAAGGTGCAAGGCATAATGATTATGGCAAAGGCTTCTATTGTACAAAGAATCCGGAACTTGCCAGAGAATGGGCTTGTGCAAAACAGAAAAATGGTTATGTGAATATCTATGATTTGGATATTACAGGGCTCAGAGTGCTTAATCTCAATGATCCGCAGTACAATATTTTGAACTGGCTTGCAATACTTGCGGACAACAGGACTTACTGGCAGAACGGAAGTATATCAGAAGATGCCAAGGACTATATAAAGACACATTTTCTTCTGGATATATCAGGATATGATGTGATCATTGGGTACAGAGCTGATGACTCGTACTTTTCATTTGCACAGGATTTTGTTGCAGGAGTTATATCACTGGAGAAGCTTTCGGAGGCTATGAGATTGGGAAAGCTTGGCGAACAGATAGTCCTAAAAAGCCCTAAGGCATTTGAACATATTGAATTTATTGGATGCGAGAATGTTGATTCTGACATATACTATACAAGGAAAATGGAACGTGAACGGGATGCTAGGAGAGAGTACAGAAAGCGTAAAAGAGAGAAAGCAGATATTCATGAGCTTTATATTATTGATATCATGAGGGAGGAGATGACAAATGGTGATGCGCGCTTATCCAGATGATTATCTTTCATCGGCACAGCGTATTCTAGGAGATATGCTGGATTTTGCTGTCAATACCTGTGAGATGAATATAGATAGATTCTTTGATTTATTTGTTGTATCTGATGTGTCAACTCAGTTTGAACATGGCAATCCGACTTACGTGGCGGGAAAGACAGGGTGTGAGCTTGCAAAAGAAGTTGTGGAAGGTTCTGGGCTATCAAAGGTCATGGAAGCGGATCAGATGTACCTTGACAAATCTCCTGAATACTGGACTGGCTGGGCACTTGCATTTTATCAGTGGTATACATGCAGACCATTTGGCAAGATCCACAGGGCGGTGTCACTTCAGCAGATCCTTACTATGTACAATGTGTATCATGAGATGGATATTATGAAATTCGTTGAACGGATAAATGAGCTATGGGACGAATATTATAAAGAAACAAACCTCAAAAGGATCAGAAAACTCTCTGGCTTATCCCAGAGTGAGCTTGCTGAGCTTTCGGGAGTGCCACTTCGTCAGATACAATTGTTTGAGCAACGACAAAGGGATATCAACAAGACAAAGGCAATAGATGTTGTGAGGTTATGCAGGGTTTTGTGTTGTAAAACGGAGGATTTGCTACAGATATAGATATAAGAGAGTACAGGGTGTCAAACTACTCAGTTTTGAATAGTTTGACACCTTTCTTGCTCCAAACTATTCAATATTGAATAGTTTGTGTACACGATGTATAGAGTAATGAAAAAAACAATTTTATCTTGTCAAGAAAAAACACTTGACAACCCACCCCGCCTGTATTAGAATAGCCCATGGTAAAGCAAAAATACTTTACAGGCAGGTGCGTTATGGAGAAGATAGTCAGACAGTCTATGTTATATGATTTTTATGGTGAGCTGCTCACAGAGCATCAGAAGAGCGTGTACGAGGATGTCGTGAACAATGACATGTCTTACTCAGAGATAGCGAGACTCAACAACATAAGCAGACAGGGCGTATATGATATGGTAAGGCGCTGTGACAAGATCCTCGAGGAGTATGAGGAGAAGCTTATGCTGGTACATAAGTTCATGAAGGCACAGGAACAGGTTCAGAAGATCAAGGAATGTGCGGATGAGCTTAAGACGATGAACTCGGATGAACGGCTTGCGGGCAGAATTGAAGATATAGTGAATTATTCAGATAAGATACTCGAAGATTTCTGATGATAGATAATATCAGAAGGGAGAATGTCTATGGCATTTGACAGTTTATCAGATAAACTGCAGAACGTTTTTAAGAAGCTGAGAAGCAAGGGCGTACTTACTGAGGATGATGTCAAGGAGGCTATGAAGGAAGTCAAGAGAGCACTTCTCGAGGCGGATGTCAACTTCAAGGTCGTAAAGTCATTTGTCAAGTCGGTGAGTGACAGAGCTGTAGGAGAGGAAGTCCTCAAGGGTCTGAATCCTGGACACATGGTCATCAAGATCGTCAAGGAAGAGATGGATAAGCTCATGGGCTCTGAGATGACAGAGATCAAGCTCAGACCATCCAATGAGATCACGATCATCATGATGTGTGGACTTCAGGGTGCAGGTAAGACCACCACAGCGGCAAAGCTTGCATATCAGTTCAAGAACAAAGGTAAGAAACCGCTCCTTGTAGCGTGTGATGTATACAGACCGGCGGCTATCAAGCAGCTGCAGGTCAACGGCGAGAAAGTTGGAGTTCCTGTGTTTGCCATGGGAGACAACAACAAGCCACTGGATATTGCGAAGGCGGCAGTACAGCATGCAGCCAAGAACAATATCAATCTGGTGTTCCTTGACACCGCAGGACGTCTTCATGTTGATGAGGACATGATGAACGAGCTTGCAGAGATAAAGGAGAATCTGGACATTGCCTACACCATACTGACTGTGGATTCCATGACAGGTCAGGATGCAGTCAATGTAGCGACAACGTTCAATGACAAGATAGGTATAGATGGTGTCATCCTCACAAAGCTGGATGGTGATACCAGAGGCGGTGCCGCACTGTCGATCAAGGCAGTAACGGGCAAGCCAATCCTGTACTCAGGTATGGGAGAGAAGCTTACCGATCTGGAGCCATTTTACCCGGATCGTATGGCGAGCCGAATCCTCGGAATGGGTGATGTAGAGTCACTTATTGAGAAAGCCCAGTCGGCCATCGACGAGGAGAAGGCCAAAGAGATGGAACAGAAGTTCCGCAAAGCAAGTTTTGATTTCAACGATTTTCTTGATCAGATGGCTCAGCTCGAGCAGATGGGCGGCATGCAGGAGATCCTTTCTATGATGCCTGGCATGGCAAGTCAGATGAAGAATGTTGAGATAGATGAGAACGCTGCTAAAACACCAAAAGCAATCGTTCTGTCCATGACACCTAGAGAGCGTTCACTCCAGGATCCGATATCGCCATCCAGAAAGAAGCGTATCGCAGATGGAGCCGGTGTCCAGATAGCAGATGTCAATCGTTTCCTTAAACAGTTTGAACAGTCTAAGAAGATGATGAAGCAGATGTCAGGCATGATGGGCGGAAAGAGAAGACGCGGTGGTTTTAAAATGCCTTTTGGCTTAAGATAATTAATATTTAGGAGGAACAAGAACAATGGCAGTAAAGATTAGATTAAGAAGAATGGGTTATAAGAAGCATCCTTTCTACAGAGTAATCGTAGCAGATTCAAGATCACCAAGAGATGGTAGATTCATCGAGGAGATCGGAACATATGATCCTAACCAGGAGCCATCTGTAGTAAAGATTGACGAGGAGGCTGCAAAGAAGTGGTTAGCTACAGGAGCACAGCCAACTGAGTCAGTTGCAAAGTTATTAAAGCAGGCAGGTATCGAGAAGTAATTTTACGGATGTATCAGCTTTTCTATGAAAAGCTGATATGCAGCGCCAGCCATCGACGAAGTCGATTTTGCATGGCTGGTGTTCCATTTGGGAGGTATAGAGATGAAAGATTTAGTAGAAATCATTGCAAAGTCCCTAGTAGATCATCCTGAGCAGATAGCTGTAACCGAGACTGAAGAAGACGGCATAATAAAGATAGACCTTACTGTCGCACCAGAGGACATGGGTAAGGTAATCGGCAAGCAGGGCAGAATAGCCAAATCCATCCGTACAGTTGTCAAGGCAGCTGCTTCAAAGGGTGATAAGAAGGTTGTCGTTGATATTAAGTAGAACTGCATAGGCAGGATAAGTGGTATTTCTTAATCTTCATATGACAGAGGATTTATTACCGAGTTAAGAGGGGGAGTTTATACTCCCCCTTATATTATATATGAGTTATATATAGGAGATAGAATGGAACACAACACAGAAGACAGACTCAGAGTAGGAGTGATAACCTCAAGCCATGGTATAAAGGGCGAGGTTAAGGTATATCCGACAACGGATGACAATGATCGTTTCAAGACCTTGAAGAAGTGCTATCTGTCAAATGGCAGAGAGACTTTGGCGGTCAATTGTACATCTTGCAAATTTTTGAAAAATATGGTTATTCTAAAGTTCAAAGAATACGATAACATAAATGATATAGAGCGTTTTAAGAACTATGACATACTTGTTGACAGGGAGGATGCAGTCTCTCTCATGGATGGAGAGTTCTTCATCTGTGATGTCCTTGACGCTGATGTATATGATCAGAATGACGAGCACATAGGAATCCTTGACGACGTGCTGGAGACTCCGGCAAATGATGTATTTGTCGTTAAGAAGGATGATGGCAGCGAGATCCTTATACCTGTAGTACCGGATTTCGTGTTCGATGTTGACACAGAGAATAAGAAGGTCAAGGTCAGAACATTTGAGATGGTTGAAGCAGATGACTTAGATGACGATGCGGAGGATTGATCGCATACAGACGTTTGGTGAGATGATGAATATATACTAGGAGCGGACTATGAATTTTTACATTTTGACACTTTTCCCCGAGATGGTTATGAATGGACTTTCAACGAGTATCACGGGAAGGGCCATAGAGTCGGGAAAACTTCATATAGAAGCTATAAATATAAGAGATTACACCCAGGATAAACACAATCATGTGGATGATTACCCATATGGGGGCGGCGCAGGCATGGTCATGCAGGCACAGCCTGTGTATGATGCATACACGGCACTGGTGGAGAAGCTTGGCAGAAAACCATGGGTCATATATATGACTCCGCAGGGAAGAACCTTCAATCAGGGTATTGCACAGGAGCTCTCGGAGAAGGAGGACATAGTTCTTCTATGTGGCCATTACGAGGGAATAGACGAGAGGGTTCTTGAGATGATCGTCGATGACTATATGTCTATAGGTGATTTTGTGCTGACTGGCGGAGAGCTTCCAGCCATGGCTATCGTGGATGCTGTGTCACGTCTTGTTCCAGGGGTCCTGAATAACGAGGACAGTGCTGAGATAGAGACTTTTTATAACAATCTGCTTGAGTATCCGCAGTACACCAGACCTCCTGAATTCATGGGGAAGAAGGTTCCGGATGTACTGCTGTCGGGCAACCATAAGCTCATAAATGAGTGGAGACTTGAACAGTCTATCTCCAGAACGAAGGAGCACAGGCCGGATATGTACGAGAAGTATATGATCGAGAATCCTCCTAAGGAGAAAAAGAAACGAAGAAAATAGCAGGTTGCCACCTGTGGTATTAAGGTGGTATACTAAGAGATGGCAGAATTCGAGATTATTCGGATTCTGCCATAACCTTGTGGAGACGCGACTGCAGGGCATACACAAATACAAGGAAGAACAAGGAGACAAAAGATTATGAAGCGCAGATTACTTATGACTATGATGGCAATGGTTCTGGCATTCTCATTTACAGGATGTGGAGACAAGAAGGCAGAAGAGACAACGGCAACCACAGAGGCTGCATCAGAGGTGAAGGATGAGTTCATCAAGTTTGTTGGAACAGATATCCCTAAGGTGGATACAGAGGAAGCTGAGATCATGAAGAAGTTCAACTCATATTTTGCTGAGGGAACTACTATAGATACAGATGCTCTGCTCAAGGATCTTACAGACAATCTGCTTCCAAAGTATAAGACATTTCTTGATGATGTACAGGCTATAGATGTCAAGACTGACGAGGTCAAGGCACTTAAGGATCAGTATTATGATGCCATGAATGCACAGTATGAGGCTATGCAGAAGGTTGAAACGGCTATCAAGGACAAGGACAAGGACGTTCAGACAGACGCTCAGAAGCTTCTCTCAGATGCACAGAGCAAGTATACAGCATATAACGATGCAGTATATGCACTGGCTCAGAAGGAGAATGTCACTCTGAAGGGTGAGATAGCAACAACAGCGACCAGTGAGGCGGGAAGTACAACTGAGGCCAACACCGAGGCAATAGATCCAAGTGAGGGCATGACAGACGAGGTTGAGACAACTGAGGCAGCACAGTAGTATTGTCGGTATAGAAAAATATTTTGAAAAGCAGTGGATACATGGGTGTGTTCACTGCTTTTTTGCTGTGGTATACTGTAAAAAATATGCTCAGTTCACATTTTTTACAAATATCAATGTTATATTGAGATAAATTGGATATTATTCTATATGTGGAGGTACGATATGGATTCAATAAAGATTCTTATGGTTGATGATGAGAGCAGAATGAGGAAGCTTGTCAAGGATTTCCTCACAAGAGAGGGGTATATGGTTCTTGAGGCCGGAGATGGAGAACAGGCCCTGGATATATTCATGAATGATAAGAATATATCTCTTGTAATACTTGATGTCATGATGCCTAAGATGGACGGATGGGAGACTCTTAAGGAGATAAGAAAGTTCTCACAGGTTCCGGTTATCATGCTTACCGCGAAGGCAGATGAGCGCGATGAGCTCCAGGGCTTTGATCTGGGAGTGGATGAGTACATAACGAAGCCGTTCAGTCCCAAGATACTTGTTGCCAGAGTTGCGGCAATACTCAGAAGAACATCAGATGCTGCTTCGGAGGAGAAGCTTGTAGCCGGAGGTATTGAGATGGATCTGTCGGCTCATGTGGTGACTATAGATGGCAAGCCTGTTGAACTCAGCTTCAAGGAGTTCGAGCTGCTGCAATATTTTATCATGAATAAAGGTGTGGCACTGTCGCGAGAGAAGATACTTAACAATGTGTGGAATTATGATTACTTTGGTGATGCCAGAACCATAGATACTCATGTCAAGAAGCTCAGAAGCAAGATGGGCGACAAGGGTGAATATATCAAGACCATATGGGGAATGGGCTATAAATTCGAGGTAGAGTGATGAAGAAATCAAAAAGGACATCGATAAGGACCAAGATAACGTTGTCTCTGGCTGCGGCCATACTTATCATGGTGGTTATGTCGTGTGCTATAACCATGATCTTTATCAAGAAGTATTTCTATCACAGCATGGAACAGATGCTGCTGGATACATACAATTCCTGCAATGAACTGTTCGGACGGGATGAGGATATAGATAGTAAAGAGCTGGCGAATGATGTGATAAATCAGTCAGGTGCGATGATATTTATCTTCGACAGTGTGAATATGCATGTGTACACGACGGTGAACGAGGAGGCTGCGGTATATAACAATCTGTCATTCATAGCGGACTACTTCAATTACAGCGGTGGAAAGAATCCGGACAATCCGAAGATAAAGAGAAAGCAGATTGAGAAGACAGATAAATATGATATACAGATCACAAATGACAGGAATACAGGCAACAGCTATTATGACGTTGTCGGATTCCTTGACAATGGATTTGTAGTCATCATCAGAAAGCCAATTTCCAGTGTGGACTCAACGATAGTTACATCTTTGAAGTTCTTCTTATTCGTATTCTCAGTTGTGGCACTGCTTGGATTTGTGATGGTTTATTTTATAAGCAATGCGGTTGCGAAGCCGATAAAGAATCTGGCATCGGTTGCAAATCGTATGGCACAGCTTGATCTTGATGTGAAGGTGGACCACGCATCCAACGATGAGATTGGTGAGCTGGCAGACAGTATGAACGAGATGTCATATCAGCTGAGGAACACGCTGACAGAACTTCAACAGGCAAATGCTAAGCTGCAGACGGATATTGATGAGAAGGTACAGATAGATGAGATGAGGAAGGAGTTCTTGTCCCATGTGTCACATGAACTCAAGACTCCTATAGCGCTCATACAGGGATATGCAGAAGGTCTTAAGGATAACGTCATAGAGGATGAAGAGAGCAAGGAGTTCTACTGTGATGTTATTCTTGATGAGGCTGGTAAGATGAATAAGCTTGTCAGACAGTTACTTGATCTGAATGAGCTTGAATTTGGAGTTGACAGGGTTCATCCTGTGGTATTCGATATAGATGCGCTCATAAAGAATGTAGTGGATTCATCATCCATTCTGGTGGAGCAGAACCATGCGGAAGTTGAGCTGGCGGATGAGCTGAATGATGTGTGCAACGTATATGCAGATGAGTTCATGATAGAGCAGGTATTCACCAATTATTTTACAAATGCACTTCATTACTGCAACGATGGAGGCAAGGTCAGAGTGTGGACGGCGAATAAGGACTATGATCAGCCGAGAAGGACTGAGGATGGACTCGTCACAGGCAACTTGAGAGTATTTGTATATGATGAGGGACCGAACATTCCTGACGATGAGCTTGATAAGGTATTCATTAAGTTCTACAAGGTGGACAAGGCGAGGACGAGAGAGTATGGTGGAAGCGGTATTGGACTTTCTATAGTTGCGGCGTCCATGGCGGCTCACAACAAGAACTATGGTGTTTACAATGTGGAGAATGGAGTGGTATTCTACTTCGACCTTGATATCATACAGCAGGATGATGGCGAACCGGAAATGATACCGGAGAATAGCGCAGATAACACGTCAGAACAATAAATACTTTGCAAGGAGGAAACTTTTAGGCTATAATTCTAAGGGTTTCCTTTTTCTGTTGGATTCTGGCATCTGCAAATATATTTATAAAATGGGAGAAGATTATGTCATATAGTGCAAAAAACATTGAGGTGTTAAAGGGACTTGAGCCGGTAAGACTGAGACCGGGAATGTACATCGGCAACACAGGGCGAAGCGGACTGAACCACCTCATACAGGAGCTTATAGACAACTCGGTGGATGAGCATCTGGCGGGGTATTGCAACAATATATGGGTGAGCATCAACGAGGATGGCTCGGCAACCGTGTCTGACGATGGACGAGGCGTTCCTGTCGATATACATGAGCAGGAGGGAATTCCTGCGGAGCGTGTTGTATACACAGTGTTGCATGCAGGTGGCAAGTTTAACAGCTCCACCTACAAGATAAGCGGCGGACTTCACGGAGTAGGTTCTGCAGTTGTAAATGCACTGTCTAACAAGCTTATAGTAGATGTTGCCAGGGATGGCTACCTTTATCACGATACATACGAGAAGGGAATACCGACAACTGAACTTGTTGACGGTATGCTTCCAAAGACAAAACTCAAGGAAAAGAGAACAGGTACGACGGTAACACTCTATCCTGATGATACAATATTTGAGACAGTAAAGTTCAAGGCGGACGCCATCAAGCAGAGGATTAAAGAGACAGCATATCTGAATCCGAATCTTACGATCACATTCCAGAACAAGAGGGATGGCGAGGAGCCTATAGTGTTCCATCAGCCAGGGGGACTTGCAGCATTTGTTGAGGATATATCCCAGGGACTCACACATACATCACCGGTTGTCGCCATATCGGGGGAGAAGGACGGAATCGCCGCAGATATCGTATTTCTGATGACGGAGGACGGCGAGGAGAATATCATAGGATTTACCAACAATATCACGAATCCTGAAGGTGGAACCCATGTGACAGGATTCAAGTCAGCATTTGCCAAGCTTATCAATAATTATGCGAGAAATGAGCTTGGAACTCTGAAAGAGAAGGATTCCAATCTGACAGGTGCAGATATAAGATCTGGCATGCAGGCTATCATATCCGTGAAGCATCCGGATCCTCAGTTCGAGGGACAGACTAAGACAAAGCTTTCCAACACGGACGTGTCAAAGGCCATCGACGATATCGTGAAGGAACAGCTCACAGTTTATTTTGACAGAAATTATGATGTGCTGAAGGATATAGTGGACAGGGCGGTGGCTCTCTCCAAGAGAAAGGCGCTTGAGAAGTCCAAGATCAATATAAACAAGTTTTCATTTGAGGGAAATGGCAAGCTTGCAAAGCAGGAGTCCTCAGATTCGTCTAAATGCGAGATATTCATAGTCGAGGGAGATTCGGCGGGAGGCTCAGCCAAGACCGCGAGAAACAGAAAGTATCAGGCAATACTTCCACTTAGAGGTAAGATACTCAACGTGGAGAAGAAGCCTGTTGCAAAGGTGCTTGAGAATGCCGAGATCAAAGCACTCATCAATGCATTTGGCTGTGGCTTCATGCAGGGCTACGGCAATGATTTCGATATAAGCAAGCTGAATTACGACAAGATAATCATCATGACTGATGCCGATGTGGATGGTGCCCACATAGCGACACTTCTGCTTACATTCTTCTATAGATTTTACCCTGACCTTATCAGCGAGGGACATATATACATAGCTATTCCGCCTCTCTACAGAGTTGGCGAGGGCAAGAACATCAAATATCTGTACTCAGATGATGAGCTTGCAAAGTACAGAAAGACACACACGAACAAGTTCACGATCCAGAGATACAAGGGACTCGGTGAGATGGATGCAGACCAGCTCTATGAGACGACCATGAACCCTGAGACAAGACTTTTAAAGCAGGTATCAGTGAACAGCCGTGTTGAGGCAAATCAGCTCACACAGACGCTCATGGGAACTGAGGTTGCGCCTAGAAGAGAGTACATAGAGACACACAGTGCGGATGCGGTGCTAGATATATAAAAGTGATATTTGGGAATGTTTAGCAGCGCGTTTTCACAGTTTGTATGATGAAAGGGATAGATCATGTCGGAAAAGATATTAAATGTAGATTATGAGAGCGAGATGGGACAGTCCTATGTGGATTATTCCATGTCGGTTATAACAGAGAGAGCGCTCCCGGATGTAAGGGATGGATTAAAGCCTGTCCAGAGAAGGATACTTTACTCACTGGATGGTCTTGCAGGCTCCGACAAGCCACACAGAAAATGTGCGAGAATAGTCGGAGATACAATGGGTAAATATCATCCACACGGAGACAGTTCCATATATGAAGGACTTGTAAATATGGCACAGAACTGGAAACTGCCGATACCACTTGTTGACCCACACGGCAACTTTGGTGCGGTGGACGGTTCCGGTGCGGCTGCCATGCGATACACTGAGGCGCGTATATCTAAATACACAGAGGATGTGTGCATGAAGGATCTTCCGTTCTTCAAGGATCAGTTCATACCAAACTTTGACGGAACGGAGACAGAGCCGACTTTCCTGCCTTTCCAGGTGCCAAATATCCTGGTGAGCGGTTCAACCGGTATAGCAGTAGGTATGGCGACAAATATTCCTACACACAATCTCGGTGAGGTCATAGATGCCACAGTTGCATATCTGAATGATCCTGAGATAGAGCTTGAGGACCTGTTAAAACTCATGCCGGGACCTGATTTTGCCACAGGTGGAATCATCAATGCCACACCTGAGGAACTGTACAATGTGTATGCCACAGGACTTGGCAAGATCAAGGTGCGCGGTAAGGTAGAGGTCAGGGATATCGGATACGGAAGAAAGAGTATATGTGTCACAGAGCTTCCATATACAATGATCGGAGGTACTGCCAAGTTCCTTGATACTGTCGCAGAGCTTGTCAGAAACAGAGAACTTCCAGCGGTCGTGGATATCGCGGACAGAGGAGACAAGAACGGTGAATGCCTGTGTATAGATGTGAAGAAGGGAACTTCTGACGAGGAGATACAGAACATCATCAATATATTATATAAGAAGGCAGCCCTTGAGGATACATTTGGCGTGAATATCAACTGCATCAACAACGGCAAGCCGGAGGTCATGGGACTCAAAAAGATACTGAAGGTATACACAGATTTCAAGTACGGTCTGTATGACACGAAGTATAGAAAGCTTCTGGCACAGCAGGAGGAGATTAGGGAGATCAAGATGGGACTTCTCACAGCGGTTGACTGCATAGACCTGATCATAGAGATACTCCGCGGAAGTACAAAGGTTGCTGATGCCAAGGCGTGCCTCATGCACGGCGATACATCGAATATCAAGTTCAGATTCAAGGGCTCAGAGGCGGACGCAAAGTTCCTGTGCTTCACAGAGAAGCAGGCGGATGCAATACTTGCCATGAGACTTCAGAAGCTCATTGGTCTGGAGATCAATGCCTTAAAGAAAGAGCTGGCAGACGCTGAGAAGCTCATCAAGAAGTACACAAGGCTTATGGAGTCAAGGGATGCCATGAAGCAGCAGATGATAGATGACATGCTTGAGATCAAGGCAAAGTATGCCATACCTAGAAGGACTCAGATCCATAACTATGGAACTGTTGTTGTGAAGAAGGCTGAGGTCGTGGCTACAGATGTGGCTGTACTTCTCGACAGATTCTATTACATCAAAGTTGTAGATGCAAATGTATACGAGAAGAACATCGACCAGATCACGAAGGATTACAGATTTGCGGTTAAGTGTCAGAATCTTGACAGGATAGCGGTATTTGCCGACAATAATCAGGTGTATACGATCAAGGTTGCAGACATCATTAAGCTTCAGGCGAAGAAGAACACCAGCAAGAAGGGCGGCGGAAGCCTCATAGGACGTCTTGCCGACAAGGGAATCCAGGTGTTCGAGTTCTGCAACATGAATGGTGACGAGAATATCCTGTTCATGGACTGCATAGAGCATTTTGTGACTGACAAGTTGCTGTTCGTCAGCAAGCAGGGTCTTGCCAAGGTTGTTGACGGCTCCGCATTTGACACCACAAGGCGTGCTGCAAATGCTTCAAAAGTTGGTGATGATATCATATATATCGGCAAAATCTCCGAGGGCGACTTCATAATCGCACAGTCAGAGAAGGGCTATTACATAAGAGTTGACGCAGCGGAGATTCCTGAGAAGGGCAAGGGCGCAGCGGGAGTCAAGCTCATCAACTTAGAGGGTGACGATGTCCTTGAGTCGGTATTTGTGGGAAGCACAAAGGATACCTTCAAGGTTGGAGATAACGAGATAATCTTTACCAGAGTTAAGCCGGGCAAGCGCGGCGGCAAGGGAAGCAAGCTGAGGTTCTAAAGAATTACATGCGAGAGCAGAATATCTATTATAACATAGGCATAAGATAATACAGGTACTTGACGTACAGTTTTCCGTACAGTACAATATAAGTACAGAAAACTGTACATGAATTTGAGGAGGTGTTCTTATGTTAGCTGTTAATTATACAAACTTACGCGACAATATGAAAAAGTATATGGATAAAGTTACAGATGATTATGAAACCATGATTGTAACCCGTAAGGATAATAAAAATGTTGTTATGCTTTCAGAAGAGGCATATAACAATCTGATGGAAAATGTATATGTGATGGGAAACAAAGCAAACTATGACTGGCTTATGGAGTCAAAGACCCAGCTTGAGAAAGGAAATTTTGCTGTTCATGATCTGACGGAGGTATCTGCCGATGAATAAAGTCTTTACTGATAATGGATGGAAAGACTATGTCTATTGGCAGACGGAGGACAGAAAGACACTAAAGAAAATAAATAGTCTGATAGAAGATATATGCAGAAATGGAAATGAAGGCATTGGGAAACCCGAACCATTAACTGGAAATCTGACTGGCTTCTGGAGTAGACGAATAAATGATAAAGACAGAATAATATACAAGATTGACGATACTAATGTATATATTCTTGCTTGCAAATATCATTATAGTGACAGATAGACTAAGTGAGATATGGCTTATGACAACATTAAGAAAGAGTACAATAATGGAAAAGACTCGATATGAAAGGACAAAACAGATGATTTCAATTTTGGATTATGACGCAGGTAACATAAAGAGTGTTGAGAAGGCAGTCCAGTATCTCGGCGAGGAGGCTGTCATCACAAGGGACAGAGATGTGATCATGGCGAGTGACAAGGTTATCTTACCTGGAGTTGGAAGCTTTGGGGACGCTATGGGAAAGATCAGGGAGTACGGCCTTGAGAATGTCATCTATGATGTTGTGGATGCAGGCAAGCCGTTTCTTGGGATATGTCTTGGACTTCAGCTTCTGTTCAAGACCAGCGAGGAGTCGCCGGAGGCAACAGGACTTGGAATCCTTGATGGTGAGATACTCCGCATACCGGATGCACCGGGACTTAAGATACCACAGATTGGATGGAACAACCTTGAGGTAAATCCGAAGGCAAGACTTTTTAAGGGGCTTCCTGAGAATCCATATGTTTATTTTGTTCATTCATATTATCTGAAGGCAAAGAATCCTGAGGATGTGGCAGCATCTACATTCTATTCAACTCAGATTCATGCCTCTGTGGAGCGCGGCAATGTATTTGCATGTCAGTTCCATCCTGAGAAGAGCTCAGAAGTTGGACTTAAGATACTGAAGAATTTTATCGACCTGGAGGTGTAGAGCATGCATACAAAGAGAATAATACCATGTCTTGATGTCAAGAACGGAAGAGTTGTAAAGGGTGTGAATTTCGTAAATCTTATAGATGCCGGGGATCCGGTTGCGGTTGGTGCAGCCTATGACAAGGCGGGAGCTGATGAGCTTGTATTCCTTGACATAACAGCTTCCTCAGATCAGAGAAATATTGTGGTTGATATGGTAAGGCGTGTGGCTGAGACTATATTTATTCCGTTTACAGTGGGCGGCGGAATAAGAACTGTCGATGACTTTAAGGCAATACTCCGTGAGGGCGCGGACAAGATATCCGTGAACTCAGCAGCTATAGATAACCCTACACTCATAGCAGATGCAGCGGATAAGTTTGGAAGTCAGTGCGTTGTACTTGCCATTGATGCAAAGAGACGTGATGACGGTTCCGGCTGGAATATATACAAGCATGGCGGACGTATCGACTGCGGAATAGATGCTGTTGAGTGGGCTATGAAAGCTGCAGAACTCGGAGCTGGAGAGATATTGCTTACCAGCATGGACTGCGATGGAACAAAGGCTGGATATGACATAGAGCTTACCAGAACCATAGCAGACAACGTGAACATTCCGGTCATAGCTTCAGGCGGCGCGGGAACAAAGGATCATTTCTATGATGCCCTGACAGAGGGCGGTGCGGACGCAGCACTTGCGGCATCTCTGTTCCATTATAAAGAGCTTGAGATAGGAGATCTGAAGAAATATCTCCAGGACAAGGGAATTCCTATGAGACTGTAGCGATTTCTATATCAATCTTACGACACAGAATGATCGGAATGGATACCTATTCAGAGATTATTTTCCTAAAAATATATATGATAGAAGAAATAAAGATACAAAATTTTCCTAAGACAAGGTTAAATCATCAAAAAGGGAGAAATATGAGGTAAATATTTGATGATTTATCCCTTTTTGATCGAAAAAGGCTTGTTTAGGAAAATTTTGTATCTTTTGCTTTTTAATATGACTTATTAGGAAAAATTACTGTTCGATATATGTTGCATTTCCGTCAGCGGCGGTGCCGGATGTATCTGAAAGGTCATCATCCAGGTAAGGATTGCCTGTGTCAACACCCTCAGCATGCAGGGCGTCATTAAGCCATGGGTCGCTGTAGTCTTCAACGTTCATGTTGTTAAATACATATTTCCCATTCTTGTCAAAGAAGAGCTCTGCCCATCCGCAGCTCTCAGGTGTACCTCCTATGAGGATGACGCTGTGTGAGCCGTCCGCATTCTTGATCTCATGACGGAAATATTTGTCAGGACCGCACTGGTCGGTGATATCTTTTTTGGTATCTCCGAGAACAAGGTAGAGACGACCATTTTCAACTTTTGTGTACCCATTGACATCATCTGTAGATATGGTGAACTGTATGGAGTTTCCCTCGCTGTTTTCCTCGTATGTCACCTCGGTGCCATTTGCCAGGTGGAATGTCTGCTTTATGTAGTCGATGGCTGCTGAGACGGTTGTCCTTGTCGCTGGGATGCACAGTAGGACTGCGCACACAGCGGCGGCAATGGCTGAATACTTTCCTATGCGGATGAGCTTTCGTCCAGATCTGCCAGTCTGGGACTGCTCAGCAAGCTTTGCGCGTATAACATCCTTGTTTTCCTGAGACATAGTCACATTATCCATAGTTTTAGTGTACAAGTCTGTAAATTTGCTGTCATCAGAATCATCAGACGTGTTATATGTATTTGAGTTTTGGAAATCATCAATATCGCTGATCTTGTCTTTGTTTGTCATATGTTATTCCTCCTTCAATATTTCTTTTAATTCTTTTCGTCCCCGGGATACTCTCATTGAAACTGCGGATGGTGACAGGTGAAGTATCTTTGCAATTTCTCCAAATGTATATCCCTCATAGTAGTGCAGATAAAGAACAGTGCGGTATGAGTCAGGGAGTTTCCCCAGAGCCTCGTACATGTATTGCTCTTCAATATTGAATCCGCTGACGATAGAGTCGCTGCTCAGTTCCTCGTAGCTGCTGCTTAGACGGTTCGCTGCGGATTTTAGATGATTCCTGCACATATTTGCCGTCATCGTGAGCAGATATGATTTTTCTTTGCCCTTTGATATATGTGGGCTTTTTTCTATAAGTTTTGTATATACATTCTGAACAATGTCCTCAGAGTCCGCTGTGTTGCCTAAAAAGCTCATAGCGAGACGGAATACGTTGTTCGAGTATGTATCATATAACTCCAGCAGCTGCTGCTGTTTCAAGATTTATCACCTCCGTAGTTTGTTTATATGAGAATACGTGAGAAATGAATTTCTGCAATTCTCTCATTTGAGATCTCATATATAAAACAATCCAGAACATCAAAATAGCACACAGGTTTGGAAAAATCCACAAACATTTATAAGCATCTTAAAACATGTCGTAAATATTACGAGACAAATATATACATAGCTATAATAAGAAACAGTGAAGCAGAAAAAAGTTTATCAGACATGAATCGCCTGCCATTTGCATGGCTGGTGTTCAAAAACAAGGAGGCATGAAAATGAAATTTGAAAATTGTAAAGAGTATTGCAGCTTAAAAAATAATAAGGAAAATATCAGGAAGCTCATGAAGGAATTTGACTGTGAGGCAAGTGGAAAAAGTAATTTGATCAGACCGCTGGTGACTGATGAGAATGGCAGATTTGATGAGAAAAAAGCGGAGAAGCTGATAACAGAGCTCGTGGAAGACATGGACCGATATGGATATAGGTACAAGATGTGGTTGGGGCACATAACAGCGGAAAATGCACTCCCGGAACAGAAGAGCTTTTGCAGATATGTGAGAATGTATCTGTATCTTGCGATAAGAATGTCTTTATTGGATTTTTCCCAATACGGATTCCTGATGGATAACCTTCCAAATGGTTCATTTGATAATCTGCTCTCAGGCTGTATTGATTTTGAATCAAATAATGATAAGGATACGCTGCTTTTTGAGTATATTGTGGATGGCTGGATAGGTGATGCAGGTATTATATCATGGTGTGTTTTTGCATTTGACTACTCGCATCCTGACAATAAGCCTGACTGGATGTCCGATAAGGTTTATAAAAGGATGCAGGAGATTGAAGAAGAAATGCTTGAAGACTTGGATTCGAATGATATGGAAGAACTGAATGACATGGAGGACATGGAGGACGTGGAAGACTTGGGTGATATGGATGACTTCGATATTGATGATATTGATATTGTGGAGCCGATATATGATAATCTGGATGCTGACGAGTTTGTGGATGAGGGATTTTTACAGGATGGTCATGATGCGGATGAAAGTAAAACCATCGTCTCTGTGTGTGACCAGATGGAAGATTCGGATAAGGTTTGCAGTTGTTTTGCCAGTTTTTTGGATATGATATATTCTGATGAGGTGCCGTATAGTTATCTGTCACAGATGAGAAAAGCTGTGGAGGGAATGCTTGACACGTACATGTGGGATCATGGGCTGTCGATATACAGCAGTATGGATAGTCTAAAAAGATCGAAGCTTTATCTGGAAAAAGCAGCCGAGAAGACTGCGTATCTCAATGCACAGAGAAAAAACCGGCTATGATAACTATATGATGTTATTGAAACATTAAGTGAATATATATTATACTTTACATGATGTAGGAGAAAGGAGTCTGCCATGTCGGTTATAAATTTAAGAGAGTACATGAAAAGAGTATATACTGAATTAGAAAATTACATAGAAGGACTTTCCGAAGAGGAGAGAGTCAGATTTGTTACAGAGTTCCATGATATGTTCGATTCGGGAACTGCGGATTATGATGATGAGCATATAACCGCATTATATGTTATGAAGTATGCAAGAGCATATGGATTCCAGTTTTCAAGAGCCTACGCAGATATATTTGCAGATATGAATAACCCTGAAAGTATAAAGGCGGTAAGCATAGGCTGTGGCACAGGTATTGACTATTGGGGAATGTCCTATGCAGCGAGAGTGCTGGGCGAAGCACCGGAAAGTAAGCTTGATTACACCGGAATTGACCCGGTATGCTGGCCGTACAGGATCACGGAAGCGGCTGACATGCCGGAGCAGGACATGGTGAGATACAATGAAATTGCATCTGGTATACATGATGCAAAAGGATCAGGTCATCTAGATTTGTTTCATGAGCCGGCGGATGAGATAAAACCATGCACGGACTTTGGTGGATACCTGAATTATATGGAAAACAGACCAAGAGAACCTCTAAGCGATATTTATTTCTTCCCACATTCCACGAAGGAGGTATGTATTCACACTGTGCCCAATGAGGTGGAGGACAGGTCGCTATACAATACATATCAGGCTATGTCAAGATTTGCCCACATAATACACTCAAGGATAAAGGACAAGCCAGTATACGTTGCATTCACATATAGACAGATCCCAAATGACGATGGAGTGTGCAGAGAGCAGAATGAATCATATGATATCCGCTATGGAACATACCTGCGAACCTGTCTCATGCAGAGAGGAATAGATGTGGAGCTGCTGCAGCCAATGCACTGTGAGCAGAGGTATGGACATGATCTTGTAATCTGTGAGAGCCCGGAGAGTAACAGAGGCTGTTATTTTACATATGACGAGTTTCATAGTTATGTGGGGGCACCGGATACCCCGGACAAGATATGGCTTTTTGGACGTGACGACGATGACTCATTTGACAGTATATTTTATGGCAGTAAAAAGATATGCGACAGAGACAGATGGAACGAGCTTACAAATGTCAGCGATGAGATTCACAATTATCCGATGGACAGCACAAATGGAATATGCTATCAGGTTTTTAAGATAACAAGAGGAAAGGCTGACAACAGAGAACTTACCGATAAAAATATAGTTTTGGATATACTTGAAGAAACCATGAGAGGGTTTACATTCTGGAGTGGATTCTCGCAGGATATTTATAAATTTGCAAAAAATATGTATATGTATCCGTGGACTGTTCATGAAAAAGCTATCAAGCTTATTGCCGATACGACCGGATATGTACCTGACAATGTACGTGGGCTTCAGGAGGTATTCAGTATAGATAATATCTTTAAGGGACTGATAGCCGATGGCTGTATAGAGCAGTTTGAGGAAACTGACGGAAGACTGCGGTATGGCATAACTCCAAATGGCGAAAAGTGTGGACTCTATGACAAGGATGGCAGGATAATGGCCAAGTCATTTGCAAGAAGAATGATATTTGCAAATATGATCTGTGGAAGATATGTCAAATTTGAAGGAATCAAGAAGCAGATAACGATGGAAGATACAAGGGGAATTTTAAAATTATGATAGTTAGTGCCAGCAGAAGAACAGATATTCCGACATTTTATTCGGAATGGTTCTACAACAGAATAAAGGAGGGATTCCTGTATGTCAGGAATCCCATGAACGCTCATCAGATAAGCAGGATTGATCTGTCACCTGATGTGGTGGACTGCATTGTGTTCTGGACAAAGAATCCGATACCGATGCTTCCAAGACTTGATGAGCTTGAGGCATACAAATATTACTTTCAGTTTACTCTGACAGGATATGGCAAAGACATGGAGGCTAATCTTCCGGATAAGAAGCAAAAGCTCATTCCGGCTTTCCGGCAGCTTTCGGCAAAGATTGGAAAAAAGCGCGTCATATGGAGGTACGATCCTATCGTATTAACACACAAGTACACGCCGGAGTATCACATAAAAGCATTTACCCAGATCGCAGAGGCGCTTGACGGATGTACTGAGAAGTGTGTCATAAGCTTTGTCGACATATATGCCAAGAACAAGAAGAACATGGAAGCAGTGGACAGATATGAGATGAGTCATGATGAGCTTGAGGCATTTGCAAAGACCATCGCCGACATAGCAAGGAGCCACGGTATGGTGGTTGCGACATGTGCGGAGGTCATAGACCTTGAAAAATGCGGAATTGAGCATAACTGCTGCATAGATAAGAAGCTCATCGAGGAGATCATAGGCTGTGATATAAAGGTGTCAAAGGATAAGGTGCAGCGCCCGGAGTGTGGATGTATGGAGAGCGTGGAGATAGGCTCATACAACACGTGTTTAAACGGCTGCAGATACTGTTATGCCAACTATTCTGAGGCTGCGGTGAAATCAAACTGTGCATGCTACGATCCAAGATCGCCTCTCCTGTGCGGAACTGTTGGTGAGTTAGACAAGATCACAGAGCGCAAAGTGAAATCCCTTAAGGAGACGCAGATGAGCTTAAGGTTTGATGACGTAGATTAATCTCGCAATCATTTCAAAAGATTAGTTTAATAGTTAGGTTGATAGAGAATTTGCCTATTATTATATAGAAAGAAGAGGTCGTGATCGCTTTGAGAATATCGGACAAAGAGTGGAAAAATATAGAATTCCGCAAGAATAAGTTTCGGGAGCTGGAATCGGCTCTGGATCAGGCTGTAAGCGGAAGAGACAACAAAGTCTCATCATTTCTGTTGGGGTGTCTGGCAGATGGAGAAACGGGAAAAGCTGCGGCTGTGGAAAAACTTGTAAATGAGCTGGTAAAATCCATGGACAGCTATGGTATAAGAAACAGACTGTGGATAGAGAGTGACGAAACGATAAAAGATAATGGGCTTTCGGATGATGACTTTTGCAAAATGAAAGCGACAGAAGAAAAAGCTTCGGAAGAGAAAATTCCATGTATGCCGACAAGATTCAAAGAATTTATACATGATTATCTCTACTGCATGATACTGCTCATGACAAGCGAGATGGAGTGGGTTGAACAGATCTATGCTGAACCGTATGCCGATTCATTTCAGCAGCTTTACCTTCATGCAAAAAGAGTGAGAGAGTTTTCTGTAAGACCAATCGAGAAAAGATATGATGAGCTCTGGGGGGAGGCTTATTTTGGCGTCAGAGGAGCATCTGGTCTGTTTGAAATATTCAGCATGGCATATGAGTCGATTACCGGGAAAGATATCGGAGACAGCCTTACCCAGAGCATGAAGGATGGACTTGATACGTACTGTCAGGAACAGATGCAGATGTATGATGAGTTTCTGGATGAGGCTGAAGATAATGCTATGACCGACGAAGAGATAGAAGAGGCTATTAGTGAATATGTGGATGTTGAAGAAGATCCGGATATGGCAGAGCTTAACAGATATTTCGATGAGCTGGCAGTCAGATGGGATGAAAGCGAGAAGCGGTTCAGGCAGGAATTTCCTGACACTGAAGGGTTCTGTGCCAGATATATGAAGCTCCGTGAGCTTTTTTATACGGATGAATCCAGGGATATCAGGTATCCGCTTACGATATTTGATATCCTGGTGGAGGGCATGCTGGATGTATTCCTTGGCAGACGTGGGATGACTCTGTATACTGATGCAGATAATTGCGCAAGGGCATACATCAGTATAAAGAAGCAGATAGATGCAATAAAGAAGCTTCGGGAGGAGGCATAGGAAGTGGCTGGTTTCAGAGAAGATTTTTATGCCAGGATAGGACGTGATTACCATGAGAATATGGAGAATTCTTTCTTATACGGATATGTAAAAACTAAAAGAGAGAACAATCTAAGACTTTGCTTGAAGGAGGAATATTACTGTCTGGCAGACACTGCGGCAAGCAGAAAAAAGTATGTCCGTTTCCTTGTGAAAGCGCTGCTTTCTGATAAAAGCCTTTCAGCTTCATTGGAGAAGATAAACAGCCTCCAGAAACTGCTGGACAGCATATCATTTGCGGCAGAGGGGTTGGATGAAGCATCCAGACTTGCGATGAGGTCAGAACTTGAAACAGAGCTGGAAGCGGTAAAGCATGCGGAGGACAGGTCGTGTGGAGACAGACTGAGGATGCTTGATAAGTATATGGACAAATGCCAGGCATCAGAGTCAGTTATAGGTATAGATGCAGATATAGAGAGTCTTAGACATATCTCATCCGAACTGCTCGACTCATTCGAGTTTGATGGTGAGAAGAAGAATCCGTATGTGGAGCTCATGTCGTCTTACCTGGATTTTTATTATGGTATTATATCGGGCTCAGGATACGTCAGAAGATTGCTGGAATTCTGGTCAGGAAGCAGCAAATATATTCCTGACAAGAAAGCGCTGTCGCATTTTATAGAATTTGGTAAGAGAACATTTGGGAAAGATGTATTTGATGGCTGCGGGCGGGCTGCGGTAAGGCTTGAAAAACTGCGGCAGATTGGAAAGACAGATCGTGCAGGATTTGACATGGCAGCGGATATGTTCTTTGATACAGAATTTCTTGATAAGCTCACGGAGAACCTGCAGAGAGACATATTAACCATTGATGTGAATACATTGCTTTATGACGCAGGCTTTTCAAATGGAGGCAGGCCCCGCAAGAAGGATAAAAGTATGGACATAATGGATGCGTATTTCAGATATGTGGGGGATAATCCATTTTCTGGCGGTACAGGCTATGTTGAAATCCCCGGCGGTTATACGACATGGGATGAATATTACAATGCGTGTGATAATGTCCGCGACAGACTGAATTCGGATAAGAGGGCATCTGCTTATCAGAATGTCTTTATGCCGATGTGGATTGATAATGATACAGGCGGCGGAATATTCCTAATAGGCAAAAGGCAGTTTGCGGAGAATGCCGATGTGAGGCTTGCCAGCAACTGTGAGTTCGGCGTGGTATATTTCTACGGAACAGATGGCGGAAGTGCATTTGAATTTTCGGCGTTTCAGGAAGGCACCTTTGATGAAAATGTGTTCCCTGGTATGTCAGAGGCGGTGAGTTGGTTTAGAAATTATGATTATAAGGCTGACTCTATGGAGGAGTACAGGCGGTATAATGGGGATGCCCCGGCAGGCTGTCCGGAGGTTTTCCTTAAGTATTTCAAAGGCTATGACAATGTAAAAGCAGAGGTGGCAGATATATCTGGCGAAGTGACAGGAAACTCTGCATTATATGGAGATGTTGATGAGTCAGATATAAGAGATACGCTTGAAGCGTTCGACAGGGAACAGGAGGAGAAAGAAAGAAAAAAACGGCTGAGAATGACATTTCAAAGCCCAAAAATAAAATAGCTGCATTGGTTTATAGACCATCAATCTGTATTGGCACAGATTGGTGGCTTTTCTTCGTAAATTTTACGAGCTTAAATATTGCTGTAGTTATACTGTGTTTATCAAATAAAGAATATCCCATGTGGCACAGACAGTGAGCTGTTTCGTGGAGCAAGACGAAAGGAGAAAATGCATATGAAGATCGACAATATGAGAGAACTTTACGAGGAATTACTTAGAGCAACATCAAATGGATACAGAAACAGAAGCATTGCAAATCCGGCAGTAGATTTCACAAAGAAAGCAAAGGCCGGGGACTTTGATGAGATGTCCGACGAAGAGTATTACCAGGCGCTTGATAAAGTAAATGAATTAAATGATGTATGGCAGCATCGGCCAAGCGGTCAGATTGGTGAACTGCTTTTTACTGCACTTGAGAATCTTACACTTAGCGACAGTGACGTGGAGGACATGGCAGCGACATTGCTTTGTGCTTATGAGCGTTCAAGTAAAGAGCATATCCCCTGTGATGCAAAAGCGGCGGATAGAAATGAAAGAACAGCCGGATATGCTGCTTCCAAGGAGATAGACAGCGATAATCCATCCAAAACAAAGACACAGTCTGATAAAAGAAGCACTGATGCAAAAGGAATATTGAGCTCGCCGGTGAGGATATATGAATATCTTGACCGCAGAGTGTACGGCCAGAAGGAGGCAAAGCGCGCCGCTGCCATGCTCCTCTGGAACCATGTGAATGGCAGGAGGCAGAATGTACTCTTTGCAGGCCCTACCGGCTGTGGCAAGACAGAGATATTCAGGCAGCTCGCAAAGCTATATTCGAACATAGTGATCCACAATGCCACCTCTCTGACGGGCACGGGCTGGAAGGGCAATACAAAAGTCAGAAATCTGTTCGATGTGGTGCCTCAGGATAAAATGGGCCACCTTATCATTGTCCTTGATGAGGCTGACAAGATGTTCGAGGATGCGGACGACAGGCATTACAGTTACATAGTCCAGAATGAACTGCTGAAGGTCCTGGAGGGGGACATGGTTCATTTTGATGGTAATCCGTCGAACAGTGAACCAGCTCTTGATATAGATACATCAAATGTAAGTTTTGTGTTCCTGGGTTCCTTCGATTCCATGGTCAGAGCGAAGGAGGTGGCTGTGAATAAGAGCAGGGCTATAGGTTTTGGTGCAGTATCGTCTGACGAGTCATTTGACGGATACAGGAGTACATTCACTCAGGAAGATCTTGTACAGTATGCAAATGTGAGATGTGAAATAGCGGGGCGCATAGGGAATATAGTTCAGCTCAGGGAGATGACTGAGGATGACTTCTACGCCATATTAAATGACAAAAGAATAAGTCCTGTCAGAAAGCTTTCTGATTACTATGGCGTTAAGCTTAAGATGTCAGAGACAGCAAAACATAAGCTGGCAAAGGAAGCTGCGGAGAATGGGATGGGAGTTCGATTTATTCATTCACAGATACAGAGAAGACTTGATTATGAGCTTTTCGAGAATTGTGACAGAAAGGAATATGTCATAGCCTGACCATTGAGTCATAAATAAATAAAATATAAAAAAACCTGAAGCAGTAAGATATTGACTGCTTCAGGTTCTTTTTTAATGTGTTTAAATTGTTATATATAGATATTTTATTTCTTCATATTCTTATTTGCCGCTGCAAGCATGAGCTTGATTCTGTTTACCTGATTGACCTCAGATGCACCAGGATCATAGTCGACTGCCACGATGTTTGCCTCAGGATATGCCTCACGCAGATGCTTGATAACACCCTTGCCCACGATGTGGTTTGGAAGACATGCAAATGGCTGTGCGCACACGATGTTCGGTGCTCCGCTCTTTATGAGCTCAATCATCTCACCTGTCAGGAACCATCCCTCACCATTCTGGTTACCAATGGATACGATAGGTCTTGCATAGGCGGCAAGCTTTTCGATATGGGCAGGAGCCTCGAAACGCTCACTCTTTTCAAGAGCATCCCTTGCAGGTTTTCTGAAGGATTCCAGAACCTTTATAACAGTGTTGCTGACTATGGCTCCCTTCTTGGTCTTGCCAAGGAACTCATAGTTGTAATTGTTGTTGTAGAAGCAGTACATGAAGAAGTCCAGGAGATCTGGCATAACAGCCTCTGCTCCCTCTGCTTCCAGCAGGTCAACTAAGTGGTTGTTGGCTGATGGAAGGAACTTTACAAGTATCTCTCCAACAATTCCGACTCTAGGCTTCTTGATATCAAGGAGTGGAAGAGTATCGAAGTCGTGGACGATTCCCTGTATATTCTTCTTGAATACTGCGTTGCTTCCGGTCTTTGTAAGGCTCTCCAGACAAACCTTCTTCCATTTCTCATGGAGTGCATTTGCCGAACCCTTTTCCTTCTCGTAAGGTCTTGTCCTGTACAGACATCTCATGAATACATCACCGTATATCAGAGCCTGCATTGCACGTTTTACTACCTTGTAGTTTATCTTGAAGCCTGAGTTCTTCTCAAAGCCCTGGGCAGACAGTGCTATTACAGGTATCTGACCGTAGCCTGCCTTGGAAAGGGCTCGTCTGATAAATCCTACATAGTTTGTTGCACGGCATCCGCCTCCTGTCTGGCTCATGATGACAGCCAGCTTGTTCACATCGTACTTTCCTGAAGTGATGGCGCTCATCATCTGTCCGACAACGATCAGAGATGGATAACATGCGTCGTTGTTTACATATTTCAGACCAACATCTATCGTCTCCTTGGTTGCATCCGGCAGGATCTCAATGTTGATTCCCATGCACTTGAATGCAGGTGCAAGAAGATCGAAATGGATAGGAGACATCTGAGGTGCAAGAACTGTATAGTCCTTCTTCATCTCCTTGGTAAATTCTATTCTGTTGATGGCACTGCTTGACGGACATGTCTTGTAGTGCTGTTCATGTCTTGAGTTGACCGCGCTTATGAGGGATCTGATTCTGATCCTTGCTGCACCTAAGTTGCTGACCTCATCGATCTTGAGGACAGTGTATATCTTGCCTGACTTGGTAAGTATATCGTTGACACAGTCAGTTGTTACAGCGTCCAGACCACAGCCGAATGAGTTGAGCTGTATGAGCTCTAAGTTGTCACAGGTCTTGACGTAGTTGGCTGCCTTGTACAGTCTTGAGTGGTACATCCACTGGTCGGAGACAATAAGAGGTCTCTCGACCTTGCCAAGGTGTGCGACTGAATCCTCGGTAAATACAGCAATCTTGTATGAGTTGATGAGCTCTGGGAGACCATGGTTGATCTCAGGGTCCAGATGATATGGACGACCAGCCAGAACTATGCCGAGCATATCGTGTTCATCAATGTATCTGAGAGTTTCTTCGCCCTTAGCACGCACATCCTCCTTGACCTTCTCTGCCTCTGCGTACGCCGCATGTATGGCGCTTCCAATCTCGTCCATTGTCACATCATAGTACTTGGACATCTCACGGTACATACGTTTTACGAGAGCTTCCTCGTTGTCCAGGGCCACAAATGGTCTGATGAATGTTATGTCGTCAGCCTTGAGTTCCTCCATGTTGTTCTTGATGTTCTCTGCATAAGAAGCAACGATAGGACAGTTGTAGTGATTGTTTGCCTCAGGAGTCTCGTTCATTTCATATGGTACACATGGGTAGAAGATGGACTTGATTCCATTTTTCAGCAGCCACATAACGTGTCCGTGTGAGATCTTGGCAGGGTAACACTCTGACTCACTAGGTATGGATTCGATACCCAGGCTGTATATGTTTCTCGATGACTTTGGAGACAGTACAACTGAGAATCCAAGCTTTGTGAGGAATGTGTGCCAGAAAGGATAGTTCTCGTACATGTTGAGTACACGAGGAACACCTATCACGCCACGCTTTGCCTCCTCAGGCTTAAGTGACTCATAGCCAAATATTCTTCCAAGCTTATATTCAAAGAGGTTAGGAATGTTGTCTGCGTTCTTCTTCAGACCGACACCCTTCTCACATCTGTTTCCGGTGATGAACCTCTTGCCGTTTGAGAATTTGTTTATTGTGAGGAGACAGTTGTTTGTACATCCTTTACATCTTGTCATGGAGCTCTCATATGTGAGCTTTCTTATCTCCTCGATAGGGAGCATAGTCGTGACAAATCCCTCTTTGTACTTGTTCCTAGCGATGAGGGCAGCACCAAAAGCACCCATGATACCTGAGATGTCAGGTCTTATGGCTGTTCTTCCTGATATGACTTCAAAACTCTTTAAAACTGCATCGTTGTAGAAGGTACCACCCTGTACCACGATGTTTTTTCCGAGATCCTTTGGATCCGTGAGCTTTATAACCTTGAGCAGGGCATTTTTGATGACGGAGTAGGCAAGTCCGGCGGATATATCAGCCACGGATGCGCCCTCCTTCTGCGCCTGCTTAACCTTTGAATTCATGAAAACGGTACATCTTGAACCGAGGTCTATAGGTGTTCTCGCTGTGATGGCGATGTGCGCAAAATCTGCTATGTCATAGTTCAGTGACTTCGCAAATGTCTCTATGAATGATCCACATCCTGATGAACAGGCCTCGTTCAGCATAACGTTATCTACAACGCCGTTCTTGATCTTGATACACTTCATATCCTGACCGCCGATATCAAGAATGCAGTCGACCTCAGGGTCGAAGAATGCTGCGGCTGTGTAGTGGGCTATTGTCTCAACCTCACCGAAATCCAGAGAGAGAGCCTGCTTGATAAGAGCCTCACCGTAACCAGTAGAACATGAGCCTGCGATCACTGCGCCCTCAGGAAGCTTGCTGTATATATCCTTTATAGCTCTGATGGTGGTGTTAAGTGGACTTCCGTTGTTGCTGCTGTAGAAGTCGTAGAGCAGTTCACCGTCAGAACCGACAAGTGCAACCTTTGTGGTGGTTGAACCGGCATCGACACCGATGAAACAGTTTCCTTTATATGTTGCGAGATCACCGCGCTTTACGGCGTACTTGTTGTGATCTGCCTTGAATTTCTCGTAATCTTCATCGCTCTCAAAGAGTGGCGCAAGTCTCTCTACACCTGAGGAGAGGTTGAGCTCCTGTGAGAGTGCATGTATAAGCTCTGAAAGTGTCATGGATACCTCAGGCTTGGAGTTCATGGCGGCACCTACGGCTGCAAACAGATGTGAGTGTCCCGGATCTATGATGGCATCACCTGTCAGGTTAAGAGTTCTGATAAATGCATTCTTCAGCTCCGGGAGGAAGTGAAGAGGACCGCCCAGGAATGCAACATTGCCCTTGATAGGTTTACCACATGCAAGACCGGATATAGTCTGGTTGACAACGGCCTGGAATATGGAAGCGGCCAGGTTTGGCTTTGTAGCTCCCTCGTTGATGAGTGGCTGTATATCTGTCTTGGCAAATACACCACATCTTGCAGCGATAGGGTAGATGGTATCGTAATCCTTTGCATAGTCGTTAAGACCTGATGCATCGGTCTGCAGAAGTGTAGCCATCTGGTCGATGAATGAGCCTGTACCTCCGGCACAGACACCATTCATACGCTGCTCTATTCCGTTTGTAAAATATATGATCTTGGCATCCTCACCGCCGAGCTCTATGGCAACGTCGGTCTGTGGTGCATAGTCCTGCAGTGCCTCTGATACACAGACTACCTCCTGTGTAAATGGCACACCGATGAGCTGGGCGAGTGCCAGTCCACCAGAACCGGTGATACATGGATTGACCTCGTTCTCGCCGAGGGCATCCTTTGCTTCCTGTACAAGATCTTTAAGTGTTTCTTTGATATTTGCAAAATGTCTTTTGTAATCGGAGAAAAGTATCTTGTTGTCCTTGTCAAGGACAGCAACCTTAACTGTTGTTGATCCAATATCAATTCCTAATGTGTACATAAAACAACCCTTCCAATTTCTTTTGTGTGTTGAATGTGTTTGATTTCGACATTTCTGCCGATAAAGCTACTTTATTATAGTGTAGGGTTTAAAAAAATACAATGACTTTATAAAAACTTAACCATTACCAGAAAATGTAAAAATAAAAGTTTTTTGCAGGTAACTATATCATCGGAGGTGAATATATTATAAAAAAGCCTTTCAGGGGTAAGCTATGAATTTTGATACCTGTAACGGAGTTATCCATGTAGTGAAGAGAGGGGACACACTGTATAAGCTGTCCAGGATATACAAGGTAAAGCTCAGCGACATCATATCAGCAAACCCGTACATCAACGTATACAATATGCAGCCGGGGGATGAAGTGTGTATTCCCGTGATCATGGAGGAAGATTTTCTTATATATACAGTGCAGGATGGAGATACATTTGAGGATGTCCTTAAGAATACCGGAGTATCTCCGGATGATCTGTTCAAATTCAATCCGGATCTCTACAAGATGGCCCTTGCCGCGGACATGGAGATAAAGTATGTGGACTTTCAGAAGTAGATGGATGCACATGGCTGTATGATATCTGTCCTGGCTGCCGGTTTATAGCTGGCAGCTATTTTGCTGTTATCCGCCAGGTTAGAAAAACTTAATTATTCTACTGTTGTAAACTCATTTTTTATATTATATAATTCAAAAGGTGTAGTTTAAAAAAGTATGACAGGAGTTTTTTTATGAATATAATAAGTAAGATCGAGAAGAAGTTTGGCAGATACTCCATTCGAAACCTCACATTATACCTCATCATAGGCTACGGTATAGGATATCTGTTGTTCATGTTCCAGCCAAAGATACTGTTCATGTTGACACTTGATCCGGCGGCGGTAATGCATGGACAGGTGTGGAGACTTTTCACATGGATAATCACACCACCGGTATTCGGTGTCGATATATTCACGATAATCATGCTGATATTTTACTACAGTCTGGGATCTCTGCTGGAACGTACTATCGGAACATTCCTTTATAATCTGTACATGTTCAGCTCCATGCTGTTTACCATGATCGGTATAATGCTTGCACACATATTCTGTACCTATATCATAAGGTATGATTACGCGAGCTCGACTGGTTATTTCGCATATGCATCGACATATTATATATTGATGTCCATATTCCTTGCCATAGCGGTATGCTATCCTGACATGAGCGTGTTATACGCCATGATCATACCGATCAAGATGAAGTATCTCTCGATACTGTATATCGTCATTATAGCGTATTACTTCATCAATGAGACATTTATGGGAAGAGTGAACATAGCCATGTCACTTGTGAGCTTTGTGATATTCTATCTGAGCACGAAGAACTTCAGAAAGTTTTCGCCAAAGCAGATGAAGAGGCGGCGGAATTATAACAGGCAGGTGCGGACAGCAAAACAGGAGAATATCGGACACAGATGCGTTGTGTGTGGAAGAACGGACAAAGATTATCCTGATCTGCAGTTCAGGTACTGCTCAAAGTGTACAGGTAACAAGGAGTATTGTCAGGATCATCTGTTTACCCATACACACAACTAGGATATATGATCAAAGATTTATAAAGAAGATAAAAGAGGAAGTTTATTATGTATAATGAAGAGAAGAAGCTTATAACCGATATACAGAGAAAGAAGGATCTGGACAGGAATCTTGCACTGTTTGCAGGTGTGGCATCGAAAGCAAATTATGAATATGCATGCCACAAATTCACCTTGAATTACCTGACACTCAAGGACATGCATATGGATGGGGATGTCCCTGATGATCCATATATCGCTCAGTGCCAGGCTGTGATCGACAAGCTGATAGGCGACTTTGTTGTGGGAGATAAGACGGTGTGCGAGGATGCTGACATGAAGCTTATCTCGGATGTCAGGAACACCATAACAGCCAAGATGAAGGTGCTCACATCATACACGGATGCATTTGAGATGTATGAGTATATTTTAAACAGGAAAGAATACAGTTATCCGGAGAATGTTGACGAGGAGATACAGAAGGAGCTTAAGGAGCTCGATGAGGCGGGCGTCAGTGACTTTGCAGAAGAGATATACAGATTTGTGTTCGCAGATCAGGACAAGGTTGCCATCAACTCCAAACTGCAGTCCATCATAGGACAGCTCCCGATACGTATGACAAAGAACAGATTCTATGACATTCTGGGAGAAACGCTAGATATATATAATGGAGTGGAGAAGGAGTCTCTTGACCAGTTTATTGAGATGATCGAGAATACTGCTCTCATAAGACTTCCAGAGGGATTTGAGACAGAGTACCCTGAACTACATGAGGCGCTTGAGGTCTTAAAGGCTGGTGATTACACTGCTCTTGATTACGATGGTTACAGAAAGCTCACTGATGTGCTGGACAGAAGTGCAGCATTCCTGAATTCGGTTGTGACTGAATATATGCTCATCATAGAGCTTGTAAATGATCTCTATGTTATGATGCTTGCGCTGGATTCAAAGGAAGGCGTATCTGAGAGCTGTAAGAAAGCGATGACCGTCATAGAGAAGGCTGTCGCTGACGACGGAGAGCATCTTGAGGATGTATATGCACTCCTTGACGATATCGTCGGAGAACAGGAGCTGGCAGGAGAGCATAAGGTAATGCTTGAGTCCGCTGTGTACGACATCTCAACCGGTTACACCGATGATATTGCCGCAAATGAGCTTCAGGATACATACAGAGATCTGGAGATTATGGATAAGCTTCTCTCGGGAAGTATGTTTGTGGATATAGACAATATAGCTGTGATGGGCGTACTCAATGTGGATACTGATTATATAGCTGCATGTAAGGAGAAGCTGACAAATGAGTTTGCAGATCTGTTTGCGGCCAACTCAATGACAGTCAACAGAGCCATCATGGCAAAGATACTCTCCAACATACCTGTTTTCTTCAACACAACTGATGAGATCAGGGAATATGTAAACGGATCTCTTTCGAGATGCAGGGAAAAGAGTGAACTTCTTGCGGACTATATTGTTATAAAGCAGATGATGGAAGAATAAACTGTTTATTACAGGTGATTGAATATGGTCATTGATGATAAGTTTTATGTTGGTGGAGCCCGGGACCGGCAGATCATAAGGATGGTCAGAGGAATAAGGCGCTTCCATAGAGTAAAATATGTGCCTGGAGTGTTCGTTATCACACTTCCGTTGTTTGGAGATGGGATTCTGGAGATATATGAGTTGAATGAACTCAGGCAGAAGATCTACACTGACATGGGCGATGCTATACATATTGTCGGTGCAGCTCCAAGCAGATTCCAGGCTGTACTGCTTGTCAGGGATATAATAGATGATATATATAAGAAGACCGGGGATGTTGATGTGGAGAGATTTTTTGCATCGTGACCAGATAGTCTCTGGGTCTAAGGGGATGGAGCATGCATATTGTTTGGTTGATATTGAAGATACTGCTCATAGTTATCCTGTCGCTGGTGGGACTGGTAGTGCTTCTTGCACTTCTCGTATTGTTTGCGCCGGTGAGATACAGGGCGTATGTGAAGAAGGATGATGACATATTTGCGAAGCTCTCTGCCAGATGGCTTGGTTTTGTCCTGTGTTTTAAGGTTTTGTATGATTCGGACGGCCTTCGGTACAGGCTGAGGCTGTTTGGCGGAACCATCATGGGCAGCGAAAAAAGTGCCATACCGGAGTCGGAAGGAGAGGTATATTCTGAACCCGGGGAATACAGTCGGGCTGAGACAGAGGAAGAAGCTTCTGACAGTCCGGGATATGAAGACTATCCATCGGTGGAGCCGGAGGACAGGCAGTTTCTTCTTGAGGACAGCGAATTTGAGGAGCCCGTACCGGGGCCGCTCATCAGGCTGGGCAGAAGGATAGACAGTATGGCAAAGACGGTTGTATCGAAGTTCAAAGATCTGTCAGAGAAGTTTGCCAGTCTGAAAAAGAAAAAAGATGGCTATACTAAGCTTGTACACAATGTCAGAACAAAGGAAGCCATGAGAGTTTTCAAGGTTGAACTGATAAAGGTGTTAAAGCATCTTAAGCCCACAAAGCTTAAGGGGCAGATCATATATGGTGCGGATGACCCGGCAACAACAGGTGAGCGCCTGGGGTATATGAGCCTGCTTTTCCCGCTATACTATGATAATATAGATATAACACCGGATTTCTCTGAAGCCCGGCTGGAGGGAGACCTGTTCATGAAGGGCAGGATAAGACTTGGAACAATCGGCTGGAGCGCGCTGAAGGTGATCTGGAACAAGAATGTCAAGATAACTATTGCTCGATTAAAAAAGATATCAGGAGGAAATTGATATGGCAAATATGAATATTGAGGGAACACTTGGTTCTATGTTTAAGGGAATGGATGGCTTTATATCATCGAAATCGGTGGTGGGAGAGCCTGTGTATGTCGGTGATACGATCATTATTCCTCTTGTAGATGTCAATTTTGGTATGGCAGCCGGAGCGTTCAATAAGCAGGACGGCAACAAAGCTGCCGGAGGAATCGGAGCAAAGATGAGCCCGTCTGCTGTTCTTGTCGTCTCAGGAGGAAATACGAGACTTGTAAATCTCAAGAACCAGGATGCCGTAACAAAGATCATAGACATGGCTCCAGAGGTCGTAGATAGGGTCTTGGGTCTGTTCAAGAAGGACAAGACAGAGGAAGAGAAGAATGTTGACAAGGCGATAAATGATGTCGCACAGTCAGAGGAATCTGTCACAGAATAATAAATATCAGAATATATAATATAAGTAAGATTCAGTGCGTTGGGAAATGCATTATTAAAAAGTCACCACATATAATGATAATAAATCATTATGGTGGTGATTTTTTATCTGGAAAAAATTCACAGGATTTGCGTTTTTCTTCACAGCGGTGGGAGTGGTTATAGGATATTTCATAAGTGGATTTGTGGAATTTCTCATAATCGTTATATTATTGCTGTTATCTTATATATTCTCCTGCAGATAAAAAAATAAGAGTGATGATCCTTGAGGATCATCACTCTTATTTATACCAGAACTGAATCGGTGATATTATGCAAATATTATGCACGCTCGACCTTACCAGATCTTAAGCAAGATGTACAAACATAGATCTTCTTTGGTGTACCATCAACTACAGCCTTAACAGACTTAACATTTGACTTCCACATCTTGTTTGCTCTTCTATGAGAGTGGCTCACTTTGATACCGAAATGAGCACCTTTATCACAAATTGAACATTTTGCCATAATAGCACCTCCTTCAATGAATAAACTAACTTTCTTCCTAAGTTCACAACAAGACATATAATAGCAGATTATTTTTCCATATGCAAGCAAAATATTTATTTTTTATTGGAAATGAAGAAATACTATAGAATAAAATTAGATTTATGCTATAATTGATGAGTAATTGTGTTTATAAGTCGGTAGATATGATGAACACTGGTGACTTTGTTAGAAAGGAGTCGTGTATGAAGGAATATATTAATAGCGATAACGGTAAAGTAAGTATAGATGAGAGTGTTGTTGCACAGGTTGCAGGACTTACAGCCCTTGACTGTTTTGGAATAGTAGGAATGGGAATAGTCAGTGTCAAGGACGGAATTGTAAAGCAGCTCCGCAGAGACAATGTTTCTAAGGGTGTAAATGTACGTTTTGATGAGAATGGTGATATAGTCATTGAGCTGCACATAGTTGTTGCTTATGGCGTTAGTATAAAGGCTGTCACAGACAATCTTATGCAGTCGGTAAAGTACAAGGTAGAGGATTTTACGTCGTTTAAGGTCAGCCATATCAATGTCTATGTTGAAGATGTTAAAGTACTTGATTAGTTTGGAGGATAGAGTAAAGTGAGTAATACGATTGATGCGCTTGCACTGAAGAAAGCATTTATTGCCGGTGCCAATAATCTTGATAAGAACAAGGAATATATCAATGAACTTAATGTGTTCCCTGTGCCTGACGGAGATACAGGAACTAATATGACGCTGACAATCCTGTCTGCAGTGAAGGAGGTTGAGGCGGCACCTGATGATATGAAGTCCATAGCAAAGGCCATGTCCACAGGTTCGCTCAGAGGCGCCAGAGGTAACTCAGGTGTAATTTTGTCACAGCTTTTGAGAGGCTTCAGCAAGAAAGTGCAGGACGCAAGGACCATAGATGTTCACGTTATAGCAGACGCTTTTCAGAAGGCTGTGGAGACTGCATATAAGGCTGTCATGAAGCCTAAGGAGGGAACGATTCTCACAGTTGCCAAGGGCGTGGCGTCCAAGGCAAGGGAGTGTGCTGATGCAGATATGTCCCTTGCACAGTTCTGCGACGAGGTTATTGAATATGGAGATGCCGTTCTTGATTCCACTCCTGAGATGCTTCCGGTTCTGAAGGAAGCCGGCGTGGTCGATTCAGGTGGACAGGGACTCATGGTGGTGCTCAAGGGTGCTGTCGACTGTCTCATGGGCAGAGTTACAGTTGAACTCAGCAAGAACACTGGAACAGTGAATGTGGCAAGAACATCCACAGGCGCAGGCAACGATTTCATATCCACAGCGGATATAAAGTTTGGATATTGTACAGAGTTTATTATCAATCTTGAGAAGCCATATGGCGAGGCTGAGGAGGATGATCTGAAGAGCTTCCTCGAGTCTATAGGTGACTCGATAGTATGTGTATCTCTTGATGATATAGTTAAGATACATGTGCATACCAACCATCCTGGTCATGCATTTGAAAAGGGTCTTACACTTGGATACCTTACTAATATGAAGATAGACAACATGAGGATAGAGCATCATGAGCGTGTTATCGGTCAGGCAGAGCGCGATGAGGCCGAGAAGCAGGAGGAAGAGAGGCAGCACAGAAAGCAGGAGCATAAGGAGCCTCGTAAGAAGTATGGATTTATTACGGTATCCATGGGTGATGGTCTCAAGACTCTTTTTGAAGAGCTTGGAGCAGACCGTGTTATAGAAGGCGGACAGACCATGAATCCAAGCACTGAGGATATGCTCAATGCGATCGATGATGTGAATGCCGAGAATATATTTATACTCCCGAACAATAAGAATGTTGTTCTTGCGGCTAATCAGGCGGCAACTCTGTGTGAAGATAAGAATATAATTGTGATTCCAACCGCGAATGCTCCTCAGGGCATAAGCGCCATGATCGCATTCGACAGTACAGTCGATGTGGACGAGAACAGATCTGCCATGAAGTCGGCTGTCAAGAATGTCAAAAGCGGACAGGTAACTTATTCCGTAAGAGATACCTCGATCGATGGAAAGGCCATCAAGGAGGGCGATATCATGGGTATCGGCGATAAGGGGCTTGTCAGTGTTGGAAATGATATAGAGAATGTAACATTTGAACTGATCGCAGATGCGGTCGATGAGGATTCAGAGGTTATAAGCATATATAATGGTGCTGATGTGTCCGAGGATGATGCGCAGAAGCTTGCTGGCAGAGTGGAGGAGGCATATCCGGATGTTGATGTGCAGTGCTACTATGGCGGACAGCCGATATACTATTATATAGTATCTGTGGAATAACTTTCTGTGTATCTGTGAGATCCGTTGTGAAGAGGTGTATGTATGGAATTGAATGACTCCATAAAGACAATAAAAGGCATAGGTGACAAGACTGCGTCGGCATTTGCCCGGCTTGGGATAGAGACGGTGAACGATCTGCTTCTCAATTACCCCAGGACATATGTCACCTATGAGGATCCGGTGGATATATCAGATCTGCAGGCGGGAAGCAGGCAGTCCGTGAGGGCTGTTGTGAACAGCCGTGCGGAGGTCAGAAAAGTACATGGACTGACCATAGTAATATTGTACGCAAAGGATTTCTCTGGGACAATTAAACTTACCTGGTTTAATTGTCCTTTTTTGCGTAATTTCTTTCATATAGGTCAGGAGTTTGTGTTTGTAGGAAATGTGGCTTATAAGGGCGGTATGATGACCATGACGCAGCCGGAATACTACACTGATGATAAATACGGCGAACTTACGCATGTTTGGCAGCCGGTGTACACGGTAACGCCCGGTATAACCTCGAAGACCATACAGAAGGCTGTGAGAGGCGCAGAGGAAGCCATAGACAGGCTTGAGGATTACCTGCATGACAATGTGCTTGATGAGTACCATATTATGGGTATACAAAAGGCTATCCACTCGATTCATTTTCCTCAGGATGAGCAGAAGCTCAAGTGGGCTGTGAAGAGGATGGCATTTGATGAATTTTACAGCTTTATATCAAACCTTCACAGGATAAAAGACGACAATGTGTATGCAGAAAATACATGTATAATAAACTGTGATGAGGAGGTCAGGACGTTTATTGAGAACTTGAGGTTCAGGCTTACCGGGGCGCAGATGAATGCGGTGCGTGATATGCTTGACGATATGCGCTCTGAACATGTCATGAACAGGCTGGTTCAGGGGGATGTCGGATCAGGAAAAACCATAGTTGCAGCAGCCGGATTATACGCAGTGGCTGCAAGTGGCTATCAGGGAGTGATCATGGCACCGACTGAGGTTCTGGCGGTTCAGCATTACAAGGAGCTCAGTTCACTGTTTGAGCCATACGGAATATCTGTGGGACTTCTGACGGGTTCCATGACAGCGAAAGAGAAAAGAGAGATGTACAGCCGCATCAAGAATATGGATGTGCAGGTTGTGGTCGGAACACATGCCCTCATACAGGACAAGGTGGAGTATGGAAGACTGGCGCTCGTTGTAACTGATGAGCAGCACAGATTTGGTGTAAAGCAGCGCGAGAGACTTGCGTCAAAGGGAGAAGCTCCGCACACGCTTGTTATGAGTGCCACACCTATTCCGAGAACCCTTGCGATCATCATGTATGGCGATCTTGACATTTCAGTTATAGATGAGCTCCCGGCAGGAAGAATCCCGATCAAGAACTGCGTTGTGGATGAGAGCTACAGGAAGACGGCTCTCGGCTTTATCATGAAGGAGGTCTTACAGGGGCATCAGATATATATAGTCTGCCCGATGGTGGAGGCCAGCGAAGTTCTGGACGATGTTGCAAATGTGACCGAGTATACGGAGGAGCTGAAGAAGTCCATCAGGGATGGATATGGCGCTGACACTTCGGTGGTATGTTTGCACGGTAAGATGAAGGCGGAGGAAAAGAACAGGATTCTCCAGGACTTTGCGGATGGTAAGATAAGCATTCTTGTCTCAACTACGGTCATAGAGGTTGGAATAAACAATCCAAATGCCACAGTTATGATGGTGGAGAATGCAGAGCGTTTTGGCCTTGCGCAGCTCCATCAGCTCAGGGGACGTGTAGGAAGAGGAAATCTCCAGTCGTACTGCATTTTCATGAGCGGAAAAAAGGACAAGGATACTATGGAGAGACTGAATGTTCTGGAGAAGTCAAATGACGGCTTCTATATAGCCGGTGAGGATCTCAAGATGAGGGGCCCGGGCGATTTCTTTGGAATAAGACAGAGCGGGGAGCTGATGTTCAAGGTTGGGGATATATACAATCATGCTGACATGCTTAGGGCGGCGCAGGACGTATACGACCGCTATGGACAGGAGATAGATGCGAAACTGATAAACAAAGGGGATGACAGGCTGTACACTATGCCTGTATTATAAATAAAAAAAGGGGGTATACCATGAAAAATAAGAAAACGATAGTTATGGGAATAATTATTGGCATTTTGCTGATAATTATAGCGGTTATGGGATATGTGATCGCTTCGGGAAAGAAAGGTGATTCCGTTAAGAAAGAAACGCTGCAGGAGACTTCTGCAGGCACAGAAGAAGTGAAAAGTGCTGACAATACGGGCGATACAACTGAGTCGTCAGAAAAACAGGATGACCAATCCTTGGATATTGCAGGCGATTTCTATGCTGAGATAGGACATGATACCACGTGGGAGGCAGATGGCAAAAAGTGTGCTACAGAGAGCATCAACATATATAACAACACATCTGCGCCTGCAAAGGATTGGAAGCTTGAGATTACATATAAGGGAACTCCGGCTGTAGATCAGATATGGGGCGGAGAGTACAAGATATCAGGCAAAACAGTGTCAATAAAGGCCGTGGATTACACCCAGGAGATACCGGCTAAGGGCAGTATCAACCTCGGATATAATTTCTCTTCAGATGACCTCGCCGTTGAGAAATACGTGCTGTATGTAAATGACACACAGTACAGCGGAGATGGACTTAAGATGGCAGCTTCAGCGCCTGAGAAAACCGACAGCAATGAAACAAGCGGAGGCGGGAAAATTACAGAATCCGCTGCTACTGAGAAGAAAAACAATACAAATGTTCCGGGAGAGATCCCATTTGAAACACATGGAAAACTTTCGGTAAAAGGAACGGATATAGTGGACATGAATGGAGACAAATATCAGCTTAAGGGTGTCAGCACCCATGGAATCACATGGTTCCCTGATTATGTGAATAAGGAAGCCTTTGAGACTCTGCGGGATGACTGGGGTGCAAATCTTATAAGACTTGCGATGTATACGGATACAGGAGACAGCTACGGATACTGCAGTGGCGGAGATAAGGACGAGATACTTGCTCTTGTCGACAAAGGAGTTAGTGCAGCGACTGAGCTTGGCATGTATGTCATAGTTGACTGGCACATACTAAGCGATAGTGATCCGAATAATCATATAGATGATGCAAAAGAATTCTTTGACAAGGTATCTAAGAAATATGCGGCACAGGAGAATGTCATATATGAGATCTGCAACGAGCCGAATGGTGGAACCCAGTGGAGCAGTGTCAAGTCGTATGCCGAGACCATAATACCGGTCATCAGGGCAAACGACAAAGATGCTCTGATAATCGTGGGAACTCCAAACTGGAGCCAGGATGTCGATATTGCGTCACAGGATCCGATAACCGGTTATGACAACATCATGTACGCAGTGCATTTTTATGCGGCTACCCACAAGGATGACCTGAGAAATAAGGTTAAGACGGCTCTGGACAACGGACTTCCTGTATTTGTGAGTGAGTTCAGCCTGTGCGATGCATCGGGCAATGGAGGTATTGATTACGATTCATCTGACGAGTGGTTCAAGCTTATAAACGAGAATAATCTCAGCTATTCATCATGGAGTCTGTGTAACAAGAATGAGACATCGGCACTTATAAAGTCCGATTCAACAGCCACGGGCAGCTTATCCGATGGAGATCTGTCTGACACCGGAAAATACGTGAGAGACAGAATAATGGGAAAATAGTGTGAAGATTGGAAGCTTTTCTTGTAATTTGGCAAAAGGCATGGTATAAGAATGTCTGGCAGGAAAAGTTTATGATATACAGTACATATAGATAGGAGAAGAATATGAGGGTTATTGCCGGCAGTGCAAGAAGTCTGAAGCTGGTGACGATTGATTCGATGGACACCAGACCGACAACGGACAGGATAAAAGAAACCTTATTTAATATGCTCTCAAATGATATTCCGGGATGCCGGTTCCTTGACGTGTTCAGCGGAAGCGGAGCTATTGGAATAGAGGCGCTCAGCCGTGGGGCAGCCATGGCGGTATTTGTCGAGAACAGCAGAAAAGCAGTGGAGTGTATCAATAAAAACCTTGCGTTTACGAAGCTTGCCGACAGGGCACAGGTCTTGTCAGCGGATGCAGTTCAGGCAGTGGGGATGCTGGAGAGACAGGGACAAGCATTTGACGTAATATTTATGGATCCGCCATATGGAAAGCTTCTGGAAAAGGCTGTGCTTGAAAGACTTGCAGGTTCACCTCTGATGGATGATGACACAATGGTCATTGTGGAGTCTGATCTTGACACGAATTTTGATTATCTTGATGATCTGGGACTGGAGCTTTATAAGACGAAGAAATATAAGACCAATAAACATACATTTATATATAGGAGACTGGAAGATGAGTAGAGCTATTTATCCGGGAAGTTTTGATCCGGTGACACTTGGCCATTTGGATATAATTAAGAGATCTGCGGAAATGTTTGATGAGCTGATAGTCGGGGTGCTCAATAATACCGCAAAATCTCCATTGTTTTCTTTGGAAGAACGTGTTAATATGTTAAAGAATGTAGTCTCAGATATCCCAAACGTGAAAGTTATGGGTTTTGGAGGACTGCTGGTGGATTTTGCAAGGCAGAACGACGTGAAGGTCATAGTGAGAGGCCTTCGGGCTGTGTCGGATTTTGAGTATGAATTACAGATTGCCCAGAGCAACAGGAAGGTTGCCCCGGATATTGACACGGTTTTTCTTGCGACCAGTATTGAGTATTCGTACCTGAGCTCAAGCGTAGTCAAGGAATATGCGAGCTTTGGTGTGGATGTACATGATTTTATCCCGGAGGAGATCAGGGATACATTGAGAGATCGATATTCGATAGACAGAGATTGACAGACGAAGGAAGAATTTTTGGATAGATTATTAGGAGGAGAAAAACATGGCAAGAAAAGGTATTGAAGAGATGATCAGTGAGATAGAGATATTTATTGACAATTGTAAGTATCAGCCATTGTCATCCAGTAAGATTATTGTGCCAAAGGAAGATCTGGAGCAGATGGTGGGCGAACTCAAGCTCAAGCTGCCTAATGAGATAGAGAGATGTAAGAAGATCATGAGAAACAAGGAGGCTATACTTGCGGATGCAAGAGCCAGAGCTGATTCTATCATCACAGAGTCTGTTGCAGAGGCAAACAGACTGGTTGATCAGAGCCAGATAGTTGAGCTTGCCAACATCAGAGCGAATGAGATAACAGACATGGCGAGAAGCCAGGCTGAGCAGATCATCGCTGAGGCGAATGCGGATGCCAAGGAAGTCAGAGCAGGTTCCATGTACTATTCAAAGGACAAGCTCACAGAGATAAGCCAGTATATAAATGCAACACTTCAGGCAGAGAGAGCGAACTATGAGAACCTCATTAAGTCTCTTGAGGACAATGCGGCAAGAGTTACAGACAATATGGCAGAGCTTGATTCAAGTATAGCTCAGATCAACGGTGTTCCTGAGCAGGTACAGCCAAGTGCTGACGATTCAGCATTTGCTGATGATGACAACACAGATTACAATGTATACGGCAAGACAGAGTATTCATCAGACGACTCTGACGATGAGGATTATGATGACGAGGATTACGATGATGAATATGACGACGAGGATGAGGATGATGAGGAGTTCCTCGACGAGTAATCACGCCAGATGATACAGGATGTATTTACAGACACATCATATAGAAAATGAAACACAGGAAGGCACATACTATTTTCCCTGTTGTGTATTTGATGAAAGACAGCCCGGATATTCTTATCATATCACGGCTTTGGAACAAGGCGGATAGCCCTCCAAAGGCAGTGAGTGAGAGAATGAGGGCTGTCTTTATTTTTGTGGAAATATCCATGCTGTATAATACTGGTACACCGCTGCCTATCTCCAGATATGTGGATATTATGGTGCATGCATCGCCTGAAAAGTAGCTGCACATAAGATTTCCTGCAATAGCAAATATGACCATGTACACACCGATCACAGTTATATTGTGTACCGAGCTGCTTATTATGTCAGAATACGTATTTTCTGGATTCCCTGAATTGGGGCTCTGGTTGTCTGATGATACCTGGACTGTTGCGGCAGTAAGCAGCTCCGTGGAAGTGCTGGAGCGGTGGGATGACATATATGACAGAGTAAGCGCTATTACAGTATAAATGATCTGTGGAAGATATACAGCCTCGATCAGCCGTGCAAACGATATATATTCCATCAAATGATCCCTGTATATGTAATTGTAAAGAAACATCGGACTTATATTGTTGCACATCGGGAGTAGGCTCTGACATACGTTTTCAGAGATGACCCTCTTTCGGTAAAAGAAAGCTATGATGATCGTGCCTGTGGGAAAACCGCATAGTAGACCTATTATAAAGATGATCGCATATGCGCAGCATTTTGATACCTGTATCGACCTGAGAAAGCTGGTTATAACACCGGTCAGCAGCATAAAGGGGAGCAGGATAGGTACAATGGATGAGTACCATAGCTGTAACCCCTGGGTGCATCCGGATCTGATGATGTCTGAATTTAAACATGCAAATATTATAATTGAAGCTGTTAGAATTATATAACATACGTTCTTCATATGCCAATTGTATTCATTTTATAGAGCAAATATGATAAATAAGAATATGTCATATAACTATGACAGGTTGTTCAAAATCGGTCTTTATACTGATTTTGTATTTGTTGTATACCATGTTTCTGTATATGTCTGCGGCTTTTATGTCGTATGAGAACATGGACAGACCTGTGGAATCTGTACTTTTGTATATCTCGGCTGAACGGGTTATGATCGGTACCTGCGAAGCCTTTTTCATGCTTTTTATCACGGCACCTGCATCTTTTTTTAGTCCAAGAAGCTTGATGTAGGCTATCCAGCCGTTTTCTTTAAAATGGGAATAGTCATCACATCTCAGGTCTGTGATGGTGTGCAGCAGACCTCTCTGAATGTGCGTGAGAGTATAATTCCTGCATTTAAGTGCTGTTGCGGTCTCAGTAAAGGATAGATTTGTGTCAAGCCTGGAGAGACGGTTGCAGAGATCTCTATCCATGTCAACGATGTCATCCGTGCACGGAGCAAGTAGCCTTCGTGCTGACAGGAGATGAGACAGGTCGTCGTCGAACATCGGAAATGACTTTCTGTACGCGTTTTGCAGGATGTTGTAGCAACTGTCAGGAATGTGGCGCCTTAAGCTTTCAACATCACCTGACCGGAGCAGCTCACGTATGGCTGAGGCCGAACAGATGTCGTTGTCGGTGGCAGTGCTGTTGTATTCTGATAAGATCCTTCTGATCGGGACAGGTTTGATCCTGGAGTCTGTCTGTATAAGAGCAGCAATATACTCTATGGCCAGAATGTTGTTCGGGCTTGCCAGGATACGGTCAAGATCAGCGCTGGTATAACCGGTAAGGTTCTGGTTCTGCAGATACTCGGAGATGGCGGCTGCTCTGGCTGATCCATATGAGATGCCCGAAGATACGGATTTTTTTATGAATTCCGATACCTGTGGCGGTTCATTGACGGTGAGTTCGGCAATTTTTTGCAGAAGATCCATGTCATCACATTCTGCGCCGAATGAGATATAGTCTATGCCATCAAGAGCGTTCATCATGCAGACTGCGGCATGTGCATAGTCTCTGGCACTTGATGATGCGTATACAAATGGAATCTCGAACACAGCGTCTACACCGCATCTCAAAGCAATCTCGGTTCTTGTGTGCTTATCTGCTATGGCAGGAACGCCTCTCTGAAGAAAATTGCCGCTCATAAAGCATATGACATGTTCGACACCAGTTAGAAGCTTCGCCTGCTGTATCTGATATTCGTGTCCCTTGTGAAATGGATTGTATTCGCAAACTATGCCTACTGTGCTCATGGCTCCTCCTTGAAATGCGTGTTTTATAACCTGTCACGATTTATAATGCCTTTGTCGGTAAAGTTTATTCTATCTTAATAATTAATGGCTGTAAAGTGTGTTATAATGACGGACATAAAGATGTTAAGTGAAAAATTCAAGATGCGGCATTGTTCTGATGCCGATGATCCCCACATACCAGACAGATATTGATTAATTAAGTGAAGGCAGCCAATTTATGGTTGACAAAGTGGCAATAATCTAATACTATATTAAAAGATAATCGAACATATGTTTAGGAGGAAAATATAATGGCGAATAATTCCGGTAATGTAAATATTGATGATAAGAGAAAGGCATTGGATGCCGCTATAGCACAGATAGAGAAGCAGTATGGTAAGGGTTCGGTGATGAAGCTTGGCGATTCCAATGCGAATATGAATATAGATGTGATCCCTACAGGATCTCTCAGCCTTGATATAGCACTTGGACTTGGCGGTGTGCCTAGAGGAAGAATCATAGAGGTGTTCGGACCTGAGTCGAGTGGTAAGACGACGGTAGCTCTTCACATTGTTGCTGAGATACAGAAGAGAGGCGGAATCGCAGGCTTTATAGATGCCGAGCATGCGCTTGATCCGACATACGCCAAGAACATAGGTGTAGATATAGACAATCTTTACATATCACAGCCTGACTGCGGAGAGCAGGCTCTTGAGATCACAGAGACCATGGTCAGATCGGGAGCGGTTGATGTCGTTATCGTGGACTCTGTTGCTGCACTTGTACCAAAGGCAGAGATAGACGGAGAGATGGGCGATTCGCATATGGGACTTCATGCCAGACTTATGTCACAGGCGCTCAGAAAGCTCACTGCTGTTGTCAGCAAGACCAACTGTGTTGTCATATTTATCAATCAGCTCAGAGAGAAGGTTGGAGTTGTGTTCGGTAACCCTGAGGTTACAACAGGTGGTCGTGCACTTAAGTTCTATGCTTCCGTAAGACTTGACGTAAGAAGAATTGATACGCTCAGACAGGGCGGTGAGATCGTAGGTAACAGAACAAGAGTTAAGATAGTTAAGAACAAGGTGGCTCCTCCATTCAAGGAGGCTGAGTTCGATATCGTGTTCGGCAAGGGTATATCTAAGGTCGGAGATATTCTTGATCTTGCTGTTGCGAACGACATAGTGGATAAGTCCGGTGCATGGTACGCATACAACGGCAATAAGATAGGTCAGGGAAGAGAGAATGCGAAGGCATATCTTGAGAACAATACAGCTATCTGTGATGAGATAGAGCAGAAGGTAAGAGAGGCGGTTGGTGTTGCCGGAGAGTCTGCCGAGAACACTGTAGATGATGGAGCAGATGAGTAGAATCGCAACTGTCACTGATATCAGGAAGATCGATGATAAAAGGTTTTGTTTGTTTGTGGACTATGAGCCTTTTTCATCGGTCTATGCATCGGATATACGAAGATTACATCTTGCCTGTGACGGTGAGATAGAATGGAGTAAACTTGAGAAATTCAGACGGGACTATCTGTTCAAACGTGCCATGAACAAGGCTGTGAACTCCATAAAGTTTTCGGACAAGTGTGAATACGATATCAGGCAGAAGCTTAAGGATCTGTATTACGACGAAGAGATTGTGGATCAGACCATCGACAAACTGAAGTCGTATGGATATATAGATGATTACAGGTATGCATGTGGATATATACGCAGAAACTCCGCTAAGAAAGGCATTCGTGTCATACGATTTGAATTGCAGGCAAAGCATATAGGCCAGGATGTTATCGATCTGGCTGTGGAAGACTCAGACATATCAGACGAAAGCGACAGGATAACACATATTTTACAAAAAAAATACACTGTGGAAGAACTGACTGAAAAGCGTGATAAAGTCTATGCATACATGTACAGCAAGGGTTTTGACAGGCGTAAGGTTTCTGAGTGTATACGAAATATTGTCTCTGATATTACTTGACATAACATCTTAAAAATATTAAACTTAAATAGTTGTATTCTTGTACAATGAAAACTTAATAAGGAGGTGCTCCTGTGAATTCACCAATAGTATGGGGAATAATCGCTGTTGTTGTAGTTGCACTGCTTGTTGCTACATGGTTTATCGCTATTGCATATCGCAAGAACATAGTAGAGACCAAGATAGGAAGAGCAGAGTCACAGGCAAGAGAGATTATTGACGAAGCTCAGAAGACCGCCGAGGCTAAGAAGCGCGAGATACTGCTTGAGGCAAAGGAAGATTCCCTTAAGACACGTAATGACCTTGAAAAGGAAGTAAAGGACAGACGTGGAGAACTTTCACGTATGGAGAAGAGAATTCTTGCACGTGAAGAGAATCTTGATAAGAAGACTGAGGCAGTTGAGAAGAAGGAAGCTAGTTTAGCTAACAAGGAAAGCGCGCTGGACAAGCAGAAGGCTAAGGTTGAAGAGTTACAGGCGAAACGTTTACAGGAACTTGAAAGAATTTCAGGTTTGACCTCTGAACAAGCAAAAGAATACTTATTAAAGACTGTTGAAGATGAAGTAAAGCATGAAACAGCAGTTATGGTCAAGGAATTAGAAACCAGAGCTAAAGAAGAAGCGAACAAGAAGGCGAAGGAGTATGTTGTCAATGCAATACAGAGATGTGCGGTTGATCATATCTCAGAGACAACGATCTCATTAGTTCAGTTACCTAACGACGAGATGAAGGGTAGGATAATTGGTAGAGAGGGTAGAAATATTCGTACCCTTGAAACTCTCACAGGCGTAGATCTTATCATAGACGATACTCCTGAGGCAGTTATCTTATCAAGCTTTGATCCGGTAAGACGTGAGGTAGCAAGAATTGCACTTGAGAAACTCATCGTGGATGGTAGAATCCATCCAGCCAGAATCGAAGAGATGGTTGAGAAAGCGCAGAAGGAAGTTGAAAACATGATGCGCGAGGAAGGTGAAGCTGCTACTCTTGAGGTAGGAATTCACGGAATCCATCCAGAGCTGGTAAGACTTCTTGGAAAGTTGAAATTTAGAACAAGCTACGGACAGAACGCATTGAAGCACTCTGTTGAGGTAGCTCAGTTGTGTGGTTTGTTGGCCGGAGAGATAGGTGTCGATATCAAGGTTGCAAAGCGTGCTGGATTACTCCATGATATAGGTAAATCACTTGATCATGAGATGGAGGGTTCACATGTTCAGATCGGTGCAGATCTTTGTAGAAAGTACAAAGAGTCAGCGCTTGTTGTCAATGCGGTAGAATCACATCACGGTGATGTTGAGCCTGAGTCATTGATAGCACTTCTGGTACAGGCTGCAGATACAATTTCTGCTGCAAGACCGGGAGCAAGAAGAGAGACCTTGGAGACTTATACTACAAGACTTAAGAAGTTAGAGGATATTGCTAATTCTCATAAGGGTGTAGATAAGACATTTGCTATTCAGGCAGGTAGAGAAATTCGTGTAATGGTAGTTCCTGAGCATGTAAGCGATTCTGATATGGTATTGCTGGCTAGAGATATTGCAAAGCAGATCGAAGACGAGCTTGAGTATCCTGGACAGATTAAGGTAAATATTATAAGAGAGTCACGCGTGACAGATTACGCAAAATAAAAATTAGGGTTTGTAGAGATGATCTACAAACCCTTTTTATGATTTGTCATATACAGTTTACCATTCTTATGCATGATAAACTATAAAACGGGAGGTGAGATTAAAAGATGGAAAAATTCAAGAGGATAAAGACGGAAGTGGCATACAGAGCGCATGTGTTTGATGTATATAACGACTATCTTGAACTGCCTGATGGCAGAGATGTTGTATATGATCTGATAAAGCATCACCCGGGAGCATGCATTCTTCCAGTGAAAGACGATGGATCGCTCATACTGATAAAGCAATACAGGAATTCTATTGATGATATAACCTACGAGGTTCCGGCTGGTTTTATCGATGAGGGAGAGTCTCCTGAAGATGCAGCCAGAAGAGAACTCAGGGAAGAGACAGGGTTTACCGCGAAGGTTGTGGAGTATGTGACTAGAACAGTTCTGGCTATCGGTACAAGTGATGAACAGACTTACGTGTATATAGGCAGGGAACTTACCAGAGGAATATGTGCATTGGACGAGAATGAATTTATAGAGACCGAGGAGATAGGTCTTGATGATGCACTCAATATGATAAGAGATGGCAGGATAGTGGATTCCAAAACAATAATTGCAATCTACGCATATTGGGGTAAGAAATGCTCCCAAACAAGCAATCACATAATTTGAAACATAGAAAATTCAACTGAAACATTGTCGGAATTAAAAAATGTGAAATATTTTTGAAAAGAATTATGTCAATATCTAGTATACATAATTTGATCGTGCACCGCATTTTGTACTTTTATTAAAAATGCCGTGAAGCCTTGATTTTACTTGTTAAAATAGTGTTTGATTTTATTAACATTTGTATTTATAATATAATTCAGTCTACATAACTAAGGGGATAAATTAGTGGAACAATACATAGACAGATATGTTGATTATTTAAGAAATGTAAAAAAATCCAGTGAGAATACTGTTGCATCATATCGGAGAGATCTGATAAAATTCTACAGGTATTTTGACGAGAAGGGCATAACGAGGATTGATGATATTAATGAAACTTATATCACTTCGTATGTGTTGGAAATGGAGAAACAGGGGATGTCCATGGCTACGGTGTCACGTAACATTGCATCCATAAAGTCATTCTATGCCTATCTCATGAGGGAGAGGATAGTGAATGATGATCCAACGGAGAATATCAAGCCTCCGAAGATCGTGAAGAAGGTTCCTGAGACGCTTACCATAAGTGAGGTGAACAAGCTTCTCGACCAGCCTACCAACAAGACTCCAAAGGAGATCAGGGATAAGGCGATGCTGGAGCTGTTGTATGCTACAGGAATACGTGTTACAGAGCTTGTGACATTGAAACTCACGGATGTCAACATAAAGCTTGGGTTCATTGAGTGCCACGACGGCGACAGGGTGAGGACTGTTCCGGTTGCAGAGGTTGCTCAGAGAGCCCTCAGCAGATATATTACTGAGGTGCGCGATGATATGAGTGGAGGCAGTGATTATCTGTTCTTCAACTGCAAGGGTGCACCTATGACGAGACAGGGATTCTGGAAGATAATAAAGTATTATGCGGCTAAGGCCGGCATAGATAAGGATATAACACCTCATATGATAAGGCATTCATTTGCCTCACATATGTTGGGAAATGGAGCGGATATAAAGTCTGTTCAAGAGATGCTTGGACATGTGGATATTGCGACAACCCAGATATATCTTACAAATAAGCAGAGTAAGCTCAAGGAAGAATATGCAAAGGCATATCCGAGGGCCTAACAAATAACTTATAAACTAAGGAGACAATTAAATCATGGAAAACAATTACTACGTTCCGGCACAGATCATTGAGAATAATCTCAAGGGTGCTGTTGGAAAGGCAAATCTCAAGCTGTACAAGATGATCATGATGGGATTCTTTGCAGGAATGTTCATTGCGATAGGAGCTGAGGGATCAAACCTTGCGGTGCATACGGTGGACAATTTCGGACTTGCGAAGACTCTTGCAGGATGCATATTCCCTGTAGGACTCATGATGTTATCGATTATCGGTGCAGAGCTGTTTACCGGAAACTGTATGATGATAACAGCGGTTATTGATGGTAGGATAAAGCTTGTGCAGATGCTCAAGAACTGGGTTGTTGTATATCTCAGCAATATGCTTGGATCAGTTGTGACTGCAGCTCTTATATATGGAAGCGGTCAGTTTGATAATTCAGCAGGCGGCCTTGGCGCTTATACCATCAAGGTGGCTATGGGTAAGACAGGCCTTGATTTTTGCAATGCGTTCATGTCGGGAATAATGTGTAATGTTCTCGTGTGTATCGCGGTTCTCATGTCATCTTCGGCTAAGGATATAATTGGAAAGCTGTTTGCATGCTTCTTCCCGATAATGGTATTCGTCGTGTCAGGTTTTGAGCACTGCGTTGCAAATATGTACTATATACCTGCAGGTCTGATGGCTGCATCAAACAGCAAGTACGTGGACAAGGCATGTGAGCTCTATGGATATACCGCACAGCAGATAAGTGACCAGCTCACAGTGGGACATTTCTTCAGTAAAAATCTCCTCCCTGTAACGCTTGGTAATATCATCGGCGGTGGTCTGATAGTGGGAATTGGACTTTACATCATCAACAAGCCTAAAAAGGTGGAAGAGTAGAATCTGGCGCCAGACTTATAGGCAACAAGGTCAGAATGATGGACTGAATAAATGATGGATTGAAAAATAAGATAGATAAATAAAAAACAGATGTGTCATGATTTGAGGAATCACCCCTGGATCATATCACATCTGTTTTTTATTATTTACATTTTATCGCATTATTGTTTGTCGCAATTTTCAGTTTGTTTGACAATTACTTATAAAAGTCAATTATCTTGTCCATTCTGGATGACATATTCTCAAATATAAGATCAAGGATCGTCAGGGCGGTCATGGCCTCGACGACCACAACAGCTCTCGGCCCAATGATAGGATCGTGGCGGCCTCTGATCGAGACCTCTATGTTATCCCTGGACTTGTTAACGGTTTTCTGTGTGGATGCGATGGATGGGGTCGGCTTGAAATGCGCCTTGATGATTATGTCTGAACCATCGCTCATTCCGCCGAGAATACCTCCGGCGTGATTGGTCTCCTTGTCTACGTTATAACCGTTCATGACAAATGCATCATTGTTATATGAGCCTCTTGCAGTGGATACCTCGGTGCCGTCGCCAATCTCGACAGCTTTCACAGCTCCGATGGACATAACTGCCTTTGCGAGGCATGCATCCAGTTTGTCAAATACCGGTTCACCGATACCTGCCGGCATTCCATGCACGATACATTCAACACCAGAGCCTATGGAATCGTTCTCCGCCATGCAGTCTTGAAGAAGGATTGATGCCTTCTCGTAGGCATCCGGGTCCGGCATATTGAGGTCGTTCTTAAGTATATAGTCAGCGTCAAAATTGTTCCTGTCTATATGTACATCACCGATGGAAGATACGTAGGTAGTTATGGTGATACCGAGTTCCTTCAGTATCTTTGAGGCGATCGCACCGGCTGCAACTCTGCCGATGGTCTCTCGTCCCGATGAACGGCCGCCGCCTCTGTAATCCCTGAAGCCATATTTTTCATCAAATGTATAATCTGCGTGGCCTGGTCTGTAATATGTGGCGATATCTCCGTAATCCCCGGAGCGCTGGGATGTATTTCTCACCATCATGGATATAGGAGTTCCGGTTGTCTTTCCCTCGAAAATTCCTGACAGTATCTCTATGGTATCGGATTCCTTTCTAGGCGTTGAGAACTGTGAAAATCCGGGTTTTCTGCGATCCAGAAATACCTGTATATCTTCCTCACACAGTGGAAGACCGGCAGGGCAGCCGTCAACGACAACTCCCAGAGCCTTTCCGTGGGATTCTCCCCATGTGGTGATGGTAAATTTATTTCCTATGGTGGAACCTGCCATAATATATCTCCTTTCAAATGCGGCGAAACCTGCCGTTCTCTATTCGGCAAATGAACTGCAGAATCCTGCAGCGCAAATGTCCGCGCGCACTATTATAGCATAGATAAGTTTGTGATAACAAGAAATAAGTTGGGATGCTGTAAAGTGTGAAATCGTATAAGGCGAATGTCAAACCGGGAATATTACCGGCCGGGGTTGTAATGAAATATGTTATATATTAAAATATCTATGAAATGAATGAAAGAACGAAAGGACACGGCTGAAAGCACAGCCGGACATAAGGTGGTCAAGAAAATGGAGAAATATTATATAGTAAAATCGATAGACGGAGATTACGCAAATCTTGTTGATGAGAATGATCTTGGCGGTGAGACAAAGCTCGTTGCAAGGGCGCTGCTTCCGGAAAGTATAGCGGAAGGAACAAGGCTGCACTATGCATTTTTGCAGTATGAAATTGCGGATTAATTTCCTCTTTACAAAACCAGACACATATGTTATCCTACACAAGGTCAACTGACACTTAGTTTGAGGACACCTCTAGGCCTTTTGCCCGGTGTCAGTCATGTATATTATTTTATAGGAGGATTGTTATTATGATAACAAAAGAGCAGAAGCAGGAAATCGTAGCTAAGTACGGCAAGGATGCAAACGACACAGGTTCAACAGAGGTTCAGATCGCACTTCTTACAGCAAGAATCAACGATCTCAACGGACATTTCAAGGCTAATCCAAAGGATCATCACTCAAACCGTGGTCTTCTTAAGATGGTTGGTCAGAGAAGAAACCTTCTTGCATACCTCAAGAGCAAGGATATCGAGGCATACAGAAAGCTCATCGAGAGCCTTGGACTTAGAAAGTAATTTCTATTCGAGCCTTAATACAATAACAATTATGGGAATCATGTGTACACGCATGATTCCTTTTTATTTGCCCGGACACATTTTTATGGTATCAAATAGTGTAAACAGAGGCGTTTGGATATTGTATTTTTTATATTCGTATGATAAAATTTAAAAGATTGTGGAATGACATATCGAGACTTCTATAAAGAATATCATGGATCATCGCTGAAAGATGGCAAAAAGGTTATAAGACATGGTGTTTTTTATAGTTGTTTCGACGTCTTCCACAATACAAATAAATATTAAATCAAGGAGATTTTGAGATGAGTAAGGAATTCAAGAGATACCAGAAAGAGATCGCTGGCAGAATGCTCACTGTTGATATCAACAGAGTAGCTGCACAGGCAAATGGTGCTGCATTTATCAAGTACGGTGACACAACAGTGCTTTCAACATGTACAGCTTCAGAGAAGCCAAGAGACGGAATTGATTTCTTCCCACTTTCAGTAGAGTATGAGGAGAAGTTATATTCAGTAGGAAAGATACCTGGAGGATTCAATAAGAGAGAGGGTAAGGCATCAGAGAACGCTGTCCTCACATCACGAGTAATCGACAGACCTATGAGACCTCTTTTCCCTAAGGATTATAGAAATGACGTAACACTCAACAACCTTGTTATGTCAGTAGATCCAGAGTGCAGACCGGAGCTGGTTGCAATGCTCGGATCATCTATCGCAACATGTATATCAGACGTTCCATTTGACGGACCATGTGCCATGACACAGGTAGGTCTCATCGACGGAGAGTTCATCATCAACCCAACACAGAAGCAGTGGGATGAGGGTGATCTGAAGCTCACAGTTGCATCTACATCACAGAAGGTTATCATGATCGAGGCCGGTGCAAATATTGTACCTGAGGCTAAGATGATCGAAGCTATCTACATGGCTCATGATATCAACCAGGACATCATCGCATTTATCAATGAGATAGTAGCTGAGGTTGGAAAGCCAAAGCATTCATATGTAAGCTGTGCAGTTCCAGAGGAGCTCTTTGCAGCGATTAAGGAGATCGTTCCTCCAGAGGCTATGGAGGAGGCTGTATTCTCAGACGAGAAGCAGGTTCGTGAGGAGAACATCAGACAGATCACAGAGAAGCTTGAGGAGGCATTTGCAGACAACGAGGAGTGGCTTGCAGTCCTTCCAGACGCTATATACCAGTATCAGAAGAAGACAGTAAGAAAGATGATCCTCAAGGATCACAAGAGACCTGATGGACGAGCTATCAACCAGATCAGACCACTTGCTGCTGAGGTTGACATCATTCCTAGAGTCCACGGCTCAGCTATGTTTACAAGAGGACAGACACAGATCTGTAACGTATGTACACTTGCTCCACTTTCTGAGATCCAGAGAGTTGACGGACTTGACGAGAACGTTACATCCAAGAGATATATGCACCACTACAACTTCCCTTCATACTCAGTAGGAGAGACAAAGGTTTCAAGAGGACCTGGACGTAGAGAGATTGGACACGGTGCACTTGCTGAGAGAGCACTTCTTCCTGTACTTCCAAGTGAGGAAGAGTTCCCATATGCGATCAGAACCGTATCAGAGACATTTGAGTCAAATGGTTCAACATCAATGGCATCAACATGTTCATCATGTATGTCACTCATGGCTGCCGGTGTTCCTATCAAGGCTATGGTTGCCGGAATCTCATGCGGACTTGTAACAGGTGATACAGACGACGATTACATCGTACTCACAGATATTCAGGGACTTGAGGACTTCTTCGGAGATATGGACTTCAAGGTAACAGGTACAAAAGAGGGTATCACAGCTATCCAGATGGATATCAAGATTCACGGACTTACAAGACCTATCGTTGAGGAGGCTATCGCAAGAACACGTGAGGCAAGACTCTTCATCATGGAGACATGTATGAAGCCGGCCATCGCAGCTCCAAGACCAACGGTCAATGAGTTCGCGCCAAAGATCAAGCAGATCAAGATCGATCCAGAGAAGATCGGTGAGGTTATCGGACAGAGAGGTAAGACTATCAACACTATCATCGAGGAGACAGGTGTTAAGATCGATATCGATGATGAGGGAAGAATCTCTATCTGTGGCGTAGAGCAGGCAGGTATGGACAAGGCTATCGAGATGATCAACATGATCGTAGAGCCTCTTGAGGTTGGCAAGAACTACCATGGTAAGGTTGTAAAAGTTATCGACTGTGGAGCTATCGTATCGCTTGCACCTAACAAGGATGGACTCATCCACATCTCAAAGCTTTCAGACAAGAGAGTTGCAAAGGTTGAGGATGTTGTAAATGTAGGTGATGAGGTTGACGTTAAGGTCATCAAGATCGACGAGAGAGCAGGAAGAATAAGCCTGAGTCTCAAGGATGTACAGTAAATAACAGTTCTGAGCTAAACTATAATAAGGATATTTTTTATAAGGGTAAATTTGATGTCTCGAAGCCGGTCTGTCATATGGCCGGTTCCGGGGCATTGTAGTAAATAAAGGCATACATAAACAAACTAAAAAATAAATGCAGATTTAAGGGGGAACATATGAGATACGGTTATTTTGACGAACAGAACAAAGAGTATGTAATTGACAGACCAGACACCCCGGCACCTTGGGCAAACTACCTTGGTTCACCGGAATACGGAGCTATAATCTCCAACAACGCAGGAGGCTACAGCTTTGAGAAGTCAGGAGCAAACGGAAGAATACTGAGATACATATTTAACAGCTTTGATCAGCCTGGAAGATATGTATATCTTCGCGATGATGACACAAAGGATTACTGGTCAGCATCATGGCAGCCGGTAGGCAAGAGTCTTGATGTGTATAAGAGTGAATGTCACCATGGAACGGCATATACAAAGATGTATGCAGAGTATTCTGATATCAAGTCAGAGGTGATGTATTATGTTCCACTTAACAAGACACATGAAGTGTGGAAGGTGAGAGTTACCAACAACTCTGATAAGCCTCGTAACCTTTCAGCTATCGGATACTGTGAGTTTACAAATGACTGCAATTATGAGCAGGATCAGGTAAATCTCCAGTATACACTGTTCATAACCAGAACATATTTCATGGACAACAACAAGATCCTTCAGGTCATCAATGAGAATGTTGAGAAGGCTGAGATCAATGGAAGTAAGGCAAACAAAAGATTCTTTGCACTTGCCGGAAGTGATGTTGCATCATACTGTGGTGACAAGGAGGAGTTCCTTGGAAGATATCACGGCTACGGCAATCCGATCGGAGTTATAAATGGAGATCTTGGCAACAAGCTCAACTACAACAGCAATGCCTGCGGTGGACTCCAGACAAAATTCACACTTGCTCCGGGCGAGTCAAAGGATTTTGCATTCATAGTCGGAATGAAGGACAATGACGCTGCAAATGCTGTCATAGCCGGATACGCAGATCCTGCCGCAGCATGTCAGAAGGAGCTTGACGAGCTGATCGAGTATTGGCATTCAAAGCTCAACAACTTCCAGGTGCACACACCTAGTGATTCATTCAACAACATGGTAAATACATGGAATGCATACCAGTGTTTCATGACATTCATATGGTCAAGAGCTGCATCATTCTCATACTGTGGTCTGAGAAACGGATATGGATACAGAGATACAGTTCAGGATATCCAGGGCGTTATCCACCTTGCACCTGAGATGGCTCTTGAGAAGATCAGATTCATGCTGTCAGCACAGGTTGACAACGGCGGTGGACTTCCACTTGTAAAGTTCACACATAACGCAGGTCATGAGGATACACCGGATGATCCATCATATGTACAGGAGACAGGACATCCTGCATACCGTGCAGACGACGCACTCTGGCTGTTCCCAACTGTATATAAGTATATTGCTGAGTCAGGCAACCTTGACTTCATAGACGAGGTTATTCCATTTGCCAACAAGGATGAGGGTACAGTTTATGAGCATCTTAAGAGAGCGATAGATTTCTCCATGAACAGACTTGGAGATAATGGTATGCCGGCAGGACTCTGGGCAGACTGGAATGACTGTCTGAGACTTGGAAAGAGAGGCGAGTCAACATTTGTTGCAATGCAGCTCTACTATGCGATGACAGTTATCAAGTATTTTGCTGAGATGAAGGATGATGCAGAGTACATAGATTACATCAACAGCATTCAGTACAAGATGGGTGAGACCATTCAGGAGAAGTGCTGGGAGGATGACAGATTCATCCGTGGATACAAGGAAGGCGGACAGGTCATCGGTTCAAAGAATGATCCTGAGGCAAGCATGTGGCTGAATCCTCAGTCATGGGCAGTTATAAGCGGACTTGCCACAAGAAAGCAGTCTGAGATCGCCCTTGAGTCTGTTCACAGGGAGCTTAACACAGAGTACGGTGTGAGACTTATGTTCCCACCATACAGAGAGCATGCATTTGACGGAGCACTCATGCTTCTGTTCAATGCAGGAACAAAGGAGAATGCGGGTATATTCTCACAGCCACAGGGCTGGATAATACTTGCCGAGGCGCTCATGGGACATGGAAACAGAGCGTTTGAGTATTTCAACGAGAGCTCTCCTGCATCCATGAATGATAAGGCAGAGATCAGAAAGCTTGAGCCATACTGCCATGGACAGTTCACAGAGTCTGTTGGAAGTCCATTTGAGGGTCGCGCTCATGTACACTGGCTTACAGGTACAGCATCCACATGTATGGTTGGCTGCGTTGAGGGTATCATGGGTATGAGACCAGACTTTGGCGGAATCAAGATCGCGCCTTCAGTCCCATCAGACTGGAAGGAGTTTGAGATCGAGAAGATGTTCAGGGGTAAGAAGCTCTCAATCAAGGTTCAGAATCCTGATGGACATGAGAGCGGTTTCCAGAGCCTCACATTAAATGGTGAGAAACTTGAGGCCAATTATATCCCTGCTGACAAGCTTGCTGATACAAACGATATCGTGCTTGTAATGTAATGAATATAAATACATTATTTATACCATATTAAGTTAAGAAGGGCTCAGCCCTTCTTAATTTTTGCCCTGATGTGGAATGAGTGGATTGGGGTTGGAAGGTGGTGCAGGCGAAGTGGAATCGGTATCGATCGCTGAGAGGTTAAAACTCACTGACAACATACATGTTATGGATGTTCCAGGTGGAGGTTATATCCTGTTATGTGGAATATATGGAGAGATTGAGGGGCATGACAAGCTTCCTGCCGGTATGAAGAGTACAAGCTACGAGAAGCTGCTTCCGGTGATAGCCCAGGCAGAAAACTGCGGAGATGTAAAGGGAGTCCTGACTCTGATAAATACGGTCGGAGGCGATGTTGAGTCCGGACTTGCCATATCTGAGATGTTGTCCAGCCTGTCAAAGCCGGTCGTCAATATTGTGCTTGGCGGCGGACATTCCATAGGAGTTCCTCTGGCGGTGTCGGGAAATGTGTCTTTTATAGTGCCGACCGCAACGATGATAGTTCATCCAATAAGGACAAATACGGCGGTGCTTGGAGTTAAGCAGAACTTTGAATATATAGAGAAGATGCAGGAGAGGATCATACAGTTCACAGTGGATCACTCATCTATAGACAGGAAAGAACTGGAGAAACTTATGTTTAACACGACAGAGCTGACCAAGGATGTGGGCTCGGTTCTGATAGGAAAACAGGCTGTCGAAAAAAGGGTTATAGACAGGATCGGTGGTATGTCGGCGGCTTTAAAAACGCTGTATGACTTGATTAATTAAGAAAATGATAGTAAAATTCCATAGGATATTGTATAAACATCGATCAAGGGAGGTTGGTCATGAGCTTATTACAGGCAATTTTGATGGGAATAATACAGGGAGCTACAGAATTTCTTCCAGTCAGCAGTTCGGGACATCTGGCTATTTTCAAGAATATTTTTGGAGTGGAGACCGATACGGGTATATTATTTGACATACTGCTCCATTTTGGCACGCTGGTTGCCATATTTATAGTCTACTGGGCAGATATAAAGAAGCTTGTTATAGAGGGACTCAAGATAGTTGGAGACTGCTGTGTCAATCTGGTAAATTTCATAAAGAACAAGACCTCGAAGGAGGGACAGATATATCCGTATAGGAAGATTGTGTGTACGGCATACAGAAAGTTTGTTATGCTCATACTCGTGTCAACTCTTACGACGACGGTGATCGCAGTCCCATTTGACAAAGCTATAGGACATGCGGGAGATACACTTTTGATACCGGGTATCTGTCTGTGTATAACATCTGTTATCCTGTATTTTGCGGACAGACTGCCGGCTGGTAAGAAAAGTGCGGCAAAGGCTACATACAGAAACGCCATATTTGTAGGTCTGGCACAGGCTGTTGCTACGCTTCCGGGAATATCAAGATCCGGAAGTACGATAACTGCAGGTCTGGCATGCGGCTACACAAGAAAATTCACGGTAAAGTATTCATTTATAATGTCGATACCGGCTGTTCTGGGAGCAGTCATACTGGAGATACCTGATCTGTTTAAGTCATCTATTTCAGGAACTGATGTTGTAAATTACATAGTTGGAATGGTAGTTGCAGGTGTTGTTGGATATTTATGTATAAAATTTATGCTTTATACGGTCAAGAAAAAGAATTTTAAGGGCTTTTCCATATATTGTATGATCGCGGGAATCGTGTCTGTAATATGGTATTTTGTTGCTTAAGATTTAGAATAGAGGTAGAAAATGGCTGCTGGTAATAAAAAGTCATACAAGAACAATACATCAAAGAATGGCACGTCCAAAAACGCTGCGTCTAAAAAGACTGTGGCAAAGAACTCTTCAAAAGGTGGATCAAATAACAGGACATCTGCGAAGAAGAATACTGCATCGAAAAAAACATCTGCCAGATCAAAGGCTGCCATAGAACGCAAAGCCCGGGAAGAGGAACTGGCAAGGCAGAAGCAGATGAGAAGTGAGATCATACTCATAGTTCTCTTTGCATTTTCAGTATTTCTGCTACTTGCAAACTTCAGGATCTGCGGAATAGTGGGAGATACAGTATCGGGATTTTTCTTTGGAATAATCGGTTTCAGCGAGTACATATTCCCGGTATATCTGTTTGTGTCGGCTGCCTATCTTATATCAAATGATTTCAGGGGGAAGATTGTCAAAAAGGTTGTATATTTTGGCGTTGTGCTCATCCTGTTGTCCATGGTATTTCAGGCTATATATTCATCGACCTTTGAGTCGGTCAAGGTTCTGTACATGGATGGGTATAAGGACAGATCGGGCGGAGGAGTTATATGCGGAGGAATATTCTTTGCGATAAGGACACTGCTTGGAGTTCCGGGTGCGTGCATAGTAATATTTATAGCTGCGGTTATCATGTTCATTCTCATAACGGAGATATCAGTTATAGACGAGATCAAACTTTTCATAGCATCTATCCGTGAGCGCAGAGAAAGTGATGATGACGAACAGTATGAAGATGAGGAGTATCAAAGTGACAGATATGACGATGGTTATTACTCACATGATGTAAATGATACTCCGGTTCGCAGAGTGAGACCATCGATGGCAAATCTCAATGTGTACAGCAGCGATAAGTCCAAGGATGACAGAGCTTCCGACAGGACTGCTGCAACGCAGGTCAAGCCAAGGAAGACTAAGACACAGAAGGATGTAGAGAGGGAGCCTGCCAGGGATTTCTTTGCCATGGAGGATGTCCACGAGCTCACTCCTGGAGATGGCGCTGTGGATATGTCCTATGATGAATTTAACAATGACATAGAGAAGATCGTCATGACCGACAGAGAGGAGATCGTCAATCCAGTTCAGATAGACAGAGAGGATCCTGTGCATAAACCGGTGCGGAAGCCTGCACCTGTGAAGAGAAGAAAGCCAGTGGTCGTAACTCCTGAAGAACCAAAGCTGGCTGCTGTGGACACTGATATGGAGGATGCAGAGATACTTTCATTTACTGATGATGCGGAGGATGTCCTTGCGGGAGCGGTAAATGGCAATATGCATCCAGAGAGTGTGTCAGATTACAATCCGCTCTACGACTCTGCATTTGCGGAGGAGGAGAAGACGGATACCGCGGCTCAAAGCAAAAAGAAGCCGGCGGTACAGACTGAGAGCTCAAAGCAGTATCAGGAGGGAAAAAAATATAAATTCCCAACGGCAGATCTGCTGTCCCAGCCTAAAAAGACGAACAATTCCAACAGGGATGCCCATGTCAGGGAGACAGCCATCAAGCTTAAGAATACCCTCGAGACATTTGGCGTCAATGTAACCATAACAAACTATAGCTGCGGTCCTGCTGTAACGAGATTTGAGATGCAGCCGGAGCAGGGTGTCAAGGTCAGCAAGATACTGAACCTTGCGGACGACATAAAGCTCAACCTTGCGGCTGCGGATATACGTATAGAGGCACCGATACCTGGCAAGGCAGCCATAGGAATAGAGGTCCCTAACAAGGAGAACTCAATTGTGGCGTTCCGGGAGCTTATAGAATCAGATAATTTCAAGAACCTCAAGTCCAAAGTGGCATTTGCGGTTGGTAAGGATATAAGTGGACAGGTCATCGCAACGGATATTGCCAAGATGCCGCATCTTCTGATCGCTGGAGCCACAGGTTCGGGTAAATCAGTGTGTATCAATACACTTATAATGAGTATACTGTACAAAGCCACACCGGAGGAGGTAAAGCTCATAATGATAGATCCTAAGATGGTTGAGCTTGCATGCTACAATGGCATACCACACCTTCTGATACCGGTCGTAACAGATCCAAAGAAGGCGGCAGGGGCACTCAACTGGGCTGTCATGGAGATGACAAGAAGATACCAGCTTTTTGCTGAGCACAGTGTACGTAATATACAGGGATATAATGACAAGGTTGAAAATGCCGTTATAGCGGGAGCTGATGGAGAAAAGCTGACCAAGATGCCACAGATAGTGGTCATAGTGGATGAGCTTGCAGATCTTATGATGGTTGCCCACGGCGAAGTCGAGGATGCTATAGTGAGACTTTCACAGCTTGCCAGAGCAGCGGGTATACATCTTGTCATAGCAACACAGAGACCGTCGGTTGATGTCATAACAGGTCTCATAAAGGCAAATGTTCCATCGAGAATAGCATTTGCAGTTTCGTCGGGAGTTGATTCCAGAACCATACTTGATATGGTAGGAGCAGAGAAACTTCTTGGAAAGGGAGATATGCTGTTCTATCCGACAGGCTATCCTAAGCCGGTCAGAGTACAGGGCGCATTTGTGTCGGATGATGAGGTTACAGCGGTTGTTGATTTCCTCAAGAAGAACAATGGCGTGGTAACATATGATGAGGAGATATCCAAATCAATATCCGGAAATGGTGGATCAGGCGCCACAGCGATAGGTGGGGCTTCAGCCAGTGATAAGGATGAATATTTCGTGGAAGCGGGAAGATTCATTATAGAGAAAGAAAAAGCTTCTATAGGTATGCTTCAGAGAACGTTCAAGATAGGCTTTAACAGAGCCGCAAGGATCATGGATCAGTTGATGGCCGCGGGAGTAGTTGGCCCGGAGGAGGGCACAAAGGCCAGAAAGATCCTGATGACTCAGGAACAGTTTGATGAATATATAGACACTAATTTATAAAAAGCGGAGGATAAGAGCTATGATGACAGACATTGAAATTGCACAGAAGGCTGAGATGAAGCACATAAGGGAGGTTGCTGCAAAGCTCGGAATATCAGAGGATGACCTCGATCTCTATGGAAAGTATAAGGCAAAGCTCTCAGATGAGCTTATAAAGAAGGTTGAGGGCAACGAGAACGGAAAGCTTATCCTCGTTACAGCCATCAATCCAACACCTGCAGGAGAGGGAAAGACGACAATCACTGTAGGACTTGGTGAGGCTATGGGACAGCTTGGAAAGAAGGCGGTTATCGCACTTCGTGAGCCATCACTTGGACCATGTTTTGGAATCAAGGGTGGTGCAGCCGGCGGCGGATATGCACAGGTAGTACCTATGGAGGATCTCAACCTCCACTTTACAGGAGATTTTCATGCTATAACATCTGCAAACAATCTCCTTGCAGCCATGATGGATAACCATATCCAGCAGGGAAATGCACTGAGAATAGATGTGAACAGAATAGTGTTCAAGAGATGTATGGATATGAACGACAGAGTTCTCAGACACACAGTTGTCGGGCTTGGAAAGCGTGTCGACGGAGTGCCTAGAGAGGACGGATTTGTCATCACGGTTGCATCGGAGATCATGGCTATTCTCTGTCTTGCAAGTGACATGAAGGATCTTCAGGAGAGACTTGGCAGAATAATCGTTGCATACAACATGGACAATGAGCCTGTGACAGCGGCTGATCTCAAGGCTGTAGGAGCTATGGCAGCGCTCTTAAAGGATGCCATCAAGCCAAACCTTATCCAGACACTTGAGCATACACCGGCAATCGTACACGGCGGACCATTTGCAAATATAGCACATGGATGTAACAGTGTAATGGCTACAAAGACAGCATTAAAGCTTGCAGATTATGTAATAACAGAGGCAGGATTTGGCGCAGATCTCGGAGCTGAGAAGTTCTTCGATATCAAGTGCCGTATGAACAACCTTAAGCCGGATGCGGTGGTTCTGGTTGCTACAGTAAGAGCACTCAAGTACAATGGCGGAGTTGCAAAGGCAGATCTCGGCGAGGAGAATCTCGACGCGCTTAAGGCTGGTATAGTAAACCTTGAGAAGCATATTGAGAATCTTCAGAAGTATGGCGTTCCTGTTGTTGTAACTCTGAATAGATTTGTCACAGACAGTCAGGCAGAGCTTGACTTTGTCAAGAAGTTCTGCGAGGACAGAGATTGCGATTTTGCTCTTGCAAATGTATGGGAGCAGGGAGGCAAGGGTGGTATAGACCTTGCAAATGCAGTGCTCAACACGCTGGAGAACAAGAAGAGCAACTTCAAGGTGCTCTACGATGACAGCCTTTCAATAAAGGATAAGATAAATTGTATCGCTACAGAGATATATGGCGCGGATGGTGTTACATACAGCGCAGAGGCCAGCAAGGCCATCGCCAAGATCGAGGAGATGGGATTTGGTAACTTCCCTGTATGTATGGCAAAGAACCAGTATTCTCTGTCAGATGATCCAAAGAAGCTTGGAAGACCTACAGGATTCGATATAAATATCCGTGAGGTTTATGTCAGTGCAGGAGCAGGATTTGTAGTAGCGATTACCGGAACGATCATGACCATGCCTGGACTTCCAAAATCCCCGGCGGCAGAAAGGATTTATGTTGATGATGACGGCAAGATCGTCGGATTATTCTAGGAGGACAAATAAATGTATAAGCTTATAGATGGTAAGGTTATATCAAAACAGATAAAGGATGAGCTCAAGGAGAAGGTTGCGGGACTCAAGGCAGAAGGCGTAGAGATATGCCTTGCTGTCATTCAGGTCGGAAATGATCCTGCATCGTCAGTATATGTTGGAAATAAGAAGAAGGCATGTGAGTATATAGGAATAGGTTCACTGTCATATGAGCTCCCAGAGGAGACAACTGAGGAGGAGCTTCTTGCACTTATAGAGAAGCTCAACTCTGACGACAAGGTGAACGGAATACTTGTACAGCTCCCGCTTCCAAAGCATATAGATGAGGATAAGGTCATAAAGACCATATCTCCAAAGAAGGATGTGGACGGCTTCCATCCGATGAGTGTTGGTGCACTCAGCATAGGACAGCCGGGCTTTGTGTCATGTACACCAGCCGGAGTTATCCAGCTCATCAAGAGATCAGGAATAGAGATAGAGGGTAAGGAGTGCGTGGTACTCGGCAGAAGCAATATAGTAGGCAAGCCTATGAGCATGCTGCTGCTCCGTGAGAACGGAACCGTAACCGTGTGCCATTCCAGAACAAAGAATCTCAAGGAAGTGTGCAGACGTGCTGATATACTTGTGGTGGCAATAGGAAAGCCAGAAATGATCGATGCATCTTACATCAAGGAAGGCGCAACAGTTATAGATGTGGGAATCCACAGGGATGAGAATAATAAGCTCTGCGGTGATGTGGATTTTGAATCAGCCAAGGAGGTTGCCGGAGCGATAACTCCTGTACCTGGCGGAGTCGGCCCTATGACCATAGCCATGCTCATGTCAAACTGCGTGGAATCAATAAATATAAACTAAGAACAAGTGCAAAATTATTGGAGAACAGATGAAAGTATTACTCATATCACTAGGCTGTGATAAAAATCTGGTGGACAGCGAGGTCATGCTCGGTTTGCTGAACAAAGCCGGCCACCAGCTTACAAATGATGAGACAGAGGCAGATGTAGTAGTTGTAAATACCTGTGCGTTCATCAGCGATGCGAAAGAGGAAAGCATCAACACCATCATCGAGATGGGAGAACTGAAGAAAACCGGAAAACTAAAAAAGCTTATCGTTGCGGGATGTCTGTCCCAGAGATACAAGGACGAGATAATGAAGGAGCTTCCGGAGATCGATGTCATTATTGGTGCGACCAATTACGATAAGATAGTTGAGGCAATAGGAACCGACGAGGAGTCGATCATAGATGATATAAATTATACTCCAAGGCCGATTGCCGAGAGAATAGTAACGACAAATGCGTCGATGGCGTATTTTAAGATCGCAGAAGGTTGTAATAAACTGTGCACTTATTGTATAATACCTCACATACGAGGCAGATACAGAAGCATGCCGATGGACAGCCTGATCGCATCCGCTGAAAAGCTTGCGTCTGATGGTATAAAGGAGCTTGTCCTTGTGGCACAGGAGACTACGCTGTACGGAGTTGATCTGTATGGTGAGAAGAAGCTTCCAGAGCTTCTCACAAAACTCAGTGAGATAGAAGGCATAGAGTGGATAAGACTTCTGTACTGTTATCCGGAGGAGATAACAGATGAACTAATAGAGGTTATGGCCACGAATCCGAAGATCTGCCATTATGTCGATATACCTATCCAGCATTCTGAGAATGCGATACTTAAGAGAATGGGCAGACGGACCAGCAGAGAGGACATTGTGGAGCTTGTCGGCAGACTGAGGACAGCCATGCCGGATATAGCCATCAGAACCACGCTCATATCTGGTTTCCCAGGTGAGACACAGGAACTGCACGATGGTCTGGTCGACTTTGTTGACGAGTGCGAGTTTGACAGGCTTGGAGTATTCACTTATTCGCCTGAGGAGGGCACTCCGGCTGCGGAGTACGAGGATCAGGTGGATGGAGAGCTGGCTGTAAAGTGGCGCGATGAGATCATGGAGCTTCAGCAGGAGATTTCCTATGAGAAGAACCAGCAGATGATCGGAAGCACCCAGAAGGTTCTCATTGAGGGATATCTGGTCGACGATGATGTATATGTGGGAAGAACCTACAGAGATGCTCCGGGGGTTGACGGAATAGTGTTCGTCAGCGCACCATATGAATTGATATCCGGTTCATTTGTGGATGTGAAGATAACCGAGGCAAATGAATATGACTTGACAGGAGTGATAGTAGAATGAATTTACCAAACAAATTGACAATACTAAGAGCTATAATGATTCCATTCTTTCTCGTGTTTTTATATATGTCACCGGGATGGTCGAAGTGGGTGGCACTTGGAATATTCATAGCCGCATCACTTACAGATATGCTTGACGGAAAGATTGCAAGAAAATACAATCTGGTCACCAATTTTGGAAAATTCATGGATCCTCTGGCAGATAAGCTGCTGGTATGTTCGGCACTCATAGCACTGTCGGATCTGAACAGGATCCCAGCATGGATCGTTATAGTGATCATAGCGCGTGATTTCATAATAAGCGGATTCAGACTTATTGCGGCAGAAAAGGGAATTGTTATTGCTGCCGGATGGTGGGGAAAGATCAAGACAACGGTTCAGATGATCATGGTAGGATTTCTGATAGCTGATCTCAAGGTGTTCTACATCTTTGATCAGGTGCTCATCTACCTTGCACTTGCACTGACACTTATATCTCTTGGAGATTATCTGTATCACAACAGAGAAGTTCTCAAGGACTAAAACAGTAAAAAATAAAACAGATTTTATAATTCAACGGGGAATTTGGGGTATACTTTTGTTTGGGGGTATATTTTACACAGATTCCCTGTTTTATTTTGAAAAATAATTGCTTACAACGCCGATAAACCTTTGGTGGTTTTTTCGATTTTACTTGAAATATGACGACAAAGGCTTTACAATTATACTCGGCGAAAATTGGACTATATATAGTCCTAAAATAAATTAAACGGAGGGCTAAAAATGAGCAACACACCAAGCTTGTCAGCAAGTGACAGAATTTCAATGTTACTTGATGACTCAAGTTTTGTTGAAATCGGCGCATATGTAACTGCTAGAAATACAGATTTCAACATTCAGGACAAGGATACTCCAAAAGACGGCGTAATAACCGGTTATGGAGTGATCGATGGCAATTTAGTTTATGTTTACAGCCAGGATGCAAAGGTGCTCGGCGGTTCTATAGGCGAGATGCATGCCAAGAAGATCGCAAACCTTTACGACATGGCAATGAAGATGGGTGCACCTGTTATCGGGCTGATCGATTGTGCCGGACTCAGACTTCAGGAGGCTACAGATGCTCTTAATGCATTTGGAGAGGTATTCATGAAGCAGACTCTTGCATCAGGTGTAATACCACAGATCACAGCTATATTTGGTACATGCGGTGGTGGTGCAGCACTTATACCTAATCTCACAGACGTAACATTCATGACTAAGGAAGGAGCTAAGCTCTTTGTTAACAGTCCAAATGCACTGGATGAGAACCGTGCAGAGAAGCTTGACACTGCAGCAGCAGATTATGTTGCAGAGAACACAGCAAATGTTGACGCAGTATACGACACAGAGGCAGAGCTTCTCGGTGCAGTGAGAACTATGGTAGGTCTTCTTCCATCAAACAATGAGGATGATGGCGACTGCGCAGTATGTGAGGATGATGTGAACAGAATCATCCCAGATCTTGCTACAAAGGCAGGGGATGTGAAGGCTGTTATAGCAGATATCACTGATGATGAGTTTGTATTCGAGCTCAAGAAGGATTTTGCAGATGACGTTGTTACTGCATTTATCAGACTTAACGGTGAGACAGTCGGTGTTGTCGGAAACCAGAAGGATGTCATGACAACAGCCGGTGCATATAAGGCAGAGGATTTCGTAAAGCTTTGTGATTCATTCAATATCCCAGTTGTCACACTTGTAAACATCAAGGGATTTGCAGCAACTGTAAAGGAAGAGAAGACTATCTCAAAGGCTGTTGCAAAGCTTACTTACGCTTATGCCAACGCAACAGTGCCAAAGGTAACTGTTATGCTTGACAAGGCATATGGTACAGCCTACACAGTTATGTGTTCAAAGGCTATCGGAGCTGATGTTGTATTTGCTTGGCCTAAGTCAGTTATCGGAACAATGGATCCAGAGATGGCTGTAAAGATCATGTATGAAGATGAGATCGCAGCAGCCGGTGACAAGCTTGCTTATATCAAGGAGAAGAAGGCTGAGTACACAGATGCTCTTTCAGGTGCCGTATCTGCAGCGAGAAGAGGCTACGTGGATGATATCATCGAGCCTGATGCAACAAGAAAGAGAGTTATAGCAGCACTCGATATGCTTTTTTCAAAGAGTGAGGACAGACCATTCAAGAAGCATGGAACAATATAAAGGAGTGACAACTTAATGGAAAAGATAATAAAGAAAAAGTTATTATTGATAGTTTCTATGTTAGCTGTTACATTTGCACTTGCCGGATGTTCGTCTTCAGACAAGAAAGTAGAATTTGACTATGACGGAAACACATTGGTTCAGATAGCAGAAACACAGGCTACGAATTACATGCAGATTGCGCAGGTTGAAGATGTATATAATTTCTATGTGGATGAAGAGGCAAATGGCGGTCAGGTAGATGAAACGACTGCTGATGCATTAAAGGTTTTTTCAACGATTGAGTCTGACTATGGTAAATTCCAGCAGTTTAAGCCGGTCAATCTCGAAGATGAAGATGATAAAACAATACAAGAAGTTGATGACAAGGTTGTTGTTACATTATATGCAGAATGTGCAGAAAAAGAAGCTATAGTAAAGGCAACATTTGTAGACAATTCGGTAACTTACAATTTCCAGAAGTATTCAGTGATGGCTCAGAATAAGTATTCAGAAGAAGAGGCTGATCAGATGCTTGCATCAAATGGTGTTTATCCATACAAGATTTCCGAATTTGAAGTTGCTGCTAATCAGACACTTAAGGACAAGATGAAGGATGCGGGAGCAAATACCCTCATAGGTATGGGTATCGTGTTTATAGCACTTATCTTCATATCATTCATAATTTCACTTCTCAAGTATGTTCCGGCTCTTTTGGACAAGGAGACAAGAGAGAAGAGAAAGGCTGAGAAGGCAAAGAAGGCTCTTGGAAGCGTTGCAACATTAAATGTTGACAAGGAGGATGAGACTCCTGCAGGAAGCGCACCTGCTCCAGCTGGAATAGTAGACATTGTCAACACAGCGACCGGTGAGAGCGTTATGAACGACTCAGAGCTTGTTGCGGTTATATCAGCAGCGGTTATGGCGGCACAGGGCGGAAAGACAAGAGTTCGTGTAAACTATCCAAGTAACGATAAGTTGGTTGTAAGACCAAGAAAAAAGAATAAGAGATAATTATAGGAGGATAATTGTTATGAAGAATTATAGAATCACAGTTAATGGCACATCATACGATGTATCAGTTGAAGAATTATCAGGTGGCGCAGCTCCAGTAGCAGCACCTGTAGCAGCAGCTCCAGTGGCAGCACCTGCAGCAGCTCCTGCAGCTCCAGCACCAGCAGCAGGCGGCGCAGGAAGCGTTAAGGTTTCATCACCTATGCCTGGTAAGATCCTTGCAGTAAAGGCTAATGTTGGCGACTCAGTAAAGAAGGGTCAGGTAATCCTTATCCTTGAGGCTATGAAGATGGAAAACGAAGTTGTTGCTCCGGAAGATGGTACTATCGCAAGCATAGATGTTACAGTAGGCGCTAGTGTTGAGTCAGGCGACACACTTGCAACACTCAACTAATTGCTTGAATTAGAATAAATCTTATAGGAGGAAACAACTAAATGGGCAGCACAATAGTTGACGTTTTGACAAATTTAGCTAATCAGACCGGTTTTGCAAGTCTTGACTGGAAGAATTACGTTATGATCCTTATAGCGTTTGCTTTCATGTATCTTGCAATCGGAAAGGGTTTTGAGCCACTTCTTCTTGTCCCTATCTCATTTGGTATGTTTCTTGTAAACATGTTCCCAGATATTATGGCAGAGGGCGGCTTGTTACATTATTTTTACCTGCTTGATGAGTGGAGTATCTTACCTTCACTTATATTCATGGGCGTAGGTGCCATGACAGACTTTGGTCCGCTTATCGCGAACCCGAAGAGTTTCCTGCTCGGCGCTGCAGCTCAGTTCGGTATCTATACAGCTTACTTCCTTGCATTCCTTATGGGATTCAACGGCAAAGAGGCTGCGGCTATATCGATCATCGGTGGTGCAGATGGTCCTACATCTATCTACCTTGCCGGTAAGCTCGGCATGGGTGGAACACTTCTCGGACCTATAGCAGTTGCGGCATATTCATATATGTCACTTGTACCTGTTATACAGCCACCTATCATGAAGGCTCTCACAACAAAGAAGGAGAGACTTGTTAGAATGCCACAGCTCAGACCTGTAACCAAGATCGAGAAGATCCTCTTCCCTATCATCGTTACACTTGTGGTAGTTCTTATACTTCCAACAACAGCACCACTTGTAGGTATGCTGATGCTTGGTAACCTCTTCAGGGAGTGCGGCGTTGTTAAGCAGCTCACAGAGACAGCTTCAAACGCTCTTATGTATATCGTAGTTATCTTACTTGGTACTTCAGTAGGTGCATCTACAAGTGCAGAGGCATTCCTAAAGATGAGTACACTTAAGATAGTATTCCTTGGTCTTGTAGCATTCGCAGTTGGTACAGCAGCCGGAGTTCTATTCGGTAAGCTCATGTGTTGGGCTACAAAGGGCAAGGTTAATCCGCTTATCGGTTCAGCTGGTGTATCAGCCGTTCCAATGGCAGCCAGAGTATCACAGAAGGTTGGAGCACAGTATGATCCTACAAACTTCCTTCTGATGAACGCTATGGGACCAAACGTTGCAGGTGTTATCGGTACAGCCGTAGCAGCTGGTACATTCCTTGCAATATTTGGAATTTAATTAAGAATTTAGGCAATGAAATTATATAGGAGGACGATAAAATGGCAGATAAGAAACCGATAAAGATTACGGAAACTGTACTGCGTGATGCGCATCAGTCACTTATAGCTACTCGTATGACAACCGAGCAGATGCTTCCTATCATCGACAAGATGGATAAGGTTGGTTATCATTCAGTAGAGTGCTGGGGCGGCGCAACATTTGATGCATCACTCAGATTCCTTAAGGAGGATCCATGGGAGAGACTCAGAAAGCTCAGAGATGGATTCAAGAATACAAAGCTGCAGATGCTCTTCAGAGGACAGAATATCCTCGGATACCGTCATTATGCAGATGATGTTGTAGAGTATTTCGTACAGAAGTCAATCGCAAATGGTATTGATATCATCAGAATATTTGACTGTCTGAACGATCTTAGAAACCTTCAGACATCAGTTAAGGCTTGTAACAAAGAGGGTGGACATGCCCAGGTAGCTCTTTCATATACACTCGGTGATGCATATACTCTGGATTACTGGAAGGATATGGCAAAGAGAATCGAGGATATGGGAGCAGATTCAATCTGTATCAAGGATATGGCTGGACTTCTTGTTCCAAATAAGGCTACAGAGCTTGTACAGGCACTCAAGGATGGTTCAAGCCTTCCAATTCAGCTTCATACACATTACACATCAGGTGTAGCTTCAATGACATATCTCAAGGCTGTAGAGGCTGGATGTGATGTCATCGATACAGCAATCTCACCTCTTGCGCTTGGTACATCACAGCCTGCAACAGAGGTTATGGCCAAGACATTTGAGGGAACAGAGTTTGATCCAGGTCTGGATCAGAAGCTTCTGGCTGAGATAGCAGACTACTTCAGACCACTCAGAGAAGAGTGGATCGCAAGTGGTCTCTTAAATCCAAAGGTTCTTGGCGTTAACGTTAAGACACTTCTCTACCAGGTACCTGGTGGAATGCTTTCAAACCTCGTATCACAGCTCAAGGAGATGGGTGCTGAGGATAAGTTCGAGGCAGTTCTTGAGGAGGTTCCAAGAGTTCGTAAGGACTATGGTGAGCCACCACTTGTTACTCCTTCAAGCCAGATCGTTGGCACACAGGCAGTTCTCAACGTCGTAACAGGCGAGAGATACAAGATGTGTACAAAGGAGTCAAAGGCACTTGTACGTGGCGAGTATGGTCAGTCAGTAAAGCCTGTTGATCCAGAGGTTAAGAAGAAGGTTATCGGCGATGAGAAGCAGATCACATGCCGTCCAGCAGATCTTCTTGAGAACGAGCTCGACAAGATTGAGAAGGAGATGATCCAGTACAAGAAGCAGGATGAGGATGTACTCACATATGCACTGTTCCCACAGGTTGCAACTGACTTCTTCAAGTACAGAGAGGCTCAGGATAAGAAGGTCGATGTCACACTTGCTGACAAGGACAGCACAGCTTATCCAGTTTAATAACTGAATTCATAAGGTCAGATATATAAATGATCATAAAAAGGGACGGAGCTCCGCGAGCGGAGTCTCTGTCCTTTTGTTTAATATATGGAGATAATATGACAGGAAAAATAGTGGTTATAGGAGCAGGAGCTGCAGGGGTAATGGCTGCACTGACAGCGGCACAGAAGAATAAGGTCATTCTCATTGAAAAGAATGACAGGATCGGAAAAAAGTTATTTATAACAGGTAAGGGACGTTGTAATGTGACAAATGCATGTGACGCTGACGGATTTTTTAATTCAGTGGTCACAAACAGCAAGTTTATGTACAGCTCCTTTTATACATTTGACAACAATATGATAATGGACTATCTGGAGAAGGCTGGATGTCCGCTCAAGATAGAACGCGGAGAAAGAGTGTTCCCGACAAGCGATCATTCTTCAGACGTTATAGGAGCATTCAAAACTCTTATAAACAGAAATAAAAATATAAGTCTGTATTTGAATACGAAGGTTACAGGAATCAATATAGAGGATGGCAGGATAAAGAGTGTTGACGTATCAGGAGATAACGGCGGGACAGGCAATGACAGGATATACTGTGATGCTGTTGTAATTTGTACCGGCGGAAGATCGTATCCACTCACGGGATCTACCGGAGACGGATACAGACTGGCAGAACATATGGGTCATACGATAAAGCCGTTAAGTCCATCACTGGTTCCGTTTGAGATAGAAGAGAAATGCTGCTCCATGATGATGGGACTGTCGCTTAAAAACGTGGCACTTCACATAAGCAGTGGAAAGAAGAAAATATTTGACGAACAGGGGGAGATGCTGTTTACCCACTTTGGCATAAGTGGGCCGCTGGTGATCAAGGCCTCCGCATATATACACAGGTATATTGGAAAAGATATAGACATGTACATAGATCTGAAGCCGGCTATGGACAGAGATATGCTTGATGCCAGACTCCTCAAGGATTTCAAGAAATATGCAAACAAAGACTTCAAGAATTCTCTTGGAGATCTGCTTCCGATCAAGATGATAGATGTGGTTGTGGAGAGATCCGGTATCGATCCGTATAAGAAGGTCAACTCAGTGACCAGGGAAGAAAGACAGAGACTTATAGATGTGCTGAAGGAATTCAGACTTACATTTGTGGGGCTTCGGGGATATGATGAGGCTATAATCACAAGAGGCGGAGTGAGCGTAAAAGAGGTAAATCCTTCCACCATGGAGTCTAAGCTTGTGGGGGGCGTGTATTTTGCCGGAGAACTGCTGGATATCGATGCGCTGACAGGTGGATTTAACCTGCAGGTGGCGTGGTCGACTGGATATCTGGCTGGACTTTCTGCTTCCGAGAGTTTACAATAGGCGTGGACGACAGTCAATTTAATTACAGGGAGACGAAGATATGAATATAGCAATAGACGGACCTGCAGGTGCAGGCAAAAGCACGATAGCAAAAAAGGCGGCAGGCGAGCTTGGTTTTATATATGTGGATACAGGTGCCATGTACAGGGCGGTGGCTGTATATCTCACAGAAAGCGATATATCTGCCAGCGATGAAGACCTGGTGGAGAAAAGCATAGCGGACATTTCCGTGGAGATAAAATATGAGGATGGAGCACAGCAGGTCTACCTTAACGGCGAGAATGTAACAGGAAAGCTGAGAACTGAGGCTGCCGGTAATATGGCTTCAAAGGCATCTGCACTTCCATGCGTCAGGGAAAAGCTTTTGTCACTCCAGCGGGATCTCGCTGCTTCAAATGATGTTGTCATGGATGGAAGGGATATAGGAACAAATATACTTCCTTCAGCAGAGCTCAAGGTATACCTTACCGCCTCTTCGGCAGTGAGGGCCAAAAGAAGATATGACGAGCTTGTCGCAAAGGGCGCTGAGAATATTGATATAGAGAAGATAGAGCAGGATATAATCCAGAGGGATAAGCAGGATATGGAGAGAAAAACAGCTCCTTTAAAGAGGGCTGATGACGCGGTTCTTATCGACAGCTCAGATATGACGATAGAGCAGGTTACAGACACTATAGTCGGACTTGCAAGAGAGAGAATGTAATACAGGTGGTTTAGATATGGAGATATTACTTGCAAAGAGTGCCGGATTCTGCTTTGGCGTTCAGCGTGCGGTGGATACAGCATACGAACATGCTGACGAGGAAAATGTGTATACTTATGGTCAGATAATACACAATGAAGAGGTGGTTGGTGACCTTACAAAGCACGGAGTGCAGGTGATCGACAGTGATGACGAATTGCTTGAGATAAAAGACAGCAAGGTCATAATCAGATCCCATGGCGCTGAGAAAAGGATATATGACATTCTGGAGGCTGGTGGGAATACGGTGATAGATGCGACCTGTCCATTTGTCAAGAAGATACACAACATAGTGCGCGAGGAAGGACAGAAAGGAAATACAGTCGTCATCATAGGCGACTCAAGCCATCCCGAGGTGAAAGGAATCGTGGGCTGGTGTGTAGAGCCTCCGGTAGTCATAGGTTCCGAGGAGGAGGCTGAGGCTTTTGTAAGAAAATGTATTGACGGAGAGGTCAAAACAGCGGATAATATATCGATAGTTAGTCAGACAACTTTTAATTACAGAAAATTTAATTATATTGTTGATATTATTCGAAATAAATTGTATAATGTTACTGCTTATAAGACTATCTGTAATGCTACGTCTGTGCGTCAAAGGGAGGCGCAGGAGATTGCATCAAAGGTAGATGCCATGATTGTTATAGGTGGTCGGAACAGCTCTAATACTCAGAAGTTATATGAGATTAGTAAAAAAGAATGTGAGAATACTTACTATATACAGACACTCGTTGATTTGGATTTGACTACTTTTGAATCCGTTAGTAGGGTAGGTATTACAGCTGGGGCATCTACCCCAAACAAAATTATTAAGGAGGTTCATGGTAGGATGGACGAGATGAATTTTGAAGAATTATTAAAGAATGATGAGAGCAGAGTCTCAATCAAGACAGGAGAGATAGTAGAAGGTAGAGTTATCGATGTTAAGCCTGATGAGATTCTGGTAGACATCAGCTACAAGTCAGATGGTATTATTCCTAGAAGCGAGTATACCAACACACCTAATGCAGATCTGACAGAGCTTGTACATGTTGATGATCCGATAACAGCCAAGGTTGTTAAGACAAACGATGGCGAGGGATCAGTTCTTCTCTCATACAAGAGAGTTGCTGCAGAGAAAGCTAATGAGAAGCTTGAGGCTGCTCTTGAGTCAGGAGAGATCCTTACAGGTAAGGTTGTTCAGGTTGTAAGCGGTGGACTTAACGTTATGTACGATGAGACAAGAGTATTTATCCCTGCTAGTCTTGTTTCAGATACATACGAGAAGAATCTTGACAAGTACCTTGATCAGGATATCGAGTTTGTACTCACAGAGTACCAGCCAAAGAAGAGAAGAATAATTGGTAACAGAAAGCAGATCGTTGCAGCAAGAAAGGCAGAGGCTGCAAAGGCTCTGTTTGATAGAATAGAAGTTGGAATGATAGTTGAGGGTGTTGTAAAGAACGTTACAAGCTTCGGTGCATTCATAGATCTCGGTGGAGCAGACGGACTTCTTCACATCTCAGAGATGTCATGGGGAAGAGTTGACGATCCTAAGTCAGTTCTCAAGGTTGGTGATACTGTTAAGGCATTCATCAAGAACATTGACGGCGAGAAGATCGCTCTCAGCCTTAAGTTTGATGATACAAACCCATGGCTTAACGCAGCAGAGAAGTATGCTCCTGGAACAGTAGTTACAGGTAAGGTAGCAAGAATGGCTGATTTCGGTGCATTTATCGAGCTTGAGCCAGGTGTTGACGCACTTCTCCATGTATCACAGATCTCATATGAGCATGTTAACAAGCCAGAGGATGTATACAAGGTAGGCGATGAGGTTGAGGCAGTTGTTGTTGAGTGCAATGCAGAAGACAAGAAGATCAGTCTCAGCGTAAAGGAATTACTTCCAGCTCAAGAGTATACAGATGATGTAGCAGAGGACACAGAGGAGTAATCTGATATATAGACAGTTAAGAAAACCGTAGTCGATAATGACTACGGTTTTTTTATGCCAGAATATTTATATCAGAATAGTTTGTTCAGGACTGCAAGGATATAGGCGTGGGATTGCTCACATTTTTCGTGTAATTCGGTGCTGTCCGAAAGAAAACGGTTTCCTTTAAGATCTGTATCATAGAATATCTCTCCGTGAAATCCTGGTGGACAGGGTATGAAGCTGCCGGTCTTGGTGGTGAAAGCATTGTCCTTTGTCGCTTTTTCCTTGTGGGCATCGTCCACATAAGCCGCCATTGATTTGTGTATGGCCATGTGCTCCATAGGTAGATAGTAATAATTTTTGTAGTCCTTGAAGAAGTATTTCATTTCGGTGTCCCGGGTCTTTGGAACGACCACATGCATATGTGTGTTACATGCATTTACAAGAATTCCATTCAGGGATTCCGTTATGCGGCATGGAAGCTTTGGAATGGAACAGTTGTATGTTATTGAATCGATGGTATCGGATATATCATCTATCTGAAAGTCATCAGGAATATGAGGGATATTCACAAATTCAGATATAGATATAAGCCCTCTTATATCGTCATGGTTATGGGTGAGCATATCGTCAAGCAGAGATTCGTCGTGAGAATTCAGATAATGCTTGTAGGCGGATATAAGATCGCCTCCTGATATAAAAGTATTTCTCTGGAAGTCAATCAGATGCTCTATGTCAAACTGTTTAGCCGAGTCCAGACGCAGAAGCTTTTTGTATTTTCTGGTTGTTCTATATATATCCACGCTCTGTATATTGTCAAGCGTAGAGTCCACGTCGAATTGCTCCATCTTTTTCAGCAAGTAGGGGATGTCAAAGGTATCGCCGTTGTATGACACCAGTATTTTGTGATTCTTTAGGATCTGTTCAAAATGGGACAGCATTTCAGGCTCTGAAGTTCCGTTGTCATTGAATATCAACTGGGTGCGAAATGCACTGTCTGAGAAATATGAACATCCGATCAGATAGAGATCCGAACGTTTGGCGCTGAGGCCGGTTGTTTCTATATCAAAATAGAGAATATCCGACAGCTCGTCCGATATGTGAGCTGTATTTACATTTATGTCTTCAGTATATTCAAAAATTTTCATAATGGCTCCTTTGGGTTCCTTGCGTAAGGTACATTATAGAACATGCACTGTTCTGCAATATATATAGTAGCTGTCGTTTTTCAAAAAAGCAAACATATATTCACAATTGATAAATAATATGATATAATTACGAAGATTTAGTGTCGGTTTCTATGCGATTTTGAGATACCGTCATATATTACAGGACAGGAAGAGTTAACGGATGCTTTCATATATTCGAGGAGCACTTGAAATAAAGGGTGACAATTATATAGTGATCGAGTGTGGTGGAATAGGGTATCAGCTCATGGTATCCGGAAAGTTTATGGAGAAGCTTCCACCGGTACATTCAGAGATAAAAGTAAGCACATACATGTATATACGCGAGGATGAGATAAGTCTGTTTGGCTTTGAGAACGCAGATGAACTCAATGTGTTCAAGATACTGCTGGGAGTGAGTGGTGTGGGGCCAAAGGTAGCCATGTCTCTTCTGTCAACACTCGCCGTGAACGAGCTCAGGCTTGCGGTCATATCTGAGGATGTAAAGGCCATATCAAAGGCTAATGGAATCGGGGCAAAGGGCGCTTCGAGGATCATTCTGGAGCTCAAGGATAAGCTGAGCATGGAGGATATGCTAGATGCAGCATACAATGATTCGGTTGATGTGCAGAACGTTGCAGGCGATGTGAGAACAAATGTCATATCGGCTCTCACAGCACTTGGATATTCAGGTGTTGAGGCGGGACGTGCTGTTTCGCGTGTAGATGGTTCAGCGGATATGGATGAGGAGCAGCTCCTTAAGGCGGCACTCAGATTTATGATATAGAATATTGATCAGATAGGTAGAAAAAATGGGCAGAATTATTTCAACAGAAAGCTTGGACATAGAAGAACAGAAAAGTGAATATAATCTCAGACCTCAGTATCTGTCGGAGTATATTGGACAGAAAAAGGTCAAGGATAATCTGCACATATTCATAGAGGCGGCGAAGAAGAGAAATGAGCCACTGGATCATCTGCTTCTGTATGGACCGCCGGGACTTGGTAAGACGACGCTGTCGACCATTGTGGCAAATGAGATGGGGGTAAATATCAAGATCACCTCGGGACCTGCCATAGAAAAGCCCGGTGAGCTTGCCGCGATACTCAACAATCTGTCGGACAACGACATTTTGTTTATCGATGAGATACACAGACTCAGCACACAGGTTGAGGAGGTGCTCTATCCGGCTATGGAGGATTACGCAATAGATGTTGTGATAGGCAAGGGCGCAGGTGCAAGGTCGATCAGACTTGATTTGCCAAGATTTACCCTGATAGGTGCAACGACGAGGGTCGGAATGTTGTCGGCTCCCCTAAGGGACAGATTTGGAATGGTGGACAAGCTGGAATTTTATACCCATGACGATCTGAGAGAGATAGTGATGAGGTCAGCGGAGGTTCTTGGAGTTGACATAGACGAGGAGGGTGCACTTGAGATCGCAAGAAGATCAAGAGGTACACCGAGACTTGCGAACAGACTTCTCAAGCGCTGCAGGGATTATGCTGAGGTGTGTCATGACGGCCATATAGATCACGATGTTGCTAAGGCCGCTCTGGACAAGCTTCAGGTCGATTCCATGGGACTGGACGTGAACGATAGAAATATATTAATGACAATGATAGAGAAATTTGCAGGAGGGCCTGTCGGTCTGGATACACTGGCGGCTGCCGTTGGTGAGGATCCGGGCACGATAGAGGATGTGTATGAGCCGTATTTCATAATGAATGGATTCATAAACAGAACTCCCCGGGGAAGAGTTGTCACTGATCTATGTTACAGACATTTTGGACTGGATGCATTTATAAAGGATAAGTAAAGGAGAATGGAATATGGCACAGAAGAATGATATCAAGGTGGTAATCAACAATAAAGTATATACATTGAGCGGCCAGGAGAGCGAGGACTATCTCCAGAATGTGGCGACATATATCAATGGCAAGATAGCAGAATGTCAGTCATCTGAGGCGTACAGGAGATTTAACGCAGAGTATCAGAATGTTCTGCTTGCACTGAATATAGCCGATGACTACTTTAAGGCAAAGGATCAGGTCAATCAGATGCTCACCGAGGATGACGACAAGGATAAGCAGATATATGATCTGAGACATGAGGTTATCGAGGTGCAGATAAAGTATGAGTCTGCACAGAAGATGATAGAGGAATACAAAGAGAAGATAAGTGAACTTCAGAGACAGATCATAAAACTTGAAGCGGAGAAAAATGTTAAATAAGACTGAAATTTTGGCACCGGCGGGCAACACGGAGGCGGTGAAAGCTGCAGTCAATGCATATGCAGACGCGGTATATCTTGGAGGCAGTATGTTCAGTGCCCGGGCATTTGCCGGTAATTTTGATGAAAAAGAATTGCTTGATACCATAGACTATTGTCACAGATTCGGAGTGAAGGTCTATATGGCGATCAACACACTGCTTAAGAATGAAGAGATACAAAGGCTCCCATCATATGTGGAGCCTTATTACAGGCAGGGCGTGGATGGGATAATTGTACAGGATATGGGAGTTGTCTCCGTTCTGGGCAAGTCGTTTCCAGACCTTCCACTGCACGGAAGTACACAGCTCAGCGTGTCCAGTTCACAGGGCGCTGCGTTTCTGAAAAGCATAGGCATGACCAGATTTGTGCCATCGAGAGAATTGTCATTGTCAGAAATCACAGAGATCAAGAAAAATGTTGATATAGAGGTGGAGACATTTGTCCACGGAGCGATGTGTTACAGCTATTCCGGAAGGTGCCTGATGAGCAGCTTTGCCGGAGGAAGAAGCGGTAACAGGGGAAGGTGTGCCCAGCCGTGCAGAAAGCTGTATGCCTCAAATGATGTAAATGAGTATATGCTCAGCCTGAAGGATATGTGCATGTTGAAGAGTCTGAGCAGGCTCATAGATGCGGGAATTGATTCTTTCAAGATAGAGGGAAGAATGAAAAAGCCAGAGTATGTGGCTGCAACCGTGACTGCGTACCGTGAGGTCAGAGATGCTTATCTGGCGGGCGAATCAGTGGAGAAACTGGCAGAGGAGCAGGAGAAGAAGCTTCTCGACATATATAACAGGGGCGGATTCTGCTCAGGTTATTATTACACATCCAATGGTAAAAAGATGCTTGCGAACAGCAGACCGAACCACACAGGAATTAAGGTTGGGCGTGTGAATGCGGTAGAAAAGCCATATGTGGATATAAAACTTGACGAGAATGTATCCGCAGGCGATGTCCTTGAGATAAGAGGCAGAAATGGTGATGTGGAGCTCACATGCAATGTGGCGGCAAAAGCGGGAAAGAATGTCAGACTTAAGGCGAAGTCATTCAGGAGCATTGCAAAGTTCAATGATGTATACCGTACAAGAAACGGTAAGCTTCTGGAAGATATACAGAATAATATAATAAATGCCGACAGGAAGATAGAGCTCGCTGCACATGTCAGTGCGTATGCGGATCAGCCATTAGAGCTTAAGCTTTCAACTGTAGAAGGAAAGTGTTCTGTCTCAGTCGAGGGGCCTGTGTGTACACAGGCACTTAACAAGCCTGTCACAGAGTCACAGATAGTTGACAAGATCAAAAAGACAGGCGGTACAGATTATGTGCTCGGGGATATAGCTGCTGATGTATCTGACAACCTGTTTGTACAGATAAGCGCAGTGAACAACCTGAGGCGGGAGGCGCTTGAACAGCTTGGACTGCAGATCTCACAGAGTTACAGGCGGGATGGCGGTGCAGTAAGAACTGGCCTGCCTGGCGCTGAAAGACCTCTTGAAAATGTGAAAAACAACACTGTTCACGGTGTTACAGTTGGAGTGTCGGACGCTGACCATGTAAATATTGTTAAGAATTATAAATGGGTCAGCAATGTAATAGTAGATTATAATGTCAGAAAATATGCAGATGAATTGAAGCAGGCCGGATTCAGAGTGATCCTTGCTCTGCCTGAGGTATTGCGGCAGAGAGAGCTTGACAGATATTCAGGCCTTTCCGGTGAACTTGGTTCATTTGACGGTGTGATGATCAGAAATTATGATGAGCTGGGAATTCTAAAGAAGTTGGACTATAAGGGACTCGTGATCGCAGATGCCAGTCTCTATGCGTATAATGATAATGCGTTTGATTTCTATAGAGAGAATATGGGTGATGTGTGCTTTATGTGCTCAAACGAGCTCACACTTGATGAGATACATGGTCTTTCATATGATACACTCATAAAGCTCTATGGTCATCAGAAGGTTATGATCACTGCAAACTGTATAGCAGGCAATTACATGAACGGCTGTGCCTCAAGGAAGATGTCCCGGAATGTCCTGACGGATGACAGGGGAAACAGATTCTATGTCAGAAATGACTGTGCGCACTGCTATAACATTATATATAATGGTGTTCCTACAAATATGATAGACAGACTGGCTGAAACCGGTATTTCAGGTAAAGACTGTTATATTGAATTTACAATTGAGGATACTAATAAAGTAAAGGATATAATGGACAGTCTGGAGCTTGCCATGTCAGGGGAAAAAGCAGTATCCATGTCTGTAGATCAGTATACCAGGGGACATTATTACAAAGGAATCGATTAAGATTTTTTGATAAAGGTGGAAACATGATAACAATAGTAACGGAGATAGCGAAGTATTTGATCATATTTTTTATGGTTTTATACACCGTAAAATGCTTTACGGTTTTAAAGCCTGTGCCTGCCGATAAGAAACGGCGGGCGCTTAATGTGCAGATATTTTATGTGTTCATGATACATTTTCTTTGCTATCTGACATTATATCTGCATTATGAGAAGAAGAGCATACTTATATTTTATCTGCTACAGATGATAGTATCCATAACATATATGGTTTCATATCATGCCATTTATAAGGGCTCATCGAGACTTATAACGAACAATATGTCATTCCTTCTTCTCATAGGTTATGTCATGCTGACAAGACTTGATTTTGACCTGGCGAAGAAGCAGTTTATATTTGCCACGATCATGTTGGTGTTGACGGCATTTGTGCCGTTGTTCGTGGTAAAGTTCCCGCAGATAAAGAAATGGAATATATTCTATGCGGTGTTTGGTATAGGCTTCCTGTGCACGGTGTTCATCCCGCATGTGGGAGTTGATAAATATGGTTCAAACAACTGGATAAGCATAGGCGGAATATCGATGCAGCCTATGGAGATCGTCAAGATCATATTCGTATTCTTCCTTGCCAGCTCATTTGAAAAGGCAAAGAACTTTAAGGATATGATGAAAACGATCTGTGTAGCAGGACTTTTCATGCTGGTTCTGGTGGCTGAGACGGATCTCGGTGGTGCGGTGATCTTCTTCATGGTATTTGTCATGATGCTGTACCTTGCCACTGGTAAGCACAGCATACTTATAGGCGGAGGCCTCGGAGGTTCGGTTCTTGCTGTGGTTGGATATATGCTTTTGAAGAATCATTTCAGCCATGTCACCATGAGAATCGATGCATGGCTTAACCCGATCGAATATATAGATGGAAGTGGATATCAGGTTGCACAGAGTCTGTTTGCGATAGGCTCGGGCGGATTCGAGGGAACGGGTCTGTGCCAGGGACTTCCGACATCGATACCGGTCGTGTCCAGTGATTTTATATTTGCTGCGATATGTGAGGAGCTTGGAGTTATATTTGGACTCTGCCTGCTTCTTATGTATCTGAGCTGCTTCATATATTTCATCAATATATCGATGAAGATAAGAGATGCTTTTTATAAGAATGTAGCCTTTGGTTTTACAATATGCTTCATATTCCAGATATTCCTGAACGTTGGCGGTGTTGTGAAGTTCATACCATCTACGGGTGTGACGCTGCCGCTTGTGAGCTATGGAGTGAGTTCGGTTGTCAGCACACTCATTATATTTGGAATAATTCAGGGTATATGTGTATTAGAGAACAGTGGAGTTGATAAAAATGTCAGACAGGAAAGTATCAGCAGGGAAGAGTGGCCAGAGACCCCAGTCGCGGTCAGGGGTCAGTCAAACAGCGGTGAAAAACAACGCAAACAGAAAAAGCCAGTCCAGCGCAAAGCAAAGACAGGATACGACAGGAAAGAGACGAACTCAGATGAATTCTGGGGAGAATAGTGACATTCTGGACAAGAAGACAAATGACAAAAAGAATGTGCCTGTTCTGGTTATAACATATTTTGTTGTCATAATCTTTATCTGTATGTTTGCATATATTATCGTGTTTATGGTGAGGGATTCAAGAACATTCATCGCCAATTCATACAATGGGAGACAGTCTCTCTATGCGGAGAAGATAAAGAAGGGAAGCATCATATCCAGCGATGGAAATGTCCTTGCGGAGACATTGACGGATGATGATGGAAATGAGTACAGAAATTATCCATATTCCAATGTGTTCGCACATGTTGTCGGATATGACAGCAACGGACAGGCGGGACTTGAGATGAGCTCCGCGTACTATCTCCTGACATCAAACCAGAACATAATCACGCAGACATACAACAAGCTCAGGAATGAGAAGAGTCTGGGAAACAATGTCATAAGTACACTGAATACCACGCTGCAGAGCACGGCTTACGATGCACTGGGATATAATGACGGCGCTGTTGTGGTTATGGAACCGGATACTGGAAAGATCCTTGCCATGGTCTCAAAGCCTGATTTTGATCCGAACTATATAGACAGTGTGATAGAGGATTCACAGGATTCTGACAGCTCTTATCTGTTGAATCGTGCAACACAGGGTCTGTATCCACCTGGTTCCACCTTCAAGGTACTCACGGCTCTGGAGTATATTCATGAGAACAGCAATTATCAGAAATATTCGTATGAGTGCGAGGGCGAGGATATATTTGACGGAGTACAGATACACTGTTCAGATTATGCGGTTCATGGAACTGTGGATCTGGCGGACTCACTGGCGAAATCTTGTAACACTTCATTTGCCAATATAGGAATGAAGCTCAACAAGCAGTCGTACAAGGATCTGTGTGAGAAGTTCCTGTTTAACAAGGATCTTCCTTATGACGGATATTACAGAAAATCAGTATTCGAGTTAAATGCAACCTCAGATGATTCGGAGATACCGCAGACAGCCATAGGACAGGGCGACACACTTATAACACCTCTGCACAGTGCCATGATCATGAGCACCATAGCAAACGGAGGAGTCATGATGTCCCCATATCTCATCGACAGGATAGAGACGTGCGATGGCAATCTTGTAAAGACATTCAAGCCGAACACCTACGGTAAGATCATATCTGCATCTGACGCAAGACTTCTGAAGGATCTGATGCTTGGCGTAACATCATATGGTACGGCATCGGATGCATTTGCAGATTGCTCATATACCATAGCCGGAAAGACAGGTACTGCGGAGTTCAACGACAACATGGATTCACATTCGTGGTTTGTTGGATTCTCAAATGTTGATGATCCGGATATAGTCGTATGTGTCATAGTTGAGAATGCAAGCTCAACTGGAGCTTCAGCAAAGTATATTGCCAGACAGCTCTTTGACGCATACTATAATTATGTGAAATAATTGCATAAAATGATGCGTATGCCATTAATACGTGATCATATTTACTTTAAAAATAATTTGACATATGATATACTGACTTCAAGTTTTAATTACACACCCGGAAGAAACAGGAGGAATTGCAGTGATAGAAGCAACAAGCTGTGGAGGGGTGGTAATCTTCAGAGGAAAAGTATTGTTGTTGTATAAGAACTACAAGAACAAATACGAAGGATGGGTTCTCCCCAAGGGAACTGTTGAAAAGGGCGAGGAGCACGATGAGACCGCCTTGCGAGAAGTGAAAGAGGAGACAGGTGTAAGCGCATCTATAATCAAATACGTGGGAAAGAGCAATTACACTTTTAACACGGCATTTGATGTGGTAAATAAGGATGTTCATTGGTATCTCATGATGTCTGACAGCTATTACAGCAAGCCACAGAGAGAAGAGTATTTCGTGGATTCCGGTTACTACAAATACCATGAAGCCTACCACCTTCTGAAATTTCCTAACGAGAAGCAGATACTTGAACAGGCATATTCAGAGTATGTTGATCTTAAGAAAAAGAATCTGTGGGGAAACAAGAAGTATTATTAATCAACAAAAGGACTTCTGTATGCAGGTACAGAAGCCTTTTTAGTTTTCTTTTGAGGGTAAGACATGAACAGAAAGAATGCAGACAGATCAAAACAAAAGAAAAAGAGAACAGCAAAGGATATAGTTTTGGACATACTGCTGGTCGTTTTTTTACTTATAGCAGTTTGGAGCGGTGCGTATCTTGGAAGGTATTATTATATTGCGAAGAATGCGCAGAATAACTTCAATGATCTTAAAGGAATGCTCGATACCGATGGGGATGATACCGAAAAGGTTACGGTGGAGGTCTCGGATAAAAGTAAGGACAATGGCGAGAAGAAGATACTCAAGAAATTCGAGAAGTTATACGAGAAGAACAGTGATATTGCAGGATGGCTCACGATCGATGGCACGACCATAGATTATCCGGTCATGTACACTCCCGATGACAACGATTATTATCTGCATCTGGACTTCGATAAGAACTGGAGTGATCCGGGTACACCGTTCATAGATACGAACTGCAGACCGTTTGATGACAGAACGGACAATGTTCTCATATACGGACATAACATGAAGTCGGGAATAATGTTCAGAGAGCTGCTTCAGTATGAGGACGAGAGCTTTTATAAGAAGCATAAGAATATCAAGTTTGACACGTTGTATGAGACCGGAACATACGAGGTCATCGGTGCATTCCGATCGGAGATATATTCTGACGATGACACGGAGCACTATCATTATTATGAGTTCTTTAACGCTGCGGATAAGGCGGAATTTGATGAATATATTGATTTTGTCAAGTCAAACACATCATATGACAGCGGTGTTACGGCTGAGTACGGTGATGAACTCATCACACTTTCAACATGCGCTTCACACACTGAGGATGGCAGATTTGTCGTGGTTGCGCGAAGGATAACAGGGGATGATAAGTAGTTGACACTAAATGGGGCATGTGTTAATATAACAAATGTCGCAAGCGCCGGCTTGTCGGAATTGGCAGACGAGGCAGACTCAAAATCTGTTGGTGGCAACATCGTGCGGGTTCAAGTCCAACAACGATACTCGCAAACCCTTATAGAAAGGAGCTTTGCACATCTGATTTTTAAAAGTAATCAAAAAGGTAATCAATAAGCAGGAATGACGGAACTGGTAGACGTAGCAGACTCAAAATCTGCCGTAGGCGACTACGTGTGGGTTCGAATCCCATTTCCTGCATTTAATTAAAATCGTAAAAAATGGGAGCACAGAAATTAATCTGTACTCCCATAAATTTTGTCTAACTATAATTTAACTCTTATATCCATATCCAATCATAGCTGTTGGATTGTATGTAATCTGAACGTTACATTTCAAATTACTCTTGATCTTATTTCTAACTTCTTCATCATCGCTCTGATAAGTATTAACTATTCTCGGCAAAATAAAATTACAATCCTTGCCTAACTCATGAACAGTCCTGCTACTGGTTACAAGCTGAGTATCACCCTTGACATATATTTTTTCATCAGCAATGCAATTTTGCACTGTGAATTCCCTATCAAGAGTATACGACTCAGTATTAGGATTATAGTAATATGTATCAAATTTCAAATTACCAGCTTCCTTGACTGTAATAACATAATCTGCATCAATATATCCATAAACATCAGAAGTAAATATAATATCACTTTCAAGAGTGTCTGATAGCTCTATATTGATCGATTTATCTTCCTGCAAGGCATAAGGTGTATTTGCTGTAAATGTCAAATTAAAGCCAATTATCGAGCTATTAAGCATTACTTGCTTACAAGTAAATGTTCCTACCCAATATATATCCTCAAACCCTATAACATCAAGCTTGAACTTCTTATTTCTCAAACTTAACCACTTCTGTATTTTTCTTGCTTGCTCAACTGATATATCCATATTCTCATAGTTAGCACAAGGATTTAAACAGATAGATAATGGAAGAGTGAACGGTTCATCATAAGAGGTAGAGTATAAGTTGAATTTATTTGATCCTGATGGCTTCTCTTGGTTCAACGTCACGTCTGCACCAGATGATACTTCAACTGTTCCTGATGAACTGTCAAAGTTGCAACAGATATAACCAAAATCAGATAATTTCTTCCCATTAAATGTAAAATCTAATATATTCATATTTCACCTCCTATGATATTCGCACAGCTTTAATATAACTTGATGTCATATTTATTCTTCCACCCGATGCCTGAAAAGCCTGTAAATTATATGTTGTCTGAGAAGTTGGCGAAACAATCCATTGACATTGAAGTGCAGAATTAATAGTTGCATTACTATCAACGGGAACAATTTGTTCTGTATAAGCCAAACCTGTTGAACCAGATGTAAATCTTATAGCACGTCTACCTCCTTTTGCATTGGCAAAATGTACGCTACCCATAATCACATAAGTACCTGCTGGTAAAGTAATATTTGCTCCCGTGTTAGCCCATACAGCATTAGATATTGCTTTATTATCAGTAAAAGAATTAACATATGTTTGCCCAATTGTATTACCATTATGGGTAATAGAACCATTTTTTTCAATTGAAAACAAAGAATCTCCACTTGAATTTTGAACTAAGACATAAGGTTTATCTTTTTCATTAACAATCATAATTCCAGCTTCTTTTGCGCCCATACTAATAGTATTGGAACTAGCTATTCTTGTATTCGAAATTTTCCAATTACCAAATTCTGTACTTCCACCGAAGAATGCATCCTTTGAACAATATATTCCGTAGTTTAAATTTATAAGATTAGCATAATCATCTAAATTACAAATATTTATATGTGTTGATGTCATAGTCTGTGTATATAAGGTAAAATTATTATAAAGTCCTGATGAGCTATTATCAGAGTTGTGTAATATTGCAGTTCGAAAATATGTTCTTTTTTTATCAGGGGACAAAACTTGAAATCCATTATTATGTACAACACAATATCCAGGTTCTCCTCCATTTGATTCCGCAGATAAAGACGTACCTTGAAGATGAATCTGTCCATTTGGTCTAATACTTATAGTTCTCGTTGTAACTTGATCCTTGGTTATATCCGAATAGATAAATGCTTGATCACTGATATTAGTATAATTATCCCCTGACTCGCTCACTACATTTTTCATTCCAATGGTATATAAAATATCGCTATATGTATTACTGCCTTCAATAGTGTCATCAGTGATATTCCATCCACCGATAGTACCACCCGTAGCAGTGATATCTCTTGTGTATAAAGTACCTGCACGAGTCACCCTAAACTTAGCAGTATCACCTGTAGATCCACCAGCCCAAAATGCCCAATTAGTCTCAGTTGCACTAAGTCCAACTGTTTTATCAGACGACTGTAAATATGTAGAATCAAGTTTAAAAGAACCAATACTACCAGAAGTTGCTGTAATATTATCTGACGTTACTTTACCACTTATATTTACATTGCTTGCATATAAATCACCACTTGTAGTAACACCAAATTTAGAACCAGCAGTGAAACACCAACCAGAAATAGCGGATGAGCCACCAACTGCTTTATTTTCTGTCGTTCCTGTTGACATTAATACTGACTTGTCAGTTCCCCAAGTTCCATTAACCAATGCATTAGTGTTAATATTAAACCCACCGATAGTTCCTGAATTACTTATAATAGTACCATTCAGATATACATTATCCGCATACAAACCATAACCAACGCAATCATAAGTACCACATTTTAATCCATCAAGGTAACCAAGTCTCACACTTGGAACAGTATACACTGTATCAGGATCAGAGTTTGATTTATTGCCCCAAATATCAACATAAGGCGCAGAATTTGCATTACCTGTAGCAGACATTCTAATTCCGACAGGGGAATATACATTCTCAGTAGTTGAGCCAATCTTTTTACCGTATCTCTGATAGAGCATTACACTAATATCACTATATGATACACCATTTTTAGCCGTAGCAAAATGATCGGCTATCGCAGATTCGACTGTAAGTGTTAGTGACATAGTATTAGCAGTTGTATTCAATTTAGCAGCCATAATGCCACTACATCTAATATTCAATCCGTCAATTTTACCTTGGAACTTAATTTTAGAATTTTGTGCCCAACGAACACCTTGAATAGAATCAGAAGTAATTGCTGTTTTATCTAAAATAGAAACAGTAATGGTTGTAGAACTTGCTTTAGATGCATTAACTGTTGCACCTGATTGAATATATATTGTAGGAGCAACACAGAACTCACCACCCAAATCTTGAATAGTATTTAACTCGTATTTGAATGCCTTGAGGGTATCATTAACCGTTACATTGGTAGCTGTGATATTATTAGCAGCGAAAGAGTTGTTAATCGTGACTGGTACGTTGAATTTTGCAGAAGATGTATTTAATACAATCTTGCCACTACCGCCTACTTGAAAGCCACCGTCTGTTCTTATTACACTAGAACCAAAATAAACTCCACTTGTCCAAGCACCCGTATCGTTTATACCAAGCCAACCATTGTTCGCATAATCTCTAATAGACACCTTTCCGTTAATAGATATTTTACCATTAGCTTGTGAATTACCTACATTCAACGTACCAGTAGTCGTAGCATTACCATTAACAGTCAATCCACTTGTCGTTATATTTGTTGCCGTGAAATTAGTCGCACTCAACGTCTTAACACTTATATCATTACAAAAAAGCTTGCCCAGTAATCTACTCGATCCTGTAACAAGCAAATTTCCTAATTGTGCCAAGCAAAATCACTCCTTTCTGAGAGAGCGATATTACTCGCCCTCCGTTGTATTTTTATCTTCCTCATCATCTACCTTATCCATAAATGACAGCATTTCTATATCATCCATATTGAGTCCACAGTCATCAGGCAGAGTCTCGTACATTGAATCCATATCAAATGTAGTGATAGTTACCTGTGTCTTATCTCTAAGAACTTCCTGAAGCTTCTTATCGCACTCAGCTAACTCATTCTGATATTCCTCTCTGAACTCTTCCTTGACATTTACGTTCTTCTGACCGTTCTCTTCAACTTCCTCAGTTTTACCATCAGCAACATACTTGTCGCCAAGTGACTGCAAGAGATCTCTCTTCATCTCCATAAAACTCTCATAAGTCTTACCGATTTCCTTAATATTTGTTCTGAGAGCAAGTTGTACCTGAAATGGAAGAGAGTTGAACTTGTTTCTATCAGTCTGCCTACTCTGTGAATACCACTCAGCTACGTTGATGAGTTCAATATTGTAAAATTCCTTTGTTGTAATCTTCTTATTAAATGACATAATAAATTCTCCTTTTTCTCAACTAAAAATAGGGCATATAACAACCCATTACTTATTTTCCATACGGTCTGAATATATGTCCGAACACGACATAATAAGGTTTGTTTTCATCATGAAGCACCTTATACTCAAACCAGTCCAATATAAAAATTGATATACATACAATCACAAACCAAGCACAACAAAAGAGGATATTAAGTTGATTCTGTGCAAATGTTCCCCAAAGTCCTCTATAGTCCCATATGGTAAAATCTTGATTAAATGTAATACCAAATAAATATTCCAACATGATAGAAGTCAAACCACCAAATAATACTTGCCATACTAAATCCATATCATATGTGAACATATTGTTATACTGTGAAATGATAATTCCCACAATAAAAGCGAGTATGAACATCGTCCAATGTGTCCAACCTCGCCATAAAATTTCTAAACCACAATATATAAAACCAGATACTATGCCAATGCTAGTTAACTGTAGCATCTTCTGTAGTAGTTTCTGTATTTTCGTCATCTGAATCACCACTTTCTGATGTAGATGTGTCTGTATCAGGTGTATTATCTGAGCCATCTGTAGTTCCTGAACCATCCATAAATCCAGCAATAAGTCCCTGTATAATCTCAAGAGTATTAGCAATAATCTCGTTATACTGTGCCTGATATGATTCATTGAGAGGTGTGTCATATGTATAAGACATAATAGTATCTCTGTCTGTCTCTCCGTTTAACTGTGCACGGAGTAAATTACATTTAGTAGTTTCCTGAGTAATCTTTAACTGCATCTGTAAATAGAGTGAGATGATTACCTTAGCAGGAAACATACGACATTCATTTCCATTTGAGTGATATGGTAGATATGCAACTGCTGGATTCTGCATTGCAGTCAAGCAGAGAGAAGAGATGTTGTTCTGATCATGCTGTTCAAGGCTGAATGTCTCTGTGCCCTTATCTGTTTCTATTTGTACACCCTTTGATATTTCTGCCGTACAGGTATCATTAAGTACACCTTTCTTGTATATCTTAATTTCTTCATCAGACATTGTATTAAAATCTATAACAGGATTAACAATATCCTGTAAACTCTGAACTTGTTCAGCAAGATTACTCTTTGTTAGTCTAACCGCCAAGCAATCTACAAATTGGTTCACATCTTCATTGTACTGTGCGCCACAGTCTGTAATATCAGAGTATGTATCATATATTTCGTATAAGCCAACAGATATATCATTCTGAAATACCTGAATGGCTGTTATTTTCTTAAAATTCTCCTTAACTCCATATAAGTAATCTGTTTGTAGACAGAGCACAGGATCATTCGCAAAATCCTGTGCAGAAAACTTAACAAGAGTGTAAGTATCTTTGTTGTTTACTAGAACGTAACTTCGCATTTAACGCTCCTTTCTACATAATAAAAGAGCCTACCGAAGTAGACTCTATGTGTGTTAATTATTCTATTTTAAATTTCCCATATTTCGTTACAAACGACAAAACCATTCGCAATTCTGATTTTGATGTTATCGTTAATTGCGTATTTTAATAGATCCTCATCTTCAACAACTGCATCTGTTTCATATATTTCAGTAGTAATCAGATTCCCTTGCTTAGTTATATTACTCATTCTTCAATCACCTCGCCAGCTAACATTAAGTTTCCATTATTATCCACTGATGCAGAGGATTGATATAATTCAAGAATATCAGAATCGGAAAGGGCAGTAGCATAGATTCTTACATCTGATATTTGTCCGTTATAATATGTATTAAGGCTATTATATATACCTATTTTGGAAGAATGAATATTCCAATATATTTTAGATGCACTTGAAACAGATTTTTTTAATTGCCCATTAATATATATTTTTGAATACTCACCATTTTTATACACTCCACAAAAATAAGTCCATCCATCATTAACAGTAATTTTTTTATCAGATAAAGCATCAACCGCATGAGATACATCTGTAGCGATTCTAAAAAGTGGAATGTCATCAGCCGTTAATTCACAGGAAAATCCCTCCCAAATAGTAAATAAAAATTGCCTTGTATTTGTGTCTTTAAGTCTTTTAAACCAGAATGATATAGTAATATCTTCTTGGTGAAATACATTTGGAGTGTCAATTACCTGCTTATTTCCATTAAACACATAGCTTCCTTTGTATCTAGGTGTATCACTTGACCAAGTAGGACATGTAGAATCTGTTACACTACCATTATTACAATAACCACTTGTATCATAAATTACATTATCATAAAAAGAAGCGTCATCTTCGGGAGCTGGTGTCCAAGATGTAGCGGTAGAAGATTTTTCGAATTTAACATTCTTAATCCGTGCTGTAAAACTTGCTTCGACATTTGCGTTTGAATTATAAAAAGATATAATCCCCTGTTGTCCAACATTTGAAGATGCTTGCTGAGGAATAGTAACGGTTTGCTTTACATGATACCATTTATTTAATTCGCATCCGTTTTGCCCTACTACGGGTAAATTATGTTGAGTTACCCCTCTCCAAGCACCAGTGGCGGTTTCTCCACTTGGGGCATTAACATATCTTTGTCCCATCCAGAGTTCCCCCCTATTAGAACCTGTAGGAAAATTCCAAGCAGTGTACATTATGTCATACGACCATGTATATTTTTCACCAACTGGGTAATCTCTGCATTCATATACAAATCCGTCAAGTATAATACCTTTATATGTTTTTTTTGATTTTAAAGTGAACTCACCATATTCGTCTGTTACAGTTGGAAAATTTTTGAAAAAACCTGCTTTCACGTTTCCTTTGCCGTTTTTGATCAGATTCCTACCACCAATTTTTCCATCAACTTCTCCGAGAGGGTAGTGGCAGACTAATCCTTCTGATATTTCCTTGACTTGACGTGGGGAAAGACATGTATTGTAAATTCTGAAATCATTTAAATACCCCTCAAATAGATAAGTTTCAGAACTTCTTTTACCAATAAGAGCTGTTGTGCCTGATAAACCAGTTAAATTTTTAGGTTGTGATGTCGAGCATTTAACTCCATTTATATATATTGTTACAGTATTGTTTGAGCTTTGATATGTCATACAGCAATGAACCCATTCTGTCGTGTCACAAACATAAGTAAGATCAAGTGTATTACCAGTAATACTATAAATATCAAATTTGTTACCATAATGTCCAATAATTAAATTGCCACATTGATATACAACTCTAAATTTAGATAATATATTATTACTTATTTCTTTTATCCAATAACAACAAGAAAAATCTTTTCCCGATTCAATTCCAAAAGCGTTAGATAACTGTAAATATCCATTACCAACAAACGATCTACATTTACCGAGTTTTCCTTGGTCATATACAGAAGTTCCATAGTCTACTACATCCATATTTGTTAAACCATAATTTTTCGTTGTCCCATCTGTGAATGGCAACCATAAACATAACAATCTATCACACTCCTTTCTTTATAAAATAGGAGAGTAGTACCGTTCCCTACTCTCCTTAAAAATACATATATCATTAAGCAAAAACGAAGTTTAAGCACTGTAAATTGGCATCATACTCTAATGTACACTTATCACCAATCATTACTTTATCTGCGCTTATTTGCCCCTCAGAAGCGATTCCTCCCTTTACTTTCAGTGCGCCAGTGGTCTTACTGGTCGAAACTGTGGCAGATGAAATCGTTGTTTCCTTCGAGAAGGTTTTTGCTCCTGATATGGTCTGTGTTGTATCTATTGTGACATATTTAGATGTAATTACATTTCCTGCACCATCTTGGGTTGCTTTGGTAGCGGAAGCAACCGATTGAGATCCGATATTTGCAGACGTAATTATAGTATTACCATTATGAGTAAAACAACTATCTGAATTTTTAGTAGTAAAATTGATGCCAAAATAATGAGATATATTTAACCTTTTATAGCCATCACTCGCTTTATATGTACCAATTCCATACCAACTACATCCAGTGTCATTATTGTCAGTAGTCGAAGGAGTCCATCTAAGAATTTGGGACGCTAATGTAGCTATAGTTCCTGTCATACTTCCACCAATTAATTTTAAATAAGTAGAATTAATTGGATTACCATCTGAATCCTGAGTGGCTTTTGTAGCAGAATCAGCAGAAGTAGCCTTCGTTGCAGTAGCAGCATTACCTGTAATGTCAATAGCCCATGTGCCACTTGCTCCTGTACCGTCTTTCTTGACAGTATAAGATGTATAATTTGTACTGTCTAATAATGTTTTCCAATCACCATAGGTATTAGCTTGTCCAGTCATTCCTCGCACATATACAGTAGGAGAAGAATCTGCCGAGATGCACATTTGGCTATCCCAGTTACCTGTGTTATCCCAATAAAAATGCAAAATATGACCATCTTTAGGTGGCTTATGAGAAGTCATAGAACTTGATGCCTTGAAAGTGGCTACTCCACCACTGCCAGTAACAGTAACATTTGCATCTGTAAGACGACCTAAATTAGCTAATAAATTAGCCTTTAAAGCATTGCCACCAACACTATTACTTAGAGCATACTTCGTACTTGAACTCAATGCATCAGTAATACCATAATCACTTAGCGTAGTAGGATTAGTACCAGCCGTTACATGACCATAAGTGTCAACAGTAACAGATTTATATGTACCAGCTTTCACGCCACTTGTATTATGAGTAATCGCAACTGTCTTATCATCACCTACTACGGCAGTCAATGCACCACTAGCAGTTACACCTGAGAAGTCGATTGTGCCTCCACTTGAAACCTTGATAGAATCCAGTTTACTACGTTCCTTTTCGGTCATAAGACCAAGACCAGTTGAACCTATTGCAGTTTGAAGATTAGCCTTTGTAATGGTAATTGCATTGCTTACACATGAATAATCTGTACCAGCAAGAGTGACTTTTGAAGCGTAATTATGTGTATGACCTGATGAAGACGCTCCAATATCAGAGAGAGAAAATGATATATCTGATGTACCATCAAACGACTTTTTAGCCGAGCCGATCGTAATATTCCGAGCTGTCGTAAATTTACCTGTCGAAGTGGCAGTTGAAGCATTACCAGTTACATTACCAACTACATTACCTTCCCAACCATTAGATGTTATCTTGCCAAGAAGTGTATTTTTACCACTTGTACTTTTATAGAATTGGAATAATCCACCCGTCTCGTAGAAGTTCATATAATTCTGATTTGCGTGTCCAAGCAATATGGCATGATTAGTAGCTCCTGTAGATTTGGCTTCTCCAAGAAGATACCCATTAATGACTAAATCACCTGTAATAACTCCACCACTCAAAGGTAAATAATCATGTATATGACCAACTGCTGAAGCTCCAATCTGAGCCAAAGTAATATCAGCACTCCCATCGAAACTTGCATTTCCTATCTTCCTTGCAGTTGCTAGTTTTGTAGCGGTAGAAGCGTTACCATTGAGATTACCGATAAGTCCATTAGCGAACCTAGCTACTCCACTAACAAGAAGTGTTCCTGCTGTAAGATCATCAATGTCTACTGAACCACTAAATGACACGTTCTGACTAACCGAGTCAAAATCTTTTCTAAGGTATGTGTCTGAAATTGTATTGCCATTCCCATCCTGAGTTGCTTTTGTTGCGCTTGCTACATTAAGAGTAGACGGATTAACCCATGATGGAGCAGAAGTACCTCCACTCTGTAATATATAACCAGCAGTTCCAAGAGATAACTGCGACAATGTACCGCTTGCACTTGCATATATAATACCGTTAGCAGTCCAAGATGATTTGCCCGTACCGCCATAAGCAACACCAATAGTTCCAATTGTCAAATCAGCCGAGCCATTCCACGACTTTCCATTAACACTCAATGTATGAGTAAGCTGATTAGCCTTACTTGCTGTAGCAGTGAGAGTACCATTAACAGTTAAATTACCTGTGACTGTACCTCCTGTAAGTGGAAGATATGTACTACCTACAGCATCCTTACGAGCATATTTATCTGAAAGCTTTGTTCCGTTTTCATAAATAGTACCATCTTTATCTACCTTAAATAGATATTCCCAAGTAGACTGAGAAGAAGACGGATTTTTTACTCTACGAATATACAAGAATTTATTGTCCCATTCATTCTTAGAACCGAAGATAGGTTCAACCATACCCATATCATAGTATTTCTGTGTTTCTTTATCTAAGACATAGTTACCACCATTGATAGTTGTCCATCCCGATTGAATACCAAGACTACCATCTTGTGACATGAGATACCAATGACCAGCCGTAAGAGCAGCGTTGCCCTTAGAAATTAATGCACTATATTCTACACCATTCACAAGCGCATCATCTTTGTTTCTGATATTATCAAACTCAGCAGAGCCAATATACCAGTTATTATTGGCATCTCCAAAGTAACCTGCATCAGCATTTACCGTACCTTGATAAAAGGCATTACCAACTGAATCTAAATAGAATCCAGGTGTGTGAATTTCTCCATTAGACAAGTCAAGAAACGTACCAAATGCACTATATGTTCCATCGTTACCAGCAACATAATTGTTTGACTTTAATGCATCGGTCTTGAGTTTTCCACCTTCAATAATCGTTGCTGAACCATCAGGAGACTTAATCGTGAATTGCTTTGTGATTGCCGTAACAGCAGAATCAGTAAGAGTAAGAGAAGTAGAAGATGAACCTGATTTTACAAGCCATAAGAACTGATCAAGAGATTGTTGTGCCTTTGTTTCGGCTTCTGTAACAGAAGTTCTTACCTTGTTGACGTTATCTATTGTTTCATAAGTCTTTTTGACTGTTGACGTAATAGATTCAGCGGTTGATGTTATATTCGAATTAACTTTTGTAATTTCCTCAGTTAAAGTTTTGTTGGCAGAAGCAACAGCCTCATCTTTTGCGGTTGAGATATCAGAATCCACATCTTCAGGGGCTGGTGTCCAATCGGTTGCCTTATTGCCCTTTTCAAGTTTGAGATTTGCAATAATTACAGATTCCCCTGCTTTTAAGTTATTTTTAAAATATACCAATTGTTTGCTTTTATTTAATGCATCTTTCAAAGTTATATTTACAATATAATGAAAACCATATGTTTTTTTTATAACAGTTTCCTGTGCTGAAGCCATAATGCTATGAGTTGCATCACTATCCCATAAATTTGAAAAACCTACATTAACATTTCCAATCACATCATAAGACAATGTATAGATTGCACTTGGTTCAAGCTTATCAAAATTTTCTAATAAACCATCAAACATAAACATTCTCCAAGAAGTAGTAGGAGTAGCACAACTCATTTTTACAGCATTTATACCATTCCAATTAACAGATTCACACGAATATGAACCGTCAGCATGAGCATTATACCATTTTGTTTTACCTTGATTTGTTTTTACAAGTAAATTCCTACCACCAACTTGAATATTTTCAACTTCCTCTTTAGTAGAATAAGTCTTTGACACATCTAATGAAATTTTATCTGCACTTTCTTTTATAGCAGACTTCATCTGCTCAGTAGTTGAATATGATGTCAATTTCTTATCTGTATCAGCAATGGCATCAGACTTAGCTTGATTTGCTTTAGAAGTTGCATCAGATTTAGCTGATTCAAGTGTATTAGAACCAACACTATCCGCATAACTCTTGGATGTTGCTAAGTTTTCCTCGACAGCTTTCTTTGTAGAATATGTTTCTGAAACACTAAGAGTAATCTCATCAGCCTTTTCTTTAATAGCACTATTCATATCTTTTGTCGTTGAATAATTTGTCTTGAGATTATTGTTTAAATCTGTGACAGTAGCAGATTCAGCATAGGTGTCTTTTACCGTCTGTAAAATACCATTTTTTGTCTGTTCAATCTCCGAACTTGTATCAGACCATGTTTTGTAATCTGTCAACAATTTCTTATCTGTGGCGTTTGCTTTCGATACGGCATCAGCAGAATCAGATAAAGCTTTTGTTACATCTGTATCTGTAAGAATCTGCCATGAATATACTCCACTATCAACTCTGAATCTATATGCATGATTATTACCATCATAATATATATCTCCGATGTGGGTAGCTTTCTCGTCGTCAGACCATGTACTTGCAGGTTCATTCTTCAATGTAGGCACATCTGTACCACTCCATGTCTGAATATTCCCATCTATTTGACCTTGAATATTATTTAAATCTGTTTCATAAGTAGCATTACTAACATAAGTTTCAGCAACAGTCTGCTTAATTCCGTTGGCACTCTTTTCAATCTCAACCTTCATATCGGTTGTTTTAGCATAAGATTTAAGCTGATTTGCCGTGTTTGCATTTGCATTACTCTCTGCTTTATCAGCATATCCTTTGGCTGTCTCATTTGCAGATGAGAGAGTATTACTACCTACGCCATCAGCATAAGATTTTGCATCTGTAAGCTTCTGTGAACTATCAGATTTTGTCTCATAAGTTTCTGAAACAGTTTTAGTAATAGATGTAGTAATTGTTTCTGCTTTTTTGTCGATTTTATCATTTATAATTTCAGTGGTTGAGTAATTAGTTGATAAATCCGTCTTTACATCATCCACTAATCCCTTGGCTGTATCGGCTACAGACTTAGCACTATTTGCAATACCTTTGGCACTGTTAGAAATATCAACAGCAGAAGAAGCATTTGTGTTTGCTGTGTCAGCTTTTTCACTTGCTGAGTTAGCTGTTTTTATTGCATTGGTAGCCTTACTTGACGCATCATTTGCAGTTTTGTTGGCTGAAGTAGCAGTGGTCAATGCGGAAGACGCATTTGTGTTAGCAGTATTGGCTTTCTTCACTGCATCACTTGCATTCTCGTTTGCTTTATTAGCTGTCTGTGAAGCATTATCAGCAGTTGACTTGGCTTCGCTTGCAGTTGTGTTTGCACTGTCTGCTGTAGACTTAGCTGAATCAGCCTGTTTTCTTGCGGCAGTAGAAATAGACAGAGCACTATTTAACCCATTACTCACGATAGGAGTAGTCGTTTCTTGTGTATTATCATCATATACAACAAGTGTTCTTGTCCATATATATTTTCCCTCTGACCAAGTTGGTTCTTTATCCGACCAACCTTCATTTGGTTGTAAAATGTTACTATCAGAAATGGCATACTGAGGAGTAATAGATTTTACACCCTTACCCTTTACACCATTTTCACCTGGTTTACCATCTTGACCATTAGCACCTGAGATACAAATAGCTTTTGCTGTTTGAGAATTATCTGTTCCGTCCTTATAGTATGTAATGACTTTCTGCCACACATATTTTCCGCTTATCCATGTAACACTATTTGTTGTCCATTCGCCACCAACTAACTCTGTAGCAGAATCAGATTGATAGAAATAGGTTGTTACATGATCCACACCTTTTTCGGCAAGTTCACGGATTTCATTAGTTTCTGTTTTTAAATCTTCTGTAGCTTTATTTGCCTTATCAGCAGATGCTTGTGCTTTATCGGCTGATTCCTGTGCTCTGTCGGCTGCTTGTTGAGCAAGTGCTACTAACTTTTGAGCTGTGTCAAGGTCAATAATAACCTCTGATATGGTCTTTCCATCAGAGCCAACTTCTGTACCCTTAATCTTCAGATACCCACCATCAATTGTTAGACCATTCTCATCTATAACAATAGACTTATCTTCATTATAGATTTGGAGTTCCTTACCTATTATAAGATTACCAACTACAGTCTTAGCGATGATGCCATAATCTTCAACAAGATTACCATTGATATCCCTGTATGTAAATCTACCAATACCCGTCTCAATTGATTGCCAACCATCTTTCGTAAAATACATTCCGTTGTTAACAAGTTTAAATTGTTTCAAGGAAAACTCATCAAGTTGGTCATCATAGCTACGACCAAGAATACCATTCTTATTGATAAGAATAGTCTGTTCTGAGCTGTTCACAAACTGCGTATTGTCACCATTGATTCCATTATCTGACCAATCATTAACTGTATCAGTAGTTTTCTTTGATTTGTCAACTTGATCCTTGACAGAAGAGTATGATGTAGCCATAGATCTACTTGCATCAAGTACAGATTGAACGTCTGAATATCCTGTGTACACCTTTTCAACAGTTGAAAACTCTACGGGCATATCCTGAATAGAATCAAAATCCGTCTCATACGACATCAATCTGAGAGAATATACCTTATCATCTATTCCAACCTTGATAAAGTTACCAACTTCAAATTTGTCTTTAATTGGTTTGAACTCATCAAGTGCAAGAAGATTACCCATTGTAGCACTGAGACTATATTGAAGATTACCAGCTTTGTACAATTCCCTTTTTGCAGCTTCAACTAACTCAGTTGCTCTTTTTGTAAGAGTCACGTCATCAAGTCCAGTAGAAGAATAGTTATCATTGCTATAATCATCCTCACGCCTGTATGAATACCACAGCATATAGAGTCCTTCACCAAGGTAATTTCTCAAGTCAAGTTCTGCTTTAACTGAATTGACAATATCTTGTATTTCACCTGTTGATTTTTCTGTGTTATATATCGCATTAACCGTTTCAATCTGGGTTTCTCTAGTTTTGATTTCATCTTGTATAAGAACAATTCTACCACTGTAGAAATTTACATATTTATTTTTTAATTCACTATTATTATATTGAACATCAACACTTTCGTCTGTAAATCCATCAACTGCAATATCTCTACAAGCTTCAAACTCCTTCTTGAGATTATTTAGTTCAGTGAGAGAATAGTAACCAAGCTGTTCCTTAAACTTATCCTCTGCAAGTTTAATACTTGTAATCTGCTTATCCTTGATTTCATCGGCACGATTAGTCATACGTGTGATTTTCTGTTCAATATATTTCTCTGTGGACTCAATTACATCGGTTGTAATCTTGACTGATTTGGTAAGATACTGATTGTTCTCGTCCATTTGTGAATGACTTGTAAGAGTGATAGTACCAGACCATGTTCTCTTGCCTGTTGAAGAATCATAATCAGACAGCGAGCTATCTGTTATATCCATATCATAATAAGATGCTGAGAAAAATGTCTTGACTAATGCATCTACAGAGCCTTTCACTGCACTTTGAGTAATAGTCTTGATTCCTGTAACAGCAACGCCACCAAGATCTTTCAGTCCGTCCTGAATAGCCGTAATACTATCATCTAACCCCATACCATCTACGTCAATAACTGGCATCATAGAATCGTTCAAGAAATAGTAAACATCCATAGCTGAATACCATGCAGAAGTGAGTGCTGGATAACCAACAAGAGGAGATGTGAGAGTAGGATATTCGATCTTATCCTGATCATCTTTTGACATAGATGCGAATTTAGTGTTGATATAATTTATGACCTTGTTGTATTCAGCCACTCTATCTGCCTTAAGATTATATTCTCTTGTTGTATTAATTTCGTCATATAAAGTATTATAACTCCTAAGTTTACTCTGTAACTCTGTTGGCATATCAGCCAAAGTTTCATTTGAGAAATAATAAATATACTGTGTGCCATTAGGGTTTACATTAGCAATAGCAGCATTTATCGTATCATCTGCACCTGTAATATAGAAACAGTTTTTCAGCGAATCACTGTTAGAATCAAGTGTAATCTGAGTTGTAAGATTAGTGCTATTGATGAGGATATTGGTATCTTCGCCATATTTATTTGTTATATTATTAGAACCACATTCAGGACACTCATCCATATAGTCTCCCCTATAACCACAATTATTACATGTTGAATAAAGATCTAATACAGAGATGGTTCTATTTTCAGAATTAAATATGAAGACACAGTGAAAATCATCTGTAATTGTATCTTTCAAGGCAGACAGAATATCTGTTCCATCAAATGTAAATTCATGTACAGTCTTTAATTTCTTCAAAGTGTCAGCGACACATGAAATTGAATAGTGCGGAGCTTTTTCGAGAACACGATGTAAGAGTGAGGCATGTTTGAGAATTGTTTTCTTCCTTGCAATAACTGATTCCTCTGTTGGATAAGCTGTTTTATCTCTAAGGTAGTCATACTTTGATTTTGCCCATATAGCAAGATTTTCTACTGAATCATATTCCTCTGGGTCACGATAAAGAATTGTTGGAAAATTCTCATCATACAGAGGATTTGTCATATCTGTTTCTGTATTTATCTGCACATTTCTGAGTGTGATCTGAGATAATTCTGCTTCACATAAGGATGTACCAGTTATTGACTTAGATATATCATTAGGATCTTCCTCACTTGTTGTTACTGATATCTCAAACCTTTCGTGTAACTGAGGAATGTATATAATCTTAAAATCCACCATAGAGTCCCATAGCGGATGTTTCTTTTCATTATTAAATTTATGTATTTTGAATGACACTTCATTAGCATCATTAAAATTATTTTTATATGTTAAACCAGAGACATTAGTAATCCCTCCATTACCAATCGTTTCAAAATTTTTGTGCTGTAATAGAAGAGTAGGAGTCTCTATCAAACCTTGGCTATTAAATAATACTTTCGCCATTTACAAAATGCCTCCTTATATATTTTTTAAATTTGTTTCTTGACTTCTAACATTTGTCTTTGTAATTCATATTTATCCTTGAGTAAATCATTGAGAAGTTTTCTATACTGCCCTTTGATTTCATTTACCTCAGAGATAGTCTGTTCCAATTCTTCACGAGTTCTGATTGTTTCTTCTATATTTGTAGCGAGAACACCTACATTATTATCCTTTATGTATTGCCTTAATTCAGCATTTTCATCTCTTAAATCCTCAACATACTTCTGTTGTAAGAATCGCTTGATTGTCATGTTATCACCTCGTTTTTAGTCGATTTTCGTTATTTTAAATCAAAGAAATAGGAGAGAAATGAAACAATCGTTTCAAAATCTCTCCATATCTTTGTAGTTATTCCGTTCTATTCAATTACCATCTCTTCACGCTCTGAGAGTTATATCCCTTACTGAGACTGCCAATGGTATCTTCCTTAATCATACTACGAACTCCACCTGTATTGTTTTTAATAACATCTTTTATTCCATTAGCAAGCTGTTTTGGATCTTGAACACCCTCAAGCTTAATATCACCAATAGAGATATTAACATCATTATCCACCTTATTATTTACAGGTACACTCGGCATACTAAACGCTGTACCAGTATACATATTCTTATATGCCATAGGATTTTTGGCAAATTCCATCAGAGTTTTAGCCTGTTCAGCAGTGAATATCATATCACCTTGTCCAACAGACTTCAGAACACCCTTAGACACATCATACTGTAATTCTGTACCATTTTCACCAAGATTAGCAATCATATCATAAGGGATACTATCAGAACCCTTTTTGAATCCCTTAATACCTGACCTGTGAAGTGTCTGATAAAAAGCAGAATTTGTAGCAGATGAGAAGTTACTAAATCCAATCTTCTTAGCTAACTCTGTCCACTTAGATGTAGGAAGAATCTTCTTACCCCAATTGCGGTAGAGTACCTTATTCAGATTACCATACTTGCTAACATCCTGTTTCGCAACAACAATGTTCTTCTTCAAGAAGTCATTAACCCACTTTTTCTGTGAAGTTGATAATACTTTACCGACAGGAGCTGTGCTGTTTGTATTGGTTGTGGTATTATTGTATACAGGAGAAATCTTATTGGTTGGATTATCAATTCGACTAATCAATTTATTGGCATCAATTTTCACATCTGTAGAAGATCCAGAAGATGATCCGCTATTAGAATTGTTCAGAATATTATTCTTAACTTTTTCTTTTGTCGCTTCATCTATCTTGTCCTGCTGTGTAGTTTCAGCGTCACGATCGTATTTAGCCCAAGCCCTCTCCATAAAACTCTGAATATCACTTACAACATTACCAGTGCTCTCAGATATTTTACCATCAGCAGATACATTGTTGAATGAATCAGTTGCGACATACTGTATCTTTTCCATGAGACTTGTGATTGTCTCATTATTCCAGTGACTATCAATGTTTTCTATAAGCTGGCTGAAATTATCGTCCAGATTCTTGATTACATCCTGAATACTGTCATCCAAATCAGTCTGGAAATCAGAGAGCATATCCTTCGTTGAAGATATAAGCTTATCATACTGTGTATCTTTGAGATCCTTTTCTGCATCCTTGAGAGACTGGTTAAGCTCCTGGGCTTTTGCTCTAGTCTCCTCTGATGTATCGCCAGAAATAGCAACCAACTGTTTACGAAGATCTGAGAGAGTCTTTGTCTTCTCAGAAATATTATTTGCATAATCATAGGCATCTTTTTCTGAATCCAGAAGGTCATTAAATTTATCAATAAGATCTGAGATGTGATTTTTTAAGGCATCGTAACCCGATTTCATCAAATCAATGGTCGCCCACTTTTCATCTTCAGCACCCTTTACACAATCCTGATAAGACTTGACCAATTTCTCTTTTTGGTCAATTAGCTTTTGATTGTATGGATCATTAGCCAACTTCTTGTTGATACTCTCAATCTCGGCATAATACGTTTCCGCATTTTTCTTATATGCTTCGTAGTTGGATATGTGAAGTCCAGCGACAGCATTACCCTCAGAGGTTAATCCACCAGTATCATCAGAAGTCAAATCTCTACGAGATAATTCATCAATAATGAAGTTATTCTCATCTATCAGGTTCTGAACCTTATTTGCCTGTTCATCAATTCTATCCCAATGTACTTGCATGATTTGATTATTATATTCAGCAAGCGATTTAGTTGCTTCGTCAATGGAATTGGTCACATCATCTATCTGTGATCTCATTTCATACCATTTTTCGCTCTTATAGGCAACATCACCATTCTTAACTGCATTATTCAATTCCTTGACGAGATCTGTACGTTTCTGAATCAAATTACTTCTACTTGACTCTTCATTTTTTGCTAATCTACTATACCAAGTAGCAGAAGCACCATTGCCACGTTCCTCAAGTATAGACATGTTATTATTTAATTCAGTTGCAGTCTGGTCATACTGATGACGCTTATTATCATATTCAGTTGAGATATTAGAGAACTTCTGTGAAGCAATTTCTGCCCTCTGAGTAATCTGTGTCTGCTCATCAATTTCTGTCTGTACTTTTGCCTGATTATATGACTCCAACGCATTGTTGTAATCTATACAAGAATTAAAGAACCCAGAAGATATATAGCCCTTCTTGTAATACTCAGACAGTTTCGCAAGAGTAGAAACAGATATTATCTTACCACTCTTGGCTGACTTTCTGGCATCATTGATATACTTATTAACTGTATTTCTATTGGTCTTTAACAGACTGCTATATGACGCTCCCTTTGCAGATTTAAACATATTGCTCTTTGCAGTCGCCCTAGCCTTGTTGTATTCATTCTGCTCATTCTTGTCACGAGTGACGATTGTGCCATAGCCTGACTTCTGCTTATCAAGATAGCTGTTTTTATCCTTTGCTGAAACTGCATTGGATGACTTGGTACTATTCATATCCATAGTATCATTTGTAGCATCATCCCAGTTCTTGTACTTGTCTGCTATATTGTTGTACTTCTCTGCATTATTTACTGCAAATGCTGTAGTGTATTCTTCTCTAGCAGTCTGAAGGTTCTCAATACTGAGATTATACATGTACAACCTATTGTATAAGGTAGCGTTCTTCTTTGCCACAATAGTAAGTAATGAATCTGGAATAGCAACACGCTTCTTGATATAACCCTTGATAGAATTAAGTGTAGCATTATACTTTGTATTCTTCTTTATCTTGCCCTTGTTCAAAGCAGAAGTAGCACTCTTGGCAAATCTATTGACATTACTATTAGCTGACTTAGCAGCCGTGTAATATGCACTGTTCTTTGTATTTAGGACAGAATTGTTATATCCAAGTGATGAATTCTTGGCTGTAGCCGTGTTCTGTACACCACCTGTAGCAATAGTCTGCTTTGTCTCGGCGATAGACACTGTAGCATCTCTCTGTGCATCAGATACCTTTTTGAGATCTTCAGCGTATGTCCTGAGAGAGTCATGAAGTGTCTGCATAGCAGTAGTGCAGTCTTTTGCCTTATCTATCCAATCTTTATAGGTTGATATAACTGTCTGAATATCAGAGCTGTATCTTGAAATATTGATTGAACCATCCGCAACACGAGTCTTAATCTCTTTGGCAAGTTTCTTGTTTATTGCACCAAGACTGATTGCTTTGTTAAGATAACTATTTGCCGTATTAAGATACTTATCTCTACCTTTCTGCTCTGTATACATCTTTGTGTATGTATTACCCACAGCAGACATATAATTAGCTGTAGCAGAAGAGTATCGCTTATCATTTAGTTTTGATTCCGCTTTAGATATATTGGAGTCGATCTTCTTCTGAAGTCTATCCAGGCGAACTTCAATCCAATCGAAGAATTGAGATGCCCAATCAGAGAGTTTATCGAATGCAGTCTTTGCAGTGGATGAACTACCTCCACCTCCACCACCTGAAGTTCCACCACCTGAACTACCATGCGAATTAACAGATGCACCGCCAACGGAAGTTTTGACAAGGCTCTTCATGGCATTAAATGCATTATTTAAAGCCTCTGACTGTTGCGCTCCCGCAGTTCCTGTAGCTTTAAATGTACCATCAGGATTCATTACACTATTTTTTATACTCTGGAATGTCTTAATAGCCTGCGTTGCAAGATCAAGTCCTTTACACAAATCCATTAAGTTCTTAATATCACCATCAGTCGTAAGAGTAGGGTTATTTAATTTCTTCACTGCAAGTAAAGCAAGAGCCTGTGAACTTACGCCTGACTGACTTGCTTCGTTTGCAAGCTGAATTATCTCGCCAGCAGTCGCATTTGAGAATAATTCTGTAGCATTGGTAGTATCAATCTTTGTGCCATGTAAACTAAGATCAGCCTTGACAGCTTCCTCTGTAGCTATCTTTTCTTCGCCCAAATTCTTTGCAAGAGCAGCTTCAACAACGGCGGCAGAATTAGTCACTCCCATATTATTAAGCTGTGACTCGTAATAAGCTCTATTTGTCTCGTTGAGATTAGACAGCACGGATTCACTATTGACGTATTCTGTGGCTAATTCATTGGCAACTTTCTGACAGTCTTTCATTGATGATGAAGCATCGCCAAGAAGAGTAGAAAATTTCTCCCATGTGTTTAGTCCTTTGATTGTTGCGTCAAAACCTGATAAGTCGTCTACGCTTACTAATCCATCGGAAGCCTTTGTGCCAAGTGCATCAGTTATTGACTTGATATTTTTGGACATTGCACCAAGCTGAGAGTTTTTATCGGATAGACTATTGATGTACTTCACTGCTTCTTCGGCAGACATATTTAAACCATCAAAGTAATTTTTAGCTCCATCAGTCTCAGAAAATGTTTTGATCGTAAGTTCGCCTTTATCAGCAAGTGTTTGAAGTGCTTCGGCAGCTTTTTGAGTGTCACTATCAGTTGAATTTAACATCTGATTCCATGCAGAAGAAATTGTAGTAGGAAGAGATGATACTGTTTCACCAGCCTCTTGAGCATGAGATGTCCACTCTTGAATCGCTTCATCCGCATCTGTAATATCAGCAGTTACAGTGTTAAACTCAGTGAGCTTGTCAGCGTTTTGACTGATACCATTAGAATCAAGGAAAGTTTTGATTTTTTGAGAACCGTCTTGTAGATTCTGTTTAGCATCCTTAGATTTAAAACGATTGATGATGTTGTTGTAAGTATCTTGGGCAGCCTGCATACTTTCGATTTTAGGATTTAACCATGAAGAGAAATCTACTTCTGTATGCTCATTGTCATAACCTTGAATAATAGCAATATTATCATTAAAATCTGAAACAGAAAGATCCTGATTCAAAACCTTATTTATTGCATCGGTTACTTTTGTATCATCTATACCAGCAATAGAATTTATTATTTCTTTCTGTATTAAATTCTTATATGCTTCGCCCCAATCTTTACCATACTTGGCAGTAACAGTATCATAATCAAGATTTGAAATAATGCTATCTACAATGCCTTTTTTCTGTGGATCATTTTTTGAAAAATCTTGATATGTTGAATCATTATATAACGACTGGAAAACATACTGTCCAAATTGCTTATTTTCATTATCAATTTTCTTTTCTAAATCAGTTAACGATTTTGAGTATTGATTATAGAAATCTTTATATATATTCTCAAATATTGCCTTTTCGTTATCATCTAATGATACATAGGTATTAAAGCCATTTCCCCACTCATTCATCCATTGATCATAATCTAATCCATATTTAGTCATTACTTCTTCAATGCCACTAAAATAAGGGAGGTACTGAAAAGCATTGCCATTTTGATCAATACTATAATTAGAAGGATCGGATATATAAGACATTGCTTCTTGAGCTTTTTGCATTGCCTGAAGATCATTATTATACTCATCGGCATAGTCACTTACATTTTGACGATAATCTGAATAAATATCAGGCATTTTATCTGCTATCTGTTGAGAAGCAACAGCCTTTTGTGCTTCGACTAAACTATTTAATGATGAAGTAATTGTAGTTACATCACCATTAAGATTAATAATAGCATTACCATTATCATCATACCCTTGTGTCAATGTAGGAAATAGATCTGAAAGTTGATTACTTATATCTAAAAAATCTTTGTAATCATCAGTTGTTAATGTGCCTTGATTCTGAGTAGATTTACCAAAATCTCCAACTCCTTGAGCCAATTCTGCATAATGCTGTTTAACTTCATCTACTGTTGAAATGGTAGAAGACAAGTTTTGTTGAATAGAATCAAATTCGCTACGTGCAGTTTCTCCAAGTTGTTGTATTTCTTGTTTTGCCTCTTCAGCAGCTTTTCCTGAAATTTGTTTATAAAGTTTAGAGACACCAACACCTATAAGAGACACAACAGAACTAATAAGCATACCACCGAGAGCATTGATTGTTCCAGCTAGGAGATTACCGCCAAGATTTTTAAAAAATGCTTTAGCAGATGTAGCAAACGACTTCAATCTTGCCGATAGACTAGTTACATTTTCTTGATATGCTTGAAGATATGTTTGTCCTTCCTTAAGAGTAATATTTCCATTTTTTAAATCTGTACAAAAATTAATAAATTTTTGATCGGATGTACCTAGTTTTTTCGCAAGTTTTTCAAAGTCGTCAGATGTTGCAATCATTCCAGGTTGCAATTTATTTAAAGCATCAGCTACATCATCAGCTATTTCCCCTCCATTAAGAAATGAAAAACCATCTTTCTCATCATATTGTGCAAGCAAAATGAGAAATAATTTACTTTGTATAAATATATGATATAATCATTATAAATGGAGGTATATTAAATGAAATATATAAAACTTTGTAAAAATTGTCAAAATAATAGAAAAGATGATGATATTTGGGGGTCTGGCTATATTACATGGGTAGCCGATGATAACTTTGAATGTCCAATATGCAAACATAAATTAGTAGATACGGTACTAACGGGAGATGAGGAAGATGAGCTAAGTGACATAACTCGTAGTGCATCATTTTATGATTCAATGATTAAGCTCAAACAAGACAATCCAATTGAATTTCAATTAAAAATGGCGCAGTTTAAAAATCAAGTTCAACAGCAGAAGAGTGTTACCTCATCAAGTAACAAGCCCAAATGTCCTACCTGTGGATCAACAAACATTAAAAAGATATCAGGAACTAAACGTTGGCTGTCCACTGGGTTATTTGGATTGGCTAGTAGTAATATTGGAAAGAGTATGTGTTGCCAGAATTGCGGATATAAATGGTAGTCCTTGGTAATTTTTCACAAAACAAACGTTCAATCTATTAGTTCAGATGTATTAATGATAATATATAGTTATCTTATACAAATGAGGAGGTTGATGAATATGCTACCAAAATGTGTAACAATTGGACGATATGTTTTTACCCAAATCAGAGTTGATGAAGACGGAGTTCAGTATTATAACATACAAAGAGGAACTGATATTTGTGTTGATTATAACCATCCTTTTTCGTCAATAGATGAAATGCGCTCTTGGGCTGCGGATAATTCATAATTATTAATAATAGCTAATGCGAGATAACAGAAGAGAGTAGTAAGAAATTGCTACTCTTTTATTTTTATAAAGAGCAGGAGATTAGTCCTGCTCTTTATAAAAATACTGATATGAAAAAAGAGTAGCTAATCAGCTACTCATAAAAGAAAACTTTTTTCTTAAATCACTGGCTTACGCCAACACATAATAGTAAATCAATAGAAATCTATTATGTCAAATCACTGTCTATTGACAATATTAATATATAATAAAAAGTGCTATTTGTCAACACCTTTTATATCATTATATGTAATTTTATTAATTTTATCACAGATTGCCTTCATTTGTTCATTAGATATAGTAATTTCAAAATACCCACCAATTTTAGTTCCACATCTGTCTAAACGTTTCTTGCTTACCGTCTGTAACATAAAAGTACAAGCATAGCATTCCTTACTATCATGAGGATAGCCAGCAACTTCACCAAGATCTACAATAACATCCTTATGCTCGATAATCCATTGAGGATCGTGATCCTTTTTAGATGTTAACGGAACAACAATAGCGGTGTATTTTGTTTCAAAAAGTACAACAGCATAATGATAATCTTGGAATTCACTTCCAATATTTCTACCAAAATTTATCCAATATACATTTTGTCGTGATTTCTTATATAACTCTTGATCTTGTTGTGTCGTATCTTTTTTACTTTTATATAAAGCAGTGTTTTTTAAGACAACTTCATCAAACCAATCTAATAAATTAGCACAATAATAATTATTAATATCAATCTTCTTTAAATTTAAAATGTCATGGTATAATTTCTTACACTTATTACCCAATTTATCATTACGCAATTCCTTCATAATATAGTATTCCCCAATCATTAGTATTTAATATTACCATTATATACCAATAATCGACAGAATACTATCAGAACGTATGTTTACAGAAGATCATGAAAGAAGAGTAGCCAACCAACTACTCTCCATAAAACAAGATTATATATTGATATTTAATTTAGCTCATTAACAATAGCTCTCCAATATTGGAATCTACCATCCACATTTTCAGAACTTGTTGTTCCTTGCTGAACAAAGAGCTTATACTCCTCGTTGTCGCTATAGGTATTTAAAAATTCTGTTATCTTATCCACCAATGCTCCAAACGATTTCTTATTCTTAACAATCTTATAACAAGCGTACAAAATCTGAGGAAGAGAAGTTACAGGAATATCCAAATCGTCATATGCTGCATCCAATTTATTCATTGCTTCTTCCAGAGTATCTTTTACATCAAGGTACTGGTCAGCATATTCTATAACAAAGTTATCTATATCCTTGGCACGGAATGATGTAAACTGATGCTCCTGATTTGTTGCAATAAGCATAATAGTCTGAATTATAACATCCCTGTCAGTGCCACTCTTTCTCTGATTAGGACTCATAAGTTTATCCATTAGAGGATTAGCTGAGAGAGAGTAGACCATATCGCTGAATTCGTCAGAACATTTACATACTCTTAATAATTTTGCTCCAAGTTTCTTTCCACTATTCTGACGCTCAAACATCATTTTCACATCATCGTCTGTATAATCAGATAATATACAAAAATCTAATGTGTCAACTAGAAGGGCTTCCTTTACAATGTCATCAAGTTTACTAAATCTTTTCTTAGCTATTTCAAATTCCTTTGCAATCTCTTCACCATTTTCCTTATATCTAATAACTACATTAGGAGTATATTTATTAAGGGCAAATTCATCATTGATATACTGAATACAAGTAGAAACTCTCTGAGATCCATCAAGAGTAGCCATTACATTATCCTCTTCTACAAGATAAATGGGATTAACAGGAATGCCCATTAACAGACTGTGAATCAGAAGACTCTTCATCTGAGTAGACCACTGATTAATTGGTCGCTGTAACTTATGACTGAAACTGATATTGCCCTTTTTATACTGACTGTTTATCCATGATAATGTTTTAGGTTTTGTAGTGTTCTGCATTTAATTACCTCCAAAATTGAAATTTTTGATTTGTTACTTTATCAAAAATATCACATTTTGAAGTAATTGTAAATGAACAGGAGATTCTTTTTTTACAAAAATGCGAAAAACGCATATAGTATAGAATGTATATATGAATATAAATTATTTTTCTACTCTGTTTTACAAAATCAGCAGTAGAAGAGTAATAAACTCGCTATTATTTCGCACTGTATAGCTACAGTTGAACTTTTTCACTATCACACTCAATGATAGGTGTTTGACTATACTTTCGTGGGTTGCAATAACCTACGCCCTCTTGGTAGTCGATGGGAGCAGCACTTACTTATAAAGCAGTACGCCTCTCTGCTGATTAGATCATCGTGTTACATTACGAGTCGCACGAGTCATTCCAGTCCTTGCCTAAGTCTTACGAATCTTAGAAACTGCGTAGTTCACGCACAGTCATATCAGAGGTCTACAGTGTAGCATCTGTAGTTGATTTTACTTATATATCTTCCTTGTCGAATAACAAGTTCTTTGTGTTTTACCCAAGGATTCTCACCTCGGCACGAGATATATTCTGAGCCTTGCACATATTGCTTACTACATTTGTATGTGTATATAATCTTGCAAATTATATACTTGCATAACTCAGCTTTTTTGCGCCTATTACAGCACCGATTGTTGTAAAGATAGCAGGAATTTCTCTGCCATCACTAATTATAAAATCTAATAAATCAAGCAGTTTTCCACCTGCATCTATTGCACCCTTCAAGAAGTTTGAAGATAATAGGTCATTTGATAATTCTTCAAGCTTTGCTTTTGTTAAGTCAATTGAAGCCTGAATTGATTTGCTATATTCTTCATTTTCCTCACGAGCTGAACCTTCAGCATTGGTTGCTTCTTCGTAGCTCTTCTTAAGAATATCAATATTACTAAGGGCGGCAGCCAGGGCATTACTTTGTTGTTTACCTGCCAATGCCTCTAAAAGCGAAGCACGATCAATGTCACTAAGATCCTGCCATTTTTCTCCGATACCAAGGACAATATCATATATATCCTTGTAAGTATCTTTGTCCTTCATAATATCAAAACCTGTAATTCCTTTTACAAGTGCTTGCAGTTTTGATGTAGAGGTTACAAGACCATCTGTGTCTTCACCCATCTCTTTAAGCTCTGTTTCACTTCCTCGCAAACGAGCCGAAACGGTACGCCACATGTTACCTACTTTTTCTGGATCCTGAAGTACAGAGTTCGTTGCCGTTACGAGCGAAACTGACTTTTCAAGCGAGGTTGAAGCAGCGTTAAATGAAGCAGCAGAACGCTGAAGGGCTTCGCCTATGCCTCCGCTTGATATAGCTTCGTTATTACTGACCTCATTAAATACATCTACTATATGTTCTGCTTGATCCGCTTCAAGCTGAAAACCTTTTAAGGTTGAGATAAGTGACTCGTTGGCTGCATCAATATCAATTCCGTCACCAACATTCTTATACAACTGAGAAACTTCAGCTAATTGTTTAGCATTTGGAATACTATATCCATTTTTTGACCAGTCTGCGGTGGCTGTAATAGTATCAGAAATTGTACCTCTGACTTCCTTTGCAATATCCGCATAACTGTCAAAATCAGCGTAAATCTGTTTTGATGATTGCTCAGATACTTTTGCGAGTCCTGTAATCTGTGTATTAATATCCGTTACAGTTGATGCAAATTGTCTGCCCAAATTAATCAAATCATAGAAACTAAACATCCCAGCGACCTGGGCAACCATCTGATGTAATCTGCTTGTCTGAAAAATATCCTTCAGACTTCTACCAGCACGACCAGCTTCAATTTCAGCATTGTAAATCTTCATAATTTCAGCATGAATCTTATCAAGACTCATGGTAGGATTACCACTTTCAATTTCACGATAATATGCTTTAATCTTAGCCTTGGCTTCAGAAGACATCTTGCTATTTTTATTAAGAAGCTTATGAATCTTGTCTAATTCCTTCTGACCTGAAACAAAGTTATATCCCTTTTCAGAAGCCGACATATTAGTAACAGTAGCGATAGTATCTTTGATTTTCTTTTCGTACTTGTCTAAGTTCTGAATATCCTCATCAGTAGCGATACCATTTTGATTAGTCTTTATATTGTCGAGAAGAGTTGCATACTGTTTGACAGCATCACGTACAGCCTGTACATTTTTTAAATATGCATCACTTGTCCAACCACCATCATTAAATCTGTCAATAGTGGCTTGATATTTATCAACTTTGCCATTGTAAGAATCTAACCGTTTATCATATTTATTGAGGTTTGCATTGGCATTCTGTTCTTTAGCCTGTGTGTTTTCCTTAACTTTCTGAGTATTCTGTTCTAATACATTATTCTCTTCTTTGATGGAATTAGTAGCAGACTCTACAGAAGCAGAAATATCTTTATCAGAAAATGCGTCTTTCATTCCAGATGAAATATTCGTTTTCTGTCCATTGACTTTTTCTTGCGCTTTAGCAACATCTTCAAGAGCAGAAGCAGCTTTCTTGCTCTCATTAGTTATATTCTCCACTTGTTTGACAGCACCACTCGTATTGCCACCCATGTTGCTCATGTTTTTATTAACATTGAGAATATTCTGACTCAGTTCAGAAAGTGACTTATCAATGTTCTGGATAGAAGAGAGTAGTGTTTTAGCACCAGAATCATCTACTTTGCCAAAAGCTTTACTTAAACTCTGTACTTCTGATACAATACTTGATAACTCTTTTGATAAATTCTCAAACTGTTTAAAATCACCCGTTCCTTTACCAAGAGAATCAAGCATTTTTTCTAGATTAGAAATTACACTGGATAATTTCTTTTCATCGACATTCAATTTGATTTTATATTCTTTGCCCTCAACAGTGTCTAATCTGTCTTGGACTTGTTTCATATCTGAAAGTAGTTTTGCTACATTCGATTTGATTTCTACATCATACTGATATGTACCTGGCATTTTCTACCTCACTTTCTCAAAATTTGTTCTATTCTGTTATTTATAATTTTGTCTAAGCGACCACCAAATCCACTTTCAATGTCTCGTTCAACATACATATATGGAGGTAATGATTGATGCATCATCCATTTTCCATGACCATGTTCTCCATCCATAAACATATAGTCGAAAGCTGTACTTGGCTGTAAACTTTTACCAAACCAACCGACATATGAATCCATTGCACCTGAATCAACTGAAAAGCGAAGAACATTCCCTTTTCCTCTTGTTCTTGTAGAATCAAGAATTTTCATGAAGTTGTATGTTCTTTCATAAGACTGTGGAGTATAGTCGTTGTACCAATCTATCAATGAATATCTGACAGATTCTTTTAGAAGTTCATTTGCTTGTGGTGCGACTTCTTCTGCGATATGATTTTCAATTCTGTCTAACTTCTTTTTAAAATCTGTATATATATTTTTTGCCATTTCATCACCTCAAAAAATTTCACTATAATTTCACTATTTTCCACTAAAATAGGAGAGCAGTATTACCACTCTCCATAAGAAAAGCTCTATACGCTTTGACACGCATAGAGCCTGTTTATTTCACAAGAAATTTGAATTTCCTATACACCTTTCAAGATGTAAATATATTCATTGTTGTGATAATCTTCGTTTGCTGAGTAATTTTCAAATTCAAAATTATGATATATTAATTCACATTCGATTTCATTTTGTGTATTTCTTGGATCAACTCTCAGCTCATGTGTTCTAATAGTCTTTATTTTATTTCCTGAAATCATACAGTCATATAATAGAGGACTAAATGACAGTAAATAGATTACAATATTACTATTGGAAGTGTAAGAGACAGACTGAATTAAAGCTCCGTCAAGTTTGATAGTAACATCATTATCTAAGATGAAATCTACAGAAGTGTATTTATCAAAAATTAAAAAATCATATTTTTTATCATTTCCAATAATTTTAAATTCTCCAAGATGATTTAAATTATTCATGTTCTATACCTCTTTAAATCCACCATTCTTAGCAAATTCAACAACCTTATCTAAATCTTCCTTTGGAATCTCATCGAGCTTCTTATTCACAACATCAACAAGTGGTGTGAGAGTTGCATTTGCCAAATCAGAAATTCTTCCAATCTGTTTACTAATAAACGCCTGAGTAGTTGTCTCATTAAACTGAGTGTCTGACTGTTTCATTGTTAAAATGGTCTTAAACTCACTCAATTCACTCATAGGAATAAGTGGATCAGCTTTATCAGAACCAACCATTAAAACATCAAGTAAGCCAGACGATTTAAGTGCATCATATCCATTGATGAATCCTTTATCATTCTTGTCAATCTCAAGGTCGGTATATAATTCAACCACAGCACGACAAAACTGTACATACTGAGCAACAGAATTTACTCTAATTTTATCTGTTTTACGATATTTTGTTACTCCGTTATCATCATAAGATTCCTGCTCAAATGTTGTCTTATCTACAATCAACTGTGCGTAAGCATCTTTCTTAATGATTGATACATATGGAGTGATTTTGATTTCATCCTTAACGAATCTATCCTTTAACTGCTGAGTTGCCATGTTATTGTATTTTTCTACAAATTCTAAAATTTTCATATTCCTTTTTCTCCTTTACAAATGTGATTCATTGACAAACTTCTGAATGTCGTATGTATATCTAGTACGTTTCTTTTTACTATCTATTGGAATAGCATTATTATTTTTTAAATCATTAATATTAAATGACTTCTTATTTATATTCTCCATCATCTTTACAAAATTACAGATTTCTATAAAGAATGTGTCATTATTTCCGTTTCTAAAATTACAAATAAATCCTGCTACAAGATTATGTTCGCTTGCTTCTTGTAGAGATTTGATCTGATTATCTCTAATCATTGACAATGAAATACTCGTTCCTTGTGTCGATTTTAATTCAAGCAAATATAATGTTCTTGATTCATCATCAAATAAAAGATAATCACAAATATTACTACTAGCGAATCTAGTATTGTCTCCGTTTCCAAATGATGCTGCGTTGTCTCTAAACCGATATATCCAACATGTATCTGGAACAGAATCTTTGATCGCTTGCTCAAATCGCTTACCTTGATTCTGTGCTATTTCCTTTCACTCCTTACATAACAAAAAGAGAGATCTCCGAAGAAATCTCTCTTTCTAAAACATATTTATTTAATTTTACATTGTTATTATCATAGGATATAATTCCCATTTACCATTAGGATACCTGTCAACATTTTCACTAACAACTTCATGTACTTCGTCCAAACTACCAACATTCTTATCAATGTGAATAACCTTTCCTCCTAAGATCGAAATCTCTTCACATATAACATTGTAATATTGCCTATCCATGTTATCCCCTCCTTATTTTGGTATGCAAAATAATTCATACATATCAACTTTGAGAGCACGAGATAGGACAATGGCATTTTTGAGAAGTATATCATTAGTGTTGTCATTTTCAATTTTGCATATAGCAGCAACAGATAAGCCTGTTAACTTTGACAATTGTTGTAATGTTAATCCTCTTTGATTTCGATAATACCACACTTTGTTCCTCATAATATTAATATGTACAAATGTATTTTATTTATGTAGTATATTATAATATGAGTAATTTTTACTGTGGTAGAAATATTCAATCGTCCTTAATTGGCAAACTTAACACTTCTGGTTTCAATTTTTCGCACTTTATATATTTCCACTTGTATTTATATTGTGTTGTATTTAATTCTCCAACACAATTCTTATAAATTAATTGGTAATTAATTCCAGTTTTTTCTTCTGCCTCATATATTGATACAAAAGTTGCTAATGGATTATTATTTAAATCATATTGTATAACAGGTCGGTGAGAATGTTTTGCATATTTATTAAGTCTTATGTAAAAATCCAAGTTTTCAATATCATTTTCATACAGCCAAATATGATTTTTGTAAGAAAAACTTTTATGAGTGCAACAATCGTTTACTCTGTTTTTATTATATTCAGATGGTAAAAATGATGAATTTGCATATATCTCTATTAGATTTCCATTTAATTCATATTGAAAAATCTTATTTGGTAATTTATATGGTGAGATTTTATTTGAAAAATAATCAGTCCAAAGATAGTTATATGCCATATGAGTTTTTGAATTTAATGCTCTTTGAATATTCCCAGTATTATTTATTCCAATAGAATTTCCTGCATCCTTAATACAATTCCATTTTTTTATAAATTCTCCACTTAACGAAAATTGATATATTTCTCTAGCATTTGGATTTTCAGAGCCACACATTTCATCTATTCCACCAACTGCTAAATTATATCCATAATTACGATCGTTAGTTTTATATTCTCGAATATAAAACTTTTCCTTTTCTGAGGCTTCTTTTTCTGTTAATCCAGATAATATAATTTCGTGCGAAAATCCATTGTCCCAACCATATTTATTAATTGCTCTGGTAAAGTATTCGTTATTCGAATATCCCTTTCCTTTATTCCAACGTTTTTCAGGAATATTTTTTGTTATTCCAAAATACATTTTGTCATTATAAATATTTTTATGACAATATAAATAATAAATATGATTTGTATTATCTTTTAATTGCTTAATAGGTTTACTGTGTTCATTAGTTTGAAGAACAAATAGATTTCTTAATTTGCAATTAATAATAGAAGAAGTTGGAATGCTAAAAATTTTATCATTATACAATATTTGGCATTTCCTCGTAGAATGTGAATATGATTTTATTATAAAACTTCCAGTTTTCTTATTGTATTCAAAATTTACAACCCTTCTATTTAACGCACTTGTAACCCAATCTATTTTTCCATTTTTTGTATCTAAATTAGACAAATTAATATTTTTATCCATACTACCTCCATATATTTCTACATAATTATTCTCCATTAGAAAAGGTGGTCTACTTATTTGCAGACCACCTATCTAATAATTCATCAAGTTCTTTAGTTTTTATATAAACCCAAAACAGTTTTTTACTGTTTGGATTTAATGCTGCTAATTTATAACTCATTCCGTTATCTCGCAAATAATTACGAAGTGGGAGAGAGTAGCAGGTATAAAGTTCTACATCCATGCATTTGTACCTCGTCTATTCATCTTTAATCTCTAGCTCCATTACTTCAGGAATAATTTTTCCTTTTATTGAATGGTTTCCGTTAGCCTTAAGATAAATATCAGCTAATAAATTGAAAGTTTCTAGTCCAGCTCTTGTTACATATCCCTGAGACATAAATTTATTATGTAAATTGTAAATTTCTGCTCCAAATTGAACAACTATTCTCTGTCTAGTCTCTTCTTCGTTTAAATCCATTCTTTTTTTTATATCATCTATTCCCTGAGATATCTTAGATATTTCTTTGTACTGCCAATTGTCGTGCTTTTCCAAAGTTATAAGTCTATTCTCAACATTTTCTTTGTCCTGCTCAGAACCAGTTTTAATTCGTCCCTTCTCCTTGAAATAAGAAATGAGATCAATTATTTCTTTAATTGCAAATAATAGTAAAAACACTGCTAGGATAACACTTATATAATTTTGATTAAATACAGCTTCTATATATTTCATTCAAGCCACCTTTCTAAGAACATAGATTCTTGAAAGTTTTCTTAACAGCTTTCGATGTTCCACAAGCTTTCTTTAATCCTTGACCAAACACACCAGGATATTCAACACCCTTTGGATTTTTTCCTTTGAGTAAACATAATATTTCAAGTGCTGTAACCATCCATTGACATTCTGACATTTGAACATAATGCGAACCAAATGCAGCATCAGTAGCAAACCCCCAAATTCCATCTACTGCAAGACCAGCACCATAATCCTTATTAAGTCCTGTTTGGACTACCTTAACAGCAGCTTTTTTTGTCTCAGTTCCACGGATACCATCAACAGTAATGTTACATCCAGCAAACTTATTCGCCTCAGTCTGTCCCTTTTTGATAATGGAGGCGGTGGAAGATGTAGCTGGTTTTGAAGATGTAGGTTTAGTAGGAGATGGCTTGATGATTGGTCTAATAATACTTGAAATACTTGATACAACACCAACCTTAGAAGAATATTTCTTCCATTGAGCTTTATCAAAATATGCTTTATTGAGATCAAGATGTCCATTATAACCATTTAGTTTACCAACAGAACTATACTGTCTAATCGCACATGAGTAAGCTCCTTCATTCCAAGGAGCAGTCTGATAACCTGTTTCATTATAATCTGGATACTGGGCAATCCAAAGTGGAGCACCTACATTCTTAACAGAATTCATAGCCGATTTCTGTATATAGATAAACGGCTTAATCTTAGTCTTCCTATATACATAATTACACCATTCTTTACACCAAGCATAATCATTTTTACCAAATTGAGAGTTACCGCCTGATTCCCAATCAAGAACAAATATAGCCTTACCTACATATTTCTTCGCAACTGATAGAAAACGATCTGCTTCAGCCTTAACAACACCACCATTGGCATAATGATAAAGTCCAAGGCACTTATTGAGTTTGAGAGTCTTGTCACACTGTTTTACACAACAATTACTTGTGTATCCTGTACCCTCAGTTGCCTTTACAATAACAAAATCGCAAGGGACTTTACTAAGATCAATATTTTCTTGCCACGCTGATATATCTATGCCATTCATACTAGCCATAGTTACACCTCCTCGTGTTTTGTATCGTAAAGTGCTGTATCTATAAGAGAATCAAGATAATCACCAAAATCCTCATTCGCTTCACTCAATACCTTATATACAATTGTTGGAAGTGCTTGGAGTATCTTAGTCTTAGCAAGCTCTCTAACTTCATCCATTTTATCCTCTGTCCATTCATCTGTACCTTTGATATCTTTAACAACAGACTCATAAACTGCCTTGACAGCTTTCTTAACTTCATCATAAAGAATCTGACCATATTTATCTAACTTTCTAGCTTCAAGCCATCTATTCACCGATGTAAGAATTTTTGTACCAATTGGAAGTATAATAGCTGTCCAAATAACACCAAGAATGGTTGCCCAGTCAAGACTATTTAATATATCCTTCATAATTCATTCTCCTTTCCAAAATAAAAAAGAACGGCAAAACCGTTCTCCTTATAGTTACTTATTTAATTTTCTTAATGTCTCTACACATCGTTTTAGATTGGAACATAAATAATCCAATTCATCCCTTGTTTCATATCCACTAAATGTCATGCGAATACCACTATGTATTTGTTTCTCATCTAATCCAATTGCTTTAAGAGTAGAAGATGGTGTCAAATCCCCTGATGCACATGCAGAACCAGTTGACACCTGTATATCTGCCATATCCAGTAATATCATCAGTGATTCACCTTCAATACCATCAAAACAAACATATAAGTTATGTGGTAAGCGACTATCAACGTCTGCACCAATAATATGAGAATCTACTATATTATTGATGATATAATCATGAACATAATCTCTATTCTCAGACGTGATAGAAAAGTAATTATAATCCTCGACTGCTTTACTAAGTGCTGCAATGCCTATTACATTTTCAGTGCCGCCAAATAAGCCTTGTTCCTGTGAACCATATATGAGTGGTTCGAGTTCTATTGACGGTTTCTTATATAAAACACCTGTTCCCTTTAACGCTTCGAGTTTATGCGCCGAAAATCCCAGACCATCAGCGTTCAACATTTTTACATCAACAGGAATTTGACTAATTGAACCTGTGCAATCTACATAAACTATCGCATTATAAAAGTGACATATTTCAATAATTTGTTTCACGTCTTGAATAGTTCCTATCTCAGAATTAGCATATTCTATGACTACAAGTTTCTTCATTGTATCCATTGATAGACATTCTTTAAGATCTTGAATATCTATTTTTCCTGTGTAATCAACTTTGAGTGGACACTTATATTTTAATGATTCCATACATTTCAATACTGATTTGTGTGAAGTAGGAGAGTATAATACTCTACATTCGTTTTTCTGAGTATAACCTTTTATAAATAGTGTATTATTGGCTGAACCGCCAGACGTAAAGATAATGTCTTTAGGATTTGCATTAATGAATTTTGCTACATTATTTCTTGCAGTTGTAATAATTTTCTTAGCTTCAACACCTGATTGATACATTGAAGATGGGTTCTGATATACGTCCAATAGCGATACTATATAATCCTCAACTTGTGGGGTTAATGGGGTAGTAGCTGCATTATCAAGATACATACAATCACCTACCTAATCTAACTCATAATTACACCACTTTTTATATACTTCAGTAGTGTCTGCTTTAAGAAATACCATTGCCAAAATTACATTATTTGTTTTATCATCTATACTTGTATACATATCAACTGGATATACATTATTCTTGATATAAAGCAGATACTGTTTGGGATTAACAATTCTGACTGCTTCGTGTGGAGAATAATTTCTTGTTTTTAAATTAGTTTCTATCATATTTCCTTTCATTCCTTATCTGTATTACCGTAAAAAAATGGGAATACAACATTTGAATAGTAATGTTATATTCCCATCAGAATTTTCTAAAATCACTATTCAAACTGTATCACCCTTTCTTTCGAGGTGAATACTTAATCTTTTCATATTTATCTATATTTTTCTTAGTTGAATTATCAGTTGCATCTGTTAAAATAGAATCCTGTATAGAATTTTCTTCAATCTTATCTGATACTACATTTTCGTTTATATCAGCAATGACATTCTGATAACTTCCACCAAAATTATCTAATCCAGATAAATCAAGTTTATCTAATCTATTTTTTGCTTTGTTTGCTGTCAGCTTATGATTTGCATAAGAAGATGTTACAAGATAAATGTCGTGACAATTTTCACTACAGAATGTAAACATCCATGTAGGTTTATCCTTATCTTTCCCACAAACGGGGCAATACTCATATGGCTTATAACAAACAGCGCATATCTTTTCTTTACTCAAAGTAAGCCTCCTTTAAAGAAACAGAGTGGTAGAAAAAACTACCACTCTTATAGTTTATTAGATTGATATCAGATTAAGCTTCCTCTGGTTCATCAATGAAATAGATTTCTAGCATCATCTGCTCAGTTGTACATGTGTCAGTAAGGATTGAACCCTTATAATCCATAGTCTGTGAGTCGCCACCCTCAAGTGCGATTGTTACCTCTGGGCTTGGAATAAATGAAGCAATATGAATTACTACAGCACGGAAGCTTTCCTTATCACATGGATCAACTGCAAGTGCCTTAACAAACAGTTCGTGAGCTTTAGGGAACTTATTACCAGTGATAGATACCTTCGCACCACTCTTAACCTTTTTCTTATACTTAACAAAGAACTCTGTTTCATCGTCTGCCTTTGGTGGAGTAAGTACATGTGTTGCAATACCAAACTCAGTCTTTGTAGCAGTTTCAGGGGAAGCAGCAATCTTATATTCCTTGCCAAGCGCACCATTTGCAAGACCAGATACAACTGCTGAACCATCAACATAGTCCTCTGAAAGATCGAGTGTTTCGCCAGCTTTAAGAGTTGTAAGAATAGGCATTTCAATAGCATTATCGCTTGTTGCGATTTCTGCATCTGTTGCAGCAATAGTTGAAACAACAGCAAGATTAAGGAATGCGTTTGTTGCAGTAACATCACCCTTCTTACCTGTGTACTTTCTATATACAAGATTACCTCTTGCATCATTAACGTCTGTTGAATCAGCAGTAATATCAATATTAAAATTATTAAGCTGAGTAAGAGCATACAGTGGGACACCAGCTTTAGTAGCACCATAACCAAACTGTGCTCTGTCAATAATTACGTCACCAATCTTAAATGCCATAATTTTATTTCCTCCTTAAATTATTAAAAATTTGTATAAAAAAGAACATCCAAATAGATGTTCAAATTAACTATATTTCTCTCATAAAATTAAATTGTTCTTTATCAATTTTACTTGTGTCACAGAATCCAGAATAACTTCCACCCATCAATGCATGGGTTTGCTCATATATTTGAAGTCTTTGAACTGCATCATAAAATTGATATATTTTTACTTGTTTTAATTCTTCAAGTTTGTATTTAAAACCAGGGTGATTTGTCAATGCTGAAATAATAGGTAGGAGATTAGACTCAGAATTATCATCTAGTTTTTTCATAGATAAGTTCATTTGGTCTTCTTGTCTCATCCAATCTCTAGTAGTTCTTCCTTTTGCCTTTTCTACTTTAGGATGAATATTCATAATGGTTCTGATATACTCAGCAATTTCCATATATTCATTTTCTGACAATAAAATATTAGACTCTGGATTATATAGCCCAAATTGTTCTTCTGAATTTTCATCAGTATAAGAAACAATTTTATAGTCTAGAAAATTTACATCATGAAATATCAAACGAAGTGGAGAATAGTCTTGTTCTGGAATTTGAGATAATAGATTATATACCTCTATATCTTTTACCTTGCACCAATTTTCTACGCCGAGATTAAATAGCATAAGACGAACCGAAGTGGAATTGTTAATAAATGGGGAGATAGCAGTGTAAAATTTTGATTCACCAATATCTAAAATATCACCTATAGTTGGTTGGGATATTTTAATTCCGTGTACATAATAATCTTCACCAAAGAAAAGTTTTAATTTATCAAAATGATATTTATCATTAGATGGTTTTTGTTTCTTTTGGTTGTCTTCAATAGTAGCGGTTTGAATTGCATCCAATGCACCAGACGATATATTAGCCATAATATCACCGCCTTAACTGATAATTACTCAAACTTGTTTTCCCATTGGTTGTATTTACGATTCCATTAGTGTCAATAACTTGGAATACAAGAGTGCGAACAAGATAATTATTATCTGTAGTAGATTCCTTTGATGATACAAGATGTGTCTGCATCCCAAATATATTTGACCAATTAAATCGTTCTCTTATAATAGAGGCAATGAGATCATGTCTTGGAATTCCTGTTAATTTATCATCTCTGTCATTACCATGCACAAAAATGGTAAATGTAATATTCGTATACTTTAATGTATCCTGATAACGAGGCATCTCATCAAAAGATATTTGATAACAGATATAGTGTTTTGCTTCTGTCTGAGTATCAGGAATAAATAAATAAGGACGGATGTTGGATGTTCCACCAAAATATCTATCCCATTCTCCAAGAGGTTCATATTCCTTTGTGTCTTCGTTCCATTCCCAATTAATATTACCATCATCATCAAAAAGTTCAGATTCTAATGACTTCTCATTGAGTGCATATAAAAGACATGGATTGAGCATAAGTGCTTTCTTAATCTTTTTCTTATACTGAATATTTTCATCATCAGGAGTAGTTCTATACGCACGAAGTTTATTTAACAAATCATTCTTTGTAATTAATTTTTCTACCATACAACATCTCCTTACTCAGTTAGTTCCAACAGTAAATTTTCAGATTCTATCGGCAAGTTATCCTTAACAATTTCACACTTAACAGACAGTATTTTGCCGATAACGGAAGTATCATTTGGAAATTTTACTTTCTTTTGGTTGTACTCTATACCAGCTCGCCATATAACTTTATCAGTCCAATCTTCATTATCAATAGAACAAGTCCATGTAAAGGTTGCATCAGTATATTCGGTTGTGATATCTTCATTGGAATCATTAAATAGATTTACTGTAAGATTTTTATAAGAACCACCAACTTTAATAGTTGAAGTAGATGCTGAAATTCTTGCTGTAATAGAAGATGGGGGAGTAGTTGGAGTAGATGGATCTATTGGGGCAATTTCTGAATCGAAATAGTTCGCATACATTTCGCCTGTTTCAAGATTGACATAATCAGTATGCTCATTCCAAAACGCTGTATATATAGTAAGCTTTTGAATACCAAATGGCATTGAATTTTCAACCTTGGTTACTGTCCATACTGTAGGATGTTCTGTTAAAGCACTTACTACAACACGCATATTTTTAGAATCTTCAGAAGTGTACCAAAACTTCTCTGTAATAGAGTTCATTGGCAACCATATCTTATCCTGATTATCAGTATGTGTAAAATATCGGTCTGTGTAAGTGCCTATAGTATAGGAATTCTGTTGTCTTAAACAACACCACATACGTCTCTTGATGCGCTTGTCATTAGATTTTTCAATCCATGTAAGTTCGTAATTTACTGGTAAAATCAGATACTTTGGAAACTGATTTGCAGGTTCATCACGACAAACAATCCACTTATGATAAATTCCTCTATCATCTGGAACGTCCACGAAAAGTCCTATTGGAAATGTTGCCCCATAGCGTTTCCTAAAATCAGTCTCATAATAATAAAGGTCATCACCTTCATTGAATCTTACAGGCTGACTTGGACGAAACATAAGATAGTATTCCACTTGGTCTTTGTCCATTGACTGATAAGATTTGATAATAAACTTTGCATCTATCTTTGTCTTATTAGTATTTTCATAAGTCATACCTTCAGCAAGTGAACGTGTAATTCCATGTTCATCTGTGAAGAAGTCATCATGAAAGTAGTCATAAATGTAACAAGTCCTTGTAGCTATGTCGTTTTCAAATGTCTGTTCCATCGCCCAATCAGACTGTTCCTTATAAATCTGACCTAAAGTTTTCGCATTATTTGTTTTGGCGTTAGCGATTCGCCTAGCTGTTTGTAGACTCGGCATCGCAACCCACCTCCTCAAACATCTGCTTAATATATCCGTGAGAATCTAAGATTGCCCTACGGAATTTTTTATAACTGAAATGGTCACTCTTGAAATTATCCATAGCACCTTGTAAAGTTGCCATAAGAGTTACCATAAGTCCGTTATCATTAAACAAGGTTTTTATTCCACCTAATTTAAACATAACATTCTCAAAGAAGACGAGAAATGCTTCATCATCTTCAAATATTTTCTCTTCAATTGTTTTGTCTTTATAGAGCAGTAGTTTGTGAATATCACCATGCATTGCACGAACTGCTTCATTGATTTGCTTGTCTGTAAAGTCACCATATATGTATTGCATATTAGGACTCCGTGTTAATATAGGAATTATACATATATCCGTAATCACGAATACGTTTATTTAATTCAATTTTCATGGAATCCAGACGATCAATCATATTTTTATGATTGTCAAGTAACTTCTTTTCTTCTTTACCGCCTATCATTACTGATGTATGCATAATAGAATCAACCTGTGGTTGTAGCCACTCAATCGTCATTCCAAGTACAAGAATTCCTACGACAAAATTCATATCAGCCGTTTCATCTACTGAATTATTCAGCGTAAAATCCAACTGTTGAATTTCATCATCGAGTGTGAGAGAAGAGAACAGTCTACGCACCCTTGGATTAGAGATTACATTGCTTAATCGCTCTGTATAAATTTCAAGCAAATCGTTTTCGTCAAGAGAGAGTTCTTTCGGATCTGAAATTCGTCCTCTTGTTCGTGAAAAAATTGTTTCATATGGAAGCGTCATTGTGAGCCTCCTTTACTACATATTCAATTTTAAAAGTAACTCTGTTCCAAAAATAGAATCAAGCTTCTGAATTCTCTTAACAGAATCAAGTGTTCCGTCATCAACCATACTTGTTGCAATAGTTTTTAATGCTTCCTGTGCTCCAATTGGAAGAGAATAGATTGCTTTTTCCATTTGCGAAGGAGTCATCTTTAAAATATCTCTTAAATCATTTGTCGAGTGAAGAGTAGAATATAAATCATCAAGTTCTGGATGTAATGCAATGAAATCTGCATCCTGCACAACAAAACGAGGTTTAAACATCATCTTGTCACCCTTCCTTGCTGCATAATCCAAATCTCTAAATTCAATTTCCTGAACGTCATCAATATCTGCAAATGTATATAAAGTATCTGATTTAAGTCCAACATAAAATAATTCTCCTGCGGTAAGAGACACACATGGAATCATTTCTGTTGGCTCAAACTTCTTTTTTTCTGATTTCTTTTCAGCCACATCAGTATTAGTATTTTCTACTGCTTTTGTGGTTGTCTTTTTTGTATATGCCATTTATTTTTTCCTTTCTATCCAATATAAAAAGAGTGGCTAGATAATCTAACCACTCAATTTTATTTATTACTCAAGAGTCCACTGACCAAAGTACTGTGGTAATACTACCTCAACACCCATTTCTCTCTGAACTTCATATTTCTGGAAGTCATCAGCGTGTTCACCCTTCTGAGTACCAGAATCATAAATCTGAGTTTCGCCCTTATCTGTAAACCACACGAACTGTTCCTGATTCTTTGCAAAGATAAGAAGTCTCTTATCGTCAATAAGTCTCTTTGTTACATCATTGAAAGCAAATCTCTGAGGAATCTCAATGAGTTCTGTTCCCTCATATGTACCAAGGCGACCTGTCTTAGCAACATCCTCCTTCTGAGATAAACTTCTCCAATCAACTTCTGTAAGACCATTAAGTTTCTTTAATGCAGTCTTTGTACCCATAATAACAACTTCTGCGCTATTGGCTGTTCCAATATCCTCAAGAAGTGTATCAAACTTGTCTTTTGTAGAAGCAGATAAAGCACCTGTTTTTACAAACTGAGAGTTGTTAGGTAACTTAGCAGCAGCTCCATAAATTCCTGTATAGCAAAGTTCCTGAACCTTATATACAAATGCTTCTGCAATCTTATCTGTCAGCTCTGTGAAATCAATACGTCCAAGTAAAATAAGATCAATATCCTTACCAATCTTTACACCATACTTCTTAGTATGAATCTTGTGTGCTGTACCTTCATTTAAGTACTGTAAAGTCAGATCATGATGGTCGCCACTGATTTCAGCAACAGCAAGCATAACCTTTTCTCTTGACCAGAACTCTTCCTCGTCACCAAGTTTAACATTTCTCATATCTACAAAATCATTAAACCACTCAGATTCCTTAAATGCTGTATCTACCTTAAAATCAATATCAGACTCAAGTAACTCATATACTTCTGTGTGATGAAGCTCTAAAGCTCTTTCACGTCTCTTGTTGGATTTAAGATCATCTTCAGTAAGGTCACATACTTCCATAATAATTTTATGGATTGCCTTGTTTGCTTCGTGCTTAGAAACCTTTCTCTGGTTTCCGTCATCATCGTACTCATAAATATCAATTCCGTGATTTAAATTGTATGTAAGCTTCTTAAAATTTTCATACTTATCAGCATCTTCAAAAACTTTTCTTAAATGTTCTGTACTAAATCTCATCATTATTCTATATCCTCCTTTCTATTACGCACCAATTTTTAATTTTCCACTAGAAATCGTTGTGATTTCAGCTCCAACTGTAGGTGAGCCATCAAAGTTGTCCTCTGTAAGCCAATAACGATCCTGTGAATGAAGCATGTATCCACGAACTGCACCGTCTGCTGGATCGTTATAGAAATTAGAAGCAAGTGCGAGTGAACGAGGACTCTCGACATTGTTGAGTGGTTTCTGATAGATAACACCAACTCCCTTTGGATCTCTAATTACAACAAGGTATCTTCCTGACGCATCCTTCATTGCGATATAAGCATCAATTTCAGTTGCAGCTTCCATCTCCCAATTATCAAGAGAAGTCATCTTACCTGGTTTGAAATGATATCCGTTAGGTGTATCTTCTGTGATCTTTACGGATAAAATGTGCTCACCATAATCCTGAGCAAGTAAATTACCAATTTCCATCTGTGGAAATTTTGTAGCAGCATATTTAATAGCCATTATGTTTTCCTCCTTAAATTTTGTTTTTTTTGCAATAAAAAAAGAACGCATAAAGCGTTCTGTACAAAATGAAGTTATATTCAGTTTTTAATCAAATAAATTGCCATAGTTTTTCTTAGGCTTTGATTTCTTATTCATATTTGTAAGTATCTTAACTGAATTTGTGTTTTTCTTTGTGTCAACAGAAGAGAAGTTCGCATGTGCAGACATATAATCTGAATGCATAACCTTTACCTTTGTTTCAAAGTCTTCTATGGAATAATTATCCATAGTCTTTACTAATTCGGCAAAATCAGCATTCACATAATTTCCATCTGAATCTTTCTCTGTAAGAACAGAATAATTATCAGCATTGATAATAGCTTCTTTCTGTGCATGAAGTTCATTCTTTTCTGCTGTCTCCTTAAACTCTTTGAGTGTAGAGTAATTTGAACGCATATCCTCAATAGAAAGCTTCTCTGATTCAGTAAGTAACATAGCAAACATTTCAATTCTTTCACCAGATAATGAAATATTATCACCATCTTTTTCATAGGACTGTTTATAATACTTGTCGCTGTCCCAATCCTCCATAATGAAATAATTTTCATAAACCTGAGATACGTAACACCATTCTGAATCATTTCTGTATACAGAGCACAAATTATTTAACGCATATCTGATTTCATCAAATGAAATTTCAAATAACTTATTAAATAACTCATTTTTTGAAATATTTTTTTCTTCATCGCCATCTGGATCAGAAGCTCCTTCACCATCACCTTCTCCATCATTGGAAGGCTCACCAGATTCTCCGTTATCTGAATTGTCTCCGTCTGAATTGTCATTATCGAACATCTCAGCGAATTTTGCTTCAAGTTCCTCATCTGACATTTCTGCGTAGTCAAATGTTACATCTTCAGCAGTCTTACCATATTTGGTAAGTAACTCTTCAAATTTTGTCATTTTGTTATTTGTTCCTCCTTCCTCTGATTGTGTTTGAACAGGAGTCTGTTCTTTATTGAAATTAGAAAGTGTCTTGTTAAGATTTTCTAAGAGTTCAATCATTTTTTCATCTTTGTCAAATTTTACCGAATTGTTATTTACACTAAAATCTGCAATATCGGCACGAGAACCTTCCATGCCTTCCTGAATTTCTGTGCCATCATCATGGCTTCCTAACAAAGTCGAAGCGTTTACATAGAAATCGTTTAATTCAAGATACTTCTCCTTGGCGTTATAAGAGAGTTCATCAATAAAAAGCTCGCAACTATTTTTCGAACCTTGTTTCGCACGAATAATTTCACAAGCCTTTGTGTATTCTTCACTTATATAAGCATAAGCACATACATAATCTTTATCTAAGTTATCATCATGTTCCCAAAATGCAGGTTCAGATGAGAAAGAACCAACTTGAGATTCAATATATCTCAGTTCTTCTTTACCTTTTTCGTCTTTAACAATTTCCATCTCATGACCTTCAAAATCCCAACTGCCATCGTCAAGCTGATGGATTGCAGCCAACACAGGTCTGTCAGCAATTGTATTCATTGCTTTCTCAGCAGATTCTTTTGATACATAACTCTTATTTCTGTTAAGCCCTGTATGAAAAATTCTGAATTTAAGACGCATCATTCCACGATGATTTTCATCTACGGTATCGTCTATCTCAAAAGTAGTAGGTACTTTTAAAGCCAACTGATAGCCAGTATCTTTAGAGCTGAATTTTGCAAATTCCTGCTCTTGACAGAATTTTAGTAAATCATCTTCAGTTAAAATTTTCTTTTTAATAACCTTTGGCATCTACTTAGTCTTTTCCTCCTTTCTGACATAATAAAAGTCGCCCAAGGAAGACGACTAAAATGTAAGCATATTTGTATACTTTAATTTATTTATATCTATATTTTCTGAAAACCGAAGGGTATCAGTATTCAAAAATACATAAATACCATTAGAATTTTGCACCTGTTGATATCCTAATTGGGATAGGAGAGTAGCAGTAGGTGCATCTTGTGTCTGTATAAATTTTTGATTCATTCCACCAACTCCTATTTATCATTTAAATTCTCGTCTCTTGTGCGAAGTCCAGCATCTGTAAGTTCCGAATCATCCTTCTCTTGACCACCGCCTTTATTATTGTCTGTCTGAGTATAAGTGCTAGATAGCGGTTTGAATTTTGAACTAAGCTGCAAACAGTCTTCTTCCAAAAAGTTCATAGATAACGTATCTTTTTCAGACACACCATTCAATGTGTTATAAAGAATTTTGTTTGGTAATCCATTAGTGCATGATTCCAAGATTGATTTTCTAAAATCATCCTTCTGATAAATAGAAACATCAAAGAATTTAACCTTACAAGGTTCAGAAATCCAATTAGATAGAAGTCGATTTACAATCGCTTGAATTTGTGGAATAAGAGTTGAAATAGAAAATGTAGAATCTGCAAGTACGCCATATTTAAAGGCAGTAGAGTTAGAGGCAGAGTTTAGATTTAATATCTGAGCACCACCAGCCGTATTGAGAATTTCTTTTGTAGCTTTTTCAACCTTTGTAACATCACCTGTCGCATCATCTGGGAAACTTATCTCATGTAATTCACCAGGAACAATAGCAGCGGAGATATAAGGCGGTAATGCTTCTTCGAGCATACGATTGAAATACTGAATCATTATATCTGGATTCACAGTCCAATCATCTACATCTTTACCCATAGTTTTCATTTCAAGCCACACTAATTTATAAATATTAGCTGCCTGTTGAACCGCCTGATAATCAGAGGCATCCATGAGGTCAATCAATGATAAAAATATAGGTGTAAGCACGGGAACGATGGTCTCCCAGTCTTCAGACCTAAATTTAATACATACATTATATTCTTCTGGGATTAACTGATATTTTTCATTTGTACTCTGATATGTATTCCACATACTATTGAATGGTTCACCCCAATATTCAAGAAGTTCCTGATGGCTACGGAAATAACTCATATCCATAGCTCCTGCAAATGAACCGTCAGGAAACATACCTGCAATTTTCATATAATCTGGATCTAATGGAAGAACAAACATTCCTTGTCCTTCTGTATAATAAGCACATCCATAAAATACATCTTCTCTTAAAGTGATAGACGCAGCTTTACGAAATTCATAATTCAATCCTAGAGTGTCAACTATATCAACTGTTTCTTGATACTTTTGTAATGTGGATTGCACATCATTTTCGCCTGAGATTATAAATGGGGGAACTATATTACGAATTGTAAGATCAATCTGATTTGCATAATATTTACAAAGACGATAATAGATTTCTGAACGATAATAAAGATAACGAGATAGGCTTCGTAGATTCTTTTCATTAGAAGAGATATTCTTTATGTATGATTTTACATCTTCTTTTGAATAGTTACTAATTGACGTATATCTGGATGATTTCTGAATATCTCGAAGACTTGTAATTGCACTTGTTGCGTCTTCATAACGTTCAAGTCTACTTTTATTTTTCTCATACCATTCACGCATTTCATTTGCGGTTGGCTGTTTGGAATTAGAAGAAGTAGTTTTCTTCTGTGAATTATTTATTTTAGCAGGTGCATTAGAATTTGCATCTACTTTCTTAGGTCTAGGCATATTTGATAATGCACCTCCTTAATTGTATTTTGCTTTACGAATTGTAAGTTTATTTATAAAACTTGTGGCATCTTCGGTTGGACGTTTTCTATTTGTAATAGCTTTTCTACGTTCACACATGAGGGCGTAAGAAGCCATACACGCCGTATACGCACGATCATCGTGGAGCTTATTGGCTTTTTCAGGCGTAAGTTCAAATGAATCTTTTCCAGAATCTCTTTTCTTACGAACCATATTTACAAGTTCTTCTTTTAAAGCATCAATGTTAGCAAGAGCAATTTCATCCTGCCAATCAAGTTTTATAGTTTTTGTATTAACGGATTCAATTTTCTCTAATTCTTCATTGAGTTTAGTTTCAAATTCCTTTTCATTAACTTTTTGTTTTCTGAGTTCAGCAGAAATTCGTTCTTTTTCTTTAGCCAATTTTTTCTCATCAACATCAAAAACAGTGAGATAGCCTTTATGGTCATATTGTGCTGTAAAACTGATTTTATCCTGATTCATCAATTCTATCATTGCTTCATACATTTCAGATTTGTAACCAGCAGGGGACATAAGATGTACTTTGTCTACTGCATTTGGAAATTTCTTAACATAATCGGCAGAGTATTCCTTATCTATTAATCCTCTATGAACAATGCCAGCAGAGTCTGTCCAATCTGGCATTAAATAATCAGCTATATTAACACCAGATCCACCGCTACCTGCATCAATATATACACCAACAATATTTCCATATGCGTCAGCTCCACCGTTATAATCAAGAATTACTTTTTTTAAATATTCAATCTGATCTGGTGTCTGCATAGGAGATTTGATTTTTTTACCAACATCAATAAGATTAATACAGTTTACCAATCTCATTCTTGTATCAATACTTCCGTCTACCTGTTCATATTCATAAATTTCACCAACAAGAATTACTGAATTATCTCGACTTCTAGCAGGATCATATGTGATGACGAATTTTTTATCACCTGTATCATTGTAAAGAAGAGGTTTTCTTGTTTCTTCGTTTCGTGTAATAACACCTCTACGAATAATTGCATCAGTGCCAGCATCTGTAGTAAAAATACAATAATACTCACGTCTTGCTTTTTCTGGGTTTGTTCTCATTTCCGATTCAACAGTATTTCGAGATAGAAGAGGGGTGACTAATTCTCCCCTAAGAGTTGGTTTAAATGCTTGTTCGCAATCTATATGTAAAACACAATAATCTGGATTTCCCATAATTTGCTGTTTAGAAAAGTCACGATACAGTCTCCAAAATTGAGTATCAGTTGAAGAAGCTGAACTTATATAATATTTCTGATACGACAAATCTCGTGGTAAGCACCTTTGACGAATAGGATCAATTGAATTACCATCTACATCTTTACCTGTTTTTAAACTTTTATTTACAACAGCGAATGCACCATATACATTCATCATTTCATCAGACAAGAAACCACTTTCGTCAAAAATTACTGTGCCTCGCATACCTCTTTTGGCATCTATATTTCCGTTCAATGTCCTAGTCATAGATCCGTTATAACATGAATAGGAAAAACCATTGGACGAGTGTGAAAATCCATCACCTGCTGCATTTTTAATTTCAATCTCGTTCTTGAATAAAGAACCGGTTGAACCGTAAAATGTATCAATGTTATCATTGGCAAGTCGTTCCAAAGTAGTAAAAGTTTGTTCAGCCTGACCGCCTGTACCACTTGCAATGTATGTCCATACATTACAAAAACACATATCTTTTGACATTATCTCAAGGTCAATAACTGTACTTTTACCATATCCACGAGTACATACAGCAAGTACATTTGGACAAACCCAACTTCTTTGTACAAGAAGTGCCTGCCCATCTAAAAGCTCTATGTTAAAAAAAAGATCTATAGCTTTTACTGGGTTGCATTGCAGATATTTTTGAATTTCAGCAATTTGAATATAAGACTCAATTTTACGAGATGAAATAGAATAACCATGTGGTTTTACGTATATTCCATATTGATTATAAAAATCTTTATCATAATCAAGAATTTCATTCTGATAATAATTCATAATCATTTGCTTATTCTGATTCATTTTCAGTGACCTCCTTTGTTTCATCGTCAGGAGATTCTTCAACTTCATCAAACTCTGCAAAGACAGAATATACATCTTTTAAATCTTTTAACTGTTTTTCATTTAATAGATTGTTTTCTTTTAATGTATCTCTTAAATCAAGATTTTCTCTTAATAGTATTCTGTTAATTTCTTGGTAAGCATCCTTTTCTTTTCGAAGACCAGTGTTAACGATACGCATTTCAGAAACCATATCTGACCACTCAGATTCATCAAGTGCCAACTGTTTCATAATAGAAGCATCACTGATTTCCTGAACCTGTTGCATACCTCTACATGTATCAATATCAAAACCATTGACCTCACCACTTCGCAGATTAAGACTCTTAATTTTCTTGATTTTTCCAGTCCATGTATTTTCACCCTTTTTAGCATTTTTGTTATGTTTTAATGAAATACAACTGTCTTGTGCAAGACTTGTAATAACCGAAGTAATTTTACCTTTGCTTTCTTGTAGAGATTTAATTGTTGCAGAATTGCGTTCAATATTTGAAATATCACACATCAACTTTGATATGGTATCATCAATTTTAGATTGTTGTAAAAATCCACGAACAATAGAAATAGCAGAAGAAGTACGCATCATATCTTCATTTGCGTCTTCACTAGAATCTAATAATCCTAATAATTGAGAATATAAGAATGGCTGGTCTATGATATCTTCTTTTTCAAATGGATCATAGCTCAACAGTCGAATAACATCATTCTTATTTTTTAAAAAACTATCATATGTATCCAACCCTGCATGTGATTCAATAAGTTCTTCCTCAGTCGTAAGTTCTTTTACTGATTCATTTTCAGTTTTATCCTTAACAAAATGGTCTGAATCAAAGTATGTTAGTCCTATATAATTTGGCATAGCAATCTGACGAGCATATGCAGTCCATACGTTAGATTTAACTTTTCCAGATGCAAGATTTTCAACTTCTTGAATACTTGAATCCCATACTTTTTCGAGAAAAGGTTTTCCCAAATATCTAAGAGCAAGTTGTACTGATTCTCTCGTAGGTTCTTGGTCAACACCATTTGTAGTTCTTAATGCTATTTTTTTAGCACAATCTTTACAAATTGGAGTAAGACCACTTTTACTCATAGGATCTGTACTTACATAAAATTTATCTTTAGCTTTATGAGTATCACACATGTAACACCAAGCCCCTTCTTTGAGGGATTTGATTTTTTCTTCTTGTGTTTCAACTTTCTTCTTTAATTGTGCAGCCGTTAATTTTGGGGGCTGTGTCTCTTTTGTCGTAGCCAAACTAACGACCACCTCCTTTTATTCCAACATAAAAAGAAGCCACTTCATACGAAATGACTTCTCAAACTTTCCAATATTAAATTTCCAATGAAAGTGCAAATTTATCCCTTATTCTCAAGATTTTGTTTCAGTTCATCAAGTTCTTTCTTAATATCAGCCAAAGAAACAGTTACATTATTCTCATAATCAACAATTTGTACATCACTTGTAGCCATTACTTTACCATTTTTATTAACCACTTTTTGTCCACTAGACGACACAGTTATATCATTATTGGTTACTGTTGTAGTTCCACCTTCACCAGTTAAGGTAATATCTCCTGAGTAAGTTGTTTTCTTTCTTTCGCTTGTTATCTCAAATCTATTACCAAATATTTGTATTTTATGATAAGCACTCTGAACTAACTGAAGAAAGAAATTTGTATTCTCCGTTGTTGTACCTTCTTCAACAGTATACATATTAATAGAGTTGCTGTCTTTATCAAGAATAATCTTACCATCTATTTGAGCAGAAACCTTATTTACTTTATCAGAAATTTTTTTATCATTACGAAGTAGAAGAGTAGTGAGTCTTTGTAATCTATCCTTAATCATTTTCAGTACCTCCATAAACCTCTTTGTAAGATGTATTATATATAACATCTATATCATCGTCTGATAAATCACCACTATTAACATCTTCGCCAATAGAAACTAATATGTCATAGGTTAAATCTGATACTATCATTATATTTTTATATCCAATTTCCTTATCTAGTTCTTTGACCTTCGTTTTTAATTCATCGAGATCCGAGGTTTCAAAAATAACTACATTACCAGATTCATCAACAATACTATATATTTCATAAAAATCCTTATTAAGTACAGATGTGTACTTTGTTAATATCTTATATTTCATTTTATTCCTCCAAATTTTAGTACAGGTAGTGAGACTTGAACTCACACGGTATTATTACCAGAGGATTTTAAGTCCTCTGTGTCTGCCTATTCCACCATACCTGCTTATCTTATGTCTTTCTCAATAAACTAAAGCAATTATAATGATCTGTAGGAGATTTGAACTCCTGTTGCCGCCGTGAAAGGGCGGTGTCCTAGACCGCTAGACGAACAGACCTAATGTGGGTGTCTCACCCACTGGATCAGTATAAAGCACTAACTAACTGATTTTGGACTGTACACATCCAGTTATTTAAAATATAGTCGCTTATCAGCAACCTAATTCATGCTTCCATGCACTTGTTTTTCTTGCTAACCAACGCATAAGAAGAGTAAGTGATAACTCGTATCAACCAAACTACATTGCGCTTATGTATTGATACTCCATATTTTCAGACTTACAATTAAGTCTACTGAACAAGATTTTACATCTCTTGCCCGATGTCACTATAATTCCATATCTAAAATCGACATTATGATCCTAGCGAGCGACTATAATCCCTTTAAACTTAATGGAGAAGTTTTCAATATTTTTTTATTTAGACCACAGCCCTCGAAGGATGCTGTAGTACAATAATGGTTCTCATTAACGCAGAGAAGCACGAACATCTTCTCATTTCTAAGACTGAGAGCCACCGATAATCCTAGATGTCGATAGGAAAGAAGTAGGACTTACAATGCTACATGAATAGTAAATGCCAAGATATTTATTATCACACTTATATTTTAGCAGTGAATGCATAGCTTTCTTTTATACTCTGATTCGCTTCCGAGTTTACAACGCCAATGATCAGTAGCGAAGGTACTTTTAGAGTAGCAACTAACTCAATATTTTTATCTCGTGCTTTTATATACAGCCTTACGAGTGGCTGTTACTCACTTATATTATTCTCTGTTTGGTTGCCCATTTAAAGGTTTTTTATTTTGGATTGTTTTGACAGAAACTGTCATATGAGATATAATAGAAAAGACAAGCAAATTCCCAACATTTTGATTTTGGCTAGATTGAGATGGTTAGGCGGTTTTGAGTTATCCCAGGAACAGTGATGATCCTGTTTATATAAATCCTTTCAGGGAAATAATGAGAAAGGAGGATGACATAATAGATATTTTTGTTGCATTAATTGTCGGAACAGTAGGTAGTATCATTGCTACATACTTAGTAAGACTTATAGATAAATTGATACACAAAAATGACCGCCACTCGCCAAAGCACGGTCATTAATGTGTTAAGTATTTTATTTTTATATTTAGCCATTTTTGATTATTGGCTCAAACCGTTTAACGGGATTTGCTTGTTTCTTTTGACTTGTATTGTAACACATAAAATTGTGTGATGCAAGAGGGAATTAGACGAAGTATTAGATGAAAGTTTCATCGGGATTGCTTACAAATCAGAAAGTGATTTTTGTTCTACCTGTTTTATTTCTCCATCAGCAAAATATTTTGCAAATTGCTCATCTGCATCAATATCCTTGTACACTGATACCATATCTAGCGAACTCCAACCGACTAGCATTTGAATTACATCATCAGGAAGACCGCTTCGAGAACAAGAAGTTGTAAAGAAATGACGAAGGCTGTGAAAATAGAAGTCTTCTCCTAAATGTTTACTGAATGTATCAGCCCAACTATCAAGTGTCCCTGAATCCATAGGTTCATCTATATATTCTCCATTTACTTTCTTTGGAAATAACCATTCAGATTCAATTCCGTGTTCTTTCCTATAATTCATCCACAAATCAAAATATGGCTTAAATGGCTTTGCAAGTGTATATACCGTCAACATTTTGCCCCTAGAGCCTCTTCCCTTTGTTTGGATCTTTTCAGGTGTTTTATATAAAGAACCATATATAATATTTTCATCATCAAAATAGGATACTTTAAATCGTGGCAATTCACTCTTACGTCTACCACTAAATGCAGCTAATGCTAAAATACAAGCCTTGTCATATTTACCTTTCTCAACCCAATAATCAAGCATATTCTGCACCTGTTCATCAGATAATACAGTTTTGGTAAATACTTTCTCATTTGCAGGATTTTCAATTTTGCGTATAATTGGTTTAAAATTCTCATACTCATCATCCAATATAGCTTCAACATAATTTGAAAGCGATGAGAGAGTAGATTTTACTCTACGCATTCTAGCTGGCGACCACTTATATTCAGTAAGACAAAAGCTCTGATAACGAGCAATATCTCTCTTAGACAAATCAATAAAAAATTTATTGTCACAATGCTGAAGTAAATAAACCCAGAAAATGTAAAGGTCACGTCTATAAGCATTGATTGTATTTGGAGATCTATCAACTGAACGAAGATAGTCCAAAAAATCATTTCCTAATTCTATATTTTCTTTATTACACTGAGCCAATAACTCATCAGTAACAATATTGTTATGCTGTATTTTTCTACCCATTAAATCTCACTTCCTTTCAAACAAAAAAGAAGTGAGATAGTAGTAAACACTAAACCACTTCTTTCAAATATTTATTCGATATATATTTTATATATTTCTTCATTAAATAAGGATAGCGGCAACATATCACCTATTGCCGAGCATTCATGGTATATTTATTGTCCCCCACTAGGGAAAGAGGTGCTATCCGTATCCTCTTAATGGGCAGAGATGGATTCGAACCACCGATGTTTCTAGCGTAAAGAGTTTACAGCTCTTTGCCTTCGCCACTAGGCTACCTGCCCATAATAAAAGAGTGCGCAGCGACAACTACACACTCAAAATAAGACAAAAATGGCAAATTACCCTACTTAAAGGCACTTACAAGTCACAATTGTCTGATTATTTCAAACTACTCTAAAATGAATAATTTACCCATTAAAAACGTATCAAACTATTCACATCTGAATACTTTGACTAAACATTAAACGCTTTCAGGATCTTCTTAATATCCTTATCACTCAGATCCTCAGTTGTATAATATGAATAACTCACATAAGAACCATCGTTAACCTTACTTGCTGTGAATCCATGTATATAATCATCATCAAGCTTGTACATATTATAATCATGACTTATACAGTTCTCACAATCACCGTCACAATCGCAATCATCAGTTAATCCAAATAATATAACTTCCTTGTCTTCATTAATACAGTAATCTATTACATCCTGCTTTATATCTCCATCCATATTAATATAAACTATATCAACATCATTAAGAATAATTTCATCACCAATAGGGATAGCAGTAACATAACCGTCATTGTCAACATATACAAGATATTCATCTGTCTTGTACCAATCAATGAAATCAATTTTTTTAACACTTGTCTCAGGAATTTTTAACAAGATACTTGTGATATACTCAGCAAATTCCTTATTTACAATAATTCCTACGGTTTTTTCTGTACTAAATAATCTATCAAGAAAAACATCTACAATGTCCTCATATTCATCGACATTGATGATATCCATATCTTCATATTTTGTATGTTTCTTCATAAGCTCACCTCAATTAACCCAGAGTCTTAACTGCCGTAGAAACCTTAAATACAAGCTGATCTTCTGCATCTTTATGCCATGTAGAACCCTTATTATCCCCAAGCTGAACAGTACCAGACTTCTCTGCGACATGCTTTGCGGTGAAATTACCAACACCAGGAAGAGGAATCTTCTCTGTCTTGTCTTCAGTAACATTGTCAATAACACAATCTGCAAATGCTCTTAATACAGAGGTAATTTCCTTCTGAGTAAATTTCTTCTTTGGATGATTCTCATCAACATCTATATTGAAAATATCTGTAGCTCTATCTGTAACTTCTCTAATCATTACGTCTTTTGTCATAATTTTATTTCTCCTTTTTTCTCAATTAATAATAGTTTTCAACTAATTTCGGCACTTCTATAAATTTGCCGAATAACAAAAGAGGGTAGCAGCTCGATGAGTCCACTCCCTCATATGTGGCTTCATCAGCCCAAAAACCGAAGTTATTCCCATTTATTAATTGCCTGTTGGGTTCAGGTCTATTTACATCGCAGCAGTGACTCTACGATGCCATGCAAGTCGGACTACCTAAAAGTAGAAGAGTAGTCCTATGCTCACAGTCACTTGTCTCAATATTAAAAACTATGCATCTCCGTACATAGTCTACTTTGTCGTAAAATTAGTGTTTTTAACTAATAAAATCTAATGGAATATTATATGTTGCTTCTCTGCCATACACATCATTAAATATCATTAATGTTTGCCCTGGACGAGAATACAATCTACTATCATTTGAATAGTCGTCTGCACCACATAATGACCTAATCAATATGCTTTCAATATCAAATCGCTCAAACTCTTCAAGATGATGTTTGTCACCTGATACCGTATAATCAATTGTTTCACCAAATTTACGAGAGAAGATCGTATTAAGTGTAACTCCGATATCTTTGAAGTTCTTTTCCAAGTCACCGTGTACGCAACAGATATTTTTTCCAAGTACATTCAATTTTGTGAATTCCTTATATTCAGAATATAAGATCTCTACCTTTGAATTGTTTTGTAAACGCTGTTCAATCCACCAAGGGATGATTTTTTCCATATTATCTGAATGAATGGATTCACTTTTATTTTGTATAGTTCTCATATGATTACCATAACAAGAATGCAAAACCACATGATTTACTTCGTTAGATAAATCATTGATTGCTTCAGCCATAATTTCAGCAACATGCATCAACTGATCGCAAGCTTTTTCTTCAGATGCAATTCTACAAGTCGTATGAATTGCTCCATGTGATGCATCTCCAAGCATCACAACATTAAGTACATCAACATTATTTAAACGAATAAATTCTTTTGACATTTCCACAAAAGCTTTTATACGCCTCTTGCAAATATCAGTATTGTATTTGTTCCAAATATTATCCGTAACCATTCCATAGTGCCAATCAGACCAAAACATGATCGCCTCTTTATGAATATTTGGTTTAAACCATCTTTCATTGAATATCAATGGCTTTTCTTCATTTAATCTATTGGCAACATCAACAAGTCTATCCATTAAATGCTCTGAACGAGCATCAAATATAAGCTCTCTGTTATATTCTCTGCGTTGATCAGACAAACGTTTACGCTCTTTATACAGTTCATCCTTCTGAATCTGTAACTCCTTAAAATAAGAATCATCCTTGCCATCAGAATTATCCATGCTATTTTTCCACTTATAATATTCAGATACAAAAGCAGATCCTATAAGTGGTGGCTGAGACCCTTTACGAATCGTATCAGGATTAAATTCAAGTCCATACCTTGCGCAAATTTCCGACCAATCATCATCTGAAATATGTTGAACCTTATTTGAGCAATCCTGTAAAAGTTGCTCATATTTCTCTTGATTTAATCCGTATTTTGCTAATTCTTCTTCAAAATTAAACAATCAATCACCAACTCCCTACTCATCTTCAGTGATTACATCAAGATTCTCATCGGTCTTGAGCGCAACCGTAAAATCAATCACCTGATTCTTGAATGCTGCAAGAAGGTCAGATATTTTTATATCCTGTTCACTACCATTCTCGTCTTCATATGTAATAGTAGAGCAATCCTCTGAAAGTGTACCTGCCTTAATTGTTAATTTATCTGTTGTTGTTCTTGTAAACTTTAACTTACTATTTGCCATTTTCCTTTTATCTCCTTATCAACTAAAATAGGAGAGCACACTGCTCTCCTTAAATTATTTCATCTATATCACAATCTATGCCAATTATCTTATCAACTATATGGCGTTCTTTTGCTTCTTCAGAAAACATATAATATTCTCTGTCCTTGATTTCTTCAATAAAATCAGCAGTCATATCAGTGTGTTCTATCATAAACTTTGTCATACGTTCATCAAGCTTATCGTAAAACTTCTGGATATCCTTACCCTTGTTTCCGCTAGATACATAGCCTGTCTGTCCATCATGGTAGAGGACGATTGTATTTGGAAAACAGTAGCGAATATGTCCAGCAGCAAGAATATAACTAGCCATAGATGCACACTTTGCAAAACCAACTGTAACCACAGGTGTTTTTGAATATGTTATCTGACTCAATATTTGAGTACCAAGTACGCAGTCTCCACCATCACTGTTAATGTATATAAATATTTTCTTACGCTTATCTACTGGAAGATTTTTATCTTCTGAATTCCATTTGAGAATCATAAGACATACATTCTCTAATAAGTCATCAGTTATTTCCTAATTGATAATAATTCTTCTATCATTGAGATGATTCTTTATAATTTCGTTATATATGTCATCATCTTTGTTAATTTCAAATAGTAATTCTTCTATAATTGACACCTCCTATAATGGTATAATCATATCTTTCTCAGAACATTTTACCTTATAACACTTATCATTCTTAGATATTTCTTCTCGTAAATGCTCTTTCAAACAATTTTTTGCTTCTGTAGATCCATGTACCAAGATAAGCTGATTTGTATTCAAGTTACTGCCAAATTTTAATAAGTCATCAAAATTAGCATGGGAACTGAACGTGCTCATCGTTATGCAATCTGCTCTATTAGGTACAGGAACTTTATTTATATTGATTGTTTTATGGGCTTTGCCATTTTTTATTCTATATGACAAATAAGAATCATCTGTTCCTACAAATCCAGAGAAACAAATCATAGAATTGACATCACGTAAATACTTATCAAGATAAGATAATATCCTCCCATTCGTGCAAAAACCACTACTTGAGATTACAATTTTAGGTATAGAGTCATTTACCCATGCCTTCGATTCTACCTTTTCACGCACATATTTTACATTTTTCCAATTATACACTTTTGCCCATAACTCATGAAAATCTGAATCAAGAATATCTTCGTAAGCTTGGCATATATCACAAGTTAGCATCGAATCAACGACTATATCTGTTTGAAAATCTTCATTTTCTCCAAATAGGAGATATAGTGTTGTCAATAATTCCTGAGATCGTGAAAATGAAAACGCTGGAAGAATAATAGAACCTTGTCTTGCTAGTACAGTTTCTATAGCAACTCGCAAATGTTCAACATCGAATTCACGAGTTTTCTTTATAGTTCTAGTATTTAAACCGTAAGTTGACTCCATGATTGATATATCAGAAAAGGTAGCTGGGATTTCTGTATTTTCAACATAATGATTTTTAGTATTTAACGCTCCAATGTCAGAAGTATATAGAATTTTCTTTGTTTTTATTCCATCATTTAAAATAAGCTGTAACTGTGTAGCTCCTACACAATGAGAATTTTTAAACCATTGAAAACTAACCACATCATCTAATTTGTAAACATGATTATACTCATTATATACATGAATATAGTCCAGTGTTTTATACACGTCTTCTTCAGTATATAGTGGTTCGTATTCTCTATTATATCTTTTTGATAAAACTCGTGCCTCATCATTTACAATAAAAGCACAATTAAGTAATAAATATTTCGACATAACCGAAGAAGGATATGTCATAATTATTTTTCCATGAAATCCTTCTTTAATGAGACGGGCTAATAATCCAATATGATCAATATGCGAATGTCCAACAAACACGTAATCCAGTTCATCAGGCTTAAATTTAAATTTTTCTGAATTTGCTTTATAAGCTGCCAAATATGAATTATCCTGTAATAAGCCACATTCAAGTAAAATTTGTTTATTTGCAAATCTTATATAAATCATTGATCCAGTAACATCTTTTGCATTATTACCACAAAATAAGATTCCATCATCTTTTAGTTTCGCTTTTCTTGCGATTGTAAAAACCACCTTTCTGTTTTAGTTTCATCCACAAGTGAAGAAAAGTGGAAGAATAGCGTGACTCTGACTCGAACAGACCCTTTGGGGTATGAACCCAACATGCACCTTTACACCTTACCGCAAATTGGAAATGTAAGACTCGAACTTACGACCTCATGATCCCAAATCATGCGTTCTACCAAACTGAACTAATTCCCAAAGATAGCAGTAGTCATGCCTTCAGAAAGAAAGTACAACTGCTGCCAAAGAAATAATGATATGTTTAATTCTGCTTGAAAACGCCTCGAATCGTTCCCCATAGGTTTGATTCCTATATATCTTCCACAGAATGTATATGGTACAGTTTCGCTTGCTGTACTTAACTGGTTTGGCGCACCACATACAAGTTTTTCACATAGCGTCACAGCAATGATTTATAGCTATGTGTTAGACGTCATATACATATAGATGTAATTATTGTCCTATAGACTTAATTATTTATTCTCCGTTTATATACGAAGATATCCAATATTGCGTAAACAATATTGATAATCGAAGTTATTATTTATATATTAGAACGTAGCCACATACAAAGCCTGTGGCTCGGCTATAAAAATATGTCAAAACATGTTCCCCTATTTATATTCCGCATTGGACACAAGCGGTTATAGATACTTGTTACAAAATTTCTCACTTTCTCTATCATTTATGTACTTAACTACAAATCAAAAAAACAAGATAAAATAAGGGATTACAAGAGATAAAAACTCTTCAGTGGGGGTTGAAAATTATTTTTCCTTAAAACAATTAAGAAATGATCGTGGACTAACCTGATAAAGTATCTTCATAAGTAATGGTTTATTCTTTGAAGTCTTAGATTTTATTTTAGTTGTTTTTTCTACTAGTTTTGGAGTAATCTTAAAAGCTCTATTGATTAGCCACGACATTAATCCAGAGTAATTTGTAGAAATATAAGTCTTACTTATATTATCCAACAATTCATCAAAATCACTTCGTAACAACAAATGAGAAGAATAATCATAGATATTGTTATCAATATGATAATCTAACATACCTAACGAATAATTACTAATTAACTCTTCAACCTTTTTACATTGCTTTTTATCTTTCTCAAGTGGGTGTGAAATGAAAAATTCTGACATTGGTAAAGTAGAAGTTTTATTTCTATGTTTAGAAATATTCAAATTGTAAAGATAATTCATTGGGCAAGTAAGCTTATCATTTATATTTTCTTTATTTATATTTTTCTTTAACAATTTCCAGAAGATAGGATATTTATTCTTTTCTATATTCATATTATCTTTAATTTTTTTTATCTCTACTGCGACATCTGTATCAAATCTACGCTTACTACTATCTATAGCAACCTGCGCAAGTACGGATAAAATAGATACATAATCATCATACCTTGTCTCTTGAGGAAAAGAACTAGCGTATGTCTGAGCAATCTGTGCAAGATTACTTGATTCACCAATGTCTGTCTGACTCTTCGACAGAAGATTATCAACCAGTGCATAGTCATCCATAGTATTATTATAATGATTTGACTCTTTTGGAATATTATTAACTATAGTTGGATAATCAACATAACATTTTCTTGCGTGTTCTACTATATCAATCTGATTCGTTGTATAGCCGAAATCTGAATCCATATCCATACCATTAGCTCGATCTTGAGCATCTGTTCCAATCATATTTATTGCAATTATATTATTACTAAAATTAAAGTATTTCTCTAATCTATCATCATAATGATTATGTAAATACAACAAATTATTCTTACTGTTAAATGGACTTCTGAAGAATGCAAGATGTTCATTATTATCAAAACGTCTTGTATAACATTGAATCGTTCCATCTTCGTGATAAAATGTTGTATCATTATCCACTGAATCCTCTGTTCCCGTTGCAGCGTATAACAACATTGCAAAAGGAGATCCGACAACAGTTAAATTATCAGCATTTTGAATTATTTTTCCTGTTTTCACATTCAAGACGTAAGTTTCAATAATTTTCTTTTTTCTCTCTCTGAAATATGAACTTCGATAAAATTCTTTATTATGTTTACATAGAGCAATTAATACTTCAAAATCATTAGAAAAATTTGAATTCTTCTTTAAATATTCAAGAAAGAAATCGTTATCTGTTTTTAATCTCTCTACATATTCAACGCTTTCTTGTACAACATTCTCCATTATCTCTTCATTAAGAGAATTGACCATCTGATAACTCATTTTTTGCACATTACCAAGTTTGCTTTCGTGAGCAGTTTTTACAATGCCAAATTGACAATCATTTTTCTCTACCCAGTCACACCAATATTCATAAGGGACTGAAAATTTATTCCATTTTATTGCGTTATCTGTTGTAATAAGTTCAATATCTTTCACATAATGTTCATTTCCCCACATATCCTTAACGATAGCAGAAGAGTACCCATCACTAAAATAATCTTTGAAGAATTTTTGGATATTTGTATTAAAAGCAGCCATCTTGGTAAAATGATGTCTTAATAATATATAACCATGCCCCCATTCAGGAAAAATACTACTGTCTATCAATGCCTGACCATCAAACAATGTATTTTTTAACTGATAATTATCAATGTGATTAGCTGTGCAGTGTTTTTCATCGTCAGTTTCAATACTAATAATATTTGTTTTAAAAAATCTTTCTACGTCTTTTAAAACTAAAATATTACGTGGATTTATTCTAACCTTTCCTACAATTCCACTTGATATAAGAGGAGCATAAGCACTAAGTTCCACGATTGGAGCATTTTGTTCAGGGATTTTAATGCCCATATGTAAAAAATTAATTGCTTTATCATATAATTTATCAATGATAAACATACAAGATCCTTTTTTTGCTTTACCTGTACTTCTATAAAGCATCTTGTAATGAAGGGTTTCTCTTTTCCTTATTTCACCATTATGTTTTCTGAAAATATATTCTACGTTAACTCCTTCATTATAAAATTTTGTACGAAGTTCCTCTTTGGCTAGTCCACAATACTTAAATTTATTTCTTCTTGCTATTTCTAATAGTTCAGTTATTTTATTACACTTATCCTTGGCTTTTTGAATAGCATAAGAGTCCCTTCTCGATAAAGCCCTAACATATTCTTTTCTTGAACTCAAAGCAACCTTGTATAAATGATCAAGCTCCTGTCTATATGTACGTGAACCATAATTAAATTCTAAACAAATTATATCTCTTGTAGATTTATCTTTCCATGTATCCAGTCCATTTTCCACCAAATAGTCTTTAAATAAACTGTTTACAAACAACGCATCTTTGTACTCATAATGATCTCTAACTCCAATATTATATTCAAATAGGGTACTAGCTTCTATATTTTTTATTTTTAAACCATAATTACCTATGTCAGTTCACCTCTATTCTCTCATAAGTAGTTCATATAAATTTTCGGCAGTTTGGAGCACTATATCATTGTCATTTTCATCTTTGATTGTTCCTGCTTTCCATTTTTCACCGTAATCAAGTTCAAAGCAGAAGTAACTAATCCATTCATCCTTGTCTTTTTCTCCCATAATAATATGTAATATATTAATTACTGTTGCCGTACAGTCTGGTTGAAATATATAACCCTCAACTCCATTTTTTCTAAAAAAATTATTAAGTCCTCTCTGATATTTAGATACCGCACGAACTTCATTAATCGCATTTATAAATTGTTCTTTACTTAACATAAAATCCTCCAAATTCTAATACTCACAATCCCTCATAGTCTCGATATCTACGCCCAAAAATTTCATTAACCATTTAGGATCTTCCATTGCACATTCATAATGCACATACCTATTACCACCAACAGTTAAATATCTACCTATATATTTTTCACCATCATAAATTCCTTCTCCGCATAACTCACATTTGTATGCCGAGAATGGCGTTTTATAATTAGGACAGCCAGAGATATGGTCGTTCCCAGTTACACCACAATATTCACAACATTTACTCATATAATTTCCTCCAATCTATTATTCTCTATTTCTTCATATACATATCCATCATTTGTTGTATAGTATATATGTCTTATTCCTAAATCCTTAATTGCAGCCATACAACTAGGACATGGGCGAGCAATTCCATATTCCTGATCACAACGAGTCCTATATACATATAACTTTACCTTTGAAAAATTTATATCCAGATATCGGATAGAAGAGATACAATTGATCTCTGCATGAAGTTTAGGATAAAAATAAGAAGTCTGTGGATGATATCTATATCTATTGTAATATTTCTGCATAGGATGTGTTTTATTTATATTGCAAGCTATCCCAATAATATTTCCTTGATATACTGCAACACATCCCACATGAGTCCTTTTATAATCAGATATTTCAGCAGCTTGACGAATATCTCATATCAGTTCTACTCAATCTACTCATCCATACCACCTAGCAGATCATCGCCATAGTCAAAGCAGTCCAACTCGTACTTAATCCTTTTGATATAATAATTAAATTTGCCAGCCTCAAAATTCTCGTTAATATACTTATTAAGATCATTCCTTATATTTTGTGCATCTGTCTTAATAATGATAGAAGAGTGGTCTTCCATAAGATCGAGATGATTAACCTGGTCATCTTTAATATAAAAATTCACTGTGTACTGATTTGAAACCTTGTCCCAAAGTGCAAATCCAATTATTGAGTAGCCGTTATGTAAGCTAGTCTCTATCCCTATGTTTGAAAAATTCTCATATCTAAGCATCCTGTATATTCTCCTTTGGTTTTCTACCTTTTATATTCTCTTGACAATCTCTATCAAATCTCCAATCTGACATTATTCTGCCAGCAATATTTCTTGTACCAACATAGCTCATGTCAAAATCTGAGCTATATATCTTTCCTCCGTATGTGCTATGATCGTAATTTCCTGTGTAGTTTGTCATGTGATTTTGTTCTCCTTCTAATTTTAAAATTATTTTTGTTCATTCGCATCGCTCCTTTGTAGTGTTGCGTTTATTTGTGTCATATGTTTATTCTCTGTTTTATTTACGACTTATTACCGTTTTTGATTTCTCCAAATGAGTCTACATTATAGATTTCCAACATCTTAGCAATAGCCCATTCAATTTCTTGGTCACAACCTTCTTTATTAAGGACATATATATTTGGAACATTTTGTGGTGGTTTTTTTGGATCAGGTTGGACGCTACCAACTTCTTTCTTAACGAGAAGTGGTTCTTTGTCGTCAATAGAAGATGTGAGATATTGAATACATTGATTAATTGTATCCTTTGACATAGAAAGTTCTTTTGACATAGATTCTATACTTCGCCAAAAAGCTTCTGGTTTAGTTTCAGGGTTCGTCATAGTTTCATTACCATTTTTATCTCTTTGTCGTAAATAAATATATGAATTGATATATAGAAATGCCATTAAGATATTCTCTTTATTAATACTAGATTCATTCATCATAATAAAATCAAGCTGAGAAGATGTGATTTTTGAGAACTTATCAACAACATCAAAATTTTCAGGAATGATTTTAATTTCAATGCCAGTATCATATCCAAGCGTGTCAAGATCCTGTTGAACTTCAATCATTTTGTTGTTAATCATATATTCCAATACATCAAGAATTTCTTTAACTGCTTTTGGTCTACGTTTATGTGTTTTATATCCGTAAAAATTTAAAACCTTTCTAAGCGTAATCCAACTATAATCCTCATATGATCTATATTTATCAATAAGAATGTATGTAATATAGAATTTTCGACTAACCCCATATTTAGTTTTGATGTTTCCTTGAATATAGTCATTTGGAAAACGAGTAAAGTATTCTGTTTTCTGTTGCAATAAAAATTCCTCCTTTATATGTGATATTTATTTATTCTCCATTTGAGATTAAGTGAGAAATAAATTTACGAGCGTTCAGTAAAGTAGGTCTGAACCCCCACTTGTTTGTTTAATTTTTAAAATTGGTAGGGGGTGAAACCTACTTTGCCGAACTGAAAGAAGATATATAACTTATTTAAATAAGACAGACTATTTACAGCGCAATTTGTTTCACAAATTACTCTGTAAATTAAAAACGTTTATTGTATATTAGCTGAAATGTATTTTAGACCATCATGAGATATAACATACTGATAAATGTCTTTAGCTTTATTATACTTAACAACTAGAAAATATTTATTTTTCATTGCAAATTCAGTCGCTCTTGTTCTCTTATTATTATCAATAATGATTAAATTTAATTTTATAAGCATATCTCGAAAATCATTATATTTATTTTCTGGTGGCAGAATATGTTTCTCTTTAAGTCCATGCCAAACATCCTGTATTTTATTTTGATCTTCTGGTTTAATTTTATTTTCAGATAGATATTGTTGTATATGAATTTTAGATTCAGAAGTTCTTTTTCTTAATAAAAATGAATTAAAGTCATAATGACTTAATATATATTCTCGACCTTTAGAATTAATTTCTATGATTTTGCGTTCTTGAATTTTATGATATAGATAAATAGAGTAAGTGTTTTCAACTATAAAGTTTTCATATAGATTCTGATCAATTAACTCTTTTAAAATTATACTTGCAACTTGTTTTGCTTTTTCTTTTCCTTTGATTGAAGAATTAGATAATATTAAATTTTCAATTGTATCTCTTTGACAATAATTAAATCTTTTATTCGTATAATCATATACATATTTATTTTTTAAAAATTGAGACACTACAACATAATTTGCAATTTCTTCGCAGATCAATAATTTTCTTTTATTTGATAAAACATCTTCCAACGTATTTTCTATGTTATACAATTCATAATTTTCTTTTTTATATTTTTCTATATAAGCATTTTCCAACATCAATAATTTTGATTGAGTAATAGTGATACTATTTCTTTCAACTTCTTGCAGAACTTTAAATTTAAAAAATGCCTTCCCAAACTTATTGAAATCTTGTTGAAGATAATAATTGGCGTGTTGATTATTTAAAAGATCATTTTTATGGTTAATCCATCTTTTATCAATATCAAGGCTTTCTCCAATATATAATTTATTAGTTTTTAAATTTGTTATAGAATATACTCCGATTATAATGATTCCTTCTTTCTTTTGGTTGTTTGTTATTGATTATTCATTTAACTTGTTGTATTTATCTAAATGCTTATTCTCTTCTCCATTAGTTATTTTCTCTTTGATTAAGATTCACATTTTTATCACTAAATTCAGTATTGAAGACTGGCAATCTATCATGGTACTGTTCATATATTTCTTTACCAGACATGTGAGTTGTATATTTCCATCCATTAGGTAATTGTTTATAAATAGTTTTGTCATCTACAATACTTTTTTCTTCACTGAATCTATCACCTATCTTGCCGCAAATAGAACAGTAGCTAAGTAATTGTGTAGTAAGATTATCCTTTCCCATGAAAGAAAATTTATATCTAATAATACATTCTTCATATTGATGTTTGTGTTTTGATTTCTTTTTAACTTTGGATATGTTACTTCCTGTGTTTTTTCTGTACTTTGGTATTTCCTGATCAAAATTATTCATTATTATTCCTTTCTGCATAACATACTTAATACTTCATCTAATAAATTTATTGATAATGGGTAATTGGTTATTATATCTTTATTGTTCTCTGTTTCAGGTACAATAAAATATAATTTATTAGCATTGTCAAATTTGTATTTTTTATATTGAGAATTTTTCTTGAATTGTACAATAACAAATTCATAAGCTTCTTTTACTGTTGTAGCATGTACCAGGATAAAATATTTATTATGTAATATTTCTTTTTTAACGAGTGCAATTGCATATATATTTTTATTCATGAAATATTCCTTTCTGTATCTGTGGGATTAAATTAACGAAAATGACACCTATTTTTGATTTTGATTATTAGATGATAAATTGGTCGCCTGATAGGTTATCTTTCAAATTTACATCGAAAATCGTGTTGTAAGTCCAATGATTGTATGTAAGTGACATTGTGGTTAAAGTAATATCAATCAATTATCAAATTTTCCTTTCTTCTGAATATTAGAGGTTTCTTGCTTATATATTCTCTGTTTGATGATTTTTTACAGATAGAATTATGTGTCTACCCAAAATTATTTTCTTGCTATGCTGCGAAAATACCGTCCCTAATCATAGGGGCTATTTTTATTGCTATACATTGAGTTTGTTATATGGAATCTGTGGAGTAAATTGATGATTTTAAGGGTGAATTTTAATTTTGATGGCTTGGTCGGTAAATTGGTAGGGTGAAGAGTTAGATTAAATTTTAGGGTTAAATTTGATGATATAGGTCGTTTGGGAGAGGATAGTGTGATAGTTTTAATGCGCCCCCTAGTAGATAGGTGTTAGCTGGTAGGACATATAGCGTAAGTTGGATAGAAAAATGCGTATCGTGAAAAGTGCTTATTAATAAGGAAGAAACTAGGATCGGTGAGTGTGGTTTTAGGAATGTTTGATTGTTAATTTTGAGGATTGGACTAGTGAATTTGTGGGTAAAATAAGGGATTTTACGATATGGGGTACGATAAAGGGTGTTTGATGGGTGAGATGGGATTTTGGGTTGATTTTGTTAGGGGATTGGGAGATTTGGAGAGATTAGATTTTGAAGTTGGTGTGTAGATGAATCAGCTTATTGTAATTCCAGGAAATATAAGGCTTCTTTTAGTTTTTGCCACCCCCTATACCCTTAAAACTACGGTATTTCTATATTTTACCGTGGGATTGATAATAGAAAAAACGTTCAATAAAATCAGAACTGGACTATTAGAACGAAATAAACTCGAACATATGTTTGGATTATAATTTTATCGTATTTTTTGAAATTTATTGTTGACAACTACAATATGTTGTAGTATACTCCAACTTGTAACAAACAAATACAGTTGATCGACAACATAAAAAAGTTTTTAAAAAACTTCAAAAAGTTGTTGACAACTACAATAAGTTGTAGTAATATAAATACAACAAAGAAAACAAGGGGGTCGATATACTGAAGGGTCTTTAATTTAATAAGGATTTAAAGCAATTCCCACTACTGAATAAATCAGTAGCAGGAACGCTAGATATAATCTTACCAATTCTATTCTAGCACATCCGCTAAAAATCCACAAGGTCAAAACAACTTAATATTACTGAATAGGTACAGTGTTTTAGTCCTAGACTTCAGCATTAAAGACTATAACAGGATATTAAGTTCTGATAAGGTTTCTTAAATGTTTCTTATCATACAAATTGAATAAAAGTGGTTATAAGGTTTAACCCGTAAAAACCCATGGGAACGGCTACAATTCAAAGTTGAAATACTTTGATAAAGTCCTAGGATTAACAATCCTTGCATCATTAAAATGGTGTGTCCTCACCTAGCTATTCACATAGCTAGAAGGTGTCAGCATAGACACAATGCCGTGCGTATACTTTTAGATTATTTTCTAGGAGTGGTCAACGATAAAGTGTATTCAGGGTGTCAAGGTGAAAAACCTTGAATTAAAATAAAAGCTTTACCGAGTAACACGGTAAAGAGGTATGAAGTCGATAACCAAGCTGATAATATCTTAAAAATAAAAACATAATAGTTATATGTTTTCAAGCGGATAAAGGGTAACACCTCCGCTTATTTTTGTTAATAGGGTAATGCCTATATCAAAAATATCTATTGAAAATATATAACTCCCTTGTGAGGTTACAAAAGTTATACATAATAAACAGGTACACAATAAAAGTGTGCCTGTCATAGTGTGCATAACACTACAATATAACGCTATTGTATTAAAACAATACTTATGTTATATTATTTATGGCTTAAATGCCTATAGTTTCGCATCCTTAAAAATGGCGTAGAGAATAAATCTCTTGTAAATCCATTCTATGAAGTGTGAGCGTGGTGGACACACAATAAACAACTACACAATGACCATAAAGCCATATAGTGAGGCTTTTAAATGATACGCTATAGCGGAGTGCCTACGATTCGACATAAAAAAACATAGGTTATGGGACTATTCATATTTTGGATAGTCCTTTTTTATTACATAAAAATAATTTTGCACCTATGCGACAAATAGGAGAAGGAGTATATTATGACAACATTATCAATCAATTTTTATGCAGACAATATGACAGATGAACTTAAGAACGAGTTCGCTCAGGCTGTATCACATGAATCAGCAGACATGAATATTCAGTTACTTAATGACAGCATCGCCAAACTTGAGAAGAAGATTGTCAATGAGAATGGTAACTACTCGTCAGAGGAAGTTCAGGCATTCCAGGTTCAGTTAGCTTCTGCCAAGGAATCACGGATTAAGTTTGAAGACTCACAGGCTCAGACTCTTGAAGCATACAATAAGGTTGTATCTGCCATGTCTGAGAAAAACAAAGATCATTTTGGCAATAACAAGGATGTAGTACGGACAGTTCTCAGAGTGTTGGCAACATGGGATAACTCTAAGTTAGTGAAGTATGCTATCATTCCTGCATTCCAGTCACCTGCACTCTATGAAGCACTTGAAGCTATCCATATAAATTCAAAGGCTGGTGACGATGGCAATATTGTTATGAGCAAGGAAGTAAAGGAAGCTTATAAGAAGGCTTCACAGGAGTTAGAAACAATTATCAAAACAACTTTCTCTTTACCTTTTGAAACTCCGTATACAAGCAAAACAAGGGTTAAGCTCACAGCAGAAGATAAAAAGTTACTCAATGACTGCTATATCAAGGGCTTCAGCAACAAGTTTGATGTAGATGATGAGAAGGGAACAGTATCATTCAAGAAACGTCAGGTCAATACACTTGTAAAGGCAAAGAAGAACCGCAAAACAGGTGAGATAACTTATGATTATTCTGGACTTGCAAGCACTATTGCGAACATAGTAATTAAGCACTATTTTGCATAAACTAAATATACAGAAACTAGGGAGGTAGAAAATCTATCTCCCTTTATTTTTAAGGAGTGAATCAGTATGAAAATACATAAAACATTATCCACAGAATTAGTCCATGGTAAAGAATTTCCAATGAACTCTATTGTATTGGAACTGGATAATAAGATAATATTAGTCTGCAATGACTTTCATCATTCACGCAAACAGAAAGTAAAGCTGATTGTGTGGTTACCTAGTGAGCGTAAATGGGTAAAGGCATATGAGAAAAATTCACTCACAGAAATAATGTGGGATTATTATCATGTACATACCAACAACCGCATCCGTAAGGCATATAAGGCAAACTACGAAGATATGATGCGTCACGACAGAAAGAAAAAATGTGGAAGTGGTGGATCTCGAATATATGATAATAGTATTACTGATTATGAATGTGCAAAAAATCCTTTACATGATTTCAGAAGATGCTATAATTGACAAATTGAAGTTGACTATGATATATTGGAGGTGATAGAAGGAGGTAGTTAGATGATATATTATAAACTAGATTCTTTATTGGAGTCAAAAAGCATTAAAAGAATAGACTTGCAACGCAAATTGGGAATTAGCCCAACAACTATGGCAAATTTTGGAAAAAATAAATATGTTGCAATGTCTATAATAGATAAGATGTGCAAAGAATTACAATGTCAACCAGGAGACATTATGGGATATGTTGATGACGAAAATGCTGAAAAGGCAAAAATTGAAGCTCAAATAGCCGAGCTTCAAGCGAAATTAAAAAGAATGTAAGGAGGACTAATTATGCCAAAATGTATAAAGAGAATGCATCTGTCAAAGATGCCATTTGACAAATTCTCAGAGTCAGAAGGCTTCATCCATGCAACAGGTGATGAATGCCTGTTAGAGAACGGAGAATGGTGCGTTGAATATGAGGATGATGAGTTCGAAGACACACCAGACTGCGAGGAGACCTGGGAAGATGATGAAGAAGAGTAACAGCTAATAGCACCCAAAAGCGAAATGCAAATGGGTGCTATTTTTATACCCAAAAATCAAATAGTGTCCAGTACAAAAGGCAGAGCAAAAACACTCTGTCTTTTTTAGTGCATACTATTAGCACAAAAAATAAAGTAAAGGAGAGTTGATTAAAATGGCAAAGGTAACAATCAAGTTAAACGGTGTCTTAATAGGCACAACAAGAATGTCTGTGGAGGATATTCGCAAAGCAGAGCATGAGGGATTCACTGTAGATTATGCAAGGGAGGCAAAATAATAATGGCAACACGTACACTTAAACATGGTTATGTAATCACGACATATCCGTGTAACAACGGTTTTGTAACGGAAACCATAGACAAATTTGGAAGATCAATAAGACGTGCCTATGATTTTACAAAGGCAGATTCCGAATGGCGACATAATCAGTTTTTGTCTGCAATATGAATCTGTGTACGGATAGTGGGTTCGGTTATAACCCACATAACTACATATGCAGATTTAAAAGGCAGACTATTTTATTCGGAAAGGAGAATAAGTAAATGACAGTAAAACGTTGGATAGATAATCGTGGACATGAAAAGTTCACAGTCAAATATGGAAATAAGATAGCCACATTTGATAGCGAATGTGAAGCTACACGCTACAGATTAGCAATAGAAAGAGAAACATTAAATATAGAAGGATTTTAGGAGGTATGAATTATGGCGACATGGGGAATAGAAATAATGCAGTTGGCAAATGATTTTTGCTTAAATACTGCAAAGACAAAGATAGGAGGCAATGCAAATGGTAGCAAATAACTATAACTACATAGAAGATGAGCAAGAGTTATATACACTCTCTGAAGCAAAGAGAGAGTTGATACGTAGAGCAAAGGCAAAGAAAAATAGTAAACAGTACAAGAAACGGTTATGGAAACAGAAGGCAATCACACTTGCACTGATTGCAGTTGTAACTACGATAGGGATTATATATCAGGCGTGGGCATATATGACTTTGTTTTTACCATTTCTTGTATATGTATTATGCGAAGATAAAATAATACTGAATGTATAAAAGGGAGATGATTGTATGTCAAAATATATAACATATGAAGAACCATTCAAAGGCAGAACGTTCACAAAAGAACAGATGTATGAAGTTTATAGGGATCTGGCTGATAAAACGGAATATCTAACATTCTCTTCATGGCTTGATGATATGACTAGAAGTGGAGTATTCGAAACAGTAATGTAATGCAAAGCGACTGCAAAGTGGTCGCTTTTATTATGCGCAAAAATAAGGAGGATAAAATTATGTGTAAGAGAGTTTATTTAAAGGCAAAGGAAGCAGAAATGGAAATGCAGGAAGCACGGAATGCAGAGGGATTCACAGGTAAAACAGAGAAGCTTCTAATTGCAAATATGATAAAAGCAGCTAAGAATAATTCCAGGATCGGAGATAAACTGCTCATGGTTGTTGACCCAAAGCAGATTCATATTCCAGAGTGGCAGAGAAGAATCAAGCTTGCAAGAGCTTACTCAATAGGCAATAACTACAACTCATATAAATGGGATGAGCCGAAGGTACTCTCCTACAAGGGAATCTTACTTTGTATAGATGGTCAGCACAGAATATATGGAGCGTTTAAGGCAAAGAAAGAAGATGTAGTTGTCGAAGTGATGGAGTGTAGTTTGGAAGAAGCGATCGACTTATTCCTTAGTCAGGGTATTGATCGTACAAAAATGCAGCCAATGGATATATACCATGCGGCTCTTGCGGCAGGTAAGCCAGAATATACTGCTTTGCGTGATATTTGTCATAAGCATAACGTAGCAGTAAAGGGAGATGATGAAATGGAGAATACAGTTGGTGTATTGACTTCAATTTCTGACGGAATCGGGTTTACAAAGACAAAACCAGAACTTCTTGATTCTATGCTTGGTTTGCTCGGCGAACTCGGATGGAATGGCTATGCAGATAGTTATAACGGGAAGGCATATACAGCAAAGATAATTCGTGCATTAAAAAGATTATATGCCTACTGTGAAGGTAGAACGAATGAAATGGAACAGGCATTACTTACAAGATGCAAGGGAACGGAGTTCTTTGTCAATAATATTATGGATAAGACACAGGCACAGATTTTTGATTACTTATTAGATATTGTGAAATATGAAATGGAGAACCCATTCAAGAAGGAAACTCCAAAAAGAGAAACAAGGAAGATTATGACAATGTAAAAGAGAATAATTAACTGAAAGGAGTGATAAATATGGCAGGACGACTACCACCAATACCTTACAAAGCCTTTACAGACATTCTAAAGGCAAATGGATTTAAGCATGACCGTTCAAAAGGCGGTCATGAAATCTGGGAGAAAACAATCACAGATAGCGTGTCAATTCCTGTGCATGGAGATATAAACGGAGGACTTGCACGGAGATTGATAAGAGAACATGGATTAAAGGAGTAATAAAAATACAAGAAGGTTATGAAATCAATGTAACTGCTGAGAATGTACGATCAATAGTACAGTCGATTGTAAATAGAGTTGTGTTGAAACTGTAGACAATAGATAGGAGAAATAGTTATGGCACGAAAAGCAGAAGAATATGTAGTAGGAATTTTATTTCCTTACAAGGATAGAACGGAAATTAAATATGTAACAAGTGTATCAAGAATCTCAAAGACGGCGAAATGGGATGACGGAAAGGATGCAATGACATTTTCAAAGGATTATGCAAAGGATCTTGCAATTGGAATAATTTGGAACGGAAATCCAGCAATTGTAATGCTTAAAGAGGATTGGCTGAATTTAAAAAATCCTGAAATTAGAGAACAGAAGAGAGAAGAATAAATAAGAATTCTCAAGAGAAGTAAATGGATATTTCATAAGGAGGTAAAGATAAAATGAAAAGAGCAATGATTATTGTGGTAAGTAATAAAGAGTGGAATATGCCTAAGTCAATATTAATGGATTACAAAGGTAATTCTCACGATTTAGAAACTATTGCAAAAGAATTATTTGAAGAATATAAATCAAAAGAAAATATTAATGTTGATTTGTTAGATTACGTATATTATGGAGAACTTGTTATAGTACAATAAATTTGTGTATTTCTTTTGGAGGTATAAATGGAAGTTGGAACTAAGGTAATAATGAATAGCGATGGGCAGAAAGGAATTATCTTTGATTTATGGAATCCTCATTTGATAAATCCCAATGTTTTCAATGCCAATGCACCCACAGGATATAAAATATTACTTGAAGATGGGAGCACGAGGATATGTATAGAAGATGACTTTAAAACAAGTGAATAGATACGTGTTTCATTAGAAAGGAGAAATAAAAATGGCAAGAACAAATTTTGATATTATTAGAGGTTTAATGATTGCAGATAATACTCTTGACTCTTGGATTTGTGAAACAGAAGCAGAAGAGAAAAGAGATTTGACAGCAGAAGAAGAAAATGCATATATTCAGAATATTGTGGATATATGCGAAGAGATAATGCAGGATTTGTCTTGCAGTTTAGTGGAAGCATATAAAGAGATTTCGGAGTAAAGAAATTCGCTTCCTTAGAAGAAAGGTAGGTAAAAGTTATGTATAAATGGATGTATGACAGAATGGTGACAGAATACAGCAAAAAGTCAAAAGAAGAACTTGCACAGGAAATTATGGCATTAGAAAAAATTGAGTGCTCTGATAGATGCTTTGCAAATGAATGTCAGGCAGGAGCAACTATATACAATATCAATGAGTTATTTTCAGCATTGAAAGAACTGAAAGCGGGATTCACATATGAAAAAGCTGCTAAAGTTTATGAGTTGATGAAATCAGCGGAGAGTAGTTGGAATTATATTAAAAGGGAAATTTCTGCAATGAATGATAATTCAAGATGTAATAAGGTATTAGAAGATTTCAAAAACAAAGTTGTCAATGCAACTGATAGTAATTATAGTATCTGAAATACGTGTTTCATTAGAATTGGAGGTAAGGAAAATGAAATATAAAAGACAGTTAAGATGCATAAAGGATTATGAAGAAGATTTAACAGGCAATGATGATTTTGCTACGGTTTGGACGACTGGTAAAGTATATGGGGCAATTAAGCATCATGACGGAACATATACAGTTGAAACAAATATGGGTACAAAAGGAATTGTAGGTGTCGAATATTCATGTACACCAGATTATTTTGAAGAGGTAAAAGAGTAAAAGAAATTCGCATTTCGTTTGAAAATTGGAAAGGAATGAATAATATGGATATTCAAAGAGAAAACATAGTAGAAGAGTCTGCAATCACAAATATTGACTGGATTAGACCTCACACACCTTATACAGAGGATAATAAGGAAGTGAAAGTTGATTCTGTAGAATTTGAGATAAAACATAATGGAATTGAAAAATTGGAACGTAATATAGATTGTGAAACAGAATATATTATGTGTTTTGTGCATTTTAACCATAGTACAAAAGAACGTGAAGGAATTTATTTTTCAGTTTGGGATTTTTGTGGATTATTAGATAGTCCTATTATAGTTGAGTTAAGTGAAAATGAAACAGAGATGTTATATGATTACGCATTAGAAAAAATCAAACTAAACTAAGATTTACAGGGAAAGGGAGCGATAATATGTGGAATACACCACATTCAAAGACAGGATGGAATTTAGGAACAGAAGATGAATCTACAGAATATTTTACACTAAATGGTGTAACTTGTTATCATGATTTATTAACAGATAAATATTATGCTTTTCTTGGAATAACAAGTGATAGAAAAGTAGAATTTGAAACGAGAGAGGCTTTGCGAAAAGGAGTGAGGGAAAATGGTAACGGAAAATACACGGAAACAGTTGGCAGATTACAGGAAGCATGGTAAGAAGCTCAAATATCTTATCAATTATCTTATGGGATTAATTGAGGATGAAGATGATTTCGAGGAGATTATATTAAGGGAAATGAAAGCTCTTGCATTCAATGAGGATGAAATTGTTGAATGTCTTGAATATAATTTCGGATTGGATATGAGTTGGCATCCAATGAGTGTAAACTATGGAAAGTAAATAACAAGTAACCGCAAAGGCAGTTAGGAGAATAAATACCTAGCTGCCTATTTTATTACAAGAAAGCGAGGAAACGAATTATGAGCGGATTTAAAACAATTAAAGAAGCAACTGAAGCATGGGTGCATGAAATGAATGCAATTCCACAGGGAATGATTTTACGGTTATTCCAGGATCATCCTGACGATTGGACAGAAGTTACAAAGCCAAGTAAATATGACAGAGTATATGTATTTGACAACGGAGACTATGGAGAGATTACAGATATTGACGAAGAAACGGAAGAATACATTATCTCACTTGACAACGGAGAAGAAATCAGATGCGAAAATGGAGATTTTGAAATTAATCACGATGATTATCTTCCAATGTGGGGAACAATGTGGAGCTTTGGAGATAGTTGTGATGATTGGTGGTTAGAAGAAGATAACGGAATTGAGCTGATGTCACAGTGCGGATTTAGAATTTATGAAAGTGAAGAGTTTGGTTACTTCTTTGGAATTGATGGAGCTGGTTATGATTTTTATGCTGAACATTGGATTCCATTGTATAAGGCAAGAGGCTTACAGTGGCACGAAATGGAAACGGAGGAATAAGATATGACAAAATATACACAGAGACAATTAAGAGAAATGGTAAAGGATGGACTTGCTGAAGATATTACATATGGAAACAATGATACAAGAAAGCAGATTGAGGAAGCAGAAGGATATTATACACAAGTTGGATATTCAAGTGGTGTATATGGATGTAATGGAATGTTATTAAAGGGAAATAAAACTGGAAAACTGTATGCAATTACATCAAGAACAACAGCAGTATTTGTATTCTAAAGCAAAGGAAATTGTAATTTACAAAGGAGTGTGATTGAAATGGAATTTAGACTGACAAGTGAAAGTATGGAGTTGCTAATTGAATCTATTGTAGATGCAGTTGAGACAACAGAAGATAGAGATATGCAATTTGAAAAGGTAAAGACAATTCTTGAAGATAATGGAATTATAGAAATTAAAATTTAAGAAAGGAAAAAGGTGAATATTTATGGCTAAAATGAGAGTAATGGTAGTTAAATATGGATATGCAGTTGTAGAAGCTGAGACGGAAAGCGAAGCTATTGAAAAAGCAGAGAATATGAGTGATAGAGAATTTGATTGGTCAGATCCTGATGATACACAGGTCGTAGATAATGATGTAGATTTTGAATAATATAGAGAAAAGGAGATTAAAAGAGAGTGATTAAAGTGGAAATAATAAAATGTTATGAAGATTATACAAAGTTATGCAAAGCATTAAAGTCAAAACAATATAATTTAACAAATGATAGCATCGGTCAGTACAATACAGATGAATACAGTGTAGATATTACATTAAGAGATTATGATGGAAATTGGTGTATTGATTATGATGTGTACAAGCCAAATGGCAATCCAAAATATCTTGACGGTGGAAAGGTATGTAATGTATCTAAAATGCCATTGACCGACAAGGGGTTTTGGAAATTAATAAAAAAGAAATTTGAAAAGCATATAAAATAAGAAAGGTTAGGTAAATATCATGAAAGTAAACGAAATTAGAAAAACAGAAACAATCGAGAAACTGGTAAGAACAGAGTACATTGCAGAGGATGGAACTATATTTAGAAGCGAAGAAGAGTGTAAGAAATATGAGGAGTCAGCACTGTTTGCAATTAGTAAAGAGTTAAAGAGAATGGGTAACAAAAATTATTTATCACATTGCGACATAAACGATGATTGTAGCTGTGATGAGAAAGTTGAAATTTTTGATATACAAACAGAAAGGGATTTGGAAAACCTTAGAAGATATTTATACCTTGTTTTAAAGAAAAATGGAGCAAGTGATGATACGGTAAATGATTGTTTTAAGTCAAAAGATGGAACGAGAGATAAACATGTATTTGATGGTGTTACAGCAGGTCATGAAGTAATGATTTTCTGGAATTATGACGAGGATTGGTTCTGGGTTTACAATGACGGAAGTATTAACGGATATTGTGAATTTTTCAGAGAGAAGATCACAAAACTTATTACACCAAAGGAAAATAACGAACAGTAATACAGAGAATAATAAGACAGACGCAAACAAATGTGTCTGTCTTATTTATTAGGAAGGAGAGCAAAATGAGCAAAGAATATTACACGATTGTACGGAAATACTATGGACTTCCCGATTATTTAAGCACAGATTTGTCAGAGAAAGAAGATTGTTTTTGCTTTAATACGGAATACGAAGCTAATAAATGTTTACGAGATATATTTGAAAATGGTGAATGGATAGAAGATGAAAAAAATGGAAAAGTGAGATATTACGTAGAAAGGAGGACAGAGAGATGATTACACGGAATTGTTTTGGGAAACTTGAACCACGGATAGGTAAATATGTTGTGGAAAAGCGACATGATGGGAAATGGGAGATTAATAAAGAAGAATATTGTTTAAAGACAACAGCAGTTGTTGGAGATGGTGTTCTGATGTGGATTGGAATTGAACCATTTGATTCAATGGCAAAGGCATATGCGTGGTTAAAGAAACATGTGAATAAATTGTTATAGGAGGTAAGCCATATGGGACTTTTATATTTAAAGAATGAAGAGAGACAGTTATATAGTGCATACGGATTAACCGTATATGGCAGACAGGATAGATATGAATGGACTATCTACAGCAATAAACTAGATGAAAATGTATATACATCATTACGGATTGAGCGAAACGGAGAGGAAATTTACAACAGAAATCTTGGTAACAGATGTATCTTTGAAGAGAATTTTAACAGAACGATTGATAATTTCTTATGGTGGATTGATAAAGATAATCCTGATGTATATGACATTGACAATGCAGTTATTAAGGATTTATGTGAAACAAACTCATTGTTCAATCATCTGATTGGAAACAGAAAGCGAAAAGAACAGGCAGAAGCCAATGATAAGGCAAGGGTTGAAGCTATCAGAGAAGAGGAACAGAAACAGATTGACTTGATTAAGCAGTATTGTGAAAAGAAAAATCTGTTATTTAAACAGTATTATGAAAAGGTCTATCTGATTAAGCTGCACAATAAAGATGTAAGGCAGATGATTGAAAATGCAGACAATAAGCGGTTTGAAGGATTGAGAGATTTTATGAATGAACATCCTGATAACAAAGATGCTGTGATTGTAATGAATGGAAACATTGAAGATATAGCAAGGCAGATAGCATAGAAAGTGAGGTTGATTGATATGGCAGATAAAGAATACAGATACTATAAAGATAACGGAAAGCTTATGAGACTACATATTGAACAGGATGATGAGCCACTTGATCCACGGTATGATTGGGATGGTCAAATAGGCAAAATGATGTGTTGGCATAGAGATTATAGACTGGGAGATTATAAGGATAATGATTACAACGACAATGAGGACTTTTTAAATAATCTCATAAGGGAAAATGTAGAAGATAAATCAATCATCAATTATATCAAGGCAAAGAAAGCATCTAATGGACTTGAGTTGAGATATGACAGACATGAACAGATGTGGCAGTTATGGGGAACATATTATTGGTTTCCACTTGGCACAAGCAGAGAAGCAAAATTTGATGTAATAGAAGAATATGAATCGCTTGATTGGTTAGTCGATGATATGATTGAAGCTTTACCACAGAAAGATAAATGGTATTTGTTAGAGAAACACGCAAACATTGTATATCTTCCACTTTATCTGTATGACCATAGCGGAATCACAATGAGCACTGGAAGTTTTGGTGACAGATGGGATTCTGGACAGGTTGGATATATCTATACAGATAAGAAAACTGTATTAAAGACTTGTGGTAATGCAAATAAAAGAAATTGGAAGAAGATTGCATATGCAGATATGCAAGGTGAAGTTGATGTATATGATCAGTATTTAACTGGTGAAGTATATGGAGTTATCACGGAAGAATACAATGCAGAAGATGATGACTGGGAAGAGAAAGACAGTTGTTGGGGATTCTTCAATGACAAATGGGGTGACGAGCTTATTAAAGAAGTCGCACTTGATTTTGGTGTAAGCGAAACGCTATATGAGAAGATGGATGAAGTAGCATAAAACCAAATGAAAGAACTGTTTACAAAGAAAGTGAGGAAAAATTATGAGTATTTTAGCTGATGGTATTTTTATGAATCCAAGATATGATCAATATGAAGATTATGGTGAAACACAAAGCTATTATGATTTAAGAACAGGTATTATCTATGTGGTAATGGAAGAATATGGAATGAGTGGTAACAATATTATTCAGGAAATCACACCAGATTCCGCTGAATATAAGGCAAATTATGCAAGATACAAGAAAGCGAAAGGTATTAAGGAAAAATACAGAATAACTTATACTGCACAAGTCGATCAAACGATTGAAGCAATTTCTTTAGAAGAGGCAAAGAAAATAGCGAAGAATGGAATTGGTGAATATGAAAATCAAGCTTTTGAAAGTATTTATTTATCAGAAGTCGCTTTTATAACAGATAAAGACGGAAACGAAGTATAAAGGAGAGTGATTGATATGATGACAAGAGAAAGATTTGCAGAGACAAACTGGAAAATGAGTTATGAAGAGTATCAGAAATGTTATTGTCCAGAGTGTGAAAGAGAAGAATGCCCACACAGAGGAGCATATAGAAGAGTACCTGAGATTGATGGTGGACTTGGTTTATGTCCTAATCTGAAGGGAGAGTGATTAAAATGTACAGAGTATATCAATTAACGGATGAAGAGAAAGATAAAATTGTGCGATGTCGTTGGGATGGAGATACACATTACTATGATGTATTTGAATCACAAGAAGAGTGCGATGAAGAACAGAAAAGATTAGACGAAATTGAAACAGAATATAGAAAAGAGAAAGCTGATTATTTGAAAAAATTGCAAATGAGAGTGATCAAGATGTTCAAATATATAATCAGTTATGATGGCGGTCAGTTAAGAGATAGTGGAGATTTTGAATGGGGATTATTTAATTCTTATGGCGAAGCTGAAGAAGCTGCCAATGATGCAAAAGAAGAATATATGAATGATTGGGATATTAAAGGTAGTGAATATAATCCTGATGATTTCTGTATTGAGATTGAGGAGGTGTAGGTATGAAATATAAAAATAGATACACAAATAAAGCGAAACAGAATGCATATATGAATGCTTGTGATTGTTTATATTTTGGATTTGGAAAGATTTTTTGGAATGATTGTGGATGTAACGATGATTCAGTATGGGAGCAAGCAATGAGAGATATGCAGAATTTGTAATGGAGAATAACTTAATAATGATAGTTAAAGCAGAGATTTAATTATCTCTGCTTTTTCTATAAATACATATGAGGAGGTGTTAGAGTGATTAAACCTTACAAAATGTACGGCGACTTCTATGTACCAGGTTGTACAAATGCTTTTCCAACTGAGGAAGAAGCATGGGAATACATAGAAGAGAATTACTAACACAAGAGGCATCGGCTGGTGACGCAGCCGTGTAAGTCCTCGCTCCTATATTAATATTATAACACAAAATGGAAAGGAACAGTAATAGTAATGTTTTGTATTTATCTAAATTGAATATGAGTTATTAGAAGATTGGAGTGATTGATATGGTAGATCGAAATTTATTGGAGCAAGCTGCGACAGACACAGCAAAAATGATAAGAAGAGAAATTAGGGAAACTTATGGCAATGAGGAACTTCGTGGATTGAATGGATTCTTTCTTACAAAAAGCGAATTAGATATAGATACAGCAGGTCTTGAGAAAGAAATTGAGGATATTATGAAGCATCCACGGAAATATAAAGCAATGATAATGGTATTTACATACTTTAGAAACATGATGATAAAGGAGTGATGGAAATGAAAATTACACAGACAAGAGTAAAACAGTATAACAGTACATACAAGACAGTTATTGCAGTTGATGGAGTACCTGTATGTATTACACGGAGCAACAAGAGAGCAAGCGACATTGTTTCTTATCTGTCAGGATATGAAGTTGAAATTAATGACGGAAAATTAAAGAAACAGTTGGATAAGATTAGAGATAAGAAATAGCAATTTCATTTTAAGATTGGAGTGATTTTATGGACAAGAAAAATGAAGAATATTTAAGTCAGTACATAAAACTTACTGATAAAATCAAACAGAAAATAGAATCTCATGCAAATAGATATAATATCAAAGCAGAAATATGCGCATGGTATTCAAATTGGGAAGATTTTTGTTCAGACTGGTGTGATGAATGTGGTTATACAAGAACAGAAGCACGGAAATTATACCATGGAGGTATAGGTGAATTTATGAATTTACCTAATGGAAACGGAATTGTTAGATTTGTTATTTAGAAAGAAATGGAGTGTTTATATGTTAAAGGCAATAAATATTAAATGGGACACAGATGGAGATATGGAAGTATTCAATGAGCTTCCATCTGAAATAATTATTCCAAATGAATTAGAGGAACTGTACAAGAAAGACAGAGAATATGCACTTGAAGAGATTTCAGATTTGTTATCAGACGAGACAGGATTTTGTCATGATGGATTCGAAGTTGTAATGGAAATCACAAAAGAATCTGTTGAGAATGAGTTATATGATTTTTTCAATAACAAAATGGAAAATGGTGATGCACCTGAAATTGAAAGAGTTAGTCGTTATCCAGATATGTATGTCACAGGAGATAATGGAATTGTTATTGATTGTAAAGGTGAAAAGCAGATTAGATTGATTATCCAGGTAGATTAAGGAGTGGTGATTTATGAATTATACTTATTTTGGAAACAGAATTGAAAGAAGCCCATTAGGGAATATGGGGTTACAGTTATTAGAAGCTCAAGAGAAATTAGTTTCTCAGGAATATGAAATTGAGAATCTTAGAGTTAAAGCAGCCATGTATAAAGCATATTTCTTTCGTAATTTCATGTTAGCAGAAAAATTACAAAAACAAAGTGAAGAAAACAGAGATGCACTTATCGGAGAGTTTGATGGTTTTTCATATGCAAGTTGGAGAGCTAATGCTGTATATAGAACGCTTGAAAATATGTGCGATGAAGGACTATTAACTGAAAAAGAATATAGAGAATGCAAAGTATGAAACTAGAGTTTTTAATGGAGGTAGACATGGAAAAAATTGATAATAATATTCAATTAGCTTTCTTAGGTGGTATGAAAGCTGGATTAGAAGCATTAATTCATGGACTTGAAGTAGTAGCAGAGAATAATAACGGGCAAGTATCATTTGAGTTTATTAAAATGGTTTCTGCTAGTACGATAGCTGATGTAGAATTAAAATTATCTAGTATAGAGAACGGGAAAGGTCTTATAGATGCTTTAAATAATAAAAGCAAATGAAAGATGATTTACAATGCTCAGGATTTGTTATAAGGAGAGATGTATTATGGTAAGAATTAAAGATGGAAATTATATAGCAATGTTCTATGATAGAATGATTGAAGTAAAGGCAGATTCAAAAAGAGATGCTTATAATAAAGCAAAAAGATATTTTGAATCAAGAGAACATAGAGAATTATTTGATGGTGAACTAAAAGTATGTCAGATACCATCTATGATAGGTGTTCTTGATGAGTAAATGAAACGATGATTTACTGAGGCTATGGAAGGAAGGGATGATATGTTATTTAAGGAGTATTCAATAGAATGGCTTGATATATTTAAAAGTATGAAATCTTATAATACACAGAGGCTGTATAGAAATATAATTGAAAATCATCTTATTCCTGAAATTGGTGAAATGGAAATGAATAATATTTCTATTTCCAATCTTCAGCAAATTATCAATAAAAGAATTTCTAATCCAGCTACATGTAAACATATTTTATTGACACTTAAACAAATATTTAAAATAGCGAAAGAAGAAGGGGTTGTTGATAAGAATTTATATACTTTTATTCAAGCTCCATACTATGAATCCAATGAAAAAAGAGCATTGACAAAAGAAGAAAAAATAGCAGTTCGAAATATTGATTGTGATTCAATGAGTAAGGTATTTGTTCATATATTATATGGATGTGGATTAAGAAAAGGAGAAGCATTAGCTTTGACGAAAAATGATATTATAAATAATGAATTGGTTATAGATAAATCATTGCATTTTGTCAATGGAAACGCAATATGCGGAAATCCTAAAACACATTCAAGCAATAGAAAAGTACCTATACCTGAATTTTTATTAAAAGAGCTTACATCATATATGGAAACAATTGATGATAAGCTCTTTTTTAATATAGATGGAGAATATCTTAAAGATAGTGAATATACAAAAATGTGGAAATATATAGTTGCAAAAATAGATAATAATATAAATGCAAATTCAAAATTAACAGCACATATATTTAGACATAATTATGCTACTACTTTGTATTATTCTGACGTGTCAATAAAACAAGCTGCAAAACTTATGGGACATTCAAATGTAAATACTATTTTAAAGATATATGCTCATTTGGATTCGGAAAATGAAAAACTTACAGAGAAAATTAATAAAATATTTTATATATAAGGAGGAATTAGAATATGACTGTTGCGGAAGTGAAAGAATTATATAAGGGAGAATATGTAGATTTAGAGGTCTATAAGCCTTTAAGCAAGGGGTATTATTATCCGAATCATTTTTATGGAGATAATTGTGTGGAACTTAGCAATTGTTCTCCTGAAGGAGATTACACGGAAGATATGGAAGTTGGTCTATATGAGTTGATGGATCAGAGTGAATATAATAATACTTTAATGGCAAATTGTGATATATATGCAGATTTTGACGATTGGTATGGCAATAAAAACGCAAAAGTTCTTTGTATTATGATTAAATAACCGCAAGAAACGGAAATTTATTTAGACACCGAACAAAAAGAAAACAAGAACAATGGGAAACACTGGAAAAGGTAGCTTAAATAAGATATAATAATTACATGTTATGGAATGGAGGTAATAGATAATGAATAACACTATTATATTATTAAAGGGCGAAGCAAATTTAACACGGAGGGAATATAAGAAATTTGCAAAGGGAGATACAATTTGGGGCAATGATTGTTACCCAAAGGAATTGGAAAGATGGAACATTGAGCAAATAAATGATGCAAAAGCAAAATTGGTAAACTATAAATGTGACTATTACAATGCTGGCGAGAGTGTGTATATAACAGAATATGCTCTTGAGTATTGTGAGTGTGACGAAGATGGAGAATTTATACAGGGTGCAGACTTTGATCTTGCAGAAGAAAAAATAGGAGGTAAAGACCTTATGAATAATTTTACAATATATAGAAATTATGGAGTTCTTAGGGCTGAAAAAAGAAATGTGTATACATATGGAGCACCACATATTAACGGAGTCTGTAGTGATGAGTTAAAAGTTAAGTTACCCGATGATTGTGATTGGAAGTTATTTGAGAATAATTTTGGTCAGACTATGATAGAAACCCCTTGGGGTTGGGCATATAATCTCAACGAAGTATTACAGGGAAATGAAAGTCCATGTTTGTATGCTTTGGATAAAGATCAGAAGGCACATAGAGTTGAATTAGTAATTATTGAAGAGAAATAGAGAATATAAAAGTAGAGCAAGCCATCGGATATAATCTGGTGGCTTTTATCAAACATTACAGAAAGAAGGTAATCATTATGGCACAGTTAATCGGATATTTAGTAGCTTTTATTATTGTATTTGGCATTCCTTATCATCTTAATAAAAAGGAAGAATCTCGTAAGAGACAAGATATGTATAATAACTTAAACAAGAAGTCTGTAGATGAAATGGAAAAGTGGAGAAGATAGTAATATAAAATAAGAAAGGTGGTTGATGATTATGTTCGGAGGACTATTAGCGTTTTTAGGAATTTATGCAGGAAGTGCTGCAAAGGCAGTGTATGACAATTATGATATGAAGAAGACAACTCGTACAGTTGATAAAGATGGAAATGTACATTATATGGACAGACTTTGCAATGATTATATCAATGGTGAGCGAGTAAAGAGAGTTGAGACAACTGATAGAAATGGAGTTAAGTTGTATTCAACTGTTGGTGTGAATAGTAGCAAAGTATATAATACTTCTTACGGAAGGGGTACACAGCAGTTATTTGCTATGAGTGAACATGATAAACAGGAAAATCTAAAATACGGAAAAAATGTATATAGTCAATACAATCCATATTTCGGAAAAACTGTTACAACTGAAATTAGTTCAGGCAGAACAATTACCTGCTTGTTTAGTGGTAAAAATAGTAAGACTGGTAAAGAGTTCTATAGAGTATGGTATTTTCGTCCAGAATGTCAAGGAAAGCTTGATTACAATACTACTGTTGATGGCGATATGGGAATTGAAATTACAAAAGAAGAATTTAATAAGTTGAATTTTGGAGCTTTGACATGTACATGTATGCCAAGTGATTATGATGTAGTCCATGCATTATGGGGTGATAGGTAATGAATAAACAGAGAAGAGAAAAGATAAGGCAACTCAAAACTGAAATTGATTTGATTCAAACCGATTTGAAGAAAGTTTCAAGTGAGTTATCTTCTATATTAAGTGAAGAACAGGACGCATTTGATAATATGCCCGAAGGATTACAAAGCAGCTATAGAGGAATGTGTTCTGAAGATGCAATTGATAGTATGGAAGAAGCGAGTGAAAAGCTTGATGAAGCGATTGAGTTGTTGAATGATATTGTGTAGAATGGAAGGAGCAATAAATAATATTTTCATTGGAAGATTGGAGTGATTTATATGGATAAAATAGATAAGAAGACATACATAAGAATCGTAAAATTTACATTGGAATCAATGGTTGATCTTGCAAAGTCTGATAAGAATTATAATCTTGCGGCAGATACAATTCATTATTATGAGACAACTATTAAACCAGAAATGCAAATTAGCCAGGATGAGTTTTTAGAATTGTGTAAGGAAGCTGGAATTAAGTAGATTGGAGAGTGGATGACATGTTATATACAATAGTACATACAGTAATTAATAATAAAGGAGAACACCAAGAAGCAAACGCAAGGGTGCTTGGGATATATTCAAATGAAGATGTTGCTATTAATGAAGCGGAAAAATGGATTAAGAATACAAAGACTTCTGACATAAATGTAAAGAGAATAACAAATACAGAATGGTATTTTTGGTATGAAGAGAATGGAAATACCTATGGTGGTTATGTAGATGTATATGGGAAAAAGTTAGACAAGCCAATTGAATAAACCAAGTAAACAAGTTTTCTTTTGGAAAGGAAAGGAGAATGATTTAATGGAATTCGCAAAATATTATAATGCAAGTCATCTCGTAGAAGAGATGCAGAAAGCAAAAGAAATTGACTGCTACCCAACAGACAATGATAAATTTGAAGGTGTATATGTTTGCATGGATACAAACGACTTTTGGATTAGCAGAATTAACAAGGGATATAATGAAGAATATGAAAGGGAAGATGGAAAATATCTTGTAGAACGTAATAAAATCAGCATCTATGATGTTATGGATAAGTTGCATGAGTTATACTCTAAGAAATTACCTGACTTTAAGGAAAATGATTTACAATTTGAAATGAAAAATAAATGTCATGATTATTTAAAGAGATTCAAAACAAAAGACATATGTAAAGCAGTTATCCTTTTAGATGATTATGATGGATTATCAAATTGGGATTGTTGCGAAGCAGATTCGTTAGAAGAAGCTATTGAAATTATTGATGGTGGATATGGAATTCTGCCATTAGTAGCCTAAGAAATTTAACTTTCTTAGGACTGTGAAAGGAGACTCGCTATGAAAATATATTGTATTGAAGTAATGACTTTAGGTGGCTTATATCCTACTACTAAAATTAGTCAAGAGGCATACAATTCATATGATAAAGCCGTTAAATTTTGTGAAGGAAGAGCAGATAATCCAATAAAAATTGATGACTATACATGGAAATCAGAACAATATAAATACACTATTATTGATTTAGATGTTTTATAAAATGAACTGTAATACTAGGAAAGAATGATTTACTTGGAAGATTAGAGGAGTGATGTAAATGGACAGAAAACGAAATAATCCTACATGGTGTTGTGATCAAATTGAAGAGAAAATTAAAGATTATAAACTATCTCTTACAGAAATTAGAGAAGAAGAAGTAAAAAGACAGATAGAAATTGTGATTGATGATTTAGAGTCAATTTTATATAGGTAGATTGGAAGAGGTGGTATAAATGAGCCGAATTAATAAAACGCAAAATAACTTGCAGTCAGTATGGAATAATTTGGATCTTGCTCATGAACATATGGAAAGAGCTATTGAGGATTTATCACAAATGACTAGATTGCCTGATGAATTAGAGAAAATGATTGAGCAGTATGATTTATCGGAAATTAGTATGATAAAGCAGGAAGTTGAAAAATTGATGAAATGAGGTAATGTAGATGGAAAATAAAAAAACATTAAAATATTTAAATGATATGAAGAATAGTAAAATGCCACCATTTGATAGTCAATATGAATTTTTCTTTGCTACACTGGAAGATTATTATATTGCAAAATCAAATGGTGCAAAGATAATAAAAGAGGAGCTTATGGAATGGGATTCTGAAGCACAAAAAGAAATTGTTAATATATTGGCTGATATTATAGAATCTGATGAATTGATTGGCTTTGATAGAAATGATATTTTATCGTTAGCTGATTAAATGACGATTTTTCTTGGTAAATAGATTGGAGATGATAACAAAATGGTAAAATTAAAAGTTGGTAGAAATATAATTGAACTTGATGAAAAAGATCTAATTTTAGATAACGGAGCTTGTTACCAAATTGTTACTAAAAAAGTTGGAGGATTTGATTGGCATTATCCTATAATGAGTAAGAAGTTGTTTAATGATTTAAAAAAACTTGAATTAATTTTCACAAGTGAAGGATTAAAACAAGATGCTATAAAGAAATATGGTACATCGGTAATAACTTATTGGAAGTTTAACATTGAAAAAATGCAAAAACTTGGATATTAAATCCAAAGAAAAATTGCTTTCAAGTGGAGGTAGATATGTTATATAATATTGGTGATAAATTAAAATGTAAACATAAAGTTAATTCACAATGTCTTGAGATGAGTAATCCAGATTTTATAATAAATATTGGAGATGTTTATATAATAACAGATAAAGATGACTATCCTGATAATAATTATTGTCATTGGTATGAATTAACTCAAGAAAAAGATAAAACTGTTATCTTAAACGCATGGAATGATGAACCAGACCACATGATTATAGATGATAGATTTGAAAAAATAATAAAATAGGACTACATTATAATAATATTAGAAGCAGAGACAAACTGCTTCTTTTTTATTGCAGAAAATGAGGTGATAAAGTGAGCAGATACAAAAATGGAAATCCAAAACGACAATCAAAGTTTATATGCTTGCACTGCATGAAAGAAAATATGTTGGTTACTGGCATACAACGCAAGCAGCAACGTGAGAAAGGACATGTAAAAGATTTATATTGTTTGCGATGCGGATTTGTTACAAAAAACGAAGAGGTTAGATATTGTGATTCCTACGATGAAATATTTGAGTTAGCTAAGATAAAAAGAGAGAATTATTATACGGATAAATATGAAAGAGAGGTTGGTTAATATGCAGACAAGAGATTATGCAACAAAGAAAAAAGGAAAAACGGAAGTACAGCCATTCTGGAATATGTCTGATATTAAGAATGTTGTTGAGTGGTTTGAGAAGAATAACGAATGGGATGGATATCTTATTACATTATTAGAACTACTTCTTGGTAGACGAATAGGTGATACAGTAATGATGAAGTGGTCGGATCTGTATTATGAGAATGGAAATCGAAAGAGTGAGATTGATACTATTGAAGAACAGAAAACAGGTAAAATTACCAATATCCCTGTGAGTAATATGGTATGGGAAGCTGTTGATAATTATTTGTCGCATGTCAAAATTGATCCAATGGAACATTACAATGAATATATCTTTCAGTATCAGCCCAAAACTGATTGGATTAATAGATGTATGTTAAATGTATATTCTGAAAATAGCATTGATGCTTGGTGTAGAGTGTTAAATAAAGACTTTTCTGATAAGCGAAAGGAAAAGATATTTAATGATTTTCATAAGCAGAGAAAATATTCATCATTGGGAGATTACCTTTATTATGAAGTTGAATATAATGATGTGGTTAAATGGCAGACAGATGATTATAGAAAGAAATTAAAAAAAGCGGTTGAAGATATTGGAATAACTTCACCTGTGTCGAGCCACAGCCTCCGTAAGTCTTTCGGCTATTGGATACACAAAACACACCCATTTGATCCTGATTGTCTATTATCATTACAGAAGTTATTCAATCATAGTGATCTTCAAACTACAATGAATTATATTGGGTTAACAGAAGAGAAAAATAGACAGTTAATTAACGATCATGGAGAGTTCATTCATAATGTACTTGCAGGTAAGGGCGATGAGATAGTTAGAAATATGCCAGTTATTTCATTGAAATCCGATGATTTTGGAAAAATTATTCGTATGCTCACAGATGATGTAGACAAGTATCAGAAAGCGATTGATATGGCAAACGAAATGAGAATTTTGTAAAATAATTTTCCATAATTTACCATGATACAAACTGTGGAAAAAGATGTAAAATTATGTAAAGACGATACTTACTGGGCATCGTCTTCATAATATTTTTTTACTTCATTTGTTATAAGATTGCGTACCCAACCAGAAAGTGACCTACCATCTGAATTAGCTATTATATCAGCTTTTATTTTTATCTCTTTTGGAAGTACGATCACAATTCTTGTATTGGTATCGCTAATTTGTCCTTGTGCCATTTTTTCTCCTTTCTATTCGAATTAATTGGTACAAGTTGATTATAAGTTGCTATAAGTCTTGTGTCAATTATTTTAAAAAACTGATACAAACCTGTTGACAAGTTGCTATCAACTTGCTATAATAATGACAATCAAAGGAAAGGAGGATGTGAATATGGACATTAATACATTTGATATTCTACTTGTCGATTTTGGCGAAATAGAATTCTGTGGCGAACAAGCTGGTGTCAGACCTGCTATAGTTATTCAAAATGCAATGGGAAATAGGTTTAGTGATACAACTATAGTGATGCCGTTTACCACAAAAATCAAAAATATAGATCAGTCTACACATTCTCTTTTTATGAGAGGAACTGGTGGTTTAACACAAAGTTCAATGTTATTAGGGGAATGTGTTAGACAAGTATCAAAACAGAGAATAATAAAGAGGATTGGTTCAGTCAACGATAGAGCGACTAGATTAGAAGTCAAACGAGTATATGAATCAAACTTCGGGGAGGTGTAATGTATGGAATACGTAATGATGACGGTTGAAGAAGCAAAGAAATATGCAAAGAAAGATGCTATTGTCTTAGTAGCCACACAGGATCTTGCTTCACAAGATTGCAACATTGGTTTTGTAAAGAAAAGATTTGGAGAGTGCTCTGACATAATTGGTTCGGCAAAGACAATTGCTAATATCTGTGATGAGTTTGCTAATCAGCTTAGAGTATTTTCGGATACACAGAAAGATCCAATTAATTATGAACCAGTTGGATATTTAAATACCATATTATTTCGAGAGATGACCCGAAAAACGGACACGCCATAAGGTATAAATAAAACATAGAACGAATGTTCGGTAGATATTGACATGCTCGAACGGATGTTCTATTATAGAGTAAGAAAAAACGTAGCCAAGTGAATAGACGGTATTGGCAGTACCGACATCTTGGCTACGCATGGGTTTGATGTAGCAGAATAATACCACACCATATTTTATTATTACATAATCATTCTATAAAATCAACATGTTATTTGTTGAGAATTTATCGTGGCAGTTCAGCTATATTTCACAAACAGAAATAAAAAGAGAATAAATAATGGGTTATCGCCAAATGGTAAGGCAGTGGGGTTTGATCCCACGATTACAGGTTCGAGTCCTGTTAGCCCAGTTATGTGCTATTAGCTCAGTAGGTAGAGCACTGGACTTTTAATCCAGGTGTCGAGGGTTCGAATCCCTCATGGCACATTATTAAATTGCGCCATTTTTGCACTGAAAATAAGAAGGAGGGATTAATGTGGCGAGATATGCTATTGGAAATGGCAAGGGGTACATAGCCAAGGATAGTCTTGGTAGATTCACGATAACGACTAATCTTGCAATCGCAGAAATATATTGTCGTGATAAGGCAGAAAATGTGTACAAAAAGTTCAATATCTAAGTCCTATAAGGCACGAGGATATAAAGTAGTGAAACTGGATGACGATCCTCCCGATAATGTTAAGCAAATAACTACTAAGGAGTTGCGAGAAAAAACAGAAAAGGTGTTAGCCGTTGGAAATATACAGAAGTGGCTAGATAAGATAGCTGACTTGAATGGGTTAGCCGCTGATGCATTACATAGAAAGGCAGAACTAATTGAGCAATTGAGTAAAGTTGATAGAGAACTGAGCGATATTGCACATTACATAGAGTTTAATAATCTAAATGCTGCACAAGGCTACAAAGCTTATAAGATGGAGCATGAACGGAGAATAATTAGAAGATCAATCAAGAATGAGATGCAAGTTTTGGAAATTATTCTTGGAAAGAAGATATCAGAAACGGTTACTGATGAGATAAATAATGCGGTGACTGGAATGGATCAGCGTTTATATGAGCCTAGGGAGCTTAATGAACTGTTTGATTTTTAATTACATATTGAAAGGATTTAAACCATGAATATTCAAGAAAAATTAAATTGGTATTGCGAGAACGAAATGTATCAATTGAAGAAAATATGTTATCCAATGATTATAAAAATCGGTGGAATATCGGATAAAGACTATGATGATTTTTATAGTATCGCTTTAAGTGTATTAGCAGATACGGCATTAAGATATGACGATTCAAATATTTGCGATTTTGATAGTTTCTTGGCTAGTAATATTAAACGTAAATTCAAAACTGAAATACGAGATAGAAATCGAGCAAAACGAATTCCGTCTAAGCAAATGTCAAGTATAAATGATTTAGTTGGAGAGGATGGTAGACCGTTAAGTGAAAAAATTCCTTCTAACTTTGATATTTATGAAGAAGCTTGTGGAGAACATTTTGAAGGAACGAATGTTGAGCAGTATATGAATAGGTTGTCAAAATTACAGAAAACTATAGTCAAAATGTTATATATAGGATATTCGGCAAAGGATATACAGAATAAATTACATATTTCCAAAAAAGAATATGACAATAATTATGCTGCCATTACTTGTTATGAGAATAAGAGGATATTAACAAGAAAAACATATAAGAAACATGTGATGTAAAAGAAATAGGAGGAACGTACAATGGCAAAGAAAGTAAGAGAACAGGCATTATCATTATCATCGTATCTGAAGAGTGTGAACAGTGAGGATATTTCAGAAAACCAGGACGTGCAGAGAATGTTTTGCTGGGGCAATGAAGCTATCAATGAGTTAATTATTACAGTTCTTACAGAAGATTATATTCCTCCAATTATTCTTGGAGAAGAGGAACTTGGTGGGGATTTAACTCAGCAGTATATAGTTGACGGCATTCAGAGAACAACAGCATTAAATATGTTTAGACATATGAACTGGAAAACAACTAAGTCATTTGAAAATAGTGTTATTCAGTATCAGAAGAAACGAAGAGATGAAAAGGGACATCTTATTAAAGATGAGAACGGAAGTATTCTTTGGGACAATTGTGAGTTTGACATAAAGAATAAAACTTATGAGCAGTTACCTGATGAATTAAAAAAGAAATTTGATGATTATCAGATCAGAATTGTTATTCATCAGAACTGTACTATGCAGGAGATAAGTAAGTTGGTTAGGAGGTACAACCGAAACAGATCTATGGGTTCTAACCAGAAAGCCCTTACATGGATTCCTACATATGCAAGGAAAATTAAGAATATAGCAAATAATGAGTTTTATAAGAATTGTGTTACATGTTCAAAACCAATGAGAGTTAATGGTACATATGAGCAGACAGTCGCCAATTCTGTTATGGCAACGTTCCACTTAGATGCATGGAAAAAATCACCAAAAGATAGAAATGAGTTCCTTGAAGAAAAATCTTCGTTTGATGAATTTGAGAAAGTAAACGAATATGGAAATCGTATTGCAAAAGTTTGTGGAAACAAATTTCAGAATGTATTCGCATTCAAAGATATACTTTGTTGGATTGCTACATTTCATAAATTCACAAAACTTGGTCTTGAGGATAATAAGTTCGCTGAATTTATAAATGAACTTGTAAACAACTTACATAGCAAGGTTATTGGTGAGTGGAGTTACGATGCACTTGATAAAGAGCCTGGAACATCTGATAAAAAAATTGTACAGGCTAAAATTGATACATATACAGCTTTAATGATGGATTATTTACATATAACCGAAGATATAACAGAGAATAAAGAAACTGGAAATGAGATAGTATATGATGCAAATGAATCAGATCCATTACAGTTTATAAAGGACAATGTATCAGAAAGGGTGTCTGAGGAAGATATAGATGACTACTATACTTTAATGGATGATTTTAAGAATTTACATGGGGTGAATTCAGAATCGCCATTCTTTGACTATCATAATGAGTTAGCATTCTTAGGAATTATTGCTTATTCATTCAAGTTTGACAAAGATTTAGATGATTGGTTAGTTAATTACACCAATCGCAATATTACATATAGCACTAATCAGACAGAGAACCTTGAAAATATGATAGCTGATTTCAAGACGTATGAAGAGAAGAAGTCAGCATAGGAAGGAGAATATACATATGAAATTAAAGTTAGTTAAAATTTCAGATATCAAAGTATCACGTAATTTCCGTAATTCTGTTCCATCACCAGAGAAGATGAATAGATATAGAGACGCTTATTGTCTTGGTAAAGATTCGAAGCACTCTTATGAGAAATGTGCAGGTCAGGTCAAGCCAATAATATTAAATGAGAATAATATGATAGTGGATGGCTATATACAGTATCTCGTCATGAAGGAGATGGACGAGGAGTATTGTTACTGCTGCGTTGAACATAAGTTAGTAGTGTATACACTTATTGATGGTGTTCATACAAATGGAAATAGCAAGGAATATACTTGGAGAGTTCCAGATAATACGAATTGGGATGAGTTTAAAAGCAAAATCTCATATGGTGATCTGATATGGGTTAGGACATCTAATGGAATAGCTCCAATCATCGTAACAAATATTACTACAATAGAAGCAATTGAAGGTGAATTGTCAGGATTAGAGAGAATTGCAAAAAAGGACATAATGAAAGGTGAACTTTGGAAGTCTATTGAGATAGATGAAAAAGTGCTTATTAAAAATAGTGTGTCAGAGGAGTGGATACCAGCTCATTATGCTGGACTTACATATGAAGGGAAGCCTACTGCATGGAATTATGGTGGTACATCATGGACTACGGATATATTTTGCACACCTAAATATATTAGATTGCCTGGTAATGTAAGTTTTGGAAAAACACGTAGATCATATGACTAATCTTTTGGCAAGATGTTAAAGCATAGGAGGTATAGATATGGGAATTGTATTATTCGCAATGATAGGAGCTGCAATTAATGCAGGAGTTGCTTATTGGATATGTTTCGCATTGTATTGTGTCGAAAAAATTATAAGATTATTAGCCAATTTAGCAGATCAGTAAAAAAGATAAGATTACAAGACATTCATCTGTGCCTTTTTGTGGTGGATATTGGGGACATGATTGTACTAATGAACAAATAATAGAAATATAGAATAGAAGAGTATAGTAACTTTATCTACTGAAAAGAGAATATATAAATGGGTGGCTCAACTAAGTCACCCGAATAATGGGTTGTGGTGAAAAGGTCAACACATCGCACTTTGACTGCGACATTTGTGGGTTCGAGTCCCACCAGCCTAGTTATGTGCTACTAGCTCAACTGGTAGAGCACACGACTTTTAATCGTGGGGTTACGGGTTCAAATCCCATGTGGCACATTGCTATATAAATAGTAAAAATAATTAAAAAACAAAGGAGATATTGTCATGGGAATAACAGCAAAGGATTTTGGAAAGAAGAAAAGTATTATTGTTAAGGTACAGAATAGAATCGAGAAGGAGAAGGCTACTAAGATAAAGAAGGGTAAGAAAATAAAGGATAATTAATAAAGGAAGTGTGTATATGAGTGAATATTGGACGAGCAGTGGGATTACAGTATATGACTTTGATAAATGTATTTTGGCACTCAAGAAACGCCATGAGGATCAACTAGATAGAATCAAATATCTGGAAGAAGAAAATAGAAAGCTGAAAGCTGATGTTTATAAGGACGCAGAGATAGCGAAAATGAAGTTGCAATACGAGGAGATGAAAGCAGATTACTATAGGGGATTTCCTATAACTGAAAATGAAAAGCAGAAAGTTGAAGAGTGGATGAAAAAACATGACGCTGAATCCCATGGGGCAGCTAATAACACCGATAGATTAAGACGAGCAGGTTGTTGTGGCGGTAATTATAGTTATGAATTCGTACCAACTTCGATTGGAACTGTTAGTTATGTGAAGTGCGGTTGTGGGGCAAAGTTTGAATTCCAAGGAATATAGAAATAGGAATGTTCGATTTCTTTGGATTGGAGGTAAATATAAATGGCGTGTGATTATTGTGCGTACCGTTATTCTTATGATTGTGGTGATGGTTGGAATTGTCATAAGAATTGTGAAAGTTTTAAGTTAGATTGGGATAGTTTATCTGAAAAAGATAAGAAAACCATTCAGAAGATTTTGGATAGAAGAGGAGACTAAGTTATGGAACAGATTCAGGAAAATGAACAGTGGAAATTAAATGGCAACTGTGAAAAATGTAGAAGAAGTAATTATTGTTCAACGCCATGTACTCGTCATAAAAGGAGAATAAGAGCAGAATTTAAAGGTCTTGTTGCAGATACAATGAATAAAATGACAGGTGGAGTGATGAGAGAAGTTATTGACAAAACGGTAAATGGAATTTGGTAAATTGGTAAGGAGATTTATATGGTTACAAAGACATTATATACTTGTCAGTTCTGTAATACTGATTATGCAGATAAAGAAAAAGCAATGGAATGTGAGAAGAATCACAAAGTTTTGGGGACAGCAACAATTATGGGCGACTATAAATCATTAAAATCCATCCCAGATGGATGCCCTACGAAGATTAAAGTGAAGTTCAAGGGTTCAGATAGGTGGATTGAGTATAAGAGATAATTTGGAGGTCGTTTTTATGAGTAATGGTGATATAGCATTAATTATTTTTTCAATCATTGGATTGATTATTTCGTATTCTGTTTTATGTAGTATGCCAGGAGATTTTTTGAAAGCATTTGAAGAAAGTTGTAAAGAGTCAATACATAAAAGAGATGAAGAATTAGATAAGAAAGAGAAGATGAATAAAGAATTGCGAAGATGGTTATTTAAGTAGAAAGAAAACTTCGATTCATGCGAAATTAAGAAAGGAGACAATATGTTAAACGTAGGAGATTATGTAGGGCAGATTAACAAAGATTCATCTGGTGTATGGAAGTTGTATAAAGATAAGATAAATAAAATCACGACAACAAAGAAATATGGCAGAAGATATTTTACAAAGACAGTGTTTTATCCATTAGATGCAGATGATGTAGATAACAATACAAAAGATATGGAAGAGTCGATTGGCAAAGGATATATCATTGTAAGAGAAGTATTTGGGTTAAATGATAAGACTGAACCTTATGCTGAAAGATGGATAAAATGGGCTAATGAGAATCCAGATAAGGCAACTGGTTTGATATAAACGGAGAATGTAATAGTAGAGGCAATTAACAAAAATAAATATAAGAAAGAAGAGGTACAAAACATGGATGGATTTATGATGTTTAAAAAGGCTTTACAGAAGCACTTCAATGAGATGCAGAAAAAGGCAACACATTTATTTGAGGTAAATGTAGATAAGGATGAATTATGGAATACATATCTTGATAGCTTTCCTGCTGGTACAAATGAGATTTTCAGAGAGCGTAGAGAGCATGATTGCAGTTGTTGTAGACAGTTTATTAAGAATATTGGTTCTGCTGTCACTATCAAGAATAACCAGATTCATACGATTTGGGAACTACATCTTGGTGATACAACATATCAGCCAGTATGTGATGCACTTGATGCTTTTGTAAAAGCTCATACAGTTACAGATATTTATACAACTAAGTTCCCTAAGATTGGTACAGATTTTAACTTTGAGGAAATCAATGGAAAGTCTCATCAGTGGGATCATTTCTTCTTAGAGCTTCCAAGTAAGTTTATAAATAGAAGTAGTCGTTCTAATGAGGAAGTTAAAGGACAGTTCAGAGATACAAGAAATGTATTTAAGCGTTCTCTTGATGAAATTACTATGGATGCACTCGATACAATTCTTGAACTTATCAATTCAAATACACTTTACAAGGGCGAAGAGTGGAAAGGCGTACTCACAGAGTTCAAGAAGTATAAGAAGGAATATGATAAGCTGACTTCTGATACTGAAAAGGATTTATATACTTGGGAGAAGTCGGTAACAGCAGGTATGGCTATCGGTAGAATTAGAAATCATTCCATTGGAACACTTCTTATCAATGTAAGTGAGGATATGGATCTTGACACAGCAGTTAAGAAGTATGAGCAGATTGTCGCTCCAAGCAATTATAAGCGTCCAAAGGCTATTTTTACAAAGAAGATGCTTGAGGATGCAAAGAAGACTATTACAGAACTTGGATATATGGATTCATTACAGAGAAGATTTGCTAATCTGAATGATATTACTGTAAATAATGTACTGTTCTCAAATAAGAGTGCTGCAAGAAGAATGGTTGGTGCAGATGATATTTTTGGACAGATGGAAAAGGATGTTGCTGTAAGTCCTAAGAAGTTTTCTAAGGTTGAAGAGATTTCAGCACAGAATTTCATTGATAAGGTACTTCCAACTGCAAAGGAGATTGAAGTTTTTGTAGAGAATAAACATGAGAAGAACTTTGTTTCTATGATTGCACCTGTTAATCCAGACGCTAAGACAATGTTCAAGTGGAATAATGGATTGTCTTGGGCTTATTCAGGAAATATTACTGACTCTGATATGAAGCAGAATGTAAAAGCTGCTGGCGGTAATGTTGATGGTGTACTCAGATTTTCAATTCAGTGGAACGAAGATGGACATGACAATTATGATCTTGATGCCCATTGTGTTGAGCCAGATGGAACAGAAATCTATTATGGTAGTTACAAAGCACCAAGAATTACTTTTATGGGCGGTCAGTTAGATGTCGATGTTATTGATCCACGTGGAAAAGTTGCAGTAGAGAATATTACATGGCAGAATTTATCAAGAATGAGACCAGGAATATATAGATTCTTTGTACATCAGTATTCAGGTGCAGTAAGGCATGGATTCAGAGCAGAAGTTGAGTTCAATGGAGAGATTTATTCATTTGATTATAGTAATCCTATGAGAACTGGCGAGAATGTTCAGGTGGCAGAAGTTACACTTGACGAGAATGGCAACTTCTCAATTAAGGAAAAGCTGTCTGGAAGTTCATCTATCTCAAGTCGTGAGATTTGGGGTGTAAATACAAATCAGTTTGTTCCTGTATCAGTAATTAGTTACAGTCCAAACTATTTTGATGAGCAGGATGGAATTGGTCATAGACATTTATTCTTCTTCTTGAAGGATTGTGTGAATAATGAAAGTCCTAATGGATACTACAATGAGTTCTTAAAGAGTGATCTTGAAAAGCATAAGAGAGTATTTGAGGCTTTAGGTGCTAAGTGCCATGTAGAAGATACTGATGATCAGCTTTCAGGAATTGGATTCTCTATGACAAAGAGAGCAGATTTAGTTGTTAAGGTTAAGGGTGCAACAGAGCGTGTAATGAAGATTAAGTTTTAATTAGAAAAGGAGATTATTATGACAAACAACGAATTATTTATCAATGCAACAAGAGCAAACTATCAGTTTCCATTTAGAGGAATGATTAATGTAATTGATTTGTGGGATTTATCTCTCACAAATCTGGACTCAGTGTTTAAGACACTCAATGCGGAAGTAAAGAAGTCTGAGGAAGAGAGTCTTCTGAATACTAAGTCAAAGGAAGACGAGGAAATTTCTAACAAGATTGAAATTGTTAAGTATATTGTTGACGTGAAGCTGGATGAGAAAAAGAAGAGAGAAGACGCTAAGAAAAATGCTGAGATGAGACAGAGATTGCTTGAAATCAAGGCTAAGAGACAGGATGCGGCACTTGAAAATATGTCTGATGAGGATCTGGATAAGGCACTTGCAGAATTAAGTGAGTAATTGTTACGAATATACCATATATAGTATTGAAAATAAGTAATATATACTATATATGGTATATATTTTACATTAAAATGAAACGCACATTTCCTATGGAATTTTGGAGGTTAAGACAATGACAATTGAACAGATTAAGAATAAATTAAAATCAAAAGAGTATGACTTCCTGAGAACAGATAAGAATTTGGGTAACAATATCATTATCTTAACTCTTGGTGGAAGTCATGCATATGGAACAAATAATGAGGGTAGCGATTTAGATATTCGTGGTTGTGCATTAAATAGCAAAATGCAGATTCTTACTAATGAGAATTTTGAGCAATTTGTAAATAATGAAACAGATACCACGATTTATGCATTTAATAAATTGGTCGCATTATTGAGTAACACCAATCCTAATACAATAGAAATGCTTGGCAATAAGCCTGAACATTACTTTTATGTATCACCTATTGGTCAGGAGTTAATTGATAATGCACATTTATTTTTATCAAAGAGAGCTTGTCATTCGTTTGGCGGTTATGCTAATCAGCAATTATACAGATTAAACCAGAAAGCTGCACATCAGATGTCTCAGTCTGAATTAGAGAAACATATTCTGAAGACTCTTGAATTTATGCAGACTGACTTCACAAAGAAATATACACCATATGAAGACGATTCTATGAAATTATATATTGACAAAGCTGTACAGGAAGGCTACGACACAGAGATTTTTATGGATGTAACCCTGCATCATTATCCGTTAAGAGATTATTGCTCTATGTGGAATGAGCTTCAGAATACTGTTCGTCAGTATGGAAAAATTGGTAAGAGAAATGAAAAAGCAATTGAACATGGTAAAATCGCTAAACATTCAATGCATCTTATTCGTCTGTATATGATGTGTTTGGATATTCTTGAAAAAGAGAGAATAATCACATATAGAGAAGATGAGCATGATTTGCTTATGGACATTCGTAATGGTAAGTATTTGGATAGCAACGATCAGCCAATCCCAGAATTCTTTGAAATGGTAAATGATTATGAAAAGAGATTGGATTATGCGAAGAAAAACACAAGTCTTCCTGATAATCCTAATTATAAGGCTATCAATGAATTTGTTGCTAGTGTAAATGAAAGGGTGGTAAAAGGTGAAATCTAATCTAAAAATTGAAATTCCATCTTGTGCAAATGAAATTATTCATACTTTACAGAATAATGGATATGAGGCTTTCTTAGTCGGAGGATGTGTGAGAGATAGTATTCTTGGTAGACCAATTCACGATTATGACATTACAACTTCTGCCACACCAGATGAAATGATGGAAGTATTCAAGGATAAGAGAATTATTGAAACTGGATTGCAACATGGAACTATCACTATTGTAATTAACGGTGAGGGATATGAATGTACCACTTACAGAATTGACGGTAATTACTCAGATAGTCGTAGACCTGACAGTGTTACATTCACACGAAGCCTTAAAGAAGATTTAAAGCGTAGAGATTTTACAATCAATGCAATGGCATACAACGATGAAGCTGGTCTTATAGATCCGTTTAATGGTATGGAAGATATTAAATACCACAAGATTAGATGTGTTGGCAGAGCAGAAGACAGATTTTCAGAAGATGCATTAAGAATTTTACGTGCTATTCGATTTGCCTCACAGTTGGGATTTGTCCTTGAATCTGATACAGATTGGAATATCTCTAAAATGTATAAGAATTTGGAGAATATATCTATTGAAAGAATCAATAGTGAGTTCTGTAAAATTGCTGCATCGAGTGATTTCTGTGTACAAATGGTTTTATATCACGAAGTATTTTCATTGTTTATTCCTGAAATTAAAGATATGTTTGGCTTTCAACAGAATAATCCATATCATATTTATGATGTATGGAATCATACCATACATGCAATAGAATATTGTGAATCCGATGATTTAGTAACAAGATTGGCTGTATTCTTTCATGACATTGGAAAGCCACATTGTTATCAAGATGGCGAAGATGGTATTAGACATTTTAAAGGTCATGGAAGAGTCAGTGCTGATATGACTGATAAAATAATGAAGCGATTACGATTTGATAATGACACAAGAGAAAAGGTCGTTGAATTAGTCTATTATCATGACGCTACTTTTGAGATGGGAAAGAAATATGTCAAGAGATGGCTTAATAAAATCGGAGAAGAACAGTTCGGAAGGCTATTAAATGTTCGTAGAGCTGATATTAAAGCACAAGCCGACATTAATCAGGAAACAAGATTACAGAAGATTGATAACATCGAATATATTTTAGAAGAAGTCTTACAGGATGATGAATGTTTTTCTCTAAAGGATTTAGCAGTTAATGGTAAGGATTTAATTACTATTGGATATAAGCCAGGAAAAGAAATTGGTGAGGTATTAAATAATCTGTTGGATTCAGTCATTAGTGGAGAATATAAAAATGAGAAAGAAAAATTATTAGAAATAGCAGAGAGGAGATTACATGGTTAAATTATTTTCACATACGGATCTTGATGGAATCGGTTGTGGTATTTTGGCAAAACTTGCATTTGGAGATGATGTAGATATTTCATATTGTGATTATGATAACATTGATTCAAGTGTCAAGGAGTTTATTGATAGTGAAACGGAATTTGATATGTGTATTATTACAGATATCAGAGTAAATGAAGATACAGCAAAAATTATTGATGACAGATTTGATAATTTTTATTTATTAGACCATCATCCAACAGCTCTAGGACTTAATAAGTATTTTTGGTGTTCTGTGACTATCGAGTATGAAGATATGAAACTTGGAACTATTAAAACTAGTGGAACAGAAATGTTTTATTATTGGTTAATCGAGAATGGTTATTTAAAAGATTCAGAGACATTGAGAAGATTTGCTGAACTTGTGAGAGATTATGACACTTGGAGATGGTCAGAACTTGGTGAAGATGGAGTTATTTGTAAGCAAGTGAACGATTTACTTTACCTGTATGGTCGAAATGATTTTATTCATTGGTGCATTTCAGAAATCCATGATGAGGTATTCCCAAGATTATATGCTAAAGATGAGGTTGTTCTAAAGATTAAGCAGGATGAAATTGATAGATATATCGAAGAGAAGAATGAAACTATGTTTACCAGTTCTATGTGTGGTAAGGTTTGTGGTTTTGTATTTGCAGATAGGTTTATTAGTGAATTAGGTAATAGACTTTGTAAAATGCATCCTGAAATTGATTTTGTGGCAATGATTGATGTTGATGGTTGTACGGTATCTTATAGAACCGTTAAAGAAGATATTGATCTTGGTAAAGATGTAGCAAGTTTATTTGGTGGTGGTGGTCATCCAAAAGCTGCTGGTTCAGAATTTGGTCAGAGTATTAAGTTAAAAGTTATTGAGAAAATCTTCGGAGAGTGAAATAGATGAAAAATGAATTTACATTATATGGGGTAATGGATAAATCAACAGGAAAATTAGTAAGTAATCTTACAAGCCCACGACATAAATATTGGGAAACAAGAAAAACTGCTGAGAATGCCGTTAGAAAATTTATGTCAGAACGTTATAACGCTAATAGGCAGCTAGAAGTTGTAGAAATTGAATGTAAGGTAAAAGTGATAAGCGAGGTGAGAGAATGAAATTAACAATTGATATTCCAAAAGGATATGAAAGAGATTTTATCACTGATAAGTTTAAAGATTTCTTTTCAAGAGTAATTGCAGATATGGACTATAGCGGTCTGTGTGGTAATTATGAAAAAGAAATTGCAGAAATGTTTTTAGAAGCATTTGACAAAGCTATTGTTGGTGATGTTAATCTAAATGCAAATATTATTCCAGTTGCAAATATATCTTTTGACAAAGAAGATATACAGAAGATGATTCAAGATGAATTAAAGAAGTTTCAAGTAGAGAATAATCTAATATAGAAGTAATTCTATTCGTGGCTGATCAGCCAAATTTTTTATTAATAAATAAGAGAGGTGAAATGAATGAATGTTATAGAAGAAATTTTGGACAAGTATTTTGATGAAGAACACGAATATTATCATCGTTACAGAGAAGATGAAGAAAATTATTATGATGTCGTTGACGAATTGAAGCAGGAATTAACTAAGAAGAACATTTCTTTTAAGTTGGATGTTACGGACGCATTTGATTCTCCTGGTTATGAGTGTTCTGTTTTATCAATCGCTTATATTAAACCAAATAATAATTGGGATTCTATCGAATTGGAAACAGTTTTATTAGAAAGTATGTAAAGAATAATCATATATAGAAATTTCTATCTTGGCGATTCAGCCAAATTTTCCAAATAAAAGTAACAAGAAATATTTTTTTCTTTATTCTCTGTCAAAATCCTTTAATCTACAGAGATTGCGCAATCATTTATCCTAGAATTTACTGTTAAATCCTTTCTTCTTAATTATTTTGTTATAAAATCCTATGGATTTTGCACGTCTGCAAAAACCATAAGAAAAAAATAATTATTGTGAGTTAAATGGACGACCATTACGTTTGTTAATAGGTGGCTCACCATGTACCCATTGGTCTATTGCACAAAGAAAAAATCGTGAGACAAAAGCAGAGGGAGAAGGATGGGAACTATTCTTAAATTATGTGATGGCGAAAGAAAAGTGGAAACCAGATATCTTTTTGTACGAAAATAATGAATCTGCTGCGGAAGAAATAAAGAGTCAGATTAGCGAAGAGTTAGGTTATCCACTATTACATATTAATAGTGCTTTGGTATCAGCACAACAGAGGAAGAGAATTTATTGTACAAATATTCCAAATGTCCCGCAACCAGAAGATCGACATATTTTTTTAAAAAACGTACTTGAATATGGAATTGTTGATAGAGAGAAAGCTTATTGTTTAAAGCATCAAGCAGGAAATGTACGAGATTATTTAAAAAAGCATCATACTCAAGTAGCTTTTACACCTGTTAATATTGCAGAAAGTGACGAGCCTATTCGTATTGGTGACATAGATACAACTGCTCAGGCTCATAGAGTATATAGCTCAGATGGGAAAAGTGTAAATCTTACAAGTAACGGTGGTGGTCAAGGTGCAAAAACTGGTTTGTACATGACACCAATTTCCATTACAGAAGATAGTTTTAAACATCTCAGTGAAAAAGAAATGGAATATATGGTCAGAACCGTAGCAGGTGGAAGAAATCATTTTGATTTTGGATATATTCAAGTATCTAACAAAGATAAGTCTCAGTGTCTATTGGCAAATCTGCATAAAGGTGTCCCCTACAATGTTATGTGCGAAGAAATAGAAGTAATTGATTTAAGTAAATATAAAAAGATTGAATGGTATGAGAATGGAAATTTATCTGTTGATGGGAAAATGATCTATCTTGTTAAAGACGGTCTTATTGGCTATAAAGATGGATTATATCCAATAAAACTAAAAGATGGATATTATCTTATCCGTAAATTAACACCATTAGAATGTGAAAGATTACAGACCTTGCCAGATAATTATACAGCAGCACCAAAAAATAGTGCTACTCAGCGATATAAACAAATTGGCAATGGATGGACGGCAGAAGTGATTATTCATATTTTAAATCATGGATTGAAGAATGTTCCACGAGATTATCCTATTGAAGTTCTAAGTTTGTATGATGGTATTGCTACTGGCAGGTATTGTTTGGAGAAAATGGGATTTGCAAATATTACATATAAAGCATACGAAATAGATAAATATGCTATGAATGTTGCCACATATAATTATCCAGATATTGAAGAGTGTGGCGATGTATTCCAGGTTAGAAATGATGATTGGGAATATTAAATAGAGAATAACAGAATATGAAGTTCCCAGTAAAGCGGAATTTCTTCTGAAAAATTTAGGAGGTGTGTAGATGAATTTATATCATTTGTGGAAGAAAATTATTAAACAGCCAATTTACATTCTTAACCATACAAAAGTAGTTGTATTTATAGATGATAAGGAATATGAAATTATAGGTATTCGATATAAAAATGGTAAATGGTTAGGCTTAGAAGCAGATAACCACGTATGGCACAACAGAGACGATTATCCAGAAGAGAGAAAATGGATAATTGTAAAAGATAAAAATGGAACAGAACACAAATATCATCAGTGGATGGGACACACATATTATGAATTTATATTTGATGCAGATGGGTGTGATGGATATAGAAGCGATGTGGATATTGTAAGTTGGCGATACGATTAATTATTCAGTTAAGGAGAAATAAATGGTAGTTAAAGTAAGTTTAAGTGATGCTCGAAAAACGATTAAAGAGTATGAAAATCTGGGCTATTTACATGTTGGAACTATTCAAAATATTGATGGTGTAACTCTTAACTTCAGAGATCCAGTTGTTTCAGAAGAGAATAATATAACAGATATCCAATTTCATGAAGGCGATTTTGTAGAAAATAAGGACGGAAAAATTGGATATATTTCATCTATTTGTCATTGTGATGAGTGTAAAAAACGTGGATTCTTTGAACCAACTATTACATATTCCGATGGAACAACAGATTACATTAGCAATTATTCTGTTAAAACTGTTTCGTCTGATTATAAGCAGATTGGAACTCAGAAGTTTTCAACAGAAGATGTATTGAGAAATAGAATAATTGAACTTGAAAAAGAGAATAAAGAATTAAAGGGAAAAGTGGATAATCTTACCCATTTGGTAATGAAAGAACAAGGAAAAGAGGTAACAAAATGAGAGAAACATTAATTGTTGTAGATATGCAGAATGATTTTATTGATGGAACACTTGGTACAAAAGAAGCACAGGCAATTATATCAAATGTAGCAAAGAAAATTAAGGAGTATAAGGATGCTGGTAAGCAGGTAATTTTTACAAGAGATACACATCCTGAGAATTACTTAGAAACATTTGAAGGTAAACATCTTCCTGTTACTCACTGTGTAAAGAATACTATTGGTTGGCAGATTTCCAATAAGTTAGATTTTGATATTGAGAATGATATTCTGATTGATAAGCCTACATTCGGTTGGTTAAACTGGAAGGACTTTGGATTTGAAAGCGTTGAGATTTGCGGATTATGTACCGACATCTGTGTGGTTTCAAATGCACTTATTATTAGAGCAAATTATCCTGAAATTGATATTACAGTAGATGCAAGTTGTTGTGCAGGTGTTACACCTGATACTCACAAGGCTGCGTTAGCAACTATGAAGATGTGTCAGATCGAAGTGATTGGAGAGAATAATGAAGTATAAGAATTATATCATTAATACTTTTAGACATTTTAAGAAAGTCTGTACGCATAAACATTGGGTGTTCTACTATTGCTGTAAAGTGGGAATTCCATTTCAAGGGTTAGTACATGATTTATCTAAATTTTCTCCAACAGAATTTTGGGAGAGTGTTAAGTATTATCAAGGTACTTCAAGTCCAATAGATGCTTGTAAGAAAGAGAATGGTTGGTCAGCAGCTTGGATGCACCATAAAGGAAGAAACAAACACCATTACGAATATTGGCAGGACAATTTTGATAATGGTGGGAATCCTATTGAAATGCCAATGAAGTATAAAAAAGAAATGCTTTGTGATTATCTTGGAGCAGGTAGAGCATATTATGGTAAATCGTTTAATTTTGAGAAGGAATTAAAATGGTGGAAATCTAAGAAAAGTAAGCCAATTGCAATGCATCCAAATGACATAGCTTTTATTGATAAGTATATTAATCTGTTTTATGAGTACGAAAACAGAGAATATGATATTAGAACAATATTTAATCAAATCAAGAAAGAAGGTAAATAATATGGAACAGATTATTACAAGTTTATTGGAGACAGATGCCTACAAATTGTCAATGGGACAGGCTATTTATCATCAGTTTAGTGATTATAAAACCACTTGGAGTTTTAAGTGTCGTAATAAGGATGTTCATTTTACACCAGAAATGGTAGAAGAGATTCGCAGACAGATTAAATTATATTGTAGTTTGAGATTTACAGAAGATGAACTTACTTATATTGATAATATCAAATGGATGAAAGGTTCGTATGTTGATTTTCTGAGATTGTGGCAGCCAAGATATGAAGATTTCGAGATAACAACAGATGCAGAGTGTGGTCTTTCTATCGAAACATTTGGTACATGGCTTAATACATCTATGTATGAGATTCCTACACTTGCGATTGTAAACGAAGTATATTTCAGAATGGCATATAACTATGAAGAATTGCTTAATAGTTTCAAAAAGAGATTAGATGAAAAGTATGAAAATCTCAGAAGCGGTCATTGGTATGCTGGTACATTTTCTGAATTTGGTCTTAGAAGAAGACTTTCTGCTGAAGCACAGGAATTAGCAGTTGAGAAGTTTTCACATTTGAATGATACATTGCATAGTTCATCTAAGTTTGTTGGTACTTCCAATGTATATCTTGCAAAGAAATATAATCTCACGCCTGTTGGAACTATGGCTCATGAATGGATTATGTGTTCTGGTCAGGGCAATCACAAGCACAATCCAGCATATTCAAACTGGTATGCCCTAGACGCATGGGTTAGAGAGTATGGTGTGTTAAATGGTATTGCGCTCACAGATACAATTACAACTGATTGTTTCTTGAAAGATTTCCAGTTGACATATGCAACATTATTCAGTGGTGTAAGACATGATAGTGGCGATCCGATTGAATGGGGTGAAAAGATGATTAATCATTATGAGTCACTTGGTATCAATTCTAAGACAAAGACACTTCTGTTTAGTGACAGTCTTGATTTTGAAAGAGCTGATAAGTTATTCAGACACTTTCATGATAGAGTAAACGTTGCATTTGGAATTGGTACTTATTTGAGTAATGACACAGATGTTCCTGCTTTAAATATTGTAATGAAAACTACTAAATGTAACGGTATGGATGTTGCAAAAGTGTCTGATGTAGAAGGTAAAGGTATGTGTAAAAACCCTGATTATGTTGATTATCTAAAGAGATGTATTAATTGGAGAATGAATCATGAATAAAATTTTACTTATACCAGGAAGTTTTAATCCAATTACCAACGCCCATGTTGATATGGCATTGGCTGCTAAAAAAGCGGTTAATGCCGATGCTATATTGTTTATTCCTGCACATGATACATATGTTGCGAAGAAAAAGACTTTGATACCTGGATATTGTCGAGTATCGCTGATTAATTCAATGCCAAATTGTGATGAAAATAATATGTGGGCATCCGAAATTGAAACAACCAGTTTCTTTCCACAGAGGACATACAATACTATTGCTCAGATAAGAGATATGAATGAAAAAGATTATATCTTCAACGAATACTATATTTGTTTAGGAATGGATAATATTGAAACACTTACAACTTGGTATAATTGGAAACCATTTGTCGAGGAATATAATTTTGTAGCATGTGTGAGAGAAGGTCAGAATCTTGAGACTGCTTTAAGAGAAGCAAATCTTATGGAATATAAAGATCACTTCACAGAAATTAAGATACCAGAAAATCATACTTCTTCAAGTTTGGTTAGAGATTTATGTGAAAAAGGTGAATTTGAAAAAGTAAAAGAATTAGTTCCTAGAAATGTATATGAGTATTTAATTCGGTTCTATGATGTGATGAATCGAATGTAGAAAGGAGAATATATAAATGTTTGATGCTAAGAAAGTAAAAAATGAAATCGTAGAGTGGTTAAGAGAATGGGAAGAAAATAATGGCAAGGGATGCAATTTTATAGTAGGGGTGTCAGGCGGTAAAGATTCATCTGTTGTTGCAGCATTACTTGTGGAAGCTTTTGGTAAGGACAGAGTTATTGGCGTAAAGATGCCTTGTGGAGAACAGAAAGATATTGATTATTCTAATATGCTTGTCAATCATCTCGGAATTAGAGGTTATACAATGAACATTGGAGATGCTGTTGGTGGAATCAGAAGTCAATTTCCAATTGGTGTTAAAATTAGCGATCAGACCACAACAAATCTTCCTGCTCGTATTCGCATGGCTACGTTATACGCTATCTCTCAGTCAGTAAATGGTCGTGTTGCGAATACGTGTAATCTTTCCGAAGATTGGGTGGGTTACGCCACAAAATATGGTGACGCTGCTGGTGATTTCAGTCCGTTATCTCAGCTTACAGTAACAGAGGTTAAAGCTATCGGTCGTGAGTTAGGGCTTCCGTCAGAATTAGTTGATAAGACACCTACCGATGGTCTTTGTGGAAAGACTGATGAAGATAACCTTGGATTTACTTATGCTGAATTAGATGCATATATCAGAGATGGAATTGAGCCAAGTGAGGAAGTAAAAGCTAAGATTGATTCAATGCATGAGAAAAATCTGTTTAAATTACAGCCAATGCCAAGTTTTGTGTATCAGGCGTAAATGAGATGCTATATATAGTGTTTATAGAAAATACAGACACTATATATAGTAATATTTTTACCAAGAAACATAGATTTCATTGGATTAGAAAAGAGGTAAAAATGGCAAAATTAAAGAAAATCGCTGAAATTAAGGCATATTACGGACGTGAAGCAAAAGAGGTCGTTGAAACCCTTGAAAATAAAGGGTTTTTGGTGGTCGATGATGATGAAAACGATACTGTCAATAAAATATGGCATGTGCTAAAAAATGTAGAAAACGAATGAAACCGAAGTTTCTTTGGAAAATCTAAGAGCAAGTCGCTCAAAAATCACAATAATTAAGAGAATAAAATAATGAAAGGAGACGAGGTTCGTGTACACAAGAAGGAATTCCTTACTCCAAGTAATTAATGAAATATATGGGTTCAAAGTCTCGTATAGTTGATAATATTTTACCAATTATTCAAGAAAGATTGCGAGATTATAATATCAAAACATACATAGAGCCATTTTGCGGTGGTTGTAATGTAATCGACAAAGTTCAGTGCGACACAAAAATCGCTTCTGACAATCATAAATATCTTATTGAAATGTTCAAGAATCTAAATCAGATTCAAAATCTCCCAAAATTTATTACAAAAGAACACTACTCAGATGTAAGAGAGTGCTTTAACAAAAGATTATCTACATATCCTGATTGGTATATTGGAGCAGTTGGTTTTCTCTCAAGTTATAACGGCAGATTCTTTGATGGCGGTTACTCAGGTATCGTACATACAAAAGCTGGAACTGAAAGAAATTATTATGACGAAGCTAAGAGAAATTTGTTAGAGCAGATTCCAAGGTTAGAAGATATTCAATTCCAATGTGGAGATTATGAAGAGTTATATTATGATAAAGTTGACTGCTTATTTTATTGCGATATTCCATATAATGGTACGAAACAATATGGATCAAGTAAGAACTTTGATTATGACAGATTTTGGAATTGGGCTGAGAAGATGAGTGAGAGGAATATTGTCTTAGTCAGTGAGCATGAAGCTCCTTCAGAATGGGAATGTATTTGGCAACAGGAAGTCAAAAGAACGATTGACAATACAAAGCGAGTTAAAGCAGTAGAAAAGTTATTTGAAATAAGAGAATAAATATCTGGGAGGTGACAATTTGATAGAATCACAGTTTTGTGTTGTAGAGGAATTAATATCTATGGAATATATGGACAGAAGTGTTTTAATCCTATATCCATATGAACTTAGCAATGAACCAATATTAAAAGACAATATTCCCAAAATGACAAAAGTGATAAGAGAATATATAAAAGAGTCTGAGATGTATAGAAAGTGTGTAGATACAATTCCAAATCTTATATGGGATTCTCAAAAATTATCTATGCAGAATGAAGCCGATGAGCATCAAAGAAAAGCCGATGAACTTGCAGAAATAATGAATGAAGGTATCAGCCCTTATGCATGGTATGTCAAAGGTAGGTTTAATGGAGAGATAGGTGGGTTTCATTATAATGTAGATAATATAGTTTATTTGGATAGAAACTAACAAGAAATTTTGGTTTTATATGAGCTTGAAAGTAGGTGATAGAAATGTCTACATTAGCAGATTTAGGTATAAAAACATACGAAGATTGTAAAAGAAATTCTCAAGACATTTTTTATATTTTAGACAAGATGGTTGATGAATATATAAATAAACATCCAGAAGTTATCGAGCAAGCAGTAGATAAATTTTTAGAAAATTATGTAAGTATAGAAGATTTGGCAGTTGGTGATGCAAATGTATTTAGAGTGAGTGAATAGGAGAATAAGTATATGATTTTATTTATTTTGATAGCCATTGGAATAGCTTTATATACCATTTTTGCAGATGGTTGGCTAATTGATAGTATCAAAAATATTGAAGAAATAAACAAGGAAGTTAAAAAGAATATAGAGTATGGTAGAACAAACTATAACACATTTTCTTTGAGAAAATATAATGAGCACGACTATGAAAGCGTTCCAAAATATATTTTTGAGTGGTTCATACTCAATATTTTATTTAATGTAATTAATTTCATAATTGTCGTCATAATATCTGCGATTGTTGTTCTATGTTGTCCTAAAGCAGAATCTTATTATACATTTAACATCAATTCATTAAAAGACAATTTAGTTACAAGTGGAGAAATTCAAGGTGGTGCTTTTTGTGTGAGAGGAACTATTGACGGAGAGATTAGTTATTTCTTTTCAAGAACAACAGACAAAGGAGAAACTATTGGACATATACCAGCGGATAAATCTTACATAAAATATGATGATAGTAAAAAGCCTTGTATTGAAGTTCATCAGAAAAATCATAAGATACCAGAAATTGTAGAAAAGCTATTATTTACAAAATGGTGTAATGATAAGTATGTAGATTATTATTTAATTATTGCTCCTAATGGGACAATATCAACAACTGGAACATATGAGATAGATATGGGATGACAGGAATGAAGCATTTCCTTCGAGTTTTTGAAAGATAAATAAGAGAATATATACATAGAAAAATAGAAAGAGAGGCACTGAAATGGCTGAAAGAGCATTAGCACATGTAGAAAAGATTGAGTGGATCAGACCGATTGAAGGAGCTGATAATATTGAACTCATTGGAGTTTTGGGGTGGATTTGTATTGCTAAGAAGGGTGAGTTTAATGTAGGAGATATGGCTGTCTATATTGAAATTGACAGCAAGTGTCCTGAAACAGATGAGAGGTTTGCATTTTTGGCAAATAAGAAATTCAAAGTTAAGACTATGAAACTTGGCAAGTTCAAGGTAATTAGCCAGGGATTAGCCTTACCATTATCACTTTTCCCAGAATTACAGGATAAAAATATTGGTGATGATGTTACAGAAGCTTTGAAGATTACATATGCTTCTGAAGAGGATGCTGTAAGAAAGACCAATAAGGTTGATCCAAATGCTAAATATAAATCAATGGCAAAGCGTAGACCAAAGTTATTCGCTAACCCAATTGTAAGAAGGATTATGAGATACAGCATTGGTCGTAAGATTATGTTTTTATTATTTGGTCGCAAAAAAGATAATCCAAAGAAGTTCCCAGATTGGATTGTCAAAACAGATGAGACGAGAATTGAGAATGCACCATTTTATCTTCAGAGTACCGAAAAGTGGATTAAGACTGAAAAATGCGATGGCACAAGTTGCACATTTGCAGTTGATAGATTAAAGAAGGGTAAGAACAAATTTGATTTTATTGTATGCAGTAGAAATGTAAGACAGGCTGATAGAGAACAGGCTTGTTATCACGAGTCAAATATTTATTGGGAATTGGCTGATAAATATGACATTGAAAAGATTCTTACACAGTTTGCAACAGAGAATAATTATAACAGAGTTGTGTTACAAGGTGAAGGAGTTGGCTCAGTTCAGGGCAATCCATATAAATTTACGGAGAATAAGTTATTTGTATTCAATCTGATTATTGATGGTACAAGACTTGGAACAGTAGAAATGGCTGATTTCTGTAAGAGTCATGGATTAACAAGTGTGCCAATTATTGATACGGCTTATGAGTTACCTAAGACTATGGAAGAGATGAAACTTGAGGCTGATGGATATAGTGAGTTAAACCCAAAGGTTAAGAGGGAGGGTTTTGTATATCGCAGTATTGACGGTCAACAGAGTTTCAAAAATGTGAGTCGAGAGTATTTATTAAAACATAACGGATAGGAGTTATTTATGAGTAAACCTACACTATGGATCATGTGTGGTTTGTCTGGTAGTGGTAAATCAACCATTGCCACTCAGATTGCCAATGAAAATCCAAATACAGTAATTGTATCATCGGATGCAATTCGTGAAGAATTGACAGGTAATTACGAAGATCAACAACATAATGAAGAAGTGTTTAAGATTTTTCATGATAGAATCCGTAAGAATTTAGAGAATAAAAAGAATGTAATTGCAGATGCAACTAATCTGACTATGAAATCTCGCAGAGCAATTATGATGAAAGTAAATGGTTTAAATGTCAGGAAAGTATGTGTAATTATTCCAAAGCCATTTGAACAGTGCAAAAAAGATAATTTACATAGAGAACATCCTGTACCTGACTTTGTGTTGGATAAGCAGATTAGAAAATTCCAGATTCCGTTCTATGAGGAAAATTTCGATGCCATTAAAATTTATGATCTACATAAAAAACATAAATTATCTGTGCTAGAAATGATACAACAGATGGATAATTTTGATCAACAAAATCCTCATCATACAATGACGCTGGAGAAACACTGTAGAAATACATATGAGTTATTTTGTAAGAAGAATTATCCATTAGAATTTAACATAGCTGCAATATTGCATGATTATGGGAAACTGTTTTGTAAAACAACGGATGAAAATTGCATAGCACATTTTTACGATCATAATTCAATTGGTTCATATTTGGTATTGGAAAACTTAGTTGGCGAATATAAGTATGGTCTTTTAGATATTTGTTTCCTTATTAATTACCATATGATGCCTTTTAGTTGGGATACTGATAAAGCAAAACAGCGTTGGAAAGAAAGATTCGGAGAATATAAATATAAGATGCTTTTAGATTTTAACGAATGTGATAGAGCGAGATAAGGAGAATATTAAAGTGGCAAATAGATTATTGTTTGAGGAAGATGTTATTAGAGTAGTTGATAAACACACGAATGATGATAGTCAGTTAGATGATGATATTAGCTGTATTCTTGAAGAAGTTAAAACAGCTACAATGGAACTTCCACCTATTATATTATCTTCAAAAGTAGAAACTAAACCAGTACAGAAACAGAAACGAGTTGAACTATTCGAAAATGAAGATATTGTATTAGAGCAGCGTGGTAACAGATATTATTTATCCCTCTATGATAAGGAAGGAAAATTTCAGAGAGAAGTCACTATTGATGTAAAGGATGACTATAAAGTTGGACTTGGGAATGGTAAGTAGAGGAGTTTTATGAGATCAGAGATTAAAAGACGACAATTTTCTGAAAATCATCAATCTTGGTTCTCCCATGATTATGCTTGTTGGGCAAATAATCACAATGGTTGGAGAAAGATGAAAAAGAAGAATCGTAGATTATTCAAAAAGAAATATAGAAGAGAAGTTGAGAATGATATTAATAAAGAATTGAATGATATGTAATAATAGTAAATTCAGGTTTCATTGGTTGTAATATGGAGGTGGAAATTTGAAAGACATTTTAGGTAGAGAGATTAAAGATGGTGATATGTGCATTGGAATGGCAATAGGTAGAAATTCACCAGGAATGCATATTGGAGTTTTTCAAGGTAGCTCAGTTGTTTATTTAGGATATAGTGAAGAGTATATCAATAAAAGTTGTACAAGCAATACATATCTGATTGAAAATCCAACGAAAAAGGAGTTGGAAATTAGAGATAAAATAAATATATTCCTTCAGAAAGAAGCAGAAGAGCGAGAGCGAAAAGCAAATTTAAAAACAATTCCGTTAAGTAAATTAGAAGTGGGTGGAATTTATAAATCAACTCAAGGGGAAATGTATTTATATCTTGGTAAGAAAAAAGTAATTTTTGAAGATTTTGATTATGGTAATACTGATATAAAAGAAGGGTACTGTTTTGCTTATGTATATAATAGTGATTATAAATCAGATGAAAAAATTTTAGAAAGAGCTTTGGAAATTAATACATATCGAAGAAGTCATTCTATTTCAGTTTTAAAAGGCAATAAAAAGTTGACAGATATTGTTAGAAAGGTTGATTTGAAGTTTCCACTAATCAAAGAGGAAAAGCAAGAAGGTAATTGGAGAAATCATGGGAACAACATGAAATTGACTATCGAGTAGAGAATATTAAAACAAGGATAAAATCAATGATTTTATGAACTAAGAAAGATAAAAGAGGTGAACGATTAATGTCTTTAGTATATAAAAATGGCACATACAACTATAATGGCGAATATGGAATGGGTTCATTAGATGAGTTTGCACAAGCAGAAAGAAGATTGTCAGAAAAGAAACAAGCATTAGATGACATGAAAAATGAATACGACCTTATTGAACAACAGGCATTTAACACTTATAAAGAGAATATTAAGTATATGCTACTTGATCAGCCGTCTATGATTAAAATGTGTAGAGAATGGTTAAATATGTTATCAAAGAATCAGGATGCTGATGGTAATAAGCTTGACAAGAGAAAGAAGTATAAAGAAAAGGAAATGTATGATTGGTATATTGATTATATTAAAAAGCTTCTTGATGTTGAGTACATGAATGATGTTAAATTCATTGACTATAATTTTGGTCAAGCTACTTATATTCAGTTTGAATATAAAGAGCATAATTGGCGTTTAGGAATTCCTCATATTAAAGCTATCAAATTAGATGCATATAAGAATTATGGTAGCAGTGTATTTAAACTTGCGTTAATACACAATGATACAGAATATAGTTGTAGTTGGTCACAGTTTGGCTCTACATATGAGGAAGATGAATTAAGAGATATTATGACACAAGGTATTGAGAAATATTGTAATTAATTGGGAGTAACTTCACAGGAATGCAACATATCCTTGGATATAGAGGTAATATATGAAACGAGAAAATTTAGAAAAAGCAACAGAAATTAATCAAGAAATCAAGAGACTTGAACAGGAAATTGATTTTCTTGACGATGCAAATATGAGAAGAACACATTCAATAGTTAAGGCGTTGATGCCAAAGAAGTATACATATAAGGGATATTTTTGTTCAGAGCGAAATATTGATTCTATTGGTTCATGCATATATTTAGATCATAAAGAATGTGTAGCTCTTGCAGATTTTAAACGAAATGAAATTGAAGAATTGCAGAAACAATATGAACTATTGGATTCTGAATAAAAGAGAATAATACATCAGAGGTAAAAACATAATGGGAATGTATACAGAGATTAATGTGTGTTTTGATTTGTTAAGGAACACACCGAAAGATATGAAGAGTGGGAAGATTCAACATTAATGTATAATGATTTTGACAATGATAAAATTGTATTTAAAGGAGAATATTAAACATGGAAACAATTTTAAGATTATTAGCAGAGAATCCAGAAAGTTTAGGAGCGGTAGTAAAGACATATATTACAAAGTACAAAGAGCCTATATATGATGTTTTGAAGGAATTCATGATTATTGCAAAAGATTATTCTGAGAACACTGAGTATCCTGCAATTCAGGCGAAAATTAAGAAAAATATGTTTGATGCGTATGTAAATGTTGGATTTACAGAGAATCAAGCATTAGCACTTATGATTAATGACAATATTCAGCTTATGAAAAATATTCAGAAGTCAGTTAATAATGCTTCTGTAAAGAATGGTAAATGATATATGAGATTAGTAGACGGTGATTCACTTTTAGAAAAGTGGAGAAATTTATCCGAAAGAGGAAGAATTGAATTTGATCAAGTAATCATGTGTGCACCAACGGTCGATGCAATTGTAGTAGCTGATAAAAAGAAACATATATCAAATTTTGATTTTGATGACAACAGACCACAATGCTGTATAGACCATGATAAATATTTCTCGACATGTGATACTTGTGAGTTTGGAGAATAATACATTAGAGGTGGAATTATGTATCAGAATTGTTGTAAGAAATGTGGAAGTATTTCACTACATACTGAAGTAAAAGGTAATAATACAGGACTTTATTGTGATGATTGTGGTGCATGGATCAAATGGCTCGGAAAAGATGAATTAAGAGCTTTTGAGTATTCTATAAGAGAAGCAACAAAAGAAGAAAACGAAGCTATTGATAAGTATTTAAAAAGCATATCAAAACCAACAGATTATAATATATATGATGTTTCAACAATTATTGAAAGACTTATCCGGTTTATAGATGGTATTGATGAAGCTATTGATAGTGTATACGTTAATCCAACGGCAGAACACGACAAACTTATCTATAATAATGCATACGCTTTTGCTTTAGAAAAATGCAAAACATGTGTCCAGAATATCGTTGAAGGTAGAGAATTTAATGACTTAGGAAAGGAGTAATTATGAAACCAGTAGTATATTTTGATTTTAAGGAATGTGAAAATGATAATAATAGTGTCGTGATTACGAAAGATAGGTTAAAAGAAATTTTAGATGAAGTATATCAAGCAGGATATTCAGATGGGAATTCAAATAAAACTACCATTACAACAACTCCGTGGACTTGGAGAGATAATATGTATTGTGGTGGCAATAATGATCAGATAATTCCTAGAGAAATAACAAGAGGAACATCATTGAGAACTAATGAAGCAATCTTTACATGTAAAAATAAAGAGCCACAGTAAACCAATCTTTCATTGGGAAAATTTGGATAAATAACAATATAAATGGTAGTTGCAAATGCCATAAAATCAAAGAAAGGTAAAGATAATCCTAGGTAAAAGGTTATGTACATAACACTCAGGTATATGAGTGAACCCAATTTACAATGAGTATCTTACATTCTTGCGAGATACGACCAAACAGCCATTAGAAGATCTGAAAGAAGGCTACTTTTGGCTGGATAAATCTATTATTAAAGGATTTGATAAGCAAGGAAATGAACATAAATTCTATCGAGTGAAGATTGAAAATTCGCTTGAAAGATTGGATTGTACCAAATTGAAATCCTATGACAATATATCAGATGTGGATTTAGCAAGTTGGCAAGATTTAATCGAATTACAGAAAGAACATCTAACGCAGCTTGAAGCTGATTCATTAGAACTAATCAAAGAAAAGACAGAGAAGTTTAATACATATACTTCAATAATCCCTGTTTCTATGGGTAAGGATTCAATGCTTACCTGTCATCTAGTCAGAAAATTATATCCAGAAACAAAAGCAATATTTAATAATACATCGCTTGACTGTGCAGATACATATAGAATGGTTAAGACTTTCCCTAACTGTGAGATTATGAATCCTGAGAAGGGATTTTACCAATATGTAGAATCAGATCACATGATACCCACGAGATTCGCTAGATTTTGCTGTAGGATTTTTAAGGTTGGAGTTATGGTATCACAGCTCGACCACGACCATCCGTATCTTATGTGGATGGGAATGAGAAATGAAGAATCAAATACTCGTAGTGGTTATCAGGATGAATGGATAAATGAGCAGGAGTGGGGCAAGACCCGTTGGCAAGGTATTCTTCCTATTAGAAAATGGTCAGAAATGGATGTATGGCTTTATACAATTTGGAAAAACATTGAGATAAATTCCAAGTATAAGAAGGGTTATTCTCGTTGTGGTTGTAATATTGCGTGTCCATTCTATACAAAGTCTACTTGGATTTTGGACAAGTATTGGTATCCACAGGCTTATGAGAGATGGAGAAACATCTTAAAAGAAGACTTCATTGCAAATAAGAAGTGGATAATCATGAATTGCACCATTGATGAATATCTCACACAAGCTTGGAATGGTGGAACATTCAGAGATGAACCAACTGATGAGGCTATTCAGGAATTTGCTGAGTACAATGGATTGAATGTTGGTGATACGAAAGTAGCAAGACAATATTTCAATAAGTATTGTGATGAGTGTGAAAAGAGAATAAAAGATAAGACAACGCTGGCAATGAATATGAAATTCCACGGAAGAGATGTGTCGAAGTTCTTGTGTAAGAAATGTTTCAAGAAATTATATGAGATGAATGATGATAAGTGGAATAAGTATGTTGAATCGTTTAAAAGAGACGGTTGTGCGTTGTTCTAACAGAGAATAAACAATTAGAGGTCACGAAAGCCTTGAAAAATAAGGCTTTTAGAACCTCGAAAGTCGAAGGAAATTTTTCTTTCTTGGGAGGTGATGTATAGAGATGACAGAAGAAGAAATGAAGTTAATATCCGAAAAAATCAATAAACAAGATGGAAGAAAATATCCATGTAGTAATCAAATTGTTGTTTGCGGATTCTTTTCTACGGATGAGGATTGGAATAATTTCGTGAACGATAATTTAGATAAAATTAAAGTACGACAAAAAGATAGAATTGTACTTGCAAATAAAGAACAATGGTATTATTTCGATTATACTGATTATTCACAAAGGGGTTTTCGATTCTACAAGATAAAAGTCTCTCGTAATATTAATCGTGAGATATTTTTAAATTGTATTTACCCATGTTGTTCATTATATTGCAAAGAGATTGAATGGATTTAGGGGAATAACAGTATGAAAGCATATTTAGTAGAGCGACCTGCAAGTGGTTGGTGTCAAGATTACGCAATGGTAATTATTGCAAAAGATGAACGACATGCTGAAAGAAAAGCAAGGGTAAGTTCAGATGACTTTAAGAAGTGTCAAGAGATTACTATTACAGAAATTGATATGAATGAAGAACAGTGTGTTTTAAGAGCAAATACAGGTGCATAGGAGAATAACACTATGAAAGGTAAATATAGAGGTTGTGATATAGAGGTAAAACGAGGTGGTGCAGAGTTCTTAACCTTTGCAGTATTCGATGATGGATATGAAGTGACAAGTGGATTTACTAATGGAAAAGATACTGTAAGAGATTATTTCAGTTATATGAAAAGTGTAATAGATGACTATAAAGAACATCCAGAAGATTATGAATAGGAGAAATAAAATGAGGTTAATTGATGCAGATGCATTTGAGAAGTTTATAAGAAAAAATTGTGCAGATTCACTCGTAGATTTGTGGTGTGAATTAGTACGAAGACAACCAACAGCTTATGATATAGAAGACATCGTGAATCAGTTAGGTGATTACGGGAATGAAGAAATGGATTATTACAGAAATACACCTTATGAAAAGTGCATAGAAAAATGCGTACATAAAGCAATTGGTATTGTGAAAGCAGGTGGAATAAATGAATAATTTAACACGTAGAGAAGAAATAAATCTTTATGAAGCAATTCAAAAATCGTTTCCTAAAATTCTAATCAAGGATCTTACAGAATACGAAAAAATTTGTCCTGTCTGCAATGGTCTTGGAATGCAAATTGAAGACAATGTTTATGGGATTAAAGGTGACAACTCTGAAGTTGGCAGAAAATATCATTTTCCGTATAAACATCAAGCACTTTCATTTTGCCAGAGTTGTTTTAATGGTGTGCAGCGATTGTGTCCTTATTGTGGAGAGCCTTATAAAAATCAGGGATATATGCATTGTGATTGTGAAGGACAGAAGAAAGCTGATGAAGAAGAGAGAATAAATAAGTGGAATGAGAAAGTAGCAAATGCAGTAGCTGTTGATGAAAAAGATGTAAACACGATGCTTTACTGTGAAGAGTTTGATGAGTATTACGATACTGTTGATGATTTCTTTGACGATTATTTTGGGCGTTATACAGATGAAGAATTTAATAATGATGGCAGACCTGAGAGATTATGGGTGTGCAGCGTGGAGAAGATTCATATTGATGCTGATAATGTAGTTGACAATGTTTGCCAAGAGCTACATGAAGATGCTTATGAACAGTGTGATATTGGTAGTTTGCAAGATATATTGGATGATTGGTGTAAGGATCAGGTAGGAGCTACTACATATTATCCTTGTTTTAAGCAGTATGTAAAGATTGATTGGGGTAAATATGAAGATTATAGCAGGTAATTATTTCGGTAAAAATATTCAGTTTGTGTGTAGATGCTGCAACTGTGTATATGAAGTTGAATCAAAGGACGATTGGAATGTTCAAATGGTATTTCCTAACTATTGTAGTTTTAAATATAAAGTTCCTGAATATGAAGTAGTTTGCCCTAACTGTGGTTATAGAGAGTATCTTGGTTGTGACCAAGATGACTTAATAGGAACTGAATCTGAAAACTTACACTGCCCTTGGATTCCATTGTTAAAGAAGAGAGAAGATTGGAATAAACGATATAGAGTTGAGCCAATAAGAGAACAAGTAATTGTGAGGTGAGTAGATGAGAGCATATAAATGTGATGTTTGTGGTAAGTATTGTGAAGACTGTTATGAAATTAAAGACGATACGTTTGATATCTTTCTATCAGACTTCGTTGACAGAGGACAATATGATAAAAAAAAAGGTGGAAGTACGAGATTTGTGTTCTGAATGTTATGTAGATATTAAAAATTATATTCATAACAAAGTATTCAATAGGTTTAAGAAAGAGGAAGAATCGAAGTAAAGATTCGTTTCTTTAGAAAATGTGGAGGTAAAAAATGGAGAAATTTTTTATTGTAACAAATGAGAACTTCCTAAAAGAGATTAATGATTATAGAAAACATGGAGAAGAAAGAAGAATAGTAGTAAATAATTTTTTCGAGGATAAAGGCATTGCTGGAAAAGAATATTATATTAGCGGAAGTGGATTTATAAATCGCCAATTTAAAGAGTATGAGAAGCATAATATAAGATTATATATTACCGATTGTGATGAAAATAATCAGAAATTTGGCAAAGAGTTACTGAAACCAACGAAGTTATTCTGCGATTCTGATACGTTAATGAGAAAATTTAGAGCTAACAGTAAGACTTTAAAAGAGTTTCAAGATTTATGTATTGAAAATAATATTGTTATTAACAATCATCCCATTCGAGTAGGAGACTATTTCAAAGAATTACATTTAGGTGGGTATTCAGTTTCAAGGTTTGAGTATGAGAATAAGTTATATTTAAATATTTCTACAACAAAATATGAAACTATTACACCAGATGACGATACAGGTTTTACAGAAATTAAAGGCAGCGAATTTTATAAAGCACTTGAAGAATTTGAATCGAAGAATAGGTAAATATCGTTTCCTTTAGAAATAATTTTGCACAAAGAAAGAGAGAATAATGGAATGAACAGTAGCATTTTTGTTCCTAAAACGATAAATGTTGGATATCAAAATCGTTCAGGAACTTACACAGGAAAGCTTGCCTACGTCATTTACTATGACGAAAAAGGCAAATTGAGAAAAGAAGCATCATGGAATAGTTGGCGTGATGATAAAATTCCAAATGATGAATTTGATAATGTCCCAACAGAAGGATTTGTACTAAATAAGAAAGCTGGCGATTACTCTACAGGATGGGATCACAGACATGCTTATTGTAGAGTATATGATCCAAGAGGATTTGAGTTTGAAATTACCATTGAAAATTTATTATACATTCTCGAAAATGCGAATTGTATCAAGGGTAAGGGACTTGAGGGAGAATTTATATATGGATGGGATGGTAAGGATTTAGTTCTTATGCCAGTTGAGTCACCTGACTATAAACAGATTGCAGCTTATAATAAGATTGTACATAACAATGAATCTATTAAGACAAGAGACTTGATTCTTGGTGCAACATATCTTACAAAAGAAAATATCGAATGGATTTATATGGGACGTTTTGAAACATATGGTTATGGTTATGAATTTATACAGGATGGTAAAACGGTAAAAACTAAATCCTATGAAGATATTCCAAATGAACCAACTCGATTTGGATATACAAAAATTTCTTATAAAGGAATTAACAACCTTCCATATGGTAAAATGCATTGGTTTGCAAGATTAAGCGATGGAAAGTATGAATTTGAGCAATTCAAAAGTGTTCCTAAAAACAAACTTATTAGTTGTCTCGATGATAAATGCATATCTAAATATTCTGAAATTTATGATTCAATGAAATCATCTTATCAATTCTCCCCTATAGATGATAGCAAGGATAAAATTGTAAATATCTCATTTGAAGATTTTTATAAAAAAGCAATTAATACATATGCTGGTGATGATATAACAAGAAAATATATCAATGTTCGCTTTATGATAAACAACGATGGAGAATATATTAAATATGAAATGACAACGCCATATAGGTCAGAAGATAACGGCAAATATACTGTTTATAAATATAGTGCCAAGAATATCTATTATGGAGATAAGGAGGCAATTGATATTTTCCCGACAGAAGAAAGAGAAGTGGAAGTACGTTATGGTCAAAAAGAAATTCAGACGCATATGATTCCAGTTTCTATTGAAACAGTTTTTGAAAAGTTAAAACCAGTATGTAAGCAGAAATATTTAGCAAATGGTAGAGAATATGAAAAGGAGTACGAGTTTAATGAGTAAAAATGATGACAGAATTTTAGAATTAAAGAAACAGATTGAAACTAAGAAGAAATCAATTTCTGAGAAGAAGGTTAGGTTTATTCCTGAAACAAATTGCGTTCTTAATATGGATGGTATGGTAATTAATCTCAACGTGTGTTCAGATGACGCATTAGTGTTGCTACTTATCAGACTTAATTCATATCTTATGTCGGCAGTTGACCTTGGGATGCCTGATTTTGAAATTTCAGGATACAGTGTGACAGCATGGATTAAAGATATTAAGAGTAAGTTAGAGGTATCTGGTCTGAAGAAAGAAGAGTCTGATTTGAAGAAAATGGAGAGTAAACTGGACAAGTTGCTTTCTGATGATAAGAAAACAGAGCTGGAAATTGATGAGATTGCTGCTTTATTGAAGTAAAAGAGAGAATAATACAATAGGTAGTATATTTCATAAAAATACATACTATATATAGTAGTCGGATAAATTAAAACTACTATATATAGTAACAAATGGACAAGAAATATCGGTTTCCTTGGGAGGTGAAAAAGTGAGAATAGAAGAAATTGCTTTAAGACAAGAAGCAAGACAAATGTTATGTGAAGCTGGTTTAAGTAAAGAAGAACTTAAAAAACTAGTATTAAAAGATATAGATGATAAAGTAATTCAAGCAATTGAAAGTAAAATCAAGAGTGTTGATTTTGAACAAATGATTATGGATAGAGTTGATAAAGCTTTAACCAAAGCAGTTGATGATATTGTTCGAAGAGAAGTAGAGGGATATTTTTATAACAGAAGGCTCAACATTCGTGCAACTGCTTCATTTGAAGAATAAAAAATTGCAGTAAATTTCGATTTCTTGCGAACAGAAGGAGAGAAAATATAAAGGAGAAATGAATTATTTTAAAAGAAAAATGTATATATTATAATCCTGCAAAAGATGCTTTTTATTTAGTTTTATCTGTGTCTGATATGGTTTACGGAAGATATGGAGACATAGAAAAACCAAGTTATTTAGATGCTTGTATGGATCAAGGTCATACGGATTTAAGATTCAAAATTGATAATATAATAATAAACAGGAATTCTTACAGAAATTATGGTCTTGATGATTCTCAAATTAACGACTTTAAACTTGTAAAAGAGCTTACAGATGAAGAATTTTATCCTATGCAGCTTCTTATTTATTCAAATTATGAATTCCCTCATTGCATCATTGATATTGAAAAAGTTAAAAACAATGTTACTGAATTAGTAAATTTATTAAGGAATAAAAAAGAAGAACTAAGGAATTTAAAGAAAGAAATTGGAACTTTAGAAAAAAGTTTATATAAAGCAATGAAACAGAAGTAGTAATTAATTAAGAGAATATTAAAGTGGAGGTAATTATAATGACAAGTTACGAATTTGAAAAAGCTGCAAAGAATGCAGTAATCCAGACATTGAGTGAAAACATTAGTATTGACCAGTTGGATCTCGTGTGGTTTGCACATGAATTAGGTTATAAGAAATGTACTATTTGGGGACAGCCAATGGGTAACAAGTATGCAGAAGTTACTTATAATCGAGATAAAGATGAGATGTATGTAGATATTTATCAGAAGATTATTAATAACAAGATTTCGTCTGATGAGTTCAATTTTGAAGCGTAAAGGAGAATATAATTATGACATTAAAAGATACAGTAGAAATGATGAACAGTGATGATTATAAAGAGAGATTCAAAGCTGAGTATTATCAGTTAGTTACCAGATATAGAGGTCTTAAATCAATGCTTACAAAATGGGATGAAAGGACATTAAATTTTGAACCAACTTGTCCAAGAAGTACATATAATATGCAAATTAAGGCTATGACGGATTATATTGCGGTTCTTGAAGCAAGAGCAGTCATGGAAGATATTGATTTATAATCGAAGGAATCTGACATTTCTTGGTGCAATTTTAAAGGAGAATTATAAAATGAGCGATATTTATAAAGATAGAGAAGCTTTAAGACTTAAATACGAACAGTTTATTCAGACTGAAAGAGGTAAAGAGTGGAAACATTTTTGGCAGAGTCAAACAGGCTCAGAGAGAAGTGGAGATTTTGGAGATTATTTGTATGACTTTTATCCAGAACTGTTGCAGTAAGGAGAAAAAATAAATGGCAAAAAAGAAAGGTTTTGGTGTAAGTCCGATAACAAATACAATCTACTATGGAACACAGGATACAGAAAAACATATGTGGGTTGGACAGAAAATAGATGTTACGGATGATGCGATAGCTGCTGTATATGAATGGTTTATGGGTAATATGGAAGACTCTAAAGGTAAGAAAGAAGAATATCAGATCACATATCCTAGTACAGAATTTGAATTAGTAATGAGAAGAAAGAAAACAGAGAGTATATAGTTGGAGGTGAGAAACAAATGACCTTACAGGAAAATGTAAATAAGTTACTAATGTTATCAAACGTGGAACAGATGCATGATTTTAGAGGTTGGGCAAGAAAACTTCCTGCTTTTCACTTTGATAAAGAATGGGATGTGACGATTATTCCACCATTTGCAGGTGCAATTATCAGATTTGTAATTGATTATAAAGGAAAGCATGTGTCAGTATATTTTGATGCATATTCAGAACTTGGATGGATGTATGATAATGATGAGCAGCCAATTCCGTATTTTGAATATTATGATGGCGTAGATACTCACAGATATTATCTTGATGAGTCAGAACAGATGATGAATGACATTAGAAATTTCTTGAATAATTAGTCTTAGCGATTCAGCTAACAATTTTCCAAAATAAAAGAATAAAAGTAAGAGGTGAGAATATGATTCAAGTAATTGAGACAAATTTGAGTATTGATCATGATAATATCATAAGAGATCATCAGTCACTAATTGTTGAAGTTGAAGATTGGGATACATATTGCAAAGCATTTGAAAAATACAATGGTAAAGCTGTTTATTTCAAGTCAAAGACTATGCCTGGTAACAGTATCTTATCGAATTGTTCTATAACAGATCTAATATATGATGACATTCATCTATCTTGTATGATCTTACACCAATCAGGTTTTATTACGAAAAAACTTGCATATAGAATTGGTTTATAATCTATGATTCATTCGAATCACAATTTCCAATAAAAATGAAAACCAAATAGAGAATATATAAGTGAAGCAGTCGCAGTAATTCACTGTTTCCTGTGGATTTCGAGGAGGTGAGAAAGTGCCAACAGGTTATACAACATATATAAAAGATGGAGATATTACAACAGGAAAAGACTTTTTAAAGCTTTGTCTTAGAAATTTTGGTGTGGCTATTAATATGAGAGATGAGCCATTATCAAAACCAGTTCCAAATCAATTTGAACCCAATCCTTATTACAAGAAAGATTATGAGGAAACGGTAGAGGTTCGTAATAAATATAGACAAATGACTTTTGAGGAAGCGAAGAAAGAGCTTATTGAAAAGCATAAGAAAGATATAGAATCAACAAGAAAATCTCTTGATGAATATATTGCAGAAGATGAGCGATATATGAAAGTTAGAGATGAAATTGAAAAGTGGATTCCACCAACATCTGAGCATGAAAATGTTAAAAAGTTTGCATTAAATCAAATTGATATATCGCTAAATACAGATATAAGAGAATATTGTAATAAAGAATTAAGCAAAGACTTGGATGTTAGCGATGAAGCAGTTTATTCGTATATGAATGATATTAATGAATTTTATGAAAATGATGTTGCTAGAGCATATAAAAGATGGCAGGAAGAATTGAAGAGAACTGCTGATAAAAATATGTGGATGAAACAATTCTTAGATAGTTTAGAGAATATATAAGCGAGGTAAGAATATGAGCTTTGTAGATGAATGGTAGCCTTTTATCAGAGAGAAGATAAAAATCATCAACTTTAGGTGGTGTCGATTGGAGGTATGAAAAAAGGTGGAGTATTTTACGACAATTAGTTGTCTAATAATCATTCATATAATTGGAGTAATCATTGCTATTGTTATTCATTGTAGAGACGGAACAATGGGACATGCTTCAAAATATGGAGATGGATTTAGATTTGCAAAACCGTCAGATGTTATATTTCAAGATTGTTTACTATGGGAAACTCAATTAGTAATTCATACGATAACCTTTGTAGAAGATTACATCAACAATCAATTCAGTAAACATTTTCATTGAACAAATCAGTTCAAAAAATTCCAAAACAAGATGTCTCGAAAATTATATAAAAATCGAGACAAAGCAAGAGAGCAAATAAATGCGGAAAACATTTGTAGGGGTGGAAGAACAGCATACCCTTGGGTTTTTATACTCAAAAATCACTGATTATACATAGATGTTTATATAAATTAACTTCTGTGTTCCAGTCGCAAGACTGTTCAAATATAGTTATCAAAAAATTTTATTACATATTATAAGGAGGACATTTTTTAAATGGCAGAGACAAAGAAAAAAGGAAGATTATTTGATTTACCTGAGACAAAGGGTGCGTTCCAGTTAAAGGGAGTTGTATCTGGTATGGAGAAGGATACAGCATTTAAGGAGATTAAGACCAAGAGTGGCAAGCCTATGAGAATGCTTAATTTTGGTACAAGTTATCTTGATGGAGAGACATTATATGTCAATCTTCAGGGAATGGAGCAGGAGAATGTTTATTTCTCTAAGAGAGCTGAGAAGAAGGGCGAAAAGGCTGATACTGTAAAAGTACCTTGGACTGATAGATTCTCTTATAACCGTGAAGGCTATCGTATGATTGGTAAGAATATTGGTGTAAAGAAGAAGGTTGATTCTGAGGGCAAGACAGTTAATGACAAGAAGATTCTTACAGATTTTGATGCTTGCAAGGAAGTTAAGGAGAATCTGAAGGACGGTGCAAGCGTATTTATTCGTGGAAATCTTGATTATAGCAGCTTCACAGATGACAAGGGTAATAAGAGAACATCTACAAAGCTTGTTCCAAATCAGATTTCACTTTGCTCAGAGGTCAACTTTGATGATGAGAAGTTCGAGAAGCAGAATGATTTCAACCAGGTGATTATTTTCATGGGTATCGAGCAGGAAAAGGATGATAACGATAAGCCAACAGGTAGATTCATTGTACTTGCAAAGATTGTTACATATAGCAATATTGAAGATGTTCAGTTTATCATCGAGGATAAGGCTCTCGCTAATAAGTTTAAGAAGTCACTTAATCCTTACAATGCAATTAAGGTAAGTGGACATATGGTTTCTTCTACTCAGACAGAGACAGTTGCAACAGATGATGATGACAATTGGGGTGAAGAGGACAGTATGGAGAAAGTATCTGCACCTACAAAGAGAGAGTTTATTATCACAGGAGCAAAGGGTTCTTCAATTGATAAGGAACTTTACACAGAGGAGAATGTAACAGAGGCTATTGCAAAGATTAAGAATGCAAATAAGGCAGAAGAGAGTTTTGGTTCTGATTCTAATGACGATTGGGGAAGTGCTGATGGTCTTGACGGATCAGACGAGGACGAGGCTTGGGATTAATCCTTTAGCAACTAGAGAATAACTAAGTGGAACGTCAGAAATGGCGTTCCAATAAATCAATATTATAGAATTACGGAGGAATTATTTAATGGCAAAAGCAAGAAAAGCGTCAGTCACACAGAGTAAGTTAGGTATGATTTTATATGGAGAGCAGTTTACAGGCAAGTCAACAATGGCTATGCAGCTTGCGTACTTTAAGCGTCCTGATGGAAAGCCTTTCAGAGTTTTATACCTTGATCCTGAGACTGGTTCAATTGATGATTATTTAGGTGACTTAGAAGCGAATGGTGTAAACCTTGAAAATATTTATATTGTATATACTCAGTCACTTGGAGAAGTAAGACAGTATATTGCAAAAGTTAAAAATGGAGAAGATTTCTATGAGCTTGATGATGACGGAGATGAGACAGACAATGTAGTTCTTGACGCAGATGGAGAACCATTTAGAGCAGATGCAATTGTTGTTGATGGTACTACAATTCTTAACTTAACAACAAAGCAGGGATTAGTAGAATTCTCTAAAAAGAGAAATAAGGTCAAGGCTGATAAGGATGGACTTGTTGGTGATGCCAGACTTGTTAAGATTGAGGGAGCAGGAATGGAGTTAAAAGATTATCAGACAATTAACTTCAAGGGACAGGATTTAATTCTTGATCTTATGGCATCTGGCGTTCACTATATTGTAACTGCTAGAGAGACTGATGAAAAAGAAACAATTAAGCAGTCTGATGGTTCAACTATGAGTGTTGTAACTGGTAGAAAAATTCCTGATGGATTCAAAGGTATGACATACAATGTTAAGACTGAAATTCGTATGTACAGAAATGAAGAAGGAACAGTATGTGCTCATGTTAAAAAGGATAGAACACACACACACGAAGACAATTCGATTATCGAAGATCCTACATTACTTGATTGGCAGTCAGTTATTGATAAGACAGCAGACAAGAAGGCTTTTGTAGTTAAGAATGACTTAACAAAGGCAGTTGATGTTGAGCAGGATATCTACAGCAAGGAGATTCTTGGTAAGGTCGGAGAGCCTGATAATTCGGAGACAACAAGTACATCTGATAATGGTAATAGTGCAGATATTGAAGCAATCAAGAAAGAGATTATTGCTAAGAGAAATGCACTTCCACCTACAGAGAAGAAAGCAATGAAGGAAAAGCTTGAAGCAGCAGGACTCCCTACAGCATACAAGAATGTAACTGATGTTGCAATTCTTAACAAAGTATTAGCAATGTTTGATTAAATTTGGATTATGTAAAGGTAGGATTATGGCAAGATACACAACTAACAATAAAAATGGTGTTAAAAGAAAATGTGGTTGTTGCGGAGAAAATCTTTATATAAACAAGAATAATATTGACGATGCAATCTACTATGATAAAAAAACATATCATAGTAGTTGCTTTATCAATATATGTCAGAAGCGTATTGCTAATAAAAGGGCAGACATATCAGCAAAATGGACTTGGATATATGACCACATTGATTCTATAAAAAAAGATACATATTCGCATCTCGCAGTAGCAATAGAGCAAGATGAGATATTTGAATTTATTAAAGAAGCATATGATTTGACAATTATCCCTACTACCGTATGGCAAAAGTTGGGTAACATTTATAATGGAACTTTTAAGGGAATGTCGGTAGGTATTCCACCTTCAGACTTACTTGATATGTGGCAAAGAAAAATAGATATGCTTAATGGTATTGCGAAAAAGAATGAAGTAAAAGGTATTCATATGCAGCCAGAACAACGACTTTCGTATGATTTATCCATTTTAGTTAATAAATATGACAGTTATTTAAGGTGGAAAGAAAAACAAAAAATACTTGAAGCTGAGAAAGAAACAGAAAAATCACAGAATATTGTCAGTCAATCAATTGGTTATACTAATGTGTCCAAAGATAGTAAGGTTGATACAGATGATATTTCAGACTTAGTGGATGATATTTTTGGATAGGAGATAATATTGGATAATGAACATGAATTAAAAGACTGTAATGTGCAAGCAGAAATCTTGTTTGTTGGTTCTATAGCAAAAGATTTGGACTTAATTGTAAATTACAGCACATTTATGAGAAGCAAGTATGATTTCTCTGATCCTGCGACAAAATTCTTTTATGATAATCTTGAAACTTATTTTCTTACATTTTCACAAACATTAGATGAAACAAAAATGAATGTGTTTATGAGTCAGAATGAAGAACGACTTAAATTATATAAGCAGTATAAAGGTTGGAAAACGCTTCAAAGGTTTATGACATTGGCAGATGAAAATGATGTGAAAAATTATTTTGATACTGTTAAGAAATATTCATTAGTAAGAGAGTATGGAAGAAATGGGTTTCCAGTTGAGAAGATATTATCTCATAGGAACTTTGATAAAATGTCACCAAATGACATTTACAGAATTATCCGTACAAAAGCAGATAAGATAAATACAGTAATTAATGCTGGTGAAGAAGCTGTTGAGCTTACTGATAAAAACTCATCTCAAATCGACAAATATCTTGAAAAGCCAAATTTCGGCTTACCTTTCCCTTGGTATATGTATAACGAATTTTTTCTTGGTCTTAGAGAAACAAAGGTTCTCTTTGAAGGCTTCCTTTCTAATGAGGGTAAAACAAGAAAACTTGTACTTTTAGCAGCTTATGTGGCACTTGTGCAAAATGAGAACTTTTTTCTTATGAGCAATGAGATGGACGAAGAAGACCTTCGTAGTTGTCTTATTACGACTGTTATTAATAATAAAGAGTTTCAAGAACTGCATGGCGTACATATTACAAAGCCTGAGAAAGAGATTGTATTAGGTGTTTATCATGATAAAAATGGTGACATTATCAGAAGAAAAATTGACGATAATGGTGTTTATCTTGAAAGCAATGAGGATTACATAAAGAGAATAAAAGATACGTCAGAGGAATATTGGAATGTAAAAAAAGTTACAGATTGGATTGATAGTAGTGATCGTAAGGGCAAAGTTATGTTTAAAGATGTTGGAGATGATTATAGCCCTGAGAGAATTGAGTTTGAATTGCGTAAAGCAAAGATGGTTCAGAACATTAAATATTATGGTTATGACACGTTAAAAGGTTATAACACTGATGATTGGTCACAAATTAAACAATTTGCAACTAAATTGAAAGAATTAACAAAAGAACTTCGTATGAGTGGATATGCAGTATTCCAGTTAAGTGATGATACGGTGTTTACTGATATTTTTAGTTTGAGTAGTAATAACATTGCCAATGCAAAGCAGATAAAGCATGTAGCTGATATTCTGAATATTGGTAAAAAATTAAATAAGGAAGAATACCATAAATATCAAGTTGTTTTAGAATGTGATTCTTGGGGTGAGCCAGTGACGGAAGATTTGGATTTAAGTAAACAATATTTTTGTATTAAACCAGATAAAAACAGAGCAGGTAGTAAGGACAAGATTATGTTATTTGAGATTGATTTGAACTTAAATATTTGGAGAAATATAGGTTATATCATTAAAAAACCAAAAAATAGTGACTAATTGGAGGGTGGCAGCTTGGATGTAAAAGAGTTGAAGAATTATATATATGAAAATAATTATTGTGAACAGATATTAGAATCCGTTGGTTGCCACCATATCAAATATCATTCAGTTGGAGCATATTGGACTGCTGGTAATCCTGATGGAGATAATAAAGGAGCAATTATTTTATACAATAATGAGTCCCTTATCTGCTTGAATAAAACTCGACAAATGATAAAGGGTAACAGACAAACAGATATTATTGATCTTGTGTGTTATGTCAAAGACCTTACATTTCCAGAAGGATTAAAGGAAATATGCTCAGAAATAGGAATGTCTTATTATCACGATTTTGAAGAGGATATTCCAGATAGTTTTAAAATACTGAAAATGTTAGAAGATATGGATTCTAATATATCAGAAGAGAAAGAAAAACCATTACAACCTATTTCGGAGAAAATACTTTCGTATTATAAGCCTTATGTAAATGATTTATTCTACGAAGATCATATAGATTATGAAACACAAAGAGAGTTTGAGATAGGTTTTGATGAAGAAACAAACCGATACACAATTCCTATTCGTTCTGAATTAGGAGATTTAGTCGGTGTAAAAGCAAGATATTTTGACAGAAAAGTACCTGATGGAATGAATAAATATATTTATTTAGAGCCATGTGCAAAATCAAAAATTATATATGGATTGTATAAAACTCTTCCTTATATAAAAAGAACAGGAAGGATTTATGTTGGTGAATCTGAAAAATTTGTTGAACAAGCATGGAGTTATGGTTATCAAAACACTGGTGGTACAGGTGGAAAGGAACTTTCACAATATCAAATTGATATGTTAGTTAGACTTAGTACAGATATAATTTTATGTTTAGACAAAGATGTAAAAAAAGAAGAATTAGAGGAACTAGCAGAAAGATTTCCTGATGGCGTTCCGCTTTATTATATGTTTGATGAAGATAATATTCTTGGCGAGAAAGAATCCCCAACGGATGATCCTATTAAATGGAGGTACTTGGTAGAGAATAATATATACAGATTAAGATAGGAAGGTGTGTATTTGAAGTATAAATTATATGAAAATAGCGACAATAATACTTCCAATGTATTAAAGGAAGTGTTAAGAAATAGAGGAGTTGATGATTATGAAAAATATCTCAACTTAGATGAAAGTGTTTTAATTCCATACGAAAATTTGGATAACATACATGAAGCAGTAGAGTTGTTTATGAAACATTTTAATAACAAGGGTAAAATTGAAATACTTGTTGATGAAGATCCAGACGGTTTTTGTTCAGCAGCTATGATGTATTCTTATATTAAGAAAATGAATGCTGATTATCCAGTTAATTACATATTACATACAAGAGCAAAGGCACATGGACTAGATGATGACATTGTGATATCTGATGATACAAAATTATTGATTATCCCTGATGCTGGTACAAATGACACAGAACAGTGTAGAGAGCTTTCAGAGAAGGGTATTGATATACTTATTCTTGATCACCATGAATCAGAAGAAAAAAATCCATATGCATTAATTGTAAATAATCAAATGAGTGACAATTATTTCAATAAGGATTTTTGTGGAGCAGGTGTTGTATATAAGTTTTTACAAGCATTAGATGCAGAGACATGGAATGAGTTTGCAGATGACTATTTAGATTTGTGTGCATTAGCAAATATTAGCGATGTTATGGATATGCGTTCATTTGAGACAAGATATATTACAAATCTTGGATTACTCAATATTACAAATAAATGTTTTCAGGCACTTATTAAAGCACAAGATTACAGTATAAATGGTAAGGTTAATATTTACAATATCCAATGGTATATAACACCTATTCTGAACGGAATGATTCGTATCGGTTTAAGTGATGAAAAGGAATTGTTATTTAGAGCTTTTATTGAAAAAGATGAGTTCTTTGAATATAAAAAAAGAGCCACAAAGAATAAACCAGTAGAAACAATTCAGGAAAGCATTTATGATAGAGCTGCTAGACTTTGTAAAAATGCAAAATCACGACAAGATAAAATGAAAGAAAAAGGCGTAAAAGCCATTTCAGAAGTTGTAGATAATCTTCCAATTGATGATAAACTTATTATGGTTGATGTATCTGACTTACTTGATAGTGGATTAACTGGTGTTGTAGCAATTAAAATTGCAGAGCAATATAATAAACCTTGCATTCTGCTAAAGAAACATTTTGATAAAAAGACAAAAAAAACTGTATTTGGTGGTAGTGCAAGAAATATTGATAATAGTCCAATTGATAGTTTTAAAGATATTGTTAATTCAACAGGATTCATTAATGGTAAAGGTCATGCAAACGCTTTTGGTATTGTAGATTTACCAGTTGATGATAAAGAAAAAGCAATTAATATGATGAACAGTATTCTTAAAAATACTGAATATGATTCTACATATCGTGTAGATTTTATCTTAGACATTAATCATGTCACAATCCCTTTAATTATTAAGTTATCACAGTTTGAAGATATTATTTGTCAAGGAATTGATGAACCTATGCTTGCAATAGAGAATATATCATTGACAAGAGATTGTTTTGAAGTATTTGGCAAGAATGAAGATACTATCAGTTTTATAGTGAATGATATTAAATACATTCAGTTCAAATGTAAAGAAGGTAATCAGCTATATGATTTTATACAAGATGCATGGAGTGATAATGATAGTATTGCATTTACTATTGTTGGTAAACCTTCAATAAATGAGTACAACGGCATTAGAACACCGCAAGTTATCATTGAAGATGTAGCTGTTATTAGTACAAATAGTAACGATGAAGACGATAATTGGTAGGAGGTGAATTATGTATAGTTCATTACATAACCATACATATTATTCATTACTTGATGGATATGGTAGTCCAAAAGAAATGCTTGACAGAGCAAAAGAAATAGGTGTAAAGGCATTTGCCGCCACAGAACACGGCAATATGTATAGCTCTATTTATTTTGACCTTATTAAAAAAGACTATCCAGATATTAAAATGATATATGGATGTGAGTTATACGAATGTGAAGATATCACTGTTAAGGATAAAGACAATAAATATTTTCATTTGATTTGTTTGATAAGAAATGAACAAGGCAGAAAAGACTTAAATAAGGTTATTACAAAAAGTAACTTTGAAGGGTTTTATTTTAAACCACGATGCACAGTAGAAGATATTAAGCCATATGCCGAGAATTTTGTTATTTCTTCTGCTTGTTTAGCAAGCAAGTTAGCGAGAGAGTCAGATTTTGAGAAGTGTATTGAATATGTTAATGAATATAAAGAAGCTTTTCCTTATTTCTTCCTTGAGATGCAGTCGCATTCTCATCAGGATCAGTGTTCATATAATCAGAAAATCTTAGAACTTTCAAAAAGAACAAATACCCCATTTATCATTACAACAGATAGTCATGCACCTAAAAAAGAAGATTTGTATTATCAGGACAAACTTATTCAGATTGGTAGAAAAAGTAGTAACAACGACAAAAATGCTATCGAAAATAGTGAGATATATGAAGGTTGCTATATGCAATCTGAAGATGAAATCCATGAAATTATGGATAGTCAGATTGGATATGAAAATGTATGTCTTGGATTGGAGAATACTAATAAGGTAGCAGATTTAATTGAAAATGTAGATATGCCATTTCAGAAACCACAGTTACCTACGTTCCCATTACCTGATGGATATAGAGATAATAATGAATTCTTATGGCATTTAGTTAGACAAGGTTGGAAAGATAGAGGGTATGACAATCTCAGTGAAGATGAACAGCAAGTAAGAAGAACTAGGTTGAGCTACGAGATGGGTATTATTCATTCAATGGGGTTTGATGGTTATTTCTTATTTGTATGGGACTTTATCAAAGCTGCCGAGAAGCTTGGAATTGAAGTTGGCAAGGGAAGAGGAAGTGCAGCAGGTTCTTTAGTTTGTTATTGTTGTCATATCACGGATATTGATCCGATTAAATATGGACTCATTTTTGAGAGATTCTTAAATCCTGAACGAGTAGGACTTCCAGATATTGATACAGATGTTGGTAACAGAGATGCAATCATTGATTACCTTGTAGACAAATATGGAGAAGAAAGAGTATGCCAGATTATTAACTACTCATATATTACTCCAACAGTTGCAATTACTGATGTTGGTAAGATACTTGGATTTCCATATAATCAGATGCAAAAACTTTCACAGAAATTTACATTCGATAAATGGGATGACTGTATGAAAGCAAATCCAAATTTACTCGCAGACAATCCACAATATGCTGATTTGTTTGATATTGCAAAGCATTTAAGTGGTCGTGTTAAAACAGTTTCTATTCATGCTGGTGGTGTTGGAATCGTTGATACAACAATTAATGACTATATGCCAATGAAAATAGGAACTAAGGGCGAGCATGTAATTCAAGTTGATAAACATTATGTAGAAGACATTGGAATTGTAAAGTTTGACCTTCTTGGAGTGGCAACACTTAATCTTGTAAAGGAAATTAAGGATGATTTACACTTAAATCCTTGGGATTATGATATCAATAATCCAGAATTTGAGAATGACAGACCTACATATGAATTATTGGCAAGTGGTAAGACTAATGGTGTATTCCAGGTTGAATCAGCAGGAATGAAAGATTTGCTTATTCGATTAAAACCAAAGCTTGAGCAACTAGACTTTGAGGTTATATCTGTCATCTTGGCATTATATAGACCTGATAGTATGGGAGCACTTGACGAGTATGTTGAAATGGCAACAGGTGGAAGTAGACCACCATCAATTCATCCAGATATGGATGAAATTTTAAAAGACACAAATTACTGTATGATTTATCAGGAGCAGCTTCTTGATATTGTTAAGAAGTTTGGTGGAAGAACATATGGAGGTGCTGACTTATTCCGTAAAGCAATCGGAAAAAAGATAGTTGAATTAGTACAGAAAGAGTCAGAAATTCTTCGTGGTGAAATTGTAGCAAATGGGTATTCTAAAGAGATTGCTGATAAAATTGCGAATGAATTATCGCAAAAAGGCGGTTATCTATTCAATAAATCGCATTCATACAGTTACGCAGTTCTTTGTTTCGAGACAGCTTGGTTCAAAGCACATTATCCAACTTACTTTTTCAAAGCATTATTCAATCAGAATAAAGATAAAGCAGGTGCAATTAATAAATATATTCTTGATGCAAGGTATTTTAATGTGGATATTATGCCACCGAATATCAATCATTCTGGAATGAATTTCACAGTCGATAATGATAAGGTTCTTTTTGGATTATCTGCTATTGGTGGAATTGGTGAATCACTTTCTAAGCAAATTATCGAAGAAAGAGAGAATAATGGTATATACAAATCGTTTGATGATTTGATTCAGAGACTTTCTTTAGGTAAGGCATCTGTTATTGCACTGATAAAATCTGGTGCAATTCCTTGTAAAAATAAGCGTGAAAAACTTATATCATATCTTAAATCAGAGTATCAACCATTAAAATTCTCAGAAGTTCAATCATTGCCTACCTATAAGAAACTCGAAGAAGATTGGAACATTAACTTAAAGAAGTACGTGATTCCTTCATCTGGAAAACGAATTGTATATGACAAGAAAGCACTACTTACTGAATATAACAGATTGAAAAAGATACAGTTTGAAGAAAATCAGAAGGTAAGATTCCAAAAGTACATAGATGATAACAAAAAATATCTTGAAGACGAACAGTTTTGGGAATTCCAAACATTACAAGTATTTATCAATGATAATCCATTTGATGCAGCTTATACATTCTTAACACCATTTGAGGATGTACCTGATGGTGAGAAATGTACTTTAGTTGGAATTATAGCAAAGGTTCAAAAGAAGAAAGATAAGAATGGTAAGCAGTTCGCATATATAAACATCTATTCAAGTTTTGGACTTGTTGAAGGAATTGTATGGCATAGTCAATTAAAAGAATATGAAGATTTAGTAAAAAAAGGACAGCAAGTAGCAATTCTTTGTAAGAAAGATAGCGAAGAAAAGGTAATTGTAGAAAAATTAAAGCCATATAGTAAATGGCTTGAATATGTGAGAAAGAAAGGAGTATCAGTCTAAATTGGATGAAGATGAGATTTATAAATTCACAGCGATAATTACATATGAGCAATACTATTCGGATGATTCAACGTGGGGTGTGTTTGGATTTTCAACAAAAGATGATATTCCATTCTTTACAAAATCTACAAAAACATTCGATCCGTTTGGTGATAATAATTCTGCAAATGATACTGATGATAGAAAAATGAGTAAGTTAGCAGGAAAGATGCAACATTTAGTTGTGGGTGGAGAATATGTAGTTAAGGCGAAATATAAAAAAGATAAAAAATATGGCGATCAATATACACCGATTGCCATATACGCCATTATTCCACAAAGCAGAGAAACACAGTTATTATTTTTGAAGTCAATGATTCCTGAATGGATGGCTGATAATTTAATAAATGCATATCCAAATGTAGTTAATGATGTAGCGAATGGTACATTAAAAACTATTGATTACAGTCTTGTAAAAGGTGTTAGAGAAATTACTTGGAATAAAATCAAGGAAAAAATCATCAATAACTATCTCATTTCTGACATTATCTCAATGCTAAAACCAATTGGTGTTACTTATGCAATGATTAAAAAATTGCTTTCAGAAGAACCAAATCCAGTTTTATTAAAGCAAGAGTTAGAAAAAAATCCATACATCATGACAAAAATTGATGGGATTGGGTTTCGTAAATGTGATGATTTAGCACTGAAGTTAAAACCTGAACTGATTGATTCTACACAAAGACTTGTGGCTTTTATCCAATACTATTTCAAAGATCTAGGAGAAAGTAAAGGTCATACATGGTGTTCTGAAAAGATTTTAAGGGCAGCCATAAGTAATAATATATACGAATGTTGCAATAAGGTTGATTGGCTATTAGAAAATAATGACTTTCTTCATATTGATAATGGTCGAATTGGTCTGAAATATTATTACGATATTGAGATGCAGATTTATCATTTGATTCTGAATAAATCTCAAATTGAAACAACAATCAATATTTCTGATGAAGCGATTGATAAAGCAATTAAACATGCGGAAGAAGAACAAGGATTTAATTATGTAGTAGAACAGTTAGACACGATTCATAAGAGCTTACATAGAACTGTTAGTTTGATAACTGGAAAAGCAGGAACTGGTAAAACATCAATAATGCGAGCAATTGTTAAGGCTTATATGGAGAATAATTATATGATGACAGCTTCAGCACTTTCAGCAATGGCAGCTCAAAGAATTACAGAAGCAACAGAATTCCCTGCAATGACTATTCATAGAACACTTGGATGCCAAGGTTTAAATGATTTTACTTACAATAAGGATAATCATTTGATTACAGATGTTGCATTTCTTGACGAGGGAAGTATGGTTAATGCCAGTTTATTTTTACATTGGCTTGAGGCAATTGGAGATAATACAAGAATTATTATTTCAGGAGATCATAAACAGTTACCACCTATCGGATTTGGTAACGTGTTCTCAGATTTAATTGAAATGTTCGATGAATCAGTTGTGAGTAAGTTAGTAAAACCTATGAGACAGGCTGAAAAATCAGGTATTCTTGTTGATGCAAATAAGATTCGTGAGAATATAAATCCTATATCTGAGAAATTACAGCCACGAATTATTCATGGTGAGTTACAGGATATGTATTATATGTTCCGTACAAATCGACAGTCATTATTTAATATTGCTATTAAGACATTTATTAAATCTGTTAAATCAGATGGAATCGACAATGTGGTTATTGCAGTACCTCGTAGAAAAGATTGTTTGAATAGCACCAATGAAATTAATAAGGTTATTCAAAATGAATTACTTGGTGATGTTTTAGAGAGTATTGAAGGGTTTGATACAACTTTCAAACTTGGTGCAAAAGTCATGCAAACAGTTAATGATTATGACAAAAATGTATTTAATGGCGAGATTGGTTATGTGACAAAAATCAGTGAAAGATATGATGGTAAGAAAAAAGAAGAGTATTGTGAAGTAACTTACACTGATATTTTTGGAAAAGACAAAATCATTGAATACACAAAGAAAGAGTTAGCTGCTTTGGATCTTGCTTATGCTATGACAGTACATAAATTACAGGGTGCTGGTCGAAAGACAGTAATTGGTATTATTGATAATACACATCATCAGCTTCTTGATAACTGTATGCTTTACACATTGTTGACTAGAGCAAAGAAGAGATGTTTGTTATTAGCTGAACCAGAAGCATTTTTACAGTGCATTAGAACAAGTCATAACAATAGAAATACTTGGATGATGTTAATGACATCAATAATAAAGAGTAATGTGCCAACAAACGTAATTAAAAATGGCGTGGTAGAAAAAACTGAAGTCTTGGAATGCCCATAAATAGGGCGTTTCAGAGACTCAAAAAGCCAAGGAAAGACGGATTTCTTTTGCATACAATATATAGTGTATGTACAACATAAAAACATGCTATATGTTGTACATTGAAACAATAAAAATAACAAAATAGGAGGATTTATGAGTTCGAAAGACAATTCATATGCAAATACAGACAAAAAGACATTATTTTTATCTGATGATGTAGACAACGAATCTATTGGTAAATTAACATGGAGCATTTTACAACAGATTCGAGAAGACGATGAGAAAGATGAAAAAGAGAAAAATTATAAGCGTGAGCCAATTAAACTATATATCAACTCGTATGGTGGATCTGTTTATGATATGTGGGGATTAATTGATGTCATTCTTAATAGCAAAACTCCAATATATACATATTGCACAGGATATGCAATGAGTGCAGCTTTTAAGATTTTCTTAGCAGGTCATAAGAGATATTGCTATAAACATTCAACATTTATGTATCATCAAATGAGTTGTTGGAGAAGTGGTAAATATCAGGATTTGGTAGAAGACAGAGAAGAAATGGACTGGCTGAATAAAAAGAATGAAGAATATGTAATCGACAGAACAAATCTCACAAAAGATGATATTGATGAGATTCGTGAAAAGAAGAAAGATTTTTATATTCACTCTGATAAAGCTGTTAAGTATGGGATTGTCGATGAAGTTTTGTAAAGAGTAGAGAATAATACAGTAGCAATAAACGACAGTTTCTTGTGAAAATTAAGGAGGTAAAAATGAACAGAATAACTATTAATGGTAAAACAATCACATGTTCAGGAACTAATGTTGTCATCAACAATGGAATGGTTATTGTAGATGGTAAAACAATTCAAGAGTGTAATAGTGGTGATATTAAAGTCACTATCGAAGGAGATGTAAACAAAATTGATTGTGGTGGATCAGTAGAAGTTCACGGCAATTCAGGAAGTATTGATTGCGGTGGTAGTTGTGAAGTCAGTGGGGATGTCAAAGGAGATATAGACGCAGGTGGTTCTGTAACTTGTGGTGACGTATCAGGTGATATAGATGCTGGTGGAAGTGTGAGATGTAGAAGATAAGGAGAGTAATAACAAAAAAGGAGAACAAAAAATGGACACAATTGTTGTAAATTTGTTTGGTGAACCATCAGCAGGTAAAAGTACCTGTGCAATGGATATTACAGCACAATTAAAAAGACACGGTATCAATGCTGAATATGTTTCAGAATTTGCCAAGGATAAGGTATATGAAAATAATGGTGAGATATTTAAGCATCAGGAATACATTTTTGGTAAACAGTCATTCAAAATGGGACGTGTGAAAGATAAGGTACAAGTTATGATTGTTGACTCTCCTTTAATATTAAGTGCCGTATATAACACTGACGAAGTGTTGGGAGAAGACTTTAATAAGACTGTACTGAATGTGTTTAATTCATACAATAATAGAAATTATCTACTCACAAGATATTACTCTTATGAGAACGAAGGAAGATTCCAGAATGAAGACGAAGCAAAAGAAGTGAGAAAAGAAATTATTGATAAGTTAAATCAGTACAATATTAAATATGAAGAGATTGCTTCTACAGAATCAAATTGTGAATACATAGTAGAAGAGGTTATGGAGGAAATTAGAAATGAACAGTAAAGGACATTTATTTATTAGTTTGGGAAAATCAGCAATCAGAGTAATTGGTGGAATTGTAACATTGGTGAATGGTTCGATTATTCCATTAGCAGTAGGAATTATTATTGCTGAAGTTGGTGGTGTGTTAGAAGAATTGGTTGATGAGAGATAACAAGAATCCATTATTTCTTATGAATAGATTAAAAAAAATAGGAGAATTAAAATGAAAACAGTTTTTAACTGGTTCGGTGATGATTGGAAGAGAGTAAAAAATCATTGTAGAACCACGGATAATAAAGATTTTACAGAGAATGAAGCAACAGACACTTTTAAAAAGAAGTTGCTTATATCTGAACATTCGCCAATTAGATTACTTGAATTTGATTGGTCGTGGAAAAGTATTTATTACTGGTTGAGTACGGAGTGGTCGAGACATAAATTTGAAAAATTTATTAGCTCACAAAGAGATGATAGATTGGTTGATGATACTCCACGAGGTAAGAAACCACAAGATGCATTGGTTAATTTTGATGGCTATGCTAATATGCAAAACCTTATTGATAGTTGGAGAAAAAGATTGTGTGGCAATGCTACACCAGAAGCAGTTGAATTGGCAGAAGACTTCAAAATTGAATTACATAAGACACATCCTTATGAATCAGATGTGTTAGTTCCTCATTGTATTTATCGTGCAGGTTGCCCTGAGTTTGGTTGTTGTGGAAAGATTACTGATTTTATTAAATGGGCAAAGGATAATAATAAGGAAATTAATTGGCTTAATATTCAAAATAGGTATGATTTATACAATGAATGGTTTTATGAAGTACATAAGTAAATGTTCATTTCAATGGGAGGATAATAAAAAATGAAGAAGAAAATAATTGGAATAATTCTCATGATTTGTTTGGTGTTTAGTCTAACTGGTTGTAGAACAGCAGACATAGTAAACCATAATCTATCAAAAGATGGAGACGAATTTAATTTGTACAGAAAGATCACTGTGACTAACGCAAGAACTGACACTATTATGTTGGAAGCTGAAGGTTATATGAGCCTTAGCAATAATAGTAACAATGAGCTAGTAGTTACAATCAAGACAGGCGAAGATACATATTATAAAGATTATATCTACTTAAATGATTGGACATGCTATGTTATGGAACAGACAGAACCGACAAGCACAGATAAGTATCATTATCAATTAGTGTTCTATCCAGAAAGAGTTATTCCAGATGTTGAAGTTAAATAGAAATAAGTGAGGTGATTAAAATTAGAAGTCCAGCACGAATAGATAAATTTACGGCAGAATTAAATAGAATATGGAAGAAATATTTTCCTGATTGGAGATATTGTCAGCTCATGATGAATTTTCTTGGGTGGATTGCACATGAAAAGAAATTAGATCCATTCTTCATCGAGGAGAATAAGGCAATTACATATTTAAAAGAGTATTGTGGAGAGGAAGTAGATAATGGATAAGTTTGACATAGCACAAAGAGTTAGGTTATTAAATGAAGCGTCTGATGCATATTACAATACAGGTAATCCTATTATGAGTGATGCTGAGTTTGATAATAAGCTTGAAGAATTAAGACAGTGGGAAGAAGAGACTGGTATTGTGTTATCTAACAGTCCAACACATAACGTTGGTGCTATTGTATTGGATAATATTAAGAAAGTTACTCATGAGTCACCTATGTTATCGCTTGCAAAATGTCATAGTGCAGAAGAGGTTGAGCAGTTTGCAAAAGGACATACATTAGTTGGTTCTGTAAAGCTCGATGGTTTGACCTGTCGTTTAATCTATAAAGATGGTGAACTGATAAAGGCTGAATCACGAGGCAATGGCACAATAGGAAATATTATAACGGATCATGTAAAGCAGTTCCTCAATATCCCATTACATATTAATAAGGAAGGAACTTATGTTATTGATGGTGAAGCACTTATTAAAATAGATGATTTTGAGGAACTAAATAAGAATGGCGAATACAAAACTCCACGTAATCTTGCGTCAGGTACACTTGGAAGTCTTGATACATCGGTTGTAAAAGATAGGAAATTGTATTGGTATGCGTGGGAAGTGGTTGAAGGAGATAGTGATAATTCATTCTACAAAAGATTATTAAATGCTCAGAATTTAGGATTCAATGTAGTTCCTTGCTACAATATTACAATAAATGAGTTTAATCAGTTACAGACACATATTGATAATTTTATTAATATTGCAGAAAAAGAAAATCTTCCTCAAGATGGTGTTGTATTTAAGTTTGAAGATGTTGAGTATGGTAAATCACTTGGTAGAACAACAGATTACTTCAATAACGGTATAGCTTATAAAGTATATAATAAATCAGTAGAAACAGAACTCATTGACATAGAGTACACGATGGGTAAAACTGGTATATTAACACCAACAGCAGTGTTCAAGCCAATTGAGATTGAAGGTACAATTGTTGAAAGAGCTTCACTTCATAATATATCTGTTATGAAAGAAATTATGGGAAGAAGCTGGAAAGGTCAGCATATTGGCGTATTTAAGGCGAATCTCATAATACCTCAGATAAGATGGTCAGAGGAAGATAACGAATATAAAAAGACTTATATCCATATTCCAGATAAATGTCCTATATGTGGTCAGCCTACTAAGATAGTAAAAGATAATAACTCAGAAATACTTGTATGTACTAATGATAATTGCAATGGCAAGCTTCTTGGTAAACTAAGTCATGCGGTGTCAAGAGATGCACTTAACATTGATGGATTCTCAGAAGCATCAATAAATAAATTCATTGATCTAGGATTACTTAATTCAATACAGGACATATACCATTTGTCGGATCACAAGAAAGAACTAGAATCTCTTGATGGTTTCGGTAAGAAATCAATTGAAAAACTTCTTAATTCTATCGAGAAATCTCGTATTACTAATCTTCAGCGTTTCCTTTATGCACTTTCAATTCCACTTGTAGGTAAATCAGCCAGCAAAGACATAGCCGAATTTTGTGATTATAATTTTGATGTGTTTGTTGACAATATACAGGTCGATGGGAAAAGTTCATTTACAGCCATTAATGGTATTGGTGAAACATTAGGGCAATCTATCATAGATTATTGGAACAAGAATGATTCAAAGATAATTGATTTATCAAAAGAATTTATTTTTGAATTCAAAGAACCTATTTGGCATACGTCAAATAATAAATTACTAAACGGTTTGATATTTGTTATAACTGGTTCACTCGAACATTATTCCAACCGTGATGCTCTTAAATCAGAAATAGAATCTTATGGTGGTAAAGTATCTGGATCTATCTCAAGTAAGACTTCATATCTTATAAATAACGATGTGAATTCTACATCATCCAAGAACAAGAAGGCTCAATCATTAAATATTCCTATTATATCAGAAGATCAGTTTATATCAATGATTTCATAAATTTTTTCAATCAAAAAAGAGAATATATAAGTGGCACAAATAAATACAAAGGAAGTGAAGTAAATTAAGCTGAACTATAAACGTGTGTCTATAGGGTTAATGGCAGTAATGTACTTGGGTGTTTGCGCAATGCACTACAATTACCTTTCTGTAAAAAATAAGTGCGATGAGTTACAAACAGCCTTAGATATTAAGTCAAACTACATCAAAGTGCTTGAAACCACTATAGATACGAAAACAAAAGAAGAAAACGAAAGATTAAAAGTAGAACAACAAGTAGTGGATTTTTATATAGGTCATATTGACCGTGTAAATAATCCACCTTCTGTTGAGAATGTAATGGCTATTGAATCTGATAGCAAGAAAGAAAACAAAGAAGATGACTCGCAAGACACAAGTTCAGATTCTAAAGAAAATGAGCTTATTGAAACTGTGTTTGAATCTGAAGAGTATTCAACACCTGCTTATAATGGTTCGATATTAACTGCATCAAGCGGTGTTAATTATTATGGTTCTCAACGAGAGACATATTATAACCTTGATATGTCAGGTTGCATAGATATTATGCGCAGCATGGGAAATACAGATGAATATTGGGTAAGGGAAGATGGCTGTAAAATGCTTGGGAATTATATTATGTGTGCAGCAAATCTTGATGTATACCCACGAGGATCATTAGTAGAGACAAGCCTTGGTACTGCAATCGTGGTAGATACTGGTGGATTTGCTGATAGTGATCCATATCAGATTGATATTGCTGTTACATGGTAATAAGGAGGAAGAAATGCATACAGTTTTTTGTGTCATTGGTAGAACTGCATCTGGTAAGTCAACTATTGTTAATGCAGTTGCCAAAGATTTGAATTTGAAAATTCTAAAGTCATATACGACAAGAGGAAGAAGGCAGAGTGAAATAGGAGACAATTGTGACCATACATTTATCGGTGCCGATGATGTAGATAAGTATAGAGATGATATGGTGGCATATACAGAAAGAGCAGGTTATTGTTCATTTGCCACTAAGGAGCAGTTGATGAACAGTGATATATACATTATCAATCCAAGCGGTTTTTCAGATTTAATTGAATCTACAAAGGATATTCCCGATATTCGATTAGTAGATATATGGATTGATTGTAACTCAGATCAATTAATTGCTCGTTCCAAAAGTCGTTCAAATTCTGACAATTGGAAGGCAAACTATGATAAGGAAGAGACGGAATTTACAAAAATATATCCAAATATAGATTATGACAAGTCATGGCATGTTGATAACAATCAATATATATCGGCAGCAATTAATCATATGAAACAAATCATAACAGTCATAAAACATGAAGAAATATATATGTCTGAGGCGAAAGAAAATGTTTAAGAATTTTTGTAAACATAAAACTTATCGAATAATTGAATGTAATAAAAATGAGAAAATATACAAGTGTCAATGCATTAAGTGTGGGACACAATTTGAACTGCCCAAAGCAGTCGATGAAATGTATGAAATAAATCAAATAGTGAGGTTGTATTAAAGTGAGCATAGAAATGATTAATGATACCTATGTGATAGACATAAGTAGCATCGCAAAAGCAAGAAAATTAAATGAGATTGCGCTAAGTTACGAGGAAGACATAGATATTCTAAGAGATAGGTATGTAATTGATGCTAAGTCAATACTTGGGATATTTAGCTTAGATATATCTCAGCCATTGAAGATAAGAATACATACCGATAATGAAGATGTATTATCCAAATTTTACAAGGATTTACTTGATCTGATTGTGAGGTGATTAATATAAGGAAACTATATATAGACTTTGATGGATGTGTGGTCAACACCATTGCAGCTATATGTCAAATGTACAATGAAGATTTTAAATATTACAAGGATTTTAAGCCTGTTAAGTGGTGGGAAGTTGAGACATGGAATTTTAAAGAGTGTAATTGTGCCAAACCTGAATACATAGATACATATTTTAATCAGCCGAGATTCTTCAAATATATTACCTATATGGATTGGACAAAGGAAGTATTAGGCGAATTGAGAGAAACATACAAGATAACTATTGTCTCTGCTGGGTATAGTCCAAATTTATATGGTAAGTCAATTTGGATAAGAGAGAATTTACCATATTGTGATTTTATTGGAGTAAATTTAAAACAGCATACGGATAAGAGCCATATAGATATGCAAGACGGTATATTCATTAATGATTCATACAATAACCTGATTACTTCAAATGCCATGTTTAATATTTGTTTCGGCGATGAATATGTATGGAATAAAAATTGGAAGGGTGTCAGATGTAATAACTGGTACGGCATAAAAGATTTTTTACAAGGAGGAAATATTAGTTAGTGAGCATTATGACAAGTCATGAGTTAGCGCAAGAGCTATTAAGCAGACCTGATGGTTACATTACAGCAAAAACTCGTGATAACAGAGAATATAAGATTAGTAGTTATCAGAGGATAGCCACTGATGCTAATTATGATGATACATTGCACTATTGGACACTGAATCTCAGTGAGTGCAGTGGCAATATTATATAGGAGGATAAAGATATGTTTTGTTATCAGATGGTTGGATTAGCCGACCAGAATGGAAAGACCTATGAGTGTGAATATGGCACTTACAGTAAGAAAGATGGTTTCCAGATTAAGAATTTTGGAGTAAGTAATGATTTTGAAGATATGTTATATGATCTTTTTCACAAAGATATGTGGTCGCTCAAGGTTGAGCCAAAGGTTATGACCAAGGAAGAGATTGAGAAGGCTCTTGGCTACAAGATTGAAATTAAAAATGAAAATATAAAGAATATTAATAGGTCTAATGATATTCATAGAATACCAGGATTATTTGCAGATGATGATATATTTTCGTTTATTTTTAAGTGAGATGAAAGGTTGATTTCTTGTGAAATCGAGAAAGGAGATAAAATTGGATAAAAAAGTATTTGAAATCGCAGACAAACTTGGAAAAGAAGAGATTTTATGCCAGTTATCAGAAGAATGTGCAGAACTTATACAGTCATGTTTAAAATACCGTAGAACAACAAAAGGTTTAACTCCAAAATCAGAAGAAGAAGTTAGAGAAAATCTTTTTGAAGAATTATCTGATGTTCTAATGAATATTGAGCAGATTAAATACTTATTTAACAAAGAATTAAGCGATACTGCCGTTGAAAATGTCATTGAAAAATGGCATTCGTATAAAGCTGATAGATGGTATAGAAGGACATTTATTTCACAGGAGGAAAATTAATTTGTACAATGTAATAAAAAAGGATGGCACTATAGAACCTTACAATGAGCAGAAGATTATTGATGCATGTGATAAAGCTGCTAGACGTGCCATGTATGAACTATCAGACAATGATTATGCACAGATTTTAAATGATGTATTAGTGAAAATAGATGAGAGTTATGACGAAGATACGGATATTGAAGTTTACGATATGCATAATATTGTAGAATCTGTTTTGGAAGAAGATTTTCCAACGGTTGCAAAAATGTATAAGGAATATAGAAACTACAAAAAAGACTTTGTACACATGATGGACAAGGTATATGAACGTAGTCAGTCTATTAGATATATTGGAGATAAAAGCAACGCTAATACAGACTCAGCATTAGTAGCAACAAAAAGAAGTCTTATTTACAACGAGCTAAGCGGAGAATTATATAAGAAATTCTTTTTAACTCATGATGAGAAACAAGCTGCAAAAGATGGATATATTTATATTCATGATAGAAGTGCAAGACTTGATACATTTAATTGTGATTTATTTAGAGTTGGAGAGGTTATGCGTGGCGGTTTTGAGATGGGAAATATTTGGTACAATGAACCAAATTATCTTGATACCGCTTTTGATGTAATGGGAGATATTATTCTTTCAACAGCCGCACAACAATATGGAGGATTTACAGTTCCAGAAGTAGATAAAATTCTTGAACCATATGCAGAAAAATCATATGAAAAATATTATCAAGAATATATGAAGATTGCAGATGATATTGAATATGAACGAGTATTAGAAGTGCATTCTAAAAAAGCTTCTGAATATGCCACAGGCAAAGTTCAACGTGACTTTGAACAAGGATGGCAAGGCATTGAAATGAAGTTAAATAGTGTTGGGTCAAGCCGAGGGGACTATCCTTTTGTCACGATGACAATCGGATTAGCAACATCAAAGTTCGGCAAAATGGCATCTATTTCACTTCTTAAAGTTCATTCCGAGGGGCAAGGTAAGAAAGGATTCAAACGACCTGTATTATTCCCCAAGATTGTATTTTTATATGATAAAAATCTTCACGGAGATGGATCAGACAAATATCCAAGTGCAGATGTATTTAATGCAGGAATTGATTGCAGTAGTAAGACGATGTATCCAGATTGGTTATCATTGACAGGAGATGGGTATGTTGCAGAAATGTATAAGAAATATGGTAAAGTGGTAAGTCCGATGGGCTGCCGAGCTTTCTTATCACCTTGGTATGAAAAAGGTGGTATGCATCCAATAGACGAAAACGATAAACCAATATTCGAGGGACGTTTCAATCTTGGTGTTGTTTCTCTTCATCTTCCAATGATTCTTGCAAAAGCTCGTAGAGAATCCAAAGATTTCTATGAAGTTCTTGATTATTATCTTGAATTGATTCGTGGATTACATAAAAGAACATATGATTATATTGGTGAATTAAGAGCAAGCGTAAATCCAATTGCTTTTTGTGAAGGTGGTTTACTTGGGGGTAATTTAAAACCAACAGATAAGATCAAGCCAATTCTTCCACCAATGACAATGAGTTATGGAATTACTGCATTAAACGAATTGCAAAGACTTTATAATGGTAAATCTATTCGTGAAGACGGACAGTTTGCATTAGAAGTTATGCAATATATCAACGATTATACAAATCGAATTAAAGAGGAAGACCATATTTTATATGCAATTTACGGCACTCCTGCCGAATCGTTGTGTGGTCTTCAGGTTGAACAATTCCGTAAAATATATGGAATTATTGAAAACGTATCAGACAAGCCTTATGTAAGTAATTCGTTCCATTGTCATGTTTCGGAACAGATGTCACCCATTGAAAAACAGGATAAAGAAGGACGTTTCTGGAATTTATTTAATGGTGGAAAGATTCAGTATTGCAGATACAATTTAGGATATAACAAAGAAGCGATTAAAACACTTATTCTTCGAGCAATGGATAAAGGCTTTTATGAGGGCGTAAATCTTGCTATGTGTTATTGTGAAGATTGTGGGTATCAGCAGGTAGAAATGAAGATTTGTCCTAAATGTGGAAGTACAATGATTATAGAAATTGACAGAATGAACGGATACTTGGGATTTACAAGAGTACATGGTGAGACAAGATATAACGAAGCTAAGAATGCAGAAATTGCAGATAGAGTTTCAATGTAAGGAGTGTGGTTCATATCAATTATCATAATATTACACATGATGATATGAACAATGGAGATGGTCTGAGAGTCGTTTTATGGCTCTCAGGCTGTTCTCACCATTGTTATAATTGTCAAAATCCTCAAACATGGAATCCTGACAGTGGTATTCCATTTGATGAATCAGCAAAGCAAGAAATATTCACAGAACTGTCAAAAGATTATATATCAGGCATTACTTTTAGTGGTGGTGATCCACTACACGAAAATAACCTTGATGAAGTCCTCAAATTGATCAAAGAAATCAGTATTTCTTATCCTGAGAAAACTATTTGGTTATATACGGGATATGAATTATCAGAAATTATAAAGCAAGCACAATATGAAAAAGTTAGTGAAGTACCTAATATTTGGTCAAAACGATGGGAGATAATAAAACAATGTGATGTGCTCGTTGACGGAGAATATATAGATGAGCAGAAAGATCTTACATTGAAGTGGCGAGGCAGCAAGAATCAGCATGTAATCAATGTAAAAGAATCAATAAAAAATAATAAGAATATATTATATTGTGATTGAAAGGAGTTTCAATATGATAACAGCAATAATTCCATTTATAATAGGTATATTTGTAGGTGGTACATTAATGGCATTCTGTAATGCAGCTTCATGCCGAGATAATATCAGATATCCAGACGATAAAGAAAAGGAGTGGGGTAATTAATGTCATATTTAACCGATAAATTCAAGGGTATTTATCGCCTAAAAGTACCTATTGATAAAAATACAAATGATTTTCCTCGTAAGCCCAATGGTCAATATGAAGATATAGATATGTACATTTCCTGTCAACACGGCAATATGATATTTCACGATACAGGTAGCACATTACTAGCATATATTCCGAGTCTGCAACGTGGGCATAATATCATCAATGCTATCCAAGAAGAAAATCTTGGTAATGTATATGACATAGAAGAAAGTGATTCAGAAGTTCTTTTTAAATTCAAATATGTTGATTCAGACAAAATTATCCCATTACTAAAACCACGAACAAGTGGTTCAAATATCAGTCCATTTTCAAGTAGGAATTTGCCACAAAATAAGGATTATAGGATACCAGACGAAGACTTATTCAAATACAAAAATATTATCGAAAAAATCCCATCAGAGCGCATTTTGACCGTTTCTCACACCACAAATAACTTCATTAAATCATTAGCTAATAGAAGAAAGCCTCTTGATAGCATTAAGGCTGATATGAAGTTGAAGGGTTTGCGTGGTAAAGAGTATATACATTCTATTGGACTTTGGGATAAATATATAAAATATTTAGAGAAGAATTTATAGTAAGGAGAGATAAAAAATGGAGACAATTAAGATAAAATATTTTGATAACGAGATAGATAGGATAGAAAAGATAAGTAAGGGCGATTGGATTGATCTTCGTGCAGCAGAAACAATAGGAATAGCAAGAGGAACATTTGCTCTCATTCCTCTTGGTGTAGGAATGAAGCTTCCTGATGGATATGAAGCTAATATTGTACCAAGAAGTAGTACATGCAAGAATTTTAAGATATTACAGACAAATTGTTTTGCAGTTATTGATAATTCTTATTCAGGTGATAATGATCAATGGATGTTACCAGTAGTTGCATTAGATGACACAATAATTCACAAAAATGACAGAATCTGTCAGTTTAGAATTAACAAGGTTCAGCCAGAGATAGAGTTTGTTGAGGTTGAACATCTTGATGATACTGATAGAGGCGGTATTGGATCGACAGGTAAACAGTAATACTAAAATTTTATACCAGGGGATAAACTGATATTTATATCAATTTATCCCTTGTTTAAAGAGGTGATATATATAAATGACAATATGAATAGTATATTGCAACAAGCTATAGATAAAGGTATAATCAATATATCAGATGTGCAAGAACAATTATATATGAGTAAAATTAATGATATAATATCACAGCACAAATACAAAATATGGCAAGGAGATAATGGCTTTTGGTACACATATTTATCCGATAATACAAAGAAAAACGGAAGAAGATTAATAAAAAAGAAAAGTTTGGATAAAATACATGAGGCTATTCTTGACTTCTATGAGAACGAGAGTGAGAATCGAGTAATCACATTCAAAGACTGTTTCTCGTCTTATAAAAAACTTAAATCGGAAGTAGTTTCTAATAATACCTTGTCCAAATATGATACGGATTATAAAAGATATTTTAAAGATACATGGATTGAAAACGCTGATATTACTAAAATCACTGGCGATAGATTAGATATATTTATTCAAAAAACCATCAAAGAATTGGAACTTAAACCTAAAGCAGCGAAGGCATTGATAGGTTATATAAAAAGTATATTTACACATGCCATAGTTAGAAGATATATAAACGAAAACCCATGTATATATCTAAATCCTACTTCTTATTATTTGAGAAATTGTGTATATGAGATTTATAATACAGAAGATCGAATTGCAAATCAAATTGAAGTGGCAAAAGTAGTCAAAAAATTAAGAAGTGACTACAAACAAAAACCTGATTATATAGTGCCTTATGCTGTAGAATTAGCAATGTACACAGGTATGAGAGTCGGAGAAATATCTGCTTTAACTTGGGACTCTATTAAAGACAATGTAATAATAATTAATAAAGAAGAAATTTATGACAGAATTGAAAATAAATATTATATTGTCAATTATTCAAAAAACAAAAAACCAAGGATAGTTCCAATTACGAAAGATATAGAAAGACTGTTAGAAGAGATTAAAACCACCGAAGAACTATTTGGGTTCTTAGGAGATTATATTTTTATGAACAAAGATGGTCATATAAATAAGAGAAAAATTGGAGACTGTGCCAGAAACAAAGCATATCAAGCAGGTGTCGATAAAAGTATTAGTATACATTGTTATAGACGAACCATAAACTCAACTATTCGATGTGATGGGACATCTTCTATTGTTGCTTCTAGTATTATAGGAAATACACCAGAAGTAAATAGCCAATATTACACCTATGATGTTTCAGAAATTGAGGAAAAGAGAAATATTCTTGAAAAAGCAAATAAGAAGATGATGGCGAAAAGTAATCAGTAATAGCATTTATAAAAGTAATCAAAGTAATCAAAACGAGATTACATTTTGAACCTTAGAAACCTTGTAAAATCAACGAAAAATGGCTTTTTAGATGATTTTAAGTGCGGGTTCAAGTCCCGCAGCCGGCATTATATTGAGCCTGAAACCTGAGTAGAATCAAGGGTTTCAGGCTCTTTTGGTATACGTGGGAATAAGATCTTGAAATGAATGGGCGGTGATATATTATGATGAGTAGAAAGGTAAAACAGCAGGTGAATTCGGCTGTGAATGAGTTGGATATGAATCTGGCGAACAACTACAAGGATCTGGCGCATAAAGCCTTGAAGGAACTTGATGAGCTGGTTACGAAGCTTAATGAGGAGGGGCAGCTCAAGGAAAAGGACTACACCAAACTGAGGGATAAAGTGGATGATTACAAGAGACGTATGGCGGGATATCATCACTGACAGTATGTCATAATGACATAATATCGTCACTGAAAGATTATGACCGGGAGACTGCAGAACAACGGATGTATGTAGCTTCCCGGTCATATTTGTCTGTGTGTATCAGTATTGCTTCATTATCTCTCTGCGAAGCTTCTTGATTATTCTTTTTTCCAGCCTGGATATGTAGAACTGGGATATTCCCAGGAGATCAGCCACCTCCTTCTGAGTCTTTTCTACCCCACCTATGGTGTTTATTCCATACCGCAGTTCTATGATGGTACGTTCCTTTTCACAGAGCTTTGATATGGCATTGTCGAGGAGATTGTAGTCTACCTCTGTCTCCAGATCACGGTAGACTACGTCCTCATCCGTTCCCAGAATGTCGGACAGAAGCAGTTCGTTGCCGTCCCAGTCAACATTCAGCGGTTCATCGATGGACACCTCTGTTCTGAGCTTGCTGTTGCGACGGAGAAACATGAGTATCTCATTTTCAATACATCTTGATGCGTAGGTGGCAAGCTTTATGTTTTTGTCATTTTTGAAGGTGTTTATGGCCTTGATGAGACCGATCGTGCCTATGGATATCAGATCCTCAATTCCGACACCCGTGTTGTCAAATTTTTTAGCAATGTATACGACAAGTCGCAGATTTCGCTCTATCAGCATTTTCTTTGCGGAATCCGACTGGTTGTTTGTGAGTTCGTTTATGACCACGGCCTCCTCGTGGGGCTCCAGCGGGGCGGGAAGTACCTCGGTTCCTCCAATATAATATATATCTTTGCCGCTTTTCAGGGAGCGCAGTGAAATATTGCTGGCAACAGTAAATTTGAAGTCGTTACCCCTTATTGTGTTTAACATGTCTTTTGCCTCTTTTCATATAATATTTGCTTAAAAGAATACATTTGTCTGTGTGAAGTATATTAAATGTATTTGGGCTGATACCGATCAGTGGTCTGTGTTCCATGTATGAGCTGTCGATGAACATGTAGTCAATGTCCATGGCGAGCATAAGCTGATTTCCGGAGCATATCGTATTGTAGGGAATTATGTGTATTCCGGCCGGAATGTCATCACGGTAATCATATTCATATATGGAAGACGGTTTTTTGATGTAGTCATCGAGCAGTGGAGTCAGTTGCGGTGGAGCCAGTTCGATGGCTACGGCGTATGTAGTCACGGCGACGTTGCGTCCTGTGAGATTGCATCTTAGCGTGTTACCTGTGTCCAGGTAACCGATAGCATTGGTGATCCTTGAATGTCTGCCTAGTAATACATTTGTCAGAAAGTTCAAATAATTCACTTCTTTTCATGTAGTGCAATTGGAATTATATATGTGGGCCGGTAAGAAAATGGTCGTATTACAATAAATGAAGCATCGATATTTCGATTGAATTTTTAATATGTTGATGGAAATGTGGTTAAGTTTTTCAATATACGACTATATATTTGAAAAATGTGTATAAATCTGTGGATAATGTGGAAAAGTGCTAAAACATCCTAAAAAGTGCGAAATAAGCAAACAATTTGCGACATAGAGCGATATTTTGTGCAATATAATGATAAAAAATGAGAAATGTATATGTATGGATGACAAAATAAGCCCTGAACTTAAACTTGCCATGGATGCGGATGGTTACATGCCGTACAGCAGTCTTTATCTTGGATATAACGCATCCGATGATTCGTGGATGCTGATAATCAGACATTCCGGTGACATAGATGATCTTGAGGGAGATATTCTGAATAGCTGCGTTTATCTGCTCGGGGGATATGCCATAGTGAACGTGTATTCCTACAATATAAAAAGGCTTCAGGAGGAGCCGAGGGTACTTTATATCGATAAAGCTCAATATTACAGTTATGGTGCGGGTGTCGCCTATGACAGATACATATCCTGCATAACGGAAAATTTCATGTCGAAGTATGGGCTCACAGGCGAAGGCGTATGTATCGGAATTATAGATAGCGGCGTGAATATCCTCAACCGGGAATTTGCAGATGACGCCGGCTCCAGGATAGTCATGTATTGGAACCAGAATACAGATTATGAAAGGACTTACCCAAACCGCTATGGCCTTGGACGGATATATGATCAAAGTGAGATCGGGCAAATGTATGAGGACAGGCGGCTGCCCGGTGTCATGGGAGAGCAGCACGGCACGGAGGTTGCATCTGTGGCCGCCGGGAGCAATATAGGAGTGGCGGGAAAAGCCCGGATCATTGTCGTTGAACAGTCGCTTGAACGCGCGCTGCCGGACACGATAGGTATAATGATGGGGATAGATCTACTTGTGAGATACAGCATGGAGACTGGAACTCCGGTAGTGATAAATCTTTCATATGGAAATAACTTTGGAGCCCATGATGGTACGTCGACACTTGAGCTGTTTGTTAATTCTGTGGCCCAGATGGCTAAGGTGTGTGTTGTCACGGGTTCAGGAAATGACGGTGTAAGACAACTGCATACCAGCGGTATGCTTGGAAATGTAAGCTATGCGAGTATTGACATTGCGGTGGCGGCCGGTGTGAAAAACTTTGGCCTGCAGATATGGAAAAACTATATCGACAGCTTCGATGTGCTCGTCTATTCGCCGTCCTACGACCTTGTGGCGTATCTCACGGAGGGACAGATAGTATCCGGGGCGTATTATGGGAGCACGGAGTTGCTTGGGATATTCCAGGGACCTTCACCTTACAATGTCAAGCAGCTCATATATGTATTTTTCCAGTCTGAGACCGGGGATATAGAGCAGGGGATATGGCATGTGAGGATTGCACCGAAGAGCATTGCAAATGGGATATTCAATGCGTATCTACCCGGTGACAGTTATGTGACGGGGCAGGTTGCATTTGAGAATCCTTCGGTGTATGGAACCCTCACGATCCCGGGTACGGCATCAAATATAATAACGGTGGCTGCCTATGATCAGGTAAATGCATCCATAACGGGATTTTCAGGCAGGGGTTTTACGTCGGATAATGCCATAAAACCGGATATTGCAGCTCCGGGTGTCGGAGTGACTGTCAGCTATGGTGAGTATGGATACGGAAATGCCGATGGCACATCGCTGGCGGCGGCATTTGTGTCTGGCTGTGCGGCACTTATCATGGAATGGGGGATAGTCCTGGGGAACGATCCATTTATGTACGGAGAGAGGGTTAAGGCTCAGCTTATAAGGGGAGCAAAGCCTCTCGGTTCACTGGGCAGTTACCCGAACAGATATACAGGCTGGGGGACCGTGTGTATGGAAAACAGCTTCAAAGGATTAATTGTATGAAAGATTTGCAAAAAGATGTGGTTTTATGTCAAGTAATTGTGTATAATTTGATTCATACGTGCTTTTTGCAAGTATAAAAGAAAAAAACGGGGTATTTCACATATGGTAGGATTTTATAATTATACAGTTATTTTGACATATATGAGCCTGGTGTCATCTATCACAGGCATGTTCTTTACATTTACCGGACACCTTAGCATAGGAATATTGTGTCTTGCACTTTCCGGTCTGTTTGATGCATTTGACGGAAAAGTCGCAAGGAGCAAGAAGGATAGGACTATGGATGAGAAGAGATTTGGTATCCAGATAGATTCTCTCTGTGACCTGGTGAGTTTTGGAGTTTTTCCTGTTGTATTGTGCTGGTATTCAGGAATGAACACGCCGTTTGGAATGGTTATTCTTGCACTGTACTGTCTGGCTGGAATGATAAGACTTGCATACTATAACGTGCTCGAGGAGAAGAAGAACAATGACGATGATGATGCTGAGGTCATAGAGCAGCCAGATGGAAGAAAGTATTTCCATGGAATGCCGATCACCGCAATATCGGTGGGGCTTCCTTTAATATACGTTACGTCACCTTTGCTTGGGTCCTCTTTCCCAATTCTGCTTCATGGAATCATGATACTTGCAATGATACTTTTCATAACAGATTTCAGATTCCCTAAGCCAACCACAAAGGAACTTATGGTGATAATTGTCATTGTGGCAGTTGCCGTAGTTTGGCTTATGATAAGATACATGGTCAGACGTCATATCATAACTATTCCTTATTTTATATCCCTTCTATTATAAGTGTATAGGAGCTATGGAAAATAAAAGATATAGAAGTAATTTGGCTATACCGGATATACAGAAGCGATGAAGGATGATGTATAAGATATGATAAAGAACAAATATGCAATATACAAAAGATCAAAACATAATGAGTGTGTATCGACACAGGACAGAGTCCTGCGCCTGTTATATGGCAACAGAGCGGGTCGTATGGTGCTGGGATGGCTGATCAGACCAGAGGTGTCAAAGCTTGTGGGAAGATTCATGGACACTGGATTATCCAGAATCATGATCAATCCATTCATTAAGAAAAATGATATTGATATATCTGTGTGTCAGAAGAATGAGTTTGACTCATATAACGATTTCTTCAAGAGAAAGCTGGTGCCGGGAGCAAGGACCATAGATATGACCGATGAAGGTTTTGTGAGTCCATGTGACAGCAGGCTTACGGTATATGATATAGAAGACACAGAACGACAGACTTTCAATATAAAGGATTCAGAGTACACGGTGGCATCCCTCCTCAGGGACAAAAAGCTTGCGAGACACTACAGAGGTGGAAAATTGTGGCTGTTCAGACTGTGTGTCGATGATTATCACAGATACATATATAACGTGTCTGGAAAGCAGTCTGATGTCAGACGTATAGAAGGCTTATATCACACAGTTAACCCTATAGCCAGTGAATATTACGACATTTACAAAGAAAATACCAGAGAGTATTGTCTTATAAGGACGCAGGATGCGGGAACCATCATTGATATGGAGGTTGGAGCACTTCTGGTTGGTCGTATAGTTAACAGGTATGTGGATTCCACGGATGTCAGAAGAGGAGAGGAAAAGGGCTATTTTGAGTTTGGTGGCTCAACAATCATTCTTCTCATCCAGAAGGACAAAGTCGCTCCTTTAGACAGAATAGTTGAAAATTCTAGAAAAGATATTGAGACCAGAGTCAGACAGGGCGAGCTGGTTGGATATGTACGTTAAGAGCAATATTATATATTCCATATAAAACAGGAACAGCGTATAGCTTGCTATGGAGCTATACGCTGTTCCTGTTTTGTTGTTTATCCTGTCTGTGTCAGAACTTATATTCTATGTTATGCATTTGTAGAATTCACATGCCTCTTGATGGCCTCAAAAGTCTCCTGGCTTATAACGTGTTCGATCTTGCAGGCATCCTCGGCTGCGGTCTCTTTTGCAACGCCGAGACTTGTGAACCATGAAGACAGAAGCTGGTGCCTCTCATATATCATCTCTGCAATTTTTTTACCGGCTGCTGTGAGAGTTATGTATCCTGAATCGCTTACTTCTATATAACACATCTCCCTGAGATTCTTCATAGCAACGCTTACACTTGATTTCTTATAGCCAGTCTCGTTGGCAACATCAACGCTTCGGACGACCGGAAGCTTCTGGCTGAGAACGAGAATGGTTTCAAGATAATTCTCTACTGATTCATTCGTGGTCAACATTATTATATATCCCCCTTATATTTAACATTATAAATGTATCTGTATCAATGTAGCAATTATAAATAATATATCATAAATGAATTTTTTATTCAATTTGATAATTGAAATACGAATTTCGACAAATAGGCACTTTTTATCAATAAAAGAGCCGTGTTTTGTTCAATTAGTCCAAAATGATTAATATTATTGACATCTAATTGATGTTAGTATATACTAACCACGATATGAAAATCAGTGGTTTAAGTTGCTAGTTAAGGAGGTGCAATTATGCCATTAACATTTGCAAAACCGGGAGAAGCCAATGTGATCAAAAAGGTTGGCGGGAGAGAGAAAACACGATTGTTTCTTGAAAAGCTGGGCTTTGTTGAAGGCAGTGTTGTAACTGTCGTGGCAGAGAATGCAGGAAATCTTATAGTTAATATCAAAGATTCCCGTGTTGCCATTGATAAAGATATGGCCAGCAAGATACTTGTATAGGTACGATTACATGTATCTGACTGACGACAAAAGTATGTAAAAGGAGTAAGATCATGAGCACATTAAAAGATGTCAAGGTTGGCAGTACTGTCACTGTCAAGAAGATTGCAGGCGAGGGTCCTGTAAAGAGACGTATCATGGACATGGGCATCACAAAGGGTGTACAGGTTTATGTTCGTAAGGTTGCCCCTCTCGGTGATCCTGTAGAGGTTACTGTAAGAGGCTATGAGTTATCAATACGTAAAGCTGATGCTGAGATCATAGAGGTAGAGTAACAGCTTATTTTTTTGTTCATACGTTAGTATATGCTAACATATGATAGAAAAGGCTAATATGAAGTACGCAGACGCCGTGCGTAAGCCCCTTTAAATGCGTCTGCACAATACAATAGGAAAGAGGGTAAACAATGTCAGTAAAGATTGCACTTGCAGGAAATCCTAACTGCGGTAAAACAACATTATTCAATGCTTTAACTGGCGCTAACCAGTACGTAGGTAACTGGCCAGGTGTTACAGTTGAGAAGAAAGAGGGTAAGCTTAAGGGTAACAAGGATGTTATCATAACCGACCTTCCTGGTATCTATTCACTTTCTCCATATACTCTTGAGGAAGTTGTTGCCAGAAATTATCTTATTCAGGAATATCCTGATGCCATCATCAACATTATCGATGGTACTAACATAGAGAGAAACCTTTATCTTTCAACACAGCTTATTGAGCTCGGAATCCCTGTTGTCATGGCTGTTAACATGATGGATCTTGTAAAGAAGAACGGCGACTCCATCAGCATCAAGAACCTGAAGGAAGCTCTTGGATGTGAGGTCGTTGAGATCTCAGCTCTTAAGGGTACCGGTATTGACGATGTTAAAGAGAAGGCTATCGCAGCAGCAAAGTCCAAGACAGCAAATGCAAGAGTTCACAACTTTGATGAGGCTGTTGAGGCTGCAATCGAGAGCGTAAGCACTAAGCTTGACATGGAGGAGAACAGAAAGAGATTCTTCGCGATCAAGCTCATCGAGAAGGATAGCAAGATCATAGAGCAGATGAAGAATGCTCCAGATTGCTCAGCAGAGATCAAGAAGCTTGAGGATGACTTCGATGATGACACAGAGAGTATTATCACAAGTGAGAGATATTCATACATTTCATCAATCATTGACAAGTGTGTAAAGAAGGCTGCAAATGGACAGAAGCTTACAATATCAGATAAGATCGACCGTGTTGTAACAAACCGTATCCTTGCACTTCCTATATTCGTTCTCATCATGTGGCTCGTATATTATATAGCAATGTCAACAGTAGGTGCATGGTGCACAGACTGGACAAATGATAACCTGTTCGGCGATGGTTTCCATCTCTTCGGCATCGGAAGCTCAGCTTATGAAGATGCATCAGGTGACTATGATGCAGCAACAACAGCACTTGATGCATACGGCGTACTCGTAACAGATGACGAGGATGCTGTTGATGTAGATGCCACAAAGGCAGCTATCGAGGCAAACACAAACACAGAGGCAAGCGTTAAGTATGAGATGGAAGATGAGGAGACACTCGATACATACGATATCGATGTATACTACTCAGAGGTTCCAGCAAATGCTGACGAAGAGACAACAAACGCAATGTCATATCTTGATGCAGTTGATTACTTCAACGAGACACAGATGGCAGAGATTGATCCTGCTGATTATGGCGTATTTGTTCCTTCAATCCCAGATCTCATCTCTGCAGGACTTGACAAGATTGGATGTGCAGATTGGTTACATGGACTTATCATCGATGGTATTGTAGCCGGTGTTGGTGCTGTACTTGGTTTCGTACCTCAGATGCTCGTACTGTTCATCTTACTTGCAATCCTTGAGTACTGTGGATATATGGCACGTATCGCCTTCATCATGGACCGTATCTTCAGAAAGTTCGGTCTCTCAGGAAAGTCATTCATACCTATCCTTGTAGGTACAGGTTGTGGTGTGCCAGGTATCATGGCTTCACGTACAATTGAGAATGAGAAAGACCGTCGTATGACAGTCATGACAACAACATTTATACCATGTGGTGCTAAGGTTCCATTTATCGCTATGATCGCCGGTGCTATATTCGGTGGTTCATCAATAGTTGCAACAAGTGCTTACTTTATTGGTATTGCAGCAATTATATGTTCTGGTATAATACTTAAAAAGACAAAGATGTTCGCCGGAGATCCATCACCATTCGTTATGGAGCTTCCACCTTATCATATCCCAACAGTAGGTTCTGTACTCAGAAGTATGTGGGAGCGTGGCTGGTCATTCATCAAGAAGGCTGGTACAATAATCACACTTTCAACAATCGCTGTATGGTTCACAACATACTTTGGATTTGTTGATGGTTCATTCCAGATGCTTGATGAGAGCCAGATCGATTACAGTATTCTTGCAAAGATCGGTAATGCGATAGCATGGATCTTCGTTCCACAGGGATGGGGTAACTGGCAGGCAACTGTAGCATCTATCACAGGTCTTGTTGCAAAGGAGAACATCGTTGGTACAATGGGTATCCTCTACGGTGGTGGAGATGGTACAGTTTACCAGGCACTTGCAGGCGCATTCACAACAGCAAGCGGATTCTCATTCCTTGTATTCAACCTTCTCTGCGCACCATGTTTTGCAGCTATGGGTGCTATCAAGAGAGAGATGAACAGTGCTAAGTGGTTCTGGTTCGCAATCGGATATCAGTGTGGATTTGCTTACCTTGTAGCACTTGTTGTATACAGAATCGCAGGTCTATTCACAGGAGCTTGTACATTCGGTGTATGGTCAGTAGTAGCAATTGCACTTGTTGTTCTGTTCTTCTTCATGCTGTTCCGTCCGGATCCAAACAAGAAGGTAAAGACAAGCAAGGAGTTCCTCAACGCTTAATATAAGTGTTTATAAGGATTATATAAAAGGAGTGGTGACTTATGTCAGAGTATCTTGGTACAATCATTGTGGCGGCCATAATCGTTCTGATGGTGTTCTTCATTGTCAGAGGTATGGTAAAGGATAGAAAAAAGGGCAAACACATATGTGGTGGCGACTGTTCGAACTGTCATGGCGGATGTAGTCACAAGCTCTAATTAAATAACAGTTGTAGTAATATATATGGGGTGCGTTGTAAGTTATGACAACGCACCTTTTTATGTAAGATAACACTTGAAATAACAAAAGATTTACTATATTATAAAAATATGTTGGTGCACGACTGGCGGAGACGGCCGAAAGGCTGGTAGGAATTACCTACAGGGAGTGTACTGTTAAGACAAGCCGACCGCCTGGGCAAGCAAATATATCAAGACATGTATTTGTGTGCGCAGGTGGCCGGCTTCTTTATTTATTTGCGCATATAGCTAGTCAAAGTTATTTGTTTATACAAGACTTTTCGACTATAGCAGCGAATAAAAATATGAGACAATAACATCAGCTCACAGGTACGAGAAAACACATGGAGGTACAACAGAAAATGGAAATGTTATCACTTGAGAAGGAACTTAGCGAAAATACATATCCGGGACGTGGAATCGTGATCGGTGTGTCAGAGGATGGCAAGAAGGCAGTTACAGCCTACTTCATCATGGGAAGAAGCTCAAACAGCCGTAACAGAGTATTTGTGACAGAGGGTGAGGGTATCAGAACAGAGGCATTTGATCCTTCAAAGCTTGAGGATCCAAGCCTTATCATCTATGCACCTGTAAGAGTTCTTGGCAACAAGACTATAGTTACAAATGGCGATCAGACAGACACTATATATGACGGACTTGACGATGAGCTCACATTTGAGCAGTCACTCAGAAGCAGACAGTTTGAGCCTGACGGCCCTAACTACACACCTAGAATCTCAGGTGTCATGCACATAAAGAATGGTGTGTTCGACTATTCAATGTCCATACTTAAGAGCAACAACGGCAACCCTGCTGCAAATAACAGATACACATTCTCATACGAGAACCCTGTAGCCGGTGAGGGACATTTCATTCACACATATATGCATGATGGCAATCCGCTCCCAAGCTTTGAGGGTGAGCCAAAGTGGGTTAAGATATCCGGTGATATCGATGAGTTCACAGACAAGGTATGGAACAGCCTCAATGAGGACAACAAGGTGTCACTGTTCGTCAGATATATTGACATCGCAACAGGTGAGTATGAGACAAAGATCGTGAACAAGAATAAGTAATTAAAGAATAAAGGAGATATTTGATCATGAACGAGATTCAGTTAAAGTACGGTTGTAATCCAAATCAGAAGCCATCAAGAATATATATGGAGGATGGCGGTGATCTTCCTGTTAAGGTTTTAAACGGCAAGCCTGGATACATCAACTTCCTTGATGCATTTAACGGATGGCAGCTCGTAAAGGAACTCAAGGCGGCAACAGGACTTCCAGCAGCAACATCATTCAAGCATGTTTCACCAGCAGGTGCTGCAGTTGGACTTCCACTTACAGATACACTTGCAAAGATCTACTGGGTAGATGATCTCGGAGAGCTCTCACCACTTGCATGCGCATATGCAAGAGCAAGAGGTGCTGACAGAATGTCATCATTCGGCGATTTCATCGCACTTTCAGATGTATGTGACGCAGACACAGCACGCCTTATCAAGAGAGAGGTATCAGATGGTGTTATCGCTCCTGGATACACAGATGAGGCTATGGAACTTCTTCTTGCAAAGAAGAAGGGAAATTACAACATCATCCAGATAGATGAGAACTATGTTCCTGCTGAGATCGAGAGAAAGCAGGTATACGGTGTTACATTTGAGCAGGGAAGAAATGAGCTCAAGATCGACAAGGATCTTCTGTCAAACTTTGTTACAAAGAACAAGGATCTTCCAGAGCAGGCTGAGATCGATATGAAGATCGCGCTCATCACACTCAAGTATACACAGTCAAACTCAGTATGCTATGTAAAGGGCGGACAGGCTATAGGTATCGGAGCCGGACAGCAGTCAAGAATCCACTGTACAAGACTTGCAGGACAGAAGGCAGACAACTGGTTCCTTCGTCAGTCACCACAGGTTATGGGACTTCAGTTTGTTGACGGACTTGGAAGAGCCGACAGAGACAATGCCATCGACGTATACATGGGTGATGAGTATGAGGACGTTCTTAAGGAAGGCGAGTGGCAGAAGAGATTCAAGGTTAAGCCTGAGGTGTTCACAGCAGAGCAGAAGAAGGCATGGCTTGCGCAGAACACAGATGTTATCCTTGGATCAGATGCATTCTTCCCATTCTCAGACAATATAGAGAGAGCTCACAAGAGCGGTGTCAAGTACATTGCACAGCCTGGCGGATCAGTTCGTGACGATCTTGTTATCGAGTGTGCTGACAAGTACGATATGGTCATGGTATTTACAGGAATCAGATTATTCCATCACTAATCTGCCAGACCTGTCGGCGTCAGATATTGTATTTATAGAAGAATTGAGAGCGGTTTTGCTGATGAAAATCAGCAAAGCCGCTTTTTTACTTTATATATTTGTTGGATTGTGCTAATATAAAATGATGTATAAGCTGCGGTAGCTATGCCGTGTAATAAAAATACTGTGATTCAAAGGAGATAACATATGTCTAGACGTAAACGCAGCATATTTAAAGAGAGAAGAAAGATCAACTATAAACTAATTTTTGCATTGGTGATACTTGCGTGTGTGGCTATATTGCTGATCTCATACGCTATATCGGCAATAGTGTCACAGAAGGATGAACTTTACGATCAGGGCGTAAAATATTACAAGTCAGGTTCGTATCAGGAGGCAATAGATTCATTTGACAATGCCTTGGCAGAGAATCAGTTGTTCTCAAAGAAAAAGGATCAGAATATAAAGCTGTATCTGGCTGATGCGTATCTCAAGAGCGCGCAGTACACAGAGGCCGCAAATACATACAACGAATTGATACAGGATTCATTTACCGGATCAAATGTAAAAGATCTGAAGGAACTGGCAACTGCACTCAGTGATTTCTCACAGGGAAATTATGGCGGTGCTCTCGATGTTCTTCTGAAGCAGGCGGAGACATATCCGGAGCTTTATATGTACATAGGAACATGCTACGCAGTTACTGATGAGTCCGATAAGATGTTTGAGAGCTATGAAAAATATGTCCAGACATTTGGATTCAACTCGTATGTATATGCCATGTACGGTTCATATTATCTGAATAACGGTGATATGGAGTCTGCGATCGCATATATTACAAATGGACTTGACAGTGGAGACAAGATATACAGAAAAGAGCTCCTGATGCTTGAGATAACATATTATGAGAAGAACGAGGATTACGATAAGGCTTATGAGATAGCGGGACAGCTTGTGTCTGAGTATCCGGATTATGAGAAAGGACAGAAGGAGTATACATTCCTGAGCACAAGAGTGTCACAGTAGTATTTGTATTGGGAGGAGTTATTTTATATGGAGATTCAGCTTTGGAAGGAGATACTGTCTCCTTACGAGCAGGCGGTTGATGAGCTTCTCGTGAAGTTCAACCACATAATAATGCAGTACAAGAGTATGGGAAAGTACTCACCTATAGAGAGCGTGACCGGAAGGGTGAAAACGGTCTCCAGTATTATCGATAAGCTTCAGAAGAAGAATATTCCTATGGACCGGATCGTTGAGGAGATGGATGACATAGCCGGAATCAGGATCATGTGCCAGTTCACCGAGGATATCAGCAAGGTGGTTGAGATTATACGTGGCAGACAGGACATGATGATACGTGAGGAGAAGGATTATATAGCAAATGCCAAGGCCAGCGGCTATCAGAGCTATCACATCATACTTGATTACGATGTATATACGGTAAATGGATGCACCACCATACAGGCGGAGATCCAGATAAGGACAATGGCGATGAACTTCTGGGCAACCATAGAACATTCATTGCAGTACAAGTACAGGAAGGGAATTCCAGAGGACATAAGGGCGAAGCTCAAGAATGCTGCGGATGCCACCGTTGCACTTGACAGGGAGATGTCATATGTCCGCGGAGAGATCATGGATGCACAGAATTCGTTCAATATCAAGGCGAATATAGTTTCGGAGATCATTGTTAATATCCAGAATCTGTACAAGGTGGGAAATCCAAGAGAGATCCAGAAGATTCAGGATGAGTTTTATTCTATATATAAGAAGGATGATATGGAGCTGCTTGAGAATTTTGCAAAGCAGCTTGACATAATAGCTGAGGGTTACAAGGCCCAGAGCGTAAGATAAAGGAGTTTGTTATGACTTTACCAAAGGCGTTTGACGAGAGGATCAGAATACAGCTTGGCGATGAATACGAGGATTATATAAAGTGTTTTGACAGTGATATGTATCATGGAATCAGGGTGAATACATCCAAGATATCCGTGGAGGACTTTCTGAAGATAAGTCCTTTCGAGCTGGAGCCTGTGCCGTGGACTAAGAATGGTTTTTACTATGATCACAGGAAGTATACGCCGTCCAAGCATCCATACTATTATGCGGGGCTCTATTATATACAGGAGCCAAGTGCCATGACACCTGCCAGCGTTCTGGATATAGAGGATGGAGATGTGGTACTAGATATATGCGCGGCACCGGGAGGCAAATCCACCGAGCTTGCGGCAAAGCTTAATGGCACGGGAATACTTATATCCAATGATATAAGCAACTCGAGAGCCAAGGCGCTTCTGAAGAACCTGGAACTTTTCGGAATAGGAAACATGTGTGTGGTAAGTGAACCTCCAAATAATCTGTCAAAGGCATTTGAGGGTACATTCGATAAGATACTTATAGATGCACCGTGTTCCGGAGAGGGCATGTTCAGAAAATCCTCATCGATGATGACTGCATGGGAGAACAACGGAACTGAACTTTTTGCCGGACTGCAGAGAGGAATATTAAACGAAGCATGCAAGATGCTAAAACCGGGCGGAAAGCTGCTTTATTCCACATGTACATTTTCCCCCGAGGAGGATGAGAGGTCGGTGGAGTATCTGCTGTCGATAGATGACAGTATGCATCTTGTGGATTTTCCTAAATATGAGAAATTTGATGACGGCAATCCGGCCTGGGGAGAGACCGGCAATCCTGAGCTTGTGAAATGTTCAAGACTGTGGCCTCATCACGTGAAGGGCGAAGGTCATTTCATAGCTCTGTTTGAAAAGGATCAGGATGACTCATATAGAGGAAACTCAACATACTCGTTCAAGTCGTACAGGCCGGATGAGGATTTCATCGCATTTATAAAGCATGTATCTGAGTCTGCGGGTATAAAGACAGACAGGATAGAGGAAAATAAGGGAAGACTTTATTATATATCAGAGGGAATGCCTGATGTTAAGGGACTCAGGCTTTTGAGGCATGGACTGTTCCTCGGTGAGGTCAAGAAGAACAGATTTGAACCGAGTCAGTCACTTGCGATGTATCTCAAGTCAGATCAGTTTGACAATGTTGTGAGTTTTTCGGCGGATGACATAAGGGTCATAAAGTATTTAAAGGGAGAGACCGTCGAGCTGGAAGATGATCAGGATATAGAGAATGGGTATGTGCTTGTCTGCGTGGATGGATATCCGCTCGGGTGGGCCAAGAACAACAGAGGAGTATTAAAAAACAAATATTTATCGGGATGGAGGATGATGTCATGAGAAAGGTAGCTATAATCACAGGAGCATCTTCAGGGATTGGAAGAGAATTTGCAATTCAGATAGCACAGAAATACAGAACTGTCGACGAGATATGGCTTATCGCCAGAAGAAAGGACAGGCTTGCAGAGGTAAAGGCTGAGATAAATGCGGTCAGCGGAAAGCTTGTCAGGATACTTGCGCTTGACCTAACCGATGAGACTGATATCAAGTTCTACAGAAATCTTCTTGAGAGACAGGCTCCATCAATAAGAGTACTTGTAAATGCAGCTGGATACGGAATAGCAGGCCATTTTGAGAATATGACAGTGGACGACGTGACTGGAATGTTGAATCTCAACTGCAGGGCGCTGGCTGCCATAACACATATATCTCTGCCATATATGTCAGGCCCTTCAAATATAATCAATCTTGCTTCATCTGCAGCTTTTCTGCCTCAGCCATCATTTGCTATATATGCGGCATCCAAATCAATGGTGCTGAGCTTTTCAAGAGCACTTAACAGAGAGCTTGAGGAAAAGGGGATAACTGTTACGGCTGTCTGCCCGGGACCTGTCAAGACAGAGTTCTTCGATGTTGCGCAGAAGTACACAAAGTCCAAGCCGTATAAGATGATTCTAAGAGCAGATCCTGTGAAGGTTGTAAAAAAGGCACTGTTTGACGCGTATTATATGAGCGATATATCGGTGTATTCACCGCTCATGAAGGCATTCAGACTTGTGAGCAAATACCTGCCTCACAGTTTGCTGATCAGATTTATGAAGTAGATATATGGGCTGCAGGCGGACATAGCTCTACAGCCAGACCAGAGATAAATGGAGGATGATATGGAAAAAGGACAACACGGATACATGAACAGGCATAAGAGAAATGTTCTTATAAGTATCATTGTACTTGGATTGTTTGTTATAGCCGGAGTATTCTTTACTGTGGCTATGTTTGACACAAGAAAGACTGTATTTATAGTCATACCGATACTCGTCGCCCTGCCGCTTGCAAAACAGCTTGTGGCATACATAATGTGTGCAGGGTTCAAGGAACTCACGAAGGATGAGTACGCTAAACTTGAGAAGTTATCATACTTTGGAGATCCGTCACTTGTATATGATGTGTCGATAAGCAGGTACGAGGGAATAGTGTATTTCCCTGCTGCGGTCATAAGAGATGGCAGAATGCTGTTTTACTACAATGGTGGATATGGCAAAAAGATACCTGATGAGGCAGCGCTCAAGAAGATCATTACAGAGGCTCTGGCAGACCAGAAAAAATATGTTGTGATCATAGCCACAGACATTGATGGTTTTGTGGCAAAGGCCGAGAAGATCAAAGCACCTTCAGATGAATTTGTCGGTGCCGATGAGAAGATCAGAAACAGATTATATGAGCTGGGAATATAGAAAAAAATGAGAGAGATAGTTATTTCAAAGAACGAAGCCGGCCAGAGGCTTAACAAGCTGGTCATGAAGTACCTTAACAAGGCTCCTTCAAGCTTCGTCTACAGGATGATAAGAAAGAAAAACATAAAACTTAATAACGGCAAGGCGGTTGGAAATGAGATCGTGTATGTTGGAGATGTGATACAGCTCTATCTGTCGGATGAGACCATAGAATCATTCAGGGATGACAGCGTGAGAGCCGGTGCTTCCACAGGTGGAAACAGGTTTAAACCGGAGATCATATATCACGACCACAACATACTTATAGTCAATAAACCGGCGGGTGTATTGTCACAGAAGGCATCGAAGGACGATTACTCGATCAATGAGAGTGTCATCGATTATCTGCTTGACAATGAGTATATAACTGAGACTCAGCTCAGAACCTTCAAGCCTTCTGTATGCAACAGGCTGGACAGGAATACCTCCGGCCTTGTTCTGTGTGGAGTGTCACTTATGGGAAGTCAGGAGCTTTCGAGGATCATAAGGGAGAGACGCATAGACAAATATTACTACACCATAGTCAAGGGAAATATGACAGAGACGCAGGATATTACGGCATATCTCGTGAAGGATGATAAGAAGAACACTGTGACAATACGTGACAGTGTGGAGGAGATACGCAGGGCTGCCGGGGACTTGGGCTATGATAAGATCCATACCATATTCCAGCCGGTCAGAACAAATGGAAAATATACAGAGCTTAAGGTAAAGCTCATAACGGGTAAGACTCACCAGATAAGGGCACAGCTCCAGCACATGGGGTATCCGGTGATCGGTGACCAGAAGTATGGTGACAGGGAGACAAACATACATTTCAGACAGACATACAAGCTTAGAAACCAGATTCTGCACTGCGGCGAGGTGGAGTTTACCGATGTTGTCGGTGGACTGGATTATCTGACGGGCAAGAGCTTCTCAGCATTCAAGCCTGATATGTATAAAAGAATAGAAAAGGATTTGTTTGAATAGATGGCTACATGGAATTCGCGAGGGCTTCGTGGCTCCACACTGGAGGATATGATAAACAACACAAATGAATATTACAGACAGAAGAACCTTGCGCTGGTCCAGAAGATCCCGACACCTATCACGCCGATAAAGATTGACAAGGACAGCAGCCAGATCACCCTGGCGTATTTCGAGAAGGATTCAACCGTCGACTATATAGGTGTTGTCCAGGGAGTTCCGGTATGTTTCGATGCAAAGGAATGTGCCACTGATACATTTACAATGCGTAACATTCATGAGCATCAGATAAGGTTCATGGAGGATTTCGAGAGACAGAACGGTGTAAGCTTCCTTATCATAATGTTCTCGGGACGAAATGAACTGTATTATATGAGATTCGAGGAGCTTAAGGGGTATCTTGAGAGAGTCCAGAATGGGCATGCCAACAACTTCAAGTACAATGAACTTGATCCCAATTTCTTTATAAGAGCCAAGGGTGGTGCATTGGTACATTATCTTGAACCTCTAAGCAGGGATCTTGATGATAGAGGTTGACAAATACAATCCGCTTTAATATAATGTGCACGTTGACATGCTACCAAAGTAGCAAATTATCACTTTAATGCGATAAAGCAATAATAAAGAACGTGAAGCATGGCAAAGTTTAATTGACAAGGAGATATGATTATGCAGGACAAACTGTTACAGACCCCGGATGGAGTGAGAGACACTTACGATGTAGAATGTAAGAAGAAGAGAAAGGTTATGCATGAACTCCATCATATTCTGGAGTTATACAGCTATCACGATATAGAGACACCTACATTTGAGTTTTTTGATATATTTAACAGAGATAAGGGTTCAGCACCTTCCAATGAGATGTACAAGTTCTTTGACAGGGACAACAATACTTTGGTACTCAGGCCGGATATAACACCTTCAATAGCGAGATGTGTTGCAAAGTATTATGCAGATGAGGAGCTTCCTGTCAGACTCTGCTATACAGGCAATACCTATACAAACACACTCAAGCTTCAGGGAAAACTCAAGGAGGTCACACAGATCGGTGCCGAGCTTGTAAATGATGATTCATCCGCTGCTGACGCTGAGATAATCGCAACTGTGATAGACTGCTTCAACGAGATCGGGATCAGTGATTTCCAGATAGAGATAGGCCAGATAGACTACTTCAAGGGTCTGGTTGCTGAATCTGGTATCAGTGAGGACGAGGAGGATCAGATAAAAGAGTACATCCATATCAAGAACTTTTTCGGACTTGAGGAGTATGTGGATGCACTTGATATAAGTGACTCTCTTAAGAAAGCATTTGTTGCATTTGATTCTCTGTTCGGCGGAATATCCATGCTTGACAAGGCTGAGGGATATGTGTCAAATGAGACATCACTTGAGGCTGTGAAGAGGCTCAGAAGAGTATATGCAGCCCTTGAGTGCTACGGATATCAGGATCACATAAGCTTTGATCTCGGTATGCTTGACGGATACAACTATTATACAGGAATCATATTCCGCGGATATACTTATGGAACCGGTGATGCTGTTGTCAAGGGCGGCCGTTACAATAATCTTCTCAAGCAGTTTGGAAAGGATGCACCGTCTATCGGTTTTGCCTTCACTGTTGAGGAGCTCATAATGGCCATGAACAGACAGAATATAGACATAGATGTGGATTATTCAAACACGATCATCCTCTATGATATAGAGAATCAGGGCAAGGCTATCAAGGCCGGTATGAAGCTCAGAAGTGAGGGACGCAAGATAGAGCTCATAAGAAAGTCACAGAAGAAATCGGTTGATGACTATGTCGAGTATGCGGGTAGAGAGCATTTCTCAGGCCTTATATATTTTGAACAGTCAGGCGATGCGGTGGCATACGATCTGATAAGCCGATCACACTCCAAGTGGGATGGCAATTTATAGAAGAAACTTTTACGGCTTGATTGAGAATAGATTGTATTAGATGAAAGGTTATGGAGAGATGAGATATTTAACATTTGCCCTTGCTAAGGGGCGACTTGCAAAAAAGACACTTGCGCTGCTTGAACAGATAGGTATAACATGTGAGGAGATGAAGGATCCCGACACAAGAAAGCTTATATTTGTGAACGAGGAGCTTAAGATGAAGTTTTTCCTGTCAAAGGCCACAGATGTTCCTACTTATGTAGAATATGGTGCGGCCGATATAGGCGTTGTAGGTAAGGACACAATACTTGAGGAGGGAAGAAACCTGTATGAGGTCATGGATCTCGGTTTCGGAAAGTGCCGCATGTGTGTATGCGGACCGGCATCTGCCAGAGAGCTTCTCAAGAAGAATGAGATCATAAGAGTTGCAAGTAAGTATCCGGTGATCGCAAAGGATTACTTCAACAACCGTAAGCACCAGACAGTTGAGATAATCAAGCTCAATGGTTCAGTGGAGCTCGCTCCTATAGTTGGACTTTCAGAGGTGATCGTAGATATAGTTGAGACAGGAAGCACACTCAGGGAGAACGGACTTGAGGTGCTTGAGGAAATTTGTCCACTCTCAGCCCGCATGGTTGTGAACCAGGTAAGTCTCAAGATGGAGAATGAGAGGATACACAGGCTGTTGGAAGATCTCAACAGACTTATAAAGGAAGAGAACAAGTAGCATATATAGATGATATAATGAGCGCAAGTGAGCCAACATGCTTGCATGATTGGCGAGCGGCGAATTGGATCATGATAGTTGCGAAAGCAACGGAAAGCACCGTAGGTGCGAATCATGATATAATGAAGCACGCTGAGGCATGCGCAGGTCATCGCGCTCACGCACGACGACCTATGATATAACAAATTGATAATCACACGGAGGCATAACAGGGATGAGAATCGTAAAGCTTAACGCAGAGACAAAGAAGGATCTTCTGAAGAATCTTCTGAAGAGAAGTCCAAGTAATTTCGGTAACTATGCAGAGACTGTACAGGGAATAGTTGACGATGTGAGAGATAACGGTGATGCCGCACTCTTCTCATACACAAAGAAGTTCGACAAGGCAGATATAACAGCAGAAAATGTCAAGGTTACACAGGAAGAGATAGACTACGCATATACACAGGTCAGCCCTGAGCTCCTTGACGTTATCAGAAAAGCCAAGAAGAACATTTGGGAGTACCATGAGAAGCAGAAGCAGTATAGCTGGTTTGACTCCAAGCCAAATGGAACTCTTCTCGGACAGAAGGTTACAGCACTTGCATCTGTAGGTGTCTATGTTCCGGGTGGAAAGGCTGTTTACCCTTCATCAGTTCTGATGAATGTTATGCCGGCAAAGGTTGCAGGCGTTGAGAAGATAGTCATGACAACTCCATGTAATGCTGAGGGTGAGGTGTACGCCACAACACTCGTTGCAGCAAAGGAAGCAGGAGTGGATGAGATATACAAGGCAGGCGGTGCGCAGGCCATAGCTGCCCTTGCATACGGAACAGAGTCAGTACCTAAGGTTGACAAGATAGTTGGCCCTGGAAACATATTTGTCGCTCTTGCAAAGCGTGCCGTATACGGACATGTCAGCATAGATTCCATAGCCGGCCCATCAGAGGTAATGGTACTTGCCGATGAGACTGCCAATTCTAGATACGTGGCTGCAGATCTGCTGTCACAGGCAGAGCATGACGAGATGGCATCAGCCATACTTGTGACCACATCAGAGGAGCTTGCCGAGAAGGTATCAGTTCAGGTTGACAAGTTCATCGATGAGCTTTCAAGAAAAGAGATAATGAGAAAGTCTATAGACAATTACGGATATATTCTTCTTGCAGACAACATGAGCGATGCCATAGATGCTGTCAACGACATTGCATCAGAGCATCTCGAGATCGTCACAGCCAATCCATTTGACGTGATGACAAGAGTGAAGAATGCTGGAGCTATATTTATCGGAGAATACTCATCAGAGCCTCTTGGAGATTACTTTGCAGGCCCTAACCATGTACTTCCAACAAACGGTACAGCAAAGTTCTTCTCACCGCTTTCAGTAGACGATTTCATCAAGAAATCCAGCATAATCTACTATTCAAGAGAGGCACTTGAGGCAGTTCACACTGACATTGAAGCATTTGCCAAGGCTGAGCAGCTCACAGCACATGCCAATTCAATAGCAGTAAGATTTGAAAAATAAGACATAATGATATAGAATATGGGAAGGAGACAGGGATATGGCAGAGAAAGCAGCTAGAATCGCCAAATGTACAAGAACGACAAACGAGACAGACATAACCCTCGAGTTTAATATAGATGGAAAAGGACAGTCAAAGATCGACACAGGAATCGGTTTCTTTGACCACATGCTCACAAGTTTTGCGAAGCATGGTTTCTTTGATCTCAACGTTACAGTCAAGGGAGATCTGTATGTGGATTGTCACCATACCATTGAGGATGTGGGAATTGTGCTGGGCAAGGCCATCAAGGAGGCTCTTGGAGACAAGAAGGCCATCAAGAGATTTGGCAATTTCTTCCTGCCGATGGACGAGACTCTCGTAATGTGTGCCATAGATCTGTCGGGAAGACCATATCTTGTCTATGATCTGAACCTCCGCACAGAGAGGGTTGGATACTTCGACACACAGATGGTCAAGGAATTCTTCTATGCAGTATCATACGCTGCTGAGATGAATCTCAATATTAAGCAGTTCTCAGGGGAGAACGATCACCACATCATAGAGGCCGCATTCAAGGCATTTGCGAAGGCTCTTGATGAGGCGACAACTTATGACAGAAGATTAAACGGAAAGGTGCTTTCTACCAAGGGCACACTTTAAGGAGGTGCTGGTTCACTATGGATAATGATATGATCTGCAAAAAGATAATTCCATGTCTGGATCTGAACAATGCGGTCGAGATGGCAAAATATTACAATGATGCCGGAGCTGATGAGATAGCTTATTTTGACAGCAAGGCAACAAAAGATGGCAGAGAACCCAATGTTGCCATTATAAGACAGATATGTGACAGTGTTGATATTCCACTTATTGCCTGTGGCGGTGTGAGGGAGCTTGAAGATGTCAAGAAGCTTCTGTATGCAGGTGCATCCAAGGTATGTATGAAATCTGCGGCGCTGAACACGCCGGAGCTTGTCACTGAGGCTTCTGACAGATTTGGTTCAGAGCGAATAATCTGTACTATAGATCTTAGTGAGTGTGATGATCCTGTCGGATATGCCAGAAAACTGAAGGCGCTTGGAGCGGGAGAACTTCTGCTGCTTCACAACAACATGGTGCCGGAATATCTGGATATAGTAAAATCCATAAGAGAAAATGTTGCACTTCCTGTTATAGTTTCTACCTATTCCACTAACGGGGAAGCTGTGGCAGAGATGCTCAATGAGACAAATGCTGAATCAATTTCTCTGTACAATCTCCAGAAGATGGATATAATGGAGATTAAACAGCATTGCCGTGAGGCAAATATAGATGTGGATCTGTTTGAATCGTCCATGCCTTTTGAGGCGTTCAAACTCAATTCGGATGGACTTATTCCATGTGTTACACAGCACTATAAGACCGGTGAAGTGCTCATGGTCGCTTATATGAACAAGGAGTCGTATGAGAAGACCATCAGAACAGGGCGCATGACATACTGGAGCCGCAGCCGCAATGAGCTGTGGACCAAGGGTGATACATCCGGTCATTATCAGTTTGTCAAATCTCTTACGATAGACTGTGACAAGGACACCATACTTGCCAAGGTGTCACAGATAGGAGCTGCGTGTCATACAGGCAGCCGTACTTGTTTCTTTACAGATCTGGTGAGAAAGGAGTACAATGATACCAATCCTATGAAGGTATTCGAGGAGGTATACAATACCATACGCGACAGAAAGGATCAGCCAGGAGATGATTCTTATACCAATTATCTGTTCGGCAAGGGTATTGACAAGATCCTGAAGAAGGTCGGTGAGGGAGCTACGGAGATAGTCATAGCTGCCAAGAATCCTGATTCAGAGGATATAAAATATGAAATATCTGACTTCCTTTATCATCTCATGTGTCTGATGGTAGAGAGAGGAATCAGCTGGAAAGATATTACAGAAGAACTGGCTGACAGAAGATAGAGTGGAGGATATTAGACAATGCAAAATTATGGCGTGAACGAACTGAGAAAAATGTTCCTGGAATTCATGGAGAGCAAGGGTCATCTTAGAATGAAGAGCTTTTCACTTATTCCACACAATGACAACAGCTTACTGCTGATCAATTCAGGTATGGCACCACTTAAGCCTTACTTTACAGGTCAGGAGGTACCACCTAGAAGACGTGTGACAACATGCCAGAAGTGTATCAGAACAGGAGATATCGAGAATGTAGGTAAGACAGCCCGTCATGGTACATTCTTTGAGATGCTGGGTAATTTCTCATTTGGCGATTATTTCAAGCATGAGGCTATATCATGGACATGGGAGTTCCTCACAGAGGTTGTAGGACTTGACAAGAACAGACTCTATCCATCGGTTTATCAGGATGACGATGAGGCATTTGATATATGGAATAAGGAGATCGGTGTCGATGCTGACCGTATATTCAGATTCGGCAAGGAGGACAACTTCTGGGAGCACGGAGCTGGTCCTTGTGGTCCTTGTTCAGAGGTTTACTATGACAGAGGCGAGAAGTATGGCTGCGGTAAGCCTGGCTGTACTGTAGGCTGTGACTGTGACAGATACATGGAGGTTTGGAACAACGTATTTACACAGTTCAACAATGACGGACACAACAACTACACAGAGCTTGAGCAGAAGAACATAGATACAGGTATGGGTCTTGAGAGACTCGCAGTTGTTGTTCAGGATGTTGATTCTATATTTGATGTTGATACGATCAAGGCTCTCCGCGACAAGGTATGTGAGATGGCAGGCGTGGAATATGAGACAGATCATGAGAAGGATGTATCGATCAGACTTATAACTGATCATATCCGTTCAGTTACATTCATGACATCAGATGGTATCGTTCCATCGAACGAGGGCCGTGGTTATGTTCTTAGACGTCTTCTCAGACGTGCTGCAAGACACGGAAGACTTCTCGGCATCAAGGGCAAGTTCCTGTCAGAGCTTGCAAAGACAGTTATCGAGGTGTCAGAGGATGCATATCCTGAGCTCAGTGAGAAGAAGGAATATATCTTCAATAAGATAGACAAGGAAGAGGAGAGCTTCAATAAGACCATAGATACAGGTCTTGCGATCCTCAAGGATTATATAGACGAGACTAAGGCTGCAGGTGAGAAGGTTCTCTCAGGTGACAAGGCATTCAAGCTCTATGACACCTATGGATTCCCTCTTGATCTCACAAAGGAGATCCTCGAGGAGGAGGGGATCGAGGTTGATGAGGACAGATTCACCGAGTGCATGAATATCCAGAAGGAGACTGCAAGAAAGGCCAGAAAGACCACAACATACATGGGTGCAGACGCAACCGTATATGAGCAGCTTCCTGTTGACATGACATCTGAGTTTGTCGGATATGACAAGCTGACATACAAGTCAACTATATCAGCCATCACAACAGAGGTTGGTGAGGGTGATGATAAGAAGTCAGTTCTTGCAGATACTGTATCTGAGGGAGCACAGGCTTCAGTTATAGTTCCTGAGACACCTTTCTACGCTACCATGGGTGGTCAGATCGGTGATAAGGGAATCATCAAGACAGAGAACGGTACATTCGTTGTTGAGGATACTGTCAAGGTTGTAGGCGGCAAGATCGCACATATCGGTTATGTTGAGTCAGGCGAACTCAATGTTGGTGATGAGGCAGAACTCACAGTTGATGCTGAGAACAGAGCACTCATATGTAACAACCATTCCGCAACACATCTTCTTCAGAGAGCACTCAAGATGGTTCTCGGAGATCATGTAGAGCAGGCAGGTTCACTCGTTGAGCCGGGAAGACTGAGATTTGACTTCTCACATGATCAGGCGATGACTAAGGAAGAGATCAAGAAGGTTGAGGATATTGTAAATGAGCAGATCCAGCTCGATATACCTGTATGCACGGATGTAATGTCTGTAGATGAGGCTAAGGAGACCGGAGCCATGGCTCTGTTTGGTGAGAAGTATGGTGAGAAGGTCCGTGTGGTATCAATGGGAGACTTCTCAAAGGAGCTCTGCGGTGGTACACATGTTGCCAGCACAGGAGCTATAAAAACATTCAAGATCATATCAGAGGCAGGTGTGGCCGCAGGTACAAGACGTATCGAGGCACTTACATCTGTCGGAGCACTTGATTACTACAGAAATGTAGAGCAGGAGCTCATGGATGCTGCAAAGGCAGCTAAGACTGATATCTATGGTGTGGCATCAAGAATAGAACAGCTTCTTGCAGAGGTTAAGGAACTTACGAATGAGAATAAGAAGCTCAAGGATAAGATGGCAAAGGAGGCAGCTGGAGACGTTCTTTCAAGTGCTATAGACAAGGACGGAATCAAGATCCTCACAGCGGCTATCCCGGATACAGATATGAATTCACTGAGAAACCTCGGAGATGACTTCAAGAGCAAGCTTGGTGACAGCGTTGTTGTTCTTGCATCTGCAAAGGATGGCAAGGTAAATCTCATTGCCATGGCTACAGACGGCGCAGTTGCTAAGGGAGCCCATGCCGGTAATATCATCAAGGCCGTGGCTGGCCTTGTAGGTGGTGGCGGCGGTGGTCGTCCTAACATGGCTCAGGCCGGTGGAAAGAATCCTGACGGAATCGAAGCAGCTCTTGCCCAGGCGGTTACAGAGGCTCAGAATCAGATAGCTTAAGGTTTCGTGACAGATATTTTATTAATTTGTCATTTTCCTGTTGACGATTAGGAATTTTATGTATATAATACATTTTGTGCTTAAAAATACCCAATCAGTTGTTATTTGGTAGCATAATTTTACAACTGGAGGGAGGTCAGGTGAGAGAATGTCAAGTGTAATAGTTAAAGAGAACGAAAACTTAGATAGCGCTCTTCGCAGATTTAAGAGAAATTGTGCGAAGGCTGGTATTCAGCAGGAGATTCGTAAGAGAGAGCATTACGAAAAGCCTAGTGTAAAGCGTAAGAAGAAGTCAGAGGCAGCTAGAAAGCGCAAGTACAAATAAATCATAGTATATATATTTGATTTTAAATTGATTTCTAAGAGTACCGAGTTTATTCGGTACTCTTTTTTTATGTGTATTCATATAATGTTCCAAAAGCGTTATGGTGGTATTCATGAAAGACAGAGCGAAAAAAGTTATAGCATTTGAACCTCCGTGCTGGTGTCCGGACTCGGCGGGAACGACCTCCAGACTCACCATGTTCAACAATGATGAGCTGGTGATAGAGAATTTCAGACATGTGATCTACTCTGACGACGAGAGAGTGTCTGTTAAGACCCGGAAAGGGATATTGAATATATATGGGAAAAGATTACAGATTGCTTACTACGCATCCTATGAAGTGAAAATATGCGGTTCGATAAACAGTGTAGATTGGCTGACAGTGTGACTGCATGAATATTAGAAGGGAAATAAGAGGTGTGTGCTATGTGAGCTGTGACAGCCGCGCAGCTCTGCGCCTGATGAATATATGCAGCCATAAAGGAATACGTACATGGTGCGAGAGGGATGTAAAGAAGAACAGAAAAAAGAATGGCAGTAAACAGAATGACAGTAAATGGAATGGCAAGGCAGAAAACTTCTTCATATACTCCGATGACAGAAAAAGACTTGAAGAGATAGCGGACAAATGTATGATAGATATCCGAATAGCTGAGAAGAAGACTCTGAGAACCGGTTTGCTGGGCAATAGGAAGAGGATCTCGATATTACTCGGAGTTTTATTATTTTTGCTGTTTGTATACTGGGAATCAGGGTATGTATGGTACATAGAAATTGACGGATGTGAGGATTATACAAGTGAGGAAATTGCAGATCTTATCGAGATGGAGTATCCGTGCTATGGACATAGAAAAAAGAGTATTGATCTGAGCGAACTGACAGACATGCTGACGGATAATCTTGGGGAGATATGTTGGGCATCCTGCAGCATCAGTGGGACAAAGCTTACAGTTGCGCTCAAGGAGTCCGTGGATGTATTTACAGTTCCGGAAGATGGCAGACCGTGTGATCTCGTGGCCACAATGGATTGTACGATCTATTCCCTTGTTGCATCGGCGGGGACGCCTGTTGCATCGGTTGGAGATGAAGTGAAAAAAGGGGATACTCTTATATCGGGAACAGTTAACATATACAATGATGACAGTGAGGTTGTGGATACGGTGTTTGTACCTGCTTCCGGAGAGATATATGGTCTTTGTGATGTAGAGTACAGAGATGTGGTTGAGAGTGAGCTCCAGGAAAAGGAGACTACAGACAGGAAGGTAAACAAAGTAGATATAAAAATTGGACGCCGGGTATTTACTCCGTATAAAACTGCTGCCTCCGACGGCTCATACGACCTTTCCGCCGAGGAAAAACGGCTGCATATCGGCGATATGTATTTTCCGTTATCCGTGAATATAGAGCGAAAAGTGTTCTATAAAGTAAATACACGTAAGCTTACGGATAAGGAGCAGAAAGACAGACTTAACCAGCATCTGCATGTTTATATTGGCAAAATGCAAGAAAAAGGGGTGCAAATTGTCCGAAAAAATGTTATTATTACTAATGAAAGCGGTGAGGCTTCGGCTGAAGGCGATATCAGTATCAGACTCCCGGTTGCTGTGCCGAGATATATTGACGTAAACAATACATCGGGGAGCGAAGAGGTGGAGCCTGACTGACAAATAATAATGACAGGGGATACAAGTATTGAGCGAATATTCAGAATCCGTAACTGTTGCATCAAACTATATACAGACTGTGTTTGGACAGTTTGATGCCAATATAAAAAAGATTGAGAAAGAATACAGTGTGTCAATGATACTTCGCGATGACAAGCTTAAGGTCAGCGGCTCCGAGGAAGGCGTGAAGAAGTCTATTCAGGTTATAGAACAGCTCTTCCAGATGGCAGACCGTGGCTCGTCCATCGATGAACAGAAGGTAGACTACACTATATCGATAGTCAATGAACACCCGCAGGAGGCTAAGGAGAGTCTTGCTGAGCTTGACAGGGACATAATCTGTCACACGATGAGCGGCAAGCCGATCAAACCGAAGACTGTCGGACAGAGAACATATGTCAATTCAATAGAAAAGTCCATGATAGTATTCGGAGTGGGCCCTGCCGGAACAGGAAAGACTTATCTTGCCATGGCAAAAGCCATAACGGCATTTAAGAATAATGAGGTTGGAAGGATCATACTTACAAGGCCGGCCATAGAGGCCGGTGAGAAACTGGGATTTCTTCCGGGTGACCTTCAGAGCAAGGTTGATCCTTATCTTAGGCCGCTCTATGATGCATTGTATGAGATAATGGGTGCTGATGCATTTATGAAGAATATGGAAAAGGGACTGATCGAGGTTGCTCCTCTTGCCTACATGAGAGGAAGAACTCTTGATAATGCGTATATTGTGCTGGATGAGGCCCAGAATACCACTCCTGCCCAGATGAAGATGTTCCTTACCAGAATAGGATTTGGCTCAAAGGCCATAATAACAGGAGACCTTTCACAGAAGGATCTTCCACACGACGCGCAGTCAGGTCTTGATGTTGCACTCAAGGTGTTAAAGGATATTGATGACATAAGCATTTGCCATCTGACGAGTCTTGATGTTGTGAGACATCCTTTGGTGCAGAAGATCGTAAATGCGTATGAGAAATATGAGGATAAGAGGAGCAGACAGGCAAAGCCTAGAAAAACCACAACTGCTCAGAAAAACAGAGGAAAATAATATGTCAGTTAATATTGAGAATGAGTATGGAGATATTGATATTAAGAATTATGAGGATGTCATAACAAGTATCGTCCAGGCTTCGCTGGAATTCGTTGGGTGTCCATATCCCTGCGAGGTGAACGTGCTGCTCACGGACAATGACTCCATACATGAAATCAATAACCAGCAGAGGAATATAGACAGGGCGACAGATGTTCTGTCATTTCCACTGATTGATTATACAATTCCTGGAAACTTTGATGGTCTCGAGGATAGCCGGTGTGACTACTTTGATCTTACTACAGATGAACTGCTATTGGGAGATATCGTTATATCTATTGATAAGGTGTATGAGCAGGCAACTGAGTACAATCACTCAAAGACGAGAGAGCTGGCTTTTCTTGTAGCCCACAGCATGCTCCATTTGTCAGGATATGACCATATGGAGGACGATGAGCGCAGGGTCATGGAAGAGATGCAGGAAAAAATACTTACAATGAAAGGATATACAAGAGACTATGAGGAGAATTAAGACGGGATTAGTTCTGGCAACCGCTCTTGTGATGGGATTATCACTTTTTGGATGCGGCTCGAAGAAAACGGAGGAGAATGTCACTACAACGGAGGCTAAGGCAGAGGTGGATGTATCACAGGCCGATATGATGAAGTCTGCCACAGCGGTTGATGAGACTTACCATGAGGGAGTATATAATGATCTTACAGGCGAGTGGAACACCGATAGAAAGGAAGAGTACGGAAGACCGATCGCTATAATGATCAACAATATTGAGAATGCGATTCCTCAGTCAGGCATAGGCCAGGCTGATGTTTTATATGAGTTTGTCGTTGAGGGCGGAATAACAAGAATGCTTGCAATATTCAACGACTATGACAATCTTGAGAAGGTCGGTTCGATCAGAAGCTGCAGACCTTACTATGTTACAACTGCCATGGAGTTTGATGCTATATACATGCATTATGGTCAGTCTCCACAGGGACAGGAGGAGCTTGACAGGACAGGAATAGATCATATAAGCGGACTTGGTGGAGAAGGATCTGTATCTTTCTACAGATCATCAGACCGCGAGGCTCCACACAATGTGTACACAAACAGCGATATGATCAAGGCTGGTCTTGATTATCTTGGATGCTCAACTACCCACAACAAGGGATACAAGAGCAAGTTTGAGTTCAATGAGGAAGATACGGTTCCTGAGGGCGAGTCTGTAAACAAGCTCACACTCAACATGTCAGTTTACACACAGCCTTGGTTTGAATATGATTCAAAGAATAAGGTATATAACAGATTCCAGTATGGTGACAAGCAGATCGATGACCTCACAGGAAAGCAGCTCACATTCAAGAATATCATCATACAGTTTGCTCACTACACCAGCATTGATGATCACGACAGACAGATGATCGATCTCGTTGGCACAGGAGACGGATACTATGTTTCAGATGGAAAGATCGTTCCTATCACATGGACAAAGTCAACCGATGACTCCGTGACAAAGTATTCAACAGCAGATGGAAAAGAACTTCAGCTCAATCCGGGCAAGACATATGTCACAGTATTTGAGAGTGACAATAAGGCCGGAGTTGTATGGGAATAATACAGACATAAACCACATATATTAACAAGGACAGAAGATGGGATGGAATATCCTGTCTTCTGTTTTTTGTTATGAAGAGAAGGTGTGGTAATGTTTAAAAGAATTATGTATTTTTTTGTTATCATTATAGCGGTATTTGTGTTATCTTTTATAACTAGAGAGATCGTGGTGAGTACGGCGTGCAGATCCGGAGACAGTAAAAGTGTGTATAGAGAATTTGACGGTATGGATAGCGGGCATATATTACCCATATCAAATGAGAGTGAACCGGAGCTTTACGGAGGGCTCGTGATTGCTGCTGAGGGTGGAACACCACATGGCAATTTCTATGTGAGCACTTATAATGGACATGTGGCGGTGTACAACAGATTTGGCAGTCTTTGCAGGGAGACGACTTGTACAGTGGATTCATTGGACAAACGTATAAGAGAACTGATCCACAAGCACGTGTATTTCAATGATATAGATGACATGAACAGGTTTATTGACAGCCTGTAAAACGTATGATAAATGATTATGGGAAAGGTGTATCGGAATGATTTATGATATTATAGTTATCGGCGGTGGCCCGGCTGGGATGACAGCCGCAATAAAAGCAAAAGAGACAGCACCATCGGCTTCGGTAAAGCTTATAGATAAAAACAAAAAACTCGGAAAGAAGCTGTATGCGACGGGAAATGGCAAATGTAACATTGCAAATACGAAGCTTGATCTGTCATGCTATTCCAGTGCAAATGAATTTTTCCCATTTCAGTTCGTAACAACGGACAGTCATAATGATGTCATGGATTTTTTTGAAAGCCTTGGTGTTTCCAGCTATGATGATAATGGATATATATATCCTGCATCGCTGCAGGCATCTACCATAGTGTGGGCACTGACGGACAGGCTCAAAATTCTTGGTATAGAAAACAGCACATCGGAGGAAGTCCTGAGTATAAAACAGGGGAAAGATGGTACATATATTGTAGACACAGACAAAGGCGGGTATAGGACGACCCAGGTGATACTTGCACCCGGAGGTGCGGCTGCGCCAAAGCTTGGCGGATCTGATAGAGTATACAGACTTCTGGATGATCTGAATGTACGGTTTGTGAAAACGCATCCGGCTCTGTGTAAATTAAAATGCCATGAATATATATCTGATATGTCAGGGGTACGTGCAAAGGCTGTTGTCCGCCTAATGTGTGATGGAGAGGAGTATGACCACGAGAGAGGCGAGGTTCAGTTTGCATCGGGATATCTTTCGGGCATAGCGGTTTTTAATATGAGTATACAGTGTATAAATCTGATGGAGACTGGCAAAAAGCCATACATAGAACTTGAACTTGTTCCGGACATCAGTGATGATATGTTGGCGGACAGGATGAGACGATTTGCCGAGGTAAATGGCAGACGGAGAGTCGAGGCGATGCTCAATGGTATTGTCAACGAGAAGATCGCCGGGTATATTATAAAAAGTCTTGGTATCAAAGCTTCTGAAGCGGCCGGACTTGACGCGGCTGATATAACATCCATATGTGATATGCTCAAACATATGAGATTCAACATAGATGGATTCGGCAGCTATGAGGACAGCCAGGCGGCAAGCGGTGGAGTTGACACATTGCAGCTCAGGGCAGATAACCTGGAACTTGATGGACACAGAGGCTTATACGCCGCTGGAGAGTATGTCGATGTGACCGGCAAATGTGGTGGATATAATATAATGTGGGCTGTTATAAGCGGCATGAGAGCCGGGGAGTCTGCAGGAAAGAGAATAAAAGATGATCAGAATTAACAATGTAAAACTGCAGCTTGGATTTACAGAGGCAGATGTTAGAAGTGTTATCAAAAAGACGCTGAAGACAGATAAGGAGTTTGAGTATATTTTTTTCAAGCTGTCTCTTGATGACAGGCGGAGAAACCAGGTGAAATATATTGCATCCATAGATGTGGATGTTCCGAATCCGGAAAAATTATTGAAAAGACTTCACAATAATAATGTTATGTTAACAAATGCTGCCCAATATAGATTTCCGGAGCCGGGAAATGTCAAAATGACCTATAGGCCTGTGGTGATAGGAACAGGACCGGGTGGCTTATTTGCTGCACTGTATCTTGCCAGAGCCGGATACAGACCGGTTGTTTTTGAGCGCGGCATGGATGTTGACAGGAGAATGGAGCATATAGAGAGATTCTGGAAGGGTGAGGAAGGACTTGATCCAAATTGTAATGTACAGTTTGGAGAGGGCGGCGCAGGAACCTTTTCGGACGGCAAGCTGAATACGGTCATAAAGGATGGCTCGGGCAGACGCACTGAGGTCATGCGGACATTTGTGGAGTATGGTGCAGATCCGTCCATAATGTATATAAATAAGCCACATGTCGGCACTGATGTGCTGTCTGGTATTGTAAGGAATATGCGTGAGGATATAAAGAGACTTGGCGGAGAGGTACATTTTGATTCACTTTTTACCGGTTATGATCAGATCACACAGGATGAGGTGTGTGTACATATAAAGAACCTTTCAGATGGCAGTGAGAAGAAATACAGGACAAATGCCCTTGTTCTGGCACTTGGACACAGCTCAAGGGATACTGTGGAGATACTTTACAAAAAAGGTGTTCCGATGGAGCCAAAGCCATTTGCCATGGGACTTCGTATCGAACACAAGCGAGCAGATATAGATGTCATGAAGTATGGCGATGATCCGGCGTATGCAAAGCTGCTGCCGGCGGCAGACTACAAGATGACGCATCAGGCGTCAAATGGCAGGGCTGTATATTCATTCTGTATGTGCCCTGGAGGTTACGTGGTGAATGCATCATCCGAGCACGGTGAGACGTGTGTGAATGGTATGAGCTACAGCGGCAGGGATGGTGAGAATTCCAACAGCGCCATTGTGGTAAATGTTACCCCGGAGGATTACGGATCAGATCATCCTCTTGCGGGAATGAAGTTTCAGAGAAGATGGGAGAAGGCCGCATACGAGGCCGGACAGGGGGCTGTTCCGGTGCAGCTCTTCGGAGATTACAGAAGGGACATTCCTACGGAAAAGCTGGGCGGTGTTAAGCCTCAGATTAAGGGTAAGTACAGGCTTACAAGCCTCAAATGCTGTTTGCCAGAGTATATAAAGGATGCTATAATAGAAGGAGTTGTGTCCTTTGATAAGAGGATGCCGGGATATTCATCTGACGATGCAGTTCTCTCAGGAATCGAGGCCAGAACCTCATCACCTGTTCGTATGATACGAGGCGATGAGCTGCGCTGTGAGGGGACATGTATATACCCGTGCGGGGAAGGCGCGGGCTATGCAGGGGGAATAACCTCAGCCGCTGTCGATGGTATGAAGGTGGCCGAGGCCATAGCATCCAGATTCAGCAATGAGGCAATAACAGACGGTACACAGGAGAATATAAATGGATAGAGAGTATTTGAAAGACAAGAAAAAGATAGTAATAAAGATTGGTTCATCTTCACTTATTCACGAGGAGACGGGTGGACTTGACTATACAAAGCTTGAGAAGCTGGTGCGCATCATATGTGATCTGAGAAATCAGGACAAGGATGTGGTCCTCGTATCATCGGGAGCCATCGGAGTCGGAGTACAGGCGCTGGGACTTGCCAGAAGACCTAAGACGACCTCGCTCAGACAGGCGTGTGCTGCAGTGGGACAGGGACAGCTAATGATGATATATCAGAAGCTTTTTCAAGAGTATCACAGCACAGCAGCTCAGGTTCTGCTAACATTTGATGTTATATCGTCGGATGAGAGGAGAAAGAATGCCATCAACACATTCAACGAGCTTCTTCAGCTCGGTGTCGTACCGATCGTCAATGAGAACGATACGGTTGCCATCGATGAGCTGGATGACAGCGTGGCATTTGGCGACAATGATACATTGTCTGCCATAGTTGCATCCATGATCCATGCAGATCTCCTGATACTTCTCACGGATATAGACGGTCTGTACACTGATGATCCACACAATAACCCTGATGCAAAGCTTATACCAGAGGTGAACTGTATAGACGACCATATAATGGATATGGGTAAAGGTGCAGGCTCCAAGTACGGAACCGGCGGAATGACGACCAAGATCGCAGCCGCCAGGATAGCAACCAACTCCAACTCGGATATGGTCATAGTATCCGGAGCGGATATGGACAATATTGTTAAGGTAATGAACGGAGAAAGTATAGGAACTCTGTTCACAGAATATAAGGATCATGACTTTGACGTTGTCAGATTTATTTTGAATAAGGAGTATCTTATATAGTTATGAAAGAGACGATAATCGATGCGGCAAAGATCGCACGTATAAATGAGTTATATCACAAGTCCAAGGCTGAGGGGCTCACCGACGCTGAGAAGAAGGAACAGCAGCAGTTAAGGCAGGAATATATATTTGCTGTGAAGAATAATCTCAGGAGCACGCTCAACAATATAGATATCAAAGAGAAGGACGGCTCCATAACCAGACTTCAGGACCTTGATCCTACCAGAAAGGCATAGGCACGACTGTATTATGAATAGCGAAGACAGTGTAAAACCCGGCAGCAAAGCCGATATAAGGAAAACAATAAAAGCGGTTAGAAATGCCATGGACAGGGGTGACTGTGCATGGAGATCTGAACTTATATGCAGACGTCTGTCTGAGCTTCCTGAATACGAGAATGCTCTCAATATATGTGCATATATTTCCAAAGGGAATGAAGTGGATACAAAGCTTATAATTGAGAAGGCGTGGTCGGACGGAAAGCATGTATATGTTCCAAAGGTTTATGGACAAAACATGGAGTTTATTGAGATAACAGACTACGGAGAACTTACATCCGGAAACTTTGGGATACTCGAACCGGTTTCTGATGATTTTGAGGAGATCGAAGATGGGCTTATGTTCATGCCTGGGATTGCATTTGATCACAGCCGCAACCGCATAGGTTTTGGCGGAGGGTATTACGACAGATATCTGGCGAGGCATGCAGGGCTTGTCACGGTGGCACTTGCGTATGAATTCCAGATAGTTGATAAGATAGACAGTGAACCTACAGATATCAGACCACATATCATAGTAACAGAATCGGAAGTTATATCATAATGGAGGGTCAATGAACAGAGACGAGATAACAGCAAAGATCGCTGAACTGGAAAAGAAGATACAGATGGATAAGCTGCAAAAAAATGGTGCATACAGCACAGGAAGTGTTGTGGGATCTGCAGAGCATGGAGTGAAGGCTGACAGCTATGCGCTGTGCCTTGGCGGTGGCGGCGGTAAAGGAGCGTACCAGCTCGGGGTGTACAGAGCACTTGCAGAGTATGGACTTATGGACAAGGTTACAGCCATATCAGGAACTTCCATAGGTGCGATAAATGCCGTGCTTTTCGCGTGCAATGATCCTGACAGAAGCGAGGAGGCATGGAAGAAGATACATTTTGAGACGGTGTTTGACGTTGATCCTGATCTGATGTTCAACGACAAATCGGGATTCATGTCGCGCAGGGAGATGATAAAGCTCATGGACAGCTATGTGGATTACGGAAAGCTGTCTGATGGGCAGGTCACCGTGTATGCAGCCATAGCTGAGTGCGCGCAGGAAGGTGAAAGACAGGCTGAGTATATAAGCCTTGCAGGAATGGATGCGGAGGAGATCAGGACAGTTGTCATGGCATCATCCACCCTGCCTATGCTCTATGAGTCTGTGACTTATAACGGTAAGGAGTATTGTGATGGCGGTCTCGCCGACAATGTTCCGGTGAAACCTCTGTATGATATGGGATATAGGAATATCGTTGTGTGCGGCCTTAATCCCGACTCAAAGAAAGACATATCTGCATATACAGATGCGGATATCATAGAGATATATCCAAGTGTAAGCCTGGGAGATCTGATAGATGGAACCTTGAATTTCTCTGCAAATTCAGTAAAATTCAGAAGCCTGCTCGGTTATAAGGATGCCATGAGGGCACTTAAGGTTCATTTTGAGAATGATCCTGATTACATCGCGGCGCTGGATCATTACAGGGATATTGATCTTGCGGATATACAGACTCAGATGAGGATGGATGCCGCGGATTCCAGCGTGAAAAATACTATGGATAACATAGGCAGGATACTTGGTAAGCTAGGCATAGAGGAATAACTCCAGTCGGATTTACGCAGCTTTAAAGAAATAGATAAGGATACATAGATATTATGAATGATTTGGAAAAAGTTATTGACGGCATAGATCTGGGGCTTCCAGCTCCGTTTGAGGAACCGGAGAGGCAGTATTATTTTATAAAAAAGGGCAGGGAGTATGTCACAGCAAGAAGCAAAGAGCTGGGACGTGACCTTACCTGTTCCATACAGACATTTGGCTGTCAGATGAACGTCCGGGATTCTGAGAAGCTTGCCGGAATACTTGAGCAGATGGGATATGTTAGGACCGAGTCCGAACATGCGGACTTTATAATATATAACACATGTACGGTCAGGGAGAATGCCAACAGAAAGGTTTATGGTCACCTTGGTCTCATGAAGCACCTCAAGGAGAAAAATCCTGAGATGAAGATAGCTCTGTGCGGATGCATGATGCAGGAGCAGCATGTGGTGACAACCATAAGCAAGAGCTATAGGTTTGTCGATATGGTATTTGGAACACACAATGTATATAAGCTTGCTGAGATATTTGTGAGCAGGATAGAATCCGGAAGCATGGTCATAGATATCTGGAAGGACGCCAAGGAGGTCGTGGAGGATCTTCCTGCGGTGAGGGAATTCCCATTCAAATCAGGTGTAAATATCATGTTTGGATGCAACAATTTCTGTACCTACTGTATAGTTCCATATGTAAGAGGAAGGGAGCGAAGCAGAAATCCGGAGGATATCATAGCTGAGTGTGAGAGGCTTGCTGACGACGGAGTGGTGGAGATCATGCTCCTCGGGCAGAATGTCAATTCATATGGCAAGAATCTTGAGCATCCGATCACATTTGCGGAACTGTTGAGGCGTGTGTGTGCCATAGAGAAGATACAGAGAGTAAGATTCATGACCTCACATCCAAAGGATCTGTCGGATGAACTGATAGATGTCATCGCGGAGAATCAAAAGATCTGCAGACATCTCCATCTGCCGGTACAGTCGGGCTCGACAAAGATACTGAATGCGATGAACAGACGGTACACAAAGGAGTCATATCTTGCACTGGTTGACCGCATAAGGGCAAAGGTTCCGGAGATATCACTCACCACTGATATAATCGTGGGATTCCCTGGTGAGACCGAGGAGGATTTCCTTGAGACCATGGACGTGGTTGAGAAAGTACAGTATGACACCGCATTTACATTTATATATTCAAAGAGAACAGGAACTCCTGCCGCCGGAATGGAGAATGGTTCCACAAAGGAAGAGATACAGGATAGATACAACAGGCTTTTAAGGCGTGTGCAGGAGATAAGTGATGTGAAGACCATTGCGATAAAGGGACAGACACAGCCGGTTCTGGTTGAGGGCTTTGACGAGAAGGGCGACGGCCTTCTGACCGGAAGACTCTCCAACAACATACTTGTCCATTTCCCTGGGTGTGCGGAGATGGTTGGAAAGATCCTGAATGTAAAGCTTGTTGAGTGTAAGGGATTTTATTACATGGGTGAATTAGCAGAATAGGAGTAGTTGAAGTGGCAGCATTAACACCAATGATGGCTCAGTATATGGAAGTTAAGAATCAGTATAAGGACTGTATTCTCTTCTACAGACTGGGAGATTTCTACGAGATGTTCTTCGACGATGCCCTGACGGCATCCAGGGAACTTGAGATAACACTGACCGGCAGGGACTGTGGTCAGGAGGAGCGGGCACCGATGTGTGGTGTTCCGTATCATGCTTGTGACATATACCTGAACAAGCTGATAGAGAAGGGCTACAAGGTAGCCATATGTGAGCAGATGGAAGATCCGAAGCTCGCAAAGGGTATAGTAAAAAGAGAAGTTATACGTATAGTTACGCCTGGTACAAATATGTCCCAGGCTATTCTTGATGAGACGAGGAATAACTATCTCATGTGTATATTTGGCTGTAATGATGAGTATGGTGTGGCCGTATGCGATATCACAACAGGGGAGTTCCGTTCCTGTCATATCTCATCTACATCCAAGCTGTACGACGAGATAAACAAATATTCCCCGACGGAGATCATAGGAAATGAGGTTTTTCTGTCATGTGGCCTGAACTTTGATTACATGAAGGAGAAGATGAAGATAACGATATCGGAGGCTCCGTCTCATTATTTTAACGATGACACCTGTGAGGATTTCATTAAAAGACAGTTTAAGGTCGGATCAATAGATGGTCTCGGCATAGATGAGCAGGAGGATATGCTGCTGTCAGCGGGCGCACTTCTCCAGTATCTACATGAGACACAGAAGAACTCACTGGATCATATCAACAGGATAGATATATATTCCATAGAGGACTTCATGATCATAGACAGCTCATCCAGAAGAAATCTGGAGCTGACAGAGACACTCAGGGATAAGCAGAAGAGAGGCTCACTACTCTGGGTGCTTGACAAGACCAAAACGGCCATGGGAGCGAGAATGCTCAGAAATATGATAGAGCAGCCCCTTATCCACAAAGATGATATAGAAGCCAGACTTGACGCGATAACAGAGCTCAACGACTCTGTCATAACCAGAGACGAACTCCGTGAGTACATGAATACCATATACGATCTCGAGAGACTTATGACGAGGATATCGTTAAGAACAGCGAATCCGAGAGATCTTCTGGCATTTAAGACGTCCATACAGCTTCTTCCATTTATAATACAGCTTCTCGGTGAATTCCATTCGGATGAGCTCACCGAGATCAGGGATGGAATAGATGATCTGCAGGATCTCTATGACCTTCTTGACCGTGCCATAGTTGATGAGCCGCCTATACTTATCAGAGAGGGCGGAATATTCAAAGATGGCTATCTTGAGGACATAGACACTCTGAAGAATGCCACAACTGATGGCAAGAACTGGATCGCAGAGCTTGAGGCCAGAGAGAAGGAAAAGACCGGAATCAAGAATCTCAAGATAAAGTTTAATAAGGTGTTCGGATATTATTTTGATGTAACCAATTCATATAAGAGTCTTGTGCCGGATTATTTCATCAGAAAGCAGACACTTGCCAATTCTGAGAGATACACAACCGAGGAGCTTGACAGACTGGCTGGAGTTATACTCGGATCATCCGACAAGCTTGTTGCGCTGGAGTACAACACATATGTTGAGCTCAGGGACACCCTTGCTGCAGAGCTCACAAGGGTACAGAGAACAGCACACAGCATAGCCATGCTCGATGCTCTGTGTTCACTCTCATATGTGGCTGTTGCAAATGGGTATGTTAGACCTGAGATCAATACAGATGGAGTCATCGACATAAAGGACGGACGTCATCCGGTCGTTGAGAAGATGCTGAACAACGATATGTTCATCACAAACGACACATATCTGAACAACCATGAGAGCAGGATATCTATCATCACCGGTCCTAACATGGCTGGTAAATCCACATATATGAGACAGACTGCGCTCATAGTTCTCATGGCTCAGGTTGGAAGCTTTGTCCCTGCGGCATCTGCCAATATAGGCATATGCGACAGGATATTTACAAGAGTGGGAGCTTCCGACGACCTTGCATCAGGACAGTCCACATTTATGGTGGAGATGAGCGAGGTCGCAAATATACTCAGAAATGCCACGAAGAACAGCCTTCTCATCCTTGATGAGATAGGTCGAGGAACAAGCACATATGACGGTCTGGCGATCGCCTGGGCTGTCGTTGAGTATATAAGCAACAGTGAACTGCTCGGAGCAAAAACTCTGTTTGCGACACATTACCATGAGCTCACGGAGCTTGAGGGTAAGCTGTCGGCAGTCAACAACTACTGTATAGCGGTCAAGGAAGACGGAGACGACATAGTGTTCCTCAGAAAGATCGTCAAGGGCGGTGCCGACAGAAGCTACGGTATACAGGTTGCAAAGCTTGCCGGTGTGCCTGATGTAGTTATAGCGAGAGCAAATGAGATATGTAATCAGCTTATAGACAAGGACATAACCACCAAGCTGAAGGAGATAAAGGTTACAAATGATTTCAAGCCGAAGAAAGAAGACACCCAGATGTCAATGTTCGGCTCACTTGCCGAATCACAGGTGATCGAGGACATAAAGTGTGTTGATCTGTCCAACATGACACCTATGAAGGCGTTGCTTTATTTAAATGAATTGCAGGAGCGACTTAAATAATAAGGAGCGATAAGTAATGATAAAAGTATTAGACCAAAATACGATTAACAAGATAGCAGCCGGTGAGGTTATAGAGAAGCCGAGCTCGGTCATCAAGGAGCTTGTGGAAAATTCCATAGACTCAGGTGCCACAGCGGTAACCGTCGAGGTAAAGGGAGGCGGACTGTCATTTCTCAGAGTCACCGACAACGGAGCAGGCATAAAGAAGGATGAGGTCAAGCTTGCATTCCTCAGACATGCCACAAGTAAGCTTGTGACAGTCGAGGATCTCCTGAGTATCTCTTCTCTTGGTTTCCGTGGTGAGGCACTTGCAAGTATAGCGGCGGTTGCACAGGTTGAGATGATCACCAAGACCGCTGATGATGTGACCGGTCTCAGATACCAGATACATGGCGGTAAGGAGATATCCAGCGAGGAGATAGGTGCTCCGGGTGGAACAACCATAATTGTCAGAAATCTTTTTTACAATACACCGGCGAGAAAGAAGTTCATGAAGACTGATGCCACGGAGACAAGTTATATATATGACCTAATATGCCGTATATGTATGTCCCATCCTGAGATTTCGTTCAAGTTCATCGCAAATGGAACCGACAAGCTGTTCACATCCGGCAATGGAAAACTGAGGGATATAATCTACCATATCTATGGAAGAGATATCACTTCCAATCTTCTTGAGATAAATGCTGAGAATGACTATATGAAGATTTCCGGATATATAGCAAGGCCTTGTATATCAAGGAGCAACAGATCTTTTGAGGGTTATTATGTAAATCACAGATATATTAAGAGTGCGGTGCTCACCAAAGCAATTGAGGATGCATTCAGAACGTTTGTCATGATTCACAAATTTCCGTTTACCGAGATCAATTTTCAGGTTAGGCCTGATCTTCTCGATGTAAATGTACATCCGACCAAGATGGAGTTGAAATTCGCCAACAGTCAGGATATATACAGCTTCACCTACAATGCCATAAGGGAGACACTGTTATTCAAGGAGCTCATTCCTGATGTGGCGCCGGGGAAGGATCCGAAGCCGGAGACATTTAAGCAGAGGGATGTTGGAAATGCACCGGAGGCATTCGAGAATAAAAGGCGTGAGGAGATAGTCAGGGCAGAGGAGCGGACTGTACCGCAGAGTCAGCCTGAGCAGCATCGTCCGGCAGAACCGCAGAATCAGCCTGAGCAGCTTCGCTCGGCGGAGACGCAGACATCACCACAGCAGCTTTGCCCGATCGAACCACAGACATCATCACAGCCGGTCCACCCGGTTATAGAAATCATAGATGAGACTAGCAGCTCAAACAATAAAGGATCAGACGTCATAGATAATAACAAGATGGAGAAGCCGGCAGGAAACTACATATATGCGGATAGGAATAATGATCTTGAGAGAGCTATAGTACAAAACAGGAATGTGGTAAACGAGAGTCCGGCATATACAGCTCCGGCACCAGCTAGACCTTCGGTCACAGCGGCGACACAAGACTCAACAGTATCTGCAGCTTCAGATGCAGCTTATATTGAGGAAGCCGGGAAAAAATACGTACAGCAGGATATGTTCCAGGAGAAGTTCCTGACAAAGGAGGCACGTGCTAAGCATAGACTCATAGGACAGCTGTTCAAGACATACTGGCTCATAGAGTACGATGGTAAGTTCTTCATAATGGATCAGCATGCCGCCCATGAGAAGGTTAAGTACGAAGAGCTTATGGAGAATTACAAGAATAAGAAGATATACTCACAGTATCTTATGCCTCCAGCGGTTGTTACACTCAGTGCCGCAGAGATAGAGTTTCTTCATGAAAATATGGAGATGTTCGAGGCACTTGGATATCAGATCGAGAACTTTGGAGGCAGGGAGTTCAAGCTGAACGCTGTTCCTGACAACCTGTTTGGCCTTGATGGCAGAGAGCTTTTCATAGACTTCATAGCGGATGCAAGCAGCAGTGCTAAAAAGGTGACCATAGATACATTTATACACAAGCTTTCCACCATGGCGTGCAAAGCTGCGATAAAGGGTAACACGGAGATAAGTTTCAAGGAGGCTGACGCACTTATAGATCAGCTATTAAAGCTTGAAAATCCATACACATGTCCTCATGGACGTCCGACTGTCATATCCATGACGGAGGCGGAGATTGAGAAGAAGTTTAAGCGAATAGTATAGGAGATAACAGGATGGATAAGAATATGAAACCACTGATAATCCTCACCGGCCCCACGGCTGTCGGCAAGACGGCACTGTCCATAGGACTGGCAAAGGCGGTGGATGGCGAGATCATATCCGCAGATTCCATGCAGGTATATAGAAAGATGAATATTGGAACGGCGAAGATAGAGCCGGAGGAGATGCAGGGGGTAAGGCATCATCTGATAGATATTCTGGATCCGGCAGAAGAGTTTAACGTTGTGCTTTTCAAGAAATATGCTCTTCGTGCTATGGAGGATATATATTCCCGGGGAAAAATTCCAATCATAGTAGGTGGTACTGGCTTCTATATCCAGGCGCTTTTGTATGATATAGATTTTGAGGAAAATGACAATGATATGTCATACAGGGAAAAGCTGCAGAACATTGCAGATACCCATGGCAAGACATTTCTTCATGACATGCTAGCGGAGGTCGACCCTGAATCCGCTGAAAAGATACATGAGAACAATGTAAAAAGAGTGATACGGGCTCTTGAATTTTATAAAAAAACAGGTATGAAGATATCTGAACACAACGAGACTGAGTCGCAGAAGAAGTCACCATATAATTTTGAATATTTTGTGTTAAATGATGACAGACAGAAATTATATGATAGAATAGACAGACGGATAGATATCATGCTTGAGGCAGGGCTTCTGGACGAGGTAAAACTGCTTGTGAGCGAGGGTTACAGCAGGGAGCTGGTGTCCATGCAGGGGCTTGGCTACAAGGAGATAATCGATTATATTCAGGGCAGATGCACTCTGGATGAGGCAGTATATACGCTAAAGAGAGATACAAGGCATTTTGCCAAGAGACAGATCACATGGTTCAAGAGGGAAAAACATGTGACCTGGGTTGATAAAAGTGAGTATGACAGCGAGTCTGAAATATTGTCATTTATGCTGGACAGGCTTCGCGAAAAGGAGATTATACAGAGATGAAAGATATGTTAAAGGATTACTACAGATCACTGAATGTGGATGAAAAGGTGTTTGAATACTGCAACAGTGTGGAGGAGAAACTTAAGGATAGATTTGCAGCCATTGATGCTGTGAGTGAGCTTAACCAGCTAAAGGTCCTTAAGGCCATGCAGGACAACAGATTGTCTGAGGCACATTTTGCAGGCTCTTCGGGTTATGGTTATACGGATGACGGAAGAGATGCCCTTGAGAGGATATATGCAGACGTATTTCACACGGAGGATGCCCTTGTCAGGACACAGATAGTGTGCGGAACCCATGCACTCTGCACGGCCATGTTCGGTAATCTGCGCCCGGGAGATGAGATCCTTGCCATAGCGGGAAAGCCGTACGACACATTGGATGAGATCATTGGTATCAGGGAGTCAAGGGGTTCACTTGCAGAGTATGGTGTCACATATGCCCAGGTGGATCTGTTGCCGAACGGAGACTTTGACATTGATGGAATAAAGAATGCGATCAATAGCCGCACAAGGCTTGTGGAGATACAGAGATCCAAGGGATATGCGGTCAGAAAGACGCTGTCTGTACAGCAGATCGGTGAGGCCATAAAAGCAGTCAAGAGTGTAAATCCTGACATCATATGCATGGTAGACAACTGTTACGGAGAATTCGTACAGGATATAGAGCCGTCGGATGTGGGTGCCGATCTTGTGGTCGGTTCTCTCATCAAGAATCCGGGTGGCGGTCTTGCACCGATAGGAGGTTATATATGCGGAAAGAAGGAGTACGTGGAGAATGCTTCATACAGACTCACAACTCCGGGACTCGGCAAGGAGGTTGGAGCCTCACTTGGCAATACAAAGGCTCTCACTCAGGGACTTTTCATGGCACCTACAGTTACTGCAAGTGCGCTTAAGGGTGCGATATTTGCAGCAAATGTATACGAGGGACTGGGCTTTAAGGCTGTTCCTGACAGCACAGAGGACAGATACGATATTATTCAGGCTGTTGAGCTTCAGACTCCTGAGAGGGTCGTGGCATTCTGTGAAGGAATCCAGGCTGCAGCGCCGGTTGACAGTTATGTAAGACCTGAGCCTTGGGACATGCCGGGCTATGATTCACCGGTCATCATGGCCGCTGGAGCATTTGTGTCTGGTTCATCCATTGAGCTCTCAGCGGATGCACCTATGCGCCCACCTTATGCGGTATATTTTCAGGGGGGACTTACATATCCCCATGCCAAGTACGGCATAATAATGTCATTACAGAAAATGGTAGAAAAAAACCTTATAGTATGGTAGATTAATTAGTCGGCCATATAAAATTTTCTCTGGAGCTTGGAGAGGCGGAAGGAGGAAATATGGATAAAAATTATTGCAAAGAGAATTTTGCAGGAGGACTTTCGGTCTCCATGAAAGAAATGTCGGAGACTGAGAGACCGTATGAGAAGAGCTTTAAGTATGGAGTTGAGGTTCTCACAGATGCTGAACTTCTGGCAGTCATCCTCAGAACCGGAAGCAGGAAGGCAAATGCGCTGTCCACAGCCTACAGGATACTGGATGCCCATCCGGTCCACAAGGGTATAGTGGGGCTTAATTACCTGACTGTGAGTGAACTTGAAGAGATAAGCGGAGTTGGAAAGGTAAAAGCGATACAGATGAAATGTCTGGCTGAGATATCCAGGAGAATGGCCAGGGCTTCATTTAAGCCGTTTTTGTCGTTCCAGTCCCCACAGAGCATTGCGGATTATTTCATGGAGAACACAAGATATCTCGAAAAGGAATACGTGTATCTCCTCATGTTTGATGCGAAGCATAAGCTCATAAAGGATGTCCGCATTTCAGAGGGAACAGTGAACAGTTCGATGTTATCTCCGAGAGAGGTGTTTGTGGAGGCGCTCAGATACGATGCTGTCTATATCATACTTGTGCATAACCACCCATCCGGAGATCCGACTCCGAGCGGTCAGGATATAGATATCACCAGAGAGATGGACAGAGCCGGGGAACTGATAGGGATAGAGCTTTCAGATCATATTATTTTAGGAAATAACTGCTATGTCAGCTTAGCTGAGCGAGGTATTTTATAATGAAACGAAGACGAAATAGGAATAGAAAAAGAATAGAGATCACACCGAGATATTTTTTGCTTGGACTCACAGGCTTTTGCGTTGTGCTCATGCTTGTATCTCTCTTTGCGGGGGGAATATTTGCACCAGTGAGGAATTTTACCAACATATTTGTCCAGCCCATGCAGAAAGGGGTAAATACCATAGGCAGATGGGTTCAGAGCAAAACTGAGGCTTTCCAGAATTACGACGCACTGTTAAAGGAGAATGAAACACTCAAGGATCAGCTTGAACAGAGTCAGAAGCAGGTGGCACAGTACCAGCAGAATTCGTATGAGCTCGAACGTCTTCAGGCACTTTATGAGCTTGATCTCCAGTATTACGATTATAAGAAGACTGCTGCCAGGGTCATATCAAAGGATACCGGCGGATGGTTTCAGGTGTTCTATGTCGACAAGGGAACAGATGATGGTGTTGTCGAGGGCTGCAATGTCATGTATGGCAACGGCCTGTGTGGAATAGTCACAGAGGCCGGAAAGGATTATGCCAAGGTAAGAGCCATCATAGACGATACATCAAATGTAAACGGAATGATATTACCGTCAGAGGCTATTTGTAATGTTGAGGGAAGCGCCAGCAATTATGAGAATGGCTATCTTATCGCTGAAAACATTGACAAGGACGCAGAGGTCGGAGTCGGCGATCAGGTCGTCACATCCTATGTGTCAAGCAAATATCTGTCGGGAATTAACATAGGGTATGTAACAAAAATAGAGGAAGATTCCAACAATCTTACAAAGACTGCATATATCACTCCGGCATGTGATTTTTCAAAGATACAGGAGGTACTCATAGTCCTCCAGACCAAGAAAACTGTTTCGGAGTAGAAGTAAAGAGGTTAAACAGACATTGAGAAGAGTTATCACACTTGGATTATTAATCATAATATGTTTTGTGCTTCAGTCAGCACTTTTTCCATATATTTCAGTTGCGGGTGCGACTCCCAATCTGATGCTCATCCTCACGGTGTCCTTTGGACTTATGAGAGGTCGAAAAGAGGGAATGCTGGTGGGATTTTTCTGTGGCTTTTTATATGATCTGTACTTTGGCTTTGCCATAGGCCCTTTTATGATCATATATATGCTCATTGGATACTGTAACGGATTTTTCCACAGACTGTACCTCGTGGAGGATGTACTGCTGCCTATCATCATCATAACACTTGATGATTTCATATTTAATTTCATAACATTTATAATATTCTTTGTAATGCGTAACAGACTCAGTTTTGGGCTGTACATGAAGGATATTATTTTGCCGGATATGATATACACAGCCATACTTACGATGATAGTATTCAAGCTGTTTGTCTTTATAAACAAGCGGCTGAAGCGCGCTGAAAAAGGAAGTGAGACATAGTGATCAGAGATATATTAGAGATAATCAAAGATTTTATAGTAGAAAAGTTAAAGAGCCGTATTTTTTATGTCACTCTGTTTTTTTTGTGCCTGTCAGGCGTGCTTGTGTACAGATTGTTTAATCTTCAGATCATAAATGGAGAAAAATATCAGTCCAGCTTCCAGTACAAATCACTTAAGACGGTGTCGGTCAAGGCCACCAGAGGAAAGATTTTCGACTGCAACGGAAAACTGCTTGCATATAACGAATCTTCATACAATCTGAGTTTCACCAGCAATGCAGACCTCACTGAGGCGGCAGACAAGAAGAATATGTCGGTCAATGAGCTAAGAAATGAGATAGTTTATAAGACGATACTTATACTTGAGCAGAATGGAGACAGTCTGTCCGTGGAGCTTCCGATCAAGCTGGATGCAAATGGCAACATGAAATTCACGATAAGCGGCTCACAGCTCAATACATTTTATATGAATGTTTATGGTGCAAGCTCAGTTGATGCCCTCACCGATGCACAGAAGAATGCTACAGCAAGGGAAGTATTTGACTATATGAGAAGTGATGAACTTTTCAATATCTCGGGTGATTATTCGGATGCCTATGTGCTCAAGATCCTTGCCGTGAGATATGAGGTATGGCTCAACAGATACCAGCAGTACATGACAGTGGATATCGCCAACAATATAAGTCAGCAGAGCTATGCTGCGATAACTGAGAATATGGATACACTGCTCGGAATGGATGTGAGTATTGAATCAAACAGAGTATACAATGATGCAATATATTTTTCGCATATAATCGGATATATCGGCAACATTTCAAATGAGGAGCTCGAGGAGTACAATGCGAAGCTTGACGAGGATCAGCAGTATGATTCCAATGATATGGTTGGAAAGCTTGGTTTGGAACAGTCGTACGAGGATCAGCTTCGTGGTGTTGACGGTTCCCAGAAGATGTACGTTGACAACATGGGAAAAGTCCTTGAGATTATAGAAAAGACTGATTCTGTTGCAGGAAACGATATTTACCTCACACTTGACTCTGATCTTCAGAAATACTGCTACAACGCACTTGAAAAGGAATTGTCGTATATTCTCCTTGCAAATCTCAAGAACGTGACGACATCCAAGGAGAAAGAGGATATACCTATAACGGATGTGTACTCGGCATTCTTTGACAACAACATTATAGACATAAAGGCCCTTAATGCTGCGAATGCAACTGACAATGAAAAGAATGTGTACAACACATTTGTATCAAGCAAGCAGTACACACTCAATGCGCTTTCGGACATTCTGAAGAGCAGTCACACGGAACTGTATAATCTTTCGGATCAGTACAAGGATTATATGGAGTTTATATGCGAGACGCTGAGCTCAAACGGCATATATGACAGCAGTGCAGTTGATAAGGACAGTGACACATATAACAACTATGTAAATGACAAGATATCATTATATGAGTATCTGAAATACTGCATAAGCCAGGGAGTAATAGACATAACCGGCATTCAGACAAGCAGTGATTATTATGATACGGATGAGATATACAATGTTATTGTCGATTATGTACTCAAAGAATTTGAGGATGACTCCGATTTCGACAAACGAGTCTTCAAATATATGATATTATCAGGTGAAATAACAGGTTCCCAGGTAATATACCTGTTATACGACCAGGGAATCCTTAATAGTACAACAGACGAAGATTACGAGGAATTTACGTCAGGTGTCCTCAGCAATTTTGAATTTATTTACAGAAAGATCAAAAAGCTTGAGATAACACCTGCCATGCTTGCTCTTGACCCATGCTCGGGATCCATCGTGGTGGTCGATCCGGCGACAGGAACTGTAAGGGCTATGGTAAGCTACCCAAGCTACGACAACAACAAGCTCACAAATGTGATCGATCCTGACTATTATGCCAAGATAACAGAAGATAAGACGACCCCTATGTACAATCGTGCAACCATGCAGAGAACTGCACCGGGTTCCACATACAAGATGCTCATTGCTGCAGCTGGTCTGCAGGAGGGCGTTATAGACGTTGGATCAGTTATAACTGATTACGGTACATTCTCAAAGGTTGTTCCTTCACCGGCCTGCTGGCTCAGAAGCGGACACGGAACACTTGGTCTCGCTGACGCCATAGAGGTATCGTGTAACGGTTTCTTCTATGAGGTTGGATACCGCCTTGCCACAGACAGCAAGGGAGTATATCAGGATGCACAGGGTATAGATAAGATACAGAAGTACGCTTCGTTATTTGGACTTGACCAGAAGTCAGGTGTGGAGATAGAAGAGATGGATCCGCATGTGTCAGATACTGATGCGGTACGTTCTTCTATCGGACAGGGTACAAATAACTATGCGCCTGTCCAGCTTGCCAGATATGTGACAACCATCGCCAATGAGGGCAACTGTTATGACCTGACACTGGTGAACGAGATAAAAAATATAGATGGAAGAACAGTGTATAAGAGTGACAACGTTCCTAAGAATACAGTTGATCTGACGGACAGCCAGTGGGCGGTCATAAAACAGGGAATGCGTCAGATGGTAAGTGAACACACAAGTCCATCGGCTCTTATAAATCAGATAAATGTCAATGTTGCCGGCAAGACGGGAACAGCAGAGGAGGATACCACAAGGCCGGATCACGCATTGTTTGTGTCATTTGCGCCTTATGAGAACCCTGAGGTCAGTGTAACATGTGTTATTCCACATGGATATACATCGGGTAACGCAGAGGAGCTTGCCGGAATGGTGTACGCATATATGTATGACCCTGACAAGCTTGATACGCTTGACATAACAGGAAACAACCAGATGTCAGATTAATTGAGATACCAAAGATATATCACAGAACCTGTGTGTAGGAAATAATATGACAGGAGCAGATGATATGGATGGTATGGACAGATTATCAATCAAGGCAGACAGATCAGGCATAGTTGTCTATGTACCGGCGGCTATGTCTGTAAATGATATCTGCTGCGATCTGTATTGCAGGATCCTCGATAATATAAGTGCCTTCCAGAAAAAAGGAACTGTATGTATATCTTTCAGGGGATGTACCCTGGAGCGTGGAGACACGGAGGAGATAATCAGTTTTTTAAACAGCATTGATAAGATTCATGTCAGATTTGCAGCTAAACCTGACATAGATCAATATACAGGTTCCGGTGTCCGGGATGATGGGGATCGTGAACCACAACAGGCAAAAGTCAGTATGGCTTTGCCGGATATGACTAAAACGCACAGTGACAATGAAAGACCATATATCTTCCGCGGTGACATAGGGAGAAAGCAGACCCTTGAGATCAGGGGAAATGTCATTATCCTCGGAGATGTTGCCAGGGATGCCAGGGTTGTATCCGGTAAGAATATCGTGGTCGTTGGGGAACTGGCGGGAGCTGCCATAGCGGGTAAGCTGGCGGCTGGAAACAATTTCATAATAGCGATGAGAATGTGCCCACAGCTTTTGCAGATAGGAAAAGCGAAAAGTACAGGAATCAGACTTCCGGGTGCAAAAAGAATGCCAATGATAGCTACGAATGATGAAGGAATCATAAATATAACCTACATATGATAGTAAATTTAGGAGGATTTTTATTATGTGTGAAGTTATTGTTGTTACATCAGGAAAAGGCGGAGTTGGCAAGACGACCACATCGGCGAACATAGGAACCGGTCTTGCGTCCCTCGGGAACAGAGTGGTGATGATAGATACAGATATAGGTCTCAGAAACCTGGATGTTGTGCTTGGCCTGGAAAACCGCATAGTCTATAATCTGATAGATGTAATAGAGGGAAACTGCAGATATAAGCAGGCTCTTATAAAGGCGAGGAATTACAACAATCTGTACCTGCTGCCTTGCGCGCAGACCAGGGATAAGACAGCGGTCAGCCCGGAACAGATAATCAAGCTCATAGACGAGATAAGAGACGAGTATGACTACATAATCATTGACTGCCCGGCCGGTATAGAACAGGGCTTTAAGAACGCCATAGCTGCTGCTGACAGGGCTGTCATAGTGACAACTCCCGAGGTCTCGGCCATAAGGGATGCAGACAGGATAATCGGTCTGCTCGAGGCGTATGGAATTGAAAAACAACACCTCATAATCAACAGGATAAGATATGATATGGTCAAAAAGGGCAATATGATGTCCGTCGATGATGTGGTTGATATACTTGCAGTGGATCTGCTTGGAGTGATCGCCGACGATGAGGACATAGTCATATCGACAAACAAAGGAGAACCGGTCGTGTGCAGCAACACGAAATCGGGACATGCATATATGAATATATGCAGAAAGATAGTGGATGATTCCCTTGAAGTTGAAGATTATTATTCAGGGAAGAACCGCTCACTGCGTTCGCTTTTCAGACGTAAAAGAGCCTGAAGGGAGGAATAAGGGGATGAATAAGATATATTTATATAACACAGGAAGTTATGCCAAAGAAAGGCTTATAAGCATGCTGGCTTCAGACAGGATAGGGTGTAATCCGGATTTCCTGGACGATATGAAGCATACCATAAAGCAGGAGATAGACAGATACATCAATGTAAAGGAATCAGATATCGATATCCAGGTCAAGGAGCGTATGCTAGTGGCATATATTCCATTGTTAAGCGTGGATACAGAGAAGAAGGATAACGAATATACATACAGAACAACAGGACGAGGATCAGTGAATTATGAACTTATTCAAGAAGGATCAACTGAACTTAAAACAATTCAGTCTTGATCAGGATCAAAAAAAATACAGTATACTGGATTACAATTTCAAATTGTTTTTCCTGATAATAGCAGCCATGGCCATGGGTACTGTGATCATAGTGAGCGTAGATGAGACAAAACTCACAAAGCAGTTGATCGGTGCCGGGGTGTGTATACTGGGAATGATAATAGTATCACTCATAGACTATAATTTCATATGCAAATACTATATGGTACTATACGCTGCAAATATAGTGCTGCTGGGACTTGTACTGGTGGTAGGATCAGGTGCGGATTCCCATGGAGCCAGCAGATGGTTCCAGATATCCGATTCATTTACCATACAGCCATCAGAGTTTGCCAAGATAATACTGATAATCTGCACGGCTGTTTTTCTTGAAAAACATGCGGATGATCTGAACACGGCAAAGACGCTGCTGAAGCTTGCAGCTTTCCTTGCAATACCGATCGGACTTATATTTGCCGAGCCGGATCTTTCAACCACGATATGTATATGTGCAACATTGTTTATAGTCATATTTATAGCGGGGCTCTCACTCAAGATAATAGGTATTGCGGTACTGATACTCATACCATTCTTTGGAGGCTTCTTCTGGTATATCCAGCAGGACAACCTGCCTCAGTTTCTGAACGGATATCAGAGACAGCGTATACTTGGACATATGTATGGAGGCGGATCCACCCAGGATCAGCAGAACAACTCGATCATGGCCATAGGATCGGGACAGTTGACCGGTAAGGGGATCAACAGCTCTGATGTGGCAACCGTAAAAGATACAAATCTCATATCTGAGCAACAGACAGACTTTATATTCTCGGCAGTGGGAGAAGAATTAGGTTTCATCGGAAGTGTTATTATTATTGCAATTTTACTGCTCATAGTGTTACAATGTATTAGGGTTGCTAGGCGTTCCGGTGATAAAAAGGGAATGTATATAGCAACAGGTATGGCAGCACTGGTCAGCATCCAGTCATTTATCAATATTGGTGTTGCCACATCCATACTTCCGAACACGGGATTACCTTTGCCATTCATAAGTTACGGACTGAGTTCACTCGTCAGTTTGTGTGCCGGAATGGGCATGGTTCTCAATATAAATTTGCAAAAGAAAAAGTATTAGGAGGATTTTCATGAATATTGGTTTGATAGCACATGATGCTAAGAAAAAACTGATGCAGAACTTCTGTATAGCATATAGAGGAATTCTTAATAAGCATGAGCTTTACGCAACAGGAACTACCGGAAGACTTATTGAGGAGGTTACCAATCTTACAGTTCACAAATATATTGCAGGACATCTTGGCGGTGAGCAGCAGCTCGGATCACAGATAGAGAACAATGACATCGATATGGTAATCTTTCTGAGAGATCCGCTTCATCCAAAGAATCATGAACCTGATATAAACAACATATTTACATTGTGTGATACACATAATATTCCGCTTGCGACTAATCTGGCAACTGCCGAGCTTCTTATACTGGCACTTGACAGAGGAGATCTTGACTGGCGTGAATTCTACAAGTAAATATATTTCAGCACCGTTATCAGGCTGTTGAATATATTTCGGAGGTTATATTATGTTTAATCAAAGCAGAATAGGAAAATACATGCGAAGAAGTATCTCTTTGATACTTGTGTTGTCGATGGTTCTTCTGACCGGCTGCGGAAGCAAGACCTACAAAGCTGGAAAACAGCTCGACATAGGTGTGTTGCCTGATCTTCCGGTGTATGGGGAGCTCGGAATGGCATACGATAACGCTGTGATAGCACAGGGCGAGGAGATAGATGCCGCAAACTACAACGGATGTTATGCCGCTATGCTTGTCGATGAGACGACCAAGGATACCATAGTGGCTCATAATGTACATGGAAAGATATATCCGGCAAGTATGACCAAGATCATGACAGGTATACTCGTTATGGAGAGCATAGAAAAGGGAGATATATCCCTTGACGATGTGGTAACTCTCAACAGAAAGGTAACATTTGACGATTGGGATGCCATGGCCAGTGACCTGGTCGGAGGCTGCAGCCTGACGGTCAAGAACCTGCTGTACGGTCTCATGATAACATCATACAATGACTGTGGTGTTATACTTGCAGAGCTGATAGCCGGCAGCGAATCAGCATTTTGTGACATGATGAATGAAAAGGCGAAGGAGATTGGTGCTACAAATACCCACTTTGTCAACTGTCATGGACTTCACGACGATGACCATTACACTACAGCGTATGATCTGTATCTTATAATAAAGGAATTTTCAAAGCATGACCTTGCGTATGTGATAGATTCACTTGATACATATGATTTCACATACACGGATGCAGACGGCAATGAACAGGTGGTAACCATAGAGCCGACAAATGAATTCTTAACTGGTGAGGTAAATTTTCCAGATGGATACTCGATAGGTTCGTGGAAGACCGGAACCACAGAGGAGGCACTCAACTGTCTTATCATGGAGCTTAAGAACGATTCCACCGGTGAAGAGTATATTGCTCTTGTAGCCGGAGCAGATGGAAAAGAGGCACTGTACAGCGCCATGACTGAACTTATAAATAAGGCAAAGTGATGTGTGTATCTGACATATATGATACGGACATTATTTGTATAAATTTTACATCAAGATTCAGGAGGCATGAAAAATGATTCACATTATTGCAGGAGATAAGGGTAAGGGAAAGACAAAGGCACTGATAGATAAGGTCAACAATGAAGTAAAGGTTGTTTCCGGTACGGTAGTATTTCTTGATAATAACAACAAGCATCTCTATGAGCTCAGCAACAGAGTCAAGATGATCAACTGTACAAGCTATGGAATTAGCAAGCTGGATTCGTTCACCGGATTCGTGCGAGGAATAATCTCCCAGAACAGTGATATTGAGAAGATTTATATAGATAATTTTAAGACGGTTGCATACGTTGGAGAGTCACATATCGTTGAGGCATTGGACGAGATAAAGAACATATCCGATATGTTCAATGTTGATATAGTGATCTGTCTGGCAACAGATGTCAATGACGTACCAGAGGATTTCAAGGACTGCGTTATTGCGGCATTATAAGCTGGATGCCGCCTTATATTTCAGATAGAATGTGGTTGGCATATGTATGTTGCCAGCCATTTTCTGTGCCAGAGTAAATTACGGGAGACATATTATGGCGACAATAAAACGAAAAAAACAAAAGACAAAGATCGAACTTCCAAAGCTTAAAATGCCGGGCTTTGGAACATTCCTTTTTGCACTCGTATTCATATATATACTCATCAGGGTCGTTGCGTATGTTAATGATTCTGATCCGATAATATTCACGGTTGAGCAGAGTACGTACGATACTGATTTCACGGCTACAGGGCTTGCGGTAAGAAGTGAGACTGTCATAACCGCCTCGGCGACGGGAACACCATGCTACTATATAAGAGATGGCGAGAAGGTATCCAAGGGTGCAAATATATATGCCATTGACAGCTCGGGCTCCATGCAGGCAGCAATGAGCGACATGCAGGAGAATGGTTCAGCACTTCTCACGAGCGCAGATTACACAAGTCTGAACAATCAGATAAAGATGTTCAAAAATGGATTTTCGGCATCCAATTTTGGTAATGTATATAATTTCAAGACAAGCATCGACAACAAGCTTTTAGAGCTCTATGAGGAGCTTGCTCTTGAGCAGGTCAGCAATGGTTCTTCATCATTTTCACTTGATGCCCAGAAGGCGCCATTCAGCGGACTTGTCACATACTATCAGGATGGATATGAGAGCGTCGATGTGAAGAATCTGACACCTGAGCTTTTTGATAAAACTGTGTATACAAAACAGTCACTCAAGTCAGATGGCCAGGTTTCTGCGGGCAGCGCTGTATGTAAGCTTATCAACGATGAGGAATGGAATATTGCCATATCGCTCAGCAAGGATGAATTTGACAAGGTTACACAGAATGAATACGCTTCATTTACCATCAATAATTCGAGCAGAAAGATCAGATCGACATACGATAAGATCGAAAAAGATGGTCATTATTATATAGTGGTATCATTCAACAAATATATCGCACAGTATGTAAATGAAAGATTTCTGGACATCAACTTCATGTTCGAGGAATCCAGCGGTCTGAAGATACCGGCTTCATCCGTAATAACAAAGGATGTATATATGATACCTGTGGATTACCTGACAGGAGGCAGTGGTGATTCAGATCTGACTCATTTTAATCAGGTAACATATGGCAATTCGGGAAGCACTTCAATAAAACAGATATCACCGATAATATATTTTACCGACAAGAGATTCTGTTATGTTGATCCGTCAAGTATAGATTCAGATGCGGTACTGCAGAAGAATAATTCCAAGGAGACATTTTCCGTTGCCACAGCCGCCAAGTATACGATGGATGGTGTTCTGTGTGTATCAAGAGGAACTGCGGAATTCAGAAGAATAGAGGTTATCGTATCGGGTGATGATTACTCGATCATCAAGCCGGATCTTTCATATGGAATATCCAGATATGACAGAATATTACTGGACGGACATTCCATGAAAGAGGGAGAGCTTATATATCAATAGTACAGACACAGGAGATGATAATATGCTTAAAGAAAATTACGAAAAAGTAAAAGAGAACATAGTCAGGGCATGTGAAAAGGCCGGCAGATCACCGGAGGATGTCACTCTGATCGCCGTTAGCAAGACAAAGCCTTTGTCAGATATAGAGGAATTGCTCAGTGATACGGATGCCGTTGATTTTGGTGAGAATAAGGTTCAGGAGCTTGTGGACAAATACGAGAATGTCTCAAGACCTGTAAACTGGCATATGATAGGTCACCTGCAGACGAACAAGGTAAAATACATTGTAGATAAGGTGTGTATGATACACTCCGTTGATTCGTTAAATCTTGCCAAAACCATTGAGAAGGAGGCTGCAAAGCATGATGTCACAGTCAATATTCTCATTGAGGTAAATGTTGCACAGGAAGAAACAAAATTTGGACTGTCATGCGACGAGGTACTTCCGCTTATCCAGGAGATAAAAGATTTCCCTCATATCAGGGTTAAGGGTCTTATGACTATCGCTCCATTTGTGGATGATCCCGAGGACAACAGGGTCTATTTCCGCAAATTGAAAGATTTATCACTTGACATACAATCTAAAAGCATTGATAATATCGATATGAGCGTCTTGTCGATGGGTATGACAAACGACTATGAAGTTGCAGTTGAAGAAGGTGCAACGTTGGTTAGAGTTGGCACGGGAATATTCGGTGCCAGAAATTATAATATTTAAAGGAGAACAATCATGGCAAAGGGAAATACAAAGAAAAGTTTTCTTGATTATTTCAAATTAAGTGATTCAAGCGACGATGACTTTGATGATGATTTGTTTGATGAAGATGAAGATGACTATGAAGATGAAGACGATATGGACGATCGCTTAGACGATGAGTACGATGATGAGGATGATTACGATGCGCCTCAGACAGAGTCCAGAGTGAAGGCTTCACCGCTCAAGTCCTTTAATAAGTACAAAGGTTCTGCATCATCTGACAATGGATCGGCCAGATCAAAAGCTGCAAGATCTTCTCATGGTCAGCAGTCAGGAGCAGGTAATGGAAAGCTCGTATCGATCAACAGCAGATCCAGAGCAATGGATGACAGTGAAGTATTTGTTATCAAGCCGGACGAGTTTGACGATGCGCAGATGATAATCGATCATCTCAATCGAGGACAGATAATCGTAATAAACATGGAGGATCTTGATCTTCCAACTGCACAGAGAATAGCGGATTTCATTGGAGGAGCAAGTTATGCTGTGGATGGTCTGTTTCAGGCTATTTCGGGCAACATATTCCTTGCCACACCTAATGGAACCTACGTATCTGGTGATTTAAGAGAGGAATTGGCTGGAGGATCTCTTCAGGGGGAAACTCTTTCAAGTAAGGCAACTTATTAATATATGTTTTTACGGGGGATTACATATGCTTACACCAGTTGATTTACAACAGAAGAAGTTCACGCATGGAATGGGATATGCGCGAAAAGATGTAGATGCATTTTTTGACATAGTTGTGCTCAGCTACACAGAACTGTATAAGTCCAATGCAGATCTTACCAATCAGGTGAAAACTCTGACTGACAGTTTAGTACATTACAGAACAACCGAGTCAAAGCTCCAGAAATCTCTCATGCTAGCAGAGAAGAATGCTGAGGAGTCTACAAAGAACGCCACTGATAAGGCGAGACTGATAGAGAATGATGCCAAGATCAAGGCTAATAATATAGTGCAGGAGGCCAGGGAGGAGCTTGAGCGCATAGAGGGAAGTATTGATGGAATAAAACAGCAGTACAAGGACTATGTATGTGCATTCAAGGCTCTGATGGAAGCCCATATGAATTACCTTGCCCAGAATCCTATCAATGAGGAGATGGGACTTAATTTCGACGATGTATTAAGCGAGGGCAGTTCAAATGCTTCTTATTCACAGTCGACACAGAGCGCAGCTATGAATTCGTTTATGAACTCCTATGACGGCGATCCACAGGGCCGCGAGGAATCAACTCTCGGATCAGGAGGCGGCTCAGCCATGGGTGATTCAACACTTGGCGGTGCCGGTGGCGGAAGTGTTACAAGTGATTCGTCTGTATACACAAAGAATCTTGGCGGTAAGTCATTTGTTAATCCATTTGGAAACTAACAATATATTTTATACTAATGGAGAATGTTTATATGTGTAATGCACTCACAGTTCATCTGAATGATGAACCAATCTATGACATTTTCTTTGCAAACGATTTTAATTCCCTGCCTGAGCTTTTAGCCGGACAGGGAATTGCTGATAGAAGGGTATGTATCGTTACAGAGAGTAATGTTGCGCCTCTTTATCTCGATGAGATCAGGAATCAGCTTGATGGAAAATGCAAAGAATTGATATCTATTATATTTGAGGCCGGTGAGTCTCAGAAGAATCTTGATACAGTAAAGATGATCTACGAGAAGCTTATTCTTGCAAAGTTTGACAGAAAAGATCTTCTGGTGGCTCTTGGAGGCGGCGTGACGGGCGATATAACCGGATTTACTGCTGCAACGTATCTCAGAGGCATAGACTTTGTACAGATACCTACAAGTCTTCTGGCACAGGTGGACAGCAGTATTGGTGGAAAGACAGGCGTTGACTTTGATTCATATAAGAACATGGTCGGAGCCTTTCACATGCCAAAGCTTGTGTATATCAATGTGTCAACACTCACCACGTTATCCGATGAGCAGTTTATTTCGGGAATGGGTGAGATCATAAAACATGGACTCATAAAGGATTCTGCATATTTTGACTGGCTTATAGAAAACCACGACAGAATACTTGCAAGGGATAAGGATGTCCTGATGGAGATGATCAGGGTGAGCTGCAACATCAAGAGAGTTGTTGTGGAGAACGATCCTACGGAGAAGGGCGACAGAGCTCTGCTCAATTTTGGACATACTCTTGGACATGCCATAGAGAGATACCTCGACCTTAAGCTGAGTCATGGGGCATGTGTCGGCATCGGATGCTGCCTTGCGTCTGTTATCTCATACAATAGGGGTGACATCACAGAGGACGAGCTTCATAAGATCATACATGCATTTGATATGTTTGGTTTCCCTACTCTCAAGGACTACCCTGTCGATGCAGATGCTGTCATAGAGTACACTAAGAACGATAAGAAGATGGTTGGGGACAAGATAAAATTTATCCTTCTTCACACTATTGGCGATGCATATATCAATACCAATGTCGTTCCTGATGATATGAAAAAGGCATTTGAGTGGCATTGATGTTCAAAGGAGGAACGGATATTATGAAAAAGAGAATACCGATGGCTATATTTGCCATTATTATTCTTACAGCTTTAGATCAACTGGTGAAACATCTCATATCAACCAACTTTCAGGTTGGACAGACAAGGAAAATAATCGATGGAGTTTTCCAGCTCAACTATGTTCAGAACAGAGGTGCGGCCTGGGGAAGTTTCTCAGGTAAGATCGTTTTCCTGCTTGCGATAACATTTGTGATCCTGCTTGCGGCTATATATGTATACATCAGGCTTGCAGGCAATCAGGAAAAGAAATATACACCGCTCAGGATATCACTGGTATTTCTCATATCGGGAGCTGTTGGCAATATGATCGACAGAGTTGTCCGTGGATATGTGGTTGACATGTTTGACTTCTGCCTTATTAACTTCCCGGTATTCAATGTCGCAGATATATTTGTCACATGCAGTTTTATTGTTATAGTTATTCTGGTGCTGTTCAAGTATAAGGATGATGAGCTCTCAGAGATCATACACCAAAAACAGACAGATGGACAGGAATAGTATATGGAAGAATATAACATCGAAGCCAGCGGCGACTGGGCAGGGAAAAGAATAGACAAGGTTCTCAGCGTGTATTTCAGCGATTATTCGAGATCTTTCATAAAGAAGTTATTTGATGACGGATATATTCAGGTCAACGGTAAGGCTTCAAAGCCGAGCTACAGTGTACGTACCGGAGATATTTTTGATATATCTGTGCCGGATCCGGTCAGCATTGACATTGAGCCTGAGAATATACCGCTCGACATCATATATGAGGATGATGACGTGATACTTGTGAATAAACCAAAGGGAATGGTGGTTCATCCGGCACCGGGACACTACAGTGGGACTCTGGTCAACGGACTGATGTACCATTTTAAGGATTCCCTTTCCGGTATAAATGGAGAATTCAGGCCGGGAATCGTTCACAGGATAGATATGGATACAACAGGTGTACTTGTGGTGTGTAAGAACGATAATGCCCATAGATCATTGTCTGAGCAGCTTCACGAGCATAGTATAACCAGAAAGTATTATGCCATAGTCCATGGAAATATCGCACAGGATGATGGTACTGTGGATGCGCCGATCGGAAGAAGTCCTAAGGATCGGAAGAAGATGGCGATCAATACCAGAAATGGCAGACATGCCGTCACACATTACAGGGTTCTGGAGCGTTTTGGAGGAAAGTATACCTTTATTGAGTGTCAGCTTGAGACCGGCAGGACACATCAGATCCGAGTTCATATGGCATCCATTGGACATCCCATACTTGGGGATGAAGTTTATGGACCGAAGAAATGTCCGTTTAAGCTGCAGGGACAGACGCTGCATGCTGGTATTCTCGGTTTTGAACATCCCTCAACCGGGGAATACGTTGAGTTCAAGGCTGATCTGCCGGAATATTTTGAAGATCTTATAAAGAAGTTAAAACTGTTAAATTAATATAATGTAACAAACGAGTATAGACAATTGTCACAAATTACGTGCAATTGTCTATACTTTTTTATTTACAGTTTATTGTATAAATGTTATAATAACCCATATAGGAATTTAAGTATTTTGTACATAAGTAATATATTTTGATATTTTTTACATGGAGAATACGAGAAGATGGGAGTGGTTACTATGGCAGAGAAGAAGATTATTACTATAGGTAGACAGTTCGGAAGTGGAGGCAAGCAGATCGGAGAAGCTCTTGCAGAAAAGATGAACATACCATTTTACGACAAGGAGTTACTTAAAGAGGCAGCAAAGAACAGTGGAATATGTGAAGAGATTTTTGACAGCTTTGACGAAAAGCCTACGAATAGCTTTCTTTACTCACTGGTGATGGATCCATATTCACTGGGATTTGGCAGTTCAACAGAGCTTCCTCTCAACCACAAAGTTTTCCTTGCGGCATTTGACACCATCAAGAATCTTGCAGAGAAAGATGGTTCATGTGTATTTGTCGGCAGATGTGCTGATTACGCACTCAGGGATCTGGACAACGTGGTGAATATATTCCTGTATGCAGACATGGATGACAGAACAGCCAGAATCGCCAAGAAGTACAACATAAGTGAATCGAAGGCCAAGGATATGATCAAGAAGGAAGACAAGGCCAGAGCTTCATATTACAACTATTATACATCCAAGAGATGGGGCGAGATGAAGGGATACGACATATGTATCAATACTTCGAAGTACGGCATAGATAAGACGATAGATCTGTTATATGACATTGTAAATAATTATTGATCTCAGTCATGATTATTATTGAAAATTGTAATATATCATCATAATAATGTTATTATAAAATCTTGTATATAAAAAATGACAGTAGGTTGTTTGTTAAACGCTTACTGTCATTTTTGTTTTGTGATTGGATTCATTTTTTATATCCATAAGCTATTAATCAGTGCCTTGACCATCCGTCTATTCCGGCACCCTCGATGGAGGAAAATATACGATCTTTTACATCAGGCACGCGTACTTTGAGTTCGTCCATAATGTCTTTGCTTTCCTGACGTTTTGTGACGCCGTCAGCGGGACAAGGGTTCTTGTAGACTGGAAGATCGTTGGCGCGTGCAAATGCTCTTATTTCGCCTTCTAGGGCGTATATAAGAGGTCTTATGAGTGTGACACCTGATTTCTCCAGATGAGTGACAGGAGAGAAGGTGTGAATGCGCCCCTCATACAGCATGGACATCAGGAAGCTGTCTATAACGTCATCCTTGTGATGGGCATATGCGATCTTGTTGCAGCCAAGTTCTGCAGCACAATCATTGAAGGCTCCTTTACGCATACGGCTGCAGAGAGAACATGGATTAGGTTCCTTCCTGTAATCGAAAACGATCTCGCCTATATGAGTTTTGCATACCGTATAATTGACTCCAAGTGACTCGCAATATTCCTTAAGTCTGGACGTGTCAAAATCCTTAAATCCAAGATCTACGGTTATAGCTTCAATTTCAAATGGTATGGGATAAAACTTTTTCAGTTTGGACATTGCATATAAAAGTGTCAGACTGTCTTTGCCTCCGGATATTCCTATGGCTATCTTGTCACCGGGACTGATCATATCGTAATCATTTATAGCTCGTCTTGTATATGATAAAAGCTTTTGTGATTTCATAAAAATACTCCTTAAGTTAACATAATATTATTATGGTTTAATTGTGCGTTTTTCACGAAGCTGTACTTCGTTCCTGAAACGACGTTTTCTGTCCTCATCCATATCAGCGTAGTGTTTTCTTGTTGTATTTACATCCGAGTGGCCTAATACGTCCGCCACCAGGTATATGTCGTCTGTAGCCCTATAAAGCTCAGTGCCAAACGTACTCCTGAGTTTGTGAGGTGTTATATGCTTTAAAGGAACGGAGGTAAGAGAGTATTTTTTTACAATATTCTCAACTGATCTGACAGATATTCTTTTTAATTGACCGGACAGAAATAACGCATCCTCATGGCCTTTTTCCGGTATCAGTTTTTTCCTTTCATCAAGATATTCAAGCAAAGCTTCACTTGCCTCATCACTGAAGTATACGTATGCCTCCTTGCCACCTTTTCGAACGATCTTAATCCGCATATTATCGAAGTCAACGTCACGTATATCAATTCCAACGCATTCGGATACACGCATGCCGGTGCTGAGCATAAGTGATAAAAGCGCCAGGTCACGGACTTTATTTTTCTCATGATATTTTTTCTGACGTTCAGTCAGGCCGCTGCCATACTCAACATTATCAAGAAAATCTGCAACCTCGTTTGGCTCCATTCGTATAATTTTCTTATCGTGTATCTTTGGCATGTCGACCTTTTCTGCAGCGTTTGAGCTTATACGGTCGTTTTTATACAGGTATGCAAAAAATACCCGGAGTGCAGATAATTTGCGTTTTAACGCCTGTTCACCGTTGGTGTATGTACGTCCGTTTTTAGTGTAAAGCTTCATGGCATGCAGGAACTCCTCGATGTCCTCGGCCTCAAGTCTGCTGAGATCCTCAGTAGTAATATCAAGTGGAGTTTTATCACGAAAGAATGGGTTATTTTCACATAAATACTCGTAGAATGTTTTTATATCCCTGGCGTAACCAAGGCGTGTTCTTGTGGATGTAGTATTCTCAATTCCACGAAAAGCGATCGTTGCGTATTGTGGTAACTCGGAAAGAATATCTCTGAGCAATAATATATTATTCTCATCGACCTGTTTGTTGTATGGCTTGGCTGGCATCGTTATATTTGAAACCTCCTGATATATGTTAATTTGTGGGCATATTCATGTATATGGCTAAATGGATTATAGCATAATCTAATAAAATATGCTATATTTTTTCGTAAAACCTGAGTTTAGCGAATAGAAACATATAGACCAAAATACATTCCAATTGCACTGCTTTCACTGATTCTTACGACTCTCTAAGCAAAAATCTAAACAGAAAACGCATATAGAATCTATCATTTAATAGAATCTATATGCGTTGATCAAGAACATCTAATTCCTTGTTTAATTGAGATCAGTCACTTCATAATATGGTATTACCAGGTTGGTTCCGGCTACTATCGATGAATCGTTGTTCAGATTGTTGATCGAGACAACTTCATCGATATAATCCTGGGTTGATGTATATTCATCAGTCATATACTTCTGAGCTATATCCCAAAGTGAATCGCCAGACTCAACGGATATACATGTGTAATACTTGGTGCTGGCATTGGTGGCATCAGCTTCGGATGCATCCATGTGTGTGATCGAAACATATAATACTGCTGCTATGATTATGGCTACAATTATTGTCACCTTTTTATTGCTGATGAAATTAAATAATCTATTCATCTCTATCCCTCCTGAACGTATGTTTGTTACTATGTTCGTATTATATCGAACAGATGTTTTGTTGTCAAGTGATTTTCGAACACTTGTACGACTGCAGTTCGTATTGTAACTCTGAATCCTTAATACTCCTATATTATGCACTATCAAGTGTCCATTTTTATTCCCACGAAAGAATAGATCCGGTCAAGAATATTCAAAACAAAGCAAAATTAAAAACAGAACATTCGTTTGCAATATCAGAACATATGTGCTATCATATTTTGTATATAACAGATTATGTTAAATAGAATTTATTTGTGGAGGTTCAATATACATGGGAAAAGGAAAGATATCTGATAAACAGACAGAGATTTTGGAATATATCAAGGAAGAACAGCTTAAGAAGGGCTATCCACCTTCAGTAAGAGAGATCTGCAAGGCTGTTGGACTCAAGTCTACATCATCAGTACATGCTCATCTCGCATCTCTTGAGGAGAACGGGTATATAAGGCGTGATCCAACAAAACCAAGGGCTATAGAGATAATAGATGATGATTTTGCATTGTCAAGGCGTGAGGTTATTAATATACCTGTTGTTGGACAGGTTGCAGCGGGACTTCCTATCCTTGCCACACAGAATATTATGGATTATTTTCCTATTCCACCGGAATATTTACATAACACCAATAATCAGACATTCATGCTTCGCGTTAAGGGCGAAAGTATGATCAACATCGGAATCAACGATGGTGATCTCCTTATTGTTGAACAATGCTCTTCTGCTTCCAATCGTGATATTGTGGTTGCACTTATCGATGACGGGGCTACAGTAAAGAGATATTTTAAGGAGAATGGTCATATAAGACTTCAGCCGGAGAATGATTATATGGATCCAATTATCGTAGACCACTGCGATATACTCGGAAAGGTTATCGGATTATTTAGGCAGATGTAATTACAATATAATATAATAAATCCATTAAGAAAGAGATCCCCAGGTCAACATACGTCAGCAACATTTACGTATATGACCTGGGGATCAATTTATGTCATATTTTTTAAGAGGGGGCTTATTAAAAGTAAATTAACTTCAAAATGGTTAATTTATATCAACTTGTTAATTACATTATACCAATTAATTAGCTTATTTCAAGCCTAAATCCAACAAAAATAGGCTAAAAAACCATAAAAAACAGTTTTTTAACCTATTAGCTTAATGTATATTTAGCCTATTTTTAAGTAATCACATTTTAGTATATGTGCTTATCAGCATTCTGTTCTGCTATCTGTTTGAATTCCTTGAAATGAGCCTGGAATAATAATACCACCTTTGGATCAAACTGTTTACCACTCTGGCTTACTATCTCGGTATAAGCCTCCTCCATAGACCAGCCTTTCTTGTAGTATCTTGCTGATGTAAGGGCATCGAATACATCACATACAGCCATAAGCCTGCTGATATATGCGATCTCGTCTCCCTTCATATGCAGATATCCAGAGCCATCCCACTTCTCATGATGTTCCTTGGCAATCGTTCTTGCAATCTGAAGGATCTGTCCCGGACATTTTGAGAGAAGAGCGTCGCCATATAATACATGACTCTTCATAATGGCGAACTCCTCATCTGTAAGACGGGAAGGTTTGTTGAGTATTTCTTCGCTGATCATCAGTTTGCCGATATCGTGCATCATGGCTGCGGTTGAAAGCATGTCAACATAATCGTCATCAAAACCGGATGCCTTTCCAAGAACCTCCATGTATTTTGCAACTCTCTTGATGTGCTCACCTGTTGATTTTGACTTGCTCTCTGAGAGCTCGGCAAACGCATATATAAGTTCCTTCTGATTAGTCTTGACCTCTTCAGCATGGTCTATAACATTATTGAGCATTGTTGAGTTTCTTGATACTATGAAATATGATACAAATGACATGATAAAAATGGCTATAACACATGGCGCTATGACCAGTATCATATTGTCGGCAAAATCATCATGTGCGGGTGGAATAACAAGATCACATAATCTGTAATTGACTATATCTGCAGCGAATACACCGACTGTAGATAAAAGCGCAGTATAGAGAACCATTGTCTTGTTATAATAAAGGGAAGCTACAAGCATAGGAAATATCCAGACGATCATAGCTGTGTACGATAAAGTTGTATTGAGTATGGAGCATATGAGTACAGCCAATGCAATTACCACATATTTTATACATTTGCCCTCATTGTTCTTAAGTAGATCAATAAAAATCGTAGGTATAAGGGTCAGAATACAGCATACTCCCATGCAGGAACACAGGAGCACTATATTGCACTGCCCTCCAATATATGTAAATACCCAGTACAAAAGTATCAATATAGCAAAAAGCCTCATACATTTGGAGGCAATATGATTGATCTTGATATAATTGTCGCTTAATAGCCTGTTACTCTCCATGTTTTAATCCCCAAATTCTTACTTGCAACCCAATCTTATTTTAAACTGAATATCTTATATGCTGTCCAGAGATACAATATCTCCGTCACTCCATATCTTCTCTATGTTGTAGAATCTTCTTGATTCTTCAGAAAATATATGGATTATTATATCATAATAATCCAGCAAAATCCATCCACCTTCAGAATATCCCTCCACTCCCTTGTGGGAATATCCAGCTTCGTGCATATTGTCCTCAACATTATCGCTGAGTGCCTGAACCTGTTTTTTATTTGTTCCGTCAGCTATAACTATATAATCACATAAGGTTGAAATTCTGCTTATGTCTATGATCTTAATGTCAAATGCTTTTTTATCCTCAAGAGCAGCACATGCTATCTTGAGCATCTCTCTGGAATCTGCCATATTAGTCCTCACTGTTCAATGATGTATAATATTTATATGTCCGGACAGACATTTCGTCCGTGTCTCCACAGCTGCCACTGTCCAGATAAGTTAAAGTATTCTTTAATATGTGGGCCACCGAAGCGTCAATATCGGAGAATGCCTCATTTCTTATTTCATCTATCTCCGGCAAAGGCTTACGGTTCGGCTCTATATAGTCAGCCACAAAAACAATCTTTTCCAGAAGCGACATAGCCGGTCTTCCAGTGGTATGGAATTCTATAGCCGATCGGATGTCCTCATCGTCAACTCCGTATTTTTCTCTTGCGTAATATGCTCCCAGCTTTGCGTGTAAAAGCTCAGGGTTAGCAAATTCGACCTGGCTTATTGGAAGTCCGTGTTTTTGGCATCTTGCTATCTTCTCGTCTGCAGGCAGACATTTGGCGCAGTCATGTAGAAGTCCGGCAGTCAAAGCTTTGTTCACATCTGCTCCGTGAACCATGGCCAGGCAGCCTGATACATATTCCACACCAAGTGAATGTTCAAATCTTTTCTTTGTGAGCTTGTTTTCAAGGCGCTCACGCATCTCAAATCTGTTCATCTTATCTCCTATCTGTTGCAAATGTTCAAGTATAAGTAATATTCAATATATGTTGTTATATCTGCCAGATCAAACGTGATATAGACCATTGTCCCTGATATATGTTATCACGCTGTCGGGAACCATATCCCTGATATCTTCTCCTGACCGCACAGCAGCTCTTATATCACTTGAGGATATATCGTGCTGGTGGATGTACTCCCGGCGGATATCAGAAGCCGGAAACAGGCTTTGCAGGCTTGCTATCTTGTCGTTGATCATATCCTCAGGAGCTCCACTTCTTGTTGTGACAAGCAGCGTTGCATGCCTTGATATGATGTCAGGTCTGTGCCAGTGGTCAAAATACATAATGGAATCCCCGCCCATGATAAAATACCAGTGAACGTCAGGATATAACTCATGAAGGGCCTCAAGCGTATCTGAGGTGTATGTGATCCCGGGACGTCTGAGCTCAAAATCAGAATACTCCAACCCTTTTATGCCATCTATGGCAAGTTTTATCATGTTGACCCGGTGATCTGTTGTAACTTCGTTGGAAATATCTTTATAACCAGGCTTATTGTTGGGCATCACAAGTACTTTATCCAGTCTAAACTGTTCCAGTGCCTGTACGCCAAGCTCTATATGTCCATAGTGTATAGGATTGAATGTTCCGCCGAGTATACCTACATGTCCTGCTTTTTGTGCCAGCATGGCTTATTCCCCCCTATGGAAGTTCGATTTTCTTATGTTCCTTTGACTCCTTGTACAGAACGATCTTTCTGCCGATCACCTGAACTACCTGTGAGTGGGTTCTCTCACCGAGCATAGCTGCTATCTCACGAGGATCGTCAAGACAGTTCTTGAGAACAGAGATCTTGATTAGTTCTCTCGCCTCAAGAGCCTCTGCAACAGATTCTGTGAACTCAGGTGTGAGTGATGATTTGCCTATGTTGAGTATAGGCTGGATGGTCTGTGCCAGCCCCTTTAAATATGCTCTCTGTTTGCTATTCATACGTGTTTATTCCTTTACTTATAATAATCAAATTCAAGGAAATACATTCTTACAGTATCTCCGTCTACACAGCCAAGCTCCTCAAGCTGTGCAAGTATTCCATTGTCTCTGAGGAACTTCTGGAAGAAATCAAAGCCCTTCTCAGATTCAAGGTTCGTATATCCGAGCATCTTCTCGATTCGTGGACCCTCGACGATATATACACCCTCCTCCTCGTCTGACTTTCTGACTTCAAATGGAAGCTCAGGATCATCCTGCATGGACAGATCTATCTCAGGTTCAAATTCGATGATCTCCCTTGGAGACTGCTTTACAAGGTCATTGACATACCAGAGAAGTTCATTGATACCCTTTCCTGATACTGCAGATATAGGGAATATCTTATATCCTTCATCCTCCGGGAATTCCTCCTTAAGCATCTCTATGACAGTCTCATAGCCCATATCATCCAGAAGATCGACCTTGTTGGCTGCTATAACCTGTGGACGGTTCTCGATGTCTTTATTGTACTTCTTGAGCTCTTCATTGATTACGTGGATATCATTGATCGGATCTCTTCCATCCACCGAGGCTGCATCCACGATGTGGATTATAACCTTTGTACGCTCTATATGTCTTAAGAACTGAAGTCCAAGACCTGTTCCTTCTGACGCACCTTCAATTATGCCTGGAATGTCTGCGATCACGAAGCCGTTCTTATCCCCGAGATCCACCACACCCAGGTTCGGAACTAAAGTGGTAAAATGATATGCCGCGATCTTAGGACGGGCATTCGTAACTCTTGCAAGGAAGGTTGATTTACCTACACTTGGGTATCCGACAAGTCCTACGTCAGCTATACACTTGAGTTCAAGATCTACTGTAAGCTCCTTGGCTGGCTGACCAGGCTGTGCATACTTTGGCGCCTGCATGGTTGAAGTTACATATGTTCTGTTGCCACGGCCACCACGGCCTCCTTTAAGGAAAACAACAGGTTCCTTCTTGTATGCCATATCGAGAATAACCTTACCTGTCTCTGAATCTTTGACAACAGTTCCAGGTGGAACCTTGAGCACGATATCGGCACCATTGCTGCCATGGCAGTTCTTCTTGCCGCCCTCTTCACCGTCTCCGGCTCTGTATTTTGTTACATGTCTATAGTTAGTGAGTGTGTTCATTCCCTCGTCGACAACAAAGATAACGTCACCGCCATTACCTCCGTCACCGCCGTCAGGACCGCCGTTTGGAACATATTTCTCTCTTCTGAAGGATACATGCCCGTCACCGCCCTTGCCTGATCTCACATATATTCTGGCTCTATCGGCAAACATAATATACCGCCTTTCTATGTCAGATATTCTATACCGAATATTCAATGTCTAAACTACCTGTGTCAAGTTCTGCAGATACATCTGCACACTATTTCATAGTATACCCCATATCTGCACTTTTGTCTGTAAAAAAAGACTGGAATAATAAAAATTACTCCAGTCTCTTGATAGTATTACTTATATATATCCAATATTACTCGTTAACTACTGGATAGATAGAAACCTGCTTCTTGTCTCTACCCTTTCTCTCAAATCTAACGATACCATCAGCTGTAGCGAACAGTGTGTCATCTCCGCCGATACCAACGTTAAGACCTGGATGAATCTTTGTTCCACGCTGTCTGTAAAGGATGTTACCAGCCTTTACGAACTGACCGTCAGCTCTCTTAGCGCCAAGTCTCTTGGACTCTGAGTCTCTGCCGTTCTTTGTAGAACCTACACCTTTCTTATGAGCGAAAAACTGAAGTTCCATCTTCATCATGTCAATTACACCTCCTTAAAGGTCATACAAATATAATCGCCATAGGATTCTTCGATTCCGGATATACCGATCACAAGCGCCTGCATCAAAGTCTGTGCCTTGATATCCGGCTCCTCTGTGAATATGAAATCCATATGTCCGCTCTCCTGATCGCAGTCAAGTGTGAAATTCACATCTGAAAGCTTCTCAACAGAGTTCAGGATGGTTATCGTGATCGCTGAAACTGCGCTACAGACGATATCTTGTCCAGGATCATCATATTCCGCATGTCCATCTGTCTTAAATCCTATATATTCCGAATTGCTGTTCTGATAAATAACTACATCAATCATGTCTTATAATCGATACAATCAATACCAATTAAGCGTTGATCTTCTTGATCTCAACCTTAGTATATGACTGTCTGTGACCATTCTTCTTGTGATAGCCAGTCTTTCTCTTGTACTTGTAAACAATAACTTTCTTAGACTTGCCTTCACCAACTACTGATGCTGTTACAGATGCATTAGCAACTGCATCTCCACACTTAACGTCTGAATCAGTGCTTACTAAGATAACATCATCAAATGTTACTTCGCTTCCAGCCTCTGCTGCGAGCTTCTCAACCTTGATCACGTCTCCTTCAGCTACCTTGTACTGCTTACCGCCTGTTGCTATAATTGCGTACATGGTTAATACCTCCTTAATCAAACTCGCCAGTTTTGGTGGTGTCTGTTGACACACTTATACCTAACTGTGCGGCATACTCATATAATCTACCATTGAGATGATTATTTGTCAATAATTTTCTGATATATTTTTACAATATTTTTTGATTTATTTTCATCAAAGCTTAACCATTTCGTGAAGCGGTCTCTTTAACTTCTTTCTGGTCAGCTCTATAAGTCCAAGCTTGGTGATATCTACGAATTTGGCTGGTACAGGATCGTCTGCCAGCTCTCTTATCAGGGTATCACGTATCCTGAGGATATCATCGGGATTCTTCATGTTTATAAAGTCTATGACTACTATCCCTGACAGATTGCGGAGCCTTAACTGACGGCAGGTTTCGATGGCAGCCTCGGTGTTGACCTTCAGCATGTGCTGTTCCATATCTCTGCCTGATATAGCCTTGCCTGTATTCACATCCACAACTACCATGGCCTCAGTCTGCTGGATTATAAGGTAGGCACCTGACTTAAGCCATACTCTCTCCTTTAGAGCTCCCTCCACTTCTTTATTGAGATTGTAGATTGCCGTAAGCGGACATTCTGTATCGGTATGAAGCGTTAAGTCTATTGTTCCAGGCTGTTTTTTCTCTATGTAATCCTCAAATACGTGGAATATTTCTTCATCATCGGTTACCAGTGAATCTAGCTTATTACTTCCCATGAAAGTTATGTTTTCTATATATTCCGGTGGATTCCGGTACAGACAGGAAAAGCATTTTCTGGTTGCTGCGGCCTTCAGGATCTGCGTGAGACGACCGCCCAGCTCATTCAGTTCACGTTTTATGAGTTCAGGGTCCGCATCCACAGCATTTGTCCTAATGATACAACCTATACCCGCCGGGAGGGTATTTCGCGCGATGTCCTTAAGCTCGTCCCGGAGCTTTCTGCTGCTTATCTTGTTCGATACACCGATCTGTTCCCCGGTGTGGACCACACAGTAATCCCCGCGGAGGGTGAGCTCCGATGAACCAACAGGGTTCTTGGTCTTGACTGCGTCACGGCTGATCTGAACGACTATCTCATCGCCGATCCTGAGCTTTGTGTGCTCCCTACCATCGGCGTATATAATATCATTGTCATCCAGACTGTAGTAGCAGGGAAGTCTGTCACCGTAATCCACGAAGCAGGCATTTATATTGTTTACGATGTTGGCCACCTTGCCCACATAGATATTGCCGAGGACTGTACTGCCCTCTGACAGGTTAAGATCTGTGACTTTGCCATCCTGTATAACAGCCTGTAATATTTTGTTGTCGTAGTGTGTAACTACCAGCTTTCTCATGTGATATTCCCCTTATAATCTTTCAAATATACGGTCAGGCAGACTCTTAGAATGGTGAACCGGCCTTGTATAGAGGTATTATATTGCCATCAGGGCCATCCATGTACGTCTCCAGTCTGTGAATATGATAATGGAACTGGTTGTGACTGACACCCGCATACGCGCAGAGAGCCTGCATGACGAGCTCCGGCTTGAGGTTGTATTCACTTCCGGTTGACAGCAGCATATATATCTGATCGTCCCTCAGCTCGCAGGTCATGATACCAGGTTTTATATTCTCCTCGCGTTCGCTCTTCTTTGTTTTTTTCAGAATGACGATCTGATCCTGCGACATGAAGGATTCCACACTGTCCAGTATATTATGCCGTTCTTCAGTTCCTGCTTTGTCAAGGAATGAGATGACATAGTCCGATGCTGACACAACTGACATGGAGTTCTTTGCATCATCGGGAAGAAGTACACACTCAGTGACCTTCATCTCATCAACCGATACGGCATTCAATGCGTCGATCATCTCTCTGGATGTTGTAACGGATTCAAATTCTCCGTCAAAGTATTCGCCATCAGAAGTGATTCCCATGGCCAGCGGAGCGGCAAACGAGATGATCTGGTGAGGCGAATATCCCTTGGAATAGCTCACATCCAGACCGGCACGTCTTATCTCCTTCTGGAAATATCTCATAACGTCAAGGTGTCCTATAAATCTGAGGTTACCGAGCTTGGAGTATTTAATTCTTATTTTCAAAACATACACCTCCTCCAAATCTTGCGGCACCACAGCCGGAACACTGCTGTCTGCAGTTAGGGGTTACCTTTTCGTTCTGGGCGTTCTCCCACTCTCTCTCAAGGAACTTTCTTGTGACTCCTATATCAATGAAATCCCATGGAAGTATCTCATCAACACTTCTGTCCCTGTATGTGTAGAAATCTATATCCAGACCGTGCTTTGCCATGGCGTTGTCCCAGTTTTCTTTTTTGAAGAACTCTGTCCATGCGTCAAATATCTGACCGGCCTTATAGACATCATATATTACATCGCAGAGCTTCCTGTCGCCTCGAGCAAGCAGTCCCTCAAGTATGGTGATATCTGCTTCGTGGTACTGGAACTTAAGACTCTTATGGTTCTTCTCTGCGCGGAATCTGTCCTTCACAAAGTATGCACGCTTGACAAATTCCTCAGGCCTTATCATCGGAGCCCACTGGAACGGAGTAAATGGCTTTGGCACAAAATATGATGCCGATGCGGTGACCATGACACGTCCATTTCGTTCTTCTCTTGGGATATTTGCAAAGAAAAGCTCAGTGATCTCCTCCGACAGGTCTGCAATCCCGGCAATATCGTCATATGTCTCAGTAGGAAGGCCCATCATGAAGTACAGCTTCACCTTATCCCAGCCGCCTTTGAAGGCCTTCAGGGCACCATCCATTATGTTCTCCTTTGTGAGACCCTTGTTTATAACATTTCTGAGTCTCTGCGTTCCTGCCTCAGGGGCAAATGTAAGTGAACTCTTCTTCACATCCTGGATCTTGCTCATGACATCCAGAGAAAAGGCGTCTATACGGAGCGATGGCAGAGAGATATTTACATGCTCATTGTCCATCTTCTCGATCAGGCAGTCTGTGAGCTCCGGAAGCTCCTCGTAATCACTCGACGACAGACTGCTGAAGGTTATCTCCTCGTGTCCTGTACTTGCCAGCATTTTCTCAGCATAGCCCTTTAACAGATTGACATCCTTAGGTCTGGTTGGTCTGTATATCATTCCAGCCTGGCAGAATCTGCAGCCTCTTATACATCCGCGCATGATCTCAAGAACAACTCTGTCCTGAGTGAGCTTCATGAATGACACAACAGGCTTCTCTGGGTATGAGACTTTGCTGTGATCCATGACGACCGTCTTGGTTATCGTGGCAGGCACATCTTCAAATCTAGGAGCAAATGAAGCTATCGTGCCATCTTCCTTGTATGTGACTTCATAGAGCTCAGGAACGTATAATCCCGGAATGTTGGACACCTTTATGAGAAATTCTTCCCTGGTCATATCAGAGTGCTTATACACCTTGTAAAGCTCCAGAAGTGCATCATATGATACTTCGCCCTCACCCATATAGAATATGTCAAAGAAGTCTGCTATAGGCTCAGGATTGTATGAGCATGGGCCTCCGCCTATAACAAGTGTGTCTCCCTTTTTTCTGTCTCTTGTACGGAGTGGGATTCCAGCCAGATCAAGCACCTGAAGAATATTGGTGTAACACATCTCGTACTGGAGTGTTATTCCAAGGAAATCAAAATCCTTTATAGGATCCTGGGATTCCAGCGCGAACAGAGGGATGTCATGTTCTCTCATCTCCGCGTCCAGATCAGGCCATGGCGAATAAACTCTTTCACACCATGTGTCCTCTCTCCTGTTGAACATATCGTACAGTATCTGAATTCCGAGATGGGACATACCTATCTCGTATACATCAGGAAAACACATGCAGAAACGCACATCAACCTTATCCTTGTCCTTCATAACACTGTTGTATTCTCCACCTATATATCTGGCGGGCTTTTCAACCTTCATCAGTATTTCATCCGGTAAAGCTAATCTTCTCATAAAATAATATCCTTAAATAATTTTCTTGTGATCATATTATCTGATTATCTCCAAATGGAAATATTCAATTACAGCAAAAGAGATGCGCACGGAATTTCCGTATTCAGTGCGCATCCTCTATATCTATATCGTATCAGGAACTGTGATCCTATACCGCATTATCCAATATTAGTTTTTGAAACTATGGATAGGGGCTGGAATACGTCCACCTCTGTTGACAAACTTATCACATGCAAATCTGTTGACAGGCATGATAGGTGCGTATCCGAGAAGTCCGCCAAATTCAGCCTGATCTCCAACTGTCTTACCGATAACAGGGATAAGTCTTACAGCGGTTGTCTTCTGGTTGATCATACCAAGAGCCATCTCATCAGCGATAATTCCTGATATGGTTGCAGGTGATGTATCACCAGGAATTGCTATCATATCAAGACCTACTGAACATACACATGTCATGGCCTCAAGTTTCTCAAGAGTTAATGCTCCTGCGGAAACTGCATCGATCATTCTCTGGTCCTCAGATACAGGGATGAATGCACCGGAGAGTCCTCCGACGTATGATGAAGCCATAACTCCACCCTTCTTAACCTGATCGTTGAGGAGCGCAAGTGCTGCTGTTGTACCAGGAGCTCCGGCGTATTCAAGACCGATCTCCTCGAGAATCTCACCTACACTGTCTCCGACTGCAGGAGTAGGGGCAAGTGACAGGTCAACTATACCAAATGGTACGCCGAGCATCTTGGATGCCTCTTTTGCAACGAGCTGTCCAACTCTGGTTACCTTGAAAGCTGTCTTCTTGATGGTCTCGCAGAGTTCCTCAAAGTTTTCTCCTCTTACCTTCTCAAGGGCTTTCTTTACAACACCAGGGCCGCTGACTCCGACATTGATGACACAGTCTCCCTCGGTAACACCGTGGAATGCACCGGCCATAAATGGGTTGTCATCAGGTGCGTTACAGAATACTACAAGCTTTGCACAACCGATGGAATCTGCTTCCTTGGTGAGCTCGGCAGTGTCTTTGATCATCTCTCCGAGAATCTTGACTGCATCCATATCTATACCGGTTTTGGTTGAACCTACATTTATGGAGCTGCACACCTTTCCTGTGCTTGAGAGTGCTTCAGGAATTGAACGGATAAGAAGCTCATCAGCAGGAGTCATGCCCTTATTTACAAGCGCTGAATATCCTCCGATGAAGTTGACTCCTATGGTGTCTGCAGCCTTGTCAAGAGCCTTTGCTATCTTTACAAAATCTCCGGTGGTCTTACATACGGAACCACCAACCAGTGCTATAGGTGTTACAGAAACTCTCTTGTTGACGATTGGTATACCATATCTTCTTGATATCTCCTGGCCTGTTGATACAAGATCCTTGGCATATGTTGTTATTTTGTTATATATCTTTGTACATGTATCATCCACATCTGTGCCTACACAATCCAAAAGACTGATTCCCATTGTGATGGTACGAACATCCAGATTCATGTCTGAGATCATCTTATTGGTCTCGATTACTTCATTTATGCTAATCATGTATATCCTCTTTTCTGTCTGTCAGACTGTATATTATTAGATTCTGTGCATTGTCTCAAAGATCTTCTCGTGCTGTACCTTTATCTGTACTCCAATCTCTTCTCCGATCTGTCCAAGCTCCGATGCGATGAGCTCTGTTGATTTGGATGACTCCTGTGTATCAACCACCATCATCATGTTGAAGTACCCTGCAACTATAGTCTGTGATATGTCAAGTATATTGATCTGGTTGTTTGCCAGATATACACATACCTTAGCTGTGATTCCCACGCTGTCCTTACCTACTACAGTTATGATTCTCTTTTTCATTTCATTTATCCTCCTTGTTGATGATGGAGCCTGTACATACAGAACCCATCTTTATTCACTCCTAAAAATCAGCCTATGCCTCTATGGCAGCCATAGGCATGTCTCTTCTGGCTACTGCCAGCCCAAATTCCCTTACATCGTTGGCGTATGAATTGTTTTCAAGCTCCAGCTTGACTGTCTCGTATGCCAACTCTTCAAAATTGTTCTCCTTGCTCAGATGTCCCAGAAGGATACCCTTCACATGGTCATTCAGAAGTCTGTATATGAGCTGCCCTGACAATTCGTTGGACAGATGACCATAGTTGCCAAGGATTCGTCTCTTGAGATAATAAGGATATGGTCCCGCCTCAAGCATTCTGACATCATGATTGGCCTCAACTACCATTATATCTGAGTTGTCAAGCTTATCTACAATATAATCATTATAATTGCCCATATCAGTCGCTATGGACACTTTTTTGCCATCTCCATACAGGCTGTAGCATACCGGATCCGCTGCGTCATGCCAGATGGATGACGGATCAACGGTTATATCCTTTATCAGTATCTTTTCATCAGGACGGATCTCATGAAACAGTCCCTCATCGATACTGCCAAGGGAGGTCATCTTCTTCATCTCAGCTATGGTTCCTGCAGTGGCATATATAGGAACACCGTGCTTTCTTGCCAGAACACCTATGCCCTTCACATGATCTATATGCTCATGCGTTACAAGAACACCATCGAGATCAGACGGCTTTATTCCCTCATCCTTAAGGGCGTTTTCAACCCTCTTGCAGCTTATGCCTACATCCACAAGAAGATGGGTATCGCTATTGCCGACGTAATAGCAGTTACCGCTGCTACCGCTTGCTATACTTAGTAATTTCATAATCTACTCTTCTGTTGTAATTTATTTGTACCATGTGACTGTGCGGTCCATGGTCTGAGATCCATATGACTGTAATATCTTCTGTCAAAGCCCTCAAGCTCACCGAGATTCACAGCAGTCAGGGTCTCTTTAAACGCATATATTCTATCAATAAAACTCTTATCAATCAAGCACTTATGTGCTCCGTGCAGGGATGTATTTCCTGCAAATTCTGATTTCCCCTGAAAACTGTCCGGAAAAAGTCCAAGGCTTACCGCACTTGATATATTAAGACTGCACCCGAAGCCTCCTGCCAGATATACACGTGATACGTCCTCTGCCGTTATCCCCGCCATATCCATGAGGGATTCTATCCCTGCACATATGGCTGCCTTTGCAAGGAGAAAGCTTCTGATCATATCCATGTCAATTGTCACTCCACCTGCAAGTCTGTAGCCTCCGTCTATATACTGATCAACCAGGACTCCATCGTCATTCACTATGTGTAGCAAATTAAGTCTGTTCAGCAGATCAAAGGCTGTGGTTGGAGCTGCAACACCTCTCCTCAGCATTCCCTCAAATGCCGGACCACATGCACATGAGGTGGCATAACCGATACCCTGCTTTGCAAGTATGAGTTCTCCGTTTGTTCCGAGATCTGCAAACAACTGATATTTGTCAGACCTGTCAATGTTACAGACGACTGCACCGCACAATGCGTCAGCTCCAACAAATGCACTGAGGTTAGGAAGACATGTGACTTCAGCACTGCAAAATCTTTCATCATCAAAGAAATCCTTCCCTGATACTGTTATACTGTCAGGATTCCTGATCTCAAATGGTGCATGCCCGAGATTGTCCAGAAGCAGCCGCTCCAGTATTGCATTCATGGTGGTGTTTCCGGAAATAATTATCCTTGATATATCTGCAGGGGCATCCCCCATTCCGGCCAACTCTGAGGAAATCCTTGTGACTACTGAGCTTCTGAGCTTTGTCAGTCCATCTTCTGTGGAGCCTGTTCGGATCCTTGATATGACATCGCTGCCATATTCAATTTGCGGATTCATAAATCCACATCTGTCCGTGACACTTCCATCAGACATATCTATCTGTTCTATGGCGATGGTGGTGGTGCCTAAATCTATAGCTATGCCTATACCACGACCATCGCCATTATATACGTTGTTGGATTCATCAGCACCCTTGTACGAAGCAAGGACTGACATGTTATCCTCACCTATGGTTATCTGTATGTTATCAGTGATAGTGTAGGTACAGCTTTTTACCGTGCCCGCACCTTTTACATCCACCAGACATCTCTGACACCTTCCAAGACCTCCGCAGTTTCCACTGAACACATATCCGGCGCTGCACAGCACCTTGAACAGATTGTCACCGCGTCTGCAGGCGATTATTTTGTTGTCATTTACGGTTAAAGTGAGTTCATTGTTAATCATCGATATCAACTACAATTAATTGTATATTCCCTTTGTCATGACTTCCTTTGGCTTGTAGCCCTTATCAGCAAGTGTGTTGATGATGAGCTGCTTGTGCTCAGGGCCAAATGCCTCCATAGTGATAACAAGCTCAACTGCTGAATTCCTGTTGATGGATACGAACTGGTTGTGCTCAAGCTTGATAACATTTCCCTGGAGATCAGCGATAACCTTTGAAATGTTCATGAGTGCACCCGGCTTGTCAGGAAGAAGTGTTGAAACTGTGAAGATCCTGCTTCTTGCGATAAGTCCGTGCTGTACAAGTGAGGCAAATGTTATCATATCCATATTGCCGCCCGACAGTATGCTTACGACCTTGGCACCCTTTACATCGAGATGCTTAAGTGCTGCCACTGTGAGAAGGCCTGAATTCTCAACAAGAAGCTTGTGATTCTCAAGCATATCGAGGAATGAAACGATGAGTTCGTTATCCTCTACAGTTATAATATCATCTATGTTCTTCTGTATATATGGGAAAATCTTGCTTCCCGGTGTCTTTACTGCAGTTCCATCTGCAATGGTGTCTACATATGGAAGTGTTGTAACCTTCTTGTTCTTCAGTGAGACCTGCATACAGTTTGCTCCGGCGGGCTCAACACCTATGACCTTGATGTTCGGATTCATCATCTTGGCAAGTGTGGACACACCTGTTGCCAGACCGCCACCTCCGATAGGAACAAGGATATAGTCAACGAAAGGAAGCTCCTTTATGATCTCCATCGCAACCGAGCCCTGTCCTGTGGCAACATCGAGATCATCGAACGGATGAATGAATGTATAACCCTTGTCCTCTGCAAGCTCAAGAGCGTATGCACATGATTCATCATATACATCTCCATACAGTATAACCTCTGCGCCGTATGCCTTAGTTCTGTTAACCTTGATGAGAGGTGTAGATGAAGGCATAACGATGGTCGCCTTTACTCCATATGCTTTTGCAGCATATGCCACACCCTGGGCATGATTTCCAGCCGAAGCTGTTATCAGTCCCTTCTGTCTCTCTTCATCTGAAAGAGTGCTTATCTTGTAATATGCACCCCTGATCTTGTATGCACCGGTCTTCTGAAGGTTCTCAGGTTTGAAGTATACCTTGTTGCCTGTTATCCCACTGAAATAGTCACTGTATATGAGCTTTGTAGGGAGAACCACCTTATGTACAATGTCGTAGGCCTCCTCAAATTTCGCAAGTGTCAGTTTGTCTGTTGTGTTCTGTTCTGCCATTTGTTAATGTCTCCTTATGTAAAAATCCTTTTGAAAATCATATATGGTTGTGCACAGATATAAGTACATTGACATACATACATATGATCATTATATATGCCGTAGTATTACATGTCATCGCCGATGAGCATATCGATCTCGGATCTGTCCTCGTCAAAATCTGCGAACAATGCGTTGACATATTCCTGAGGGTCAAATCTCTGGAGATCACCGATCTTCTCACCAACTCCGATAAACTTGACCGGTACGTCAAGCTCTGCCTGGATCGCTATCGCAATACCACCCTTGGCAGTTCCGTCAAGCTTGGTGATAACTATACCGTCAAGCTCAGTTACATTGCTGAACTGTCTTGCCTGTTCAAGGGCATTCTGACCTGTTGTTCCGTCCAGAACTATGAGCGCCTCAACATTTGCCTCCGGATAATCCCTTGTGATGATCCTTCTCATCTTTGCAAGCTCGTCCATGAGATTCTTCTTGTTGTGAAGTCTTCCCGCTGTATCAACGAGAAGGATATCCGTATCTCTTGCCTTGGCGGCAGCCACTGCGTCGTATACAACTGCAGCGGGATCAGCGCCCTCATTGTGTGAAATTATATCAACCTGTGCCCTGTCAGCCCAGGTCTTTAACTGATCTATGGCGGCAGCTCTGAATGTATCGGCAGCAGCCATGAGAACCTTCTTGCCTCTCTGGCGGTACTGGGCAGCAAGCTTTCCGATGGTCGTTGTCTTGCCGACACCATTTACCCCGATGACCAGCACAACGGACTTCTTATTCTCGAAGTCGTACGCTGAATCGTCCACAGACATCTGGTTCTTGATTATATTGATCACAAGTTCCTTGCAGGCAGCAGGTTCTTTGATGTGTGAATCCTCAACCTTCTGCTTAAGTCCCTCTATAACCTTCTCAGTCGTCTCATATCCCATATCAGCCATGATAAATGTCTCTTCAAGATTCTCATAGAAATCATCATCTATATGGGATGCACCGAATACATCTGTAAAGCTTTCTACTATATTATCTCTTGTCTTTGCAAGACCTGCCTTAAGTCTCGCAAAAAATCCTTTTTTCTCTTTTTCCTCTGCCATGACATACCTCCTGTTTAATATCTTCTATTGTTATTTATCCAGATCGTTCTCAATAAGGTTGACTGATACGAGGGTAGATACACCCTTCTCCTGCATGGTTATACCGTACAGGATATCAGCAGCCTCCATGGTTCCCTTTCTGTGTGATATAACTATGAACTGCGTATCCTTTGTAAGCCTGTTGAGATACTGTGCAAATCTTCTTACGTTTGAGTCGTCAAGAGCCGCCTCTATCTCGTCCAGCAGACAGAAAGGTGATGGCTTCAGACTCTGAATTGCAAATAACAGTGCTATGGCGGTGAGGGACTTCTCTCCACCTGACAACTGCATCATATTCTGGAGCTTCTTTCCAGGTGGCTGTGCTATGATCCTGATACCTGTTTCAAGAAGATCCTCGGTATCAACCAGCTCAAGTGCACCACGTCCACCACCGAACAGCTCCTTGAATACCTTGTCGAACATGACCTGTATCTCCTTGAACTTCTCGGCAAACTGCTCCTGCATTGATTTTTCAAGCTCCGCAATGATATTTACGAGGTTGGTCTCCGCACTGACTATATCGTCATGCTGTCCCTTGAGAAATTCGTATCTCTCAGAGACTTCCTTGTAGTCATCTATGGCATTGACGTTGACATCTCCAAGGGATTTGATCTTGGCCTTTACTGCAACGATCTCCTTCTTTAGTGCCGGCAGTTCAGGAAGATTATCGTCCTTGAGTTCCTGGGCACTGCTGTATGTAAGCTCATACTCCTCCCACATATAGTTGCTGAGTTCGTCTGCTTTCTCAGTGTTCTTCTCGATTATCGATGTGAGCTTGTATGAGTCCTTCTCGAGTCCTGCAATCTTTTCGGAAAGTTCTTCTCGTCTGGCAAAGAATTCCTTGTGGCTCTGCTGTAATTCCTCTCTCTTGACTGAGAATTCGTTTACCTTGTCCTCGTTGTCAGCGATACTTCCGGTTCTGCTTGCGATATCTGTCTTTATAGCAGCTATCCTGTCTTCCAGCTCTGTGATCTCACTGAATGATGACTCCACGCGGCTTGTAAAGCCCTCAAGTTCTTCCTTGTATTTTTCGATATCCATATTTATTCTTCGGATATTTTCTACAATGAAGTCCTCTTTCTGCTTGACGGAATTAAACTTAATCATAAGCTCAGATACCCTTGCATTTGCAGCGGTGAGCTTATCCTTGTTCTCCTGTCCCTGTCCCTCAAGTTCTTCCACTCTTGCCTCAGCTTCAAGCCTCATGGCTTCATGCTTTTTGTTGTTGTCGGCAAGAGAATTCTTATTGTTGTTTATCTCCGTTATCTGATTATTGAGCTCTGCTACCTCTTTCTCGATCGAGACAAATACTCTTTCAGATTCGGCAAGCTTTTCTTTGACCTGTTCAATACTCATGGTCAGAGTATTCTTTTTCAGATATGCCTGCTGCAGTTCGGAGTTGTATTTGTCTATATCCTGTCTGAGCTGATCTCTTGAAGTCTTAAGTTGTGCGTCGAGAGCCGCAGCCTTTGACGCTGTTGATTTCAGGTTATCGATCTGCTCCTTGAGTTCATCCAGCTCCCTCTTCCTTCCGAGAAGGTTACTGGAATTCCTGAATGCACCTCCGGTCATTGATCCGCCCGGATTTATCAGTTCTCCCTCTATGGTGACAAGTCTGAGCGACTGATTGTTCTTACGCGCTACCGCCAGGGCATTATCGATATTGTCGACAACTATGATCCTGCCTAAAAGGTTCTTTACCAGCGTGTTGAATTTGGAATCGACCTCAACAAGATCTGATGCAACTCCTATGACTCCTTTTTCCCTGAGCACATCATTTCTGACGGAACCGCGGTCTGTTATGGTGTTAAGCGGAAGAAATGTTGCACGTCCGAGTCTGTTGGTCTTCAGATATGAGATCATTCTCTTGGCAGTGGCATCGTCCTCAGTGACAATGTTCTGTATACTTCCGCCAAGGGCAGTCTCCACAGCGACCTCGTACTTCTGATTTACCGTGATTATGTCCGCAACAACGCCTATTATGCCCGGATTCCACTGCTTCTGTTCCATGACTCGTCTGATACTGTTGCCGTATCCGTCGTATCTCTCAGTTATATTTCTGAGAGCCTCCATCTTGGACTCTGTTGCCGAAAGCTTCTCGTTGGTGTTGTGGATCAGCTCACGGTTAGTTTTGTTTCTATTCTGATTCTGGGCAAGCTGATCGGTTGCACTGTCCAATCCAGCGAGAATGACCTTTACTCCCGCCTCAAGTTCGGCAAGCTGTGATGACAGTGACTCATATTCCTTCTTGTCCCCGGCATCGTCGCTCTTAAACTGCAGAAGTCTCTGGTTGAGCTGTGTCTTTCTAAAGTTGATATTCTCCAGCATGGCGTCATATCTTCCGACCTTTGCCTGGAGATTACCGCTCTCATGCATATATTCTATGATGTCAGCCTTGCAGCTCTCAATCTCCTGCTGGCAGGCCTCTATGTAGGAGGTCATGTCGGAGCTTTCCTTCTGGGCTGTTTTAAGTGCCTGTTCAACTTCTGAGATAGAGTCATCCAGTTCATCTTTCTGGGATGTGTAATCTGCGAGTTCTTTCTCGCCGGACTCGATCTGGCTGTTGATTCGGTCTATCTGATCATGTATGTTCTGATCGTTCATTTTGAGTGTGATTATCTGCTGGTTGATAACATTTATCTCACCTTCAGCACGCTCTTTTGCAAGCCTGTTCTCATGAATCTCGTTTTTAGATGACTCAATTATGGAATTGAGCTGCTCTATAGCAGTCTCTATCTGGTCGTATTCTTCCTTTGTCTGTTCATACGCCTGCTTGCTCTCATCTATATCATCGTTTACGATAGTGAGCCTGTTCTGATCTTCCTCGAGAGCTGTTTTAAGTTTCTCTGTCTCAAGAAGGAATGCATTCACATCGAGTTTTTTTAATTCATTTTTAAATGCCAGATATTTCCTTGCGGTCTCAGACTGCTCCTTGAGTGGTCCGACCTGTTTTTCAAGCTCCTTGAGAATGTCGTTGACACGGCTGAGATTGTCCCTCTCTGCTTCAAGTGATTTCTCCGCAGCAGCCTTGTTCTTCTTGAACTTTACGATCCCGGCAGCCTCGTCAAAAAGCTCTCGTCTCTCCTCAGGTTTACCATTGAGGATCTTCTCGATCTGGCCCTGTCCGATGATTGAATAACCCTCCTTACCGATACCAGTGTCAAAGAAGAGAGAATATACATCCTTCAGTCTGCTGACAGTACCGTTAATCAGATATTCAGACTCTCCTGATCTGTATACTCGTCTTGCAACTGTGACTTCATTATAATCTATAGGAAGGCTGTGATCGCTGTTGTCAAGAGTTATGGCAACATATGCGGAGCCCTGCGGCTTTCTGAGCTGTGTTCCCGAGAAAATGACATCCTCCATCTTGGAACCACGGAGACTCTTGGCACTCTGTTCACCCAGAACCCATCTCACTGCATCCGCTACATTGCTCTTACCCGAACCATTAGGTCCAACGATACAGGTTATTCCGTGATTGAATTTGAATACTATCTTGTTTGCAAATGACTTGAAGCCATTTACCTCTATACTCTTTAAATACATAAATTAATCCTGCTTTTTTCTTAATTGTAACAATGTTTTGTATGCAGCCATCTGTTCGGAGTTCTTTCTGTTTGAACCCTCACCTCTGGCTGTAGCCTGGCCATCTATCAAGGCATCCGATACAAATATCTTGTTATGTTCAGGCCCCTTCTCCTCTATGAGCTCATACTTTAATTCTTTTCCATTCTTCTGGCAGAATTCCTGAAGGGTTGACTTTGCATCGTAGAACAATGATTTTGTCTCAACGTCATCCAGCAGGAACTGATGGACAAACTTCTTGGCGACATCCATTCCACCATCAAGATACATCGCACCGAGAACGGATTCAAAGAGATCACACAGAATGGATTTCCTTGTCCTTCCGCCTGTCTGGGCTTCACCCTTGCTAAGAAGGACAAATTTGCCATATCCAAGACTCTCGGATATCTGTGAAAGAGTAAATTCGCATACGAGACTTGCCCTCAGCTTTGTGAGTTTTCCCTCCTCATATTCTCTCTTCTTGCGGAAGAGATAGTCACTCACAATATACTCAAGGATGGCATCCCCGAGAAACTCAAGTCTCTCATATGACTCAGTTTTATTAACCTTAAGCTCATTTGCAAATGACGTGTGTGTCAGAGCCGTTATCAGAAGTCTTATATCCTTGAATTCGTATCCTATTCTTTTTTCAAGCTCACCATAATCCTTCTTCATTATGCCTGCTCCTCACTCAGCTTTTCAGCAATCTTGGCGTTTACTCCGGTCTCACTGAAGTTGATGCACTGGAATATTGCACTCTTAACTTCTTCGTTGTGTGAGTTGCCGTGGATCTTTACCACGAGTCCCTTAAGTCCAAGAAGAGGTGCTCCACCCTTTGTCTTGGCGTTGAATCTCTCCTTAAGCTCTCCGAGGGAATCCTTTATAAGTGCACCGCCGATCTTTGACTTGAATGAAGACATGACCGCTTTCTTGATCTCTCCAAGCAGCATTTTTGCAAGTCCCTCGTACAGCTTGAGGATAACATTTCCCACAAATGCTTCACATACGATGACATCTGCAGCACCATTTGGAATCTCACGAGCTTCTATACTTCCAACAAAATTGATGTCCTTACATTCCTTGAGCAGTGGGTATGTCTCCTTTACGAGGGCGTTACCCTTCTCCTCCTCGTCACCAATATTGACGATGGCTACTCTTGGCTTCTCGATCTTCTCGATGTTCTCCATATATATGGAACCCATCTTTGCAAACTGAAGCAGATGCTCAGGTCTCGCATCAACATTAGCACCGCAGTCAATAAGAAGCGAATATCCCTTGGTCGTAGGGATGAGTGGTGCCAGAGGTGATCTCTTCACACCTTTGGATCTTCCGACGATAAGCTGTCCTCCTGCAAGGATGGCTCCTGAGCTTCCGGCTGAGATTATTGCGTCAGCCTCTCCACTTTTTACCATATTCATTCCAACTGTAAGTGATGAGTCTTTCTTGCTTCTGATTGCCTGAACAGGTGCATCGTGACATGTGATCTCCTCAGTACAGTTCTTTATCTCTATCTTGGAGGTGTCATATGTGTATTTGGCAAGCTCACCATTTATGACAGCCTCTTTTCCAGTGAGAATTATATGAGCCTTTGCCCCTTCGTTCACAGCTTCTACAGCACCTCTTATGATCCACTCCGGTGCATAATCTCCGCCCATAGCATCTACTACAATTCTTGTATCGCCCATATCAAAACTCTCCTATCTTACGTGTATTATGGGATATCCCACCATATAATTATTTTTAGGTGCAAACGCACAAGGTCATTATATATTTCTGAATTGTCAAAGTCAAATATTTCAGTACAAATATACAAACCGCCATGTATATATGTGCACGAAAAAAGACCTTCCTTATTATAAAAATAAGAAAGGTCTTGTTTATTCTACTACTCAAATACCGAGTGAGAACTGGAAATTACTCAGCAACTGAGATAATCTCTTTCTTGTTGTATGAACCGCAGTTCTTACAAACTCTGTGTGGAACCATTAACTCGCCACACTTGCTGCACTTAACTAATGCTGGTGCAGACATCTTCCAGTTAGCTCTTCTCTTATCTCTTCTAGCCTTTGAGCTCTTATTCTTTGGACAAATTGACATTATTCACACCTCCTCAATTCTTTAAGATGTCATTAAAAACTGATAATCTCGGATCAGGAACAAAATCATCACAGTTACATGTACCATGATTCAGATTCGTTCCACACACCTTACAGAGTCCCTTGCAGTCATCCCTGCACAGAATCTGTATTGGAACTAAACCCATCAGTTCCTTTTTCAACAGTGCGTCCATATCGATATTACAGTCTTCAAAATAGCTTAACTCATCTATCTCATCTACCTTATCAGAATCCAAAACGGAAGTATCAATAACTGTGTCGATATCTATATGGAAAGTTCTCTCAAACTCCTCCAGACATCTGTCACACACAAGCTCCATGACAACATCAGTGCTTCCGGTAACCTTGACTCTGTTCTTGCCGTCATTCGACAGATTCAGTTGAAAATCATCTGCCTGTCCAATCCGGTAGTCCATTCCCTTAAACTGGAAACTATCAAAGTCTACATGTACTTCAACGCTTTTAGTCAATCCCTCAGTGGATAAAATCTCAGATAAATCAATTAACATAATATCTCCTAAAAATCGCACATCTGCTATTATACATATACAGATATTTATTGTCAACAAAATATTGCAAAATTTTTATACAATTCCGTCAACTGAATCCTGTCGTTATACAGAAGACTTATTTTGTAACAAGCTCTACAGTCTCTCTTGCAATGGCAAGCTCTTCGTTTGTAGGAACTACCCATACCTGAACCTTTGAAGCGTCAGTGGATATCTTCTGCTCTTCGCCGCGGATCTCGTTCTTAGTCTCATCTATATCGATACCCATGAATGAAAGATCCATTGTTGATACTCTTCTTACATATGGATTGTTCTCTCCGATTCCTGCCGTAAACGCTATCGCATCAAGGCCTCCCATTGCGGCTACATATGCTCCAATATATTTCTTGACACTGTAGCAGAATACATCGAGAGCAAGACGGCATCTGTCATTGCCATCCTTCATGCCGGCGTCAAGATCTCTGAAATCACTTGATACGCCTGAAAGTCCTGATACACCTGACTTCTTATTAAGAATAGTTGTTATCTCCTCAACGCTCTTGCCCTCTTTGCCGGCAATGAACTCAAGAATCGCAGGATCTATATCACCGCTTCTTGTGCCCATAGGAAGACCTGCAAGAGGTGTGAGTCCCATGGAAGTGTCCACTGACTTACCGCCGTCAACTGCTGTGATACTTGATCCGTTTCCAAGGTGGCATACGATAAGCTTGGTATCTTTGATATCCCTGCCTATAAGCTCTGCCAGTCTCTTGGATACAAAGCTGTGGCTTGTTCCGTGGAAACCGTATCTTCTTATCTTATAATTCTCGTAATATTCGTAAGGTATTGCATATGTATATGCTTTATCAGGCATGGTCTGGTGGAATGCTGTATCAAATACCGCAACCATAGGAACACCCGGCATATGTGCCTGACATGCTCTGATTCCAATGAGGTTGGCAGGGTTGTGAAGTGGTGCAAGATCATTACACTCTTCTATGGCCGCCATTACTTCGTCTGTTATAACTACTGAATTCGCAAACTTCTCACCGCCGTGAACTATTCTGTGTCCAACAGCGTCGATCTCTGACAGTGAAGCGATAGCTCCCTTATCTGTATCAAGAAGAGCGTCAAGAACAAATTTTACAGCAGCATTGTGATCCGGCATAGCGGCATCCACTGTATACTTATCCTTACCCATGGTCTGATGTGTGAGCTTTCCGTCGATACCGATCCTCTCACACAGTCCTTTTGCTATAACAGCCTCTGTATCAGAATCAATAAGCTGATACTTCAGTGATGAACTACCACAATTAATTACAAGAACCTTCATTTCAATCCTCCTGCACAACTTATGTGTAAATAAATCATCTTTAAAAATTATCTTTTACTATCTCTCTTTTGGAGTTACCTTCATTCTGCCGTCCTCCTGAGCCTGAGCCTGGATAGCTGTTATGGCAACAACTCCAACTATATCGTCTGCAACACAGCCTCTTGACAGGTCGTTTACAGGCTTTGCAATACCCTGTGTAACAGGACCATATGCATCAGCTTTTGCGAGTCTCTGTACAAGCTTGTATCCGATGTTCGCTGCATCAAGATCAGGGAACACAAGAACATTCGCTTGTCCTGCAACCTTGCTTCCAGGTGCCTTTGATGCTGCAACCTCAGGAACGAGTGCTGCATCTGACTGAAGCTCACCATCACACAGAAGGTCAGGGAACTCAGCGTTAACGATCTCTGTAGCTTCAATAACCTTGTCAACGTCAGGATGCTTTGCGCTTCCCTTTGTTGAATGTGACAGCATAGCCACAACAGGTGTCTCATCAACCAGAAGTTCAAATGACTTCGCTGACTGCTCTGCGATATCTGCAAGCTCTGACGCTGACGGGCTCTGATTGAGTCCTGCATCTGCAAATACAAATGTTCCGTTGACACCATACTGACAATCTGGAACTACAACCAGGAAGAATGCTGATACGATTCTTGTTCCCGGAGCAGTCTTCAGTGTCTGAAGTGCTGCACGGAGCACATCTGCTGATGCATTGATCGCACCGGCAACCATACCGTCTGCATCATCCTGCTTAACCATCATACATCCAAAATATAATGGGTTTGTTAAAAGCAGTTCCTTGGCTCTTGCCTCGGTCATGCCCTTCTTTCTTCTCATCTCTACAAAAGCATCCACGTATTCATCAAATTTCTCATAATTCTTAGGGTCAACAAATGATGCTCCGCTGAGATCGATATCACCAGCTCTGCTCATGATATCTTCCTTGTCTCCAACCAGGATAATGTTCGCAATGCCCTCTGCCAATACCTTGCCGGCTGCCTCGATTGTTCTCATGTCTGATGTCTCAGGCAGTACGATAGTTTTCTTATTCTGTTTGGCTTTTTCTTTTAACTGATCAATAAACTTCATGTTTATTTCCCCCTTTGAAATAATGAAAACACACATAGTTAAAGTTTAACTCATTGCCCCATTATTCTCAATAGAAATAGCCAAAAAAATTGTCTTTTTATCCGTACAATCCGTGATAATAACTAAAAAAATCTAACACTCAATTCCCATCGCCAGCTTAAGCTGGTTTCTCAATTTTTCTAAATTACCTGAATTGTCTATCTTTTTTGAACAATTTTCCTCATAATAGCTGTCAGGATCCTGCGAAGCGATGACTTTTCTTGCTTTTTCATCGGTAAATCCGCGATAAGCACACAAACGTTCAATTCGTTTTGAAACGTCTGCATAGACATACCACATCTCATCGCAGATGTCCAAATACCCATCCTGGATAAGCAGTGCAGCTTCAAGAACGTATAGTCTGCATCCTGACTTTTTCTGCTCCTCCATGGATTCAAGAATGGCCTTTTTTACATTTGGATGGGTTATGGAATTGAGGATATCGAGCTGCTTCTGATCGCTGAAAACGACCGCTGAAAGCTTTGCTCTGTCGATCCTGCTGTCTTCATCAAGAATATCTCTTCCAAAGTGTTCCACTATGTCATTGTATGATATCTGTCCCGGTTCCATGAGTCTGTGAGCCAGGGCGTCGGCCTCCATAATGAATGCTCCGTAGTCTCGCTGCATTATATCAAGCACAGCAGTTTTTCCAGAACCGATACCACCAGTTATTCCTATGATCTTCATATTATTTTGCCTCATACCAGTTATTTCCTGATGCAACGCCCACCTCAAGAGGTACGGTCATATCTGCGGCATGCATCATCTCATCAACGAGAAGCTTCTTCACTATGTCCACTTCATCCTCGGCAGCCTCTATAAGAAGCTCATCGTGTATCTGCAGGATAAGCTGTGACTTCAGTCCGAGCTCCTTGAGCTTCATGTTAACTCTCACCATGGCGATCTTGATTATGTCCGCAGCGGTTCCCTGTATAGGCGAATTCATGGCAACCCTCTCGCCAAAACTCCTCTGCATAAAGTTGGATGACTTCAGCTCAGGGATAGGCCTGATCCTTCCGAACATGGTCGTCACATAACCTTTTTCCTTTGCGTGGGCTACCTGTTCATCCAAATACGCTTTTATACTCTTATAGGTGTCATAATACTTTGCAATGAAATCTGAAGCCTCTTTTCTGGATATACCCAGATCCTCACTCAGACCAAATGCGCTGATTCCGTACACGATTCCGAAGTTGACAGCCTTTGCATGCCGTCTCTGAAGAGATGTAACCTCATCGATAGGAACCTCAAACACTTCGGATGCGGTTGTGGCGTGTATGTCCACGTTGTTAAGGAAAGCGTTCTTCATAACCTCATCTCCCGACAGATGGGCAAGTACACGAAGCTCTACCTGTGAGTAATCGGCATCTACAAATATATATCCCTCCTTAGGGATAAATGCCTTTCTGATAAGTCTTCCGAGTTCCAGCTTCATAGGTATATTCTGAAGGTTAGGCTCTGTTGAGCTTATTCTTCCGGTTGCCGTGATAGTCTGGTTAAAGGTTCCGTGAATACGTCCGTCATCCGATATATAGTTCACAAGTCCCACTGCGTATGTGGAATTGAGTTTTGTGAGCTGTCTGTATTCCAGAATATCTCCGATGATAGGATGTTCGTTTTTGACCTTTTCAAGTACATCCACACTTGTTGAGTAGCCCGTCTTGGTCTTTTTGCCGCCCGGTATGCCCATATCTTCAAAAAGGATAGGTCCAAGCTGCTTCGGAGAATTGATATTGAACTCTTTTCCTGCGTAACCGATTATCGAATCGTGAAGCTCCTGAATCCTCTTCTCAAGCTTTTTGCTGTATTCCTCAAGCTCTGCCTTATCGACTCTTATTCCGCGTTTTTCCATGTCGTATAAGGTGTAAACGGTAGGGAGCTCAACCTTATTGTACAATTCAAGCATGCCTTCTTTGGCAAGCTTATCCATGACGATATCCTTTGCAAGGAGCGGAACGACCGCCTTGTACGAAAATACTTCAAGAAAATTATCACTTATAAATGTAAATATATTCAATTCATCTTTGCCGATGAGTTCCTTCTCAGAAGGAAGTATGTTGCCAAGATATTCCTTTGCGACATCATCGTAATCGTATGAATCCTCCATCGGATTGAGGAGATATGCTGCCACTCCTATATCAAGTACATTTGTGTCACATTCATGAAAATCTACATATTTCAGCGCGCTCTTAAGATCCTCCATGCATATGATGATTCCGGCATTCTTCAGATCGTATATGAATTTGACTGCCTCATCAGGATCTATACCCGATGAACAGTTTATCACGTACACATCCTTTGAATCACAGGCAACGGCTATGCCGAGCATCATGTCATCACTGTGGGCAACGTATACACCGACAGCTCCTGATTTCTTTGCAGCATCCTCGATATGAGCAAAGTCGGCTGTAGAATTTACCACTGTTATATCCGGTTTCAGTTCACTTACAGTCTGCTGGTTGTCAAACTTCTTTAAGAGACTCTTGAATTCCAGTCTTTTGAAAATGTTGTATGAATTGTCATTAAACGCATTCTCATATGTGGTATCCTCAAGCTTGAAATCCAGTTCACAGTCAAGCTTGATCGCTGCAAGCTCTCTGGACATTATTGCCTGTTCTGAGAACTCCGCAAGATTTTTCTGGGCTTTAGGAGGCTTGATCTCGTCTATATGTTCAAGAGCTCCTGCCACAGATCCCCACTGCTGAATGATCTTTGAGGCGGTCTTTTCACCTATTCCAGGAACCCCCGGGATGTTATCTGACGTATCACCCATAAGTCCCTTCATATCTATAAACTGGACTGGGGTAACTCCATAGAGATCCTTCACATCGTCTGCGTAATAGTTCTCTATCGTGGTTCCGCCTGCTTTTGTCTTCGGAATACGGACAAGGATATTGTCTGTTGCAAGCTGCAGAAGATCCCTGTCACCCGATACTATCACAACCTTGTATCCGGCAGAATCTGCAACTCTTGACAATGTGCCTATGATGTCATCAGCCTCATAACCACCTTTCTCAACTATGGTGACGTTCATTGCTGTCAAGACTTCTTTTATGAGTGGTACCTGCTCCCGCAGTTCATCCGGCATAGGCTTTCTTGTGCCCTTATACTCTTTGTACATAAGATGTCTGAATGTAGGCTGTTTAACGTCAAATGCCACACATACATTTGTCGGATTCTCTTCGTCGATTATCTTGAATATAATATTAAGAAAACCGAGGACAGCATTCGTGTGAAGTCCCTCATAGTTGGTGAGATCCGGAAGCCCGTAAAAAGCTCTGTTAAGTATGCTGTGTCCATCTATTATCAATATCTTTTTACCTGTATCTGGCATGAAAACCTCCTCTTATTTACCGCTCGCCATAGAGTATTCTGACTATTCGATACCCTTATGATTCGCATTATATTTTTTGATATTCTGCATAAATTCCGTACTTTCATCCCTGACTTTGTTTTGTTCTTCGTAATATCTGTCGATATCACTGAGATCATAGCGGGAATCGTCCAAAAGTCTTGAGCCAAAGAATTCAGCATAATAGTATTCAGGTTGCTCACTGAGTTTGGAATTCTGTTCATAGTTGTAGACCTTGTCAAGAGCACCGCTGTACAACCATATAAGTCCGGCAACAACGGCTGCAATTCCGACCAGTATCGTGGAATTTGCTATTCTCTTTACCGTGGTAAGTCTGTTCATCTCTTCCTCAAGATGCTTATCCAGGGCATTCTTAAAATCTGTAGATATATTATCAGACTCGTCCAGTTGTTTCATACCAACTATAAGCGTGTAATAGATATCCAGCTCTTCATAGCAGTTTTTGCATGATCTGACATGCTTAATAAACTCTCTGAGTTCATCGTCAGGGAGTTTATTCTCAATAAACGCCATTATCTTTGACTGTGCTTCCAAACAATTCATATGATCCACCTAGTTAATCTCAAATGATCCATCATCCTGTGTGTTTTCAATCTTTCTTATGACCAGATAATACGGTTCACCCTTCTCTGGAACGACCTGGACTCTGTCGCCAACCTTGTGTCCCATGATCGCCCTGCCTATAGGTGATACGTTGCTCACCCTTCCGTCAAGCACATCAGCACGAACGCTTGTGACAACTCTGTATGTTTCCTCCTCGTCGTCATCCTCAAAATAAACGGTTACCGTGTTATCAATTCCAACCTCATCGTCTGCTGAAGTATCATCTATTATATCTGCAGTTCTGACAAGCCTGTCCAGATATCTGATTCTTCGCTCATTGGCATTCTTGTCTTTCTTTGCTGCATAATATTCGAAATTCTCACTGAGATCCCCCTGAGCTCTGGCCTCCTTTACGGCTTCAAGCTTCTCCTTCCTGACTACACATTTTCTATATTCGATCTCCTGTTCCATCTTTTCGATGTCTTTTTTTGTAAGCTGCTTACCCATATCGATACGCCTCCAAATCTAACGCAATACTTTATATATACTATCACAAAATCCATTCAAAGTAAAATGAGGTGTTGCTGCACTGGTTATCATAACGGCTGCCTGTATCCAGTGCGGATACGGCCCTCAAAAAAAATACCCGGCAACCACTGCATGCAGTAATTACCGGGTAAAGTGTATACGTTTAAATATATAACCAGAAATTAGTTGTTGATAAGCTTGTCTGACTCGTTGTTCCAGCTATAAAGTGCTCTGATCTGCTCTCCAACCTTCTCTGATGGATGCTCTGAAGCAAGCTTTCTCATAGCCTTGAAGTGAACCTGACGTCCTGCTGGTGACATGTCAAGGAGGAACTCCTTAGCAAATGAACCATCCTGGATGTCCTTAAGGATCTGCTTCATAGCCTTCTTTGTCTCTGCTGTAACGATCTTAGGACCTGTTATATAGTCACCGTACTCTGCTGTGTTAGAGATTGAATATCTCATTCCAGCGAATCCTGACTGGTAGATAAGGTCTACGATAAGCTTCATCTCATGGATACACTCGAAGTATGCGTTTCTTGGATCATAACCAGCCTCGCAAAGTGTCTCGAAACCAGCCTGCATAAGTGCACAAACACCACCACAAAGGACTGCCTGCTCACCGAAGAGGTCTGTCTCTGTCTCTGTTCTGAATGTTGTCTCAAGAACGCCGGCTCTTGCTCCACCGATTGCAAGTGCATATGCAAGTGCAAGGTCAAGTGCCTTACCTGTAGCATCCTGCTCTACAGCAACAAGACAAGGTGTACCCTTTCCTGCCTGGTACTCTGAACGTACTGTGTGTCCAGGTGCCTTTGGAGCGATCATTGTTACGTCAACATCCTTTGGTGGCTTGATACAACCGAAGTGAATGTTGAAACCATGAGCGAACATAAGCATGTTACCTGGCTCAAGGTTTGGCTCGATATCCTTCTTGTACATATCTGCCTGTAACTCATCGTTGATAAGAATCATAATTATATCAGCCTGCTTTGCAGCCTCAGCGGCTGTGTATACCTTAAATCCCTGTGCCTCAGCCTTAGCCCATGACTTGCTTCCCTCGTAAAGACCGATGATGACATTGCATCCTGACTCCTTAGCGTTGAGGGCATGTGCATGACCCTGACTACCATATCCTATGATTGCGATTGTCTTTCCATCAAGTAATGAAAGATTGCAATCCTGCTGATAATAAATCTTTGCTTCTGCCATTTCTTTAATCCTCCTAAATATGTATAAAATGACTTATATATTAACTACCACTTGGATAATTAAAAACGTATTAACCTCTGATGAGACCTGTGAGACCTGTGCGTACAAGCTCAACTATCTCATGTCCATCGAGCAGTCTGAGGAACGCCTCACACTTGGTTGTTGTTCCCGTAAGTTCTATAATAACCGAATCTTTGGAAACGTCAACTATATTCGCTCTGAAAATATCTGCAACCGAGATAATATCCTTTCTCTCGGACGGATTCGCTTTAACCTTGACAAGAACGAGCTCTCTGCATACAGACTTGCCAGGCTCAAGCTCCACTATATCCACTACATCCTCAAGCTTGTTGAGCTGTTTCTTGATCTGGATAAGGCTGGCTTCATCGCCGCTAACTGCAACAGTCATTCTGGAATAAGCGGGATTCTCAGTCTCTCCTACTGTCACACTGTCAATGTTATAACCTCTTCTACTGAACAGTCCTGACACTCTGCTCAAAACTCCCGATGTGTTGTCAACAAGCAGTGACAAAACAATATTACCCATCTATATGTACCACCTTTCAACTCGTCTCTTTAAAATGTACTAAATTATTATAGTTATAAACCACTTTAATGTCAATTTATAACGTGAATTTTGTAATTATTTTTATCTGTTATTTCTGATAATTTTTGTTGTGTATTTACAAATACCCCAAAACTTATAGTGAGATATCCGGATTTTTCCAAATATTTACTCTATGCCCAGAAGATTCTTGACTACAACCACGCAGTTTGCCGCATCCTCGGAATATCCATCCGCACCGATCTCCTCGGCGTAGCTCTCGGTTATAACTGCACCGCCTATAACAACTTTACTGTCCAGGCCATTCTCCTTCACAGCTTCAACAACATCCTTCATCTTGACCATGGTGGTTGTCATGAGGGCTGACAGTCCGATTATGCTGGCGTTATTATCCTTTGCCGCTTGTATTATCACATCACAAGGAACATCCTTGCCGAGATCTATAACATTAAATCCATAGTTCCTGAGCATAAGAACCACGAGGTTCTTACCTATATCATGTATATCGCCCTCAACTGTCGCCACGACTATGGTAGGCATATCAGAGCTGTCCTTGTCCTTCAGAACAAGTGGACTTATAACACCTATCGCCATCTCCATGGTCTCAGCACTTGATATGAGCTGTGGCAGGAAATATTTTTTCTTCTCGAAGAGTCGTCCAACCTCATTTATCGCACCTATCAGATCGTTATCTATGATGGACTGGGGATCAGCTCCGCTGTCAAGCACAGCGTGTACATCGTCAAGTATTGATCTCTTATTTCCCTTGAGAACATCTATGTATATCTGGCTTTTTCCCTCCAGATCAGATCCTGCTTTGCCGCCGGATGCACCTGCTCCCGGTGAGGCAAGCTCAAGAGGTTTGACATTCTCAATATAACGGACATCGCTCTCCTCCTTGAAAAGCAGCATATCAGAAGCAAATGCAGCATTCATGAGCATGGTCTGGGAAGGATTTGCTATAGCCATCGTAAGTCCACGAGAGATAGCCATGGTGAGGAATGCTGTATTTACAAACATTCTCTCAGGAAGTCCAAATGAAATGTTGGACAGACCACAGATGGTTGCAAGTCCGTTGTTATAACAGTAGTTTATGGTTTTCAGGCAGTTGATGGCAGCGTCCTTCTGGGCACCGACCGTTGCAACAAGTCCGTCCACAACCACATCATTCTTCGTAAATCCCATCTCATACGCAGTGCCAAGCACCGTGTTGATTATGTCCTCCTTCTCCTGTGGACTCTCCGGAAGCCCCTTATCCGACAGAGGAAGAAGAATAAACATAGCTCCGTACTTCTTTACAAGAGGCAGTATCTCTTCCATCTTCACCTTCTCAAGGGATACTGAATTGACAAGCGCACGTCCCGGATAGATACGAAGTGCCGCCTCAAGTACCTCTGGTGAGCTGGAATCAAGGCATAACGGAAGGTTTACAGCCTGCGATACCTGATATACTACCTTAAGCATCATATCTCTCTCATCGATACCATTCATACCGACATTGATATCAAGTATTGAAGCGCCTTTATCTACCTGCTCTTCGGCCATATTCATGACAAGCTCAAGAGATCCCTCCCTGAGCTCAGCCTGAAGCTTCTTCTTTCCAGTCGGGTTGATTCTCTCTCCAACAACCTTAAACGGAGCATCCAGATCTATTATGAGAGATGAACGCTCAGATGATATACATCTGACATGCTCTGAACTTATCTCAGGAACAGGCATCTTGGAAGCCATATCAGCAAGAGCCTTTATGTGTTCAGGTCTCGTACCGCAACAGCCACCAACCATTCCGGCCCCTGCCTCGATTATCATCTTCATATCTTCAGCAAATTCCTCAGGGGTCATCCGATATACGCTTTTATCATTTACAAGCTCCGGCATTCCGGCGTTCGGCTTTGCAAATACAGGGATAAATGCGATACTCTTCATCTGTCTAACAAGCTCGACCATCTTATCAGGGCCTGTGGAACAGTTTACACCTATAGCTGCCACTCCAAGATTCTGAAGAACATTTACTGCTGTCACAGGATCGGTTCCATACAGGGTACGTCCATCCTCGTTGAATGTAAGGCTGGCGATTATAGGGAGATCTGACACTTCATTTGCCGCAATAACCGCAGCTCTGGTCTCAGCGAGGCTCATCATGGTCTCGACCACAAGCAGGTCACAACCACTCTCGTCTATGACCTTTATCTGTTCCTTATACACGTCGACCAGCTCTTCAAACTTCAGTTTTCCCATAGGATAGAGCATCTCGCCGGTCATGGTGATATCGCCCGCCACAAGGCCATGGCCTGCAGCCTTGACCGCTTCCTTAGACAATTTTACAAGTCTTCTGTTCATGTCCTCAAGGTCATCGGCAAGCCCATACTCGTTGAGTTTTATCCTGTTACATGTAAAGGTTGGAGCATACAGAATATCTGTGCCGGCGTTCAGATATGCAACCTGGAGGTCAAACATTATCTGTGGATGTTCAAGTATCCATTTCTCGGGGCACACGCCAAGAGGCATGCCTGCATTCATAAGATTTGTTCCTGTGGCTCCATCAAGTATAAGTATCTTATCATCAAACAGTTTTCTGAAATCTGTCTTTTTCATGTCTTATCTCCTCGTACTCAGGCCTGATCCAGACCTTCATCAGTTATTTTTCCATCGCCGTCTGCGGCTGCTGTTGCCAGCATGTCACATCTCTCATTTCCAGAGTTGCCGGCATGACCTTTGACCCACAGGAATTCCACGTTGTGTGGTGCTTTTGCTGCAAGCAGACGTTCCCACAGATCCCGGTTTTTGACCGGTTCATTCTTGCCGCGCTTCCAGCCTTTTTTGATCCAGCCCTCTATCCAGTGCTGGTTAAATGCGTTGCACAGATACTGTGAATCTGAATACAATTTCACATTACATGGCTTTATAAGAGCCTCAAGCCCGACTATCGCCGCCATAAGCTCCATTCTATTGTTTGTTGTCTTTATATATCCCTGGCTGTATTCTCTCTCATGAAGCTGTCCCTTTGCATCGATAAACTGAAGAACAGCGCCATATCCACCAGGTCCATTTGGATTGCCTCTGGCAGATCCATCAGTGTACAATATTACATCCATATATGATCTCCATAATTATATTTTCTGTATAAATGAGTCTATGATACGAACAAGTCTTCCTGACGCTTCATCGCCCGCCGCAATGATCTCCTCGTGCGAAAGCTCTCCGCCGAGGCCTGCAGCTTTGTTGCATATTGAGGAAAGACCTGCGACACGCATTCCCATATGTCTTGCAGCTATGGCTTCACATACAGTGCTCATTCCAACTGCATCTGCCCCCATTCCCGCAAACATTCTTATCTCTGCAGGAGTCTCATACTGAGGACCGGTGACCTGAATATATACACCCGACCTGAAATCAATATCATTTTCAGCAAATGCTTCTCTGATATAGCTATTCAGCTCCACATCGTAGACATGTGTCATATCGGGAAATCTCACACCCAATTTATTATAGTAACTGCAAATGAGTGGCGATGGTACAAATGTTGAAATGTGATCACTTATCATCATGATATCGCCCGACTCAAGCTTCTCAGATATTCCGCCTGCAGCATTTGTGAGCAGAAGTTTATCTACACCAAGCAGCCCCATGACACGGACAGGCATAACAACCTGGCTCATATCGTATCCTTCATAATAATGGACCCGTCCCTGCATGATAAGGACCTTTTTCCCGTGGATACATCCGTATACGAAGCGGCCTCTGTGTCCTGCTACTGTAGATACAGGAAAATGTGGAATATCTCCGTAATCCACATACACAGGGTTCTCAATAACGTCCGCCATATGTCCCAGACCACTGCCCAGGATAAAGGCTATATCAGGAACATCTCCTATCGCATGTCTCAAATACGAGGCAGCCTCAGTCAACTGATCGTATGTTACCAAATCATCACCCCCATAATACAAAACAAGGTCAGGATATTATTCCTGACCAGGATCTATATAAGTTATAACGGAGACGGAGGGATTTGAACCCTCGCGCCGGTTGCCCGACCTACCGCATTTCGAGTGCGGACCCTTCAACCTCTTGGGTACGTCTCCAATTACACTTTAATAATAGCAGATGACAGGCATTCCGTCATATACTATATTAAACAACTGTTCTGCCGCGGATACAGGAAGATTTACACATCCATGGGATCCGCTGTTCTTGTATATATCACCGCCAAATGAACTTCTCCACGATGCATCATGGAATCCGATTCCCAGCTCGCCTATGAATGGCATCCAGTATGTTACAGGAGTCTCATAGTCATCGCCGATAAGCACAGCAGGTGTCTTCTTATACAGGATCGTATATACACCTTCAGGTGTTCTGTATTTGCCATTGTTTGCAAGGCTTCCGGTTACGCAGTCGGAATCCCACACAAGATTGCCGTCTACATATGCATATACATGCTGCTGGCCAAAATCACATTCGATATATGAATCACCGATATCATCGCCGCCATCGTGATAAACTGCAGCGTAGCAGTCAAACGGCGGTGTATGTGTTGTGGACTCTCCGGCTTCAAGAAGCTTCATGAGCTCTTCTGTCTCACCGTCCACATCGATCATCCAGCCATACCAGGTATTCGCCAGAGTGATGACATCACCATTATGAGTTCTAAAATTCCTCGGCACACCGTATGTATCGTATCTGCTTGCGATATTCTCGACATACTCACGCACCTTGTCTTCTGAGAATTTCCATTTTCCTTTTACGTTGCTGATCCAGTCGCCATATTCCTTGCTGGTAAGCTTCCATGACACCTGATCTATCTCATATGTAATGGTCATCTCAAGGATCTTTGCAAGTTCCTTCTGCTCATTTACTATCTCTTCACTGTCGGCTGTGAGCTCAGGACTCTCGTATGCGTCACTTTCTGATACATCAAGCACGGATTCACCTTTAACAATCGCCTCATCTATTATACAGCATAATCTGTCAAAATCAAGATAATTTCCTTCAGAATCAGGAATAATTGTTGATTCTCCATCCTTAATCGTAACATAGGCATCTTCCGGTTTCTCCATCTTGGACTCGTCAAGACTGTCATAGCTCTTCAAAAGATTCTCGAGAGCATCCTTGTCATACGACGCTGAATAGTAAAGGTCATAATCTTTTCTCTTTAGCATGTAATAAGGCCAGAGGAAACCATTTTGTTCGCTTATGATCTTCTTGGCTGTTATATTCGGCTTTATATCAAGCGATATATCTTCTGGTTTTATGACATGTTCCTCACCGCCCCTGAGCTTGAGTGTGAGGGAATAATCCTGTATGTAACTCTCTATGTATGCATCGACATCATCAAGTGAGTAAAACGAATAGTCTATATCATTGATGTATGTCTTGTAGTTGTAATGGAACATGAACCATATCGATATAACTATATATGTACATACGACCACCGCTCCAAATATAGCCGCTGTGATCTTCAAAGCCCTGTGAGTCTTTTTTGCAGGCTTGTCATCCGGTTCGTCCGCTTCATCAGAAGCTTCATTATCTGGGAATATCGGTATCCCTGCTCCATCGGGAATGGCTGCATCCGATGCCGCAGTCTCCGGTTCGGTCTCTGTCCCCCCGAATATTGTCTCTTCAGCAACTATCTCTTCAGCGGCATCAGTGTTCACATTATCTTTATCTATATTGTTATCATCTGTGTTATTGTTCATAAAATCACGCTCTTCCCCTTCGCACATAATTCCATGCGAACTTACATCCAACATACATAATATTATATGCTATATTACTATAATTCAACTCTTAATTATGTTTAAATATAAGAGGCTAACGCACTGTTATCTGGACAAATTGATGGTCACCAGATCCGGTTCGTTATTAACTCTGATTCGGATAGTGTGAAGTCCGAGTCCTGCACAGACTATCATATTATGTCCATCGCAGGAATATAACCCCTTATAGTACTTTGGAAACAGTCTGATCATAGGCGATATCACGCCCCCGAGAAATGGCAGGATCACAAGTCCACCATGTACATGGCCGGATACAGTAAGATCAGCGCCCCATCGGGAATATTCTTCAAAATAATCAGGATCATGTCCTATAAGTATATTGTAATCGGATCTGCTTATCGGTGGAAGTTCATTCAGCAAATACTCTTCATCCATATCGAGCTTTTTGAATCTTCTGTAATATTCCGTCTTCATGTCAAGTCCGTATATCGTGACATTGTATTCATCAAGATGAACACTTTCATTTATAAGCCAGGTGATGTTATCTTTTGTTCCTTCATATAACCTGTTCCACATATCACCATATTTTTCATATATGGATGCGCGCATCTCATGATTTCCTTTTCCCATATACACAGGAAAACGCTTGCCAAGTTCATTCAGGAAATGTATACCTATATCTACTGTAAGTCCCGGCTTTCCGACTATTATATCCCCCGCCACCAGTATGAAATCCGGATTAATCTTTTCTATACAGCTTATAAGCTTCTCGTTGTCCTTTCCAAATTCCGCATTGTGGAGATCTGATATCATGACTATCCGGGCTTTTTTTCTTATTCTCCTGTCATGCAGTTGATAATTTGAAAACGAGATTCTTCTGTTTTCGCGGTAACTCTCTATCAAAACATTAACAAGCGTTATAATGCATAGTACGATAACTACAACTAAAAAAATCCTCATGTATTTAACCTCAATATGTAAATTGTAACTTGAGCACTTTAACGAAAGCGTACTTCATACTCATGGAATCAACCTTCTCCGCCGCATATATCGGCACTGAACCGATGCACCTCTCGCCAATATAATAGCTCATCTTTCCAAGCTCTTCACCACTGTCAACCGGGGCAGTTAGCGGATCTCTCATCTCCAGTTTCTTCTTCACATCCTCCGCGTGTTCTCCCGCAAGCAGGATCCCGGTGAATTGTGAGTCGGTCTTAATTGTAACACAACTTTCGGTGCCATTGTCTATGGAAATCTCTTTTTCTTGAAGAATATTCAGATCTGTATATTTCTGGCACATCGAATATCCATAATCAAGCAGCATGCAGGCGTCTTTGTTTCTGATATCCTTTGTATCAGCTCCCATGATGACAGCAATAAGCTGTATGCCGTCCTTCTCAGCAGTCGCCGACATGCAATATTTTGCGGTATTTGTGAAACCTGTCTTAAGGCCGGTTGCTCCTGTATACATATTCAAAAACTTATTTGTGTTGACGAGATCAAACTGACTCTCGCCCCTTCGTGTTTTATGTATGATCGAATCCATCCATATGCCTGAATAATCAAAGATGGCAGGATATTTTGTTATGAGTTCTCTGGACATTATAGAGATATCCCGTGCTGACATTTTATGTCCATCCGCATCCAGGCCACACGCATTTTTGAAACTTGCATTTGTCATCCCCAGCTCAGCAGCCCTCTCATTCATCTTTTTCACAAACGCTTCTTCGCTTCCGGCAACCTTTTCCGCCATGGCAACAGCCGCATCGTTTCCGGATGCAATTATAATACACTTTATCATATCTTCAACAGTCTGTTCTTCTCCTGCCTCAAAGAAGCATTGCGATCCGCCCATGGACGCAGCATGTTCACTCACAGTTACAATATCATCAAGAGTCATTTGTCCGGCCTCTATCGCCTCAAAAGCCAGAAGAAGCGTCATAACCTTTGTAACCGAAGCCGGAGCCATGGCTTCATCACAGTTTTTTTCAAATAACACCTGACCTGTGGATGCCTCAACGAGTATACAGCTTGGAGATTCCACCTCCAGAACTTCTGTCTGGTCTGCCGCCTGAGTCTCTGTCTGTTCCTCTGCATATACCATAAGATTCGTACTCATTGTGTTTGCAAATATGATAAAGATGAGTACCGTTATAACAGATAATCTTCTGATATTTTTCTTCCTGCCCATCTTTTTTCTATCCGGAAAATGCAGCATACAACTCCTCTTTCAGTTTCTGTTTATATATTATATTATGCATTTATCCGGCAATATGACTTTTTATCCCACCAATATAGTATTATTTTCTTTATTTTGTAAAGTTTTTCTGATATAATCAATGGCTAGAAAAAAGGAGGACATGTTTCATGAGTATGAAATTAGTTAAACGAGTACCAACTGGCGATGAGATCAAGGAACTATACCCTCTTTCAAGCGAGTTGAAAGCCATCAAAGCCAGAAGAGATGAAGAGATCAGAAAAATTTTCGTAGGCGATGATGACCGATTTATATTTATCATCGGACCTTGTTCAGCAGATAATGAGGATGCTGTTTGCGATTATCAGAATCGTCTTGCAAAGGTTGCAGATGAAGTTAAGGATAAGATACTGGTCATTCCACGTATATATACTAACAAGCCAAGAACTACTGGTGATGGTTACAAAGGAATGCTCCATCAGCCTGATCCTACAAAGGCATCAGACATGCTCGAGGGCCTTTACGCCATCAGAAAAATGCATATAAGAGCTATCAGGGAGACAGGACTCACCGCTGCTGATGAGATGCTTTATTCAGAAAACTGGCAGTATGTAGATGATATCCTCTCTTACGTTGCCATAGGCGCACGTTCTGTTGAGGATCAGCAGCACAGACTTACCGCAAGTGGAATGGATGTTCCTGTAGGTATGAAGAATCCTACAAGTGGTGACTACAACGTTATGATGAATTCCTGTATAGCAGGACAGCATCACCACACATTCCTCTATTCTGGATGGGAGGCACATACAGACGGAAATCCTTTGACACATTGTATATTGAGAGGTGCACTGAATAAGCATGGACAGTCTATATCCAATTATCACTATGAGGATCTCAGGCTCCTTGCTGACACATACAAGAAGTTCAACCTCGTAAATCATGCATGTATAGTTGATGCCAACCACAATAATTCTGGCAAGAAATTTATTGAACAGCCAAGAATTGTCAAAGAGATAATCCACAGCAGGAATTACGATTCTGAGATCAAGAATCTTGTAAAGGGTGTTATGGTTGAGAGTTATATTGAGGATGGCAACCAGCCAGTAGATGGTGGATGCTATGGTAAGTCTATCACAGATCCTTGTCTTGGATGGGATAAGACAGAGAGACTTCTCAAAGAAGTTGCTGATCTTCTGTAAAAAATACATTTTAAGCCTGCGCGCTTATACAATTACACGTGCTGTGCTTATACAACAAAAGAAAACCGGCGGATCTATCATGATACCACCGGTTTTCTTTATTTATCTGTCAGGCCGAAGCCTCGCAGAGTTTGACGAGTATGCATCTTCCCAAAGACACATCTCCCATCATCTTATATTTACTTGTAGTATACGCATACATCGGATCGACAACTCTTCTCAAAAGTCTCGAAAGAACTGGAACTGTAAATACATATTTAACCTTATACTCCCTGTCCGAATCCTCTGTTAATCTGGCAACATGATCCCTTATATCTATGTAGAACACCCCACTATCATTGCCGATAACATTGAACTGAAGACAACAATCATCAATATCCGCCAATTCCAAAGAACTGAGAACGCCGTCGATACACTCCACGCATTCTTTATACGTCATATAAACACCCAATCTTATAAGAACTCGAAATCTGCATCCTCATCGCCATCGCCGATAAGTGCCTGATTACGCTTTACTCCTTCTTCTACTTCACCAACAATAAGTTCTTCCTCTTCTTCCTCCTGAGCAGCCTGAGCACTCTTACCTGTGAATGCTGCCGGCTTTGGCTCTGCCTCTGGAGCAGCCTTTGGTGTCATCTTGAGCTTCTGAGGTGCATCTCCGCCCTGCGACTTCATCTTAAGCTTTGTTATAGGATCCGCCTCAACTGCAGCTTCAACCTTATTTGCAGCCTCAGCAACCTTTGCACTTGATCCACTCTTGAGTGTCTCCATCTCTTCCTTGAGCTTGGCAAGCTCAGCCTTTGCATTTGCGATAACCTCGTTAGCCTTCTTCTTAGCATCGTTTATTATCTTGTTAGCCTCAGCATTTGCTGCGTTGGCTTCCTTCTTGGAACCAGGAGCAGCCTGCTCGAGCTGCTTCTCAAGCTCATAAATCTTTACGCTGTTCTCCATAAGGTTCTTCTTTGACACTTCGTTCTCTGACTCAAGAGCTGCATACTTTGTCTCAAGTTCTGCATAATCTTCTGCAACTGAGCGCAGGAAGCTGTTAACCTCATCCTTATTATATCCAAAAAGTCCTTTTTTAAAGGTTTTAGATTCAATCTGATCCTTTGTCATTGTATAGTTCTCCTTTTCAGTATTAGTTCTCTCTATAATATTATCCTTTGCATATAGAAACTCCACTTGTAATTATATTAACAAATATTCATTTTTTCAACAATATTGTTGGATTTTATAAAATTTTCCCAATATATTACAATTTTTTCGGCAAATCATGGATATATTACAATTCATTACTGTCAAGTAATATGGTAAATGGCCCATCATTGGACAGATCCACTTTCATATCTTCACCAAATTCTCCATGTTCCACCACAGGAACAAACTCACGGCATCTTTCAATTATATACTCATACATCTCATTGGCCATATCAGGCGCTCCTGCACCAGTAAATGATGGTCTGTTGCCCTTCCGGCAGTCTGCGCACAAGGTAAACTGTGAAACGATCAGGAGTTGGCCGTTTACACTGTTTATGTCAAGATTTGTCTTGCCATTTTCGTCGGCAAATATCCTCATCTTCACAAGTTTGTTTATCATCTTGTCAGCGATCTCTCTGGTATCCGAATCGTATACTCCGACAAACACCAGAAGACCTTTCTGGATGCTGCCTATCATATTTCCATCTACCTCGACTGATGCGTGATTGACACGCTGTATAACAAATTTCATTTTACGGATCCTTTCATAGTCTTTTTACAGACTATTTTTTCAACAATATCATTTTGACAGTTATTTTCTGGTCATCCTATCTGTCCGACATGCTTATCGCTTCAACTGCAACACTGCCGCCTCTTACAACTTCTATCCTGTTAGGGAAACTCTCCTTGAACAGTTTTATGGCATTGTCATTCTTTGCATCAGTCTGAACGCACTCTACAAGCACAGATTTCTTATTGTAGTCAGTTATCTTGTATCCAAATGCATTTGCAATTCTGAATACTTCATCTTTATCCTCATTTGAACAGCTGTTGACCTTGATAAATAAAATCTCGTTGTTGTGAATGGCTATATCAGTGTAGTCAACTACCTTGATAACCTCAACACTTCTATTGAGTTGCTTTTTCACCTGCTCAAATGTCCTGTCATCACTGGTGAAACCGATGGTCATTCTGGATATTGTCTCATCCTCGGTTACTCCAACGGTTATAGTATCTATATTGTATGATTTGCTTGAAAACAAACCTGAAATTCTTGCAAGTACACCTACCTCATTCTCTACGAACAGGCATATCCATCTCTTCTTTACGCTCATTCTATATACCCCTTTCATCTGGATAATATACAAATCTATATATGTACATTCTATTACCAATATAAAATCAATTTATCAATATCAGCAGTCAAGTATCATGTCATTCAGTGACTTTCCACCCGGAACCATAGGAAATACGTTGGCCGTAGGATCGATGAAGAATTCTATAACTGTAGGTCCGTTTGTATTTGCCCTGGCAGCCTCAAATGCCGGCCTGATTTCCTCAGGCTTTGTAACTCTGATGCCCTTTGCATCATAGCTCTCTGCCAGTTTTACAAAGTCAGGAGAATACTTTGGACAGCATTTATCCGGATTCTGACAGTCTCTGTTGCATCTTCTTCTGTATCTGAGACATGTACTGCTGTATCTCTTATTGAAGAACAGCTCCTGCCACTGGCGTACATTGCCGAGATAGCCGTTGTTCAGTATACAGAGGGTAACAGGAAGCTCAAGCGCAACAGCTGTAGCCATCTCCTGAATGTTCATCTGGACTCCGCCGTCTCCGGATATACAGATAACATCTTTATCCATGTTGCCAAGCTTTGCGCCTATGGCAGCAGGAAATCCATAACCCATGGTTCCAAGACCTCCAGAAGTTAAGAGCTGTTTGTTCTCGTCTATATCAATGTACTGCGTTGTCCAGAGCTGATTCTGTCCAACATCAGTTGTAACGATGAGATTGCTGTACATATCGTTTATGGTTCTGATGATAGCCTCAGGGGTCACACCATCATATCTGTTCATGTTGATAGGATACTCAGCCTTGACATTCATAATGTCATCCACCCAGCCTTTGATATCAAGAGGTTCTGCATATTCAAGCATCTTGGATATGGCAACCTTGGCATCAGCAACTATAGGTATATCTACCTTTATATTTCTTGATATGGACGCTGCATCTATATCAACATGTATGATCTTGGCATTCTTGGCAAATGTATCTATAGTACCTGTTATTCGGTCGTTAAATCTACATCCGATGGAGAAAAGAACATCGCTCTCCATGATAGCCTTGTTGGATGCCATGTTACCATGCATACCGATGTTACCGACATAGAGTGGATGGTCAGTAGGAATAGCACCCTTACCCATAATTGTAGTAACTACAGGTATACCGGTCTTCTCTGCAAGCTCCTGCATTTCTTTTCTCGCATGTGCGATATTGACTCCGCCGCCGCAGAGGAACACAGGCTTCTTTGCATTCTTAAGCTCCGCAAGGGCTCGCTTGATCTGTCCAACATGTACACCCTCTGAAGGCTTGTAACCTCTGATATTTACTTCTGTAGGATACTCGTCACTTCCCATGGCAAGCTGTATATCCTTAGGAATATCAACAACTACAGGACCTGGCTTTCCGGTTCTTGCTATGTAAAAAGCATTTTTAATGATCCTTGCAAGATCTTCTCTCTTTCTTACTGTGACTGCATACTTACATATGCTTCTTGTGATTCCAACTATATCAACCTCCTGAAAAGCATCATTTCCAATAAGATTCATTGGAACCTGTCCTGTAAAACATACCAGTGGCACGCTGTCGTAGTTGGCTGTGGCAATTCCCGTTACAAGGTTTGTCGCACCCGGACCACTTGTTACCAGACACACTCCAACTCTTCCTGTTGAACGTGCATATCCATCTGCTGCGTGGACAAGCGCCTGCTCGTGTCTTGGAAGTATCATATCGATACCTTCTGCATCATACAACGCATCAAACAGGTCTATCGCCGTTCCACCAGGGTATGCGAACAGAGTGTCTACCCCCTCTTCCTGCAACGCTTTTACAAACATCTTTGCTCCATTGATCTCCATATCTTATACCTCCTGTAAAGTTCATGATAATCTAAACTTACGCCTCGGGATGTATATATGCACCCCATGCATAGAAAAAGCCCTAAGCGCAACTGTTTTACGCTTAGGGCGAATATGTTCATATCCGTGGTACCACCTAAATTCAGACAAATGTCTGCACTCATCAGATACTATAATAAATTATCACTGTAATCATTATTAATATCTTATTCCTGTAACGGGGAAAACCGTTGAAACCTACTCGACAACAGCCGACAAATATGTATGCTGCAATCTTTCAATCCACTGCTCGAAGGCTACCTTCCACACATTCCTGATGAAGACTCTCACCACCGTCTTCTCTCTGTTGATCGGGGGGATGCATGTACTCCTCCTCGTCATAGCATTTGACTATTTCCCGGTCGTTTTACGACCCTTAGATGTGATTATTTTATCATTAACATGAAGATGTGTCAACGATTCTTTTACTTGCCCGCCAGCAGTTCAAACCAGAACACATCATAACCTGCCGCAGCGGCAACTCTCTGGGAGGCTATATGGGACATGCCAGTTCCATAATATGGTATCCTGCCACTTCTGAGTATATCCATAGTGAGTTCAGATACCAGCGATGTACCCACATGCCTTCCCTCAGCATCTTGAACAACATTTATACCAATCTGCCAGAAGTCGTCACTGTCAGCGCTTGCGCCAGCCATACCAATAATCTCACCATCTGATACAGCAGCCACAGCCAGCACATCAGGAGTGTTATCATCAAAGCAAAATGCTTCATTCCATCTGTCATCTCCTTTGAATTGCAGGATCTCATCCCCCGTATACCTGACAAGGTTAAAATCTTCTTTAAACTTCGAATCAATCAGTTTATCTGTAGTATCTTTTCTCACTGCCTGTTCGCTCAGTTCCGTCGGAAGGTAAAATGGGTGGGCAGATTTCAATTTACATCCGTAGCTGGAAAGAATACTGTCAAGCTCACGAAATTTCTCTATATCCATGAACCATTTGCCAGATGCATTCTCATAGCGTTTTCTGCATTCATCTACAATCTCTCTACGACCGGTAAATAACAGCTTGCCATTTACCACAGCTATTTTGAGTGGGCACTTTTCCTGTCCTTTGAACCGTCTTTGTCCTTCTATCTGTCTGTATTCAGAAAATATATTGTCACTGGAATATATATCAGCCGCATCACAGCAGTAATCCCTGGCCAGCTGATCATACAGTGAATTCTTCATCTTTCCACACAGCCAATGTTTTCTCGTCATAATATTCGTATGTCCTATCCGGATTTCATTCAAAAGAGGCACATCCACTTCATCACAGGTATGATGAAACACAAATCCAAGCTTTTCCTGTACTATGCGGGACTTGGAATTGCCATCGTAGTAACCGCACCATATTGTTCTCATGCCCAGATCAAGAAATCCATGTTCTATGAGTCTCCTGGCCGCCTCCGGTGCGTATTCGTTGCCCCAGTGAGGCTTTCCTATCCAGTATCCGAGTTCACATTCGTCATCGCGGTCTGTCATATCTGTCCTTCCGTTTAACAGTAATTCAATGGCTCCGACAACCAGGCCGCTGTCCTTCAGACACACAGCATAACACTCCGGCCCATTAAATACATTCCGTATCACATCAAGGCTGTACTCCCTGCTCTCATGCACTGGCCAGCCAGCTATAGGTCCCACATCAGGGTCACTTGCATATTCAAATAATATATCTGCGTCACTCTCCTGCCAGTGACGTAATATTAACCTATTAGTTTCTAAAATCAAATCATATATCCCCTTTCATATAAGACTTTCTTTTTCTGATACGTCTATTCTAAATTATATATGCCACTGAATGTCGCACCCACTGTTTAGCTAATTCAGCCTTTTTACCTCAGTCTGTGCTTTCCCAGTTTTTCACTATCCTCAGATATTTGCCGAGATTGATAAAAGATCTAACGATCTCGTCCACTATGACTGCAAGAAAGACACCTGCTATTCCAAGCTTAAGGACAAACACGAACAAAAGTGCCACAGAAACCACCCACAACGTGCCAAACAACTGTGTTATGAGCATCCATATCGTGTTGCCACTGCCCCTGATCGCATTGCCAACAACTATGTTTGCTGATTTTGCGAAAAGATTGATGCTGATAAAGATCAGATATATCCCACACGATGCAATTATACTCTTGTCGTTGGTGAAAAGTGATATGATCTGCTGTGGAAACGCAAGACAGACACCGAGTGTGATGATTCCAACTACTATACACAAGCCATACGCACAGACACATACACCCTTGTATTTACCCAGATCATTGTTTCCTTTTGCCTCACCGGTTAGTGTCATTGTACCGTTTCCTATCGCTCCAATGATGACAACCGCCAGAACTTCAACACTGAATATGATGGAATAAATTCCGGCAGCCATCTCATTTATGGCGTTGAGAATCCTTATAAGCAGCAGATTGCCAAGATTCCATGCAAAATCCTCAAGAGCTGTGTTCACTCCCAGCTTTGCCGACAAAAGATACGGCTTTATATGTGCCTTTACTACCCATTTCATAGATGGTTTAGTGTTAAGTTTCTTGCTTGATACCACGAATATCACTGCAAATATAAGTCCAGAGTACTCCGCTATTGTCGTCGCTATGGCTGCACCCTTTATCCCCATGGCTGGAAACCCAAATCTTCCAAATATCATAACCCAGTCAAGGAGTATATTTACACCAGATCTTAATATTCCATATACAACAAGTGGTTTGGTATAGTTTGATGTCTGGAGTATGACGCTGAATGCACCGCCCAGTCCTGTTATCAAAAATACGGGCGCATAATACCTGGAATAATCAAGACACATCGGCATCAGGCCATCTGACACACCCATGAGTCTGAATACAAATTCAGCGCAGAATGTCCAGAAGAAAAATAACAGTATCGGTATGATATTATTGTATTTCACCATGGCACCGGAGTATTCCTCTATGTGTTCGGTATCTCCTGCACCAACACCCTGACTTATCAGTATAGACGCTCCTGTCACGATGGAGAAACAGAACGACATGGTGGTCCACATCGGTGAAGTCACATTGCCAAGTGCGCTCATGTACATGCTGTTTACGTGTCCTAAAAATATTCTGTCTATAAGCATCTGAAGCTGCGATATAAGATTGCTCAGCATGATTGGAACCGCGATGTTTAAAAGTCCCGGAAGGTATTTTTTGTTAGTCTTTATTAAAGTGTTTTTCATTGCAGTATTTCTCTTTCTATTATCAATATTTTGTAGGTTCAAATGTCATGATGCTTATTGCCGATTTTGTGTTCATACTCACCGAAAACAAATATGATACATTATATCAATACTTAACATATCTTGCATCAAACTTATAGTATTATATAAAAGTTCTATAAAATCAACTCCCCAATATAATATATAGATACCACAAAAAGAGGTAAATATATGTGTTCCATCGCAGGATTCTATAACTCCAACAGGATTTTCAATACCGAACATGAACGATACTCATACATATTGAACGACATGAATAAGGCACTTGCTCACAGAGGTCCGGATGCACAAAATACAGTGCTGTCATCGCACTGTGGAATGGCACACACAAGACTTTCCATACGTGACGTAGCAAGAGGCGAACAGCCTATGAAAAAGGTCATCGGCGAAAATACTATATACATAGTGTACAACGGCGAGATCTACAACACAAAGGAACTGAAATCGGAGCTGCTCGCCCTTGGATATACATTTGATACAACTTCGGACACAGAGGTTATTCTCAACTGTTTTCTTCACTTCGGTCCCGATTTTGTTCACAGGCTGAACGGAATATTTGCATTTGCGATATATGACGAACATATCCAGACCATATATCTGTACAGGGATCACTTCGGTGTGAAGCCGCTGTACTACTCAGTAACTGATGACGGAACACTTGTCTTCGCCTCAGAGATCAAAGGCCTGCTCTACTATCCAGGTATAAGGCCTGTCATTGATGCACGGGGACTATGTGAGGTGTTCGGAATCGGGCCGTCCAAGACTCCAGGCTGTGGAGTATTTCAGAATATAGACGAAGTAAAGCCGGGACATTTCATGAAATTCTCATCCTACGGAATGACAGACTTCACATATTACCGCATAACCAGCAATCCTCACACTGACAGCTATGAAGACACTGTGGAAAAAGTCCGTTATCTTGTCAAGGACAGTATAGAGAGACAGATCGTATCGGATGTGCCTGTATGTACATTTCTCTCGGGGGGCATCGACTCATCAATCGTCAGCAGCGTATGCGCCGCAAAACTCAGGGAGCAAGGGAAAAAGCTGCACACTTTCTCATTTGATTTCAAAGATAATTCCAAATATTTCAAGTCAAATGCATTCCAGCCGGAGCAGGATCGACCATATGTAGATATGATGGTAGCCCACATAGGTTCAGACCACACATATCTCACCTGCAATTACAGTGATCTTGCAGACTATCTGTATACTTCCGTGGAATCAAGGGATATGCCGACGATGGCGGATGTGGATTCTTCCCTTCTCTACTTCTGCTCACTTGTGGCAAATGAATACAAAGTAGTATTGACCGGAGAATGCGCAGATGAGATATTCGGAGGCTACCCTTGGTTTTACAGGGATGAACTGCTGTCTGCAGACACATTTCCATGGATGAAGGATCTGTCGCCAAGGCTCTCAGTACTGTCGCCGGACATCAGAGATAGTCTTGATATACCGGGATATGTGTCATCACTATACAATTCTCTCCTGTCCGAGATCAATCTTCTTCCGGGGGAATCCGATACAGAAAAGCGGCGCAGGCAGATATCTTATCTGAATATCAGGATGTTCATGCAGACATTGCTTGACCGAATGGACAGAACCAGCATGGCAAGCGGTCTGGAAGCCAGAGTTCCATTTGCCGATCCGAGGATACTTGAATATGTATTCAACGTACCATGGGAATTCAAATATTCCGAAGGCTGTGAGAAAAAGCTTCTGAGAGAAGCCATGAAGGATTACGTACCGCACGAGATCATGTACAGAAAGAAAAGCCCATATCCAAAGTCATATGACCCTCATTATGAACAGGAGCTTGCAAAGAGGCTTCTCTGCGTGCTAAATGATCCGGAAAGTCCTCTTCTGCCTCTCATCGACAGAGAATATGTGAAAAACTTCATAAACGCGCCAAAGGATTACGGCAGGCCGTGGTTCGGTCAGCTCATGGCAGGACCTCAGATGATGGCATATCTTCTTCAGATTGATCACTGGCTGAGAAAATATGCTATTGTCCTTGACATATAAAAAGACTTCCAGACTTCTGTATACATGCGGCGTATCGAAAATGGCGAATACGCTGCATGTACAAGAGTTCTGAAAGTCTTGTTTTTACAGGCAATTTATATATTTGTTATTTATAGATTGCTTTCGCAGAAGGACTGCCCTTCTTTATCAGTTTCTTGTATGCTGTGGCCTTATTCCTAGGTACTGCAAATGTAATTTTGCTGTATGTTCCACTGAAGGCTTTTGCGCCAACGCTCTTGAGCTTAGCTGACTTTATCGTCATCTTCTTAAGGTTTTTGCATGATAAAAATGCGTTTGACCCTATGCTTGTCACATTGTTACCTATAGTGGCATTCTTTAGAGCCGTATACCTGCTGAATGCATTTGCGCTTACAGATGTTATCTTAAACCTTACATCTCCTATAATGACAGTATCTGCGATGGTCAGTGATGCAAATTTCTTATCTGACCTTGAGTACGTTGTACCGGCAATTGCAACTGTTCCGGTGCCGTCTGTCTTTGCTCCGGTTATTGTGTACCTTAACTTTCCAACTGTATATGTCTTTCCCTTGGCAGCCTTTACTATGGTAAATGTCTTTGTTATCTTTCCTGAATATGCATTCTTACCACATATGGTCACGCTTGCCTTGCCAACCGCTTTGTTCTTGCTGTAGGTGACAGTGTAATCCTTGTTCAGTCTGAGCGTCTTTGTGCCAGCCTTGACAACAAGCGATCTCTGGGTGTGCGCTCTTCCATTGTAGATCTTGTTCTCTATTCCGGAAACCGTGATCTTGCTTGTCTTTTTGCTTATATCAGTTGTTGCAAGTTTGGCAATACTTGCTGTTTTCGCAGCCTTGCACACGGTACATGTGTATGTCCTCACACCGGCTGCTGTGTATGTAGGTTTCTTTGTTACCCTGCCGGAATTCCACTTATGTCCAAGTTCCTTTACACACACACCTGTGCTCATGACATCGCCGCAGACTGAGCACTCTGTATGTCCTGTTCCTGCCTTTGTGCAGGTTGGAGCCTTCTCTCCTTTTAGTGTATACTTTACAGTCTTACCATCTGAACATGGTGCTCTGTATATGGTTACCTTTAGCTCTGTGCTGTCATAGTTTTCCTTGTCATCGCCAGCGTATACAGCTGTTGCCACCACTGATCCGCCTGCCTTTATCGCAGTGGCTGTGTCAGCAGCAAGCCATACCCAGTCTCCCGGAAGTGCGATACTTCCAACGGTCTTATGTGTATTATCTACACTTAACAGCAGATTCGGCATTGCAGCCTTGCTCACATTTACCGTGATCTCAATTTCTGCTGTGTTGTAATTCACACTGTCAGCCGGCGTAAATACAACGGTGTACAGCGTCTTGTCACTGTCAGATACAAACGGCTTTAGAGAATCATCCTTCCATGCAAATGTTCCAAATATCTCAACCTTGTTAATACCGTCAAAATATGCTGTTCCTCCGTATAAAACAGACTTTGCAAGGCTGTCGCCATATGTTATTGCACTTGCTGTCGGCAGATCAGCTATGTTTACATTGGCCTTTAAGACATTTACCTGAATAGTTCCCCTGATCGTATTGTAGTGTTTCTGGTCATCCGGGGTAAATACTACATCATAGTCTGTTACATCAACCACAGGAACTGTGGAATCGTCAGCCCAGCTCCATGTTCCGGTTATGTTTTCTCCTGAAACTCCGATTACGGCTCCGCCCGAAATGCTTGCTTCATTTAAGGTTTTGTGTGGATCGTAACTTATCGGATCTGCCACCGGAAGTTCACTTATAACCGGATCAGCTTTAACTATATCGAATTCAGCCTTGCAGTTTATATCGTAATTTCCGCCCGTGGCATCCGTGATGGTTATCGTCGCTGTTCCAACTTCTGTGTTATCACTGTAAGATACTTCATATTCGCTTGAAGGAATGACTGTCTCACCGTCCATAAGAGCAAACTCAGGCTCTACCTTCTGTCCTGTGTATGTGTACTCAGGCTTAAGTCCGTCAAATGTTGGACTGCTGATCTTCTTTGGCTCAATGGTAAATGTCACGTTCTTTGTTCCTGAGTAAGCACCGATTCCTGTTACAATCGCAGTCGCTGTGCCAGCGTTGATATTGTCGGAATACGTTACATTATAATCTGAGCCTTCTTTTAGCTGTACAGAAAACATATTGTCCCAATTATAATATACCTTTACAGATGGTTTTAACTCACTTCCGGAGTAGATGATGTTTTTATTTTCATCTAACTCTGCATATACTTTATCGTTCAGCAATGCTCCAATTCTAAGCTTATTATCTTCTATACTTGTTGACAGATCAATTATAGAATCATCTGATGATGCGTTGAACCAATCTGACTTTAACGCAATGCCATCACCTGCTACAGCATATGCAGCACCTTGTTGTACACCTATTCCATCCAGAACAATCGGAATAACATTATGAGGCTCTGCATTTATAATTATTTTTTCTCCGTATATTCCATACAAATATATTCCGTCATTGATTTTTATATCACTGTTGTTAAAGTATAATTTTATTGTTTCATCAGCTAGAATTATCTTGTTTATATCTCCACCATTTAGTATCAATTGACCCATAGTATGTATCGTTCCCGAAATTTTTACATTACCAATTGTTACTGTTGAATCTTTTTTTATATCTAAATGACCTTTTACGTCTCCTCCCGTCTTAGAATCAATTATCGTTATTTTTCCGTTTTTTACATCAATATCATCTGTCTTATGTCCATTTATGTCTATAGTAAAATCAGAATCGGGATTGTTTATATCAAGAGCTGTATTTGTATCTTCCATAACGGTGACAACACTGTCCGGCATGTTTTCGGCATAACTTATTGCTTCTGGCAGTGAAACACAGGATATAGTCTCATCACCTTTTGTGACTGTCGCTGCAAGTTTCTCACCGCAGTATCTGCATATGCCATCCTCGAAGTTATGTTTGCCAAATACATCCTTTTTCTCATTGCTGTATGACACCGAGGCAATTTCAGATGAATCGTTACAGCCCATATAAGTTATGCTCTTATATACCTTCGGACCATGTAATACAGGATAGGTGTCTGTTCCGATGGTCTGTCCCCAGATTTCTTCTGACTGACCGTTCTGCTGGAGATATGTAACTTCACCTGTTTTGAATTGCTCTGTCGTTTTACCTTCAACCTTTTCAGTGGTTCCGTCATTCGCGCCTATCGCATTTCCAGTATAAATAGCGCTGTCATAATAACAGTTTGTGATGGTTCCTCCGTCATTATATCCGCTCACACCTCCTACATAACGTTCTGTACCACTGACGCTACCGGCATTATAACTATTTGTGATGGTTCCTCCGTCATTATATCCGTTCACACCTCCCACATTACCTTCGCTACCACTGACGCTACCGATATTATAGCAGTCTGTGATGCTTCCGGTATAATTAATTCCGCTCACGCCTCCTACATATTCTAAGCCACTGACGCTGCCGGCATTATAACTGTTTATGATAGTTCCTTTACTATTATATCCGCTCACGCCTCCTACAAAACCGCTACTACCACTGACGTTTCCGGTATTATAACAGTTTGTGATGCTTCCGGTATAATTATATCCACTCACGCCTCCTGCTGTTCCTATACCACTAACGCTGCCGGTATTATAACAGTTTGTAATAGTTCCGGTATAATTATTTCCACACACGCCTCCTACCTTGCTGGTACCATAGAAATAAGAATCCAAAATACCTGCATTGGCAATCTTACCATTGTTACGACCGAACAATCCTACATCATAACTATTCTCTTGATTGAAATACAATCCACTGATTGTGTGGTTTTGTCCATCAAATATACCAGTGTATGGACTTGCGCTAGTTGCAATCGGTGTCCATTCCTTAAATGTTCCCTCATTCAAGGTTCCATCCGACTTCAGAACATTTGCATTCACAACAATATCCGCTGTCAGGACTGCATTGGCTGATTTATTCTGCGCTACGCCTGAAAGTGTGCCATTTACAAGTCCGGCAAACCAGTAGAGCTGACCTGCATTACTGATCTCGTAAACCGCATCCTTTGTCCCGTCCTCATTAATATCATACTTGTCCGTAGTGAGCACCGCCGGCTGATATGCGTCGCAATCTGTACAAAATCCCTGCGAATTATAATTGTGTGCTTCCGTCTCTTTAGTCACATATCCGATCGGACAGTCTTTGCATGCTACTCCTTTTGTATGTTCTTTGTCATCTTGCCAAATGTATGTAATATCACCGTTTGTATTATGTTTGTGTTCAGCTCCATCTACCAGAATTGTGGCTCCATCTTCAACAATAAGCTTGTCCAGATTGGTGATGCTTGCACTACTCTCAAATTCTATGCTTTCTCCACTTGCAATCGTTAAATCTTCTTTTAAAGCGGCTTTACCATATACATATGTTTTCGTTACATCATCACCGGTCTCAATGTCGTTCCATTGCTTTGTGATGACAGAGTTGCTGAAGTCACAATCACTTAATACAGGTTCTTGACAGGCTAAAGCACGGCTAACCACGATCTGGCTTCCTGATACATTAATTTGTTGATTTGATCTAATTACCTCACCTTCGTATCGTTCTGTTGTTGCTTTCGCTTCAACATAACTGTCTACTATATTAATTTTATCACCACTAATTACGTTTGAATGATCCTCCTCATTTGCTACCACATAGCTATTTTCAATCGTTAAGCTGCCACTACATTCAATTAGGGAAGTCTCCAGCGTTGCTCCTATAATTTTTAAATTATTATTATTTGAGCCTAAGTCAGCTACACTGATACTTCCACAACTTAGACTTCCATTATGATTGTTACCATTTATTTCTAATGTAGGCACAATTCCGCTTTCTGTTAAAATACTTTGAATCACCATATCTGATCTCATAGTATTTGTTCCGGATAACATAATCGAAAGATCACCGTTCTGAATCGTAATGTTTCCAGAAATAGACGCATTTTCCAGTACAAGCTGATTCCTCGTGATGTCATAGTACCAATTGGTTCCCTGATATATCGTGTCATCATTACCAGAAACTCCATCATCTTGAAATTCCCCATTATCAATAAGACGTGTTGAGCCCATCAATAAATATTCGGGTATTTTTTCCGTTGTAGTCTCCTCTGCCTTAGCATTCATCACTCCCCAGCCGCTTACACCCATCACCGACGCAGGCGACGTAACCACCGCTGTAGCAAGTGCAAATATAATTCCCTTCTTAAATACTAATCCCTTTCTCATTCCATACCTCCATTTCCATAACAGTCTCTCCTGTGAATTCTGTTACTTTATCCCTTTTGTTGCGTAATCAAGTATCATTTCCTTGATCATTATAAGCTCGTCCGTGTAGTCCTTGTTGTCGTCCGATCCCCATATGAAGCCCTCCGCATAATGAGCGCAGGCCGTCATCATGGAGTGGACGGTGACACGCATGAATTCTGCTTCCGGTATGTCTGTCCGGATAGTTTTGTCCACCCTCGCTTTCTCGTACATCATGTGAAGTCTTGTATCCACCGAATACAGTGAACTGTGAAAATCTACAAGCTGATCATTGTTCTTGCCCTCATGGGTTACATAGTAGTTGAAGTTATCGTTGTACTTCAGCAACGCCTTGTGGTTCTGATACATGTCTATGTAACTGTCCATGGTAAATCTCAGTCTGTCTATGGCTGGTATGTCATGTACAGACGATATAGGTCTTCTCGCGTCCAGGCCATCCAGATATCTCTTCCACTGATCAGCACATACCGCTATGACCAGCTCAAGCTTACTTGGATAGTACCTGAACAATGTAGCCCTTCCCACGTCGGCAGCCCTTGCGATATCTCCCATACTCACCGCCTCTATCTTCTTGTCTACGAACAGTTCAAATGCAACATCAAGGATCTTTCTATTGCGCTCGTCCATTTCCTCTTTCAGTTTTTCCGGATCTCTCATATATTACTTTACACTCCAAAGTTATATTGTGATACTCCCTGTCTCACAATAAATATTCTACAGGACTATCTTATGTCAGTCAACAAAAATCCCAGAAGTCACATTTCGAATCACATTTCGATAGTAAGTAACTACTGGGATTTCGTATTATATTAAATTTTTATCAATCTGCCAAAATCAGCATTCTTTCCTCAATCAAATGATTGAAGTCTGATTTCATTTTTTCAGGTATATAAGATTCGTCACACATCTTTTTCATTTTGTCCTTATTTTTAACTACCAAACTTATCATCTTCTCCGCTGATATCCGACTTAAACCACATTCATCAGCAAATATAAGGAAATCTTTTCTTCCTACATTTCTCTTTTTTCCATTCATCGGTATCGCCAATTGTTCTGTATCCTCAGGCATGATAACATTTACCGGCAGCAGATCATAGGCTGGTGAGAGAACATAATCTCCGCTTCCCGCCTCTGTTTCAATAAGCGAAAAATTCTTCAAATGCATATCGGAATTGCCAGTCACGAAAGAAAATACAATTCTCATATAGAATTCTGCCATATCCAGACCTACACGACTTGAATATTTTTCTATGATCTTTGCACATCGCTCGTATGAACCTTTATATTTGTCCTGTGTAAGACGATAGTCCAACTGACAGAAATCTTCCATTGCAAGCATTTCAACAGTTGTTTTCTCGAATATCCTATCCACTCTTTTAGTAATATATGCCATCTGCCCATTTCCTTTGATCAATGCATGCGGCACCGTTGAAATTCCTATCATATCAGCCATAGACATCACAAGCTGCTCCGCTTCAGGCATCGCTTTAAATTGATCAACCTGAGGTTTAAGTATATATCCTGTTGGGTAGTTTACCAATGTAAGTCTTGGATTACCTGGTTCAGAAAGCAGGTGTAACGACAGTTTCTTCTGTACACCCGGAACCGTATACCCCTTGTTTATACTTTCCTCTGCAAGAACTTTTAGTTTCTGATCATCTATATCTATGTCTGGCAGCTTAGTCGTCATAAAAAATCTCTTCACACAAGCTTTATGCCAGCCTGTTCCGTCGTCATTTTTCAAAGTTTTTCCACAGCACAAACAATTCATATGCGATCCTCCCTGACACTTACATTGCCTATCGCATCGCGGCATGCAACAAGCAGCAATCCAAACCTGTCCCTTACATCTATTTTCCAATTTCTACTGACCACATCAAGCAGCCAGCCCTCGGGGATGAGTCCATCAAAAAAAGAAAATAAAGTCTTGGATCGATACATGTCCTTCGACAATGGCATGGTAAGTGATACAGCACTGGCATTTTCTCTATCAAGATATTCTTCATCGTAAGAAAATGTATATCCCTCGTCGGTCTCACATAAAATTCCCGCAAATTCATTTCTTATATATACATAAGCCGTTCTAAAAGTATTATCCACCATCAATCATCCTTTCTCCCTGGAACCGCCTCCATGCCGAACATTGCAAGAGCTTCATTGACCTTGTCCATACGCACAGTTTCTTTCCCCTGTTCAAGTTCGCGGACAAATCTGAGTCCGAGGCCTGATCTTATTGCGAATTCTTCCTGTGTAAGACCCGCTTCTTTTCTGTTAGTCTTTATAAATTCAGCTATCTTATTCATCGTTATTACCTCTTACATGTGATTCCTCCTACACGTGATTCCTCTTACACGTGATTCTTCTTATACGCTATTCTCCTTATATATTACACCCGATAAGGTATAATTTCAATCGAATATAATATTTTTTATACCATAACGGGTATAAAAAATATTATATAAAACAAAACTACACCCGATAGGGTATAATAGCCACAATAAGCAACAAACTTATACCCTATCGGGTGCAGTAAAACTACTTTATGAGAACAGGCTGTATCTGTCTTCCCTCAAGAGCCTCCTCTATGGTGGCTGGGATGAGATCAAGTCTGCTTATGAGCGAATTTGGCTTCTTCACACAGTTATCCTGTTCAAATGGAACAAAATAAATATTTTTCATATTCATGAGCTGACCGATGTTCTTGAAGTTCATGCCCATGGCATCATTTGTCGAAACCGATATGATGAGCGGCTTATTGTTCCTCAGATGTGCCTTCGCAGCCATGAGAACCGATGTGTCTGTTATTCCATTTGTCAGCTTGGCGATGGTGTTTCCGGTACAAGGTGCTATGACCAGCGCATCAAGATAGGCCTTGGGACCTATAGGCTCAGCCTCCTGTATAGTGTAAATACCCTTTCGCCCTGCTATCGTCTCAACGTCATTTACGAATTTGTCAGCTTTTCCAAATCTTGTGTCGTACTCTGCGGAGTGAGGCGAGAATATCGGATACACATTTATTCCCATCTCAACCATTTTCTTTATTTCTATCTTAATCTTATCAAAGGTACAAAATGAACCGGTTATAGCCATACCTACATTGCACTTTGATAAATCCATGTTATATACACTCCTATTTATTAAGCATCAGTTCATACAAATCCATTTCAGCGGTGAGCCGACACTGCCTCTATCACTGCATCGGCAAGAATCATCCCCGAGGTCTTTGGAGACAGCTTTCCCGGGATTCCCAGGCTGTGTTTATAAGGAATATCATGTTCCTTGCAATAATCAAAATCCACCCCTCCCGGCATAGATGCTATATCTATTACAACCGCATGTCTGCTGAGCAGAGACAGGATATCTTCACATACAACTCTCGCAGGTACTGCATTGAAGCAAAAATCCACTTCTGACAGTATATGCTTATATATCGGAATATCCTCAAATGACATAACCTTGTAGCCTATGAGCGCCGCATCACTCCTCTGCTTTGGACGTCTTGCCATAACTATTACATCTGCTCCCCAGGATGCAAGCCTTTCGGCAAGAACCCTGGCACATTTGCCAAATCCCGTCACCAGACATACGCTTCCGTCTATATTAATATCAGACAGCTCCTCCGCATCGCAGACTGCCCCCTCCGCGGTTGCAACTGCATTTCTTTCGGCCACAACATCATCTGCAAGAAAATCAAATACATAAGGACTATTTTCGTTTGTATCAGACATATATTTGCCTATCCCGCCTCCAAACACAATGTCAAATTCCTTGCTGCATTCCAGAATGCTGTTCACGGTGAGAAGGGTTCTGCCGTTGACAAATTCACCATCCCTCGTAACAGGCACAGGAAGAATGATAGCTTTCAGCATTTCTACAGATGGAGACGCACATTCGCCCTCTATCAGTCTGCGAAAGCCCACTCCTGAAGCCCCCGAAATAATAGTGACCGGTGAATGTCTCAGCAGATCGGCATCATATGGATCGAAATGAAACACATTACTGCCTTTCTCCGCCAGATTGAGAGACATATAGCAGCTTCTCCTGTCACCGCCTACCACGTAGTATACACAATCCATATCCATACCTCAGTGCACCGCCCTTATATTATTGATAATTTAGGATATGCCTGTGCTAGGCAAATGTTACATTGCAGCACAATATAAAACTTTTATTATCTCATCCTTAAATGTCACATCTGCTATCTCCTCGGACACAATAACATTCTCAACATCTATAAGTTCATCATCCAGGTACACTTCAAGCGAACCGGCCACAGCGCCTTTATGCACAGGTGCCTTTAATGTATCCGCGACTTTGTATACATATTGTATACTACCTTCAGATGCTGTCACAGTCCTGTTCAGCCTGCATTCTGTCGCTGTGCTTCCATCTGCCGACGAGCCCGATGAATATGTTATCCTGATGTCAGGCGAAGAAGGCGCCTTAAGCTCCGTGTATATGGTGTGTTCCTGCGCAAATGCCACAAGCGCCCTGGAATCTTTCCATTTATAAGTCTTATTATTCGGCCATCCGCAGCCAAGGAGAGCCCATATATATGTATGTCCCTCAACCTCCGCAGCTCCTATATAGCAATATCCAGCATCGCAGGTAAAGCCGGTCTTTCCTGACAATGCGCATGGCATCATATCGAGAAATGCATTGTGATTAATGCATGCAAATGTTCTATTTCCGGTATTATCAGTGAATGTGTATGATTTTGTTCGGGTAATCTTCAGAAATTCATCCTTTTGGGGTGAAATAAGAATACAATACCTCATGATCCTGACAAGATCCTCCGCAGAGGTGCCATGGACGCCATTTTCGTCCTGGGCATCCAGACCATTTGGCGTGATAAAATATGTAGAATGGCAGCCTATCTCCTCAGCCTTTGCGTTCATCATCTCCGCAAAGTGCTGTACACTGCCACCGATATGTTCCGCTATGACTACAGCAGCGTCGTTGTAGCTCTCGAGCATCATGGCGTACAACATGTCTTCAAGTGTGTACTTCTCGCCGTCACGAACCCCAAGTCTGACCTCAGGCATCTTGGATGCATAGGATGAAGCTGTCACATCATCCGCCAGATTCCCGCACTCGATTGCAAGTATACATGTAAGTATCTTGGTCGTGCTGGCGTTGGGTCTGTGCTCATCACTACATTTGTCATATAGTATATCTCCAGTCTCCCCATCCAGCAGAATCGCATTTCTGGCAAATAGCTGTACATCCGCTGTATTGTCTTCCTCAGCATACGCTTTTATAAATATATTGTTACCAACGAGAAACTGTATTACCAGACTTGCTGCAGTCCAGGCTGCAACAAGCAACATAAACCGCCTTATGCGTGATCTTTTTCCTGTAGAAAACATATGCATATACCGTCATATCCTCATAATATTGGTCATGATATTATATTACAGGAACATGTCTGTTATTCTTCGGATGTCGTATCTACACTGAGCGTGAAATCTGCTTCCTCCAGCGCTTCTTTCTTGAAGTCCTCTATCTTATCAGGGCTTATCATCGGAAGATCATTTGTCGATGACACTCCAAAGCATCTGAGGAATTCCTCTGTTGTTCCAAACATGATAGGTCGTCCAGGAGCATCAAGTCTTCCAACCTCCTGCACGAGATTGTACTCTATGAGCTTGTTTATGGCATGTACACATGAAACTCCTCTTATAGCCTCGATCTCGGGCCTTGTTATCGGCTGTTTGTATGCAATTATAGACAAAGTCTCAAGAACAACATCCGTGAGGGAAAGCTTCTTCGGTGTATTGACAACCTTGGCGAGAATTCCATAGTATTCGTTGCGCGTACAGAGCTGAAGCGAACCGTCAAGATCTATGATCCTGATACCCCTGTCGCTGTTGTTGTAATTATATATGATACCCTCAAGCTGCTTTGTAAGCTTCCTCTTGTCCATCTCAAGAGCTGAGGCAAGTCTGTCGATCGATACAGACTCACCCACTGAGAAAAGTATAGCCTCGATGGCGGATGTGAGATAATCGTCACTGTACTCCTTGTCCGTCCTGACCTCCTCATTCTCTTCTGAAGGGGTATTTACTTCATCTATTTCCTCATTCTGTAAATCTTCGTTATTCATCGTTACCTCATCTCTATATAGTATCCAGAGAATCAATGATTATCTCTCCGAATATATCTTCCTGTCTGATCGCTATTGCGCCTATCTTCATAAGCTCAAGTATGGCAAGGAATGTGACTATGATATTCATCTTTGATGCCTGCATCTCAAGCAGTGTCCTGAAGTTTATGCCCTCCAGTCCTCTGACTTCTTCTCTTACCTCCGCCATCTTCTCCTCAAGGGAAATCTCCTCCCTCTCGATCTCTTTGAATTTGCTTCGTATCGGATCTACCTTGTCGACCTGCTTACGCATAACCGATTTGAATATCTCATTGAGCTTCTGGAGATCAACATCAGCCTTGGAGATCAACTCATAAGGATCGACCTCCTGCTTGACATTCTTCACCTCAGCCGGTATGGTCGCCTTCTTGAAAAATGCCTTGTTTCCCTCAATCTCCAGATCCTTCAGTTCACCGGCAGCATACTTGTACATCTTGTACTCAAGCAGTCGTCTGACGAGCTCTTCTCTAGGATCCTCTTCATCCTCAGGATCCTCCTCATCCTTCGGCAGGAGCATCTTGGACTTGATCTTGATCAGAGTCGCCGCCATGACCAGAAATTCGCTCATGACGTCAAGATCTTCTTCCTCCATATTGTTCACATATTCCAGATACTGCTCTGTGATAGTGACGATCGGAATATCGTATATATTGACTTTGTTTTTCTCTATCAAATGCAAAAGAAGATCCAGTGGGCCCTCAAATACATTAAGCTTTACATCTATCGCAGACATATGTACGTCTCCATCCTGAATTGATAACCACCATAATGTTCCATGCCCGGACAATCAAATGTCTAAGGCATCCACCAGAACACCTTAGACATTTTAACATAGCCTGCCATAAATATGCAATCTTATATTATTATGCACACCATTCCGCCATTTCCGTCATTTACGATCTTCTCCATGGTATTCTGAAGCTTCTGCTGACTCTCCGCACCTATCTTGCTGACCTTGTTGTTAAGTCCATCGTCAACGAGTTGTTCTATGGTCTTGCCAAATATATTAACTCCCCACATATCTCCATCATCGCTGTTGTCAGATATGTATGTGACAAGATCATCCGCCTGCTCCTTGCTTCCCACAAGAGGCATGATCTCGGTGGTGATATTCGCCTTGATCATATGTACCGATGGCGCGCTTGCCGATATCTTCACTCCAAATTTTCCTCCGGTCTTTATAACCTCAGGACTTCCGAGCTGGACATTCGACTTATCCGGCATAACGAGGCCATAACCTCCATTGTTCACCTGCTCAAGCGCTCCCATGACACTCACACAATACTTACGATTATCTGCCATGGATTTGAGCTCAGTGATAAAATCGTACTCGTTTGTTATATCTGCGCCCATCATATCTGACAGCATTGCGTAATAATAATTATCGTAGATATCGACGTCTATATTCACACATCCATCCGCCATATTTATGCTGGAACACTTATATCTCTTGACATATTCATTCTCAGGGTAGTCCATATGATCGATATCCCTCAGGCTGTCTGCAGCCACCATTATCTGGACTGCATCACATATAACGCTGCTCTTGATCTCATTGTCATCATCGACAACCTCAAGCCATTTCGGTATCTCAAAATATATAGATGTGACAGGGAAGCTCATAAGAAGTTCTGTAAAAATATATGTAATATCCGATTCTCTGAGCTGCTCCACGTTTACCGGAATAACACTTGCACCATATGTATCGCTCATTTCTGCCGAGAGCGCAGCCGTCTGACTGCTGGATGGTTTGTCGGTGTTGAGAAGAATGACAAATGGCTTCCCAATGGCCTTCAGCTCATCAACAGTCTTCTGCTCAGCTTCAAGATAGCTCTCCCTCGGAAGCTCACCAAAGCTGCCATCCGTGGTCACAACAATCCCAACAGTTGAATGGTTATTTATAACCTTGTTTGTGCCTATCTCCGCCGCCTTGGAAAACGGAATGTCATAGTCAAACCACGGCGTTCTCACCATTCTCTCCTTGCCATCCTCAAACTGACCCTCGGCATCCTTGACGACATATCCCACGCAATCGATCATCTTTACCTTCATATCCAGATTGTCAGCAACATTGATTGATACAGCTTCCTTTGGTATAAATTTCGGCTCAGTCGTCATTATGGTCTTTCCTGATGCCGACTGCGGCAGTTCATCCTGTGCAAGCTGCCTGTCATTTTCCCCTGAAATGTTAGGAATAACCATCTGGTTCATAAATCTTTTTATAAATGTGGATTTTCCTGTTCTCACCGGTCCAACTACGCCGATGTATATTTCTCCGTTTGTTCTCGCCTTGATATCCTGATATACCTGATACTCCTCCATACATCCTCCTGACATGCTATTTATTTACATAATTATATTACTGTAAACACAATAGATCTACGGTCATTTTCTATATATAGCATATGAATGTAACTGCTGTTTTATGAACAAAAAAATCCCCCAGAATACCACCATATAAGGTGATATTCCCGGGGGACATGTCACAGCTTTGTATTACTTGCTGCTCTGATTATCTTTTCTCTTTTTAGATGCCACAATAACACCGCATCCGGCAAGACTTATTAAGAGCACAACTGCTATTGGTACAACAGGAGCTCTGTCACCAGTATCCGGCTTGTTCTTGTCCTCTGTTGTTATTTCAGTAGTCTCAGTTGTCTGTGTTGTCTCGGTTGTCTCTGTGGTTTCCGTAGTCTCGGTCGTTGTTGTCTTCTTATCAACCATTGTGATAGTAACAACAATATCCTCGCCAGCTGCAACCTTATCATCAGAAACTGTGAACAGTATATCATCAGCCTTGTCATAGCCCGAAGGAGCCTTAACCTCTATGAGTGCATAGATCTTGCCAATTACAAGTACATTGTTGACTTCATGCGCACTGCCATCTGTTACCCACTCATCAATGAGTTTTCCATCAGCATCCTCGAGTCGAAGTGTTGCGCCCTTTACAGGAACACCATCCTCATCTACTTTCTCAAAGCTGTATTTTACTGAAGGTTCAAGCCATGTAATGTTTCCATTCTCATCAACTCTGGCTGTGACTTTACCTGTGTCAGTATTAAAACCACCGTCAAATGATTCAACTGTAATCTTTCCGTTCTCATCTTTCTTGAACTTGATTGATATTGGCTGTTCAGATACATAGTATCCATCCGGCGCCTGTATCTCTCTGATCGTATACTCTGTGCCGATCAAAATACCGTCAAACTTGAGAACTCCGTTGCTGTCTGTTGTAGCCTTAGCGACAAGCTCTTCCTCACCATTCTCGTTCTCCTTGTAGAGTCCGTATACTGAATTTGGAAGCTTTATGCCATTGTTCTCCTCTGCAACCTTCTCTATCTTGAGATCTGTTCTAGGAAGATCATTTATCAGTGTGTTATCCTGAACACCATTTAACACTGCATAAGTGTCAATGTTTGCCTCTGTTACCTCTGCTGTGTAGACTGTGTTATCGATAATATAATCTCCGATAGTCTTACTCTCTTTTACAAGATACGTACCAATCTTAAGATCCTTGAATGTCACAACACCATTTACACTTGTTGCTGTCATTACAGGATTCTCACACTCTGTATCTGTACCCTCATAGAGCGCAAACTCTACACCATCAAGCATTTTTACATCATCAGGGTCTTCAGCACATGACTCCTTATAAAGTCCAGCCTTAGTGAACTTGACAGTACCAAGCTTGTAGGTATCAACGAACTCTACATCGGCTGTATTTCCACCAATAAGTGTTATTCCGGATGCCTCTGTTCCTTCACCGTCTATTCCATCCACAGTATAGCTGACTGTTACCGCTGCTCCATCATATGCATATGATGTTTCCTCAACTGTATATGTACCATCCGGCACATTTACAAGAGTTATCTCATACTTGCCATTTCCAAGCTTTGCAACCTCAGAGTCTGTAAGCTTTATGATCTTACTGTAGCCTGCATTGTTTGTAACATTGAACTTTACATTTGTCGCTGCATCATCTGCTGTAATATCTCCATTTATGGTCTTGGTAAGTTTTATAACATTTGGCTTGTATGTGTTTGTTATGTCATATCCAGTAACAGATGCCTTGTATCCCGAAACAGCATTCTCTGATACAGAATACTTGATCAGTGTTCCATTATCTTTGTACTTTGGTAAATCTGTAAAGCTGTAATTCCAGTCAGTATCTGCTGTAACCACGAGGCTCTTTATAACAGTACCATCTGCAAGAAGCTTAACTGTTATTGAATCTGGTCTCTGACCATCGTGATCATCGTCATCAACCCACGTCTTAGTACCTGATACATTGATCGTCTCAGGTGTGTGCTGATTGTCAACCACATATCCATCAGCTGCATTTCCTGTTATGACTGTTGTGTAACCATCTATAGTTGTAGTCTCCTCAACTGTGTAGTCGATGGTCTGTCCATTTTTCTTCTCGTCAAGAGCATTCCATGTATGTGTCCAGTTATTTGCCTTGCTGAGTGTTACCCCAGAGCCAGCTACAACCTGTCCATCAGCCAGAAGACGAACCATTACGCTAGGTGTTCTCTTGCCGTCCTGGTTATCATTATCACTCCACTTCTTTGTAACTGATACACTTGTCTTTCCCGGTGTGTAACTGTTCGTGATATTATAACCTGTAACCTCACCTGTATATTCTGGTACATCAACCTCAGATACAGAATACTTGATCTGAATTCCACCATCTCTATACTTTGGAAGATTTGTAAAACTATACTCCCAGTTTTCTGCCTCGGTTACCGTCTTTGTAGCATATACGCTGCCATCTGCAAGAAGGTTTACCTTGATATTTCCAGGTCTCTTGCCATCCTGATCGTCCGCATCATCCCATGACTTGCTGCCGCTCACTGATGTCGTCTCTGGTGTATAGCTGTTCTTTATTGTGAATCCTGTCTCAGCATCGCCTGTGACTGTGGTTGTATATCCATCAATTGCGGTTATCTCTCTTACACTGTAGACGATATTCACACCACTCTTCTTGACATCAAGTCCTGCCCATGTATATGTCCAGTTGTTGTCAGCACTGAGAGTTGTTTCTGATCCAACAACAGGAGTTCCATCAGCAAGGAGTTCAACCTTTACTGAACTCTCTCTCTTGCCGTCCTGATTGTCGGCATCATCCCAAGCCTTTGTAACTGATACACTTGTCTTTCCTGGTGTGTAACTGTTCGTGATATCATATCCATTTACAAGTGTCTGATAATCCTCAACAGCATTTTCTGTGATACCGTATGTGATCTCGTTGCCACCTGCGTACTTTGGAAGATCTGTAAAGCTGTACTTCCAGCCGTTCGCAGCTGTAACTTCCTTATCAGCCACCTTCACTCCGTTTGCAAGAAGATTTACTGTGATCTTTCCTGGTCTCTTACCATCCTGATCATTTGCATCATTCCATATCTTCTTACCACTTATTGAAGTTGTCTCTGGTGTGTAACTGTTCTTGATGATATAACCGGTCTTCGCAGATCCTGTGATAACTGTTGCATATCCTTCAACCGATGTAATCTCTTCAACAGTATATTCAATAGGTGATCCATTCTTGTTGATATCAAGATCACTCCATGTATGACTCCAGTTGTTGGCATCACTGAGATCCACCTCAGAATCTGCAACTACGTTTCCGTCGGCAAGAAGTCTTACTTTTATATTTCTAGCTCTCTTGCCATCCTGGTTATCAGCATCATCCCAGGCCTTTGTAACTGATACACTTGTCTTTCCTGGCGTATAACTGTTCGTGATATCATATCCGTTGACAAGTGTCTGATAGTCCTCAACAGTATCCTCTGTGATGGTGTACGTGATTTTATTGCCATTTTTGTACTTTGGAAGATCCGTGAAATTGTACTTCCAACCATCTGCCTCAGTTACTTCCTTCGTAGCATATATGTCTCCATCTGCAAGAAGATTTACCGTAATCTTTCCTGGTCTCTTGCCATCCTGATCGTTTGCATCGTTCCAGGTCTTTGTTCCTTCTATATTGATCGTTTCAGGCGTGTGACTATTGGTAAATGTATATCCGTTTTCTGCGTCTCCTGTCACAGCTGTAGTGTATTCGGAAACAGCGTCCTCAGTTACTTCGTATGTTATCTCTGATCCATCTGCATATTTAGGAAGGTCTGTAAAACTAAACTTCCAGTCATTTGCTGCTGTGACTTCAAGACTCTTGATCTTTGTTCCGTTTGCAATCAGGTTGACTGTGATACTTGGAGGTCTGATACCATCCTGATTCTCACCGTCGTCCCAGATCTTAACGCCCTTTACTGATGTCGTCTCTGGTGTGTAGCTGTTCGTAACTGTGTATCCTGTTGTCATATCTCCGGTTATCACTGGAGTATATCCTTCAGTAATATCTGTTTCTTCTACAGTGTAAGCTATCGCAGCTCCATCCTTGTTCACGTCAAGATCTGTCCATGTATGTGTCCAGTTGTTATCTGCTTTTAATATAGTCTCTGAGCCATCTACTGCTATTCCGTTCGCAAGCAGCTGAACCTTTACACTCGTAGGTCTCTTTCTGTCCTGATTGTTTGCATCATCCCAGCTCTTTGTGACTGATACACTTGTCTTTGCCGGTGTATATGTGTTTGTAATGTTATATCCGTCTATTACAGTAGCATAATCACCGACCGCATCCTCTGTAATGGTATAAACTATCTTGTTGCCACTGCTATACTTTGGAAGATCTTTGAAACTATACTTCCAGTCTTCCTCAGCTGTAACAGTCTTTGTCTTGTATAACTGACCATCCGCAAGAAGATTTACAGTTATGCTCTCAGGTCTCTTTCTATCCTGATTGTTTGCATCATCCCATGTCTTTGTACCAGCTATATTGATGGTCTCTGGTGTGTAGCTGTTGGTTATTACAAATCCTGTCTTGGCATCACCCGTGACCTTCTTCGTATATCCGGTTACTGTGGTGGACTCATCTACTGTATAAGCTATAGCCGTACCGTTCTTATAAACTGCAAGATCTTTCCATGTATACGTCCAGTTGTTATCTGCTTTAAGAGTTACCTCTGAGCCAGCGACCTCTGAACCATCAGCATACAGTTTAACCTTGATTTCTGTTGCTCTCTTACCATCCTGATTTCCGGCATCGTTCCAGATCTTTGTAACCTTAACATCTGTAACCTCCGGAACATGTGTGTTTGTAATATCATAACCATTTGGAGCTGCTGTATATCCCTCCACACTGTCCTCTGTGATGGTATACTTTATCTCCTGACCATTGCTGTACTTTGGAAGACCTGTAAAGCTGTACTTCCAATTTTCTAACTTTGTCACTGTTTTTGTTGCAGTCTCAGTTCCATTTGCAAGAAGTCTGACTGTGATTTCCCTAGGTCTCTTGCCATCCTGGTTATCATTGTCATCCCAAGTCTTGGTTCCCTCGATATCAATAGTCTCAGGTTTATGACTGTTAGTCACTACAAAGCCTGTCTTGGCATCGCCTGTGACTTTAGCGCTATATCCATCGATACTGCTAGTCTCTTTAACAGTGTATGTTATGTTATTTCCACCGGACTTCTGTGGAAGGTCATTCCATGTATGTTTCCACTGATTGTCAGCACTCAGTGTAACCTCAGAGTTCGTGACATCGATACCGTTTGCAACAAGCTTAACCTTTACGCTTGTAGCTCTCTTGCCATCCTGATTATTGTTATCATCCCAAACCTTTGTCACTGAAATGCTTGTCTTACCAGGTGTGTAGCTGTTGGTGATGTTATATCCATCTATCAAAGTTGTATAATCTTTAACAGCATCCTCTGTTATTGTATACATGATCTCTGATCCGTTGTCATACTTAGGAAGATCTGTGAAACTGTACTTCCAGTTATCATTCTTTGAAACCTTCTTTGAAGCAACCTCATTGCCATTTGCAAGAAGTCTTACTGTAATCTCAGAAGCTCTCTTTCCGTCCTGATTATCTGCATCATTCCATGTCTTTGTTCCGCTGATATCAATTGTCTCAGGTGTATGACTGTTGGTGATGACAAATCCAGTCTTCACGTCGCCGGTTATCTTGGTATCATAACCCGCAACCGCATCCTCTTTAACGGTATAAGCTATCTCATTGCCGTTATCATCGTACTTTGGAAGATCATCAAAGCTGAAATCCCAGTTACCTGACGCATCAGGGGTAACCGTCTTACTTGCGACCTCAGTCGTTCCATTCATAAGACGGACTTTAATATCCTCAGCTCTCTTGCCATCCTGATTATTATTGTCATCCCAAACCTTGGTTCCACTTACCGTGATAAATGCCTTGTATTCATTCGCCACAGTCACAAGTGATGATGCCGATGATGAAATAACAACATCCGCAGCCGTATTGCCTGTTGATGAACCTACAGTATATGTAACTTTATGTGTATATCCATCAAACGCTGCACCTGTCTCTGTTACAGTGTATTTTCCATATGGAGCATTATTGATAACGTAGCTTCCTAAGTAAAACTGATCATATGTTACGATTGTAGGTCCCTTGTATCCCTCAGGGCCTGATATTGTAAATGTGATCTGCTTCTTCTGTGCATCTGTAAGCTTTGTATCATCGAGGTCTCCGCTGAAGAACTTCGTGATAACAAGGCTTCCAACATTCAGCTTGTTTGTGATCGTTGCAGCGGTAACTACATCGTTCTCATCCTTTGTGAGCTGAACATCGCTTGTATATCCTTCTACGTCATCCTCATCTACAGTGTAGTTGATAAGATTGCCATCGGCATCCTTCTTATCAAGATCTGTAAATGTTCCACTCCAGTTATTTGAATCATTGAGTGTAAGTGTCTTGTCAACGATCTTTGTTATATTGCCCGCCGCATCCTCTGTGGCAAGTGTAACTTTGATGTTCTTTGGTCTTGCTGACAGAATGTTGTCGCTGTCATCCCACTTCTTGGTTACAGGAATATCGATCGTCTCATTTGTCACCTTTGTGTTGGTGTTCGTGATGGTGATCGTTCCGGTTGCTGTTCCATTATTACTTATTGTGACCTGGTAATCAGCATTATCGAAATCCTCTTCTGCAAAGTAGTAGAGGTAGTTGCCATTTGCATCAGCTACTTTAAGCTCTATCTCATCGCTTGTCCACTTATTTGCACTATTTAAGGTAATTGTCTTTACAACAGGATCTGTGTTCTTGTCATAACTTGATGGATTAGTTGATGCATAAATCTTAACTGTTATACTGTCAACCGGAATATCCTTCAGTGTTCCACCTGCGGCATCCTTCCATACCTTTTTAACAGTTATCTTTCTGTTCTCAGGAGTGTTATCTACTGGCAGTGTATAATCCTGTGAACCTTTGCTGTCAAGGACTATGTCTGAGATAGAATCAGTTGTCACCTCAGCAGGTTTCGGTCCTGTCAGGCTGGATGAGATATTGTTCTCATATATGTATATAGGATCTGTGAGCTTCTCATAACCCTCAGGTGCTTCCACCTCTATAAGCTTGTAATAGTAATTATAATACAAACTTGATAATGTAAGTCTTCCCTGTTCGTTAGTTACTCTTTCCTCATCGCTTCCAGGTACCATGAGATTCCAGTTAGTGTCTGCACTGTTGTTTGGATCACCATATCTGTAAAGCTCAAACTTCGCACCAGCAAGCTTGATTCCTGTCATTATAGAGTCAGTTTTTATTATCGAAAGATTAAACTGCTCTGTATCAGTTCCCATTGATGAATCCTGATCATTGATGTTCGTGTCCGTCGATGACGAATCTGCCGAACTTGTAGATCCAAGAATACCAACGCTGTTCTTAACATCCGCTGTAAGCTTACCTGTATATACAAGAGTATATGTATACTTCAGAATAAACTTTGTCTCATCCGGCATGGTGAGTGTCAGTGTAGACATCTTAGCTGTCGTATCATCTGCATATGTATAGCTGTATTTGTCCGCCGGAACTTCAGCGCCTGTATCTGCGTACAGAAGCTTAAACGAACCATCCTTGATAAATACTCTCTTTACTGCATCCGCATTGCTGTAGTCATACTTGTCAACTACAGTTATGGATCCTGTATTGCCAAGAGCCTCACCCTTCTCATTGATATGCACAGTATATTCAATACTGTTGGTGTCATTATCATAGTTTCCTGCAGTTTTGGTAATATTCGGTCCAGTCACAGTAACCTTTGCGCTGTCATCCTTGGTCTTAGTTGAACCGTCGGTTCTGACAACTGTTGCCGAACAATTGTTGGTGAATTCCACGTCACTGCCACCAACAACGGATGATATATCCTTTGTGACCTTGACTGCATAGTAGACAACAACCTTGACATTTCTGGTATAAAACTCAAGTGACTTTATGTCAAAACTAATACTGTTGCTTGCCACATTAAAGTTCTCTATATAATTATTTGCACCTGTCTGAGGTCTCGTCTTATTATCTGCATAATAAGAAACAAAATATATTCCAGCATGGCCAATAGTCTCTCCTACACCCTCTGGAAGCATATCACTCTTAAGGTATGTAGTATCGAGCTCAGTTCCTGCAGGAAGTGTATCTGTAAAGGAAAGTCTGTCTCCATCTCCATACGCAAAGTCACCGTTGAGAACTACCTTATATACGAACACATTGTTAGCCTTGTCATATCCTACAATGCTTTCTTTCTCATCAGTACCATTAGTGTAGCTGTACTTCTCTACAACAGACCCCTTCGTTATTCCAGATACAGGATGTGAATCCTGTGATGTCTTGGATGAACCATCAATAGTAAGAGTACCCTTGTTGACTGCCGTATACTTGCTGTCAGACTTTACTGTCGTATTATATGTGATAACATAATCTATCGGGGTCTCCTCCGTGCCTGTTATATCTCTGAGGAATTCTATTGTATATCCTATTATGTAGTTATCAGATGATGCCGGAACATCTGCAACGCTGTCAATAGTTGAAAGCGTTGGTGCCCATACATTTGAGAAGTCAGCGTATGTTACCTTTACCTTGTAGTCAACTCCCTCTGTGAGGCCAGCTATTGTAAGTCCGTTTATCTGATCTGCCGTAAAGTAATGCTTTGGAAGTGCTCCATTATCATACGTTACAGAGTCAGTATATGTATCATTCGCATTGAGCTTGTCAACGCCAGATATTGTAGACTTCCATGCAAGGGTATATGTATCATCGTTCTCCGTCTCTGATACGAATTCCTTCTTTACTGAATCACCGGCCACCTCTACAGTCGCCTCGGCGCTGTCCGTAACTCCGTTCTTCTCTATTATCGCTACATTCTTATAAACATCAGTCAGCTTATCAAGCTTAGATGAATCTGTTGTGTAGGTGAACACGATCTTGGATTTGTTCTCTGTCACATCAACCCTTGAAGTTCCATCCGTCAAATAAAGTTTACCATTCTCTTCCACAAAGCTTGCAGGAAGATTGATAGTGGTTGAAACATCTGTGTCATTTATGGATACGCTGCACGTCTTTTCGTCTGTGAGCTCTGTCCCATTCTTTGTGAGTATATCCGATACTGACATTCCTGTCAGATTCTTCTTCTTATCCGCATTCACGGTTACTGTCCATGTTATGGTTGACTTATCACCTGACAGTGAACCGGTCTTACTTATGGATGCTGTAGACTTGCCGGCATTGTACCATGTACTGCTGTCGTTATCAGTATGCTCGTCATGTGAATCATCTGACACGTCTACACCATTCTTATTGTGTACATTTATGCTTCCGATGTCATCGGCAATATCTGAGACAATAACCTCGTATGTGATCTCATACTGTGAATTAGCGTCAAGCTTCGGAAGATTTCCATTTATAACTGTTTCACCATTTCCTATGGTTCCTGTTGCAGGAGTCACATATCCATTTGCTGTGACATCCGTGTACTGTCCGTTGCTGTCCTTGAGCTTGCATGTAACATTCTGTACTGTTCTCTTGGCATCAGATCCAAGTTTTGAGTCAAGTTCATTTGCAAGAATATCATCAAGTGTAATATCACCATCGCTTCCATACTCAGAACTTACTATAACCTTGTACTTGTAAACTATCTTGTGATCGTCAGGATCAATGCTCACACCATCTGAGGATTTTGTAACCTTGAGATCTGTGGCACCGTCCTTCACATATTTGTAGCCCTTGTTGGTCTGATCCTTATCATCAACCTTTGAATTCTTAGCCTCTGCAATATTGCTCTGGTTCAGATTGATCACGTCCTGAGAAAGATCATCGACTTTACTCTTTACTGTATAGGTTATCTTATATGACTCCTTTGCACCGAGTGCAGGAAGAGTTCCTTCTATAGTAGAGGTACTACTGTTATATGTGAGTGATGAGCTGCAGTCTGTGTTGTCAGACTTAATCACCTTTATATCTGTAACTTCAGGTATGACACCTGCTATGTCGTTGGCTATAACATCACTAAAGTTCAGATCCTCACTGGCACTTCCATGATTGGATGAAACTTCTACGGTATAGTCAAAGTATACATATCCATCCTTAGGATCTGTAACTCTCCCCTCGGATGCGGTCTTCTTCACATCCACACCAGGCTTGAAATCCACATCCACAGTCACAATCACAGTGCTTGTGAATTTGTTCTCGACCTGGTTTTTCTCATTGTACTTTGTGAGATCCATATCGATCCACGCCTTGAAGAAAGCCTTGAGCTGGGCTCCCCCCTCGAGTGCTGTATGATCGATCGTCGCAGTAAGGACTCCGTTCACAACTGAATACGAACCGATCCTGTTACCACTTCCATCAGTTATATCCTCATTCAGAATATCGGAATTAAACTTTATGGTATCCGGCATCGTATAAGTAAATGTTGCATCTTCACCAGACTCCACTATGCTATTAATAACATTTTCCGGAAACACTATATCCATAGACATCTGGATATCTACACCGGCTTTTGTAGGATCATTTGGATCTACAGGAAGCGGCGTTGTGGACGGTCTGGAACTGCTACCATATATATTACCTGCTTTATCAGCAATCGTAGCTCCAGTAATATAATCTTCAAGATTTCCGGTTACTGCTGCACTCGACAGCATTGCTATCGAATCAGTAGCCGTGGCGTATGCGTCTCCCCCTCTCGTCTCGGCCGCATTGGACCAACTATAATTAGAAGGCGAAATCAACGTAGTTATCATAACTACCGCCAGCAGCAGTGCTATAAGCTTTTTCGTAGTTTTTGCCATTGTAATACCTCTTTTCTAATTATTTTTCGACTTACACACTTGCTTTAAATTTATCATAACACATGGTAATTGTAAACAGTTTGTGAACAAAAAGAACAGTTTTCTGTTGCTTTTTTGTTCACATTTACTTTATCATTTAATTATTAGTTGATTTTGTACTACTATTCTTCGGCAGCATAATCTATCGAAATATATCAAACATATAAAATATAATCGATTACAATTCACTCTTTCTGTCTCTGTTGAGAAGCTCTGTGAGAGCCTCTTTTGCCGTCATGCCATTAAATAATACGTTATTGACTGCTTCAACGATAGGCATCTCAACCCCATGCTCCCTGGCAAGTGCCAGTGTTGCCTTGGCAGAATAAACACCCTCAACAACCATCTTGACCTCCGCCATAGCTTCCTCATAGGTCTTACCCTGACCGATGAGATATCCGGCATTCCTGTTACGGCTGTGCTTGGATGTACATGTAACTATAAGATCTCCCATTCCTGAAAGTCCTGACAGCGTCTTGACATCTGCGCCCATGGCAAGTCCAAGTCTCATGATCTCCGCCATTCCTCTGGTCATAAGAGCAGCCTTCGTGTTGTCGCCAAGTCCAAGTCCATCTGATATTCCGGCTGCCAGAGCTATTACATTCTTCACTGAACCACCCAGCTCAATACCAGTCACATCAGTGCTTGTATATACCCTGAAATAATCGTTCATAAATGCGTTCTGGATCGTCTTTGCAATCTCTATATCACGGGCACCGGCAACTACCGTTGTAGGTATTCCGCGGCCTACTTCCTCTGCATGTGACGGACCCGAAAGGACAGCCACCTTAGCCTGTGGGATTTCTTCCTCAATGATCTCCACGAGAGCCTTGAGTGTGGACTCTTCTATTCCCTTGCTGACATTCACGATAAGCTGTCCGTTGCTCACCTTGTCAGCGATGTTCTTTGCTGTGCTTCTGACAAACGGAGAAGGCACTGCGCACACTATCATCTCCTGACCAATAACAGCCTTTGACGCATCTGTTGTATATTCAATACTGTTGTTAAGTATAACGCCCGGAAGTCTGTCTCTCTGCTCATGAAATTCCTTGAGCATGGCAACCTCTCTCTCATCTATAGACCACACTATAACCTCGTGTCCATTTCCTGCCAGCAGATTAGCAAGTGCAGAACCCCATCCACCTGCTCCGAGAACACCTATTTTCATCGTAAAATACCTCCAAAATATTTATATTTCTTTTTTCAATCCTTAAATCATTTTTTTCTATTTTAACTTTTTTTCATCATTTAATCCAGTCTATAGTGACAATACATGGATGTTTTTGCAAATTTTTACTGTATTTTTAGATTCTGGGCTAGTTATGTAAACTCACATTATTCTAATCAACAGTTTTTAATACGCATTTCACTGCGTATAAATATCACATAACCATAATCTCAGTTTTATGTATACTCATTATGTTATCTGATTTTGTTTTATCCAGACATCTATAAAACGTTGCTCACTACAAAAAATCTCCTCCTTCCTGTTTTATCCAGTAAGGAGGAGATTCAATAACTCTCTATTCGCTTCCGCTTTCCATCAAGCCTTCTTAGAACCAAACGACAACTTATTCTCCGTTCCCGCTATCAGTCTCTTGATATTCTGCCAATGTCTTATCACGGCCATTCCGGCTATGATTCCCGCCATGATTATTCCTTCGATCATTTTTGCATTCGATGTGAAATTATAATCTCCATGAATTGCAAATACTGTGTATAATATGAAGAATCCGATCATGATCGTAAGTGATCCAACCGATACATATCTTGTTATCACAACACTTATAACGAACGCTGCAAGGAGTATCACTACCAATCTCCAGTCCCACAGACCTACTATCATTCCGCCGCTGGCAGCAATTCCCTTGCCGCCCTTGAACTGCATATAGAATGGGAAGTTATGACCAAGCACAACTCCAAGCCCTGTATACAGTACGAACATGTATGCATTACCTATACCTAGCTGGCCAAGTATGATATGTGTCAGTGAGCAGGCGATTATTCCTTTGAGGAAATCCCCCAGGAAAACTATCAGTCCAGCTTTCTTTCCAAGAACTCTCAGTGCATTTGTCGTTCCCGCATTTCCACTTCCATACTTTCTTATATCAACACCTTTTATCCTGCCGTAAATATACGCTGTCTGAATGAGTCCTACTCCATAGCCCCCAACCAGACATATAGCCCTAATCAACATCTCCATGACTACTTCTCTTTCCTCTCCCTGATTATGAATTTTAGAGGTGTACCTCTGAATCCAAAGGATTCTCTTATCTTGTTCTCTATATAACGTGTATATGAGAAATGCATAAGCTCCTTGTCATTTACAAATATGACAAATGTAGGAGGTTTAACTGACACCTGGGTAATATAATAGAGCTTAAGTCTCTTACCCTTATCTGATGGTGGCTGCTGCATAGCAACCGCCTCACTCATAATCTCATTCAGAACACCAGTAGCTATGCGGAGTGAATGATTCTCTATAACAGCATCTATGGTCTCGAACAGCTTTGGAAGTCTCTGTCCGGTCTGGGCTGATATGAAGAGCAGCTCCGCATACGGCATGTATGAAAGCTTGTTTCTGATCTCCTCTGTAAACTTATATATGGTCTTGTCATTCTTCTCGATAGCATCCCATTTGTTCACAGCTATTATCATTCCCTTGCCACGATCATGTGCGATTCCCGCGATCTTGGCATCCTGATCGGTTATTCCCTCCGTTGCGTCTATTACGAGGACTGCAACATTACATCTCTCAACCGCTGATACTGTTCTTATGATACTGTATCTCTCTATATCCTCTTTAATCTTGCTCTTTCGTCTGAGTCCCGCTGTGTCTATGAATACATATTCTCTGCCATTTCTGACGATCTCTGTATCCACGGCATCTCTTGTGGTTCCGGCTATATCTGATACAATAACCCTGTCCTCACCGAGAAGCTTATTAATTATAGAAGATTTTCCTACGTTTGGCTTTCCTATGATGGCGATTCTAGGTCTCTCATCCTCCGTGTCATCCTTTGCAGACTCATTGAAGTGTGATACCACCTCATCGAGCATATCTCCTATTCCAAGTCTGGATGAACCTGATATAGGATGTGGATCTCCAAGTCCAAGATTATAGAACTCATACACATCCGGCATGAACTTTTCAAAGCTGTCTACCTTGTTGACAACGAGAACTATAGGTTTCTTGGATCTTCTGAGCATATCGGCAACCTTGGCATCATCATCAACCATTCCCTGTCTGACATCCGTCATGAACAGGATGACGTCCGCTGTCTCTATGGCTATCTCTGCCTGTTCTCTCATGCTCTTAAGTATAATATTGTCTGACTCCGGCTCAATTCCTCCTGTGTCTATCAGAGTGAAATTGTAATCCAGCCAGTTGATATCAGCATAAATTCTGTCTCGCGTAACTCCCGGTGTATCCTGAACTATGGATATCTTTTCTCCGGCAAGCACATTGAACAGAGTTGATTTACCTACATTGGGTCTGCCCACTATGGCAACTATAGGTTTACTCATTCTATCTTCCTCCATATATAATTAATTACATATCATCGCCAATTACTGCATGAATAAAATCAGCACCACTTGATTCTACAATACAAACATCGACTTGTAAAGCATCTGTGAGCTCTGCAAGCGTCACATCATCAAGGAATTTTGGCTCATCCGCCATAAGAGTATTGGAAGGCAGTATAAGCCGCTGCCCAAGAGGCTTTCCTGTGAGCTGCTTTCTTATATCTCCACCCGTAAGCAATCCTGTCACGGTTATTCTATGTCCAAAAAAATCATTAATGATCTTATACAGATGCACCTTCACATTAGGGAACTTCTCAGGGATCCTGTTAGCAAGGAGCTTTATGGAATCATATACGAGCACTCCAGTAACCATGGACACCTCATACTCTCTGTCATCGCCCTCTACGCAGCTCCACTCTTCATCAAACTCATCTATGAGCAGTCTCACCATGCCCACACCATTTTCAAGCTGGATAAAGCCATCATACCTATCAGCCTCAGGGAAATCCCTGCCAGCATTTATATACCATTCATCACTTGCCTGGACAAAATGTGTGCCATGCTTTTCAAATGCCTTTTTCTGAAAATGTTCTATTATATCAATAACCTCGCAGGCGTCCTCTCTGTTGAACGGTTCAAGATGGAACAAGCCATCTCTGTAATCTGACAAACCGACAGGGACCACGGATAAGCTCTCCATAACAGGAACAAACTCCATAAGATCAGAGATCGTACGCCACAATTCCTCCCCATCATTTATCCCCTTGCACAGAACTATCTGTCCATTCATAGGAATACCAGCTTCATAAAATTTCCTTATATAGTCAAGTATGGCACCGGCAAATCTGTTGTTCAGCATACTGCAGCGCAGCTTGGGATTGGTAGTATGCACCGATATATTTATCGGAGCAAGGTGATAATTGATTATTCTGTCAATATCCTTTTCCTTCATATTAGTAAGGGTAATATAATTTCCCTGAAGAAATGACAGTCTGGAATCATCGTCCTTGAAATATATAGTGTCTCTCATACCTTTCGGGTTCTGATCGATAAAGCAGAATATACACTTGTTATAGCAAGACTTGTAATTATCCATCAGGGAATTTTCAAAAACAATCCCTAGATCCTCGTCATAATCCTTATCTATCTCCAGAAGCCACTCCTCGCCGTCAGACTTCCTCACGAGAAGTTCTATATATTCGTCATTTATGAGATACTGATAGTCAAATATATCCTCTATAGGATGGTCATTGACCGCCAGAATATTATCTCCCGGTTCGATCTCCATCTCCTGGGCTATACTTCCCTCAAGTATTTCCTTTACAATATGTTCCATAATTTCCTCTTTTATATTAATTGTCTACTGATCAAAAGCTGCAGCAAATGAATAACGCCCTATCATTCAGGGAGCATGATCACTGCCGCAAGATTACCCCGCAGGCCTTTGCTCGCCCTGTGTGAAAAAAGCCATTCGCTGTTACAGCATGTACATATATTTGTCACGTCAATATTCTCAGGTTTTACACCTGAATCAACAAGATTGTAATAGTTGGCCTTGTGGAGATCAAGCAGATATTTGCCATTACCCTTGCTAAATACGATCTGAGCCGTCTCTGCTTCCGTATATGCCGCCATAAAGCGTTCAGCTACATCTTCACTCACCTCATAGCAATTCTTGCATATAGAAGGTCCTATGGCGCAAATGAGATTCTCTGGAGATGTTCCATATTCAGACTTCAATCTGTTTATCATATGTCCGCTTATCTTGCTGACGGTTCCCTTCCACCCAGAGTGATTCGCCGCAACAACCTTTTTCACCGGATCATAGAACAATACAGGGACACAGTCCGCATAAAATGTCATAAGTGGTATCCCCGGAACATCCGTCATAAGTCCATCGATCTCCAGAATATCCGACTCTCTGATTATTCCCTTTCCGGCATCCTTCTCTGTAACTTTATATATGTCTGTCTTATGCACCTGATCTGAGAACACAAGCTTTTCGTAATCATACCCCACTGCAGTGGCAAATCTGCGGTGATTCTCCATTACCAGATCCGCATCATCGCCTCTGTGGAAGCTCAGGTTCATGGAACCCAGATATCCCTCACTCACTCCGCCGATCCTGGTGGAGAATGCATTTACAACTCCGGCTCTGTCCAATTTGTCAAATGATATATAATCCACGCCATCCACCGTGTGGACATGTGTTGAATTGTCTTTCCTAATATACTTTATATCCATATCCGCCATCCTATCAATATCCCGAATACTCAAATGCATTTTCTATATGATGTATATCCTCACCAAGTATGGTTATCACATCAAATCTAACCGGGGTGTCCATTCCATATCCATATTTGTTCAGGAAGAATAATGCAGTCCTACATATCTGTCTCTGCTTGCGCACATCGACAGCCTCCTCCGGCAAGCCCTTATGTACTCCGGACCTATACTTCACCTCGATAAACACTATATATCCATCGTGTTTTGCCACTATATCTATCTCACCGCTGGCCACCCTGAAATTCCTGCACAGGATCTCATAGCCCCTGCCAGCCAGATGATCAGCAGCTAAAGCTTCCTTTTCATTACCGGTTGCTCTGCTGTTATACATCATTTCACCTTTCCATGAATATATGTGTGATGAACAATTGTTATACAAAGTTCTTGATAAACGTCCTTCTGTGTATTGCGCACGGACCGATCTTCTTGAGCGCATCAATGTGCTCTGCCGTACCATATCCCATGTTTTTTGCAAATCCATAACCCGGATACAGACTGTCATACTCAACCATAAGCCTGTCCCTTGTAACCTTTGCAATTATACTTGCTGCCGCAATCGACGCAGACAGCGTATCACCTTTTATTATGCCTACCTGCTCGATATCAACACCCGGAATATTAACCGCATCGTTTAACAGGAGCTGTGGTTTAACCTGAAGCTTCGATATAGCCTGCTTCATCGCCTCGTAATCTGCATTGAGAACATTTATCTCGTCAATTACTTTCTCGTTTGCCATACCCACGCCTACAGCTACAGCCTTCGCCATGATCTCATCGTATAGAGCCTCCCTCTTCTTCGGTGTGAGCTGCTTGGAGTCGTTGAGGTATAAAATATCACAGTCCTTTGGAAGAATGACTGCAGCAGCCACTACAGGGCCTGCAAGCGGGCCTCTTCCGACCTCATCTATACCACATATATATCCCTTATCAGCGTATTTTCTCTCAAATTCAAACATTTTATAGCTGCGGGCTTTTTCCTTTTCAAGAGCATTGATCTTTTTCTGAGCGGACGCTATGATCTTCTTTACCCCATCTCTCTCATCGTCGCCATACTTCTCGATAAGCCCCGAATATTCACTTATATCAGCATCAGCAAATACTTTTTTTATCTCCGCTATACTTTCCATATGTCCTCCACCTAAAAACAAGGACCATTGCCACTTTTTAGGCAACAGCCCCTGATATCTTATCCTATTCTATCTTGCCAAAACCGCCTGTAAATCTGAATACAGCCCTGCCGATGATGTCTTTCTTGTGTATATTGCCAACATCCTCCACACGGCTGTCACGGCTGTTGTTTCTGTTATCTCCCAGAACAAAGTACTCGTCATCACCCAGTGTGATCTCCTCGGCTGCAACTCCGCGCTTGTCGCTGGCTATGGCCTCTCTGCCATACACATCGCCCTCCAGAGGCTCGTCATTTATATAGATAACACCATCTTCGTCTATATACACTGTCTCACCCGGAAGTCCGATTATACGCTTGATGAAGAAGGTCTCATCATCGTCTCCATACGGGAATACAACCACATCAAATCTCTTCGGCGAGCCAAATTCATACTCAAGCTTGTCGATCCATAATGTATCTCCGCTGTGAAGAGTATTGCTCATGGACTCTCCACTGACCTCTGTTCGCTGTCCGACAAATGTGAGCACAGCCCAGCATATGCCAATTACTATTATTATATAAATACACAGAAATATGAGATCCTTGACAATATTGACTTCCTTTTCGGCCTTTTCTTTCTTTTTTGCCTCTTTCTTCTCTTTCCTGAGCTGCTTCTTTAAAGCCTTCTCGTCAAGTTCTCCATCCTCATTGTACACTTCTTCAGAAGAGTCTGTATTAACCGCTTCTGCAGTTTTATCTGAGCTCTCAGATTTAGCTGCTCCTGCAACTTCTTCCGATGTCTCCTTCTGAGATGCTTCTTCCGATTTATCTGCTGTCTCCGCCTTTGCATCAGCCGAACTCTCAGCGACTGCTTTGTCCCATGACCAGGAGGACTTCTCCTTATTTTCCTGCTCATCGTCGACAGTTTTCTTTTCAGCTTCCTTTGCTTCATTCGCAGCCTTTTTTGCAGCCTTCTTCTGTTCTTTATCTATCGCTTTCTGACGCTTCTTCTCATATTTGGCGATCTCTTTGTCCCTTTCCTTCTTCGCAGGGTCATCCTCAAATATATCGTTTAACGCATCAGCAACATTCTTGTTTTCTTCACTCATCTAGTCTTCCTTCGGGGTCTCCAATGTAATACGCCCCAGCTTTCCCGATCTGAAATCATCGATCAGCAGAGCCGCAGCCTTGTCATAATCGAGCTCCCCGCCCTTCTTAATGCATTGTCTCTTCTCTGCGATACCTGTCAGCATCTGTACAGGATCATCAACACTTTCAATATTATACCTTTGAACAAGGGTATTACAATAGTTTGCCTGTAAAAATTTAATTAATTCAACCGCTATATCCGTTATGCTGAGTATCTCATCATTGATCGAACCTATGAACGCAAGTCTGAGACCAACGGCCTCATCATCGAATTTCGGCCATAAAATACCGGGAGTGTCCAAAAGCTCAATATTCTTTCCAAGTCTTATCCACTGCTTGCCTTTTGTGACACCAGGCTTATTTCCAACCTTGGTGCAGGCCTTTCTCGCATAGGAATTGATAAACGTGGATTTGCCGACATTCGGGATGCCGACTATCATCGCCCTTATCGGACGGTTTATGATTCCCCTTTTTCTATCCCTCTCTATCTTCTCTTTGCAGGCCTCCTGCACGATATTGTTGATACTCTTCATCCCCATACCGTCACGGGCATTTATCTTTGCAACGGCAAAGTCTTTATTCTTATAATAGTTTTCCCACTTTGTTGTGACTGCATCATCCGCAAGATCTGATTTGTTGAGGAGTATGAGTCTGTATTTGTTCTTTGCAAGCTCGTCTATATCAGGATTCTTACTACTGAATGGGATTCTTGAATCCACCAGCTCTATGACGATATCTATAAGTTTTATATCCTCCTGCATCATTCGTCTTGCTTTTGTCATATGTCCGGGATACCACTGTATATTCATATCTCTACCTCTATTTTATCTTTACTCTGCCCAGCATCTCGCTCTTTTGCACATTGCCAGCCGCCTGAAATCTTGAATCCTGGCTGTTGTCCGGATTGTCTCCGAGCAGGAAGTATTCATTCTCTCCAAGTGTGATCGCAGATTCCGCTATTCCGGCTGTTTTTATCTCACAGTCGACGGGATAATCTGCAAGCGGATTGCCATTTATATATACCTGACCATTCTGGATAAGCACAGTCTCACCCGGCAGGCCTACCACTCTCTTGATGGAATAGTATTTGTCCTGATTCTCAACTATACGATACGCTACCACATCGTATCTTTCCGGGGATGTCACCAGATAAACAGCCTTATTGACCAGATACGATTCTCCATCCGTCAGTGTCGGCTCCATGGATGGTCCTACCATATATACCGTCTGGAATCCAAATGCAACAAAACCATAACCAAGTATAGCCGCTGTCAGTATCGATATGAACCAGCCAAGTGCGCTCTTCATAGTCTTTTTCAATGATCTCTGTTGTCTTCTCTGACGCCTTTTTTCTCTCCTTATCCTTCGGAGTCTGTCATATCTCTCACTCATGAATTCTATCCTTCAATCATCAATATATTTGTTCAGTTCATTTCATCCATTCTAAAAATGGCTGGAGTAGAAATACTCCAGCCACTTTTACTTTCATGTTACAAGCTTTATTATTTAACAAGCTCCTTAACCTTTGCTGCCTTACCAATTCTTGAACGTAAGTAGTAAATCTTAGCTCTTCTAACTTTACCTTTTCTTACAACTTCAATCTTCTCAACGAAAGGTGAGTGTACAGGCCATGTCTTCTCAACACCGCATCCGCTAGAGATCTTTCTAACTGTGAATGTCTCTCTGTTGCTTCCGCCCTGTCTCTTTACTACAGTACCCTCGAAGATCTGGATTCTCTCCTTGTTACCCTCTTTGATTCTGTTGTGTACCTTAACAGTGTCTCCTACGTTGAACTCATCAACGCTCTCCTTCATCTGTGAAGCTTCAAGATTCTTAATGTAATCGTTCATTGTGTTCCTCCTTAATATTCTGATGTTCTTACTACCATATCCACCGGATATATGGGCACAGAGGACCATCACTCTTTTCACAACTCATTTAATATAACATACTGAAATTGTAGATGCAAGAAGAATTTTCGGATTTTATCCGTTTTTTAGCAAACAGGGCATATAGATTGATTTCTATATGCCCTGTTGCATTAAATATCTTGTTCGACTTAATTCAGTCAAGTGGAGCAGACGCATTAGAAGGCGAACTTCGTTCGCAGGCGTCTGCGTGCTTCACAAGGATTCCTCCCACCTACGGCGGGCCCCTCCTTATGAAAATTAGTGGAGCTGGCGGGAGTCGAACCCGCGTCCAAAAGCTCATTCACTACAGTTTCTTCCATCACAGTCAGTGCTTTAACATTCCCTCAGCCTATCGCCCACTAACATGCTATAGACCTTAGTAGCTTCATGGATTTTCCTACATCGCAAAGCTTAGATGCAGGAGTTTGCCGAAAATCGACGCCATTCCTAAAGGCTCGGCGTTCCTAAAGGATGACGACTGCCCTTAGGCAGCGTATGCTAAATTATCGTTAGCGTTTATTTTTTTTCCAGCTTTTAGCGTGGCTCTGGTCCACGGATGGCTTCCATAGCTTCAAAACCCCTGTCGAAACCAGTCAACCCCTGATCATAGATCAGTGATAACCAATCATTTATAATATATGCAGCAAATATCAAAATAATACCTGCGCCTATATATCTTAATTTATCAGATGCTCTTACTCAGCGTCAGCAGTTGTATCTTCCTCTGCATCTGTCGCCTCTGCTGTATCTTCTGCATTTTCAGTTGTGTCTGCTGTGTCCTCAGCATCGGAAGCTGTGGCAGAAAACAGAGTGTCATAACCGCTGTCCTTCCAAGTCTTGTCTACATATTCTGACAAGCCTGAAGCATCAACATACTTAGGTATCGCCTTATATATCTTCACACCCGCAACGCTTCCAACTATAGCAGCGATAACAACGATCGTAACTGTTATAGCAATAATCTTCTTGATCTTCTGCTTCCTGAGTATCTCCTTGCGGTGCTTTTTCTCATATTTCTTCTTATCTACTTTACTCTGACTCATAACGCCCTTCTCCAGACTATCGTTTATTTGATTCCGATACACACATTATATCTGAACCAGCTTATCTTATTCAACACCTTGCTAGTATAACACAAGCTGCATTATAATTCCAATAATAAGTTTGATTTCACAGAAATTCCACAAACGTTCACGATCAGAAGTCCTTGCTCCTGCTCTTGAGATCTCTCTCCATCTCGCGCTTCATATCCTTCTTGGCGATATCCTCACGTTTGTCGTAGAGCTTCTTACCTCTTGCCAGACCTATCTCCATCTTGACAAGTCCATCTCTGATATATACCTTGAGCGGCATAATGGTATAACCCTTCACCTTCTGCTGTCCGATGAGCTTGTTGATCTCGTACCTGTGGAGCAGCAACTTTCTCGTCCTGAGCGGATCTTTATTGAATATATTCCCCCTCTCATATGGGTTGATATTCATTCTGTACACATACACCTCGCCGTGGTCTATTCCGACAAATGCTTCCTTGATACTGCAGTGTCCCTGTCTTATGGACTTTACCTCGGTTCCCACAAGCTCTATTCCGGCCTCAAACTTCTCTTCTATAAAATACTCGTGATATGCCTTTTTGTTATTTGCGATGAGAGTGTTTCCTCTTTCCTTTGACAAATGTATCCTCTCCTTTATATACAATACTGAAATCTATCGACTTCGTCATCTTGTCTGTATTCTTCACCTTTATCTGTATAGGATCACCGATGGCATATTGTTTGCCCGTGTCCTCACCTATCATAGCATAATCTTCCTGAGAAAAATAGTAATAATCGTCGCGCATATCTGCCACGTTCACAAAGCCTTCCACCGTATTCGGCAGTTCCACGAACATTCCCCGGTTTGTAACTCCTGAGACAAATCCGTCATAGACCTCGCCAATGTGAGCTGACATATATTCCACCTTCTTGAGCTTCTCCACATCACGCTCAGCTTCCTCAGCTCTTCTCTCCTTGCGCGAATTGTCATCAGCCACCCTGTCAAGTATCATGCTGTAATGTTCTATTCTCCTCGAGTCAAGTCTGCCATGTATATTTTCCTTTATTATACGATGTATCTGCAGATCTGGATATCTCCTTATAGGAGAAGTAAAATGACAGTAATACTTACACGAAAGTCCAAAATGTCCTGTGCACTCCGTTGAATACTTCGCCTGTTTCATGGTCCTCAGCGCCATCCTGCTCACAAGATTCTCATAAGGCTCACCCTTTATCCTGTCAAGCAGCTTCTGGAATTCTTTCGGATGTATATTCTCCTTTGATGCCTTAAAGTACATTCCAAAATTACTTATAAGGAGCGCCAGCTGCTCAACCCTGTCTGCATCAGGTGTCTCATGGACTCTGTACTCAAATGGTATATCCTGCCAGAAATAATCCTCAGCAATCGTCTCATTTGCAGCAAGCATAAAATCTTCAATGATCTCATTGGATCTGCGTCTCTCATATACACCTATTGATACAACTTTGCCGTCGGAGTCTATCTTGATCTTCGATTCGTCAAAATCAAAATCTATTGAGCCTCGCTTTCTTCTGTTAGCTCTGAGAAGATCCGACACATGAAGCATCATCTCGAACATAGGCACAAGCTCCTCATATTTTCTGGTCTCCCCTGGATCGTGATCCTCGACAATTGCAGACACACTTGTATATGACATTCTACGATCCACATTGATCACAGTCTCACATATCTTATGTCCTACTATGTGGCCCTTCTGATCTATGTCCATAAGGCAGCTCAGCGCCAATCTGTCCTGCCCTTCATTCAGCGAACAGATACCATTTGACAGCTTGTGCGGAAGCATAGGTATTACCCTGTCCACGAGATAACAGCTTGTACCTCTGTTAAGTGCCTCTTTATCCAGAGGGGAATTCTCCTTTACATAGTGGGTCACGTCAGCTATGTGCACACCAAGCTTGTACATTCCGTCCGCCTCATAGAGTGTTATGGCATCGTCCAGGTCTTTTGCATCCTCGCCATCTATCGTCACTGTCTGAAGATGTCGGAGATCCGTTCTGCCTGCCATCTCCGATGCGCTGACAAAATCAGGGATCTGTGAGAGGCTGTCCATGACCTCGTCAGGAAAATCGACTGGAATGTCCAGAGCTCTGACCACAGACAGCACGTCACTCTCCGGATCATTTATATGTCCAAGTATCTCTATAATCTTTCCCTCCGGAGACTTCACTTTGTCTCCATAACTGATGATCTCCGCCACAACCTTATGTCCAGCCATGGCGCCCATGGAATTTTCCTTGGATATAAATATGTCTCCATCTATTTTCAGATTGTCAGGTATGACAAATCCAAAGTTCTTATTCTTCTGATAGACTCCGACAACCTTCTTTAGTCCACGCTCAAGTACCTTTATAACCGATGCTTCCTGCTTCATTCCCTTCGGTCTGTCCTCCGCACGTATGAGGACTGTATCACCGTGGAACGCTCCCATGGTATTCTTCTCAGGGACAAAGAAATCCTCCTTCATGCCCTCAACGCGGACAAATCCAAAACCTCTCTGATTGCCGATAAATGTTCCCTTGTATGTCCCTTCTCCGACCTTCTGATATCGCCCTTTTGCCGATCTGATGATCAGTCCCTCCTCTGTGAGGTCATTCAGTATATCGAGAAATGTCTGTCTCTCATCTCCCGGGACCTGAAGGAATGTACACATCTCCTTGAACTTCATAGGCGGATAATCATCATCGCATATAAATTCATATACCGTCTGTTTTCTTCTGTTGTATAACTCCAAATCCTTATTATCCATAACAAACCCTTTCTATATACATTATGCCCGCATCCCTACCGCACAAATACATTGCATAATGAGCAAAAAAATGCTTACATATATCAGTTAATATATGTAAGCATCAGAAATCATTATTAGTTGAAAAGCTTTGAGTCAAGCAGTAATGCAAGTACAAAGAAGAGAACTGTGAGAACTGCTGTTATCTTCTTAAGTATCTCCTGCTTTGAGCTTCCCTTATTCTTGCTCCAGTAGGAATTGTCAAATCCGCCGCCTGCTCCTGATATGGAACTTGTAAGGCTCGCATCCTTTCCTTCCTGTGAAAGAACCACTATTGCTAATACTATACATACTATAACATAAATTACCATTAATATTGTCTTCAGCATCTTAACACCTCCGTTTCCGAAAAAATGGTGTGTGTATAATTTTAACACCAACTTGAAACATAATAACACAACAAAATAATATATTCAATAACTATTTTCTTCGTTTTCTGTAAAACTCCGCAAATACCAGCATTGCGATACCTATTATCGAACAGGCAATACCTGCGCCTGCATATTTCACATGGAATTTCATCTCAACAACATTCTCACCCTCAACAAGACTTATAGAATACAGGCTGTCTACCACCTTATCCGGCTGTACCTTCTGGCCGTTAACTTTGACTGTCCAACCATCACAGTAAGGAATAGATGTGAATAAACTCTGTCCTTCCTTGGCATTTACAACAAATTCTGCGCTGCCATTTTCTATATCCATCACATCAGGGGTATTTTTCTCAAGCTCCTCTGCTATGCTTTTCAGCAAATCCAGATCAAGAACATAAAACTGCTCTGCTCCATCATCCAGATCTAGCTTCTGCTTTGAGTGAAGCACAACCTTGTAGTAATCACGATCCTCATTTACAGGAATATTGAACACTGACGGCGAAAGCCATCTGGCATATCCGGTCCTGTATATTCCATTGACATTCAGCTTTGCATTAAACAGACTGTTCCATGGGATATTGCCATAAGCGATGTAATTGCCTTCCGGGATCTCCATCTTGTATACACGCTTCTTCGCTTTACTTACAACCGTCTCGTACTTTAAAGGCTTATAGATCTCAACCTTTCTGCCGAGCAGCTCGCTGTAGAGCTCATTTTGATATTCAAACGGATTGCCGTTATATTTTGCCGCTGTATATTTGCCTGAATCATATACAAATGCCATAGGCAGGCTGTATGGGTTCTCGTATACACCGGCTCCATTTGCATTGTCTGCAATATCCTCTACTTTATCCATGCCCTCCAAAGCATAATCAGATACGATGTATCTGACTCCCAGCAGTGAATCAGTTCCAAGCACCGGCATGTTGACAACACTTAGGTTATCGCCTTCGCTCCTGTATCCCGTGTCCACAAGGAAGTTCAGCACTGTGCTGTCAGCGGTTGACACATACGATCCTATCGCCCAATACCCATAACCAAACGACTCGTCATAATTTGCTCTGACATTGTTCTTATATTTAAAATTATCATCCGTATCTTTGCCATTATTGTTTTTCTTTTTTTCGAGTGATCTTGTCGCCCTTGATCTGGTCTGGCTGATCCTGTATGTATCGGAATCATATTCTTTCAGATCATTTATAAGGCCTTCCATAGCCGTCTCATACTCAACAAAACTCTCACCGTTGTCGATATGGATATTGTCCATTTGCAACATCACGCTGTATCCTGTCTCAACAGTCAGCACTGCACACAGAATGACCGTAAATATAATTCCGAACACTCTTCCGGCTCCTACGTTTTTCGAAAGCCTGCTTATGAGTGCTATCAAAACGGCTACCCCTACAATAAGCGCATCGGTCAGCCATACAAGTTTGTTATCCTGGACTCCATGCAGATAGTTTACACCAAGCATAGCCGCACTGAATATCGCACTTGCAATGATAACCCGCCATTTTACAGCATTCAGATCCTCCGAGAGGAAAAATTCAGCGGCAAAGAATAATATGCAGAATATTCCAACATGTGAATATCTGTACCAATATGATCCAACCTCTTTGAACAGAGAAAATGCCATGCACAATGGATTCCAGTAAAACATGAGCAGCATTACCACAAGCGTGACAAATGCTAATATCTTCTGCTTTACATTGTGTTTCTTACCGATGAAGATTCCAATAAATCCTATCAGCGCCAGACATCCGCAGTACAGAGACACGCTTCCCTTCTGACTCTGTGCGCCAAGCGAATATCCGTCTATCACAGATGAAACATCACCGATAAATGACATGTCGAGCAGAGAGCCTAAATCAAGACTTCCTCTTACACTGTAACGCATCGCACCTATCGTCGGAAGGAACAACACCCCACTGATCAGAACTCCCGCCAGCATTGAATATATAAACCGTCCAAGTTTTCCGGCAAAATCCTTTATGACAGTCTTCTCAGCCTTAGTATCCCCACTGTACAATCTTGAATATGCAAATTCAAACAAAAACCAGAAACAGGCAAATACACAGTTGATTCCGCCCATATACCAGTTGAACAGAACTGCCAATGCAACTGATACGGAAAGCATAACAGGCCTGCCACCGTTAACCACTCTGTACACGCCCAGCATTATGAGCGGTAACATATAGAAGCCGTCAAGCCACATTATATTACATGCCTGGGCGATTCCATACTGACTCACTGCATAGCTCACCGCCAGAAAAATGATAAGTGCCTGTTTTTTCACAGAACCATCATTCCACTCTTCAAATCTCCTGTTGAGATAAAATGCAAATGTCGCCGCCGCACAGGCAAGCTTTAACGTTATGATCACATGTACGAACAATACAAGCTGGGATTTGTCGAATAACAACAGCAATAAATTGAACGGGCTGGAAAGATAGTAACTGAATACTCCTATGCAGGCCCCTCCTATAGATTTGCTGAAAGAATAATCTATATTATTTTTGCCGTCAAATACATCCTTCAGATATGCCAGAAAATAAAGATACTGAAAATCAGCATCCTTGGATGCGAGTGAATGTACTCCGAACGGCACATACTTTTTTATATAAAACAGAAGCCACAGCAGGCAGAATGTGATAATGCCCGCTGTAAGCATCTGAATAACGAGCTGTTTTCTCTGTTCTTTCTCCATCATATTCTTCTCCAGATTATTTAGTTTTAATATAATACTACACAATCTGTGAAAATACTATATAGATTAAAAATTTTTAATGAAAGAATTTCTAACTTTTACATACTGATTTATAACATATACCTACTTCGTATATCGAAACCATGATTCAGCGGTCCACTGCCCGATCCCAGATCCAGCATGGCCGCCAGGGCACCGGATATATATTGTTTGGCCATTCTAACTGAATCACTTACATCATATTCCTTTGCGAGATTTGAAGCGATCGCACTTGAAAGCGTACATCCTGTGCCATGTGTATTCGGATTATCAATACGCTTACCCGAAAACCAGGTGATATTCTCCCCGTCAAAAAGCATATCATTTGCATCATTTATGCTGTGTCCACCCTTTACAAGGACAGCGCAGCCATACTTTCCGTATATACATCTGGCAGCATTCTCCATATCAGCTACGCTCTTCACCGATATACCAGTGAGCGCCTCAGTCTCAGGTATGTTTGGCGTTATGAGCTTTGCAAGTGGGAACAGTTTACCGGTCATGACCTCCACCGCATCATCGCTTATAAGCTTAGCACCACTGGTCGCCACCATCACAGGGTCAAGCACGACATTCTCCGCATTGTATCTGGCAAGTCTGTCAGCTATCACATCAATAAGTTCAGGAACAGATACCATTCCTATCTTGACCGCTTTCGGCCGTATATCGGTAAACACCGCATCTATCTGGGCGCCAAGTACATCAGGGATAACGTTCATGATAGCAGTCACTCCTGTGGTATTCTGAGCCGTGAGGGCTGTGATCGCACTCATACCAAATACGCCATTTGCCTGCATGGTCTTGAGATCCGCCTGCACACCTGCGCCACCTGAGGAATCGCTTCCGGCTATGGTGAGGACAGGCACAAGACGGCTTCTGTCAGAATTTATACTGCACAGCATGTCATCCATACTCTTAAAATAATGATCACAATGTGCTATAAGATCTCCCTGTCTGTCCCTGCTGGATTCGTCAAAGAGACCGACCACAACAAATCCTCCGTTCTGTGCTGTCTCCGCCGCATGATATGCGTCCTCGAATACAAATGTATCCGAAGCCGGAGTTCCCATAAACTCAGCCGCCATCTCATATATCTTAGGTGAGGCTGCCTTGCCCACGCCCACCTCAGAACATGTAAATATCCTGTCAACATACTTCATAAGTCCTGTCCGCACAAGTGCTGCCTCAACATGGCATCTGTCTGTGGATGTTGCAACAGTGACCGGGATATCATATCTCTTTAAGAACCTCAGCAGTTCAGGCACACCTGACTTCGGCTCAACTTTATTTGCATAGAAATCGCGCACAGTCTCATTGATACCGTCTATAATCTCCTTCGCGCTGAGTTCAAGTCCATAGTGTTCCTGCATATATTCTGCGCCCTTCATCATGGTCATGGTGAAAAGCACCTTCTCAAGATCAGGTTCTGCCTGTATCCCCTGCCCCGCCAGATACATCTCTCCGGCATGATCCCACATAGGCATAGAGTCAAGCAGAACCCCATCCATATCAAATATCGCACCTTTTATATCACTGATAACTATTTTTTTCATGTACACCTCTATATCATATATTTAGTCAGGCATCAAGCATATTCTCTACAGAAAACTTGAGCTCCTCTGTGGCCTTCTGTATGTCCTTCTGTCCGAATATGGCACTTATAACTGCCACACCGCATATTCCAGAGCCCGCAAGCTCGGCCACATTATCCTTTGTTATGCCGCCTATGGCAATGACCGGTATGGACACCGCCTCACAAATGGCCTTGAGAGTTTCATGGCTCACATCGTCCGCGTCATCCTTTGAACCTGTTGTAAACACTGCTCCTACACCAAGATAATCTGCGCCGTGCTTTTCCGCTATAATCGCCTGCTCGACAGTCTGTGCAGACACTCCAATTATCTTGTCAGGGCCGAGTATCTTTCTGACGTCCATGGCCTCCATATCACTCTGTCCCACGTGTACACCGTCAGCATCTATATCCTTTGCTATGCTGACCTCGTCATTGACGACAAATGGAACTCCATATTCCTTACAAAGCTTCTGTATCTCCTTCGCCTCAGCGAGGAAGACTTCTCTGTCGAGATTCTTCTCCCTGAGCTGTACAAATGTTGCACCGCCGTCAAGTGCCTTCTTTACCTGATCATACAGAGTCTCTTCACCAAGCCAGTGTCTGTCAGTTACTGCGTAGAGCAAGAGCTTTTTCTCACTGCAATTTATCATACTATCTGTCCTTCCTATATGTTTTGATCCCGATCTGATGCAGATCCAGGCAATTATTAGACTTCCGTCAATTATCTGATTTCAAACTTTGCGCCCTGTTCAAGTGTATCCCCGTCCATATTGTATATGGCGTCGATTATCCTGTTCCTGTATGTTGAATTACCCTCAAATGCCTGCAGATGGGAATAACCGATCTCCCCAGCAAGTCCCATGACCATGACAGCCACTGCAGCAGCCTCAAGCTTGTTGTCCTGATTTGCCACAACATATGCTGTCATCATTCCTGAGAGCTGGCAGCCTGTTCCAGTGATCTTACCCATCTCAGGACGGCCGTTTCTGATTACATAACATTTCTCGCTGTCCGCAACAAGGTCTATTGCGCCTGTTACAGCTATGATAGATCCCGTTTCAGCAGATAGCTTCTTGACAAATGCCACTGCATTATCAAGCGTATCCTCCGTAACCGCATCTGCCACATCGGCATCAACACCCTTTGTGCTGCCGGAACCATATGCCAGAGTTTTGATCTCAGAGATATTTCCCCTTATAACATCAAATCTAATCTCCTTCATAAGTCCAACAGCCGTATCAGTTCTGAGCTTACTTGCTCCTGCTCCAACAGGATCGAGAAGTACAACATGTCCAAGTTCATTTGCCTTCTTCCCTGCCAGGTACATTGATGGAATAGTGTTCTTGTTAAGTGTTCCTATGTTGATATTCAGACCACCACATATACTTGTGATATCCTCCACGTCACCCTCATCATCCGACATGATAGGACTTCCACCGCACGCCAGAATGACATTTGCCACATCATTTACAGTTACATAGTTTGTTATATTGTGTACCAGAGGTACATTCTTTCTCACATTTTCAAGGCACTCTTTTATCATGTTTTTCTATCTCCTTTATATATACTCTGTTGTTTATCTGCTAATCTTTTTTGACGAAAAGCGGCCATACCATAAGGCACAGCCGCTTTTCTTATGCTGTATGTATCCCTACGCCGGCGCTGATCCAGGTCAGACCTGATCTACTCCTGGGCAGGAGGTACATCAGATGTACAATGCATACACTTTGTTGCTTTGATATCTATCTCACCCATACAGTATGGGCACTTTCTTGTGAGAGGAGCTGCCTCCTCTTTCTTCTTACCAAGATCCATGATCGCATTGATCCCCTTCATGATGACAAATATAACAAATGCCATGATTATGAAGTTGATAACTGCTGAAATAAACGCTCCATACTCGATATACTGTCCTGTATGGAATATCTGAAAATGTCCACCAATCTCTGCTCCACCGATACTGTTGATTATTGGTGTGATGAAACAGTCTGTAAAAGATGTAACCAATGACTGGAACGCTCCACCAATGATAACACCGATTGCAAGACTCATCACATTTCCCTTAAGGGCAAACTCCTTAAACTCTTCCAAAAACTTCTTCATATGTATCCTTCCAACTGAATACAGCACCAATCATAACAAACTTATATTATAATTCGGTGCCGTATCTTTTATTTATTGTTTCTCGCGCAATTGATATGACATATATCTACATTTGCTGTCATCGCTAATCGCACATCATCTTTTTTTACTTTCTTACAATAAGTGACTTGCCTGTCATCTCCTTAGGCTGAGGAAGTCCCATAACCTCAAGAAGTGTAGGTGCGATATCTGCAAGACATCCGCCCTCACGAAGCTCTACATCTTCACCATAGTTGTAAAGGATAAATGGTACAGGGTTAGTTGTATGAGCTGTATGTGGAGCACCGGTCTCATAGTTGATCATCTGCTCTGCGTTACCATGATCAGCACAGATAAAGAGAACACCATCAACCTTATCAATTGCCTCTACAGCAGCGCCAACGCACTTGTCAACTGTCTCTACAGCCTGGATAGCTGCTGGGATAATACCTGTATGACCAACCATATCAGGGTTTGCAAAGTTGATGATGATCACATCATACTCGCCACCAAGGATAGCTGCATTGAGCTTCTCGCTTACCTCTGGAGCACTCATCTCTGGCTGGAGGTCATATGTTGCTACAGCAGGTGACTTTACAAGGATTCTGTCCTCGTTCTTGTTAGGCTCCTCAACACCGCCGTTGAAGAAGAACGTTACATGAGCATACTTCTCTGTCTCAGCAAGTCTGAGCTGCTTGAGGCCCTTAGCTGCAAGGTACTCACCGAATGTGTTGTCAATCTCTTCCTTCTTGAATGCTACAAGCTTGTTAGGTATTGACTCGTCGTAGTCCTTGAAACATACATATGTGAGTGGCATGCGGCCATTTGCTCTCTCAAATCCATCAAAATCATCACAGCAGAATGCTCTGGTGATCTCGCGGGCTCTGTCTGGTCTGAAGTTAAAGAATATAACTGAATCATTTGGCTTAACAAGTGATACAGGCTTACCATTCTCTGTGATTACTGTAGGAAGAACGAACTCATCATATACTTCCTTGTCATATGACTCCTGCATAGCTGCAACCGGGTCCTCAGCCTGAACGCCCTCACCTGTTACAAGTGACTTGTATGCAAGCTCTACTCTGTCCCATCTGTTATCTCTGTCCATTGCGTAGTAACGGCCTGACATAGATGCAACCTTACCTACACCAATCTCCTTCATCTTTGCGATAAGCTCCTCAAGGTATCCCTTACCTGATGCAGGCGGTGTATCTCTTCCATCGAAGAATGGATGAACGTATACATTCTCAAAGTTCTGCTTCTTGCAGAGCTCAAGGATCGCATAAAGGTGTGTATTGTGGCTGTGAACACCACCATCTGAGAGAAGTCCCCAGAGATGAAGATCTGAATTGTTCTTCTTGCAGTTTTCTATTGCAGCAAGCATCTCCTCGTTCTCAAAAAAATCTCCATCAGCGATTGCCTTTGTGATTCTTGTAAGCTCCTGATATATGATACGGCCTGCGCCGATATTCATATGACCTACCTCTGAATTGCCCATCTGACCATCTGGAAGTCCTACAGGAAGTCCTGAAGCTGCGCCCTGCACAAATGGTGCTGTAGCCATAAGTTTGTCCATAACAGGTGTCTTTGCAAGTGCTACTGCATTGCCCTCTGTCTTGTCACTGAGACCATATCCGTCAAGGACCATTAAAACTACTGGTTTCTTACTCATAATTTTTCTCCTTTTTATTTATTCCGGCTAAATGCCTCTTAATCATAATTCACTCATTTGAGATTATACTTATATAATGCCTATTTTTCAAGTTCAAATCCAACTCAAGTCACAGGTCAATATCCAGTTCAACCGGGCAGTGATCAGATCCCATGATATCAGTGTGTATCTTAGCATCGACAAGCTTGTCCTTCAAACTCTCAGATGTGAGAAAATAGTCGATACGCCAACCTGCATTCTTCTCCCTTGCCTTAAATCTGTACGACCACCATGAATATATATTTTCCTGATCCGGATAAAAATATCTGAATGTGTCGATGAAGCCATCATCTAGAAGCACCGTCATCTTCTCTCTTTCCTCATCAGTAAATCCCGCATTCTTCCTGTTTGTCTTTGGATTTTTCAGATCTATCTCATTGTGAGCCACGTTCATATCGCCGCACACTATAACAGGCTTATTCTCCTCAAGCTTTTTCAGATATGCTCTGAAATCATCCTCCCACTTCATCCGGTAATCAAGCCTTGCAAGCTCGTTCTGTGAATTTGGTGTATATACAGTCACCATGTAGAAGTTCTCATATTCAAGTGTTATGACACGACCCTCATGGTCGTGTTCATCTATGCCTATACCTTTTGTTTCACTCAAAGGTTTCTCTTTTGTGAAAATAGCCGTACCTGAATATCCCTTCTTATCCGCATAGTTCCAATACTGATAATATCCTGGCATATCAAGTGTGAGCTGTCCCTCCTGCATCTTGGACTCCTGTATACAGAATATGTCTGCATCTATGCTGTTAAAAAAGTCCATGAAGCCTTTACCGGCGCATGCCCTTATTCCATTTACGTTCCATGAGATAAGTTTTTTCATAAATTTATATACCATTTTATCCTTTCATTATTATTTGGGGAAAATCATGTTTTATTTTAACATGTCGCCTACCGGCTCCATGCAGGCATTCGCATTATGACGGCTTGCGCAAGCGCATCCGTCGCAATGCTCATTATATCATACAAACACCCATTCTGACTGTCAAATCATTAAAAATTCACCAAAATCCTGCTATGGCCACAATGAAAAAGGCAGCGACGATCCGCCGCTGCCTAAGGGTATATATTATTGTTTTTTAGGGGTCAAATTTAGTTTTTTACAAATGATACATTTGATATAGAAACTGTATGTGCTCCAAGTGTGTATCCTTCAACATATCCCATTGAGAAGAATAATCCGGCACCTGTATCAACAGTGATACCATCTGTGAAAACTTCTTCCTTAGGTGTAATTGTGAGTGTTATATCTTTAGCCTCACCAGCTGTAAGAACTACATCTTCACCGCCATGCCATGCATATCCGGCTGAAGGAGTCATAACAGCAACCTTCACAACTCTATCAACATCAGAAAACAATGTACATTTAAGCGTATATGACTCGCCCTGCTCAAGAGACAATCCCATCTGCTTAAGCTGGATGTTCCAGTCTGCCTCACCCACGTTTGCAACACTGTATGTGATCTTTCCATCTCCAGTCTCAATTGTGGCATCTCCAGGAGCAGTCACTGCATTTTCCCAACCGGCAAGGCTACCATCCTCATCCATCTCAAATTCTGGGTTTGTGAGAAGATTCTTACCTACAGGCACATCTATCTCTGGAGCTGAAGTCTTTTCAAGAATAATGTTATCAATACATATTCTATGCTGATCTGTAATTGCCGAACCATTTTCTCCGCCTGCGCCAAGTGCAATATTGAAAATACTCTCTTCGTCTGTGTCACAGGCCATCTGGAATGTGTTTGAAACAGTCATATATTTCTGATCAGCCTGATCGTATGCATCAAGCTTTACTGTCTCCTGAACATACGGTGTCCAGTCCTCTGCACCTGTACTATCCTTATGTGTACTTCCATCCCTCTGTATCGCATACTGAACAGTTCTCGACACAGAGCTCTTTATATCAAATGAAAGCTTGTACCACTGTCCTTTCTCAAGCTTGATATTATTCTGCTTGAGCTGTATCTTCCAGTTCTGGTCACCTGAATTCTTTATTGTGAAGTCAGCAGCATTGTCCTCCTTCTGGCTGTCCACAACAGACTCTGCATCCGCACTGCTGTCTATATACACATCATATCCAGCAAAATCTGCTGAAAAGTTCCCATTGAGAAGAAGTGAATCCTGCATTATCTTCACATTGTCTAACAGAACTTCTCCGCTGTTACCAAAATCAATGCTGATTGAACTGTCAGTCACTTCTTCTCCGGTCTCAAACTTGTAAACATAGTTCTTAATTCCTTTATCCAGAGTTACAGCAAACTTTGAATCTCCTGTAGTGATAATTATATTCTTTCCCTCAGTTGCAGTCTCAGCATCAAATTTAAGTACATACTTTGTATTTGGGGCATACGCAAGCTCATCCTGTGATAATACGAAGTTGCCATCTATACTCTCATCCAATGACTTGTATGAAAATCTTCTTCCGTCAGACAGACCTGTCACCTTATACTCAGCACCGCAATTGTTGCTGACTGTCCAATATCCAAGTCTTCCTGTTCCTTCCTGAAATTCTCCATTGTAAACTAGGTTTCCATCAGCGAGGATCGTCTTCTTGTCAACTATCTCAGTCTGATTTGTCTTTACCAGCTTTACATTTGCAATATGTACACCAGCCACGCTTCCCTGATTGCCGAAGTTGAATTCTATTCTTCCCTTGTCATCAGATGAATCAGTCATCGTATACTCATACTCAAATGTCTGTTTCTCTGTTGTCATATCAAATTTTGTATCCTTAAGATATCTTCCCCATGATCTGGTTGGCGCTGAGACATCAATTATGCCTGTTCTCGCCTCATCCGCCCACGCATCAAATGAAAGCTTGTATGTGGCACCTTTTTCTACAGGAATATCAGGCTGTACCAACTGTATGCTGTAATCAACCGTTCCTGCATCAATTGTATTTATGTTGATTGTATTGTTCTCGATGACCGCTGTTCCTTCGCCGCCATTCTGCGCCATAAAAATCCAGTTTTCTGCATCTCCCAGATCCTCGGTCTCACTAAAATCACCATTTATTACATAATTGCCATTTTCATCCGGATCACGAATTATAACTTCACGCTCTGGCTTTGTCACATTTTCGTCATAAGACTCCTTCTGGTATACTCTCACATAATCAACATATAAGCTCTCACTGTTAATATAATCTGCATCTGCATCCGGATTTCCTGGCCAATTGCCGCCAACTGCAAGATTGAGTATTACATAGAATGGCTGATCAAACGGTGCCGGATAAGTAACTGTACCTTTTCCGGCAGTTGTAGAATACCAGTCATTTTCCTCATGCATCTTAACTCCATCTACATACCACGTAATTTTTCCAGGCTCCCAGTCACATGTAAATACATGATAGCTGTCCGCAAATGACTTTCCATTTGAAAGTGTATATTTTCCCTGTGACTCTGAATGCGGATTGCCATAGTGAATCGTTCCATAGGTTGTATATGTATTGTCTCCAAGAACCTCCATCACATCTATCTCACCACATCTAGGCCACTGTCCATACAGGCTCTCGTTTGTAGGCATCATCCATGCTGCTGGAAGATAACCCTTACCTGTAGGTACCTTTGCTCTGAACTGTACTCTGCCATACTTGAAATCCTGCTTATTCTGTGTGTTTACTCTTCCCGATGTATATGATATAGAACCATCCTCATTCACTTTTTTCTTTGAGCTTATAATAAGTGTGCCATTCTTGACTTTTATATTATCTTCAGAATCAACATATGACTGAAGCTCATTATTGACCCAGCCAGGCTCATGGAGTTCAACATTCCAAATATCACGGTTGAGCTCTGTTCCGTCAAATTCATCATGCCATAAAAGTTTATACCCCTGCGACTCGTATTTATTTTCTACAGTCACCTTCTTATTTACAGTCACTTTACATGTTGCTTTCTTTCCTGAACCGTCAGCAGCTTTTGCTGTGATTGTAGCTGTACCTGGTGCTATAGCCTTCACAACGCCTTTTGCTGAAACCGTTGCAATCTTTTTATTGCTCGATGTCCAACTTAACGTCTTGTTGGTTGCCGATGCAGGAGCGACAGTAGCTGTAAGAGTTTTACTGCTTCCCTCTGTGATAGTGAGTGTTGCCGCTGAAAGCTTGATAGAAGTAACTGGCTGTTTTACTGTAATCTTACATCTTGCATATTTGCCACTTCCATCCATAGCCTTCGCAGTTATATATACTCTTCCAACCTTAACTGCTTTTACAACACCTTTCGAGGAAACTGTTGCTATTCTTTTATCTGATGATGACCACTGAATTCTCTTATATGTGGCATTCTTTGGAGCAATTGAAGCTTTTAACGTCCTGCTGGTTCCTTTAAACATGTTCACAGCCTTTGCAGACAATTTAACAGTCTTCGTAGGAACCCCAACATAAACATTAAACCTATACATTACCTTTGGGTTTGCAGCACTCTTCACTGCTACAACCGCTTTTCCTGATTTTACCGCTTTGACAACACCCTTGTTATCTACTGTAACTATCTTCTTATTTGATGATACATATGTTACTTTTTTGCTGATCTTACCTGTAACTACAACTCTAGGTTTCACCCGAAACTTTGTACCCTTTTTTAGTACAAGTTTATTTGTGACAAGATTTGTCACAGTTACAGACTTTACCGCAGCTTTTGATGTTCTAGCACTAACGTCTGATGGACACAGAGTGATCAACATACAAACTACAAGTATCATAGCCACAAGCTGTTTTAACCTTCTCATAAAATACTCCTCTCCAAAAATAAAATAAAAATATTTACGACGTCGCATCTTTATAAAGTATTTTGATAATAACATCTTATACATTTGCCATATATCGTTTTATTGCTTTTTATATAGTTTACATGATATATTATAGAGGAGTTGTAAAGTAAGACTTTTATAAACTTTTGATAACATATAAATTTTTACCCTGACACAATTTACTGGAAAGGATTTATACACATATGAAATACTCAAAGGAAATATTCTACCAGGAATTTATAAGACGCGAAGATTCAACCAATAGAGCGCCCTATAACCCTGAACTTGAATTTTACTCAATAATACAAAATGGAGATATAGAACAGGTTAAAGAATTGTGTAAAGCCTCACCACTTAAGGATAAAAAAGGACTCGGCTTACTATCTGAAAAGCCGGTCAACAACATAAGATATCATTTTGTCATAACAACAGCCCTTGTTGCAAGATACTGTATTGAAGGTGGTCTCGATGTGGCAACTGCTTACAATCTCAGTGATTTTTATATAAAAAAGTCAGATACAATGAAGTCTGTGGAGGATATATCTGAATTACATGCGTTCATGTGCATCGACTATGCAAAAAAAATGCGAAACCTTAAGAAAAATTCCATATGCTCCAAACCGGTCGCAGAGTGCATAGACTACATATACGATCATCTGCATACTAGGATCACTGTTGAACTTCTGGCAAAACGTGTCAATCTCACCCCGTCATACCTGTCAAGGCTGTTCAAAAAAGAGACCGGAGATAATATCGGACATTATATAAAAATGCTAAAACTTGATACTGCAAGGAACATGCTCATATACTCTGATTATAGCCCTGCCCAGATAGCACAGACTCTCGCATTTCCAAGTCAGAGTTATTTTACCGAACAGTTCAGATTACATACTGGTCTAACACCTGCGAACTATAGAAATATAAATTTAAGGCAAACCCCATTTCATAAAAACAATACTTAGTTCCTGAAATATACCTCCTTGTTTTTCTAAGCGTAAACAAAAGGGATTACCTTGTGATAAAGCACTTGATAATCCCTTTCAATATTCTATATCAGATTTAATCTAAAACTAATATATTTTGGCCTGTTTAAAATTACTTTCCGGCATTTACAACCTGACCGAAATCAGCCTTGAGTGAAGCACCGCCGATAAGACCACCGTCGATGTCTGGCTTTGCAAGGAGCTCAGCAGCGTTGCCAGCGTTCATAGAACCGCCGTACTGAATTCTTACCGCCTCAGCTGTATCTGTATCGTAGATCTCAGCGATGAGATCACGGATTCCCTTACATACTTCCTGTGCCTGATCTGATGTAGCTGTCTTACCTGTTCCGATAGCCCAGATTGGCTCGTAAGCGATAACCATTGACTTAACCTGATCTGCTGTTACGCCAGCGAGATCTGACTTGATCTGAAGACGGATCCAGTCCATAGTAACACCGAGCTCTCTCTGCTCAAGTGACTCACCACAGCAAAGAATAGGGGTGATACCAGCCTCAAATGCCTTCTTAACCTTCTTGTTGAGAAGAACATCATCCTCCTTAAAGTAATCACGACGCTCTGAATGTCCGATGATAACGTACTTAACACCAGCATCAACAAGCATTGCTGCTGAGATCTCGCCTGTGTAAGCTCCGCTCTCCTCGAAGTACATGTTCTCTGCACCTACAGCTACGTTTGTTCCCTTTGTTGCCTCAACAACTGGTACGATATCGATAGCTGGTACACAGTATACTACATCTACGTCATCATTCTTTACTAAGTCCTTTAACAGGTTAACAAGCTCAACAGCCTCGCTAGGAGTCTTGTTCATCTTCCAGTTACCTGCAATAATCTTCTTTCTTGCCATTGTAATCTACCTCTTATATTTGTATTTTTTGATGAGTACCGGCCTGAACCGGCACCCACCAGTATAATCTTTATATCTCAGTGATATACAAATTACTTGTCGTTAGCTGCTGCTACGCCCGGAAGCTCCTTACCCTCAAGGAACTCAAGTGAAGCTCCACCACCTGTTGAGATGTGGCTCATCTTTGAACCGTAACCAAGCTGGTTAACTGCTGCTGCTGAATCTCCACCACCGATGATTGTTGTAGCATCTGTATCAGCAAGTGCTGCTGCAACTGCCTTTGTACCGGCTGCAAGTACAGGGTTCTCGAATACACCCATAGGTCCATTCCAAACAACTGTCTTAGCTGTCTTAACTGCGTCTGAGTAAAGCTCGATAGTCTTAGGTCCGATATCGCAGCCTTCCTTGTCTGCAGGCATCTTGTCAGCGTCAAATACCTCTGTCTTGATGCTTGGATCGTCGATAGGGTTAGGGAAATCCTCGATCATAACTGTATCAACTGGAAGAAGAAGCTTCTTGCCAAGGCTCTCTGCCTTTGCCATCATCTCCTTGCAGTAATCGATCTTAGAATCGTCTACAAGTGACTTACCGATCTCATATCCCTTAGCCTTAAGGAATGTGTAAGCCATACCACCACCGATGATAAGTGTATCACACTTCTCAAGAAGGTTTGAAATAACATTGAGCTTGTCAGCAACCTTAGCACCACCGAGGATAGCTACAAATGGTCTAACTGGGTTCTCTACTGCATTGCCAAGGAAGTCGATCTCCTTCTGCATTAAGTAACCAACTACTGCTGTGTCAACAAGTCCAGCAACACCAACGTTTGAGCAGTGAGCTCTGTGAGCTGTTCCGAATGCATCATTTACAAATACATCACAGATGCTTGCAAGATCCTTAGAGAAAGCCTCTCCGTTCTTTGTCTCTTCAGCTCTGAAACGTGTATTCTCAAGAAGGATTACATCTCCGTCCTTCATAGCGTCAACTGCAGCCTTAACTGTGTCGTCAACAACCTCAAGGCTTGGTACAAACTTAACCTCCTGTCCAAGGAGCTCTGTAAGTCTCTTAGCAACTGGTGCAAGGGTCTTAGTCTGCTTGTCCTCCTCAGTCTTAACCTTTCCAAGGTGTGAACAAAGGATAACCTTTCCACCGTCAGCGATAAGCTTCTTGATAGTAGGAAGAGCTGCAACGAGTCTGTTCTCGTCTGTGATCTCTCCGTTCTTTAATGGTACATTGAAGTCGCATCTGCAAAGCACGCGCTTGCCCTTAACATTGATATCATCTACTGATTTCTTGTTTAATGACATTTCTAATTCCTCCTAAATAATGTTATAGAACAGAAAACTATAAGTTGTCCTCTGCCCAGCTACCTACCCGCTCTTATGCGGGAACATAGAAACGCATAATTGCTTCCTACGAAGAAAAAAGGGCCCGGTCCTTGGAGACCGGACCCTCTATTAGGTCTAATAAATACTTTTAAATGAGCTTACATTATAAAAGCTAATTATAGCTTGAAATAACTTATGCTAACTCTGCGAAGTACTTGATTGTTCTAACCATCTGGCTTGTGTATGAGTTCTCATTGTCATACCATGAAACAACCTGAACCTCATATAAATCATCAGCGATCTTTGATACCATTGTCTGAGTTGAATCAAATAATGAACCATATCTCATACCGATAACATCTGATGAAACGATTGGATCTGTGTTGTAACCGAATGACTCTGAAGCAGCAGCCTTCATTGCAGCGTTGATTCCATCAACTGTTACATCAGCACCCTTAACAACTGCTGTAAGGATTGTTGTTGAACCTGTTGGAACTGGAACTCTCTGAGCTGATCCGATAAGCTTGCCATTTAACTCTGGGATAACAAGACCGATAGCCTTAGCAGCACCTGTTGAGTTAGGAACGATATTAGCAGCACCTGCTCTAGCTCTTCTTAAATCGCCCTTTCTGTGTGGTCCGTCAAGTATCATCTGATCACCTGTGTAAGCGTGGATTGTTGACATGATACCAGACTGGATTGGAGCATAGTCATTAAGAGCCTTAGCCATTGGTGCAAGACAGTTAGTTGTACATGAAGCTGCTGAGATGATCTGATCATCAGCTGTTAATGTATCCTGGTTAACTGAGAATACGATAGTCTTAAGATCATTACCAGCTGGAGCTGAGATAACAACCTTCTTAGCACCTGCGTTGATATGAGCCATTGACTTCTCCTTTGAGCAGTAGAAACCAGTACACTCAAGAACTACATCAACACCGATCTTACCCCAAGGAAGGTTGTTTGCATCTGCCTCCTTGTAGATTGTAAGAGTCTTACCATCAACTGTGATTGTGTTAGCCTCATCATCAGCTGAAACTGTGTGAAGGTTCTCACCGATCTTGCCACAGTATCCACCCTGTGCTGTATCGTACTTGAGAAGATCTGCAAGCATTGAAGGCTTTGTTAAATCGTTGATTGCAACAACTTCATAACCCTCTGCACCGAACATCTGTCTGAATGCAAGACGACCAATACGTCCAAAACCGTTAATTGCTACTTTTACTGCCATTTTTTATTCCTCCTAGGTTTTTGAAATATAATAAAAGTATTTATCAATCTGCTACGCGGGAACGTAGCAAATAAATCGTGTTAAATACACAAGCTAATCATACATTCTTTAGGTATAAATTTCAAGCCTTAATCTCATTTTTTTAGTTATCATCTATCCAAAATAGACAAATTTGTTTTAACAAATTATACTAATGGGCTGAGGCTATAGAAAAAATGTTTCTACTACAATTTGATAATAATAAGATTACTCAACAGCTTTACTTTATATATTTTTTTCAGTGTTTTATGTTATAATATGAAACGCAATGATTATAAACGGAGGTATACAGAAAATGATCATCTGTGATTCGCATATACATTCGGAGTTCTCAAGCGACTCTTCCGCTCCACTGGACAGTATAATCCAGAAGGCAATACAACTTGGAATTCCAAAGATCTGTCTGACAGATCACCACGATATAGACTTTCCTATCAATCCGGAGGACGGTTTTGACTTCCAACTTGATTTCGATTCGTACTTTGCTGCGATAGACGAAATACGACACAGATACGGAGATCGGATTGACGTGAGAAGCGGCGTGGAACTCGGTCTCATGAATACGGTTGCCGGCAAGGCAAGGGACATTGCTGATAAATACAAAAATGAACTGGACTTTATCATAGGATCATCACACCTTGTCAGGGGCCTCGACCCATACTATCCAGCTTACTATGAGGGACGTACAGAGATAGAAGGTATACGTGATTACTTTGAGTCCATTCTTGAGAATGTGACTCTGATAGATGACTTTGACGTATATGGTCATCTTGACTACGTAGTAAGATACTGCCCATCAGGCGAGAAGATCTTTAGGATGGCAGATTATAATGATGTGCTTGAACAGATTTTCAAAATAATCATCCCAAAGGGAAAAGGTATAGAGATCAATACCGGAAGCCTGTACAAGAATATGAGTTACGCACATCCTCACATGGATATCCTGAAACTCTACAAGGATATGGGTGGCGAGATCATCACAGTGGGATCTGATGCACACAAGCCCGAATATCTGTGCTATGATTTTGAGACATATGCAAGGGATGCCCTCACATCACTCGGCTACAGATACTACTGTACATTCAAGAACAGAAAGCCAGAATTCAATCCGCTGTAAAAAAAAATTGCAAAATATCAATTTATATACTTATAAATATAAAAAGATGGAACACATACGCCAGTTCAATGGCTTATATGTTCCATCTTTTTTATACCGTAAATTCAATTCCGGCAGTCACCTGACTGCTCTATTTGTTTCATATCTCATTATGTATTGTTTCCTGTATAGTACGGACTATGTGGTATATCATGAATGTCTGTTTTTCTCATTTTTTCAAGATAATCGCCTCCGGCGCCATCCAGATCACCATATATCGCATTTGGGCAATAACTGAGGAGCATGTCAAGGACTTTCTTTTTTCTCTTTCCGGTCACAAGTCCTCTTAAATTAATATATACATTATTTTCATGATTTCCAGTATACATACAGTAATATTCCAATTTGCCTCTTCGCATACTCGTATATACATATGTTATAAGATACACATCCCATCTGTACGCAAGGTTGTATCTCATTGTCTTTGATGCGATAACCTCATGTGAAGCCATAATGTATTTATTCTCATAGATAATATCACCATACAATTTGTCTGCCATTTCAAACACACTGCCACCATGATTTTTATTCTCTCGGTTGAGCAACTTCTCCGGAGTCCGTATAATCCTAATGCCATCCCATATGCATATAACCGAAATTACAGTCAGAAAAATCAATGGCCCTGTGAAACTATTCAATTCAAACTCTCCATTATGTATCATGGAGCATATAGTGATTATCATAAAAACAAAAATCACCGAAAAGATACCAAACAATATCCATCCACGCACTTTGACGTCTTTGCGCAAAACTTCTCTGCCTGTATCACCCATACGAAATCTCCTTATGTCAGACCATCACCCTTTGTAAAACCCTGTCAACAGATGCTTCCTCCGCCAAGCACATGATCATCTTCATAGAACACTACAGCCTGTCCCTTTGTCACAGCTCTTACCGGCTCGTCAAATACTGCTTCTACCAGATCTTCATCTATCTTTCTGATGGTACACATACTTCCCTTATGATTGTATCTGATCTTCGCCTTGACATGCATTGGCTCCGTGAGATCCTCTATGGACATAAAGTTCAGTCTGTTGCATATCAGCCTTTCTGAAAATACATCTCCGTTCTCTCCTATAACAACCTGATTTGTCTCAGGTATGATGTCCACCACAAATACCGGATGCCCCATCGCAAGTCCAAGTCCTTTTCTCTGTCCTATGGTGTAGTGTATGATTCCCTTATGTCTTCCGATCGCATTGCCATGTATGTCTACAAAATCTCCCGGAACCGCCTTAAGTCCTGCTTCATTCTCAAGATAACCGGCGTAATCTCCATCTGGCACAAAGCATATATCCTGGCTATCCGGCTTGTGAGCCACCATAAGTCTGTGGTCCTCTGCAATTTTTCTGATCTCAGGCTTGCTGTACTCTCCAACCGGCATGAGTGTCCTGGCGAGCTGCTCCTGGGTGAGATTGTAGAGAGCATATGTCTGATCCTTCTCTATTCCCCTGGCCTCCTGGAGAGTATATCTGCCATTTGGAAGCTGTATGATCCTTGCATAGTGTCCCGTAGCAATATAATCGCCCCCGATGGCCATGCATCTCGTAAGCAGAGACTCCCATTTTACATATCTGTTGCATGCAATACATGGATTCGGAGTTCTTCCGCATTTGTATTCGTCCACAAAATAGTCTATTACGTACTTCTTGAATTCTTCCTTGAAATTCATAACGTAATACGGAATATCGAGCTGCGATGCCACACGCCTGGCATCATCCACAGCAGAAAGTCCGCAGCATCCGGCATGGGCACTCACCACGTCCCTGTCCTCATCCTGCCATATCTGCATGGTAACTCCTATTACATTGTAGCCCTGCTCCTTGAGCAAAAGTGCGGCAACCGACGAGTCGACTCCGCCTGACATACCAACACACACTGTCTTCTTATCTGTATCGACCAAATTTTTTCCCTCTTTATACATAGTTATATCTTGTGTAATTTACATGTTTCTCCTGGCAAAATCCTGATACGCAGGTGACATTTTTCTGAGATTTTCCACGATTCTCTTGAGATTATCTACCACCGCATCCGCCTCATCCATGGTGTTCTCATATCCCAGAGTCAGTCTGACCGCACCATGGGATATCTCCTTCGGAAGCCCTATAGCTGTCAGCACATGGGAGGGATCAACAGAACCCGATGTACATGCGGAACCGGCAGAAGCACATATGCCCGCCATATCGAGCATGATGAGGATCGTCTCGCCCTCAACGAACTGGAAGCTGACATTTACATTGTTCGGAAGTCTGTCTTTGTCATGTCCGTTCAGTCTGGAATAAGGAATCTCCGATAAAATTCTGTGTATCATATGATCTCTGATATCTGTCTCCTGCTTCATCCGATCTTCCATTGAGAGCATCGCAAGCTCCGCAGCTTTGCCCATTCCTACAATCCCCGGTACATTCTCTGTTCCGGCACGTCTTCCTCGCTCCTGCTGGCCTCCGTGGATAAAGCTTCCAAGCTTTATTCCGCTCCGTATATACAGAAACCCGATTCCCTTCGGGCCATTAAGCTTATGTCCGCTGCTGCTGAGCATATCTATGTTCATGGCATTTACATCCAGTGGTATCTGTCCATACGCCTGAACCGCATCCGTGTGGAATAGAATGCCATGTTCATGCGCAATAGCTCCTATCCTGCTTATCGGCTCTATGGTTCCTATCTCATTATTTGCAGCCATAACCGAGATGAGGATCGTATCCGGTCTTATCGCCGACTCTAGCCTGTCAGGATCAACCATCCCCTTCTCATCTACATCCAGATATGTCACGTCAAAGCCCCTCTTCTCCAGATACTGACATGTGTGAAGAATGGCATGGTGCTCTATCCTGGTCGTAATTATATGTTTCCCCTTATCCTGAAAGGCTTCCGCTGCAGCCTTTAAAGCCCAGTTATCCGATTCCGAACCACCGCCCGTGAAATAGATCTCCTCAGGCTTTGCGCCAAGCGAATCAGCAATTATATCCCTCGCCACATTTATCACATCCTTATTTCTCGATGCAAATGTATATACGCCTGAAGGGTTTCCAAACTTTTCTGTAAAATAAGGCAACATGGCGTCGAGCACTTCAGGTCTCACCGCCGTCGTCGCTGCATGATCCATATATATTAACTTTCCCATTTTCGCTCTCTTTCCATTACCTTTTCTGTCACTTGTCAATGACAAATGCAACACTGCATTCATCACACGAAACTATATTACTATATAGTATTCTACCACAATACAAATGCCACGTGCTATGTATATATATTATTATGCTCTCATCATATCTCATTATCTTCGTCTCTTAATCTCTTTGGACGCTTTCCATAGGCTTTACTATTTTCTTATAGACCCTGAGAAGAAAGATCGTCGATATGATCACGCTGAAAACCTCTGCGATAGGGAACGCTGCCCACACACCATTCACACTGTTCATTGCTTTCGACAGGAAATATGCCACAGGAAGTATGACAAAAAGCTGTCTCGCCATAGACACTATCATACTGTACACGCCCTTTCCTACAGCCTGAAACATTCCCGAACATGTGACAGAAAATCCCGCAAATATAAACGCTGTACTCATGATCCTGACCGCTGGTATCCCCATCAACAGCATCTCATCTGTGGCATCAAATATTTTAAGTATCTGTCCCGGAAATACCTGCATGATAGCAAGACAGAATACCATAATGGAACAACCGACCATCACACCAAGCTTCATGGTGCGTTTCATTCTGTCAGGTTTCTGCGCTCCGTAGTTGTATGAAATTATCGGTATCATTCCGTTGTTCAATCCGAATACAGGCATAAATGCCATACTCTGCACCTTGAAATACGCTCCGAACACTGCAACGGCCAATTTCGAGAATGAGTACAGTATCAGATTCAGGAAATAATTCATCACAGAACCTATTGCAACCATGATAACCGACGGCACACCTACGCTGAGAATCTTACCAATTATCTCGCCATGTGGCCTGAATCTTCTGAGTGTTATATGGAGATCCGGATTCTTCTTGATATTGAATATCATAGCAAGAGTTCCGGCTATACACTGTCCACATACAGTTGCAATGGCAGCACCCTTTACTCCCATTTGTGGACATCCGAGAAGACCAAATATCATTATAGGATCAAGTATAAGATTGATGACAGCACCGAGTATCTGGGTTATCATACTGTACATTGTACGTCCCGTGGACTGCAGCAATCTCTCAAATGTCATCTGGAAAGCTATACCGAAAGCACAACAGCAGCACACCTTGAGATACTCTGTTCCATATTGGATTACCCGTGCATCCCCCGTCTGACTTTCCATGAATGTCCTTGCAAAGAATAAACCTATTATCAGGAATATCACATATCCTATCGCCTCAAGGAATATTCCCTGTCTGGCAACTTCATTTGCCCTGTCAAATTTCTTCTCTCCAAGTGCCTTGGATATAAACGCATTAAAGCCAACTCCCAGTCCCGAGAAAACTCCTATCATCAGATTCTGTATCGGAAATGCCGTGGACACAGCCGTAAGTCCGTCCATGCTGAATCTTGACACAAACACACTGTCCACAACATTGTACATAGCCTGGAACAGCATGGAAATTATCATAGGAAGTGACATTGACATCAGAAGCTTTCCCTCAGACATCACACCCATCTTATTTTCTCTGCTCTCACCTGCGAACGCCTTTCCATTAGCAGATATTGTTTTATTATCAGATATTATTTTCTCACCAGATTTTTTTCTGTTATCAGGTGATTTTTCATTATTTTCGACGCTGTCTTTCTCTTTCATATGTACCTCTCCTCTGCATGCTCCTGCTGTGCATAATGTACTGTACCTGCCATTTGTGCTTATCCTCACACACACTTATCTTCACTTGCACTTATCCGCACATGCATACTCTCTTTATCTACTATACTCAAACTAATTAATACTACATTATTTTTGTATTATTTACAATACACTTGTATTTTGATTTTCGATCTCTATTTTCTGATTTCTAATTTTCGATTTATCGATTTCTCATCGACTCAATTCACCGACTCGTATATTGGACCCATATATTCACATTTACAATCATCAATTCATTTATAGCTCACTAATAATGCTATTCACTCATCATCGAGCAGAGTATCCCTAGTAATGAAAACGGACACTCAATAAAAAACAGCACATAATTTTTCGCAAGTATATCCTCAACACAACCCTCACGTAGCCGCACACAAATCATTCCGTACCTGAATTCATCCTGCAACAGCCCTATGCAATTCAAACGATTCTACAATTCAGACCACCATACAGCTCAAAAAATCCCCCTCTTGAACATCAAATCCAAGAGGGGAACTTATAATTGATAATCTAAAATTATCTATATGACAAACAAGCTGTTAATTACTTATTAGCAAGCTCTGCCTTGATAGCCTCTGTAAGAGCTGGAACGATCTTGTTGAGATCTCCAACTACACCATAGTCAGCTACATCAAAGATAGGAGCATCCTCATCCTTGTTGATAGCAACGATGATGTCTGACTCTTCCATACCAGCTACGTGCTGGATAGCACCTGAAATACCGATTGCGAAGTATACCTGTGGACGAACTGTCTTACCAGTCTGACCAACCTGAAGCTCCTTTGGCTTCCAGCCTGAATCTACAACTGCACGTGAGCATGATACCTGTCCACCAAGTACCTCTGCAAGATCATCAAGGAGCTTGAAGTTCTCTGCTGAACCAACTCCACGACCACCTGAAACAAGGATTTTAGCATCCATGATATCCTTGATATCTGAGATAGCCTTTGAGATCTCAAGAATCTCAACATACTTGTTGTTAGGTACGAATCCTGGATTGTACTCGATAACCTCTGCCTTCTTACCAGCTACCTTGTCAAGCTTCTGCATAACACCTGGACGAACTGTAGCCATCTGTGGACGGTTGTCAGGACATGCGATTGTAGCGATTGTGTTACCACCGAATGCAGGACGTGTCATAAGAAGCTGATTGTGCTTCTGCTCCTGATTTGGAAGTGCAACAAGAGGGAAATCACCGATCTCAAGTAATGTACAGTCTGCTGTAAGACCTGTAGCAACTCTTGCTGAAACTGTTGGACCAAGATCTCTACCGATTGCTGTAGCACCAACTAAAACGATCTCTGGCTTGTACTCATTGATAACTGATGCAAGTGCGTGTGCATATGGCTCAGTTCTGTACTCCTTGAGCTCTGGATCGTCAACAACGATAACTCTATCTGCGCCGTACTCTGCAAGCTCATCTACAAGACCCTTAACGTCTGAACCGATAAGGACTGCAGTTACCTGCTCATCAAGCTTCTCTGCCAGTCTCTTTCCTTCGCCGATAAGCTCGAAAGAAATACCACTTAACTTATTATCTACCTGCTGTGCAAAGACAAATACGCCTTTGTAGTTCTTCATTTCTTCTGCGTTCATTGCGCCCATTTTATTCACCACTTTTCCTTTACTATATTAGATTACATGCTTATCCTTTAACTTGCCAACAATATAGCTAACTGCCTCATCTGGAGAATCAGGAACAACCTTCTCGCCTGCACCCTTTCTTACCTTATCTGAAGCCTTAGCGATCTTTGTAGGTGAGCCCTTAAGACCGATGTTAGAATCATCAACATCAACGAGGTCTGCTCTGCCAAGTGTTGTGATCTCTGCATTAACTGCATCGAAGATTCCACCTGGAGTCATGTATCTTGGCTCATTTAACTCAGAAAGTGCTGTTACAAGGCAAGGCATCTTAGCCTTTAACATATGATATCCGTCATCATACTGACGCTTAACGATAACTGCGTCTCCGTCAACCTTGATCTCCTGTGCATATGAAATTACAGGAATTCCAAGATGCTCAGCGATCTGTGGTCCAACCTGAGCTGTATCTCCATCGATAGCCTGACGACCTGTTATGATCAGATCATAATCAAGCTTTCTGAGAGCTCCAGCGATTGTTGTTGATGTAGCCCATGTATCAGCTCCACCAAGAACACGGTCTGTTACAAGAACACCCTTGTCAGCTCCCATAGCGATTGCTTCCTGAAGAACGTCAGCAGCCTTTGGAAGACCCATTGTAAGAACTGTTACCTCTGCACCATACTGATCCTTTAATCTAAGCGCAGCCTCAAGTCCTGCCTTATCATCAGGGTTCATGATTGTAAGCATTGCTGCTCTGTTTAATGTACCGTCTGGGTTGAACTGTACTCCACCCTTTGTATCAGGTACCTGCTTTATACAAACTATAACCTTCACGTTAAGTACCTCCTATATTACTTTAATAAGTTTGCAGAAATAACCATACGCTGAACCTCTGAAGTTCCCTCGTAGATCTCTGTAATCTTAGCATCACGCATCATACGCTCAACATCGTACTCCTTGATGTAACCGTAACCACCGTGTAACTGAACACACTTTGTAGTAACTTCCATAGCAACCTCGGCTGCGTAAAGCTTAGCCATAGCTGCCTCTACTGAGTAAGAAACCTTAGCACCGCTCTGGTACTCATCCTTCTTTCTTGCTGCCTTGTATACGAGAAGCTTAGCTGCCTCGATCTTTGTTGCAAGGTCTGCAAGAACGAACTGTGTATTCTGGAACTGAGCGATTGATCTGCCGAACTGCTTTCTCTCTTTAACATAGTTTACTGTTGTCTCGAGAGCGCCCTCTGCAATACCAAGAGCCTGAGCAGCGATACCGATACGTCCACCGTCAAGTGTGTGCATAGCGATATTGAATCCCTTACCCTTCTGTCCAAGAAGAGCGTCCTTTGGAATACGGCAGTCTGTGAAGATAAGCTCGTATGTTGAAGAACCACAGATACCCATCTTGTTCTCCTTTGTACCGAATGTAAATCCAGGTGTACCCTTCTCTACGATGAATGCTGAGATCTCCTTCATCTTTCTGCCACGCTTCTCAACGATACCAGTAACTGCGATAACGATATATACGTCAGCCTCTTTACCGTTTGTGATGAAGCACTTTGATCCGTTAAGTACCCACTCGTCTCCGTCAAGTACAGCCTTTGTCTGCTGTCCCTGAGCATCTGTACCAGCACCTGGCTCAGTAAGACCGAAAGCACCAAGCTTTCTGCCTGAAGCAAGATCAGGAACATACTTCTCCTTCTGAGCTGGTGTACCAAATGTTACGATAGGATCAACACAGAGTGATGTGTGTGCTGATACGATAACACCTGTAGTACCACAAACCTTTGAAAGTTCCTCAACGCACATAGCATATGTGAGAATATCACAGCCCTGTCCGCCTAACTCCTTAGAAACAGGGATTCCTAAGAAACCATACTTTGCCATCTTCTCTACAGTCTCTCTAGGAAATCTGTGCTGTTCGTCAATTTCCTGAGCAAGAGGCTTTACTTCATTCTGCGCGAACTCTCTGAATAAATTCTGCGCCATTTCATACTTCTTGTCTAAAGCGAAATCCATTCTAATTATTCCTCCATGAATATATTATATTACTTAGCACTATTACTGAGCATCAACTGGTGTCTTTGTACGATCAGCATTGTATACATAGAATCCTCTGCCGCTCTTAACACCAAGGTTGCCGCCACGTACCATCTTACGAAGTAATGGACATGCACGATACTTGCTGTCACCTGTCTCATTGTACAGAACGTCCATGATTGCAAGACAGATATCAAGGCCTACGAAATCACCTAACTCAAGTGGTCCCATTGGATGGTTAGCACCAAGCTTCATAGCAGCGTCAATACCAGCTATGTCTGATACACCTTCCATCTTGATGAATGCAGCTTCGTTGATCATTGGGATGAGGATTCTGTTTACTACGAATCCAGCAGCCTCGTTAACCTGTACTGGAGTCTTACCGATCTCCTCTGAGATCTTAACGATCTTCTCTACAATCTCAGCTGGTGTATTAACACCTGCGATAACCTCGATAAGCTTCATTCTGTCAGCTGGATTGAAGAAATGCATACCGATCATAGGACGTGTAAGACCATTTCCAATCTCTGTGATAGAAAGTGATGATGTGTTTGAAGCGAATACACACTCTGGCTTGCAGATCTTGTCAAGCTCAGCAAATGTTGTCTTCTTTACTTCCATGTTCTCGAAAGCAGCCTCAACTATAAGGTCGCAGTCTGCACATAAGTCTTCCTTAAGACCTGGAGTGATGCTGGCAAGAATACCATCAACCTTCTCCTGTGTCATCTTTCCTTTTTCTACGAGTCTTGCATAACCCTTAGCGATCTTGTCCTTACCGCCTTCAGCCCACTCCTGCTTGATATCGCAGAGTGCAACCTCGTATCCGTCAACCTGAGCAAATGCCTTAGCAATGCCCTGACCCATGGTTCCTGCACCAATTACGCCAACCTTCATTTTTATGTCCTCCTAAATCTTTTTTTCCGGTAAACATGAGAAATTCATATACGTTTCGTTTAACATGCTACCATAATACTTATATCACACATTTAGGATGGTTTACCCTTATCAGATTCCCCACCCTAAATGTTAATATCAGAACTGTTAATTATTACTTGTTCTGGAAAGGAACAACCTTAAGCTTCTTTTCCTTGTCTTTCTCAAGGAAGTTGCCCATTCCTGCCTTTTGATCCTCTGTCTCGAAACAGTCACCAAAAAGCTTCTCCTCAATAACAATTGCCTGATCCATATCTACCTGTAAGCCATCGTTGATAGCCTTCTTGCAGTTTCTCACTGCAATAGGAGCGTTCGCTGCGATTCCGGCTGCCATCTTCTTAGCTGCTGGAAGGAGCTCCTCAAGTGGATAAACAGCATTCACAAGACCGATTCTGTAAGCCTCGTCAGCCTTGATGTTTCTTGCTGTGTAGATAAGCTGCTTAGCCATGCCTGCACCTACAAGACGTGCAAGTCTCTGTGTTCCGCCAAAACCAGGTGTGATTCCAAGACCAGCCTCTGGCTGACCGAATATTGCATTCTCTGAGCAGATTCTGATATCACAGCTCATTGAAATCTCGCATCCGCCGCCAAGAGCGAATCCATTCACTGCTGCGATGACTGGGATAGGGAATGTCTCGATGGCTCTGAACACATCGTTACCCTTCTTACCGAAGGCCTCTCCCTCTGCCTTTGTGAGTGTTGACATCTCACCTATATCAGCTCCGGCAACAAATGACTTCTCACCGGCACCTGTAAGAATAAGACATCTTGTTGTATCAAGATCAACTGCCTTGAATGTTGCATCAAGCTCTTCAAGAACTGCACTGTTGAGTGCGTTCAGAGCCTTTGGACGGTTGATTGTGATAATTCCTACATATCCATCCTGTTCGTATGTAACAAACTCCATGATGTATCTCCTTTATTATCTAAAATTAGTCCTCGATCTTAACGACTGTTGAGCAGCCCATTCCACCACCGATACAGAGAGTAGCAAGACCTGTCTTAGCACCCTTTGCCTGCATCTCATGAAGAAGTGTAACAAGGATACGACATCCTGAAGCTCCAACTGGATGTCCAAGAGCGATAGCACCACCGTTAGGGTTAACCTGCTTGTCAACATCAAATCCAAGTTCCTTAGCAACTGCTACTGACTGTGCAGCAAATGCCTCGTTTGCCTCGATAACATCGAAGTCCTCAATCTTGAGACCAGTCTTAGCCATAACCTTCTTGGTTGAAGCTACAGGTCCGATACCCATGATTGAAGGATCAACTCCGCCAAGTGCTCCAGCTACCCATGTAGCCATAGGCTTAACGCCAAGCTCCTTAGCCTTCTCCTCGCTCATAACAACGATAGCTGCAGCACCATCATTGATACCTGAAGCGTTACCAGCTGTAACAAATCCGTTAGGATTGATTGTTCTGAGTCTTGAAAGTGTCTCAACTGTTGTACCAGGTCTTGGTCCCTCATCCTTCTTGAACTCAACCATCTCTTTCTTCTTCTTTACCATAACTGGAACGATCTCAGCATCAAATGCACCTGACTCCTGAGCTGCAACAGCCTTCTGCTGGCTCTTTGCTGCAAACTCATCAATCTCCTCACGTGTAAGACCCCACTGCTCACAGATATTGTCAGCTGTCTTGATCATGTGATAATCATTGAATGCATCCCAGAGAGCATCGTTTACCATTGTATCTACGAGTACACCATTGTTCATTCTGTAACCGAAACGACCCTTCATCATAGCGTAAGGAGCCATAGACATATTCTCCATACCACCTGCAACTACGATATCAGCATCTCCTGCCTCGATCATCTGTGCAGCCATGTTGACACAGTTAAGACCTGAACCACAGACAACGTTAACTGTAACAGCAGTTGTCTCGATTGGAAGTCCAGCCTTTATTGAAGCCTGACGTGCTACGTTCTGTCCCTGACCAGCCTGGATAACACATCCCATGTATACGTGGTCTACCTGATCTGCAGGAACTCCTGCTCTATTGAGAGCCTCCTTGATAACGATTGAACCAAGCTCTGCTGCTGGTGTTGTGCTGAGTGATCCACCCATTGTTCCGATAGCTGTACGACATGCGCCTGCTAAAACAATCTTCTTTGCCATTTTCAAATCCTCCATTTAAAAAAATATTAGTGTGACATAAGACTACATATAAAAAAACCTTAAAGGTTCACACAATCTGCCATAATTCTAGCACAAAAGCATGTGCCACGCAACCAAAAATGAACGACTCCGCGAAGGAGCTATTTCCTTTTATTCCTGTTTTTGCCATTTTTAGCATTCTTCTGCCCGGATGATTTTGTGTTTTTCTGTGGAACAACTTTATTATTTTTGCTGTTTTTACCATTATTGATTGAATTGTTCTTACTTTTATCATTTTTGCCATACGAACGTTGTCCCTGGTGTTCACCTTTCCTGTCCATCTTTCTCGGCGCTATCAGACATTTTTTATCAAAACCGATAAGATCCTGTCTGCCGGCCTTTATGAGCGCCTCTTTGACCAGATCATAATTCTCCGGTTTTCTATACATCATAAGAGCCTTCTGCATTGCCTTTTCATGTGGATTATGAGGTACATATACCGGTTTCATGGTTCTAGGATCGACTCCGGTATAGTACATACATGTGGATATCGTGGACGGCGTAGGATAGAAATCTTGCACCTGTTCAGGCATATAGCCTATATCCCTTACATATTCGGCAAGCTCCACCGCCTCCTTCAGCGTAGATCCGGGATGTGATGACATCAGGTACGGAACAACATACTGCTGCTTTCCAGTCTTTGCATTTACCCTTTTGTATCTATCAATGAATTTCTCATATACACTGTTCTGTGGCTTGCCCATCATCCTGAGAACATTATCCGATACATGCTCCGGCGCAACTCTGAGCTGTCCGCTTATGTGCTTCTCGCAAAGCTCTTTCAGGAATTCATCATTGCTGTCCGCCATCACATAATCGAATCGTATTCCCGATCTGATAAATACTTTTTTCACACCCGGAACCGCTTCCAGCTTCCGCAGAAGCTCAACATAATCCTTGTGGTCAACCTTCAGATTCCTGCACGGTTCCGGGAACAGACACTGCTTGTTGGTGCATACACCATATTTATCCTGCTTTGCGCATGATTTATGCCTGAAATTCGCAGTCGGCCCTCCGACATCATGTATATAGCCTTTGAAATCAGGATCATGCGTCATGCGCTCCGCTTCCTTTATCAGTGACTCGTGGCTTCTTGTCTGTATGATCCTGCCCTGGTGAAATGTCAGTGCGCAGAAGCTGCATCCTCCGAAGCAGCCCCGGTTGCTCGTCAGGCTGAATTTTATCTCTGATATAGCCGGGATACCGCCCGCCTCCTCATATATCGGATGGTAGTTATTCATATATGGCAGATCATACACATCGTCCATCTCCATCTGGGTGAGCGGATAAGCCGGAGGATTCTGAACAACATATCCTCTGTTTCCGTATCCCTCAACCAGCGTTTTAGCCGAGTATGGATCTGTATTTATATACTGTGTATAAAAGCTTCTTGCATATTCCAGTCTATCCTTTGAAAGGCTGTCATAATCCGGCAGTATAATGGAATCCTCGGGCACACCGGATATATCCTTTGTCCTGTAGCATGTACCCCTGACAAATGTGATATCTTTCACATCTATTCCGCTGTCGAGCGCCTCCGCTATCTCTATCATGCTGTGCTCGCCCATGCCATACGAAAGTATATCGGCGGATGAATCCACCAGAATGGAATGTTTCAATTTATCAGACCAATAATCATAGTGTGCCATACGTCTGAGGCTGGCCTCTATACCTCCGATTATGATCGGAACATCCTTGTACGTTCTCCTTATCAGATTACAGTATACCGTGGTGGCATAATCAGGCCGAAGTCCCATCTGTCCACCTGGAGAGTACGCATCCTTCTGTCTTCTCTTCTTGGACACAGAATAATGGTTCACCATGGAATCCATATTGCCTCCGCACACCAAAAAGCCCAGTCTTGGTCTGCCAAAAACATCAATGCTCTTGTCATTCTTCCAATCAGGCTGGGCAATCATACACACCTTATATCCATATCTCTCAAGCAATCTGCTTATGATTGCAGGGCCAAATGAGGGATGGTCAACATAGGCATCACCTATGACAAACACAAAGTCCGCCTGTGTCCACCCTCTCTTCTTCATGTCCTCCATGCAGATCGGCAAATAATCTCTTTCCATACATTTAATCTTCTTTCTTATCGCTGAGGTTGACAGACATTCCAGCGCCGAGAGCCACTGCCTCAAGTGCTTTTTCCGATACATATGCCTCTATCCCTGTGCGCTCTTTGATTATTCTGTCCATTCCGTATATAAGACTTCCTCCTCCGGTAAGCACAATGCCCGATACCGCAATGTCAGCCACCAGCTCCGGCGGTGCAGTCTCAAGAACATTGTGTATTGCTCCAAGAATATGCTCTGTAGTCTCCTCAAATGCATCCACTGTTTCATTCGCAGTTATTGTTACAGCCTTTGGAAGTCCCTTGATAAGATCACGGCCCTTGATCACATACTCAATATCTTCATCACGCTTTACGACTGAGCCAACAGCAATCTTCGCATTCTCCGCTGTCTGATAACCTATAAGCAGGTTGTATTTTCTTCTGGCATACTTGATGAGTGCATTATTATAGTCATCTCCGGCGTATTTTATGGAGCTGCTCTCCACTGCACCACCAAGGGATACGACCGCAATATCCGTGGTTCCACCGCCTATGTCGACCACCATATTACCCTTTGCCTCATAGATATCTACATTTGCTCCTACAGCAGCAGCCAAAGGTTCCTCCATGACATACACAGTCTTGGCACCGGTCTTGTACACTGCTTCCTCAACAGCTCTTCTCTGCACCTCGGTAACACCGCTTGGAACACACACGCATATCCTTGGTCTTCCAACTCCCGAACGTTTCTCCATTGCGCTTCTGATAAATGCCTTGAGCATTATCTCCGCTATTGTATAATCAGATATAACTCCCTTATTGAGAGGTCTGACGACCTCTATATTCTCCGGAGTCTTTCCTATCATTTTCTTGGCTTTTGTTCCTATTGCTATTACTTTTTTTGTAGATACTTCATATGCGACAACAGACGGCTGGTTTACAACAATTCCCTTACCTCTTACGCTGATCAATACATTTGACGTTCCTAAATCTACTCCAATATCAGTTGAAAGCATATAAATTCTCCTTTATCACAACAAAATAATACCAGTGCTATAACACAGATATTATAAGCACTGGTATTGTTTTTTTCAACAAAATTCTACAACGGTATATCCGTCACAAAACTTATTTTATCTCTTTTTTAAGAATCTTCTTGTCGATAGGATCTCTGGTCTCAGCAGCCTTCATGGCATCATCCATAGCACCGAGAAGTCTGTCGATATTTCCTGACTCCATCGCCATCAAAGCATTCTTTATAGCTGTATCTGCTCCGCTCTCAAGCTTGAAGCCCTTCTCATCAGCGTAGCACTCTGCCACATTGATCATTCCACTCTCATTGATCTGGTCAAAGTATACTCTGTTGTTGAACGATCTTGCCTGAGTCATATTTGCTGCAAGCATATTGCTGAGAGCTGTCTTCTCTCCTGTGAGGATGATCTTAACATCATTCTTCTCAGGTGAACACATATCAACCATCTCTTTGAATCTCTCAGGTGTTATAAGTCCTGCACTCTCAATGATAAGACATCCGCCCTTGAGCTTGCCAACTGCTCCTGCAAGCTTACCGCTGTTTATAACCTTTGCCTTAACCTTTGCCTTTGCCTCAGACTTGCAGATTCCCATATCATAATAGAACTTTGCAAAATCCTCACCGACCATGGTAAGTCCAAATCCGTGCTGTCCAAGAATAACAACATTCTTAGATCTCTTAGGATCTACCTTGAGAGTCTGGAGAACGTTAACGATCTGTGCACCAGCAGGCTCGACTCCGAGATACTTGTAGAGGTACTTTGCCTCCTTAGGCAGTGATTTACGTCTCGCAGCAACAGCCTCACTTACTGAAGCAGCCATAGTTGCTTCTTCATCCTGTGTGATAACCTGTGCAGCTTCCTCAACCTTGCCTTCCTTCAGAAGCTCTTCCTGCTTCTTGTACTCTTCCTCACGCTTTATAGCCTTTTCAAGTACCTTTGCAGCAGCAGTAGCCTTGCTTCTTATATCCTCGAGCTGTTTCTTGACATCAGCCTCGGCCTTGTCTATTGCTGAGAGATCTTTCTTCTTCTTCTCCTCAGCCTCGGTCTTGGCCTGATCAGCAGCCTCTTTTCTTGCAACAACGCGCTCAGCCTGTTTTGTCTTGAGCTCAGCGATCTTGTTCTTTAACTCTTCTTCTTTCTTCTTTGCATCATCGAGAAGCTTCTTAGCATCAGCTTCAGCCTTTGTCTTCATATCTGAGGCTTCCTTCTCAGCCTTCATAGCTGCAGTCTGAACCTTCTCGAGCTCACTTGCCTCTGCCGTAGCATACTTCTCTTCCTCAGCAGCAAGGAACACCTCATGCTTGGTCTCTCTATCTTTTCCTTCTGCCGTAAGCTTATCTGTCTTTTCCTTGGCAGCAGCTTCCGCATTCTGGATCTCAACCTCTTCTGCGATCTTAGCCTCTTCGACTACCTGCTCCGCTTCCTCGGCAGCAGCCTCTGCCTTTGCCAGAAGATCCTCAGCCTCAACAAGAGACTTCTTAGCTGAGTCGAGAGCTTCCTGAGCCTCTGCCTTCGCAGCCTTGAATGAGTCATTCTCCTTCTTTGCAGCGGCAACATCCTCACTGATCTTCTTGTTGTCGTTCTCAGCAGTTGTAATCTGATCAGCAACCTTCTTTATGAACTCTTCGCTGTCTGAAATCTTCTTCTGAACCTCTTCCTTGGCTTTCTTTGCTGCCTCAAGAGCCTTTGCAGCCTCCTCCTCAACCTTCTCTGCCTTCTTCAGTTCTTCCTTCTGTATTGCAAGCTTTGTGTTTGCATCATTTCTGCTGTTCTTTGCATTCTTAACAGCCTTCTCTGACTCCTCAAGCTTCTTCTGGAGCTCATCAAGAGTCTTCTGTGACTGACTCTCCATCTCAGTGGTATTCTTAAGATTAGCATCAGCCTCTTCCTCAGCCTTCTTAGACTCGCTGAATATTGCACCAGCCTTTGTCTTGTCTGCCTCGGCAGTCTTCATGATCTTGGCTGCTCTTGCTTCCTCATCTGTGCGCTTCTTCTTGGCCGTCTCTATAGACTTCTTCTTATCCGCATCTATGTCTGCCAATTTCTTCTTATCAGCATCAACAGCCTTGTTGTACTCAGCAACACCCTTATCCACATTAGTCTTCTTGGTGTCTGCAAGTGCCTTTATAGCCTTGTCGGCAGCAGCCTGAGCCTCATTGATCATATTGTTCTTATATGTATCAGGATCACTCTCCTTGAGGATTCTGTCTGACTCTTTCTTAGCAGATTCATTTGTATCTGATATCTCTTTCTTGAGCTTTGCAATATTGGCATCAAGCTCTTTCTCCTCTCGCTCAAGCAGTTCAGCATCATTCTTCTTCTTTGCCTCAGCCTCCTGTGCCATCTTTGCATCATAGTTCTGCTTCTTGGCAGCAAATTCTTCAAGCTGCTTTTCGAGATCCTTCTCTGTCTTCTCGCATTCCTCGATGGTCTTCTTCGAGGTCTCAGCATGTTTCTTTGCCTCTTCAGCATTCTTTCTGGCATCGTCGATCGCCTGCTGCTTCTTTGCCTCAGCCTCAGCCTTAGCCTTTTCAGCGGCAGCCTTCTTTCTTGCCTCTTCTGCCTCTTTGCGCTTCTTCTCCTCTTCAGCCTTACGCTTAGCCTCTTCCTCGGCCTTCTTCTTAGCTTCTTCCTCAGCCTTCTTCTTGGCTTCCTCCTCAGCTTTCTTCCTAGCCTCCTCTTCAGCCTTCTTCTTGGCTATCTCCTCAGGACTCTCCTCGTCTATATTGGACAGGTTCTTTATTCCTGCTCCAAGGAAATCGTCATCATCGTCATCATCATCATCAAAATCATACAATGACTCTCCAGCCGCAGCCTGCTTGTTTCTATCTGGGAGAATGCTGAACAGATCTCCGTTCGCATCACTGCCTCCCTTAGGTGACTTAACTTTATTCACCTTTGCATTCTTATCAGTTACCCACTCAAGTGTCTCTTCATCCTCAGCATTTTCATCATCATCAGTGAGAACAATATTGCTTCCACCTGTTGACTTAACTGTACCTTCAGTTCCGGCGCCGAACTTAAATCCGCCACCAAGACCGCCTTCTGTTTTAGGTGTTTTTCCAAGACCGCCGCCAAGGCCGCCTGATCCAAGGCCTCCCTCTGTCTTAGGTGTACTTCCGAGTCCTCCGCCAAGGCCGCCTCCGAGTCCTCCAAGACCGCCTTCACCTAATCCGCCGCCAAGGCCTCCTCCGAGACCACCGCCCGACATATCATCAGCGATGCCTCCAAGGTTAAGACTGAGCTTAGGTGCAGCTCCCTCTGGTTTTTTATCTTCTTTTTTATCTTCAGGCTTCAGTCCCTCTCCCTCTTTTGGAACATCGTCCTGCTTTTCATCCTCAGTTGAAGTTTCCGGTTCATCCTCATGAACAATTCCAAGAGCCTCTTCTCTCTTACGGCGTTTCTTAGCCTCGATTCGTTCTAACTCCTCCTTGGACAAAGTTTTGTGTTGGCTTTTAGCAGTCTCAGCATCTTTCTTCTTGCTGCCGCTCTTGAGAAGTTCTTCCTCTTCTTCCCTCTTTTTCTTGGCAGCTTCTGCAGCTCTTTCCTTTTCAAGCTGTGCCTTGATCGCCGCAATCATTGCTTCTGTCTGATCTACAGCCAATTCCCTCGCCTCCTTCCGTTTGTTCAAATAAAAAGCAATACACTATATGTATGATCATGCTACTTTATTTCTTCTTTGATCAGCCCTTCAGTCTGAACGGCTTTTTCTTCGGTTGCTCTGGTTCAGCGTCAACCGTTTCCTGTTGTGAGGATTCCTGCTCATCTGTCTTCTCCTCGTCGGGAGCTGCCACATCATCCTCTTTATCTTCATCATCAAAATTCAATATAGAATTGAATTCCGTGTTGAATTTAATTCCAAGTCTTGCAAGGAGTCTGTCTGTTTCACCGATAAGATCCTCCTCTTTCTTAAGACTTTCCGATATCTTGGCTTCATCAGCCTCTATCTCTGCATTTATATCTTTCTCTGCCGACAGATCATACAGTGCTGCATTCTCTGTGTTGTAGTCAGGGAACAGACTGCTCTTAAACACCGGGAAGCCATTATTCTTTGGCTTTTCCGGTTCTGTCTCCACCGCAATTTTCTCTTCTGACTTATCCTCTGCTTCCATTGTGAATTCCTCTTCGACCTCTGATTCAGCTTCAGCCTCAGTTTCTTCGATCTCCAGTTCAGCCTCAGCTTCAAATTCTTCCACCTCTGGTTCGACTTCCACTGGAACTTCTTCCATCTCAGATTCCTCAGATTCCGCATCGATTGTAAATTCTTCTAGCTCTGGCTCAGCTTCAGTCTCAAATTCATCTTCAATCTCCGCTTCGGCATCGATCGTGAATTCTTCCTCAACCTCCGGCTCTGCCTCGACTGTTAATTCTTCCTCATTCTCTGGCTCTGCCTCGATCGTGAATTCTGCGCCAACCTCAAGTTCTTTTTCGAATTCAGGCTCAGAATCTGCATCTACCTCGAATTCTTCTTCGATCTCCGGTTCGATCTCAACTGAGACTTCATCAACTTCCGGTTCATTCTGCTCTACACCCGGCTCAACAGCAGTTTCTTCCACATCATTCTGAGACTCCGCATCTTCCATCAGATCCTCGAGATTCTCATCGTCAACCTCGAACTCCTCAAGAGATTCAAAGGCTTTATCAAAATCAAACGTTTCTGATTCAACCGGTTCATCAGGCAAAGTCTCCGGCTCTGCATCCGCCTCAAATCCATCCTCAAAGTCTCCCTCGAACTCAGGATCAAAGGTCTCCACAACAGTATCGTCTTCAGAATCGCGATCTGACGCACTGTCAGATACGTCATCAGAATCGTCACCATCAACTTCAACCATGACTACTTCCTCCGGCTCTTCTTCGATAACATAATTATCTTCCTCCACCGGTTCGGAATCCTCATACTCATTGTCGTTATCTTTGTTATACACCGCTGCATCCTCAGGAGTCAGCTCCCCGCTTATCTCGGTCATATCCTGCGACTTTCCCTCAGGAGCTATCTCACTGTCACTGCTCATCGCCTTGAGCTCAGGCTTTGCCGTATTCCCGGCATCATCAGCGGTATCGGAAATAACTTCCTCGAGCAGTTGTTCCTTGTCAAGATTCTCGTTCTTCAGAGATTCCATCTCCTGCTCGACAAGCTCTTCCTCTTTCCTTGACATCAATCCAAATAAACCTCTGGATTTCTTCTTCGGCTCAGAATTCTCTTCTTCCTGACGAGCTTCCTTTTTCTGCTCTTTTTTATCCTTCGATCTAATCCACATCTGCTTGAATTTCATGGAACTCGTCACAGGTGCGTCATCCTCGACCATGATCATGATCTTAGCATCCTTTGGATGCATTCTCAGATCGTCTTCTTCCAATATCTTATTTTCATTTGCTCTTGTATCTGCCTGCTCAGGATCATCATCCGACATCTCCATGTCAGGATAACAATAGATCATGGATTCAAGATCCACATCGCCGCCCATGAGCTTGTCCAGCATATACAAATGTGAAGAGTTCTTGTAATGCGCTCTGAATTCAACACAGGCGCTGTCAAACTTCTCCCTGTTTCTTATGTACGCATGAAGCAGAAGCATCTCAAAATCCCACTCTTCATCCGTCTCAACATCATTCGCCGACACCAGTATGCTGTAAAGTTCATTCACGGGCTTCCTGTGTGCCTTGGCTATCATATATTCAAGTCTGTATGTACCTGCATCCTTATTGGCCTGATTAAATGTATATATCTCAAAATAATGCTCTGCAAGCTGTGTAAATCCCATGGATAAATACAGTTTTATCAAAGAATATATTATCTTGTTACCAGCCGGAGCCATGGCATGTGCCTTGACAAGTGCCGCTCTGGCCTCAGGATATCTTTTGTTCTCGTAATACACCTCGCCGCATATTCTAATAAACTGTGGACTAAGTGACTTCGACAGATCCTGATGTTCAAGTATATCGAGAGCGAGACTGTAATCGCCATTGTCTGCAAGTTCCTTTATTTTGTTTACACTTGACATACTGATTCCAGTACTCATAACCCAGCCTCCCACTTTTTTATCATCGTATTATTTTATCATAAACGGCTATTCTTTACAACCTTTTGATTGGTCAGCAAAAGGACTATCCCGGCCACTAACCCGGCCGCAAATCCCGCCACATGGGCAACATTATCAATACCTTCTGACATCTTTCCGTTAACCAGTGTCAGAATAAATAATATAAGCATATTAATAAGTGACAGATCCTTCACCCGGCCTTTATTATAAAATGCTATGACAACCAGCACTCCCAGAAGACCAAATATCGCTCCGGATGCACCAGCCGAGTAAGCATATGTATTATTATAAAAACAATCTATGTATGATGCAAATGACGCAGTAAGACCCGTGGCAATATAAACTATGATATAATTGAATCTGCCTATTATATTCTCAACCCTCGCACCGAGTGCGATCAAAATCACCATATTTCCAACCAGATGTGCTATTCCAAAATGTGTAAACATTGATGTCAGGAATCTGTAATATTGTCCTTTTTCTGATATCGCAAGCACTTCCACAGCCAGTTCCGTAGGTTGATATACAAAGATACATGCAACGTACACCAGAATATTTATCAACAGTAATATCGGTGTTACAACACCGAACATTCTTATCAGATTGTGCTGGGATCTGCGGTTATCCACCACCGTTTTTTTATCGATCACATCATAGAGTGAGTCAAAGTCAGTGGGCTGATTCTCAAATATATACAGCTTTCCGTAATCCTCCGCGAACAGCCAGACATTGTCCAGTTCTTCAACTATCTTTTTTGTCATATCATCAAACATTCCGTTTGGAGTGATGAGTATATTGAGAAGATTGACTTTTATATGCGATTCCGAAGAAACATCAAGCAATATTTTATTATTGAACTTTTTCAGAGTCTCAGAATCAAGATTATGATTACTGCCTATAACAACAATATATACGGCATCGCTGTCTGCTCTGCCGTATACATTGTTACTTTCCGGATTGAGTTGTCTGTAACCCTTCTCCTTAAGATTTTTTATTATCTGTACCATGTACTGTTGCATATCGTCTTATAATCCCTATAATCCAAGGAAGAGATTCTCAACTTTCTCGATAACAGAATCCTTCATGGATCCTCTGCTCTTCTCGTAATTAAGACCGGACTCCATGATCTCAAGAAGCTGCATTCTCATTCCTGTATCAATGTCCTTGATGTACTTCATGAGTACATCCTTGATCTCTATTACATACTCTTTTGTCTTCATCTCTTCAAGCATAGGCTCGTAGTTGAATGTGATAGAGTTCTTCATCTCATCCTGCTTTCTTCCACAGATCACACATTCCTCTGCGCCGCCTTCGTTTACATGTCCACAGTTACATGTCCACACAAGTCCGTCTGACTTGTAGTTTGCAACTGCATCAATTCCCTTTTTGAGCTTGAGTGCCTTAAACTTAACGTCAGACATCTCAATTCCGATAGAATCCGCATCTATCTCGTATACTCCGCTGGCCTTGACATACTTCTTGATGTATACCTTGACGGAGGATATCATCTTTATATACTTGTCCGGAAGCTTACACTCCACATAATCCGACTTGAGTAGCTTGAGGTTGGTCTTATCAAATGTAAAATCAACATCCGGCAGTGTTATATTGTCACCATAGATATTGGTGAACTGAAGCTCTGCCTTAAGTGCCTTTATATCGTCGTTATTGTAGTTGTTGAACCACACGGAAATCTTTGTTCCCTTGCCCTCTGATGCAAGCACCACCTTTGATGCTCTTGGCACGAGCAGGTCGTAATAGTTTCTTACATATATCTCGTTTCTGATAAAGCTGCTCTTGTCAAATTCCGACTTGTACTGCTCCTTTATGTTTACCAGAGTTCCACTGGCAACAACAGCAGTTACGTTGTTGGTGTATTCCTCAACACCTGTTCTGAATCCAACTACAGCATTGTACTTCGTCTCACGGACCATATCTGTGAAATTATTGATTGTTTCATTGAGGATCTCATCGATCTTCTCCTGATAGATATCTCTTCTATCCGTGGCAATATCCGCAATAGATGTTCCGAAATCCTTCAAAAAGTTGGAATTAAGTATCGTCTGTGTGAACTTGTATGTTCCATAGCCAACGATATCATATCCCTCAAAGCTTGTTCCCGATGTAATTAATACTTCCTTCATTAGCGCACCTCCCAAATATAAAAAAATTGTATCACAATAATCTTCATTTAACAAATGTTTTTTGTGAATTTTTAATCAAAAAAAGGTGCTTTTTTGTGAATATTATAAAAATAATTATAATTTATTTCTTCAGGTCACTATTTTTATATGTGACAAATGTGAAATTCACCTCTGACACATCCTCACCCGGTCTCTCATCCGTCACATCCCAGTTGTCCAGTTTGTCGAGATTCGAAATGAAGGCATCGGCCTCAAATTCCCTGTCTATTTTGGTGATTACTGCCTCATCACAATATGGTATGAGCTCATCGTAGATAGTCTGTCCGCCTATGACAAAAATGTCATCCGTGTCATATTTTGCCAGTTCTGTAAACAGTTCGTTCATTGAGTGGACAACCACCGCATCCTCAACTGCATATTCAGGATTCCTGCTGAGAATTATATTTGCCCTTCCCTTGAGCGGTCTTCCGCCCGGAAACTCCTCCAGAGTCTTCCTTCCGAGAACAACGACATGCCCCATCGTGGTCTGTCTGAAATTTCTCTGATCCTCCGATATCCTTATCAGTAATCTGCCTTTATTTCCAATGGCCCAATTCTTATCTACCGCTGCAATAAACTTCATATGACCTCCATCTGTATAATTCCCGTCCCATGCTTCATAGTCTTATATCGCAATAGGAATATTCTTAATCTGTGGTCCTGTCTCATAGTCTTCTATCCTGAAATCATCCAGAGTAAAGTCATAGAAATCTTTGACATCCGGATTCATATAGAACTTTGGAGCAGGATGTGTAGGTCTTGTTATCAGCTCCTTGACTATCGGTATATGTCTGTCATATATGTGTGCATCCGCGATCACATGTACCAGTTCTCCCGGCTTAAAGCCCGTGACCTGGGCAAGCATATGTACCAGTACCGCATACTGGACAACATTCCAGTTGTTGGCCGCAAGCACATCCTGGGATCTCTGATTCAGTATAGCGTTGAGCCTGTCCCCCGTTACATTGAATGTCATGCTGTACGCGCACGGATACAGATTCATCTCACTCAAGTCCTGATGAACATATATGTTAGTGAGCATTCTTCTGCTGTATGGGTTATTCTTAAGGTCATATATCAGTCTGTCCACCTGATCCATCATGCCCTCTTTATATTTATGCTTTACACCAAGCTGATATCCATATGCTTTTCCTATGGAACCGTTCTCATCTGCCCAACTGTCCCATATATGGCTTTTGAGATCATGAACATTATTTGACTTTTTCTGCCAGATCCAGAGCAGCTCATCAATAGCCGACTTCACATACGTCTTTCTAAGTGTTATCGCAGGAAATTCCTTTGACAGATCATACCTGTTGACAACACCAAAACGCTTTATGGTGTAGGCATATGTTCCATCTTCCCACTTTGGTCTGACCTTCTCCCCCTCCGTACTATATCCATTATCGATTATATCTTTACACATGTTTATAAAGAGATCATCTGCAAGACTCATTTTGGTAACCTCCGATTGTTTTTCAGATAATTATATCATACTCTCCATCCCACATGTGATTAATTATTACATCAAACAACACTTTTATTACATTTTGATTTACAACGGACTATTTTTGTGTACAATGCAGAAAAACATTCAAAGGAGGTGAAACATGAAACCACATTCATCCAATCCACTACCTGCCCTTCTCAGATATTTCAGACAGAAGGCAGGACTCACACAGCAGGATGTCGCAGCAGCGCTATCTATTTCCAGATCCGGATATGCCAACTACGAGGAAGGAAGAAACATCCCTAATATAGAACAGGCCATAAAGCTGTCAGAGCTTCTCAACCACGATTTTCTATATGCATACACCCTGTCATCAAGATACATGCAGGGGCATCCAAAGCCACTACAGATCGTCATGGAGGACAATTCATACATGACCGCCATAGAATCTAACCAGAGCACAGCAGACATGCTGGGCAATTACAGATCTCTCAGCGACAGCGACCGTCAACTTATAGACACATTTGTGGCAAATCTAGCATCTAAAAATTCCAGACTGTAGATCCAGTATTATACCCACCAATTACAGTAAATATTATTTTTAAGGAGAAAACAGGAAAATATGAAAAAAAGAAAAGAACGCAACATTGATCCGTCGGTGTATGAAGACGATTCATCCGATCAGGATTTTAACTGTGCAGTGATAGGCGGCGCACTGAAGTCTCTAAGGCGCAGCCACGGAAAAAGGCAGCAGGAAATAGCCGCCATCTTGAAGGTGTCCGTCTCCGCCTACTCGCACTATGAATGTGGAGAGCGAATCCCGGATCTCATAAATCTTATCAGAATATCCAATTTATACAGTATTAATATGAGTCATCTGGTGCTGCTCACCTGCATCGATATAGCAAAGAAAAATAAGATGGACATCAGCGAAGTGTTCCTCGCCTACAGCCACGGCAGGACTCTTCCACCGGAAGCGACAGGAATAATGTCCGACTGTGATCAGCTTGACGACAACGGCAGGGAAAATCTCAGGCTGTTTTTAAAGTCTGCACTGAGCTGCTAGCAGACTCACAATTTCGAAATAATACGGTTCAAATCGTTTATAACTCTCTTCTTATCAGCACTCCACAGAGGCGCAACAAGAATATTCTTAGGCCCATCCCCGGTGAACCTGTGAACAACCATATCAGGAGGAAGCTCTTTAAGACAATCACACAAAATATCTGCGTATTCAGCAAATGTCAGTGCACGGAACACTCCTTCCTCATACATTTTTTCAAGAACAGTTCCCCTGAGGACATGAAGCAGTTGGAGCTTTATACCATTTGCGCCGCTTCGCACTATGTACCTTACCGTATCAATCATATCCTCCTTCGTCTCACCGGGCAGGCCTATTATCATATGAACTATAATGTGAACTCCCAGTTCTCTGAGTCTGTTCATCGTCTCATCATACACACTTATGTCATAACACCTGTTGATGAGCTGTGCTGTCCTGTCATTTGCTGTCTGGAGGCCAAGTTCTATCCACACAGGTTTAACAGCTATTATATCTTTTATCATATCTATGACCTCCGGGCCAAAGCAGTCCGGTCTGGAGGCTATCGATACAGCCGCAATGTCATCCCTTCTTGCAGCCGCCAGAAACTTTTCGCGCAAAGCGTCGACATCACCGTATGTATTTGTATATGACTGGAAATACGCTATATATCTGTCGCATTTGCATTTGCCTGATATCCTCTTTTTTGCCAGTTCTATCTGTTCATCTATACTCATGACTGCATCCTCAGAGAAATCTCCCGAGCCGCTGGCACTGCAAAAAATACATCCACCTGTCCCAGCTTTACCATCACGGTTGGGACAAGTGGTTCCTGCATTCAATGATATCTTATATAATTTCTCTCCAAATGTATCTCTTATATACGCATTTGTTGTATATATATCCATACTGTTACCTTCTATATACGATCCTGTCTATATCTGATGTGTCGCCTTTACAAGAGCAGGAACTATCTGTTTCTTTCTTGATACAACACCGGGAAGATATGCATAGCTATCCTCAAGCTGCACACCAAATGCTTTGCTGCACAGTTCCTGTGCATTCTCTCCCACGCATATGATACCTGAGCCCTCCTGAAGAATATTGGTCATTGCAAACATGACCACATCACAGCCAGGCTCCATATATCCACCGAGGAATTCACGCATACCGTTTCTTATTCTGTCTATCTCTTTCTCATTGACGGAATTGATCTGTCCAACAGCAACAACCATATCTCCAATGTCGAATTTCTTGAAATCCTGATGAAGTATCTCATCCATGGTCTTGTCCTTGAGGTTGCTTCCCGCGTCGAACATCTCCATGGCAAATTCATATATGTCTATCTCTGCAAGCCTTGCAAGCTCCTTTGCAGCAGCCTCGTCTATGAATGTACACGTCGGAGACTTTAATGCCAGTGTATCGGAAAGTATCGCTGCGCAGAGAAGTCCAGCTATCGGCTTATCTATCTTGACATTCTGCTCTTTGTACATCTGATAGATGATCGTAGCAGTACATCCAAGTGGCTGATTTCTGAAATACACAGGATTCATGGTCTCTATATTCGCGATCCGGTGGTGGTCGATTATCTCGAGTATCTCGGCATTCTCCACGCCGTCAACAGACTGGGTTCTCTCATTGTGATCAACAAGTATGAGCTGTTTCTTTCTCGCATTGATGTAGTTACGCCTTGATACAAGTCCCTTGTAGTTGCCATAGCCGTCCGTAACCGGAAAGTATCTCACTCTGGTCTTTGCCATGGTCGTCTTAAGTGTATCTATATCGTCATCCTCATAGAATGTCATGATACGGTCTCTTATCATGAAGAATCCGATAGGCATGCTCTGTCCGATAAGTCTGGCAACAGCATAGGTGTCCGTCGGTGTAACAACAACCGCACAGCCCTTGTTCTTCGCAAATTCCAGAACCACGTCAGATATACTGTTCACAAGACATACTATAAGCATGCTCGCACCGCAGTTTATGGCCGCAAGCTGAGCCTCAACCCTGTCACTCACTATGACTATGTCATTTTCCTTGACATGTCTCTCAAGGATGTCAACCTGGGCAGCTCCCACAATCACTCTTCCATCCTTAACATATTCGTCGGCGTCACCGTACACAAGCTCGCCATTTATAGTATCTATTATGTGTGAGAACTTTGTACCAGCTATGAACAGGGAATTATCATCCTTCTCAAGCATATATGCCTCGGCTATATCTCCGACCGTTATTATTCCCTTTATCTTGCCATTATTGACAACCGGAAGTGTCGTGGCGTCGTTATCCTGCATTATCTCAAATGCTCTCTTCATGGTGATATCTCCCGACACACCATCAACTATTCTGTATGCTATATCCTTCACCTGTACATTTACATTGCTCACAAGTGCCGGCGCCTGCACACCAAAATAATCAAGGACAAACTGTGTCTCTTTATTTATATTTCCAGCTCTCTTTGGAATGTATTTGTTCTCATGCTGATTTTTCAGATGGGCGTACGCAATCGCTGAACATATAGAATCCGTATCCGGATTCTTATGTCCTATGACAAACACCTCATCTGTAGGAACATTATGCATATTTCACCTCTTATTTCTATCAATTATAATGTATTCATTTCTATGCCACGCAGAGAAGATGCCTTGTGACATCCCACATGCTAACAAGCATAAATTGAATGAGGCAAAATGACAACCCCTTTTAACGTTGTTTATCATTTTGCCCCATTTTTTATCTGTTTAATCAGAACTTATATCTCGCTTATATCCACGAGTGAAAGCTTTGTGGTATCAGCGGTCTCAAGGCTTGTGAGCAGCGCATCGGCTGTATCAAGGCTTGTAAGACATGTAACACCTGTCTCAACTGCGTGACGTCTGATAATAAATCCATCCTTGCTTCTATCAACACCCTGTGATGGAGTGTCGATTATCAGATCGATCTCATGGCTCAGTATCAGGTCAAGCAGATTTGGTGATGGCTCCTCAACCTTGTTGATGAGCTTTGCAGGAACACCATTCTCATTGAGAACTCTGCATGTGCTTCTTGTTGAATATATCTCATATCCAAGAGCAGCAAATCTCTTACCGATATTTATAGCATCCATCTTATCTGAGTCCTTGACTGTGAGGATCATCTTCTTGGTTTTTGGAAGATTGATTCCGGCTCCAAGGAATGCCTTGTACAGAGCCTCATTGTAGTTCTTGGATATACCAAGGCACTCTCCTGTTGACTTCATCTCAGGTCCAAGGCTTATCTCAGCGCCTCTGATCTTCTCAAATGAGAATACAGGCTTCTTGATTGCGAAATAATCTGACTCCGGCTGAAGACCAGGTGTGTAACCCATATCCTTGATCTTCTCACCTGTGATAACACGTGTTGCAAGATCTACGATAGGTATTCCTGTTACCTTGCTTATATATGGAACTGTACGGCTTGAACGAGGATTTACCTCTATTACATATACCTCATCATTGTATGCAATAAACTGTATATTTATAAGTCCGATTACGTGCAGGCTGTTTGCAAGCTTCTTGGTGTAATCAGCGATGACTCTCTTTGTCTTTGGTGAGAGTGTCTGTGCAGGATATACCGAGATACTGTCTCCTGAATGTATTCCGGCTCTCTCAACATGCTCCATGATACCAGGGATAAGTATGTCATCTCCATCACATACAGCATCGACTTCGACCTCTTTACCCATGATGTACTTATCTACAAGTATTGGGTGCTCCTGGGTATGTCTGTTGATGATATCCATGAACTCTATGATATCCTTATCAGAGATTGCGATCTGCATTCCCTGTCCACCGAGAACGTATGAAGGTCTTACAAGTACCGGATAACCCAGCTCATTTGCAGCCTCAAGCGCCTGCTCTCTTGTAAATACCGTCTTACCAGCAGGTCTTGGTATACAGCACTTCTCAAGGATCTCATCGAAGAGCTCTCTGTCCTCTGCTGCATCTACATTCTCTGCACTTGTTCCAAGGATTGGTACCCCCATCTCCATGAGTGCCTCTGTGAGCTTGATAGCGGTCTGTCCACCGAACTGTACAACAGCTCCATCCGGATGCTCCAGATTTACTATAGCCTCAACATCCTCCGCTGTAAGAGGCTCAAAGTAAAGCTTGTTTGCTATATCAAAGTCTGTACTGACTGTCTCAGGGTTGTTGTTGACGATGATTGTCTCGTAACCCTTTCTCTCAAATGCCCATGTGCTGTGAACTGAACAGTAATCGAACTCGATACCCTGTCCGATTCTGATCGGGCCTGAACCAAGTACCATTACTTTCTTCTTTGAGTTATCCTCAGCGACCTCGTTCTCCAGAGAATCAAAGCATGAATAGTAATATGGAGTCATGGCATCAAACTCTGCTGCACATGTATCAACCATCTTGAAGTGTGCTGTTACACCGTAGTCGTAACGCATCTGTCTGATCTCTTTCTCTGTCTTGCCTGTGAGTCTCGCGATAACCTTGTCAGGGAACTCAACTCTCTTGATCTCCTTCATTAGCTCCTTGGAGATATCTCCCTTGGACTCGATTATCTTTCTCTCAGCCTTAACAAGGTTGTGGATCTTGTCTATGAACCATCTGTCGATCTTGGTGATGTCATAGATCTGATCGTATGATATTCCACGTCTGATAGCCTCAGCTATGACATAGATACGTCTGTCATCAACATGTCCGAGAAGCTTTATAACCTCTTCGTCTGTCATATCCTTGTATCTGCTTGACCAGAGACTGTCTACATGCTGCTCCAGTGAACGGAGAGCCTTCATAAGTGCACCCTCAAAGTTTGTACAGATACTCATAACCTCACCGGTTGCCTTCATCTGTGTTGTCAGATCATGGTCAGCGGCGATGAATTTATCAAATGGAAGTCTAGGGATCTTGACAACCACGTAATCAAGTGCCGGCTCAAAGCTGGCATATGTCTTCTTTGTAATAGCGTTCTTGATCTCATCCAGGTTGTATCCAAGGGCTATCTTGGCAGATACCTTTGCAATAGGATATCCGGTTGCCTTTGATGCAAGTGCTGATGATCTTGAAACTCTTGGGTTTACCTCGATAACACAATACTCAAATGAATTAGGATTCAGAGCAAACTGAACGTTACATCCACCCTTGATGTTGAGCTCTGAGATAATGTTCAGTGCTGAGCTTCTGAGCATCTGGTACTCCTTGTCACCAAGTGTCTGTGATGGAGCCACGACTATAGAGTCTCCAGTGTGTACTCCGACAGGATCAAGGTTCTCCATGTTACATACGGTTATACATGTACCATTTGCATCACGCATAACCTCGTACTCGATCTCCTTCCATCCTGCGATACATCTCTCGACAAGAACCTGTCCTACACGTGAAAGTCTCAGACCGTTCATGAGGATCTCCTTGAACTCTTCCTCATTCTCAGCGATACCACCACCTGAACCTCCAAGTGTATATGCAGGACGGAGAACTACAGGGTATCCAATCTTCTTGACAAAGTTAAGACCGCCCTGAACTGTTGTAACGACCTCTGAAGGTGCTACAGGCTCATGGATCTTCTCCATAGTCTTCTTGAACTCAAGTCTGTCCTCGGCCTTCTTGATGGTCGTTGATGATGTTCCTATGAGAAGCACGTCATGCTCTCTGAGGAAACCTGACTCATCAAGCTCCATGGCGATGTTGAGGGCTGCCTGACCGCCGAGTGTCGGCAGAAGGCTGTCCGGCTTCTCCTTCTCAATGATAGCCTTTACAACATCAACCGTAAGAGGCTCAATATATACCTTATCTGCTATATCCTTGTCCGTCATGATGGTTGCAGGGTTTGAGTTGATGAGGACAACGCACAGTCCCTCTTCCTTAAGAGAACGGCACGCCTGTGTTCCGGCGTAATCAAACTCAGCAGCCTGACCGATGACTATAGGACCTGATCCGATAACTACAACCTTTTTTATATTAGGATTCTTTGGCATTACTTTGACACCTCCATCATATTCATAAATGTATCAAACAGTGAATCTGTATCCAGCGGACCTGCACATGCCTCCGGATGGAACTGAACTGTCTGTGCATTCTTTCCAAGATAGTGAACTCCCTCTACTGTTCCGTCATTTACATTGACGAAGCTGACCTCTGCGATCTTTCTGTCGAGGCTGTCTTCCTTGACCATATATCCGTGATTCTGTGTTGAAATATATACCTTGCCGGTCTTCATATCTCTTACAGGATGGTTTGCACCTCTGTGTCCGTACTTCATCTTCTCTGTATCACCGCCGTTGGCAAGCGCCATGAGCTGATGTCCAAGACATATAGCAAAAATTGGAATATCTGTATCGAAAAGCTTCTTTACCTGAGCTATTGTGACCTTACACTCCTTTGGATCTCCAGGACCATTTGTAAGCATGATTCCGTCCGGAGCGTCTGCGATGATCTCCTCAGCAGGTGTCTCTGCAGGATATACAGTAACCTGACAACCTCTTGCAAGGAGGGACTTGACGATGTTCTTTTTAACACCGAGATCGATGACTGCAACCTTGAATCCGTCACCAGGATAGAATATTTTCTCCTTACATGTAACATCGAGAACAACATGTCCCATCTTCCATGCCTTAATACGCTTCATGCACTCATCAAAATCATAATTCTCATCAGTTGTGATCATACCTCTCATGGTACCATCTTTCCTGAGGATCTTGGTAAGTGTTCTGGTATCTATTCCTTCTATACCAGTTATATTATTCTCAACAAGAAATTCGTTTATGGTCATCTCGCTTCTGAAATTACTAGGAGTCTTGCAGAGCTCTCTAACAATGAATCCTGACTGCCAAGGTCTGCCAGCCTCCATATCCTCTCTGCATACACCGTAGTTGCCTATAAGCGGATATGTCATACATACTGACTGCCCTGCATATGATGGATCTGTAAGAATTTCCAGATAGCCGGTCATCGAAGTATTGAATACTATCTCACTGATTATCTCATCAGTAGAGCCAATACTTTTACCTTCAAACACGTGTCCGTCTTCAAGTATCAAAAAAGCTTTCATAATCGTATTCCTTTCGTTTTTTCTATTTTTGCTCAAAAAAAAAGAGTGAAAACGGGGGAAACGCTTGAGATAACCCACATTTATTGGCCTCTTTTTTCTTAATTTAATAAATACTACCACATTTGACAAGGCGGTACAATATTTTTTTCGATATATTTTTTATTTTTGTGTTCACGGCAAAAATCTTGTTTTTTATTCAATATTTTTATTAATTTTTTCATCTCTGAGCTCAGCAGCCCGTCTGCTAAATTCACATCCACAGAAATTCTGTCTGTATAATCCATATTCCTTTGACAGCTCTATCGAGTGCTTATATCCATTTTTCTTCTTGAAATCACTGAACAGATAATCTATGTCGTATTTCCTGCTCATCTCTGCACCTATCTCGTTCAGCCAGTCCGCATTCTTGTGGGGGCTTATCGACAATGTGGTCGTAAATACGTCATATTCATTTTTCTTCGCATGGATCGCGCTCTTCTCAAGTCTCAGCTTATAGCAGTCATAGCACCTGAGTCCTCTCTCAGGAAGATCCTCCCTGCCCTTAGCCATATCCAGAAACACCTGCGGCTCATGCTCCGCCAGTTCGACATCCACTCCTTCCACATATACTTCATGTACAAATCTGTCAAGCTCACGGAATCTTTTTATGTACTCATCGTAATCCGTTATATTTGGATTGTAAAAATAAGCTGTTATGTCAAAATGCTCCGCAAGGACCGACAGACAATGGCTGGAACATGGCGCACAACAGCAGTGCAGCAATAGTTTTTTTCTGCCGCATTGTGTATTTTCACTATCAAATTCAGCTATCTGTCTCTCCATCATTTGATAATAATTTGCATTTTGCATCATTGTTTTCTCCTTTTTTTGTTGATATTTCACACCACATTTTACAACATTCGATTATCTTTTGCACATTTGTGCATGTTTACTAGTTGACTTTGTTATATCTTTACAATATACTGTAGATAGTTACTAAAGCACGTTATGATCATTTATCAATGGAGGTGTAGATTATGACAGTTCAGCAGGCAATTAAAAAGTACAAGTTAGAGCCGCTCAGCGTCAGCGTTGCCAAGGTCAAAGCCAAGGAGCTCAACGTTGATGAAGTTCTTTACATGAATGTGCAGAAGAACAAATATGCGTATATCGTACGCGATTCACGTGGTATAATGTTGTACTCTGATGAGCGCAATCTTTATACTAAGCTTTATAAGGGTTTAAAGATTACTCCCCTTGAATCATAATATTTTCACACGGAATTTATTAAATATGCACACACATGGAATATGGGAAAAAGCTGTTACTCCACTCCCCTATGGAATCAAGAGCTTTTTCCCATATTTTATATTAATCTGTACTCAGGCCTTTCTTCATTATACATATGACACCGTATCTCATCATCCACATATATTATGATCAGCGACAGGAACATCCACAGGATAGAATAAGGCACACATATCTGCCCCGCAAGATTTAACGGCATATCAGAGTAATCCCACACGTTAAGTCCTAGTCTTATATTCACAACATACCCGGTCAGGAACTCCAGCTCAGATATTATCACAGAGGAAACCAGCATCTGCGCAAGTATCCCCATCTTCGGAAACATCTGGTTCAGTCCGCCGCACAAAAGCGTAGCAAGACCTCCACAAATTATCATGGAATAATGGGAATAATGCCTGGCTGATATCTCCAGGAAATAATATATCATCCCACCCGTCATAAATATAGTAAAGCACTTACACACAAAGACCCTCACAGCGACACCTCCTGTATATATACAGTTTAGTATCAACCGTGAGGGTCAATATTATTTATTCTTTATACTTTCCTCTGAAAAAGTTATTTACATGATCAATAGTTCTGTCTGAGAGCTCAAGCTTCACGAATTCAGCCTTGCCGTTCTTGTTGAGGACGAACACATACACACCATCCTGATTCTGCTTATTGCCGGATGTGAAATCCCTGGTCTTTATTGAGCTGTCCTGCTGAAGCTCATTGTCGAGGTAAATGCATCCCTCTTTCGCAATGAACTTTACATCGGCGTTGCTGAAGCTCATGATCTTTTTTCTGCTCTTCTTTGCAATGATCCTTGCGATGTCTATATCCTCATTCACCATTATATATTCATACTCCGTCTCTCTTCTGGAAACAAAAATACCAAATACAACAGCACCTGCAATCGCAGCTAAGAATCCAATACTGCCAAAGCCCTGAACGAACATCGCTGCGCCAAGTCCGGCGATCATCAGCACGATTCCGGCAGCCATACCGCAGGTAACACTCGCAGGTGTCTTCGCCTTAACTATATGTTCTGCATAACCATCATTTAACATACCTTTTTTCTCCTTAAGTTCTTTAAAATTCTAAGCCCTTATATTCTAGCATACATGGGCTGTTTTGTCATCTTATTCCCGCTGGACATCCACCGCATCCGCCACAGCCTGCCGTTCTGACAGCTCCGGCATCATCTCCGGCGTAATTAAATGCCGACTCTATGAGGCACACCGCCTGGGAGCTTATTCCAAGTCCCCCTCCGGTAAACCCAAGCTTCTCCTCCGTTGTCGCCTTGATATTGACCTGATCCTTGTCTATACACAGGCAATTACAGATATTCTCCCTCATCTGATCAATGTACGGCGCCATCTTAGGGCTCTGGGCAATTACGGTCGCATCTATGTTCTCGATGATGTAGAGCTTCTCCTCGAGAAGTCTCTTCACTTCTGACAGGAGCTTCATGCTGTCCGCTCCCTTATACCTCTCATCAGTATCAGGGAAATGCTTTCCAATATCCCCCAACGCTGCAGCACCGAGAAGCGCATCCATTATCGCATGAAGAAGTACATCCGCATCGCTGTGTCCAAGGAGTCCTTTCTCATATGGAATCTCAACTCCTCCGATTATAAGTTTTCGTCCCTCAACTAGTCTGTGGACATCGTATCCCATTCCAACTCTCATGTGATATCCTCCTTATATGAATAAAAAAAAGACGGAATGTCTTCCGTCTCATCAAATAGTAGCGAGAGGGGGATTCGAACCCTCGACACTGCGGGTATGAACCGCATGCTCTAGCCAACTGAGCTATCTCGCCATGTCTTGTAAATGGGACCTATAGGGCTCGAACCTATGACCCTCTGCTTGTAAGGCAGATGCTCTCCCAGCTGAGCTAAGATCCCATATTACTTCGTGTCATCGCTGACACCTTTGTTAGTATACTCAAGTGACCATGTTTTGTCAACAACTTTTTTCACTTTTTTTATTTTATTTTTTATCGGCCTCCACCAAACAGGTAAATAATGAGATTCACTATGAACAGAATGATGACAACAGGTATCACGATATACCACACTATCTTAAATCCCAGCCAGATAACTCCAAGCACTATACCTATAACAAGTGCAGCCACAAGAATGAGTATTATCGCTGTCAGCACCTTGCCTATCGGTGAACTGAAATCAAGCTTGCCATAAGCAAAGCTTGTATTGCCCTCGTCGTCCACATTTACATGCCAGCCCTTCTGACTGCTTCCGCTGGCTTTGCGGGTGTTGTAGCTGCCATCATACGAAGAGGATTCTGTATCATAATATCTTCCGCTTGCGCCCTGTCCCTCTGTGTCAATGATCGTCTTGGCGATCAGTCTTGCAGATCCCAGAGATGAACATATCTCCTCCTCTGACTTGCCTGCTTCTTTCTGCTTCTTAAAATAATCCTCATAATAATTTATCGTGTCATAATATGTCTGCGTTGAGACATTTCCATCAAGAGCTTTCTTCAGCTCATCCATAAACTCTCTTTTTCGCATATCGCACCTCCGCGCCATTATGTCAATTCTATTTTTATCACTTCATATTAAGATATACGACGACAACTTTGTAGCCGCCCATATCTTCCACCACATAATTTATAGACCTTATATTGCCATAATTGTACAGAAATGACAAGTCAAATGTTTCGTCATCTGTATATATAGCAGCTTCCAGCACATTACTGCCGCCCATCTGTATCCTTATGCCTTTTTTATACTCATCGAACGAGTCATAGGTATAAAACCTCTTTTTATAGAAATTATACGCTGTGTCGGCACACTCTCTGTAGAATTGCTTTTCCCATGAGTGAGTCAGTTCCAGTGTGCTGTCATCGACATTCACATAGGTGTGCTTCAGATAGCTGCCCATATCCGGCAGCGAGTCATCCCATGTCAGATCCACATTATACCATTCTCCGCCGAGCTCTATCTGATTCCATGCATGGAGTCCTTCCTCCGTGCTTCCGACTACTATGTCACATTTGACGCCCAGACAGGACATGATTATGAAGAACGCCTCAGCGTAGCCGTCGCACACGCTCTGGTGAAGCACCAGCGCTCCATATGCCGTATATGCATCATCATTATTGTCGGGATATCCATAGACACAGTTTTCCACTATATAATCGTGCACGGCGATCTCCTTGTCAAGGTCGCTCATGCCATCTGAAATGTTGTCATTTATAAAGCTGTCGATCACCTCATATATCTGCTTCGCCCTTATGTTGTCCTCCGGGATATCCGTTCCTTCTATATATTTCCTGACAGCATAATAATTATCCGACAGTTCATAGTTGAGCTGTATTGCCAGATATCTTCCCGTCTCGATTATTATCCTGTACGTATCCACTGAGCCGTATGCCGAATCTATATATTTGTTGATGTTGTGCACATCACTTTTCGCCACATTACTTACATAATACATACCCGACTCGTTTCCGTCCTCCATATCCTGGACAACGGCCGCCCGGAACTCCACCAGGCCATCAAGCATCTGGCTGCTCTTGATCACATTGAAGAACAACCACCGCACTCCCACCATCATCAGCGAGAGAACAACTACAATACTTATAACTCCAAGAATCTTCTTTTTTGTACCCAAACTTCCTGTCAATCCTCCATCCCTGCTTTGCTGCGGTGATCCGCCTGTATATTTTATCATCTGTACTTTTGCGCCGCAAGCACCAACCACGCATTTCCTGTGGTTATAAATAAACCTTATTTGTGTTGATATGCGAACTTTTATGTTGTAAAATGTACGTTGTTTGAAAACTACCTTATAATTTACTCAGTTTTCAACCTAAAACAAAAAAATAACAGAAAAGAGGATTTAATATGGCTCAGCTCTGGGGCGGACGCTTCACAAAAGAAACAGACAAATTAGTATATAACTTTAACGCATCTATTTCATTTGATCAGAAATTCTACAGACAGGATATCCGCGGAAGTATCGCGCATGTAACCATGCTCGCTTCATCCGGTATTCTCACTGACGAGGAAAGAGATCAGATCATAGCGGGACTTAAGGGCATACTGAACGATGTGGAGAACGGTTCTCTGCAGATCACTTCAGAATACGAAGATATACACAGCTTTGTCGAGGCAAATCTCATAGACAGGATCGGCGATGTGGGCAAAAAGCTTCACACCGGACGAAGCAGGAACGACCAGGTTGCATTGGACATGAAGCTCTATGTAAGAGACGAGATCATCGAGCTCAAGGAGCTTATTTACAAGCTTCTGACTACTCTTCACAGACTTATGAATGAGCACATCGACACATACATGCCTGGATTTACTCACCTCCAGAAGGCACAGCCAATAACTCTGGCACATCACTTTGGAGCATACATGGAGATGTTCAAGCGTGACTACGACAGAATGAACGATATATATGACAGAATGAACTACTGTCCTCTCGGATCAGGTGCCCTCGCAGGAACCACATATCCGCTCGACAGAGAGCTCACCGCTTCTCTGCTGGACTTCTACGGTCCGACTCTCAACAGCATGGATTCAGTTGCCGACAGGGATTACTGCATAGAGCTTTTATCCGCCATGTCTACCATCATGATGCATCTCTCACGTTTCTCCGAGGAGATCATCATCTGGAACTCAAATGAATATCAGTTTGTTGAGCTCGATGATTCATACAGCACAGGAAGCTCTATCATGCCACAGAAGAAGAACCCGGATATAGCCGAGCTCGTAAGAGGTAAGACAGGCAGGGTTTACGGTGCTCTCACCTCCCTTCTCACAACCATGAAGGGAATCCCTCTCGCATACAACAAGGACATGCAGGAGGATAAGGAGCTCACATTTGACGCGATAGACACTGTAAAGGGATGTCTCGCACTGTTCACAGGCATGATAGCCACCATGACAGTCAACAAGCCTAGAATGGAAGCATCAGCCAAGAACGGATTCACCAACGCAACAGATGCCGCAGATTACCTTGTAAATCACGGTGTACCTTTCCGTGATGCACACGGCATCGTCGGCCAGCTCGTTCTGAAGTGCATAGAGGAGAACATCTCCCTCGACCAGCTTAGTCTCGACGAGTACAAGGCCATCTGTCCTGTATTTGAAGATGACATATATACAGCCATCAGCATGGAAGAATGTGTTCAGAAGCGTAACACAATCGGTGCTCCGGGACACGCTGCAATGCAGAAGGTGATCGATGCAAACGACAAGTTCTTAGAATGGGCTGAGCAGGATTTAACCAAGCACACCAAGGAGTGATTTTTATGAACAATACAACAAAAGCCAAATACGATATGGCAGAAAAGATGCTCAAGGTCGATATCTCTCTTGAGGAGGTTGCTCTCATGACTGAGCTTCCAATGGAAACCCTGAAAAAAATACAGCATGACATCCAGAAAGACGGACTCGTCACAAGACACGACGTGAAGGATGTCGATCTCGATTCAGGCTACCTTATCTAAGCTTAATCCACATACCGTATAATAAATATCCCCGCTGTTCTCACTATGGCCCAGCGGGGATATTTATATGTGTACAACATTCCGGTTTATTTGTCCTCAAGATACCTTCTAAGACTTTTTATCGCATTCTTCTCGAGGCGGCTGACCTGCGCCTGGGATATGCATATCTCCTCTGCCACCTCCGTCTGGGTCTTTCCCTCAAAAAATCTCAGCCTCACTATATTCTTCTCCCTGTCGCACAGCCTGTCCATAGCCTCTCTGAGATCAAGGTTTTCAACCCACATCTCCTCCTTATTCTTTCTGTCTCTTATCTGATCCATGATGTACAAGGTGTCTCCACCCTCCTGATACACCGGCTCATACAGGGACAGCGGTGCCGATATGGCATCAAGCGACATGACTATATCTTCCTTCGGTATACTTATCTCCTCCGCTATCTCCTCTATCGTCGGCTCCTTATCCTTTGTCTTCTGGAGATTTTCCTTGGCATATATCGCCTTGTAGGCTATATCACGCAATGACCTTGATACTCTTATAGCATTGTTATCTCTGAGATACCTTCTGCACTCACCTATGATCATAGGCACAGCGTACGTACTGAATTTGACATTGAGACTTCTGTCAAAATTATCCAACGCCTTGATAAGCCCTATACAGCCAACCTGGAACAGATCATCCGGATTCTCATTTGAACTGCCAAATCTCTGGATCACGCTGAGCACAAGGCGGAGATTCCCCTCTATAAACTCCTCCCGGGCAGAGCTGTCTCCCTGCTCCATCCTGTCAAACAGCATGTTCTTCTCATCCTCTGTAAGATATGGTAATTTCGATGTATTTACACCACATATAACCACTCTGTTCAGCGCCATATCATGTCCCTCCACGTGTTATCTGTCTAACACTAGGATTGTCAGATACATGCTAATTTATTCATATTTGCACCACTTTTATTGATATATATGCACGCAAAAAGACCATGAAAACCAATTTGTGTCCTAAGTCACTCATCATCTTCATGGTCTCTTATCTTCGTATATCTAGTTCTTTCTGAACTCCTCAAGTTCAAGTCCCTCATTGTGCTGGAGAACCTGATCGATGACCCACTCATTTGCAAACAGGAGAAGCGGATTACCCTTCATGTCCTTAACCTTCTTGACATCGCTCACACGCTTGAGCTTTGTCACGTCTATGGTAGGATCCTTCACCCATCTGATATAGTTATATGGTATCGGCTCAAGTCTTATCTCACAGCCGTACTCGTTCTCAAGTCTGTACTTAAGTACATCAAACTGAAGCACACCTACAACTCCGACTATGATCTCCGAAAGTCCCGCAGTGTACTCCTGAAATATCTGTATAGCACCCTCCTGGGCAATCTGGGTAACACCCTTGACAAACTGCTTACGCTTCATGCTGTTGAGCTGAACAACCCTGCAGAAGTGCTCCGGTGCAAATGTAGGGATACCCTCATACTCAAACTTCTTTCCGCCTGTTGTGAGCGTATCTCCGATGGAGAACAGATCAGGATCAAATACTCCTATAACGTCACCGGCATAAGCCTCATCGACGATCTTTCTGTCCTGAGCCATAAGCTGCTGAGGCTGGGAAAGCTTGATCTTTCTCTTGCTGGCAGCATGATATACCTCCATGCCTGCCTCAAACTTACCAGAGCAGATTCTCATAAATGCGATTCTGTCTCTGTGAGCCTTGTTCATATTTGCCTGGATCTTGAACACAAAAGCTGAGAACGGCTCTGTTACAGGATCTATGATTCCCTCTGATGAATTACGTCCGAGAGGAGGTGTCGTCATCTTAAGGAAATAGTTCAGGAACTGCTCGATACCAAATGTATTCAGCGCAGAACCGAAAAATACAGGGGAGAGCTCTCCGGCTCTGACCTTCTCTATATCCATCTCCTCTGTGGCACCATCTATAAGCTCTATCTCCTCATTGAACTGGTCAAAGAGGTATGGGCCGACAAGCTCCTTGAGAGCCTCATCGTCTATATGATAATCTGTTTCCTCCGCCTTCTTGGCTCCACCTGTCGATATAGCCTGGAACGTGGACACTATCTTGGTCTTTCTGTCATATACACCCTTGAACTCTTTTCCTGAACCTATAGGCCAGTTGACAGGGCATGTCTTGATACCGAGAACAGTCTCTATATCATCGAGAAGCTCAAATGTATCCCTTGCATCTCTGTCCATCTTATTTATAAATGTGAATATAGGTATATGTCTCATGACACATACCTTGAAGAGCTTTATGGTCTGAGCCTCAACACCCTTGGATGCATCGATCACCATGACCGCAGAATCCGCAGCCATAAGTGTACGGTAGGTATCCTCCGAGAAATCCTGATGTCCAGGTGTGTCAAGTATGTTTATGCAATATCCGTCATAATTGAACTGCAGAACAGACGAGGTTACCGAGATACCTCTCTCCTTCTCTATATCCATCCAGTCCGACACTGCATATTTGGAATTTGCCTTTCCCTTTACAGATCCCGCTGTGTTTATTGCGCCGCCAAAGAGCAGAAACTTCTCTGTGAGTGTAGTCTTACCTGCATCAGGATGTGAAATTATGGCAAATGTCCTTCTTCTGTTGATCTCTTCTCTTAACTTGTCATCCATTATCTTTTCCTCATATACAATTTATTGATTCTTATTCTTCAAAATGTCCCTGTTCTTCTGAGCCCAGAGCATAAGCGACTGTATATTCACAGACATCTTCTCCAGCTCCTCAAGGACAGCATCAAAAGCTGCAACCTCGGTCTCGTCGACTATTCCATCAGCGGTGATCTCTATAAGCTGCTCAGATATATCTTCCATCTTCTTGGAGGATCCGAGGAACTGAAGTATGAGCCTGTCAAGGCTGTCCGCATTTATCGGCTTCACCGTCTCTTTTCCTATAGGGCAGTCGCCTGAACAATAGCTGTTACAGAGCTCGGGTATGTCATACGCCTTTGACATGGAAAGTACCTCCTCAGGGTACGGAACTACTGTGCCAAGCTCTATTCTTGAAAGCCTTGTCCTGTCTATATTGAGCACCTCTGCACTCTTCTCCCTGCTTGTAAGGTTATCGTTCACCTTAGACGCATTATATCTTGCGACATAATATTTATTGTTAAGCGCCTTTGTAGCTTTTTTACTCATTTTTTTCTCCTTATGTAGTTCTTCCTAATACACCTAATTAAACATAATAACACACAATATCAGCCGAATCAATCATCTTAATATCCGGTGAAAAAGTTCCATCAGAAGCTGCGCAAAATGCAGCTATAAAGTCTATATTCATATCTCCCTCTGCATGCGCAGGATCCGCTATTTCATCCATATGCATACGGCCGTCACACTCAGCCCTGCATACTGCATAATTGCCCAGCCAGATATTCTTCTTCTCCATATGCGCATTGTCCATGACCATTTGCTGTTCCTCATCCTTCATAAGTATGCCTGTTCCGGTCATCTTGCTGTACGCCTCGCGCCTTGTCCACACACATGTGCTGTATATTTCCGGGTGTGCACACGACATCACACATTTTTTATCCTCATCCGAATACAGGCGGTTAACTATGCTGTCCGGTATCCTTCTGACTCTCTCAACGTCTATACCACAAGGCTCACTGCCTATCGCAGCCGCCACACAACCCTCGGTATGGCTTATCGAAAACTGAATGTCCTTTATAAACGGCTTTCCCGCCTTATTCTTCTCATACGTGACCAGCCGTTCATCAATTCCGGCACATTCCCTGAGAGCATGTGCAAGCAGGATTCCCGCTGCAAGACTGGCATTCCTGTCATCCCGCCTCCTGAGACGTTCCACCTTACACCTTCTGTATTCCGATACTGCATCCAGACATCTGCCATATATCCCATCGTCAGCAAATGCCCCCGTATCCATTATATATGCTCTGTATCCGTTAAAAGATTTATTCAAATCCAATTCCATCTCTTTCTACCAAATACGCCATGGTCATAACAACAATACAGCCCCTTAATACTCGCATATTAAAGGGCTGTATAAACTAACCTATATTGTGACAAAATCAGGGAAGCTCTTCATATCCTTGTTCACCTCATCAATATGAAGTCCCTTGTAATCATATACTGCATTGTAAGCCATCTGCATCTCCATCGCACACTGCATCATGGATACCGGAACACCGACAAATATATCATCGATCGAGATCTCTATCTCACCCGGATTGAGCGTTATTGAATCCTCCTTCTCATTGTAAGGTGGAGCCATCAGTATCGCTTTGACTGCCTTGCTGAAATACGGCATCACATTTGGAACCGATATATATTTCTTTGCAAGAAGCTTCTCCTTATATCCGTCAGCAAGAACACACAGAGGCTGTTCCTCTGATATATCATCCACAAACGCCCTGGCAGCCTCCTCCATGATGGATGTTCTCCTGTCGTTGATCGGAGATCCGTACATAACGTTGAGATCCTGCTCCGTGAGCTTCTTATCAGCAAATGCCACTGTGAACATCTTCTCAGGACCATATGCTCCGACACCGGAAAATAGCTCTCTGTATATCTTCTCCATCTCATCCTTGACAGGAACAACTCTTCCACTGTCTATATTGGACTCGTTGTCCAGCATGAGCTTGATGATCCCTGTCTCCATCTCTTTTATCCTTCTGGATGTGACATAATCAGTCGGAAGGAATTCATGTCTCTTGGCTTTCTTGAGTATATTGCCAACAGCCTTATCACCGTTATTCGCAAGATCCTCGATGGAATTCTTCAGATCCTCTCCAAACTGTGAATATATCTCGTCAAGTCTCTCTGCCCTCTGCTGAAGCCATCTAAGTGTATCTCCAAACAGATCCTGTGCATCGAGTTCATCTATAAGCTTTGTTCTCTCCGCAGCAAGTGCTTCCTTGATGCATGCATCGAAATAACCATTCTCAGTCTCCCTCTTCGCTGAAGGGAAAGTGAAGAATCTCTTCGCAACAATGGTCTTGATGGAATCAATGATTCTGGTATATTCACCCGACGGTGTATAATCCTTCATCATCTTCTCAAGCTTTCTGACTTCAGCCATCATACCCTTTGTAGAATCTGTTACACCGGCACTCGGTGCACCTATGACATCTATTGCGCCATATGGGCCAAACTCATTCATATATTTGGATATCACATCATCAAGTGAACTCCAAAGCTTGTTCTTCATCGACTTTATAATAACCGGAAGTTCCTTCTCAAAGTTCTCCATCTTCTTGGCAAAGCCCTCTCGAAGACCGTCCGTATTCTTCTTTATCATCTTATATGTAGGCTTGGTGATCTGACCGTACTGTATGAGACCGTTCACGGCAAGTTTGATATTCTCACCCTGCTCCTCCTGCAGGAATACAGTGAGCTCTGTGAGTACATTCTTGATATCCTCCTCGGCATTGCCCTCCTTGAACGGAGATCTGAACAATCCCTTATATGCCTGGGAAAACAGATCATTCTCACACATATTCTCTATCTCTTTGATAGGAATATGGTAGTCAGCCTCGCTTACTACCTTGTAATAGCAGTTTGACTTCTTGATATTCTCGTCACTGTGCTCCATCTTCCAGTTCGTGATGGAATATCCCTCATTCTCAAAAAATACATCCCTGAGAAGCTTCCTGTCGTTCTCCACGTCATTGTTGCCAATGAACTTGTTGCTGGCCAGCCTGTAGAGGAAGCTTGCTGTATCCCTTGTAATGTATCCCTCAGGTATGTAGCCCTGTTCGTCCTTTCTACCTGATACAAGCATGCAGGCATCAAAGAGATTCTCCCTGATGACCATCTTGTTTGACTTACTGATAAATGTATAGTTGTCATCCTTCTCGGAGAGCTTCATATAATAATCAACTTCCTTGAGGGTCGCACATCCATTTGCATTGAGTCTCGCCACAAGCTCTGTATCTTCATATACAGCCTTATGACCGAACAGTACATCCGGTGTGAGCAGGCAACCGCCAATCCTCAGATTGTTCCACTTCTTCGCCTTGCCATACGCACGTATGTTATATGCGACATCTGAGAGGATTCCACTTCCGGTTCCTCCGGCGATTCCGGATACGATCAGAACATCGACTGTTCCCTCCGTCGTCTTGTCGTATACATCCTGAAGCTTATCAAAAAGGAGCATTCTGACATCCGTATATGCATTCGAGAACATCAGACGTCCAATCTGTCTGTTCCCCTTTGCTCCGTCTCTTCCTATCGTGATAGCCGGGAATTCAGGATCCATCCAGTTTGCAAGATTCTCATGGATCGGATTCTTCTGGATTCCATTTTCCAGAACATTCTCAATGTCCGGTCTGTATATACTGATAACCTCAAGGGCATTGAAACCTACACCCTCCTTGCTATCATCTATGGTAGCCTCCATCTCTGCTATATCTGAATCTATCATGAGGAAATTAATGTTATCCTCGGGTGTGATGTTATCCATCAGCATACCCTTAAGCGCGCAAACGGTCCTGCCTCCAAGTCCCCCAAGACCTATTACGAGCAGATTCTTGTTGAATCTGTTCTCATGACTTATACGTCCAAAAACACGTATGTCTTTTAATTTGCTAAACTCCTCTTTTTGAGTATCAATAAGTATCATAGATTATGCCTCTCCTTAATATGCACGTACACTTCTTCCCCCATAGTGAATTTTCTGTACCTGAAAACCCACATTTTCAATTTATCACTATTCTTATTGATTTTCAACAAAAAGCGTTAATTTATTTGGCATTTTTTCTAAATTTTGACATATTTAAGCATTAAACACTTTCTACTTATCTGTCAATTTTACCCTGTCTCCCACGATCTCAAAACAACCGAAGCTTTTGAGAAAGCTTGAAAACTTACTGTATCCATATTTCTTTATGCTGAAGCCGGGTATAATATTCTTAAGTTCTGTATTCAGCAGTCCCATATTGTACATAGTGTCAGAATTCTCCGTGAGAAGTCTCACTATGCGCAGCTTGACAGCACTCTTAGGATCGATATGGTTCCTGATGGACACAAATTTCTGCCTGCCGCTGTCTATATCCAGATCGTCAAACTCCTCACTGAGGAATGTTGACAGCTTGGAATATCCATAATTTCTCACGTCAAAGTCAGGATATTTGTTCACAAGGCGGCTTCCGATCTCACCCATATGAGTCTTCTTATCCTTGTCATCGTTCTCATCTATTATATTGTAGACCGTCTTCTTTATGTCCCTTATGCTTGTGATATATGACTCGTCCACAGCCGCAGCCTCAAGCATGGCATTCTTCGATGCCGGCTTGTTGAGATCCTCTGTCACCAGTGAATCAAGGATCTTGAAGCTTGTACACGCACTCACGAACGCTTTCGGAGTCTTGCGTTCTCCCATTCCTATGACCTGCTTGCCAGCCTCCCTGAGTCTTGATGCAAGCCTAGTGAAATCGCTGTCGCTTGTCACCAGACAGAATCCATCTATATTGCTCGTATAGAGAAGATCCATCGCATCTATTATCATGGCCGAATCCGTTGAATTCTTTCCCGCCGTGTATGAAAACTGCTGTACAGGCTGTATAGAATATGACAGCAGACAATCCTTGTCCCAGCCATTGTTATTCTTTGACCAATCCCCATATATCTTCCGCACCGTTATTGAGCCGAGCCTTGACAGCTCATCAAATATACTCTCAATATATTTTGCCGATACATTCTCTGAATCGATAAGTATCGCATACTTGTTAGAAATCTCACTTGATATTTCTTCCATATAAAAGTCCCTTTCATTTATCAGTTCTCTTTGCCGGTCTCAACCCCAAACTTGCCCGGTCCATCCTGAAAATACTCACGGGTAAGCTTCACAACTGTACCTGACAGCATGAATACTGCGATCAGGTTAGGTATGATCATAAGTCCGTTGAAGGTGTCCGCTATATCCCAGAGAAGTCCGAGATCCATGGTCGCACCGATGATTGCGACAAATGCATACACAACCATGAACGGCTTGATAAGCTTACTTCCAAACAGGAATCCGACACATCTTGAACCGTAAAGTCCCCATCCGAGTATGGTTGAGAACGCGAAACAGCACAAAGCCACCGCTGTGAATATCGATATCCAGTTGCCGTAGGTTGCAACAAAGCCGTTGATCGTGAGATCGGCTCCTGCAGCCTGTCCGTAGGCTACCTCAGTTCCACTGCACAGTATTACTAGTGCCGTAAGCGTACATATAACTATAGTATCGATAAATACCTCGAATATTCCCCAGAGTCCCTGCTGCACCGGATGCTTTACATCAGAACATGCATGGGCTATGGATCCTGTACCAAGACCTGCCTCATTGGAGAAAATACCTCTCGATACACCCTTTCTCATGCTGAGGAACAGACTTCCAACTATTCCACCAGTCACGGACTTCGGATTGAATGCACCTTCAAATATAGAAGCGAACACTCCCGGCACACTCTTGATATTGATTATTACAAGAATTATAGCCATGATGATATACATAGCAGCCATGAATGGCACCAGCTTCTCTGTCACACTTCCTATTCTCTTGATTCCTCCTATAAGTATGAGACCAACAAGAATAGCTATCATGATTCCTATCACAAGATTGATTGTAAATGTATTGCTCTTGTCAGCCAGATTATAATTAAAAAGTGCTGAATCTATAGCTGTTGTGATGGTATTGACCTGTGTTGCATTTCCTGTTCCGAACACTGTGAGTATACCGAGGACTGAATATGCTATAGCCAGTAAGTAAGCCTTCTTGCCAAGGCCATTCTTGATGTAATACATTGGTCCGCCGACCCAGTCACCATTCGCATCCTTCTCACGGTAGAACACTGCAAGTACGACCTCTGCAAACTTTGTTCCCATTCCGAGAAGTGCTGAGATCCACATCCAGAATACCGCACCAGGACCGCCTATGGCGATGGCTCCAGCAACACCGGCTATATTTCCCGTTCCAACCGTTCCCGCCAGCGCCGTACACATGGCCTGAAAAGGACTGATGGCACCATCTGAAGTCTCCTTCTTGTTGAATATCCTTCCAAACGTATGCTTGAACGCGTATCCAAACTTTGTAAACTGAACCCCCCTGTTTCTTATGAGGAGCCACAGTCCCACGCCCACGATACATATCATGGATGGCACTCCCCATATAAAATTGTTCACCGATGAATTCACATCGGCAATGATCTTAAGTAATTTCTCCATATCTGTACTTCTCTTTTCCTATTACTTTTTTGCATATCATATATGATTTTACAATATAAACTGCACATTGTGCAAGAAAAAACGCGTATATATCCCGTATAGTCCCACCAACAATCACAATACCTATCCGCTTTTCAGACAAATTTTGCACACAAAATAACGGAGGCGATTATTTATACCGCCTCCGCAATCATATATTATTTTAAGGTACTTTTATATCATACTGCCACTATCTTTACTCTCTGTTCTTCAGCACCTCAGCCGGCACGATCTTGTTCAGCCTGCCAACAAGAACTCTGTTGATTATGAAATACAGGACAAGTATTCCGCCGTAAAGCACAGCCCAGAGCCATGGGGCAAATGTCAGCTTGACGCCGCAGTTTACATTTGACACCAGAGAAGGATACACTGCACTCATTATAAGCTTTGCAAGTGGCAGACATATGGCTGCTCCGATTGCGATTATGAAGAAATTACCATCCAGATATAGCTTTCTGATCTCCTTCGTCCTGAAACCAAACACCTTTATCAATGAAATCGAGAATGCTGATCTGTCAATCATAACCTTCATCATCAAATACATTACCACTACGAATATAAGTGTCGAGATAATAACTATCATAATAACCATACTTCTCATCTGATCTGCAAATATTCCAGCAGCCGACTCTATATCGGCCTTTGTTGTGGTTGCGTAAAGTCTTGCAGGATCAACCTCCAGATCCTTGTCTGAAAATACTACATTGTACTCATCACTTCCAGCTCCGAACAGCTCCCTTGCATCATCTATAGTCATGAAAACATAAAATGCCGGAGTATATTGTGTCACACTGTCCACTGTAAAACCATAATCTATATCATTCTCCTCGTCGTGGAGCACGATTTCGTCACCCACACCATAACCATATTTCTCAGCAAATGATGATGATATGGCAACTCTGTTCTTGCCATCCTTAAGGTCAACATCAAAATACTTAGTATTCTTTGAAAGTCCAAGAACTGTCACATCCCAGTTGTAACCATATACCTCTTTCTTCAAAGTCTTAGCATACGCTGCCTCACCGCCCTCAGGGGGATTCTCTGTAGGATACTTGTATGTATACATATATTCATAGTGGGTATCCTCCACATTCTGCTTCTTGACCTTTGAACAGAAAGTTGCAGTGTTAAGGCTTAACATCAGGCATATGAGGGCTATGAACATTCCGATCACAACGGTCAACCCTGTTCTCATCTCTCTGAGCATCTGTCTGACTCTGAATCTTCCGACAAATCCCATGTCTCCGAGATCGACATTGCTGCCCTTCGGCTGCTTGACCTCATTCTTTATAAGTGAAAGAGCTGTCTGTGAGAGCTTCTTTCTGATAACGAAGTAGTTCACAACTATCGCTGCCAGTGGCGGCATCACGATACCATACACTATAAGAATCGGCGGGATCTTCACATCCATAGCAGGAATTGAATAATACGCATATGCATCTGCCATCTGCACAGGAATTCCCACATTGCTTATTCCTATAAGAAAACCGATTATACCAGCAACTGTTGTGACTATGACTGGAAGTGTCAGATAGTGCATCATGAGATCTCTTCTCTTGACACCCAGGGCATAGAGCGCACCTATGACGCTGCTCTCCTTCTCTATTCCATGTACAACAAATACCGATATGACATATGTGAACAGAAGCATGAGCAGCACACCGAAGAAATATCCCGCCTGTACATTGATCTGCTGGTCATCAGCGGCTCCACCTGTTCTCGGATTATCATCACTTGTCACAAATGATGTAATATTTGCAAGATCTGTGTCGTAATCCTTGAGGAATGAATCCATCTCCTTCTTGAGTTCTGCCACTCCATCCGCAAGCTCATCCGAGCCATCCTTTGCCTCTGCAGCTCCGTCGGTATACTCCTTAATACCGTCCTTGAATGCCTTGATGCTGTCAATGTCACTCAGGGCACTTTCAATGCTCATCGCCAAAACTCCGCCCTGACTGTCGGCGATCTTCTTCATCTCGTCATTGTAATTATCCTCTGTGAGCTCTGTATCCAAACCATACGCTGAGAGAGATGATGACGCCTGTTCAAGGTATGCGTCAAACAGCTCCTGTGCCGCATTGTTGAGCTTCCTGTTGTTATCAGTGAGTTCTCCAAGTCCATCTGCAAGCTCATTTGCACCTGACTTAAGATCCTTTATGCCATCCTTGAAATCGTTTATGGCTGCGCCAGTTCTATCCCAATACTCCTGGAAATACTCATCATCTATGCTGTCTGTGTCGACCTTGATGTCTTCAAGTGCATCCTTCACGTCATCACAGGTGGTCTTGCCCTCGAGTCTGAACGCATACAGATATGTCTCAGTCTTGACACTCTCGCCTGTTGCATTGAGCTTATCATACGCCCCCTCTGTAACGAATACCGTTCCAAACACCTTACTGTCAACTACAGTATCTGACATCTCCTTGAAAAGAGCATTATAATCAGGTGATGTCCCTATTCCTGTCACCTTGAATTCATTTCCTGCTATCTGTATTATATCTCCGACAGAAATATCATTTACCTGACTGAATCTCTTCTCAACAACTATCTCATCATCAGCCTCCGCAAGATTTCCCTCATCACATTCCACAAGATCTATGTTCTCCCTGTTGGCAAATACCCTCAATGTCTTGCCATCCATGACCTCGTAGTCCTCGTAGAACATCCCCTCAACCTCTGCGCCAGCATCCTCAAGCTGGGAGATCTCATCATCGCTCAGTGGAACGAATACGGAAAACTGACCATCCTCTATCTTATTTGCCTCGTCATGTGTCTCGCCATTGTCAATGATCGTATATCCGGCTCCTATCAGCGAGACAATGACATACATACCCATGATGATAAGAAATGCAAGTGCTATGTATCTGAACAGATTATTCTTCAGATCCCTCAGAACCCTTTTTCTCAAAACCTTCTGCATATTACAAATCCTCCAATTCTGACGCTGGAACTCTCACTTCGTTCTCATACTCCTTGCTTATAAGGCCATCCTTTATGAAGATAACCTTGTGAACCATATTCTTGATGGAATTGTTATGTGTTACTATCAGCATGGTCGTTCCATACTTCGCATTTATCTCCTCGAGAAGAACAAGAATATCTCTGGATGTCTTGGAGTCAAGAGCTCCTGTCGGTTCATCACAGAGGAGGAGTTTTGGATTTTTCACCAGAGCTCTCGCTATAGCACATCTCTGCTGCTGTCCACCTGAGAGCTGTGAAGGGAACTTGTTCTGATGCTCCGTAAGTCCCAGTGTCTCGATAAGATCATCCACAGGAAGCGGATCATCAGTCAGATACTCACACACCTGTATGTTCTCTCTCACTGTGAGGTTTGGAACTAGATTGTAGAACTGAAATATGAATCCCAGATTATCTCGTCTGTAATCTGAAAGCTGGTCGCTGGTCATGCCAAATATCTCTGTGCCGTCAACCTTTATCGAACCTGAATCCATGGTGTCAAGACCACCTATACAGTTCAGAAGTGTTGACTTACCTGAACCTGACGTTCCCTGTATAACACACATCTGTCCTTTTTCAACACCTGTGTTTATACCTTTAAGCACCTGCACATAGCTTCCACCCTCTCCATAGCTCTTCTTTACTCCTGACACTTCCAAATACATAATTTTTCCTCCTTTATGATATCCTCGTTGTTCTAATTTTCATTTACTATATTTTTTATAGCAATCCATTACACTTTAGCAGCTATTCAAATGTTCATTTGCATACATAACGCTGTTATGGTTTAAACCTTTTTTTAGGTCTTCCCTGTAATTCGGAAGACCTGTAATAAGACATAATGGGAATTTGATTCCCCTGTACCACATTTTTCATTTTACTGTTTTCAATTTTCTATTCCGGTCAAATCTTATTCTGGATCCTGCCACGGCTTAACCAGGCCATACCAGCCTGAGATCAGATATTTCATACCTGTCTCAACGAACTTCAAGGCATCCTTCTCATTGTCAATATGTGTCACCATGAATATAAACATATCAATCTGTGAATGAGACATCCAATGTACCACATTCCTGTCAACCATCGGTGTTCCATAAGCCCTGCACATCGCCTCACATATAAATGCATTGTGTGCATCCATCTGATCCACTATATTGTCTGGCATGCTCTCCATGCTGGATCCCTGTGACTTCGTAAGAACAAGAAGCACTTCTTCTCTATGCATATAAATCTCATGCACTATGTTCCTGGCCGACTCAAAATCACTGTCCTCATTGTGGTCTGATGCCATGCCATTGTTCATCTCGTCCACCTCAACGGAAAAATGCTCGGTTAACACAGCATTGAGTCTGTCCATCATGTGTCCCACAACATTGCAGAACAGATCGTCCTTATCCTTAAAAAAGAAATATAAAGCTCCGGTTGTCACTCCTGCCTTCTGACATATATTTCTAAGTGACGCACCCATAAATCCCTTATCCATGAACTCTTCCTTGGCACACTTTAGAAGTTCTTTCCTCGTCTCGCTGTCATGTTGTATTTTCTTTGCCATAATCCTCACCCATTTAATTATAATATAAAATAACATAACAGTGTTACGTTTAATAACACCGTTATGTTAAAACATATCGATCATTTTGTCAACTATTTTATTTCTTATACATATCGCTATAAATTCTGTCTATAGTCTCATCACGGCTCAACTTATCGTACAGATAATAGTCAGAATCTGATTTAAATGATCCATACACATCCTCAGATTCCAATATCGGTGCCATAATCGACAATTTGTCGCTGTTTTCTTTTCTCATAGCATCTGCCTGTACCTCAAATCCAGTCAGCATATCATGCTCATCAAGAACAGCAAGTGCCGAACTGCTGATCGGAACACCCTTTTCTGTTCCCTGTCTTAAAGTCATTTCCTCACCGTTCAACAGATAATTCAACAGCTTTGCGGCCGCTTCTGGGTGTTCAGTATTATTACTTATCGCATACATTGTTGCAGGTTTAACAAACCAGCCTAAAGATTTTGCCCCCGGCTCACATATGTATTCTCCTATTTTTACATCATATCCATTTTCCTTCAAAGGATCACAATATCCTCCTGCATCACTTACCCACGCAAGAGTGCCGCCAACCTCACCGCTGGCAAAAGCATTCCTGTTAAATGAATCTACAGACATTAAGACTTTTTTATCAAGTAGTTCCTTATAAAAATCCAACATGTCACCTATCTGTTCCTTATTCAGATTCAATGTGCCATCAGATTTGACCGGATCATTTCCGGTTGTCTGTATATAATGTGAAAGCAGCATAAAAAATAATGATTTTTTTGTCATGCCCAGAGGATATACCCCATCTTTGCTCATGATTCTGGCTGCATCAAACAAGTCATCCCATGTTCTGGGAATACTAAGTCCATATGAGTTCCAAAGAGTCTCATTATAATAAAAAGTCTCCGTATTGAACGCGATAGGAACAGCATTTAATCTTCCATTTTTTGTTCCAAAGGCAAGCTCTTCTTCAGTATAGTTTTCAAAATCAATATAATCCGAAAGCGTATTAAGATCATAAAAGCCAGATCCGTCAGAAGAATATGTATCAAGCCAGCCATAATTTATGAGCATAACATCCGGAGTCTCCTGTGATTTCATATATATATGCTGTCTTTTCTCGTATCCATTCCACACACCATATTTGCATTTGACGTTTATTTCTGGATTTTCTTTTTCAAATATATCAACAGCATCCAGTGTGTACTGGTTTCTACTATCATCGCCCCACCAGGAATATTCTATAGTTATCGTATCCCCGACAGCCATATCTGTTTTTTGCTCTCCGCAACCACTAATTACAAAAAGCAAAAAAAGCATCATCAAAACCGATAATCCTCTTTTGTGATTTTTAATTATATGTTTCATCTGTTTCACCTCTGATCAATCCTGATTTTCAACGAACCAGCTATACTGACTTTTTCCGTTTCTCTTTGATTTATACAAAGCGGTATCAGCCTTCTTCATCATGCTTTCATAATCAGATGAGTTCTCTCCATCTACTATGTAAACACCTGCTGATAACGAAAGATTACATTCAGTATATTGTTTCGAAATCGTTCTGGTAAAATCTTCAGCCAACAGTCTCAGCTCAAATTCCATTTTCTTTCTAACACTTTCCAAAGTCCATCCAGTAAACTTCCTGTACACTGCAAACTCATCACCACCTACCCGTCCGATCACGGAATCTGCTCCAAGCATTTTTGTGAAGAGTTCAGCAGTTTTAGACAGAACCACATCCCCTTCTCCATGACCCAAAGTATCATTTACCTTTTTAAAATTGTCCATATCTATCATTATAAACACATGTGTGACTGTTTCTGACTTTTCCTCAAGACAGGATCCAACAACTTCTCCAAACGAAGCTTTATTCATAAGTCCTGTAAGCTGGTCATATTCAGCCTTTTGCTTTAATTCCTCAATAGCTCCGGAAACAGGTGTATATATTCTTTTCAATACAATGCTTCCTGTCACAACAACCAATAAAGCCAGCACAAGAGTTGCTACAAATGAATACAATTTCAATCTCCCTACTTCTTTGAATATCTCAGATTCACCTATGTAAGACACTACTCTCCAGCCATTTGAACATTGTGCTACGGATATAACATATCCATCCGAATTTGTCTGATATTCGAAGTCGTCATTTTCCTTTGGAAGGTTCACTTCAATTTTTTCTCCAACGCATTTTGCATTATTTGAATACGCAACTTCCTCGGAATCATTTACAAGACACACCCTCATATCCTTGAGTTCATGACTTAAATTCACCACTGAACTTAGTTCCCTGCTATAGAAAGAAGTTACGATCACAGCATTTTCATTAAGTTTCTTGACGTAGAAAAGCCTGTCTGGACTGTTTAAATAATCAAAAAACCAACCGGACATTGTCTTCTCGTCATTTATATGTCCAGTAAAATATGTATATATTCCTCCATCCGGAAAAGCCTGAAGTGTTGTGTTGGAAATCCATCCCACGCTCTTGTCATTGGAATATACGACACCAAAATCTGTAAAGTTGTCAAACACACCAAGGTCACTTATCCTATTCTGAATCGCCGCTTCCTGCTGTATTCTGGTAAATTCATCCAGACTATCATCTGTGGCATCATACTCACACAGCTGATCATCGGAGAAAAAAAGAGCCACTGTATCTTCTATACCGACAAGATAATTGTCGACGTTGTATCCAAGCTGTTGGTTGTTAGACGATATAAGATTCACTATCTTGCTTCTCATATTATCAACTGCCTGTTTTGTTATGATAAAAGATATCATACCTGCTGTGGCAACAACAGCAGCCAGGAAGATGATAGCGAATCTCCTCCTGGCTTTGCTTATCTCATATTCAGTTCTGTTCCTGCTGTTTGCTGACATATCTTTCTTCCCCCGTGTTATATACATAGCTATTATATAACAACTATTATTTGTAAATTGTCAATCTTTTTTCTTTCCGTAATCTTTACACGCTAGTATCCATATTGCACTCATTCCACAAAATCCTACTATACTCACCAACACTCCTGGCCAAAATAATGGATATTTAAACTTTATGTTTGTCACTCCTGTTCCAACACACAGCATATTATTTTCATCCATTATCTCCGAATCAGATACGAAAATATCCTGATATGCAAGAGTAGTATTTATCACGGCTCCATCAGCAATATCTGCCGGAGCATCATTTACTGTTATCACCATTCCACCGTCCGTTATCTCACTACTTATAGGAATCAGCGTTCTCTCAGGAAGATCCTCCGGGCTCACGCCAAGAATATCCTCAACTATCTTCTCTGCACCGCTGTCCCCTGTCACACTATAATAGTACAAAAGATTCAGTCCCACATATTTGATATTCTGACTGTTCTCGTCCGTGGCTGCAAATGCAAGCTGTTCCATCTCATAAGCGAATGTACCTGTCACGTTCATGGCTCCGGTTATATATCCGGTATTCCACTCTGACATATCATCAGGAAATCCTGTAGTAGATATCTGCTCACCGTCATAGCTAAAAATCGGATAGCTGGACTTTAATGATACAGACATATCCGTAACTCCAAGAAATACATGCTGCCTCGTTGCGCTGTCCGCTGGGACATGTGTCATGTCTATGACAACATTTACACCAGAATCCGCAAGAGATCTCACCATCTCCTCAGCCTTCTGTCTGGTGTCATATGAGAATCCGGTCAAAATTACAGTATGGTAGCTTTTCAGTTCGTCCGTAGAATAATCCTCTATATTTGAGGACATTCCTGCCTTAAAAGAAGGAAATGCAAGGGTTATCCCATCCGCATAGTCACCTATGACAATGCCATCATACTGCGTGACAACACCGAACTCCTCCGGACCATCAAGCTTAAACAGGCACACCTTATCCGACTCATATGTCAACGTGTAGCCACTCTTCTTTGCGCTTGCAGTGACATCATCGAGAGTCTTTCCCTTTGCACCTATATACTTTCTGTCAATTGCAACTGTATCGTCTCCAAGCTCGACCGATCTGTCAAACAGATAATCATACTGTTCATTCTCAAGTGCCTGGTTGAGCAGCATTATGTTGTCAGCGGTCGCAGCCCCCTGCCATGCCCATCCAAATGTATATGACGCCCCCCCATCTGTACACACTCCGTACGATGGATAGGAACCGAGACTTGAAAGATCCATGAGCGATGCCCTCTGACTTGTATTATCCCTCAAAAGGCCCGCCACAGCCACACCGTCATCATTTGCCGGAACGCTGTACCTCTCAAATGTGAATGACGGTATCGCATCCACCACAAGTATGATCACCGAGGCAATCACAAATGGCTTTCTGAGCCGCTCCCACTCTATGAGCGACAGGAAGAAAAATCCATATGCTATAACTGTAAATCGCGTCATCCAGAGTGCCTGACTCATCGGCATCTTTCGAAGTATCGGCAGAACATCCGGTGTCGTGAGCACAAGGATTACAAGAGCCAGGATAAATCCTGATTTTTTCTTGTTATCTGCAAGCAAAATTCCCGCTATGGAGAGCAGGACAACGGATATTCCAAAATAAAATGCGCCGATATCTCCATTTATACGGTTTAACGGATTGAGCGATGAAGAAAGATCAGACATCCACATCGTCATTACATCTGATGCTGCCTCGGAATCCATGGATGATATTCCGCCCGAAAGTGATGGCACAAGCCACACTCCCATGATGAGTATGCCACATATCATCGTGAGCAGGATGATCACCTGACGTCTTATACCCATTTTCCTGTGATGATCGAACAACAAAAACAAGAAAGTTCCTATTCCGATCATAGCTATCATCATGATATGGGTAACGGTTATGAGCATTGTAAATATGAGAATCCCGGCAAGTGCCCATCTCTTCTCTTCCCTGAGATACACCCAGATAAAATATATGAGATATGGGAGAAGGAAGGACACGACCATTCTCGGCATATTGCCCTCATCAATGTACATTCTCGCATTTTCAGGCATGAAGAACCACAGCACAGCAAGTGCTGTTCCAAATACAGGCCTTCCGATTCTTCTGCCGATGAGCAGAAATGCCAGTCCGCCGAAGAATATATACACGCCGAACAAGAGGTAATATGCATTTATCACATTTCCCCCTGTGAAACACATGAGAAGTGCTGTTATATAATATGAAAGAGGCGGCCAGTACCTGTATAACTGGATTCCGTTATACCATGTCTCGTCATACAGAGGATATATCTGTCCACGTTTCAGTGCCTTATAGAGATACTCCGACTTGTACATATGCCCCCATACATCATTTCCCGATGGTTCAGTCACTACGTTCTTAAAGTGTATGACTCCAACCGCTGCCAGTGCGGCAAGGACAACCACACCAAGAGCGAAATAAATATTAAGTTTTCTCCTGCTGAGTTTATCCTTTTCTGTCATTTGGTCTCGTCATTTTCCTTTATATCTTTGAGTATCCTGTCAGTTATGGAGTTTATCGTCTGCATCTCCTCCGTGTAACTATCGTCGATAAGACTTACCACATACGACATCGATGGGGACTCGCTGATCTCCATCATGAGAAATATCCAACCGTTTCTGTTCAATATCTTCGTTAGTTCTTCCTTGAAATACTCACATATATTCTCAAGTGTCGGATTGATCATATCAAACGGCGGAACATCGTTTAACGTCTTGTCCTGGTATGCACTTAAAAACTCCTCAACCCTGTGTTCAAGATGGTGAAACTTGACAGTCTCATCACGTCCCTTGACAACATTTATCACAATCTCCCATGTGTGGGGATGTATTTCTCCCATGACTCCATTTTTGTATATGCCATGTCTGGCATTCAGATAGAATTTGAATTTATACTGTCTGAACCTCATATAATTCACCTCTCAAAACATTTGAACTCAACATCATTTGAATTTGTTCTCATCTGCAGCCGCCTTACCAGTTCGCAAGGTCCAGCAATCTGTCCTTCTCATGGTAAAATGTATTTCTTGGATTTTCCGTGGATACAACTTCTCTGAGTACAGTCTCCAGCTCCGCTCCTTTAGAAAACGCCTCCCATTTGGACAGCATTTCCTCTCTCGTCTTTTCAGCTGCTGCAAGATCCGTCTTGTACATGATCACCACGAAATATCCCTTTGAAAGTTCCGCTGTAACATGATTTTTTCCCATGGAACCCTTTATAAAGTCCATGATCCTGAAAATGGCATCCCGTGAGAAATACCTGTCTCCCATCCTGACGCGAATGAACATAAAAGTGATCGGAAAAAGTTCAGTATCCGAAGATTTCGACAACAGCGTGTCAACTATCTCCAAATCATAGTAACCTTCCCTCTTTATCTCCGTCTTATCGAAATCCCTGTTTCTGAGTTCTTCCTCGTACTGGTCTGTCAGTCTTTCATACTCATCAAACTTTTCATTCCGCTCTGTAAGATCGGACTGCAGCGCAATAACTTTTCTTCCCTCATGTCCAATCCTCCCTGCAAATTCAATTAATATACATCCAAACACCAGTATCGTAGCTATAACGGCTGTCACAATGTAGAATTCCATATTTGAGGTTCCATACTCCTCAAGAACATAATCTTTGTCTGTAAATACACCACACACATACTCTGTTCCAGACACAGACGCCTCACTGACTATTCCGCCCAAATCTTCCATATAGAGTTCAAATTCCGCCTTAGATGATATATTCTCCAGATTCTTTGTTGTATCATCATCCTTCATATACAGCACTCTGCCATCTTTGAGAATGAATCCCCACGTAGTTCCGGATACCGGCACAGAATGTCTTATGAAATGTATCATCGCATCCTCCGATTTCCCAGCCAGCCCATCTGCAATAATCTGCGCTGTGCTGTCCTGTTCATTCTTAAACGAATGTACAACATTGTCCCTGTTGTCCATGATATGGTATCCATAATATATGATCTCAAGCAAAGTGGTGACCAAAACAACTACAAATGCTGCCACCAGTCTGATATGTACCCTCTTTACTGGACAACCAGTAAGGAGGGTATTTTTATGCGTTAT